>Ga0207975_100014_pt1 | contig 244283 bp, 229 predicted proteins | sample LakWasMe91_HOW11_2_FD_183913 | JGI IMG/M metagenome (GOLD analysis project Ga0207975, IMG submission 183913) | Freshwater sediment methanotrophic microbial communities from Lake Washington under simulated oxygen tension - Sediment Metagenome... | ecosystem: Environmental > Aquatic > Freshwater...
AAGGAAGCCAAGGACCTGGTGGACGGCGCTCCCAAGAACGTCAAGGAAGGCATTGCCAAGGCCGACGCCGAAGCAGCCGTCAAGAAGCTGGTGGAAGCCGGCGCCAAGGCCGAACTCAAGTAATTCGATCTTGCTCAAGGGCTGGAGTGTTCCTCAGAGGGCCTCCAGCCTTTGGTGCTTCAGAAAGCACCCGAAAGCGACCTCCTGAAAAGGGGCTTTCGAGTGTCTTCTGACAACCCCGACAGCAGAAGACGCCTTGGTTCGGGTGATGTGCAATGCATCACCGTCCGCCATGGTTGGTAGTGGCCAACCGCCAAGCCCGTGAGGACACATCTCCTTGCGGGTCAGTCGTCGAAGACCCAGGACTCATGTCTTTGCCCGGAGATCTCATGGCCTATTCCTACACCGAACGCAAGCGAATTCGCAAAAGTTTCGGCACCCGCGACAGCGTGCTCGAAGTTCCTTACCTGCTGCAGATGCAGAAGGATGCGTACACCGCTTTCCTGCAGGCTGATAAAGCACCCCAGAAAAGAACCATCGAAGGCCTTCAGGCTGCATTCGACGCTGCCTTCCCCATCGTCTCCCACAATGGTTTTGTGGAGATGAAGTTCATCGAGTACAACCTGGCCAAGCCGGCTTTCGACGTGCGCGAATGCCAGACCCGGGGGCTGACCTTCGCCTCGGCCGTGCGCGCCAAGGTGCAGCTGATCATTTATGACCGCGAGTCCTCGACTTCGCAGTCCAAGGTGGTCAAGGAGGTGAAGGAGCAAGAGGTCTACATGGGCGAAGTGCCGCTCATGACCGACAAGGGCTCGTTCATCATCAACGGTACCGAGCGCGTGATCGTGTCGCAGCTGCACCGTTCACCCGGCGTGTTTTTCGAACATGACAAGGGCAAGACCCACAGCTCGGGCAAGCTGCTGTTCTCCGCGCGCATCATTCCCTACCGTGGCTCCTGGCTGGATTTCGAGTTTGATCCAAAGGACATTCTGTACTTCCGCGTGGACCGTCGCCGCAAGATGCCGGTCACGATCCTGCTCAAGGCCATCGGCCTGAACCCCGAGTCCATCCTGGCGAACTTCTTCGTCAACGACAACTTCCGTCTGATGGACAGCGGTGCGCAGATGGAGTTCGTCTCCGAGCGCCTGCGCGGCGAAGTCGCACGCTTCGACATCACCGACAAGTCCGGCAAGGTGGTGGTGGCCAAGGACAAGCGCGTCACGGCCCGCCACACCCGCGAACTGGAGCAGTCCGGCACCACGCACATCAGCGTGCCCGAAGACTTCCTGATCGGCCGCGTGGTCGCCCGCAACATCGTGGATACCGACACGGGTGAAATCATTGCCAAGGCCAACGACGAGCTGACCGAAGCACTGCTCAAGAAGCTGCGCAGCGCTGGCGTGCAGGACGTGCAGTGCATCTACACCAATGAACTCGACCAGGGTGCGTACATGTCGCACACCCTGCGCATCGATGAAACGGTGGACGAGTTCGCTGCGCGCGTGGCCATCTACCGCATGATGCGCCCCGGCGAGCCGCCAACGGAAGACGCGGTGCAGGCCCTGTTCCAGCGCCTGTTCTACAACCCCGACACGTACGACCTGTCGCGCGTGGGCCGCATGAAGTTCAACGCCAAGATCGGCCGTGACGAATCCACCGGCCCCATGGTGTTGTCCAACGAAGACATCCTGGCCGTGGTCAAGATCCTGGTGGACCTGCGCAACGGCAACGGCGAAGTCGATGACATCGACCACCTGGGCAACCGCCGTGTGCGCTGCGTGGGCGAACTGGCCGAAAACCAGTACCGCACCGGTCTGGCCCGTATCGAGAAGGCCGTGAAGGAGCGTCTGGGCCAGGCCGAGCAAGAGCCGCTGATGCCCCACGACCTGATCAACAGCAAGCCGATCTCGGCTGCGTTGAAAGAGTTCTTCGGTGCCTCGCAGCTGTCCCAATTCATGGACCAGACCAACCCGCTGGCGGAAATCACGCACAAGCGCCGTGTGTCGGCCCTCGGTCCGGGCGGTCTGACCCGCGAACGCGCAGGCTTCGAAGTGCGCGACGTGCACGTGACCCACTACGGCCGCGTCTGCCCTATTGAAACGCCTGAAGGCCCGAACATCGGTCTGATCAACTCGCTGGCCCTGTACGCCCGCCTGAACGAGTACGGTTTCATCGAAACGCCGTACCGCCGCGTGGTGGATGGCAAGGTGACGAACGAGATCGACTACCTCTCGGCCATCGAAGAAGGCAAGTACGTGATCGCGCAGGCCAATGCGCAGCTCGACAAGGACGGCCGCCTGACAGGGGACTTGGTCTCCGCCCGTGAAAAGGGTGAATCCATCCTGTGCGGTGCCGACCGCGTGCAGTACATGGACGTGTCGCCCGCGCAGATCGTCTCGGTGGCCGCCTCGCTGGTTCCGTTCCTGGAGCACGACGACGCGAACCGCGCGTTGATGGGCGCCAACATGTCGCGCCAGGCCGTGCCTGTGCTGCGTCCCGAGAAGCCCCTGGTGGGCACGGGTATCGAGCGTGTGGCTGCTGTGGATTCGGGTACCGTGGTCACTGCCACCCGTGGCGGTATCGTGGACTACGTCGATGCGACCCGCATCGTGGTGCGTGTGAACGACGAAGAAGCCGTGGCCGGTGAAGTGGGTGTGGACATCTACAACCTCATCAAGTACCAACGTTCCAACCAGAACACCAACATCCACCAGCGCCCCATCGTGAAGAAGGGCGACAAACTGGTCAAGGGCGACGTGGTGGCCGACGGCGCATCGACGGACTTTGGCGAAATCGCCATCGGCCAGAACATGCTGATCGCCTTCATGCCCTGGAACGGTTACAACTTCGAAGACTCGATCCTGATCTCCGAGCGCGTGGTGGCGGAAGACCGCTACACCTCGATCCACATCGAGGAGCTGGTGGTGATGGCCCGCGACACCAAGCTGGGCGCCGAAGAAATCACGCGCGACATCCCGAACCTGTCGGAGCAGCAGCTCAACCGCCTGGACGAGTCCGGCATCATCTACGTGGGCGCCGAAGTGCAGCCCGGCGATACGCTGGTCGGCAAGGTCACGCCCAAGGGCGAAACCACGCTCACGCCCGAAGAGAAGCTCTTGCGCGCCATCTTCGGCGAGAAGGCTTCCGACGTGAAGGACACCTCGCTGCGCGTGGACCAGGGCTCGTCGGGCACCGTGATCGACGTGCAGGTGTTCACCCGTGAAGGCATCCAGCGTGACAAGCGCGCCCAGCAAATCATCGACGATGAACTCAAGCGCTTCCGCCTGGACCTGAACGACCAGCTGCGCATCGTGGAGGCCGACGCGTTCGACCGTATCGAAAAGCTGCTGACCGGCCGCGTGGCCAACGGCGGCCCGCAGAAGCTGGCCAAGGGCACGAAGATCGACAAGGCTTACCTGGCTTCCGTCGAGAAGTTCCACTGGTTCGACATCCGCCCCGCGGAAGACGAAGTCGCCACCCAGCTCGAATCCATCAAGAACGCGCTGGAGCAAACCCGCCACAGTTTCGACCTGGCTTTTGAAGAAAAGCGCAAGAAGCTCACGCAAGGCGACGAGCTGCCTGCTGGCGTGCTCAAGATGGTCAAGGTCTACCTGGCCGTCAAGCGCCGCCTGCAGCCTGGTGACAAGATGGCCGGCCGCCACGGTAACAAGGGTGTGGTGTCCAAGATCGTTCCGGTCGAAGACATGCCTTACATGGCCGACGGTACCCCTGCCGACATCGTTCTGAACCCGCTGGGCGTGCCCTCGCGGATGAACATCGGTCAGGTGCTGGAAGTCCACCTGGGCTGGGCCGGCAAGGGCATTGGTCAGCGCATTGGCAACATGCTCCAGGAGCAGGCCAAGGCGTCCGAGCTGCGTACCTTCCTCGAAGAGGTGTACAACTCGCGCGGCCGCAAGGAAGACCTGTCGCAACTGAGCGACGACGACCTGATGGCCATGGCGGAGAACCTGACGAGCGGCGTGCCTTACGCCACCCCAGTGTTCGATGGTGCTTCGGAAGAAGAAATCAAGGACATGCTCAAGATCGCCTACCCGGACGACATCGCGGAGCGCAAGGGCCTGACACCGACCCGCACGCAGGCTTACCTGTTTGATGGCCGCACGGGCGAGCGCTTCGAGCGTCCGACCACCATCGGCTACATGCACTACCTGAAGCTGCACCACCTGGTGGACGACAAGATGCACGCTCGCTCGACCGGTCCTTACTCGCTCGTCACGCAGCAGCCGCTGGGCGGCAAGGCCCAGTTCGGTGGCCAGCGTTTCGGTGAAATGGAAGTGTGGGCGCTGGAAGCCTACGGCGCCGCCTACGTGCTGCAGGAAATGCTGACCGTGAAGTCCGACGACGTGGTGGGCCGTACCAAGGTGTACGAATCCATCGTCAAGGGCGAACACGCCATCGAAGCCGGTATGCCGGAATCGTTCAACGTGCTGGTCAAGGAAATCCGTTCGCTGGGCCTGGACATCGAGCTGGAACGTTCGTGAAGCCTTGCGGGATAGACCGGCGCGCCGCGCCGCTCTGTCCTCAACAGATTAAAAAGGAAAGAGTCACATGAAATCGCTACTCGACCTGTTCAAGCAATTCACGCCGGACGAGCATTTCGATGCCATCCGCATCGGCATGGCTTCGCCCGAAAAGATCCGTTCGTGGTCTTTCGGCGAAGTGAAGAAGCCCGAAACCATCAACTACCGCACGTTCAAGCCCGAGCGCGACGGCCTGTTCTGTGCCAAGATTTTTGGTCCCATCAAGGACTACGAATGCCTGTGCGGCAAGTACAAGCGCCTCAAGCACCGCGGCGTGATCTGCGAGAAGTGCGGCGTTGAAGTCACCCAGACCAAGGTGCGCCGCGAGCGCATGGGTCACATCGACCTCGCCGCGCCCTGCGCCCACATCTGGTTCCTGAAGTCGCTGCCATCGCGTCTGGGCCTGGTTCTCGACATGACGCTGCGCGACATCGAACGCGTGCTGTACTTCGAAGCCTATGTGGTGACCGACCCCGGCATGACCCCGCTGAAGAAGTTCAGCATCATGTCCGAGGACGACTACGACGCCAAGCGCAAGGAATACGGTGACGAGTTCATCGCCAAGATGGGCGCAGAAGGCATCAAGGACCTGCTCGAATCCATCGACATCGACCTGTCGATCGAGAAGCTGCGTGGCGACCTGACCGGCTCCGAAGTCAAGGTCAAGAAGAACGCCAAGCGCCTGAAGGTGCTGGAAGCCTTCAAGAAGTCCGGCATCAAGCCCGAGTGGATGGTGCTGGAAGTGCTGCCCGTGCTGCCACCGGACCTGCGTCCGCTGGTGCCGCTGGACGGCGGCCGCTTCGCCACGTCGGACCTGAACGACCTGTACCGCCGCGTCATCAACCGCAACTCGCGTCTGCGCCGCCTGCTGGAGCTGAAGGCCCCAGAAATCATCGCGCGCAACGAAAAGCGCATGCTGCAGGAAGCCGTGGACTCGCTGCTGGACAACGGCCGCCGTGGCAAGGCCATGACGGGCGCCAACAAGCGTGCCCTGAAGTCGCTGGCCGACATGATCAAGGGCAAGTCGGGCCGCTTCCGCCAGAACTTGCTGGGCAAGCGCGTGGACTACTCCGGTCGTTCCGTGATCACCGTGGGCCCCACGCTCAAGCTGCACCAGTGCGGTCTGCCCAAGCTGATGGCGCTGGAGCTGTTCAAGCCTTTCATCTTCTCGCGCCTCGAAGCCATGGGCATCGCGACGACGATCAAGGCCGCCAAGAAGGAAGTCGAATCCGGCACCCCCGTGGTGTGGGACATTCTGGAAGAGGTCATCAAAGAGCACCCCGTGATGCTCAACCGTGCGCCTACGCTGCACCGTCTGGGCATCCAGGCCTTTGAGCCCATCCTGATCGAAGGCAAGGCCATCCAGCTGCACCCCCTCGTTTGCGCGGCCTTCAACGCCGACTTCGACGGTGACCAGATGGCTGTCCACGTGCCGCTGTCGGTGGAAGCGCAGATGGAAGCCCGCACGCTGATGCTGGCCTCCAACAACGTGCTGTTCCCCGCCTCGGGCGAACCCTCCATCGTGCCTTCGCAGGACGTGGTGCTGGGCCTGTACTACGCCACCCGTGATCGCATCAACGGCAAGGGCGAAGGCCTGGTGTTCGCCGACACCGGTGAAGTGCAGCGTGCCCTGGACGCTGGCCAGGTCGAGCTGGCCGCCAAGATCACGGTGCGCATGACCGAGTGGACCAAGAACAAGGAAACCGGCGAGTTCGTGCCTTCCACCTCGCTGGTGGAAACCACCGTGGGCCGCGCACTGCTGTCCGAGATCCTGCCCAAGGGCCTGCCGTTCTCCAACATGAACAAGGCGCTCAAGAAGAAGGAAATCTCGCGCCTGATCAACGTGTCCTTCCGCAAGTGCGGCCTGAAGGAGACGGTGGTGTTCGCCGACAAGCTGCTGCAAAACGGCTTCCGCTTGGCCACGCGCGCCGGTATCTCGATCGCCATCGACGACATGCTGGTGCCGCCGCAAAAGGCCGGCATCATCGAGCGCTCCGAGAAGGAAGTCAAAGAGATCGAGCAGCAGTACGTGTCCGGTCTGGTGACCTCTGGCGAGCGCTACAACAAGGTGGTGGACATCTGGGGCAAGGCCGGCGACGAAGTGTCCAAGGTGATGATGGCCCAGCTGTCCAAGCAGAAGGTCATGGACCGCCACGGCAAGGAAGTGGACCAGGAGTCCTTCAACTCCATCTACATGATGGCCGACTCCGGCGCCCGCGGCTCCGCCGCCCAGATCCGCCAGGTGGCCGGTATGCGGGGTCTGATGGCCAAGCCAGACGGCTCGATCATCGAGACGCCTATCACCGCGAACTTCCGCGAAGGTCTGAACGTGCTGGAGTATTTCATCTCCACCCACGGTGCCCGCAAGGGTCTGGCCGACACGGCGCTGAAGACCGCGAACTCCGGCTACCTCACCCGCCGTCTGGTGGACGTGACGCAGGACCTGGTCGTGACCGAAGAGGATTGCGGCACGGCCAATGGTTCGCTGATGCGCGCCATCGTCGAAGGCGGTGAAGTGATCGAATCGCTGCGCGAACGTATCCTGGGCCGCACGGCGGCCGAAGACGTGCTGCACCCTGAAACGCGTGCCGTGCTGGTGCCTGCCGGCGTGATGCTGGAAGAAGACCTCATCGAGGAAATCGAAGCCGCTGGCGTGGATGAAGTCAAGGTGCGCACCGCCCTGACCTGCGAAACCCGCTACGGCCTGTGCGCCAAGTGCTACGGTCGCGACTTGGGCCGCGGCGGCCTGATCAACCTCGGCGAAGCCGTGGGTGTGATCGCTGCCCAGTCCATCGGCGAACCCGGCACGCAGCTGACCATGCGCACCTTCCACATCGGTGGTGCCGCTTCGCGCGCAGCCATCGCGTCGAGCGTGGAAGCCAAGTCCAACGGCGTGATCGGCTTCAATGCCACGATGCGCTACGTGAGCAACACCAAGGGCGAGCTGGTGGTGATTGCGCGTTCGGGTGAAATCGTCATCCAGGACGAGCATGGCCGCGAGCGCGAGCGCCACAAGGTGCCCTACGGCGCCACGCTGACGGTGAAGGCAGACCAGACCATCAAGGCTGGCACCATCCTCGCCAACTGGGATCCGCTGACGCGCCCGATCATCACCGAGTTTGCTGGCCAGGTGAAGTTCGAGAACGTCGAGGAAGGCCTCACGGTGGCCAAGCAGGTCGACGAAGTGACCGGTCTGTCCACGCTGGTGGTGATCGATCCGAAGCGCCGTGGTGCCGCCAAGGTCGTGCGTCCGCAGGTGAAGCTGATCGATGCCCAGGGCAACGAAGTGAAGATCCCTGGCACCGACCACTCGGTGACCATCGGCTTCCAGGTCGGCGCCCTGATCCAGGTGCGTGACGGCCAGGACGTGGGTCCCGGCGAAGTGCTGGCGCGTATTCCGGTCGAAGGCCAGAAGACCCGCGACATTACCGGCGGTCTGCCTCGTGTGGCGGAGCTGTTCGAAGCCCGCACGCCCAAGGACAAGGGCACGCTGGCCGAAATGACCGGTACCGTGTCGTTCGGCAAGGAAACCAAGGGCAAGGTCCGCCTGCAGATCACCGACCCCGAAGGCCGCGTGTTCGAGGAACTCGTGCCCAAGGAAAAGAACATCCTGGTGCACGAAGGCCAGGTGGTCAACAAGGGCGAGTCCATCGTGGACGGCCCGGCCGATCCGCAGGACATCCTGCGCCTGCTGGGCATCGAAGAGCTCTCGCGCTACATCGTCGATGAAGTGCAGGACGTGTACCGCTTGCAGGGTGTGAAGATCAACGACAAGCACATCGAGGTGATCGTTCGCCAGATGCTGCGCCGCGTCGTGGTCGAGAACATCGGCGAGTCCAGCTACATTGGCGGCGAGCAGGTCGAGCGCTCCGAGATCCTCAACACCAACGATGCGCTGCAGGCAGCGGGCAAGATTCCCGCAACCTACAGCAACCTGCTCCTGGGTATCACGAAGGCCTCGCTGTCCACCGATTCGTTCATCTCGGCCGCTTCTTTCCAGGAAACCACCCGCGTGCTCACCGAGGCTGCCATCATGGGCAAGCGCGACGAGCTGCGTGGCCTGAAGGAAAACGTGATCGTGGGTCGCCTGATTCCTGCCGGTACCGGTATGGCCTACCACCAGGCGCGCAAGGCCAAGGACGCCATGGACGACGCCGAGCGCCGCGCCATTGCCGAAGCGGAAGCCGCCGAAATGGAGGCTTCGGCAGAAACCTCAGTGACAGAAGGTGCCGCTCCTGACGCGGCTGCCGACTAAGCCCCCGGGCCGTCACTGATGCGCTCCCGCCCTGTCTCCTGACGGGCCGGGAGCGTTTTTTCTGGAACTCTCACGGACCGGGCCGCATGCCCCATGCGGTGCCGGTGTTAGCGCATGTGGTCATCGCCGCTCAGCTGGATAGTCATCGCGATCGCTCTTTTCTGGGCCGTTGGCGCATACAACCGCCTGGTGCGTCTGCGCTCGGCGGTGGTGCAGGCCTTTGGCAGCCTGGATGCCCATCTGGTCCGATGGCTTGCCATGGTGGGGGAGTTCGACGCCGCTCAGGTCACCGCCGGTGCCCTGGACCGCGAGGCGCACAGCACCCTGCAAGGGGCCTCCACACAATTGACAATCTCTTTGGCCGTAGCGCGGGCGCGACCGTTGCAGGGGGAACCCGTGGCGGCGCTGTCTGCCGCGTGCGCGGTGCTGGATGCAGTGTGGCTGAATCTGCAGCCTGGCGCTGATGCCGAAGATGCCCGTCGCAAGGTGGCGCATTGGCGTGCCCGGTGGGACGAATTGCGCAAGCATAACGAACAGGCGGCACAGATCTTCAATGATGCGGTGCTCCATTACAACGCCGCACTCGGGCAGTTTCCTGCACTGATGCTGGCCTGGGCCTTCGGGTTCACTCCAGCGCGTGTGCTGTCCATTGCGCCAGAAAGCCATTCATGACACCAGCTGGTTCACACCACCGACCCCGCACCGCGCTTGCGCCTGGAAGCCGCGATTCCTTGCCGTCACGGCGCAGCGCCGAACCCCATGGAGCGTCCGGGGTTGCGCTGTGGGAGCAACTCGCGGGCGTCGCCACGGCGTTGCAGGCCATTTGTGCCGGCCAATCGGGTACGGCGGCGATGGCCGCCGTGCATGCTGGCTTGCGGCCGGGGGTGCAGGCGCTGCTTTTTCAGGTGTTGCGCACGCTGGGCCGGGCACAGGCACTGCGGCGTCAGCTGGTGTCCCGCACGCCGCCCCCCGCTGCCGATGCGTTGCTGTGCACGGCTTTGGCACTGTCGTGGCGGGCCGACGAGGCGCCTTACGAACCCTTCACCCTGGTCAACCAGGCCGTGGAAGCGGCCAAACGCAGCATGGCCACCCGTGCGCAGGCCTCTTTCATCAATGCCTGCCTGCGCCGCTTTCTGCGGGAGCGCGAAGCCCTGGTCGCCGCGACCGATGCCGACCCTGTGGCGCGCTGGAACCACCCGCTGTGGTGGGTGAAAAAGCTGCAGAAAGACCACCCGGCGCAATGGCAGCAGATCCTGCAGGCCAACAACGCCCAAGCGCCCATGGTCTTGCGGGTAAATGGAAGAAAAGGCACGGTAGCGCAATACCAGAAATCGCTAGCTGCTATGAATATTGATTCAGCCGTGGTCGGTGAGCAGGGCCTGATCCTGCGCCAGCCCCTGCCGGTGGCGGAATTGCCGGGATTCGCCCAGAGGATGGTTTCGGTGCAGGATGCCGCTGCGCAGCAGGCAGCACCGTTGCTGCTGCAAGGGCTGGATCTCGCGCAGCCCTTGCGGGTGCTGGATGCCTGCGCCGCGCCGGGAGGCAAGACCGCCCACCTGCTGGAATACGCGGGCGCATCCAGTCCCATCCAGGTGACCGCGCTGGAGGTGGATGCCGTGCGCAGCACACGCATCCACGAAACCCTGGATCGCCTGGGCCTGCGCGCGCAGGTGCTGGTGGCTGATGCGGCGCAGCCGCAGGACTGGTGGCGGCAGCACTGCGCCGGCGCCTTGTTCGATGCGATCTTGCTGGATGCTCCGTGCACGGCATCGGGCATCGTCCGCCGCCACCCGGATGTGCGCTGGCTGCGCCGCGAAACCGATATTGCCCAGCTGGCCGCCCAGCAGGCACGCCTGCTGGCGGCCCTGTGGCCGCTGGTGAAGCCGGGCGGGCGCCTGCTGTACTGCACCTGTTCGGTGTTCCGTGCCGAGGGCGATGCGCAGGTCCAAACGTTTCTTGCGCACAACACCGATGCCCGATTGCTGCCATCCCCAGGGCATTTAATTCCTGGCAATGGAAACAATCGCGGAGCAGTCCCGGACAATGCAACGGGTGAGCACGACGGATTTTTTTACGCACTGTTGCATAAAGCCCCCGGGTGAGCGCCGCATGGTCCGCTCGATCGTCTGTTGGGTGCTGGCCTGGCTGTGCATGCTGGCCGGGCCGCTGCAGGTGCAGGCGCAATCGCATGCGAGCGAAGTGACCGATCTGCGCCTGGAGCGCGCGGACGATGGCGTGTACCTCAGCGCCAGCTTGCAGTTGGCACTGCCCGAACTGGCCGAAGACGCCCTCTACAAGGGCATTCCCATTTTCTTTGTGGTCGAAGCCCAGGTGCTGCGGGAGCGCTGGTACTGGTCAGACCGCCAGGTGGCCACTGCCACCCGCCATCTGCGCCTGAACTATCAGCCCCTGACCCGGCGCTGGCGTCTGAGCACGTCGTCCGTGCCGTTTTCCCACACCGGGCTGGGGGTGGCGCTGGGACAGAATTTTGACGACCTGCGCGATGCCGTGTCGGCCATGCAGCGGATTTCGCGCTGGAAGATTGCGGAGGATGGTGAAATTGACGCAGATGCTGTGCACACCGTCAATTTCCGGTTTCGGCTGGACATGACGCAATTGCCACGTCCCCTCCAGATCGGGGCGGTGGGCAGCGCGGGCTGGAGCCTGGCGGTCGCCCGGAACCAGCGCCTGGCGCCGGAGATCACACGGTGAGCAAGCGCAAACTTTCGGCAGAATCGGCGTCGACTCAGGCGTTGGGTCGGCAGTCGCGGGCGGTGCGCTGGACCGTCGGGGTGGGTGCCGCCATCATGTCGGCCATTGGCATGGTGCTGCTTTTCATGCTGACGCTGGCCACCAACAACCGGGCGCTCTACGAGCGCAATTACGCCTGGCTGTTCGGGGTGAACGTGCTGGTGGCCGTGCTGCTGCTGGCGGTGCTGGTATGGGTGGGCGTGCGGCTGGCCGTGCGGTTGCGGCGCGGGCGCTTCGGCAGCCGACTGCTGGTCAAGCTGGCCGCCATTTTTGCACTGGTGGGTCTGCTGCCCGGGTTGCTGATCTATGTGGTGTCGTACCAGTTTGTCACCCGGTCCATTGAAAGCTGGTTTGACGTGAAGGTAGAGGGCGCCCTGGTGGCGGGCGTGAATCTGGCACGGGTGTCCCTCGACTCCATGGCCGAAGACATGGCCAGCAAGGCGCGGGCAGCCAGCGTGCAGCTGGCCCAGGTGCCCGATGCCGCAGCCGGGCTGGTGCTGGAGCGCATCCGCGACCAGCTTTCGGCCAGCGACGTGATCTTGTGGAACGCCTCCGGGCATGCCGTTGCCAGCGCTGGCCAGTCGCGTTTCAACCTGAGCCCGGAGCGCCCTGGCGCAGCGCAGCTGCGCATGGTGCGCCAGCAGCGCACCCTGGCACAGATCGAGGGGTTGGACGACATTACCGACCCCGCTGCCACGCAGAGCGCCCGGGTGAAGGTATTTGCGCTGGTCGCAAGCCCCAGCGTGGGCTTGCTGCTGGAGCCGCGTTTTTTGCAGGTCACCATGCCCCTGCCGCCGGCACTGGTGGCCAATGCGCTGGCGGTGCAGGAAGCCAATCGGGAATACCAGGAACGGGCCCTGGCCCGCGAGGGCCTTCGCCGCATGTATGTGGGCACCCTGACGCTGGGCTTGTTCCTGGCCGTTTTTGGCGCCGTCCTTCTGGCCGTATTGCTGGGCAACCAGCTGGTGCGGCCGCTTCTGGTGCTCGCGGAGGGTGTGCGGGAGGTGGCGGCGGGCAATCTCAGTCCCAAGGCCGCGCTGCAAGGCAAGGATGAGCTTGACGGACTCACGCGCTCCTTTGCCACCATGACCCAGCAGATTGCGGACGCGCAGGGGGCGGTGGAGCAGAGCATGGGCGAGGTGGATGCAGCGCGTGCCAAGCTGCAGACCATTCTGGACAATCTCACCGCAGGCGTGGTGGTCCTCGACCAGCAAGGCGTCATCCTGTCCTTCAATCCGGGCGCCACGCGCATCCTGCGCGCCCCCATGGCGGCCTACGCGGGTCAGCCGCTGGCAGCGGTGCCGGGGCTGGCCGCTTTTGCCGCAGCAGTGCAACAGCAGTTCGACGAATTCCTGGGTGATCTCCACCACCACGGACTGGACCATTGGCAGCAGCCGTTTGAACTGCATGGTTCCGCCAGTGGCACTGCGCACCACGCGACAAGCCTGGTCATGCGGGGTGCCGAGCTTCCAGATGCGTCGCGGTTGTTGGTTTTTGACGACATTTCGGAAATTGTTTCGGCCCAACGTGCCCAGGCCTGGGGTGAGGTGGCGCGGCGCCTGGCCCATGAGATCAAGAACCCCCTTACCCCCGTCCAGCTGTCTGCCGAGCGCCTGGAAATGAAGCTCACCGGCAAGCTGCCGGCGCCGGAGCAGGCCATCTTGACCAAGTCGGTCCGGACCATCGTGGAGCAGGTGGATGCGATGAAGCGGCTCGTCAACGAGTTCCGCGATTATGCCCGCCTGCCCGCTGCCGAATTGCAAACGCTGGACCTGAACACGTTGGTGACCGACGTGCTCTATCTGTATGGGGCCGAAAACGCCACGGTACCCGTGGAATCCGAGCTGGATCTGCGCTGCCCGCCGATTGCCGGCGACGCACAGCAGCTGCGCCAGGTCGTGCACAACCTGCTGCAAAACGCCCAGGACGCCACCGTGCAGGCTCGTGCGGGGAGCTCCGAGCCGATGCTGCCGGTGCGTATCAGCACCCGCTGGAGCGAGTCATCGCACCGTGTTCGCCTGACCGTGACCGATAGTGGTCCAGGCTTTCCCGCGCACATTCTGCAGCGGGCATTTGAACCCTATGTCACCACCAAACCACGGGGCACCGGACTGGGCCTGGCCGTGGTGAAGAAGATTGCCGACGAGCACGGTGCCCGGATCGAGTTGTCGAACCGGCTTGACGACGGCGTGGTGCGGGGGGCACAAGTGTCGTTATCATTCGCCACTTACCCATCGGTGGTGTCATAACAACACCCATCGCAGCATCCAAGGCGTTTCATACACATGGCAAACATTCTGGTGGTTGATGACGAACTCGGTATTCGTGACCTCTTGTCGGAAATCCTGAATGACGAGGGACACAGCGTGGACCTCGCCGAGAACGCCACACAGGCGCGGGTGGCGCGTGCGGCAGGTGCGTACGACCTGGTGTTGCTGGACATCTGGATGCCGGACACGGACGGCGTCTCGCTGCTCAAGGAGTGGGCCACGGCTGGAGCACTCACCATGCCCGTCATCATGATGAGTGGACACGCCACCATAGATACCGCCGTGGAAGCCACGCGGATCGGCGCTTTCTCGTTCCTTGAAAAACCCATCACCTTGCAAAAGCTGCTCAAGGCGGTGGAACAGGGTCTGGCACGCAACGCGGCCCAGCAGTTGGCTCCCGTGGCCGCCCAGCAGCCCGCCGTGGCGCCCATGGAGGGCGGCTTTGTGCCCGCTCCGATCGTCACCACCGCCATGCTGGGAGAGTCCGGCCCCCACGCACATCAGGGGTTCGATCTGGACCGCCCCCTGCGTGAAGCCCGCGACGGCTTTGAAAAGGCCTACTTTGAATTCCATCTGGCCCGCGAAGGCGGCTCCATGACTCGCGTCGCAGAAAAAACCGGACTCGAGCGCACCCACCTGTACCGCAAGCTGCGCCAATTGGGCGTGGATCTCGGTCGCGGAAAGCGGAATTAATCTTGGGGTCGTTGGTGATTCGGTCGGAAATTCAGGTATATAATCTAAGGCTCAGGCCCGGTAGCTCAGTCGGTAGAGCAGAGGATTGAAAATCCTTGTGTCGGCGGTTCGATTCCGTCCCAGGCCACCAAAAATGAAAGCCCTTGGTTCGTAAGAATCAAGGGCTTTTCCTATTGGCGTTCCGGGCCCAGCAGGGGCTGGGGGCACACGCTGGTACCGGCGATGTCGCACGAAGTCGCCGTTCCGTATTTTCCGAGGCGGCCGCCATTCCGGTTCTCTCTCTATCTTTATTTTCACGATGGCAGCTCTGACGGACACGACCCTGGGCATTGACTTTGGCACCTCCAACTCGGCAATGGCCGTGCGCCAGGGGGATTCGCCCGCGCGCATGTTGCGCCTGGAAGGCGAGAGCAACACCTTGCCAACAGCACTGTTCTTCAATGCCGAAGACCACAGCACCCACTATGGGCGCGATGCGGTGGAGCAGTATCTTGCCGGCACTGAAGGGCGGTTCATGCGTTCGCTCAAAAGCCTGCTGGGCAGTTCGCTGCTGCAGGACAAGACGGCGGTGCACAACGCGCTGGTGAGCTACCAGGACATCATCAGCCTGTTCCTGCGCATGCTGGCCAGCCAGGTGCGGGACACCCTGGGTGGCATGCCGGGCCGGGTGATGCTGGGGCGGCCCGTGCACTTCGTGGATGGTGACGCCGCGCGGGACCGGCAGGCCGAAGATGCCCTGCGGCAGGCGGCGCAGGACGCGGGGTTTGTGAACATCGCGTTCCAGCTGGAGCCCATCGCCGCGGCGCTGGATTATGAGCAGCGCATCGAGCGCGAGTCGCTGGTGCTGGTGGTGGACATTGGCGGTGGTACCTCCGATTTCACCGTGGTGCGCCTGGGGCCGGACCGGCGGGCGCGCACCGATCGCAGCCGCGACATTCTGGCCACCACCGGTGTGCATGTCGGCGGCACCGATTTCGACCGGCGCCTGAGCCTGGCACTGCTGATGCCCCTGCTGGGCCTGGGCCACACCGGGCCTGCGGGGCGCGAGGTGCCGAGCCGGGTGTTTTTCGACCTGGCAACCTGGCACCTGATCCAGTGGCTGTATGCGCCGCGGGCACTGCGCGATGCGCAGGCCCTGCGCCCCGACTATGCGCAGCCCCAGCTGCATGATCGCCTGATGACGGTGCTGCACCAGCGTCTGGGGCATCGTTTGGCCAACACGGTGGAGCAGGCCAAGATTGCGGCGTCTGTCGATGCTGCGGAAGCGCCGATGGCGCTGGACTGGGTCGAGCCGGGTCTGAACGCACTCATGACCCCCGACGGCCTGGCCCGCCACCTTGCCGGGTCCTTGCAACAGGTTGTGAACTGCGCCACCGAATGCCTGCAGCGGGCCGGGCTGGTGCCCCAGGATTTGCAGGCCATCTATCTCACCGGGGGATCGTCGGCACTGCGCCCGCTGCGCCAGGCGCTGCGCGTGGCGTTTCCTGACACCCCGCAGGTCGAAGGCGACCTGTTTGGTGGCGTCGCAGCAGGGCTGGCGGTTTGCGCCCCTTGATCCGCGGCGCGGCGGTGGAAGTGCTACTTAAATAGTAGCTGCATGCGCTTGTCAAAAAGCGCTTTAGGCATATTTGATTCAAAAGTGCTTCATTCGTCCCCGCTTTCGGGGGCCCCGCGTTTCCATGCCAGTGCGGTGTCGTACAGGCTGTTGCGGGATGCGCCCGTGACTTCCGCGGCCAGGCGCACTGCGGTCTTGAGGGGCAGTTCCTGCAGCAGCAGGCGCAGAACGCGCAGGCTGTCGCCGTCGTCGGTGGTGGGTGCCGTGGGGTGCAGCAGCACCACGAATTCACCGCGCGACCGCTGGGGCGAGCCTTCCAGCCAGGCCGGCAGATCCCGGGCCGGTTGGGTAGCGATTTCTTCGAATTGCTTGGTGAGTTCGCGCGCCAGTGTGACCGTGCGATCCCCCAGTATCGACAGCGCCTGGGCCAGCTCGCCAATGCGGTGGGGGGCTTCGAGCAGCACCACGCAGCGGGGTTCGCTGGCCAGCTGCTGTACGGCAGCGGCCCGCTCGGCATGCTTCACCGGTAAAAAGCCGGCGAAGAGAAAACCCCCGCTTTCCGGGCTGTGCGCCACGGCGCCCGCCACGCTCAAGGCCGTGGTGATGCTGCTGGCGCCCGGCAGCGGCAGGGCGCGCAGGCCGGCCGCCTGCACGGCGGCCACCAGGCGTGCGCCGGGGTCGCTGACGCCCGGTGTGCCGGCATCGCTCACGTAGGCAATGCGCTGGCCTTGCTGCAGTCGCTGCACCACCGCCAAGGCGGCTTCGGCTTCGTTGTGCTGGTGTACCGCCAGCAGTTGCACGCTGGTCTTGTCGATGCCATAGGCGCGCAGCAGTGCCTGGGTGTGGCGCGTGTCCTCGCAGGCAATGGCATCGGCCAGCTGCAGCACATGCAGCGCGCGCAACGTGATGTCGGCCAGGTTGCCGATGGGCGTGGCCACGACATACAGCGCACCCTGCGGATAATGCTGTGCAGCCGCTGCATCGCGTGCGGCGTTCAGGGCAGATGCGAAAGAGGCGCTCAATGAATTTCCTTGGAAAAAAACCAGCCCGTGCGAGCCCTTCGGGCCCGGATGTCGCCAGCGGCAGCACCACACGGCAGCGGGGCAATGCGGCCGAGGACCAGGCGCTGGCCTGCCTGCAGGCCGGGGGCCTGAAGTTGCTGGAGCGCAATTATCGGACGCCCGGGCGCGGCGGAGGCGAGATTGATCTGGTGATGCGCGATCGCGACGGCACCGTGGTGTTTGTCGAGGTGCGCAGCCGCGCCAGCAATGCCTTCGGTGGGGCCGGTGCCAGCATTGGCGCCACCAAGCAGCGGCGTATCGTGTTTGCCGCACGCCATTACCTGATGCGCATGTCCACGCCACCGCCGTGCCGCTTCGACGTGATCCTGGTGGATGCATCGGTGCAATGGCTCAAGGCGGCCTTCGACGCCCAATAAGCGCGGACCACCCAAAGCCTTGTGCGCCACGCCGACGACTACGGTTTGCTACAAAACTGATAACAGGCCGCGGGTATCATCGGGCTCCCATGCTTGAGCAACGCATCCAACAGCACTTCATCGACAGTGCCGACCTGAAATACCAGGCGGCGCAGGCCCTCAGCACGCCCATCGCCGCAGCCGTGCAGGCCATTCTGGCCTGCGTCACCAGCGGCGGCAAAGTGCTGGCCTGCGGCAATGGCCCTTCGGCCGCCGAGGCGCTGCAGTTTGCGGCATTCTGCGTAGCAGGATTCGAGCGTGACCGGCCCGAACTGGCTGCGCTCGCGCTGACCTGCGACAGCGCCCTGCTCACGGTGGTCGGGGGAAGCAGCGACGTGGACCAGCAATTCGCTCGCCAGGTGCGCGCGCTCGGCCAGGCCGGCGATGTCTTGCTGGCGCTGTCCGTCACGGGCAGCGATGCGAACGTGATCGCAGCCACCGAAGCCGCGCACGAGCGTGACATGACCGTGGTGATCCTCAGCGGTCGCACCGGCGGCAAGCTCGCTGCCATGGTGCGCGAGACCGACGTGCTGATCAGCGTGCCGCACGACCGTGCCGCGCGGGTGCGCGAGGTCCATGCCCTGGTGTTGCACTGCCTGTGTGACGGCGTGGATGCCCAGTTACTTGGAGAACAGGAAATACCGCTATGAAGCTGACCATGAACCGTACGGCCTGCACCTTGCTGGCTGCCGCTGCACTTGCTGCAGGCCTGTCTGCCTGCGCGCCTCTGGTTGTCGGGGGGGCGATGGTGGGTGGCTTGATGGCCACGGACCGCCGCACCACCGGCACCCAGGTGGAAGACGAAGGGATCGAGCTGCGTGCCGCCAACCGCATCCGCGAGGTGCTGGGCGATCGTGCGCATGTCAACGTCACCAGCTTCAACCGCCAGGCCTTGCTGACCGGCGAGGTGCCGACGGCGCAGGACCGTGCCACGGTGGAGAAGATCGTGACGGAGGTGAACAATGTGCGTGCGGTGGTGAACGATCTGGGCGTGATGCCCAACTCTTCGCTGGGCCAGCGTTCCAGCGACACCCTGACCACCGGCAAGGTGCGGGCGAGTTTCGTGGATGCCAAGGATGTTTTTGCCAGCGCCTACAAGGTGGTGACCGAACGCAACGTGGTCTACCTGATGGGGCTGGTGACGCAGCGCGAGGCCACGCGCGCCACCGAAATTGCGCGCGGTGTGAGCGGCGTGAGCAAGGTGGTGCGGGTCTTCGAGATGATCACTGAGGACGATCTGCGCCGCGCCAGCACGACCCAGTCGCCCGCGCCCGTGACCACCGACCAGCCCGCGTCAAAGAGCAACTGACAATTAACGGCGTATGGCGGCAGGCGGCGGCACAGCCCGCCGCCTCGCTGTCAGGTCAGGCGCTTGACCAGGCTGGATGTATCCCAGCGGTTGCCACCCATTTTCTGCACGTCGGCATAGAACTGGTCCACCAGCGCGGTCACCGGCACGCGCGAACCATTGCGGCGGGCTTCGTCCAGCACCAGGCCCAGATCCTTGCGCATCCAGTCCACGGCAAAGCCGAAGTCGAACTGGTCGTCCACCATGGTCTTGCCACGGTTGTCGAGCTGCCAGCTTTGGGCGGCGCCCTTGCCGATCACATCCAGCACCTGCTTCATGTCCAGCCCGGCATTCTTGCCAAAGGCCACGGCTTCGGACAGGCCCTGCACCAGGCCCGCGATGCAGATCTGGTTGACCATCTTGGCCAGCTGGCCCGAGCCGCTGGAACCCAGCAGCGTGAACGCCCGCGAGAAGGCCATGGCCACCGGCCGGGCGGCGTCAAAAGCCGCCTGGTCGCCGCCGCACATCACCGTGAGCTGGCCGTTTTGTGCGCCCGCCTGGCCCCCGGAGACCGGGGCATCGACAAAGTGCAGTCCCAGTGCGCGCGCGGCGGCATGCAGCTCGCGCGCCACTTCGGCCGAGGCCGTGGTGTGGTCCACGAAGACGGCGCCCGGCTGCATGCCGGCGAAGGCGCCGTCCGCGCCCAGCGTCACCGAGCGCAGGTCGTCGTCGTTGCCCACGCAGCAGAACACCAGATCGGCACCCTGGGCGGCCTCACGCGGTGTATTGGCATGTTTTGGGGCTTTTGCGCTGGCGTATTCTGCACACCATGCTATTGATTTTGAAGTGGTGCGGTTGTAGACCGTGACTTCATGGCCCGCCAGGGCGAGGTGGCCGGCCATGGGATAGCCCATGACGCCCAATCCCAGAAAGGCGACTTTGCGGGCGGGGGTGCTGTCGTAGCTGCGGGGGTTGGTGCTTGACATAGAGGTGGTTCCTGTAAAAAAGGTTGCCACAGGGGCAGCGTTTGGAATTGGCGCGGCCCAGGCCATTGGCGTCGTTCCCCTTCCCGCGCGCAGCGCGAGAGAAGGGGGAAGCGGCGCAGCCGCACAGGGGGGGTCACACTATCGCGAAGTGCTCGGTACCCGAGGCCAGGTCGGCTGATTTGGCGCGCTGGCTGTTGAGCTTGATCTGCAGGCGCAGGTCGTTGAGCGAGTCGGCGTTGCGCAGCGCATCCTCGTAGCTGATCACATTGGCCTCGTAGGCATCGAACAGCGCCTGGTCGAAGGTCTGCATGCCCAGGTTGCGGCTCTTTTTCATGACTTCCTTGATCTCGGCGACTTCGCCCTTGAAGATCAGGTCGGCAATCAGCGGGGTGTTGAGCATCACCTCGACCGCCGCTGCCCGGCCCTTGCCGTCCTGCTTCGGGATCAGGCGCTGCGACACCATGGCGCGCAGGTTGAGCGACAGGTCCATCAGCAACTGTGCGCGGCGCTCTTCGGGAAAGAAGTTGATGATCCGGTCCAGTGCCTGGTTGGCGCTGTTGGCGTGCAGGGTGGCCAGGCACAGGTGGCCGGTTTCGGCAAAGGCCACGGCGTGTTCCATGGTCTCGCGGTCGCGGATTTCGCCCATCAGGATCACGTCGGGGGCCTGGCGCAGCGTGTTCTTGAGCGCCGCTTCCCAGCTGTCGGTGTCCAGGCCCACTTCGCGCTGCGTGACCACGCAGTTCTTGTGCGGGTGCACGAATTCCACCGGGTCTTCCACCGTGATGATGTGGCCGAACGAGTTTTCGTTGCGCCAGTCCACCATGGCGGCCAGCGTGGTCGATTTGCCCGAACCCGTGGCACCCACCAGGATGCACAGGCCGCGCTTGGTCATGGTCACTTCCTTGAGGACCTGGGGCACGCCCAGGCCGTCAATGGTGGGCAGCGTGAGCGGAATGGTCCGCAGCACCATGCCGACCTTGCCCTGCTGGATGAAGGCGTTCACGCGAAAGCGGCCAATGCCGGCGGGCGAGATGGCAAAGTTGCATTCCTTGGTGCGCTCGAAGTCGGCCACCTGCTTGTCGCTCATGATGGCGCGCGCCAGCGTGAGGGTGTGGGTGCCGGTCAGCGGCTGGGGTGACACCTTGGTGACCTTGCCGTCCACCTTGATGGCGGGCGGAAACTCTGCCGTGATGAACAAGTCGCTGCCATTGCGGCTCACCATCAGCTTGAGCAAGTCGTTGATGAATTTACTGGCCTGATCGCGTTCCATCAAAGATCCTTCCGGGGTGCTGTGCCTGCAGGGCGGGGGGTCATTTCTGGTTGTCGCTCAGCCGGGCGCTCACGACCCGCAGGCGCAGCGACAGCTTGCGCGCCAGCAGCGCAATCAGGCTGGCGGCCAGCTGGGGATCCTTGGTCATCATGTCGTCCATGGCCTCGGCGCTCAGCACGGCGATTTCACTGTCGATGAGGGTGGTACAGGCCGAAAAGCGGATGCCGCTGTCGAGCAGCGACATTTCACCCAGGATGTCTCCGGGCCGCGTCTCTGCCAGGCGCAGCTGCTCGCCCCAGGGCTGAAGGCGGTCCACCGCGATGGCGCCGGTGAGCAGCACCACCATGAAGTTGCCGTATTCCTCCTGCCGGATGACGTCGCGGTTGGCTGGAACGGCGGCAAACTCGAAAAAACGCTCCATGCGCTCCACCGCGTCCGTGTCGAGGTGGGCCATGTATTTGTCCTTGGCCCACAAGGCCTGCAGCAGCTTGCCGCCGCGGCTGGGGGGCAGGCGCTTGGCGCCCACTTCCACGGCACGCGCCTCCCAGGGCACCAGCATGGAGGCGTCCACGCCCTGGCTGGCGAAGGCCGTGGAGAACAGCACGGAGTCGGTCTGATCTTCCGGAGGCTTGTCCCCGCGGGTGTTACGGCGCAGAAGGCTGAGAATGCCTTTCATAAATGGCTCCAGTGTGCGGCGTCTGCTGCCGCTTTGTCAGAAGGATGTGTGGGGGCAGCCGGAGTGCGATCAACCCGGGAAGTTCTCGGGGATCTTGGCCTTGCTGCGGGCTTCCGCGGGGCTGATGATGTTGCGCCGCACCAGATCGGTGAGGTTCTGGTCGAGTGTCTGCATGCCCACGCTGTTGCTGGTCTGGATGGTCGAATACATCTGCGCCACCTTGGCCTCGCGGATCAGGTTGCGGATGGCGCTGGTGCCCAGCATGATCTCGTGCGCGGCCACGCGGCCCGAGCCGTCTTTCAGCTTGCACAGCGTCTGTGAAATCACGGCCTGCAGCGATTCGGACAGCATGGCGCGGACCATTTCCTTTTCTTCGGCGGGGAACACGTCGATGATCCGGTCGATGGTCTTGGCGGCACTCGACGTGTGCAGCGTGCCAAAGACCAGGTGGCCCGTTTCGGCGGCCGTCATGGCCAGGCGGATGGTTTCGAGGTCGCGCATTTCGCCCACCAGGATGGCGTCGGGGTCTTCACGCAGTGCGGACTTGAGCGCGGCGGCGAACGACAGCGTCATGGGCCCCACTTCACGCTGATTGACCAGGCACTTCTTGGATTCGTGCACGAATTCGATCGGGTCTTCCACCGTGAGGATGTGGCCGTATTCGGTTTCGTTGAGGTAGTTCACCATGGCTGCCAGCGTGGTGGATTTGCCCGAGCCCGTGGGCCCGGTCACCAGCACCAGGCCGCGCGGCTTGAGCGCCAGGTCGCCGAAGATCTTGGGGGCGTTGAGCTGCTCCAGCGTGAGGATCTTGCTGGGAATGGTGCGGAACACGGCAGCGGCGCCGCGGTTCTGATTGAAGGCGTTGACCCGAAAGCGCGCCAGGCCATCGATCTCGAACGAGAAGTCCACCTCCAGAAACTCTTCATACGTTTTGCGCTGCGAGTCGCTCATGATGTCGTACACCATGGCGTGGACGGTCTTGTGGTCCAGCGCGTCCACATTGATGCGCCGTACATCCCCGTGGACCCGGATCATGGGCGGCAAGCCCGCGGACAAGTGCAGGTCGGATGCCTTGTTCTTGACGCTGAATGCGAGCAACTGGGTAATGTCCACGGGTTCCCTCTCTTTGGTACGCTTGTTTCTCATTATGACCACGATTGCTACCAACCTCCAACAGGTACGGGGCCGCATTGCGCAGGCCTGTGCCGCCGCCGGCCGGGCTCCCGACAGCGTCTCGCTGCTGGCCGTTTCCAAGACATTTGGGGCCGAATCGGTGGTGCAGGCCACCGCCGCCGGCCAGCGGGCATTCGGTGAAAACTACATCCAGGAGGGGGTGGCAAAGATCGCCGCGGTGGGGCGGGCATGCGCGCCCGCGCTGCAGTGGCATTGCATTGGCCCCATCCAGAGCAACAAGACCCGCCTGGTGGCCGAGCATTTCGACTGGGCGCACACCGTGGACCGGTTCAAGACCGCCGAGCGCCTGTCGGCCCAGCGGCCGGACCACCTGCCACCGCTGCAGATCTGTATTCAGGTGAGCATCGACGGCGGCCCCACCAAGTCGGGCGTGGCACCGGCGGATACCCTGGAGCTGGTGCGTGCTGTGGCAAAACTGCCACGCCTGCGGGTGCGCGGGCTGATGAGCATCCCCGACCATGCCCCTGATTTCGAGGCGCAACTCGCAAAACACACAAGCGCCAGAAGGCTTTTTGACCAGATATTGGCCCTGGGGGAGCCCGGGCTCGAAGGTTTTGACACCCTTTCCATGGGCATGACTGCCGATCTGGAGGCCGCCATCCAGGCGGGCAGCACCCTGGTGCGGGTAGGCACGGGCATCTTTGGCGGCCGGACCTATCCGGCACCCTGATGCAGCGCCGAATGCCTGCACTGCGGCCCGTGCTAAGCTGATTTGCTCACTCCACGGACACCGCCCATGGGCGGTGTGCAGCCATCACAACCCGTCAATGGAGATCTTTTCATGCCCGGATTGCTGCCCGACATCGACCCCGATGGCCTGCTCGAATTTTCGGTGGTCTACACCGACCGCGCGCTCAACCACATGTCCAGGCGCTTCACCGGCGTGATGCAGGACATCCTGTCCATTCTCAAGGAGGTGTACCACGCCCCCACCGCCGTGATCGTGCCCGGCAGCGGCACCTTTGGCATGGAAGCCGTGGCGCGCCAGTTCGCCAACCGCGAAAAAGTGCTGATCGTGCGCAACGGCTGGTTCAGTTACCGCTGGAGCCAGATTTTCGACGCCGACAAGGGCCTGGGCGGTGGCGCCGTGGTCTGCAAGGCCCGCCCGCAGGGCAGCGGACCGCAGGCGCCCTGGGCACCATGCCCGGCCGATGAGGTGGCGGCCGCCATCCGCGCCGAAAACCCCAAGGTGGTGTTCGCGCCCCATGTGGAAACGGCCAGCGGCATCATCCTGAGCGACGACTACATCCGCACGCTGACGGCCGCTGCGCACGAGGTGGGCGCGCTCTTCGTGCTCGACTGTGTGGCCTCGGGAGCCATGTGGGTGGACATGCAGGCCACGGGCGTGGACGTGCTGATTTCCGCGCCGCAAAAGGGCTGGAGCGGCTCGCCCTGCTGCGCCATGGTGATGCTGAGCGAACGCGCGCGCCAGGCTATCGACGACACCAGCAGCAGCAGCTTCTCGTGCGACCTCAAGAAGTGGATGCAGATCGCCGAGGGTTACGAAAAGGGCCAGCACGCCTACCACACCACCATGCCCACCGACGCCCTGGTGCGCCTGCGCGACGTGATGCAGGAGACGCGTGCCTACGGCTTTGCCAAGGTGCGCGAGGAACAGATCGAGCTGGGCGCCAAGGTGCGCGCGCTGCTCGAATCGCGCGGCTTCCCCAGCGTGGCGGCCGAAGGCTTCAAGGCGCCCGGCGTGGTGGTGAGCTACACCACCGATCCCGGCATCCAGAACGGCAAGAAATTCATGGAGGCGGGCCTGCAGACCGCCGCCGGCGTGCCGCTGCAGTGCGACGAAGGGCCGGATTTCAAGACTTTCCGCATCGGCCTGTTCGGACTGGACAAGTGGCACGACGTGGAGCGCACGGTGGGACACCTGTCCCGGGCGCTGGACCAGATGGCGGCCGCTGCCTGACAGGGAGCGGTTGAAGTTGGCTGGTTGGCACGGATGAATCCAGGTACCAACCCCGCAGTCCTCGCCTTGCGCCGTGCCAAGCGCCAGGCCTTGGGCCTTTTGCTGCTGGTGACGGCCGTGTTCATCGCCACCAGCGTGGTCGAGCGCGGGCTGCTGCTGAACTGCGTGAAAGCCATGGCCGAGGCGGCCATGGTGGGCGCGTTGGCCGACTGGTTTGCGGTGGTGGCGTTGTTTCGCCGGCCGCTGGGCCTGCCCATCCCGCACACGGCGGTGATCGCGCGCAACAAGGACCGCATCGGCGCCAACCTGGCCGCCTTTGTGCGCGACCGCTTCCTCGATCCGCCCTCGCTGGTGGCGCTGATGCGGCGCCACGATCCCGCCGCGCGGCTGGCCCAATGGCTGGGCGATGCGGGCAACGCCAGCTTGCTGGGCCAGCAGGCGGCGCGGCTGCTCAGCGCCGCCCTCGACACCGTGCAGGATGCGCAGATGGAGCGCTTCATCCGCAAGGCGGCGCGCGCCCTCATCGGGCGGGTGGATCTGTCGGGCACCCTGGCCACGGTGCTGGGGGCGCTCACCCACAACGGGCGCCACCAGGCGCTGCTCGACGATGCACTGGGCCGGCTGATCGTGGTGCTGCAGGAGGAGGGCACGCGCCAGCTGATTGCCACCACCATCGTGCAGTGGCTCAAGAAAGAGCATCCGCTCAAGGAAAAAATGCTGCCCACCGACTGGCTGGGCGACAAGGGCTCGGCCATGATCGCCAACGCGCTCGAGGCCGTGTTGGCCGACGTGGCGCAGAACCCGCAGCACCAGTTGCGCGAACAGTTCGACGCGGCCGTGCAGCGGCTGGTGCACAGGCTGCAGACCGATCCGGACTGGGCGCGCAAGGGCGAGGAGATCCGGCGCTACCTGCAGACCAATGCGACGCTGGGCCGCTATGTGCAGGACCTGTGGCTGGGCATGCGCGCGGCCCTGCAGCGCGACCTGGCCGACGAGCACTCGGCCGTGGCGCGCAACGTGCATGCCATGGGCGCGTGGTTTGGCCGCTCGCTGGCGGGTGATGCGGCATTGCGCCAGTCGCTCAACCTGCGGCTGGAAAGCTGGGTGCAGGGGCTTGCACCGGATGTGTCGCAGTTCATTGCGCAGCACATCGAGGACACGGTGCGCCGCTGGGATGCCGAGGAGATGGCGGCACTGATCGAGTTGAACATCGGCAAGGATCTGCAGTACATCCGGATCAATGGGACGGTGGTGGGTGGGTTGATTGGGTTGGTGCTGTTTGGGGTGTCGCATGCGGGGGAGGTTTGGCGGGCGGTGGTAGGTGGTTGAGGTTGGCCTGCAACCGCTACTGATCACCGATTACCTTTACCCAATGCCCGTTCGGGCTGAGCCCGTCGAAGCCGGGGCGCAACACCCCCAGCCGTTCGGGTTGAGCTTGTCGAAACCTGGGCGCGCTCGCATGCTCGCGGAATGGGCCGCATGTCTGTGCAAAGGGCGGAGGCCGGGAGTCGCCCGGCATGCGAGTAACTTTCTTTCGCGTCGCCGAAAGAAAGTCACCAAAGAAAGGGCGACCCCCAGTCTGCGACCCCTTCGCGGTGCGAAGGGGCAACCTGCGTCGGTGCGGTTGCGGGGTGCGCCGTGGAACTCGCTTTGCGCTGCGCGCACTTGCGCGCATGCTCACCCCGCAACCGCCCCGCCGCAGGCGCAGCCAGCAGGGGTGGGGGGCCAAACAGCCGAACAGCCAAACTTCCGAACAGCCACACGGGCCATCGCGTTGCTCGGCCGCGACTGGGCTGCGCGCGTCGTTCTAGCGTGCTGCCTCATCCGCAGCCATGTTGGCTGCGTGTTCTTCCTGCAAATGCTGGGCAATCTGCGCCCAGGCGTAGCAACTGGCGATGTGCGTGGCCGTCACCGCACAGAGAGCGGTGAATGCGCTTGACTGAAACCCGATTGAATGGCTTCTTTGTGGTTGCGTTAGATCCGCAAACGCAATCTAGCGCTTGTTTTCCCGGCTACACAAGCAACTGCTGAATTCTTCGTAGATAGTCCTGCGCGGCTGACAATTCGACGCCGATTTTTCCGGCCAAAGTACGTGCTGATTGCGTGTAGCGGGAGTTGGTTACGACCATCGCATAGTCGGCTTCGTAGTACTCCTTTGCCGCAAAAACCTCTTGCACGGCTGCGTTTCCAACCACACCTGTGTACTTCTTGGCCTGAATAACGATCTTGATTCCATCGACCAGAAGAACTACGTCGGCCCCCTGATCGCCGGTTGCCGGTGTTGGCTCGATTCGCGCGGTAGGGTAGGCCGCTGAGATTTCCTCAATCAGTTTCTTCTCGAATTCGATGCCGATTTGCGAAGTGTTTTGTGCGCTGGGTCGAGAGAGGATTCGAACCGCCCCCATCAGAGCCCAAAGGAAGCGGGCGCCAGCCACGCCCATCTCCTCCGCGCGATAGTCTCTGAGATACCGGGGCGTAGGTTCGGGAAAGAAATCAGATGGTGCAATACCGATAAGGTGCAGTTTCGCAAACTGCCGCGTGAATCCGCGCCAAGCGGAGAGCTTAAGTCCGCCAAGTTGCGGGTTGTGGTCACGCTCGGCTTGGGACAGCTCCTCGATGTGGGACTCCACGATACTGAAGTTATCGGCTATCAGTCCGATGAAGCGGTTGGCTCCTTGAATGTAGCGCGATCGCTGCATTACAAACTCGCCCATGTAGTAGTCCACGCTTCGCGGATAGCTATTCCAGCGTGTCCGCGTCTTCTCATCGATGATTTTCTGGAACTCGCGCAGGTCGAATAGACCTTCTATCTTCTTTTGCAACTGCGCAAAGACGCTCTCGTCGAGCACGCTCTTGTGATCCAAGCTCGGGAGGTCAAAGTAAGCGCTCAACGCCATGAGAAAAACAGCGTTCCCCTCGCGTTGCAGGGTTGATACCTTCTCTTGAAGTTGAAAAAGTTGGCTGGCCCATTCGACTTTGCCCTTCTCAACGTCATCCCACCATGCGTCCGAGTTCACCAACTCGGCGTCGATCACGGCCTGCGTTTTAGCCAATGGTTGCGCTGGCGGGGCTACCAATTCTGCTGGTGGTTTTAGGCGCTGCGACTCAGACGAAGGCACAGGAACGGGTATCGCTTCGACAGAGATTGACTCAAGGACCTGCGCGGCTTCCATAGTGATAGCCGAGGGAATACTTCGTGAGTTGCCAATTGGTTCGAAGTCCGGCCCATCACTCAGCGGCTTCGTTTGATCATTGTGGTTAGACCTTTGGGACAGCCAGCGTGTCAAAAAACGCATTCAACAAACTCCTGATGGCACCATTGCGAAGCGCAACTTCTTAGGCTCCAACGATAACAGGCACCAGCTAGACCAATGGTTCTTGTGGGTCGCGAGCGGCCTGGATCGCCCGTCAAACCTCGCCTGCCCCAGATCCCAGAGATTTGACGCCTCCACATCAGCACAACAAGGGGCCGAAGGCCCTGCGCGACTCCTCAAAACCTCGGCAAATCCGGATGCCTGATCTGCCCCCCGCGCACCAGCATCTTCCCGTACTCCGCACACCGGTTCAGCGTGGGAATCACCTTGCCCGGGTTCAGCAACCCCGCCGGGTCAAACGCGTGCTTGAGCCCGAACATCTGCGCATTCTCGGCGGCAGAAAACTGCACGCACATGCTGTTGAGCTTTTCCACGCCCACGCCATGCTCGCCCGTCACGGTGCCGCCCATGGCCACGCTGGTTTCCAGGATGTCGGCGCCAAACAGCTCGCAGCGGTGCAGCTGGTCGGCATCGTTCGCATCGAACAGGATCAGCGGATGCAGATTGCCGTCGCCCGCGTGGAACACGTTGGCACAGCGCAGCTGGTATTTCTTCTCCATGGCCTGGATGGCCAGCAGGATGTCGGCCAGGCGCTTGCGCGGGATGGTCGAGTCCATGCACATGTAGTCGGGGCTGATGCGGCCGCTGGCGGGGAAGGCGTTCTTGCGGCCGCTCCAGAAGCGCAGGCGCTCGGCCTCGTCGCGGCTCACGCTGATGGCGGTGGCGCCCGCAGCGCGCAGCACTTCGCTCATGCGGCCGATTTCCTCTTCCACCTCTTCGGGCGTGCCGTCGCTTTCGCACAGCAGGATGGCTTCGGCCGTGAGGTCGTAGCCTGCGTGCACAAAGTCTTCCACGGCGGCGGTCATGGGCTTGTCCATCATCTCCAGGCCCGCAGGGATGATGCCGGCGGCGATCACGGCGGCCACCGCATCGCCCGCTTTGCGCACGTCGTCAAAGCTGGCCATGATGCAGCGCGCCAGCTGGGGTTTGGGGATCAGGCGCACCGTCACTTCGGTGGTCACGGCCAGCATGCCCTCGCTGCCGATCACCGCGGCCAGCAGGTCGTAGCCGGGGGCATCCAGCGCCTCGCTGCCAAATTCGACGGGCTCGCCCTCCACCGTGAAGCCTTTGACCTTGAGTACGTTGTGCACCGTGAGGCCGTACTTCAGGCAGTGCACGCCGCCCGAGTTCTCGGCCACGTTGCCGCCGATGGTGCAGGCGATCTGGCTACTGGGGTCGGGGGCGTAGTAGAGGTTGTAGGGCGCAGCCGCCTCGCTGATGGCAAGGTTGCGCACGCCGCACTGCACCACGGCCGTGCGGCTTTCGGGGTTGATGTCGAGGATGCGGTTGAACTTGGCCAGCGACATCGTCACGCCCAGGGCGTGCGGCATGGCGCCGCCCGACAGGCCCGTGCCCGCGCCGCGCGCCACCACGGGCACCTGCAGCTGGTGGCACACCTGCAGCACGGCCTGCACCTCGTCATAGGTTTCGGGCAGGCACACCACCAGCGGGCGCTGGCGGTAGGCGGTGAGGCCGTCGCATTCGTAGGGTGTGGTGTCTTCGCTGTGCCAGAGCAGGGCGTGTGCGGGCACAACACGGCCCAGGGCCTGGACGACTTCGGTCTGGCGCGCGGCGCGCTCTGCAGGGGTGGGTGCCGCAGTGGTGGAAGAGGCGGTGTTCATGCTCGCCACTGTAGGGGATGGCGGGGTATCAGGGCGTGAGCTTTTCTGCAGGCGTTTGTGAAAAGCATCGGGTTGCTCATTTATCAATAGCTGCTGGCGCTTATGAATGAAGCACCAGAGGCTTGTTTGGCTTGAAATTTGATCAAGCCATGGTTTTGCGCAGCCATTCGGCAAACGCCGCGCACTCCCACCGGTCCATGGTGCCGGTGCGCCAGCACAGGTAGTGCGCATGGGGGCTGGCGGTGTCGGTGGCGAACAGGCGCACCAGCGTGCCGTTTTCCAGCCAGGGGGCCCCGAGCTTGAGGCGCACCAATGCCACCCCCATGCCGGCGGCGGCGCCGTCGCACATCAGGCCGATGTCGTTGAACTGCGAGCCCTCGCTGGGTTCGGCCCAGTCGAGGCCGGTGGCGGCAAACCAGGTGCGCCAGGGCTCCAGGGGGCTGCGCAGCAGCGGCACGCCTTCGAGGTCTTCGGGGTGGTCGAACGGGCCGTGCTCGCGCACGAAGGCGGGCGAGGCCAGGGGCGTGACCACGTCCCGCGCTATCTCCGCGTGCTCGACATCGGCATAGTGGCCGGCGCCAAAGCGCACCATCAGGTCGGCGTCCTCGGCCACCACGTCGAGCAGCGGAATGGACACCTGCAGCGCCAGGTCGATCTCGGGGTAGGCCTCGGTGAACTGGCGCAGGCGCGGGATCAGGATGGCGCGCGCGAACGTCGGCGTGACGGCCAGCTTGAGCCGCCTGCGCCCTGGCGCGGTCGCCTGCCCCGGAAAGCGCTGCAGCGCTGTGAGCCCCTCGCGCACATGGGCGAGATAGGCGCTGCCCTCTGTGGTCAGCGAAAAATCGGCCCGGCCGAACAGCTGCGCGCCCAGGATCTGTTCGAGCTGCTTGACCCGGTGGCTCACGGCGCTGGGCGTCACGCACAACTCGTCGGCCGTCTGGGTCACGCTGCGCAGGCGTGCCAAGGCCTCGAAGGTCAGCAGGCACTGGATGGGCGGTATGCGCCGGGCTGCGCTGCTGAGGAAGGAGGACGGGGCGGTGGTGGCCATCGGTGCTGGGCCGGCCGGTCAGCGGAAGATGACGGTCTTGTGGCCGTTCAGCAGCACCCGGTGCTCGCTGTGCCACTTCACGGCGCGGGCCAGTACCTGGCTTTCGGTATCGCGGCCCCGGGCGGTGAGGTCTTCCACCGTGTCGGTGTGATCGGCGCGGGCCACGTCCTGCTCGATGATCGGGCCTTCGTCCAGGTCGGCCGTCACATAGTGGGCGGTGGCGCCGATGAGTTTCACGCCCCGGTCATGCGCCTGGTAGTAAGGCTTGGCACCCTTGAAGCTGGGCAGGAAGCTGTGGTGGATGTTGATGGCCCGACCCGTCAATTTTTGGCACAGGTCAAGAGAAAGTACCTGCATGTAACGCGCCAGAACCACCAGCTCGGCCCCTTCGGCCTCGATAATCTCCAGCTGCCTGGCCTCGGCCTGGGGCTTGGTGGCGGCAGTCACCGGGATGTGGTGGAACGGCACGTTGTAGCTGGCCGCGAGCTGGTAGAAGTCGCGGTGGTTGCTGATGATGGCGCGGATATCGATGGGCAGCAGGCCACTCTTCCAGCGGAACAGCAGATCGTTGAGGCAATGGCCTTCCTTGCTGACCAGGAGCACGGTTTTCATGGGCGTGGCCGTGGCATGCAGGGTCCAGCGCATCTGGTGGGGCTCTGCAAAGCTGGCCAGGCGCGCCTTGAGGGTGGCGTGGTCGTGCTGGTCGCAGGCGAACTGCACGCGCATGAAGAACAGGCCGGTGGCGTGGTCGTTGTACTGGGCGGCTTCTTCGATGTTGCCGCCGTGCTCCAGCAGGAAGCCCGAGACAGCATGCACCAGCCCCAGGCGATCGGGGCAGGACAGGGTAAGAATATAGGCGTTGGTCATAGCCGCAACATTGTCGCAGCTAGGCCGGCAGGTGATGGAAGAAAGCGATTCATGCGCCATCCGGTGGGCATGGCGCTGGTGACCATGCGGCGTCTGCGCGAACTGGGCCTGCGGGTGCTGGTCGAGGGCGCCGAAACGGCCGAGCAGCTGGCATTTTTGCGCGAGCGCGGCGGCGAGGCCGACGGCTTTTCCGGCCGGCGAGCCGGTGCGGGCTACTTCTGCGGACGCAACACGGCGCATGCGTCCTGCGGCGGCAGCGGCGCGGTGGTGATGGCGATGTCTACTCCTGTTTTTGGAGCTGCTAGCGCCGGACCCGTATGCGCTGATAGCACTTGGGATGTCAAACTGCCCGGCCAGTGGGTGGGAATGCCCCGGTGGCGCAGCACATGCTCGCCGCCGGCCACCAGCAGCACGGTCTGGCCTGGGCGCACCGCCTCCTGTGCCGTGCGGGCCAGGCTGGCGTCGCGCGCGATCTGGATGCGGGCCATGGCAGGCAGGCGCGCGGCGGGCAGCAGGCCGCAATGGCCGTCCTGCAGCGCATCGAGCAGTTGCTGGCGGGCGGTGGCAGGCAGGTGGTTGTCCCAGCGGGTTTCCTGCATGGCCGCGGCCATTGCGCTGCGCGGCAGGTTGCCCCCCAGCACGGGCACTCCGGCACGCACGGCGGCCATGACCACGGGGCCATAGGTGGACCAGGGCCAAGCGGCGTCGTGCCACTGCAGGGCCGCCTGTACTTTCTCTTCGGTGGCATCCTGCGGCAGCGCCGCGGTGCTGTGGCCGCGCTCGGCCATTTCCAGCACCAGGGCCGCCAGCCGGCCGCGCGTTGCCAGCCACAGCACCGTGTCGCGCTGCAGTCGCTGGTGGTCGGGGGCGTCATGCTGCTCGCCGAGCAGCAGTATGTCGGTGGGCGCGGCGCCTTCCAGCGGCGCCGGCCACAAGGCGCCAGGCACCACGGCAGGGGAACTGGCGCAGCCGGCGAGGGCCAGGGCGGCGAAAGCGGCTCCCAGAGGCCGAAAAAAGCGGGAAAACGTGGACGGCATGGCGCCATGCTACGCATCTTCAACTTGATTTACGTCAAGACAAGACCTGCCCACCCTTCCTACACTGCGCCTATGCGCACCAAGTCCCCGCTGACCTTCAAACTGCTGGCCATGGGCGGGGGCTTTCTGCTGGTGGCCCTGGCTTCCATTGGCTTGACGCTGTGGGTGACCTGGAAACTCGAAGGCGGCGCGGCGGCCGTCAACGAGGCCGGGCGCCTGCGCATGAACATGCTGCGCATGGTGCTGGTGCAGCAGACGGCGTCCCCCGAAGAGGTGCAAAGGCATGCGCGGCAGTTCGACGCCAGCCTGGAGTTGCTGCGCACGGGCGATCCCTCGCGCCCCCTGTTCGTGCCCTGGGGGGATGACACGCGGACACGCTTTGAACGCATCCGCAACACCTGGTTGGGCTTGCGCACCGAGTGGTCCCTGGGTTTGCCGCCGGACCGTGCCCGGTCCCTGGCCCAGGCCGACCGCTTTGTGCAGCAGGTGGACGGTTTCGTCGAGGCCATAGAAGTCCAGATCGCGGGCTGGACGGCCGCGTTGCATGTCTTTCAGCTCTTCATGATGGCCGTGGCGATTGCCGCAGCGGTGACCTTCATGGCGGTGAGCTATCTGTTGGTGATCAACCCGCTGGCGCAATTGCAGCAGGCGCTGGGGCGCTTGCGCCAGGGTGAGTGGGGAGTGCGGCTACCCCTGGGGGAAGAGGACGAATTTGGCCAGCTTTCGGCGGGCTTCAACCTGATGGCCCATGCCTTGCAGGTCTCGCACGAGGACCTCGAGCAAAAGGTGCGCGAGAAGACCGCCAGCATCGCCGTGCAGAACCAGCGCCTGGCGGCGCTTTATGAGGTGAGCGCGCTGGCTTCCACGGCGACCGCTCTGGAAGCGCTGGCGCAAGGCTTTGTGCAGCAGATCCGCCGGGTGGCGGGCGCCGATGCAGCCGCAGTGCGCTGGTCCGACGAGGCCAACGAGCGCTATGTGCTGCTGGCCGGCGACGGCATGCCGCACGCCATGACCGAAAAGGAACATTGTCTGCACACGGGCACTTGCATGTGCGGCCAGCCGCAGAACCAGGCCTATACCCGTGTCATACCGATCGTTGCATCCACCCCGCTGGTGTTTCCACATTGCCGCGATGCCGGCTACCAGACCCTGGTGGCCATACCGGTACAGATGCAGCAGCGGGTGCTCGGCGAGGTCAATCTGTTTTTCCGACCGTCGGTGGCGCTGACGGATGAAGTGCGTGATCTTCTGGAAGCCATGACGCGCCATCTGGCCAGCGCCATGGAGGGCTTGCGCGCCACTGCCCTGGAGCGCGAGGCCGCCGTGGCGCAGGAGCGCAGCCTGCTGGCGCGCGAGCTGCACGACTCGATTGCCCAGTCGCTGGCTTTCCTCAAGATCCAGACGCAGCTGTTGCGCGATGCCGTGGCCAAGGGCGATATCGTGGCGCGGGACCGCAGCATGGGCGAGCTCGATGTGGGCGTGCGCGAGTGCTATGCCGATGTGCGCGAATTGCTGGTGCACTTTCGCACACGTACCAGCGAAGAAGACATCGAGACGGCACTGCGCTCGACCCTTTCCAAGTTCGAGCACCAGACCGGCATCGCCACTGCGCTCACCATGGCGGGCCACGGCCTGCCCCTGCCGCCCGATGTGCAGATCCAGGTCCTGCACATGGTGCAGGAAGCCCTGTCGAACGTGCGCAAGCACGCGGGCGCGACCCGGGTGGAGTTGCGCGTGCAACGGCATCCCCGCTGGCGCTTCGAAGTGCAGGACAACGGGGTGGGGTTTGATGTTCGGGCGGTGCCGCCCGACTCCATGCATGTCGGTCTGGGCATCATGCGCGAGCGCGCGCAGCGCATTGGCGCGGCGGTGCAGGTCGATTCGTCTTCCGGTGCGGGCACGCGCGTGTGCATCGAGCTTCCCACCCTGTCCGCAGCGCAGGAGCCGCGCGAGCCGCCCATGCTGCCTGTTGCCCGTTTCGTTCATTGATGCCTATGCCAAATCTGCCGCCCGTGACCTTGCTCGTCGTGGACGACCACAACCTGTTTCGCCGGGGCTTGGTGGCCTTGCTGGGGCAGGACCCGCGCCTGCAGGTGGTGGGCGAGGCGGGCGATGCCGCGCAGGCGATGCGCCTGGCCCCCGCCCTGCGCCCGGACGTGATCCTGCTCGACAACCATTTGCCCGGGGTGACGGGGGTGGATGCCATCCAGGGGCTGCGTGAAGTGTCTCCGGCCTCCCGCGTGCTCATGCTCACCGTGAGCGAAGATTCACAGGATCTGGCCACCGCGCTGCGCAACGGTGCGCAGGGGTATCTGCTCAAGACCATCGACGGCGATCTGCTGGCGCAGGCCATTCACCGCGCTGCCGCCGGCGAGCCCGTGGTCAGCCCCGAGTTGATGGGCAAGCTGGTGGCTGCTTTCCAGTCGCAGGGGGCGCCAGAGGCGAACGACGCCCTTGCGGCGTCGACTTCCGACAAGGCGTCGGCGGTGGCGCCGCAGGGCACGCCTCTTTCTCCGCGCGAGGAAGACGTGCTGCGCGAGATTGCACGGGGCTCCAGCAACAAGGAAATCGCCCGGGCGCTGGATATTGCCGAAACCACCGTCAAGATCCATGTGCAGCACATTCTGCGCAAACTGGGACTGAGCTCGCGCGTGCAGGCCGCCGTGTACGCCTCTGACCGCCAGCGGTAGCGCGCAAGCCCCGACACCCCTGTTTCAGGGGACTAGTCCTTTCGAACGATGGGGTGGCGCTCCCATCATCCTTTTGCCGTGCTGACCCGTCCTGAAGAGGGATAGGCAAAACCCTGCCTTCGCGGGACCATGCATGCCATACAGAAAACAGAGGGAACAACCCATGGCAAATGCAGCGTTTTCGGCGGGCGACAGTCCGCAACGCACCCGGCAGGCTTGGTCCGTGCTCTTGGTCAGCACGCTCGCCTTCACCGTCTGTTTCATGGTGTGGATGATGTTCGGGGTGATCGGCATTCCCATCAAGAAAATGCTGAACCTGAGCGCCACGCAGTTCGGCCTGCTCACGGCCATGCCGGTGCTTACCGGCTCGCTGGTGCGCGTGCCGCTGGGCATCTGGACCGACCGGTTTGGCGGGCGGATCGTGATGGCCGCGCTCATGGCAATAACGGTGCCGGCCATCTGGCTCATGAGCTATGCCACCGAGTACTGGCATTTCCTCACGATCGGCCTGTTTGTGGGCCTGGCGGGCGGCTCGTTCTCGGTGGGCACGCCCTATGTGGCGCGCTGGTTTCCCAGGAATCGGCAGGGCACGGCGATGGGGGTGTATGGTGCGGGCAATTCCGGTGCGGCCGTGAACAAGTTCGTGGCCCCGGTGCTGCTGGTGGCGTTTGGCTGGGCCATGGTGCCGCAGGTGTACGCCGCCATCATGCTCGGCACCTTGGTGCTGTTCTGGCTGTTCAGCTACAGCGACCCGGCCCACCTGGTGCCCAGCAACGTCAAGTTCACCGACCAGCTCAGGGCGCTGAAGGACCCCAAGGTCATCAAGTACTGCCAGTACTACAGCATCGTGTTTGGCGGCTATGTGGCGCTGTCGCTGTGGATGGTGCAGTACTACGTGGGTGAATACGGCCTGGACATCCGCGTGGCAGCGCTGCTGGCGGCCTGCTTCTCGCTGCCGGGCGGTGTGCTGCGCGCCATTGGCGGTGTGCTCAGTGACAAGTACGGTGCCCACAGCGTCACCTGGTGGGTGATGTGGGTGAGCTGGATCTGCCTGTTCCTGCTGAGCTATCCGCAGACCGATTTCACCATCCTCACGGTCAATGGGCCCACCACGTTCCACCTCGGCCTGAACGTCTATGCGTTCACGGCGCTGATGGGGGTGCTGGGCGTGGCGTTCGCCTTCGGCAAGGCCAGCGTCTTCAAGTACATCAGCGACGACTATCCGAAAAACATCGGTGCCATCAGCGGCATTGTGGGGCTGGCGGGTGGCCTTGGTGGCTTCGTCCTGCCCATCATGTTCGGCGCTCTGATGGACTTCACCGGCGTCCGCTCCAGTGCGTTCATGCTGATGTATGGCGTGGTCTGGGTCTCGCTGATCTGGATGTATTTCACCGAAGTGCGCCGCACCCCCGTCATGGGCTCGCAGGACGCCGCCGCACCTGCGGCTGCCCGCTGATTTATCTCAAGGAACCTCACCATGTCTGCCACCACCACCAGCGGGCGCCAGGGGCGCCTGCTCACTCTCTGGACGCCGGAGGACAAATCCTTCTGGGAGCGCGAAGGCGAGGCCGTCGCCAAGCTCAATCTCTGGATCTCGGTGCCCGCGCTGTTTCTGGCCTTTGCCATCTGGCAGGTCTGGAGCGTGGTGGCCGTGAGCCTGCCGGGCCTGGGCTTCAAGTATTCGACCAATCAGTTGTTCTGGCTGGCGGCAGCGCCCGCGCTTTCGGGCGCCACGCTGCGCATCTTCTACTCGTTCATGGTGCCGCTGGTGGGTGGCCGCCGCTGGACGGCGATCTCCACCGCCTCGCTGCTGATCCCCGCCATCGGCATCGGCTTTGCCGTGCAGGACAACACCACGGCCTACCCCACCATGCTCATCCTGGCGCTGCTGTGCGGCCTGGGCGGTGGCAACTTCAGCTCCAGCATGGCCAACATCAGCTTCTTCTTCCCGAAGGAGCGCAAGGGCTCGGCGCTGGGCGTGAATGCCGGCCTCGGTAACCTGGGCGTTTCGGTGGTGCAGTTCCTGAGCCCGCTGGTCGTGACGGCCGGCATCTTCGGTATCTTTGGCGGCGAAGGCCAGACCATCGTGAAGAACGGCAACACCGTGCAGGTGTGGACGCAGAACGCCGCCTTCATCTGGGTGCCATGGATCGCCATCACCGCGCTGGCCGCCTGGTTCGGCATGAACGACATTGCCGATGCGCGTGCTTCGTTCGCCGCGCAGGCCGCCATCTTCAAGCGCAAGCACAACTGGCTGATGTGCGTGCTGTACCTGGGCACCTTCGGCTCGTTCATTGGCTACGCCGCAGGCTTTCCGCTGCTCATCAAGAGCCAGTTCCCCGGCATCAACCCACTGGCCTACGCCTGGCTGGGCCCGCTGGTCGGCGCCGTGGTGCGGCCTTTTGGCGGCTGGCTGGCCGACAAGCTCGGTGGAGCCCGCGTCACGCTGTGGAACTTCATCGTCATGGCCATTGCCGTGATGGGTGTGACGGTGTTCCTTCCCTCGGCAGGCAACGAGGGCCAGTTTTCCGGTTTCTTCGTGTGCTTCCTGGTGCTGTTTCTCACCACCGGCATCGGCAACGGTTCCACCTTCCGCATGATCCCCGTGATTTTCCTGACCGAAGCCATGCGTGGTGTGGACAAGAACGATGCTGCCGCCGTGGCCAGCGCCAACAAGGAAGGCAACACCCTGGGCGCCGCCACGCTGGGTTTCACCGCTGCCATGGCCGCCTACGGCGGGTTCTTCATTCCCAAGAGCTATGGCAGCTCCATCGCCCTGACCGGCGCGCCCAACGCTGCGCTGTGGTGCTTTGCTGTCTTCTACGCCATCTGCATCGTAGTCACCTGGTGGTACTACGCGCGCAAGCACGCCGAGATGCCTTGCTGATGGCTGCCTGAGCCATCAGCAATCCCCCCAATAGAACAAGGAGCCCCCGATGAGCCATTTTCTGGATCGACTCACGTACTTCTCGCAACCCCGCGAAACCTTTGCCCAAGGCCATGGCCAGACCAACGGTGAAGACCGCACCTGGGAAGACGCCTACCGCGACCGCTGGGCGCACGACAAGATCGTGCGTTCCACCCACGGCGTGAACTGCACGGGCTCCTGCTCGTGGAAGATCTACGTCAAGGGCGGCATCGTGACCTGGGAAACCCAGCAGACCGATTACCCCCGCACCCGCCCCGACCTGCCCAACCACGAGCCCCGTGGCTGCGCACGCGGCGCCAGCTACAGCTGGTACCTGTACAGCGCCAACCGCGTGAAGTACCCCATGGTGCGCGGCCGCCTGCTCAAGCACTGGCGTGCCGCCATCGCGCTGGCCAAGAGCCCGGTTGACGCCTGGGCCAGCATCGTCGAGAACAATGCCGCGCGCAGCGAATGGCAAAAGCAGCGTGGCCTCGGCGGCTTCGTGCGCAGCACCTGGGACGAAGTCAACCAGATGATTGCCGCGGCCAACGTCTACACCATCAAGAAGCACGGCCCTGACCGCATCATCGGCTTCTCGCCCATCCCCGCGATGTCGATGATTTCGTACGCCGCTGGCTCGCGCTACCTGAGCCTGATCGGCGGCGTGTGCATGAGCTTCTACGACTGGTACTGCGACCTGCCACCCTCCAGCCCGCAGGTGTGGGGCGAGCAGACCGACGTGCCCGAGTCGGCCGACTGGTACAACAGCTCGTACATCATTGCCTGGGGTTCCAACGTGCCCCAGACGCGCACGCCGGATGCGCACTTCCTGACCGAGGTGCGCTACAAGGGCACCAAGGTCGTGGCCATCACCCCTGACTACTCCGAGGTGGCCAAGCTGGGCGATCTGTGGATGCACCCCAAGCAGGGCACCGATGCCGCCGTGGCCATGGCCATGGGCCATGTGATCCTCAAGGAGTTCTACTTCAAGGACGGCGGCAAGGGCCGCAGCACCTACTTTGACGACTACGCGCGCCGCTACACTGACCTGCCGCTGCTGGTCGTGTTGAAGGAAAAGACGCTGCCCGATGGCCGCACGGTGATGGTGCCGGACCGCTATGTGCGCGCCAGCGACTTCCCCGGCCAGCTCGACCAGTCGAACAACCCCGACTGGAAGACCGTCGGCTACGACGAGCTGGGCCAGGTCACGCTGCCCAATGGCTCCATCGGCTTCCGCTGGGGCGCCGATGGCCGTGCGGACCAGGGCCTGTGGAACCTGGAGAACAAGGAAGCGCGCACCGGCAACACCGTCAAGCTCAAGCTCTCGGTGATCGAGGATGGTGCGCAGGCCCACGACGTGGCCACCGTGGCCTTCCCGTACTTTGGCGGCGTGCAGACGCCCAATTTCACGGCCAACGAACAAGGCAGCGACGTGATGGTGCGCCCCGTGCCCGTGACGCACCTGGAACTGTCCGGCCACGAGGCCCAAGGCAAGGTGATGGTCGCCACGGTGTTCGACCTGCTGGCCGCCAACTACGGTATCGACCGTGGCCTGCCCGGTGAAGAGCCCGGTGGCAGCTACGACGCCGACCGCCCCTACACCCCTGCCTGGCAGGAAAAGATCACCGGCGTTCCGCGCGACCAGATCATCACCGTAGCGCGCCAGTTCGCCGACAACGCCGACAAGACCCATGGCAAATCCATGGTCATCATCGGCGCGGCCATGAACCACTGGTACCACTGCGACATGAACTACCGCGGCATCATCAACATGCTGATGCTGTGCGGCTGTATCGGCCAGAGCGGCGGCGGCTGGGCGCACTACGTGGGCCAGGAAAAGCTGCGGCCCCAGACCGGCTGGACGGCCCTGGCCTTTGCCCTCGACTGGATCCGCCCGCCCCGCCAGATGAACAGCACGAGCTTCTTCTACGCCCACACCGACCAGTGGCGCTACGAGAAGCTGGGCATGGAGGAAATCCTCTCGCCCCTGGCCGACGCCAGCGCCTACCATGGCGCTCAGATCGACTACAACGTGCGCGCCGAGCGCATGGGCTGGCTGCCTTCGGCGCCCCAGCTCAAGACCAGCCCGCTGCAGGTGGCCAAGGACGCCGCAGCCTTGGGGCTGGACGCCAAGGACTACGTGGTCAAGTCACTGAAGGACGGCAGCCTGCAGATGAGCTGCGAGGACCCGGACCATCCCGACAACTGGCCGCGCAACATGTTCGTGTGGCGCTCCAACATCCTGGGCTCTTCGGGCAAGGGGCATGAATACTTCCTCAAGCACCTGCTGGGCACCACCCACGGGGTGCAGGGCAAGGACCTGGGCAAGGACGAAGCCAAGCCCGAGGAAGTGCAGTGGCACGCCAACGCGCCCGAAGGCAAGCTCGACCTGCTGGTCACGCTCGACTTCCGCATGAGCACGACCTGCCTGTACTCCGACATCGTGCTGCCCACGGCCACCTGGTATGAGAAGAACGACCTCAACACCAGCGACATGCACCCCTTCATCCACCCGCTGTCCACCGCGGTGGACCCGGCCTGGCAGGCCAAGAGCGATTGGGAGATCTACAAGGGCTTCGCCAAGGCCGTGAGCGAGGTCAGCGTGGGCCACCTGGGCGTCGAGAAGGACGTGGTACTCACTCCCATCATGCACGACACGGCCGGCGAAATGGCCCAGCCCTATGGCGTGCGTGACTGGAAGAAGGGCGAGTGCGAACTCATCCCCGGCAAGACTGCGCCGCAGGTCACGGTGGTCGAGCGCGACTACCCCAACCTCTACAAGCGCTTCACCGCCCTGGGCCCGTTGATGGACAAGGCCGGCAACGGCGGCAAGGGCATTGGCTGGAACACGCAGACCGAAGTCGGCCAGCTCGGCGACCTGAACGGCCGCGTGAAGGAGGAGGGCGTGACGCAGGGCATGCCGCGCATCGTGAGCGACATCGACGCCACCGAAGTGGTGATGATGCTGGCCCCCGAGACCAACGGCCATGTGGCCTGCAAGGCCTGGGAAGCACTGGGCAAGCAGACCGGCCGCGACCACGTGCACCTGGCGCTGCACCGCGAGGACGAGAAGATCCGTTTCCGCGACATCCAGGCACAGCCGCGCAAGATCATTTCTTCGCCCACCTGGTCGGGCCTGGAGAGCGAGAAGGTCAGCTACAACGCCGGCTACACCAACGTGCACGAGTACATTCCATGGCGCACCCTCACGGGCCGCCAGCAGTTCTACCAGGACCATCCCTGGATGCGCGATTTCGGCGAAGGCTTTGTGAGCTACCGTCCACCGGTGCATCTGAAGACGCTGCATGAAGTCGAGGGCAAGAAGCCCAACGGCAACAAGGAAATCCAGCTGAACTTCATCACGCCGCACCAGAAGTGGGGCATCCACAGCACGTACAGCGACAACCTGATGATGCTCACGCTGAACCGGGGCGGCTCGGTGGTGTGGCTGAGCGAAGACGACGCGAAGAGCGCCGGCATCGTGGACAACGACTGGGTGGAACTCTTCAACGCCAACGGCGCCATTGCGGCCCGCGCGGTGGTGAGCCAGCGCGTGAACCCCGGCATGGTGATGATGTACCACTCGCAAGAGAAGATCATCAACACGCCCGGCTCCGAGATCACCGGCACCCGCGGCGGTATCCACAACTCGGTCACGCGCATCGTGCTCAAGCCCACCCACATGATCGGCGGCTACGCCCAGTACAGCTACGGCTTCAACTACTACGGAACCATCGGCACCAACCGCGACGAGTTCGTGCTGGTGCGCAAGATGGACCGCGTGGACTGGCTGGACGACGAAGTGTCCGACACCGGCGCGCACGCCTGAAGCCGAAGACAAGGAGAAACACGATGAAAATTCGCGCACAAATCGGCATGGTGCTGAACCTGGACAAGTGCATCGGTTGCCACACCTGTTCCGTCACCTGCAAGAACGTCTGGACCAGCCGCCCCGGCGTGGAATACGCCTGGTTCAACAACGTCGAGACCAAGCCCGGCATCGGTTACCCCAAGGAATGGGAAAACCAGGACCGCTGGAACGGTGGCTGGGTGCGCAGCCCCGACGGCTCCATTGCGCCCCGCCAGGGCGGCAAGTGGAAGCTGCTCATGCGCATCTTCGCCAACCCCAACCTGCCGCAGATCGACGACTACTACGAGCCCTTCACGTTCGACTACGACCACCTGCAGGCCGCGCCCGAAAGCAAGGCCGCACCCACGGCCCGCCCGCGCAGCCTGATCACCGGCCAGCGCATGGAGAAGATCGAGTGGGGGCCGAACTGGGAAGAAATCCTGGGCGGCGAGTTCAGCCGCCGCAGCCAGGACAAGAACTTCGACGATGTGCAAAAAGACATCTACGGCCAGTTCGAAAACACCTTCATGATGTACCTGCCGCGCCTGTGCGAGCACTGCCTGAACCCGGCGTGCGTGGCATCGTGCCCCTCGGGCTCGATCTACAAGCGCGAGGAAGACGGCATCGTGCTGATCGACCAGGACAAGTGCCGCGGCTGGCGCATGTGCGTCTCGGGCTGCCCCTACAAGAAGATTTACTATAACTGGCAGTCGGGCAAGGCCGAGAAGTGCATCTTCTGCTACCCCCGCATCGAAGCGGGCCAGCCGACCGTGTGCTCGGAAACCTGCGTGGGCCGCATCCGGTATCTCGGCGTGCTGCTGTACGACGCAGACCGCATCCAGGAAGCCGCCAGCGTGGAGCGCGATCGCGACCTGTACCAGGCCCAGCTCGACATCTTCCTGGATCCGAACGATCCGGACGTCATCAAGCAGGCCCGCATCGACGGCATCCCCGACAGCTGGATGGAGGCCGCCCGCAACAGCCCCGTCTACAAGATGGCGGTGGACTGGAAGGTGGCCCTGCCGCTGCACCCCGAGTACCGCACGCTGCCCATGGTGTGGTACGTGCCGCCCCTGTCGCCCATCACGGCCGCGGCCAATGCGGGCCATGTGGGGGCGAACGGCGAGATTCCGGACGTGTCGCAACTGCGCATTCCCGTGCAGTACCTGGCGAACCTGCTCACCGCCGGCGACACCGGCCCCGTGGTGCGGGCGCTCGAGCGCATGCTGGCCATGCGCACCTACCAGCGCGACAAGCATGTGGAGCAGCGCCAGAACCTGGCCGTGCTCAAGCAGGCAGGCCTGTCGATGGCCGAAGTCGAGGAGATGTACCAGGTGATGGCGATTGCCAACTACGAGGACCGCTTCGTGATCCCGTCGGCTCACCGCGAATACGCCGAGAACGCGTTCGACATCCGGGGCGGCTGCGGCTTCTCGTTCGGCAACGGCTGCTCGGACGGCGCGACGGAAGTCAGCATGTTCGGCGGCAAGAAGCCCCGCACGATCCCGATCAAAGCGACTGTTTGAGTGCGACGGAAGGAATCACCATGTTCAAGAAGAACCCGACCTCCGTGCGCCTGACCCTGCGCGCCCTGGGCTACCTGCTGAGCTACCCCGATGCGCAGCTGCGCAGCGTGATGCCGCAGCTCATCGACGCACTGCAATCCGAACAGGCCCTCACACCCGAGCGCATGGACGAGCTGAAGGCCGTGTGCCAGCACCTCGCCGCGCTGGACCCGCTGGAAGCCGAGGCCCGCTACGTGGACAACTTCGACCGGGGCCGCCAGACCTCGCTGCACCTGTTCGAGCATGTGCACGGCGACTCGCGCGACCGGGGGCCGGCGCTCATCGACCTGATGCAGACCTACGAACAGGCCGGCCTGCAATTCGAGGCCGACGAGTTGCCCGACCACCTGCCCGTGGTGCTGGAGTTCGCCTCCACCCAGCCACCCGCAGTGGCCAAGGAGTTTCTGGGCGAAATGGCCCACATCCTCAACGCACTGTTCAGTGCGCTCGTGGCGCGCAACAGCCCCTACGCCAGCGTGATCGCCGCGGTGCTCGAAGTCTCGGGCCAGCGCGTGCAGTCGGTCGCGCTCACGCCCGAGCCGCCCATGGACGAGGTCTGGGCCGAGCCCGAAGCGTTTGGAGGTTGCAGCACCCAGGGCCAGTCCAAGCCTGACCAGCCGCAACCCCTGCATTTTGTTCGTACTCCCCGCGCCGAGCGGGCCCCCGAAGGAGTCTCAGCATGACTACCCCCTGGCTCGATACCCTGTTGTTTGGCATCTATCCCTACATCTGCCTGGCCGTTTTCTTCATTGGCAGCTGGGCGCGGTTCGATCGCGACCAGTACACCTGGAAGAGCGACTCCTCGCAGCTGCTGCGCACCGGCAGCCTGCGCTGGGGCAGCAACCTGTTCCACATCGGTGTGCTGTTCCTGTTCTTCGGGCATACAGTGGGCATGCTCACCCCGCACTTCCTGTACGAGGCATTCATCAGCGCGGGCAACAAGCAGCTGATGGCCATGGTGTCGGGCGGTATCGCCGGGCTCTTGGGCTTTGTGGGGGTCTCCATCCTGCTGCACCGCCGCTTGTCGGACCCGCGCATCCGCGCCACGTCGAAGACGAGCGACATCGTCCTGCTGCTGCTGCTGTGGCTGCAACTGGCCCTGGGCCTGGCCACGATTCCGCTGTCGGCCAAGCACCTGGATGGTTCCATGATGATGTTGCTGGCGGAATGGGCGCAGCGCATCGTCACCTTCCGCTCGGGCGGGGTGGAGCTGCTGGCAGATGCCGGCTGGATCTTCAAGGCGCACATGGCGCTGGGCATGAGCATCTTCCTGATCTTCCCGTTCACCCGACTGGTGCATGTGTGGAGCGGCTTCGGCACGCTGGCCTATGTGCTGCGTCCCTACCAGGTGGTGCGTGCGCGCCGCTTGAACCTGCCCGCCGGCCACATGCAGTCGCAAGACCGCCGCGCCTGAAATCCACCGACCCCAAGGAGCACACCATGAGCGGATGTGGAACCGGGGGCTGCGGCTGCAGCTCCACCGACAACAGCGCAGCGGCAACAGCCAGCACGCTGAGTCCCACGCAGGCAGCGGCTTACGAAGCCCTGGCTGCGACGATGACCGACGCGCCCCTGCAGGCCGCGCAGGCGCCCGAGGTGGACGCGGTGGTGGCCGAGGTGGCACGCGTTAATGGCGTGGCCCTCAATGCGCCGCACGAGCTGCTGGACGAAGAATCCCTGCGCCAGCGCGCCTGCACCGAGCTGCTGCGCCAGGCTGCGCAGCAGGCCGGGCTGCTGCCCGCGAGCGATGTGCCGGGTGTCGAAGGCGCCATCAGCGTCCAGGCCTCCAACGCCATCGAGCAATTGCTGGAACGTGAGCTCAACATCCCCGACCCGTCGGAAGAAGCCTGCCGCCGCTACCACGAGGCCCACCCCGCTGCGCACGCCCAGGGCGAGCGCGTCCAACTGCGCCATGTGCTGTTTGCCGTGACGCCGGGTGTGGACGTGAAACAGCTGCGCCTGCGGGCCGAGGCCATGCTGATCGACTTGCGCTGCGCAGACGACGGCGGTGCCAAGTTTGCCGAGGCTGCCGCCCAATGGTCCAACTGCCCCAGCGGCCAGCAAGGGGGCGATCTGGGCTGGCTGACCCGTGCCGACTGCGCCCCCGAGTTCGCCCGCGAGGTGTTTGGCAGTGCCGAAATCGGCGTGCTGGCCCGCCTGGTGCACAGCCGCTTTGGACTGCATGTGGTGGAGGTGGTGGCCCGCGACCCGGGACAGCAGCCCTCGTTCGAGGAAGTCCGCCAGGCCATCGCGCTCACCCTGCGCCAGCAGGCCTGGGTGAATGCACTGCGCCAATACCTGCAGCTGCTGGCAGGCGCTGCTGTGGTGGAAGGCGTGGCGCTGGATGCGGCCGATTCGCCGCTGGTGCAGTAACCGCAGCGCGTTTCACCCGATCTCCATGCCCGACGAGCTGCTTGATCGCCTGCGCCGTTTTCATGACGACGCCTTCCCCCAGTACCGCGAGCAGTTCCAGACGCTGGTGGACGAGGGCAGCACCCCACGACCCTGTTCATCGGCTGCTCAGACTCGCGCCTGGTGCCCTACCTGCTGACCGGGGCGGGCCCGGGGGAGCTGTTTCTGGTGCGCAACGTGGGGGCGTTCATTCCACCTTATGACGGATCGCACGGCCACCATGGCACCACGGCGGCGATCGAGTTCGCCGTGCTCAACCTGCACGTGCACCGCATCGTGGTGTGTGGCCACAGTCACTGTGGGGCTATCAAGGCCATGTATGGTGAGGTTTCACCCGAGGCTCCCAACCTGAACCGCTGGCTGGACCTGGGGCGCGAGGCCTTGCTGCCCATGCAGCCAGGCCCCGAGGTGCTGCGCCGCACGGAACAAAGGGCGGTAGTGCTGCAGTTGGAGCGGCTGATGGAATATCCTATGGTCCGTAGCCGAGTGCAGGCAGGCCAGATCAGCCTGCACGGCTGGCACTATGTGATCGAGGAGGGGGAAGTGCATGTGTTCGATGTCAAGACCGGGGGCTTCGTGCCCGCGTCGCTGGCGGACAACAGTGGTACGGGGCCGTACCACCCCTATGTGGAGCATGACGGGCAGGTTCTTTTGGACGCGCTTTGATTCCCTTCTTGATGGAACGCAAGGCCTGCAGGCAGCGAATACCAATCATTCCAAACCATGAAGCGCGAATCCAATCCCCCCATGAATACCACCTTTTCCTTGCAGCCCATCAGCCTGGATGTGCTGCGCGAGAAATACCTCAAGCCCGGTGAAACCAGCGCGGAAGACCTCTACCGCCGTGTGGCCCGTGCCCTGGCCTCGGTAGAAGCGCCCGAGTTGCGCGAAAAGTACGAAGCCCTCTTTTGGGACAATCTGCATGCGGGCGCCATCGGCGCGGGCCGCATCATGAGCGCGGCCGGCACCGACATCCAGGCCACGCTGATCAACTGTTTCGTGCAACCCGTGGGCGATTGCATCCAGGGCGTGGACGATGAGGGCTTTCCGGGCATCTATGAAGCCCTGCGCGAAGCCGCCGAGACCATGCGCCGCGGCGGTGGCGTGGGTTATGACTTCTCGCGCATCCGGCCCAAGGGTGCCCAGGTCAAGGCCACGGCATCGGTGGCGTCGGGCCCCTGCAGTTACATGAACGTGTTCGACCAGTCGTGTTCCACCGTGGAAAGCGCGGGCGCGCGGCGCGGCGCGCAGATGGGGGTGCTGCGCATCGATCACCCCGATGTGCAGGAATTCATCACCGCCAAGCGCACGCCCGGGCGCTGGAACAATTTCAACGTGTCGGTGGGGGTGTCGGATGCCTTCATCGAGGCAGTGCAGCAAGGCCAGCCCTGGGAGCTGGTGCACCGCGCGCGCCCTGGCACCGCCGCCATGGCCCAGGGCGCCCACCAGCGCGCCGATGGCATGTGGGTCTATGCCACCGTGCAGGCCCGTGCGCTGTGGGACACCATCATGAAGTCGGCCTACGATTTTGCCGAGCCGGGCATCCTGTTCCTCGACCACATCAACGAGGACAACAACCTCAATTACTGCGAAGACATCGCTGCCACCAACCCCTGTGGCGAGCAGCCGCTGCCTTCCTATGGTTGCTGCGACCTCGGCCCCGTCATCCTGACCCGGTTCGTGCGCCATCCCTTCGGCTTTGACGGCCTGCCGTCGTTTGACTTCGAGGCCTTCGAGAAAGTGGTGGCCCTGCAGGTGCGCGCGCTCGACAACGTGCTGGACGTGACCTTCTGGCCCCTGCCGCAGCAGCGCGACGAGGCCATGGCCAAGCGCCGCATCGGCGTGGGCTTTACCGGCATGGGCAATACGCTGGCCATGCTGTGCCTGCGCTACGACATGCAGGAAGGCCGCGCCATGGCGGCGCGCATTGCGCAATCGATGCGCGATGCGGCGTACCTGGCGTCGGTGGAGCTGGCCCGCGAAAAGGGCGCCTTCCCCAAGTTCGAGGCCGAGCCCTATCTCGCCGCCGGCACCTTCGCCAGCCGCCTGCCCGAGCCGATCAAGGACGCCATTCGCACGCATGGCATCCGCAACAGCCACCTGCTCTCCATTGCCCCCACGGGCACCGTGAGCCTGGCTTTTGCCGACAACGCCTCCAACGGCATCGAGCCACCGTTCTCCTGGATGTACAAGCGCAAGAAGCGCGAGGCCGACGGCAGCACCAGCGAGTACTCGGTGGAAGACCACGCCTGGCGGCTGTACCGCGATCTGGGCGGTGACGTGGATGCCTTGCCCGACTATTTCATCTCGGCGCTGGCCATGCCGGCCGAGGGGCATATCGCCATGATGGAAGCCGTGCAACCCTTTGTGGACACGGCCATCTCCAAGACCGTGAACATCCCGGCCGACTACCCCTACGATGACTTCAAGGACCTGTACCTGCAGGCCTGGCGCGCCCGTCTCAAGGGGCTGGCCACCTACCGGCCCAACGCCATCCTGGGCTCGGTGCTCGAAACCCATGCGGCACCGGAGCCGGCGGCAGCGCCCACCCCGGTGGCACCGTCCTTCGATCCCATGCGCTCGGTGATCGAGAGCCGGCCCAAGGGCGGCCTCTCGGCCGTGGCCGAGAAGGTGGAGTACTGGACGCAGGAAGGCCACAAGACGCTCTACCTCATTGTCTCGTTCCTGCCCGTGCCCACGGGCGTGGGCAACAGCACGGTGGACCGTGCCATCGAGTTCTTCATGCCGGTGGGCCAGAGCGGCGAATCGCAGCAGTGGATCACTGCCAGCATGCGCCTGCTGTCCCTGGCGGCCCGTGGCGGTTTTCTGGAGCGGGCCCTGTCCGACATGCGCAAGGTGGCCTGGGACCGTGGCCCCGTGCGCCTGGGCACGCACCAGAAGGACGACGGCACCCGCGTGCCCATGTGGCATGACTCCGAGGTGGCGGCCATGGCCTATGCCATCCAGAACATCCTGGCACGGCGCGTGACCGATCCGGTGCAGCAGCAGCTGCCGCTGGAAGAGCCTGCACCGCAGGTCAGCGGCATGCCACCCGCCATGGCCGGCAAGAAATGCACGGAGTGCGGCGCGCATGCCGTGATCCGCAAGGACGGCTGCGACTATTGCACGCAGTGCGGCCACCTCGGAACCTGTGGGTGATCTCCCGGCCCGTCATTCCGGTGCGGGCGGTGTCGCGCAAGCCCTCGCCCGAGGCGCTGGCGCAGATGGACAAGCGCTGGCGCGTCCGTTACCTGATGCTGGCGCCCCATCGCCTGGGGTTTTTTCTGGCGATGGTGGTGCTGGTGGCGTCGGGCCTGTGGTGGGCGCTGGTGCAGCTCGACCGGTCCACGGCCTGGCTGGGCCTGCACTATGCGGTATCGCCCACGCTGGTGCATTCGGCCGTGATGGCGTTCGGCTTCATTCCGCTGTTCTTTTCGGGCTTCCTCTTCACCGCCGGTCCTAAATGGCTGGGGGTGGAGCCCCCGTTGGCGCAGGACCTGCGCGTGCCGCTGCTGTCGCAGGCGGCGGGCTGGCTGCTGTGGCTGGCGGGCGCGCACCTGCATGCCGGTCTGGCCTGGGCTGGGCTGGCGCTGGCCTGCGCCGGCCTGGCCTGGATGACCGTGCAGTTCTGGGGGCGCATCAGACGCAGCCAGGCGCCGGACCAGCTCCATGCCCGTGTCATCGGCACGGCCTGCGTGGTGGGCTGCGCCAGCCTGGCAGGGCTGTGGCTGAGCCTGGTCCTTGAGGCCCACGCCGCAGCGCGGGCCTGGATTTTCACGGGGCTCTGGGGTTTTGTGGTGGTGGTCTACGTCACGGTGGCGCACCGCATGATTCCGTTTTTCACCTCCAGTGCCATGCCCATGGTGGAGGCTTGGCGCCCGTTCTGGGTGCTGTGGCTGATGCTGGCGGCGGCGGTGCTGCAGGTGCTGGCGGCGTGGCTGGAACTGGCGGGCGTGCCGTCCGGTGCGGCGGGCACGATATGGCTGCTGGTGCATGGCACGCTGCAGCTGGCCGTGGGCGGCGTGCTGGTCTGGCTGGCCTGGGTATGGGGGCTGGTGCAAAGCCTGAAGAACAAGCTGCTGGCCATGCTGCACATCGGTTTTCTGTGGCTGGGCATTGCGTTTTTGTTGGGTGGGCTGTCGCAGTGGCTGGTGGGCACGCTGGGTATCGGGGTGCTGGGCCTGGGGGCGCTGCATGCGCTCACCATGGGCTGCCTGGCGTCGCTGATGCTGGCCATGGTCACGCGCGTGTCCTGCGGGCACAGTGGCCGCGCCTTGGTGGCCGACCGCATCGCCTGGTCGCTCTTCTGGTGTTTGCAGGCGGCGGTGCTGCTGCGCATCGCGGCGGCGGTGCCGGGCATTGCCGGCCTGCCCTGGCCCTGGCTGCTGCCCTTGGCCGCCGGCCTGTGGGCCGCCACCATGGGCGTCTGGGGGCTGCGCTTGGGCCGCTGGTATGGCTGTCTGCGCGCCGACGGGCGCCCGGGCTGAACCAAGGGATCTGCACATGGCCGCCATTTCCTCTCACCCTGCGTTCCCCGCCGCATCGGACGATGCCGCGCTGGTGGCCATGGCGGCAGCACTGATCCAGTCCCGCCAGACCATCCTGCCCAAGCGCCTGGGCGCGCCAGGCCCCGGGTCTGCCGAGCTGGCCGCCATCCTGAATGCGGCGGCCCATGCGCCCGACCATGGCCAACTGCTGCCGTGGCGCTTTGTGCTGGTTCCTGAGGCGGCGCGCGCCGCACTGGCCGAGGTGTTTGCGCAGGCGCTGATGGAACGCGACCCCTGCGCCACGTCCGAGCAGTGTGCGCAGGCGCGTGAAAAGGCCTACCGGGCCCCGGTATTGATGCTGGTGGTGGTGGATGGCGAGCGTGGCGACCCCGAAATCGATGCGGCCGAGCGGCTGGTGTCCGCCGGCTGCGCCGTGCAGAACATGCTGCTGACGGCTACCGCGCAGGGCTATGGCTCGGCGCTGACCAGCGGCAAGGCCCTCAAGGCGGCTAGCCTGCGTGCGCTGTTTCAGCTGGCGGCTTCCGAGCAGGCCCTGTGCTTCATCAGCATCGGCACCGTGCTGTCACGCAAAACTGCGCGCGCGCGGCCCCTGGCGAGCGCCTACGTCAGCACACTGGACCCGGACCGGGGCGTGGTGCCCGGCTTCTGACGCTGCTCAACTTCTTTCATTGCGAGATTTTTCATGGACATTTCCAGCTTCGACGATCTGCTGCAGGCCGCGCGCCTGCAGCCCGAACCCCAGCGCCTGTTGTTTGTGTTTGCGGCGGTCGAATTGCCCGACGATGCCACCCCCGCCCAGCGCGCGCGCTTTGAAGCCGGGCAGGGCGGCGCCCTGGTGCCATTGATGTGTGTGGACAAGACGCCGCAAGAGCTGCCCTCGTTTGCCGCCCTGGTGGAAGAGGCGCACCAGTTCACGGCCCCTGGCCATGACTGGGCGATGGTGTTCGCGGCGGCGCTGTCGGGCACCTTGAACCAGGCGCCCAGCAGCGCCGATGCCGAGGCGCCCCTGCAGCGCATGGTCGATGCCATCAAGGGTGGCGCGCATGGCGCCTACATTCCGTTTGACCGGCAGGGACAGCCGGTGCGCTTCGGGTAGCCGTGGCCATGGCGAAGTCCTCGTCGGCCTTGCCCGGTTTCAATGCGCCTGCCGTGGGGTTCGAGCAGCCCTTTGCCATGCTGGAGGCCTGCCACGAGCGCGTGCAGCGCACGCTGGCGCTGCTGCAGCGGCTGCGCGCTCACGTGCAGGAGCATGGCGCGGATACATCCGCCCAGCAGGCCGCGCGCGACGTGCTGCGCTACTTCGACATCGCGGCGCCGCTGCACCATGAAGACGAGGATCTGCACGTGTTTCCGCTGCTATTGGCCCAAGGCAGCCCCGACGTGGCGGCGCTGGTGCAGCGCCTGCAGCACGACCACCGCTGCATGGTCGCCGACTGGGCTGCCGCACGCCTTGCGCTGCAGGCCCTGGTCGATGGCCGGCAGGCCGGGTTTAGCGAGGCCGATGGCGCTGCGTTCGACCGTTTCATCGGCCGCTACGACCGCCACATTGCGGATGAAGAAACCCTGGCCTACCCCGCGGCGCAGGCCCTGCTGGCCGCACCGGCTCTGGAGGCCATGGGCAACGAGATGGCGGCCCGGCGCAGGGTGCCAACACCCGGGCATTGATGCTTCTAAAATAATAGCTGCTAGCGCTTTATGGATAAGCGCTTGCGCCTGATTTGGCTATAAGCATCCTCGCAAACGGCGATGCCCGCCATGTCCCAAGGCATGGGCCTGCCAGAAGCTGGCAGGGCTGCGGCCGCAGGATACTGGCAGGCTTGTATGCGTAGTCACCTGTTTTTTATCGCCCGTGTGGCAACCACCCTGGCCCTGGCCTGGGCCGCAGCCGCCGCCTGCGTGGCGCTGCACACCCCGCTGCCCTGGATGATTGGCCCGCTTGTGGTCACCTCACTGCTGTCCATGGGCGGTGCGCCCACTGAAAGCTGGGCCCCGCTGCGCAACGCCGGGCAGTGGTCGATTGGCGCCGCGCTGGGGCTTTATTTCACGCCGCAGGTGGTGGCGCTGGTGGCCAGCCTGTGGTGGGCCATTGCGCTGGGCATCGCATGGGCGCTGCTGCTGGGCTGGCTGTTTGGCGCCTGGCTGTACCGGCTGCACGCGCCGCGCATGCATGGCGTGCCGGCGTCGATGCTGCGGGCCACCAGCTATTTTTCGGGGGCCATTGGTGCGGCTTCCGAGATGACGCTGCTGGCCGAGCGCGAAAACGCCCGCACCGACCTCGTGGCCGCCAGCCACAGCCTGCGCCTGCTGATCGTCACCGTGACCATTCCCTTTGCGCTGCAGTGGAGCGGCCTGCAGGGCCTCGACACCCTGCCGCCCGCCGTGCGCCTGGTGAGCTGGCCTGGGCTGGTACTGCTGGCGCTGTTCACCGGGGCCGGCGCGCTGGCCATGGACCGGTTGGGCCGCGCCAACCCCTGGTTCATGGGCGCGCTGGTGGTGTCGATGGGTTTGGCCATGGCGGGCCTGACGCTGTCGGCCGTGCCCCAGGGGCTGGTCAACGCAGCGCAGCTGGTGATCGGCGTGAGCCTGGGCGTGCGCTTTCGGGCCGATTTTCTGCGCACCGCGCCGCGCTGGCTGGCGTCGGTGGTGCTGGGCACGCTGGTGCTGATGGGGGTGTGTGCACTGTTCGCCGGGGCGCTGGCCTGGGCTACCGGGCTGCCCTGGGTGACTCTGCTGCTGGGCACCTCACCCGGCGGCATCACCGAAATGGCCATCACGGCCAAGGTGCTGCAGCTCGGCGTGCCGGTGGTGACGGCGTTTCAGGTATGCCGCCTGATCGCGGTGCTGATGCTGGTGGAGCCCCTGTACCGGCGGATCTACCCGCCAGAGGGTCGGCGACGATGACCGGGCGTAAAACCTGACGCACCCCAAGTCCAGGGGCGAAGCACCTCAGGGGGGACCCCTGCTAATGCACGACGACCGGGTTCTGCGCCAGACCGGCGTAACGGTCCAGGGCGTCTTCCACCTCTTCCTGGGTGGGGGTGTCGCGTTGCCAGGCCAGGATCTGCTGCTGGAACATTTCGGCCCAGGATCCGTCCAGATACACCTCCTTGCCCGATCGCTTGTCCACAATTTCAAAGCCGTGGCGGGCCAGTTGGGGTTTTGGCGGTGCCGTGTCGTTCAGTGGCCCCTCTTTTTGCTCCACGGCATCGGGCAGCATGTGGACCACCACAAAGGAGTCAGAGTCGTAGAGCATGTGCATGGCGTTCCCCCAGTCGATATAGGAATCAGATGACAGCGGGCGGTCAGAGTTCAAGTCCCAAGGCTCCCGGTACCTGATGCTTTGCAGTATTTCACGAAAAACGGCCTGCGCCAGGTTTGTGGGGATGAATTGCCACCGGGGCACCGGCAAGCAACACCTGGGCGATCAGGGCGGGCCGCTGCTGCGCAGGCGCAGATCGGCAAAGTCGCCGTTGGCCTGGGTCAGGCGGATGCGCACGGGCATGTAGCCCAGGTCGGGGGCCAGCCACAGTTCGGCCTTCTGGTCGTAATCGCGGCGCGGCAGGCGCTGCAGCTTCCAGGCCAGCAGGGGGCCGGCGGGCAGGTCCAGCGTTTCCTGCCCCTCGATCGAGAAGGTCCAGCGGTCGGCGCTGCGGGCACTGGCGGTGGTCAGGGTGACCTGGGTGCCCGGCACGAACCGCCCCGGCTCGGCCGCCAGCATGGCGCCAAGCTGGATGAACACGCTCAGGCGGTCTTGCGCGCCAGGCCCCACGGCCGCCGGTGGGGTGTTGGCGCTGAAGGTGATGCGGCCCTGGGCAGGGTCAAAATGGGCGGCCTGTTCGCTGCGCGAACGGTCGGCAAAGCGCTCGGGCTGCAGCCCCTGCGCGGTGATCAGGCCCACGCTGCCCTGGGAGCGGGTGCCGAGCAGAAAGGCGCTGATCTCCTGGCGGGCTTCGTAGCGGTTGCCGTCGTGCTGCCACAACAGCTCGGCGCTGGCGCTGTAGTTGAATTTTTTGGCCTGCCCGCTGACATCAAAGGCCAGGCGCACCGGCGCGGGCAGGCGCACGGCGAAACTGGCGGCGTCGGCCGCCAGGCCTGTGGCGCCGCCCGGAGGGCTGATGTCCACGCCAGCGCCCAGGGGGTTGTCGGGGAGCGTGGGCGATGGAGTGGCCGGCGCACTGGCGTCGGGCGCAGGGGCGGTGGCTACGGCATCGGGCTTCTCGGGTATTTCGGCTGTCGGCGTGCCTGCGGTGTCCACCGCCGCGTCGGGCGGTAGGGCTTCGCCCGGGTTGTCGGGCGGCGCCGAAGGCATGGGTGGTGGCTCGGTGGCTGCCTTCGCTGCGTGCTGCCTCGCCGGGGGTACCGCGGGTTTCTTGCGCACCGCCGCAGCGCGGGCAGGCGCGGGAGGTGCAGGCGGTGCGGGGGGTACCGCTGCCGGTGGCGTAGGGGCAATGCTGCGCGTGCTGAAGGCCTGTGCGGCGGGGGGCGTGGACGGGCTGCTGTCCCAGGCCATGGGCATGCCTTGCAGCACCAGCCAGTGCAGCGCCAGCACCAGGGCGGTCAATACAAAGAGTGGCCGGCGTGGCATTGCGGGGCTCCGGCAGGCGTCAGGCACAGACCGCGCCCAGGTGGTACAGCAGCCGGGAAGCCTGGATCCGATCTTCCTGCAGCAGGAAGCCGACCTCCACGGACTGGGTGCCTGCACGTTCTTTGTCCATCCACACCAAAAATTTGCGAGTTTTGTTCGGTTGAATCCATTGAACCCAGCGTAGTCTTGTGGGGTTTGCGCCATTTCCGCCATTTCTGTTGAGACGAAGGCTCTGTTCCCCATGAAACTTGCCACCTACAAAGACGGCTCGCGCGACGGCCAGCTGGTCGTCGTCTCCCGCGACCTGGGCACGGCCCATTATGCGACCGGCATTGCCAGCAAGCTGCAGCAGGTGCTGGACGACTGGGGCTTCCTGTCGCCCCAGCTGCAGGACCTGTACGACCAGCTGAACAGCGGCCGCGCGCGCCACGCCTTCCCCTTCGACCCCGCCCAGTGCATGGCGCCACTGCCGCGCGCCTACCAGTGGGCGGATGGCTCGGCCTACATCAACCACGTCGAACTGGTGCGAAGAGCCCGCAACTCCGAGGTTCCCGAGAGCTTCTACACCGATCCGCTGATGTACCAGGGCGGCAGCGATGATTTCATTGGACCCTGCGACGATGTGGTCGTGCCCAGCGAGGCCATGGGCATCGATTTCGAGGCCGAGATCGCCGTCATCACGGGCGACGTGAAGATGGGCACCAACGCCGACCAGGCGCTGGACGGCATCCGCCTGGTGATGATTGCCAACGACGTGAGCCTGCGCAACCTGATTCCCGCAGAGCTGGCCAAGGGTTTTGGCTTCTTCCAAGCGAAGCCCGCCACCGCGTTCGGCCCCGTGGCCGTCACGCTGGACGAGCTGGGCGACGCCTGGGACCACGGCCGCGTGCACCTGACCGTGCAGTCCACCTGGAATGGCCGCAAGGTCGGCATGTGCGACGCCGGCCCTGAGATGACCTTCCACTTCGGCCAGCTCATCGCGCACATCGCCAAGACGCGCAATGTGCGCGCGGGCTCCATCGTGGGTAGCGGCACCGTCAGCAACAAGGGCGTGGAGCAAAACGGCCGCACCGAATGGCCCAAGGGCTACAGCTGCATCGCCGAAAAACGCTGCATCGAGACGATTCAGGACGGCAAGCCCACCACGGAGTTCATGAAGTTCGGCGACACCATCCGCATCGAGGTCAAGGGCAAGGACGGCGCCAGCATCTTCGGTGCGATCGACCAGGCCATTGCATCGCCCGTGGGCGGCTGAGAACAGCAAAATATGCAGCAAGAAATGGCTACAGCGCTTATTTTACAAATGCTAATAGCTATTGTTTCAGGAGTAAAACCGCGTCTTGCGCAACCGTGCTGACGCCGCTGACGTAAGGGTTTTGACCGAGGTGACAGGGGTGCCGGCGGCTTCGCGCGGACAATGAACAGTCCGTCTGCCGGGCTTGCTGGTCTGGCGGTTTTTTCCATCATTGCCCTGCGTTCCCGCCGCCTGCCAGACCATCCGGCGCGGCAAGGGGCGCGGTGAGCCAACATTCCATTGCCATGCTGAACTTCGACTTCCACAACCCCACCCACATCGTTTTCGGCCAGGGCCGCATCGCCGACCTGGCCAAGCTGGTGCCCGCAGCGGCCAAGGTGCTGATCCTGGTGGGCGGTGCCAGTGCTGAAAAAACCGGCACCCTGGCCGAGGTGCGCGCCGCGCTGGGCGAGCGCACCCACGCCACCTTCAGCGGCATCGAGCCCAACCCGAGCTTTGAAACCTCGATGAAGGCCGTCGAGCAGATCCGTGCCGGCGGGTTCGACTTTCTGCTGGCCGTGGGGGGTGGTTCGGTGATCGATGCCACCAAGTTCATCGCCGCTGCCGTGCACTTTGAGGGTGATGCCTGGTCCATCCTGGAAAAGCGCGGCCGCAACATCGCCCAGGCCGTGCCATTTGGTGCCGTGCTCACGCTGCCCGCGACGGGCTCGGAGATGAACAACGGCGGCGTCATCACGCACCGCGCCAAGGGCGCCAAGCTGCCGTTCAGCAGCAAGAACACCTTCCCGCTGTTCTCGGTGCTCGACCCCACCAAGACCTACACGCTGCCGCCGCAGCAGCTGGCCAATGGCGTGGTCGATGCGTTCGTGCACACGGTCGAGCAGTACCTGACCTACCCGGTCAACGCACCGGTGCAGGACCGCTTTGCCGAAGGCCTCCTGCAGACGCTGATCGAGATCGGCCCGCGCCTGCTGACGGCGCAGGAGCCCGTGTACGACGACCGCGCCAACCTCATGTGGGCCGCCACCATGGCGCTCAACGGCCTGATCGGCGCCGGCGTGCCGCAGGACTGGGCCACGCACATGATCGGGCACGAACTCACCGCGCTGCACGGCATCGACCACGCCCGCACGCTGGCCATCGTGCTGCCCGCGCTGCTGAATGAGCGCCGGGGCCCGAAGCGCGCCAAGCTGCTGCAGTACGGCGAGCGCGTGTGGGGCATCACCAGTGGCACGGATGACGAGCGCATCACCGCCGCCATTGAACGCACGCGCGCCTTCTTTGAAAGCATGGGCATCGCCACGCGCCTGTCGGGCCATGGCCTGGGCGCGGAGGTGGTGGACACCGTGGTGGCCCAGCTCGAAGCGCATGGCATGGTGCAGCTGGGCGAGCAGCGCGAGATCACGCCCGCCGTGAGCCGCCGCATCCTGGAAGCCGCGCTGTAACCGGCCGGGGGTCGGGATATTGACCTTTTGAACGGGGTTGGTTTTGGCGGGTGATTTAAAGTGAGCGCCTATCCTGCGGGAGAGAGGGGCGCAACCCGCCTCCGCCGAAGGCGCAAACTCCCATCATCGCTCAGGCAAGCCGGACCGCAGGAGACCATCGCCGACTGGAGAGAGGCCGCCGCCCTGCGCAACGCAGGCGGGGGTCCACCGAAGGGGCAGGCTGCCCAGGCAGCCGAAACTCTCAGGTAAAAGGACAGGGGGAGCGGCGCCGCAGGCCCGTCATGGCACGGGTCCTGCCCTAGCCAGAGTTCCCCCTGATGCACCCATCGTCGTCTGTTGCCGCGCCTGCCCCTTCGCCCAAAAAGCACCCGGTCCTGAAATTTCTCGCGGGTTTTTTCCTGGGGTTGGCCGTGGCAGGCAGTGCGGGCGGGGCCTATGTGCTGCACATGGTGTGGCAGCAGCTGCCGGAGGTGGACCACCTGGCCGACTACGATCCCATGCTGCCGATGCGCATCTATGCCAGGGACGGCACGCTGCTGGCGGAATATGGCGAGGAGCGCCGGGAATTCGTGCCGATAGGGCAGATCCCGCTGCAGATGCGCCAGGCGCTGCTGGCCATCGAAGATGCCCGCTTTTATGAGCATGGCGCGGTGGACTTCACCGGGCTGGCACGCGCTGCGCTGCGCAATGTGGTATCGGGGGAGCATGCCCAGGGGGCCAGCACCATCACGATGCAGGTGGCGCGGGTGTTCTTTCTGAGCCGCGTCAAAACCTACAGCCGCAAGCTCATGGAAGTCTTGCTGGCCTACAAACTCGAAGCCACCTACAGCAAGGACAAGATCCTGGAGCTGTACATGAACCAGATCTATCTGGGCGAGCGTGCCTACGGCTTTGCTGCCGCGGCGTCGGTGTACTTCGACAAGACACTGGGCGAGCTGACGGTGGCCGAAGCCGCCGTGCTGGCCGGGCTGCCCAAGGCGCCGTCGGCCTACAACCCCGTTGTGAACCGCGAGCGCGCCATCATCCGCCAGCAGTACATTCTGCAGCGCATGCACGAACTGGGCTATCTGGATGCGCCCGCCTACCAGGAGGCGCGGACACAGGCGCTGACGCTGCGAACGCAATACCGTTCCATCGAGCCGGCAGCCGCCTTTGCCGTGGAACAGGCCCGCAAGATGGTGCTGGAGCAGTACGGTGAAGAGGCGTATGCGCTGGGCCTGGATGTCGTCACCACCCTCAGCGTTCCCGCGCAGCGCGCGGCCACGCGTGCGCTGCGCGCGGGCATTCTGGGCGCGCAGGATGCCCGCGGCTATGCCGGCCCCGAGGGGCGCATCCAGGGCGCTGTGCCGTCCGACGAACCCAAAGCCCTGCGCGCCGCGCTGGCGCCCTACCGCGACAGCGGGGAACTGCGTGCCGCCCTGGTGCACGCGGCGTCCGAGGCCGAGGGCATTGCCGCGTGGCTGCGCGATGGCACGCAGGTGCGGATACCGCGCAGCCGGCTCAGCGCCAGCGCGCGTGCCGCCCTCAAGCCCGATGCGCCAGCGCGGCGGCGCATTGCGCCGGGCGCGGTGATTCGCGTCGTGGCCGACGTCCGCGAACGATGGAATTTAGGCCAGTTGCCGGGCATGGAGGGCGCGCTGGTCTCCATGGACACGGAAACCGGCGACATCCTGGCGCTCACGGGGGGCTTCGACTACGCCTTCAACCAGTTCGACCATGCCGTGCAGGCCTATCGCCAGCCGGGCTCGACCTTCAAGCCGTTCATCTTTTCGGCGGCGCTGGAAAAGGGCTATGCCCCGGGCACCTTGATCGACGATACGCAGCGTGTCGTAACCCCTGCCGCCCGCGGCCGCCCCGCCTGGAGCCCGCGCAACTACGGCGGCAACTACGAGGGTTTCATCACCGCGCGGCGCGGCCTGGTGCGCTCCAAGAACCTGGTGGCCGTCAACCTGATGGACGCGGCCGGGGTTCAGTACGTGCAGGAGTTCGCCACCCGCTTCGGCTTCTTGCCGGAACGCAATCCACCCCGGCTGCCGCTGGCCCTGGGGGCGGGCGCCATCACGCCGCTGCAGCTGACGCAGGCCTATGCCGTGTTTGCCAACGGCGGTACCCTGGTGCAGCCCCGGCTGATCCACCAGGTGAGCGAGCGCGGCGGCGCGGTGCTGTACGCAGCGAACGCGCCATCGCCCCGCGCTACCGTGGTGTCCGAGCGCAATGCCTTCGTGCTGGACAGCATGCTGCGCGACGTGGTGCAGCATGGCACGGGCCGGCGCGCGAAGGCGCTGGGCCGCCCCGATGTGGCCGGCAAGACCGGCACCTCCAACGATGCGCGCGATGTGTGGTTCGCCGGCTATTCGTCGGGCGTGGCCTCTGTCGTGTGGATGGGCTACGACCAGCCGCGCAGCCTGGGCCGGCACACTGGCGGAACCCTGGCCCTGCCCGTGTGGACCGAGTACATGGCCGAGGCGGTGCAGGGGCGCACGCCGGTATCGCGCACCCTGCCGCTGGACCTGATGCGCTTTGGCGAGGACTACGTGTACCCGGAATATGTCTTCGGGACTTGCGTGGATGACCGCAAGGCCTTTGTCCAAAGCCCCTTCGAGTGCGGCCCGGACGGGCGCCGACCAAGGGCAGGAAATTCTGCCGACATGGGGTAAGAATGGCCGATGGCGCTTGATATGTAAGCACCAAGAGCTATAAATACAGGAGTCATTTTAAGGCAAAAAAGCCACCACACCGTCAGGCCGGCACAGCGCAGGCCTCCACCTCCACCAGGCAGTCATAAAACGTCGGCGCCCGCCCCAGGTCGGTCAGGGCCTGGCTGGTGACCTCGTTCACATTCGTCCCATCCAGCCCCAGCTTGCGCCACCACACGCCCAGGCCATTGACCACGCCGGGCCGCGCGCGGCGTGAGACGGTGGCGTGGCACTGGTAGCTGCCGCGGTCGTTGAACACGCGCACCACGGCGCCATCGGCAATGCCGCGTGCGGCGGCGTCGTCGGGGTGCATTTCCAGCACGGGGCGGCCTTCGATGGCCCGCAGGCTTTGCACGTTGACGAAGGTGGAGTTCAAAAAATTGCGCGCCGGCGGCGAGATCATGGCCAGCGGGTAGCGGGCGTCGGTGCCCTGCAGCTCGTGGTTGGGCAGGTGGTCGGGTAGGCCGTCCAGGCCCTGCGCGGCCAGGCGGGCGCTGAAGAATTCGCACTTTCCGCTGGGCGTGGGAAAGCCGCCTTCGGAAAACGGCGCATCGGGCAGCGCCAGCGTGGCAAAGCCCTGGGTTTCGAGCAGCGCGTAGTCCACGGCGTCGCCAAAGGCCTGGCGGCACAGGGCCTCGTCGCTGTCGGCAAAGCAGGGCTCGGTGAAGCCCATGCGCGCGGCCAGGTCCCGGAAGATCTGCGCGTTGCTGCGCGCCTGGCCCACGGGTGCAATGGCCGGGCGGTTGAGCAGCACATCGGTGTGCCCGTAGGCCAGATGCACGTCCCGGTGCTCCAGCTGCGTGGTGGCGGGCAGGATGTAGTCCGCGTAGTCGGCCGTGTCGGTGCGAAAGTGCTCCAGCACCACGGTGAACAGGTCTTCGCGGGCAAAGCCGCGCACCACCTTGCCGGATTCGGGCGCCACGGCCACGGGGTTGCTGTTGTAGACCACCAGGGCCTCGACGCGGGGGCCAAAGCCGGGCGCGGTGTCGCGCAGCAGATCGTCGCCAATCTGCACCATGTTGAGCGTGCGCGGTGTGCGCTCCGGCATCAGGTCGGGGCGCTGCAGCACGCCGCGCTGCACCGGAAACTGGCCCGAGCTCGACAGCAGCATGCCGCCCGCACGGTGGCGCCAGGCACCCGTCAGCGCGGGCAGGCAGGCCACGGCGCGCACCGCGTTGCCGCCGCCGCGCACGCGCTGCATGCCGTAGTTCAGGCGGATGGCCGCGGGCTGGGTGGTGCCGTAGTCCTTGGCGAGCAGGCGGATCTGCTCCACGGGCACCCCGCAAATTTCGGCCGCGCGCTCGGGCGGCCATTGCAGGGCGCGCTCGCGCAGCTGCTCCCAGCCCAGGGTGTATTGGGCGATGTAGTCGGGGTCCAGCCAGTCGTTCTGGATCAGCTCGTGCATCAGCGCCAGGGCCAGCGCGGCATCGGTGCCGGGGCGGAGCTGGATGTGCTCATGGCATTTGTCGGCGGTCTCGGTCTTGCGCGGGTCGATGCACACCAGCCGGGCGCCATTGCGCTTGGCCTGCTGGGCGTAGCGCCAGAAATGCAGGTTGCTGCCAATCGAGTTGCTGCCCCAGATGAGGATGAGCCTGGATTCTGCGAAAAACTCCACCTTCATGCCCAGCTTGCCGCCCAGGGTCTGCGCCAGCGCTTCGGCACCGGCCGAGGCGCAGATGGTGCGGTCGAGCTGCGAGGCGCCCAGGCGGTGAAAGAAGCGCCGATCCATGCTCTCGCCCTGCACCAGGCCCATGGTGCCGGCGTAGCTGTAGGGCAGGATGGCTTCGGGGGCGCGTGCCGCAATGCTTTGCAGGCGCTGCGCGATGTCGGCCAGTGCCTCGTCCCAGCCCACCGGGGCAAACTGCCCGCTGCCCTTGGGGCCGGTGCGCTTGAGCGGGGTGAGGATGCGCTCGGGGTGGTAGCTGCGCTCGGTGTATTTCGACACCTTGGCGCACAGCACGCCGTCGGTATGCGGGTGCTCGGGGTTGCCCTGCACGCGGGTGGCCACGCCGTTTTCCACGGTGGTGATCAGGGCGCAGGTATCGGGGCAGTCGTGTGGGCAGGCCCCGCGCACCTGCGCCTGTATCGGCGCAGGCTGTGGGGTATTTGCGGTAGAAGACGGGGGCATACGGTGGGTGGTCGTTAAACTGGCAGAAGAGGGTGATCGAAGCGTGCATATCTTGCGCCAGATCCAGGGAGACTGCGTGCCGGCAGCGCAGGGGGGATCGCCCTCGATTCACAAGAAAAGAGATTTCACCATGAACCAATCCGTCATCGGGCGCAGACAATTTTCGGTGGGCCTGGGCGCAGCAGCGCTGGGTGGTTTCAATCTGGCCCGGGCGCAGGGCGAGGGCCGCATCGTGCTGGGGCAATCGGCCGCCTTCACGGGCCCCGCGGCACAGCTGGGTATCCAGTTCAACCTGGGCGCAAAGCTCTTTTTCGACCGGCTCAACGCCCAGGGCGGCGTGGGCCGGCGCATGGTGGAAATTCGCACCATGGACGACGGCTACGAGCCCGACCGCTGCGCCGAAAACACTCGAAAGCTCATTGCCGACGATGTGTTCGCGCTGTTTGGCTACATCGGCACGCCCACCAGCCTGGCGGCGCTGCCGATTTTCACCCAGGCCAAGGTGCCGTTTTTTGGCCCCTTCACGGGCGCCGAGGCCCTGCGCCAGCCCTTCAATCGCCTGATTTTTCATGTGCGCGCGTCGTACTACGACGAAACCGCGCTCATCGTGCGCCAGCTCACCAACCTGGGGCTCAAGAAGATCGCGGTGTTCTACCAGAACGACGCCTACGGCAAGGCCGGGCTCGATGGCGTGACCCGGGCCCTGGCCGACCTCAAGCTGGCCCCGGTGGCCACGGCCACGGTGGAGCGCAATTCGTCCGATGTGAGGGCTGCGGTGGACAAACTGGTGCCCGCCATGCCCGACGCGGTGGTGCAGATTTCGGCCTATGGTGCCAGCGCGGCTTTTGTGCGCGCTGCGCGCAAGGCGGGCTTTGGCGGCACCTTCTACAACGTGTCGTTTGTGGGCACGCAGGCGCTGGCCGATGAGCTGGGCAAGGATGGCGCGGGCGTGGTGGTGTCGCAGGTCGTGCCATCGCCCTACCAGCCCTCGCGTCCGATCACGCGCGAGTTTCTGGACGCCATCAAGAAGGGCGGCGACAAGGTGCAGGCCAACTACTCCAGCCTGGAAGGGTATCTGGCGGCCCGCATTTTCACCGAGGGCCTGCGCCATGGACTGGCCGGCGGCAAGCTCAGCCAGGACAGCTTCATCGCAGGCCTCGAATCCCTGGGTTCGCAGGTGATTTCCGGGTTTCCGGTCTCCTTCAGCGCATCGGACCACACGGCCTCGCATTTTGTGGAAATGTCGATGCTGACCGGCGACGGGCGCGTGCGGACCTGACACGACGTCGCGGTCCGTCGCGCCGTGCGCGCTTGCGGGCTGCGGTGTCTCTAGGCCAGTGTGCTGGTGCGCGCGAGGCCTTGCATGAACGCCTCGCAGCGCGCCAGTTGCGCCAGGCTCACGTATTCATCCGGCTGGTGCGCCTGCTGGATGCTGCCGGGCCCGCACACCACGGTAGAGATGCCGGCGTTCTTGAACAGCCCGGCCTCGGTGCCAAAGGCCACGAGCGCCGTGCCTTTCTCGCCGGTTAGTTCCTGCGCCAGGCGTGTCACCGGGTCGTCCTGGCTGCCCAGAAAGCTGGGGATCTCGCAAATGGTCTCGAATGCGATGCCTGCCGTGGGCGCCACTTTCTTCATGGCCGGCTCCAGCGACTGGGCATAGGCCACCACCTCGGCCTGCATCTGCGCGGCATTGGCGGTGGGAAGATCACGAAACTCGTAGCGGAACTCGGCATCGCGCGGTACCACGTTGTCAGCGATGCCGCCGTGAAACTGGCCCACGCTGGCCGTGGAGAAGGGCACGTCAAAGCCTTCGAAGCGCGGCCCATGGCGCTCGAACCCCTCGGCCATGTCGCGCACGCGACCCACCACGCGCGCTGCCATCTCGATGGCGTTGACCGAATGCGGCGTGAGCGATGAATGCGCCTCCTTGCCGCGCACGCAGCACCGGTAGCGGTACACGCCCTTGTGGGCGATGGCGGGGACCATGCGGGTGGGTTCGCCCACGATGCAGGCCAGCGGGCGGATGCCGGCGTCGCGCAGGTCGGCAATCAGCTCTTTGACGCCAAAGCAGCCGATCTCTTCTTCGTAGCTGAACGCCAGATGGATGGCAAACGGCGCATTGCTGTTCAGAAAATTTTCGGCCTGCGACAGGGCAATGCCGATGAATGACTTCATGTCGGCACTGCCGCGGCCGTAGAGGCTGGCGCCCTCGGGGCCGTCTTGCACCACGGCGCCCAGCGGGTCCACGCTCCAGTCCTGGCCGTCCCAGGGCACGGTGTCGGTGTGGCCCGACAGGATCACCCCGGCAGGCTTGCCTTCGCCCAGCGTGGCAAACAGGTTGGCCTTGGTCTTGTCGGCGTTGAAGGTGAGGCGGCTTGTGACGCCCAGCCGGGCCAGATGGTCACGGATGAAGTGGATCAGCTCCAGGTTGGAGTGGTGGCTGACGGTGTTCATGCGCACCAGGGTCTGCGCAAGTTCGAGGGCGTGGGCGGATGGCGTCATGTGGCGGTGCAGATAAACCCCCTGTGGCGAAGACCGTGGAGCGGGGCTAGACTGTCTTGATCGCAAGGATACACATCATGAACGTTATCGATTCCATCGTCACCCAGGCCGCCAGCATTGCCGCCGTGCGCCGGGAAATTCACGCCCATCCCGAGCTGTGTTTTGAAGAGGTGCGCACCGCCGATGTGGTGGCGCAAAAGCTCACCGAATGGGGCATTCCCATCCACCGCGGGCTGGGCAAGACCGGCGTGGTCGGCATCGTGAAGGGGCGCGATGGCGGCGCCAGCGGCCAGGCCATCGGCCTGCGCGCCGACATGGACGCCTTGCCCATGCAGGAGTTCAACACCTTCGCACATGCCAGCCAGCACCCCGGCAAGATGCACGCCTGCGGCCACGATGGCCACACGGCCATGCTGCTGGCGGCGGCGCAGCACTTTGCCACGCACCGCAACTTTGACGGCACCGTGTACCTGATCTTTCAGCCGGCCGAGGAGGGCGGTGGCGGCGCGCGCGTGATGATCGAAGACGGCCTGTTCGCGCAGTTCCCCATGCAGGCCGTGTTCGGCATGCACAACTGGCCCGGCATGCCTGCCGGCACCATGGCCGTGAGTGCCGGGCCGGTGATGGCGTCCAGCAACGAGTTCAAGATCACCATCCGTGGCAAGGGCGGCCATGCGGCGCTGCCGCACACCGGCATCGATCCCGTGCCCATTGCCTGCCAGATGGTGCAGGGCTTCCAGACCATCATCAGCCGCAACAAGAAGCCCGTGGATGCCGGCGTGATCTCGGTCACCATGATCCATGCAGGCGAGGCCACCAATGTGGTGCCCGACCACTGCGAACTGCAAGGCACGGTGCGCACCTTCCGGCACGAGGTGCTGGACCTGATCGAGGCGCGCATGCAGCAGGTGGCCGAGCACACCTGCGCCGCGCACGAGGCCACCTGTGAGTTCGAGTTTGTGCGCAACTACCCGGCCACCGTGAACTCGCCTGCCGAGGCCGAATTCGCCCGCAAGGTCATGGTTGGCATCGTGGGTGAAGAACGTGTGGTCGCCCAGGAGCCCACCATGGGCGCCGAGGACTTTGCCTACATGCTGCAGGCAAAGCCCGGGGCGTATTGCTTCATCGCCAACGGCGATGGCGCGCACCGCGAGATGGGCCATGGCGGCGGGCCCTGCACACTGCACAACCCGAGCTACGACTTCAATGACGACCTGATCCCGCTGGGCGCCACCTACTGGGTACGGCTGGCCGAGGAGTGGCTGGCAGCGGCCCGCAGCTGATGGTCGCGAGGCAGCCGGTGCTCCCGGGTTCTGCCGCGGAAAGTGCGCGCGTGTTCTCCCGGCGACCGCACCGTCACCCTTCCTGTTGTCACCTGTTCAGGACATCCCATGATCGGTATCGCCCAGGCATTTGCGCCCACCTACGCGCGTGCACGCACGCAGTTCCTGGAGGCCGCCGCCGCGGCCAGCCTGCCCATCGAATCGCACCGCCATCCGCTGCCGGGACGCGAGGGCGAAGACCTGGCGATGGATGTGGTGCGCGACGGCCCGCCAGACGCCGACAAGCTGCTCATTGTCAGCAGCGGCTGCCACGGCGTGGAGGGTTATTGCGGCAGCGGCGTGCAGGTGTTTGCGCTGCACGACCAGGAGTGGCGCGACCTGGCGCGTGCGCAGGGCGTGGCCGTGCTCTACATCCACGCGCTCAACCCCCATGGGTTCTCGCATATCCGCCGCGCCACGCACGAAAACGTCGACCTGAACCGCAATTTCCACGACTTCAGCCAGCCCCTGCCGGTCAATACGGCCTACCGCGAAGTGGCGCCGCTGCTGCTGCCCGATGCGTGGCCGCCCCAGGCGAACAACGTGAGGGACGTGCAGGCCTGGATTGCCGGGCATGGCGCGGCCGCCTGGCAGGCCGCCATCACGCGTGGGCAGCATGAGTTTGCCGGCGGCCTGTTTTATGGCGGCACCGCGCCGACCTGGAGCAACCGCACGCTGCGCGCGGTGCTGCGCCAGCATGGCAGCCGGGCCGCGCGCGTGGGCTGGATCGATCTGCACACGGGCCTGGGGCCCAGCGGCCTGGGTGAGCGCATCCACTGCGGTCCCGACGATGCCGCCGCCGTGCAGCGGGCGCGGCAGTGGTGGGCGGGCGGTGGCGCCACGCCTGTCACATCGCTGCATGACGGTTCCTCCAGCTCGGCCTTCCTCACGGGCCTGATGTGGACCGCCATCGAGGACGAATGCCCCCAGGCAGAATTCACCGGCATGACCCTGGAATACGGCACACAGCCCCTGGAGGACGTGCTGCAGGCCCTGCGCGCCGAGCATTGGCTCCACCTCCACCCCGAGGCGCCCGCCGCCCAGGCCGCGCAGATCAAGGCCCAGATGCTGGCCGCGTTCTACACCGATACAGACGCCTGGAAAGGCCAGGTCATCAGCCAGGCGCGGCAGTCGATGTTCCAGGCGGTGCAGGGGCTGAACAAGTCCTAAGATACGCGCCTGCACATCGTTGCCCACCCTTTACTCTTCCCACTTTTCCTTCAAGGACAAACGACATGGCTGACCTGAACGCCACTTTCGAGGCCGCAGTGGCCAACTCCAAGAACCTCAGTGAGCGCCCCGACAACGTCACGCTGCTGAAGATCTATGCGCTGTACAAGCAGGCCACGGCGGGTGACAACTCCGAAAAGAAGCCCGGCTTTTCCGATGTGGTGGCCCGCGCCAAGTGGGATGCCTGGGAAAAGCTCAAGGGCACCGGTCTCGATACCGCCAAGCAGCAGTACATCGACCTGATTGAGTCGCTGAGCTGAAGCGGTGTCTGCCCATGAAAAATGTCCGCTGTCAAGTCTTTGATGCGGACGAGTAGTGGTGCGAAAGGGCTTACGGAGCAATAGGTTAGGCCAAATCCCGGCCGTTGCGTGCCCCTGTCGTTTTTGGAGCCAGGTGCCACATAGGCGCTTTGCGGCGGCAAACGCGGGGGCATCGCGGCGGGCTGGGTCGCACCGTCATCTTAGTTTCCCGCCCTTCACCATCGGCCTCCAAAAGCGAAAGCGCAGCCCTTGGGCTGCGCTTTCGTCTTCGGTCGAGGATGTACTCGTTAGGACTACTTCGGTGATGCGGCCTTGATGGTCATTCCCTTCCTGAATCCCCGATCCCCCGCCATGAATGCCTCCAGCATGTGCGGAATCAGCGTCGCCGCATCGACCGCCTCGCCGTAGGTCTGCGCGTGCAGCGCGGCGTAGCGGTCGAGGTCGGCTTTCAAGCTGGCCGGACACGCGAAGGTGAGCTTCATGGACTCCAGCTTTGGCAGCGGCCCCAGCCGCAGTTTCTTGGTCGTGCTCATCGCATCGCTCCCCTGTTGAAGAAAAGCGGCTGATACGGCCGCAGTACCAAATCGCGGTTGACGATGATGCGAACCGGCAGGCCCGGCCGCTCCGTCAACGTCGGCTGGATGTTCATGTTGCGCCGAGTCATCTCCTGGCCTACCTGGTTCACGCTGTCCTGCAAGCTGCCCTGCCCGGCGATGATGACCCGGTTGCCGTCCTGCCGGTTCTGCGGCGCGGCCAGCTCTGCGCCCACGCCTAGCAGCGTGGTCAACGCCGCACCGGCAAAGACCCGATCCCAATGCCAATCGACTCCGTCCTCCAGGCCGGCATAGCCGGCCGGATCGGTGCCCGCCAGGTTGTCGAGCTTCAACGAAGACGTGTCGGGCAGGATGATGCGGTTCCACACCACCTGCACGCGGCTCTGCCCGTAGCTCACCTGGCTGTTGTACTTGCCCAGGATGCGCGAGCCCTGCGGAATCAGCAGGAACTTGCCCGTGGCCGAGTCGTAGACCGGCTCTGTCACCGTGCCGATCACGTCACCCGGCAGGTCGGACTTGATGCCCGTCACCAGCGCGCCCGCGATCACCGTCCCAGCCATCACCTGGTACGGCGAGGCCGGCATTTGCAGATTGCCGGAATTGCGGGTTTCCGTAGAACCGCCTTTCAGGAAAGCCTCTTTCTGGTCTTGCCGGTTTTGCACAGCGGTCGGGTCGGACGGCTGGGCCGCCGTCGAGGCCGGCCCGGCGGCGAGCGGGTCGAAGCCCGTCAAGGCGCTGCCCGGTGCAGCCGTAGCGGCAGGCGTTGCGGCCTTGCCCGGCTGGCCCGAGCGGAAGAACACCGTCGAGGCCGCCGCAGCGTCGGCCTCCTTGCGCCGCGCATCCTCCGGGTCGTGGCCCGGCGGCGCATAAGCGGGCGTCACGGGCTGCTGCGACTTCACGATGGCCGGGCCAAGATCACCGGGCAGCGGCGGCCCCAGCTCCGGCACCTTCGCCGGCAGCTTGGAATAGTCCGACGGCAGCCCGTCCAGCCCTTCGGACTTCGAGACACGATCGACGTTGTAAAGCTCGGTCTGATCCCCCGCATTGCGCCGATGCGGCTGCAACGACCAGATCGTGGCCCCAAGCACGGCGACCGACAGGCCGCCGGTGAGGATGGCCAGCGTGCGCCGGTTCAGCCGCGTGACCGGACGCGGCTGCGCACGCAGCGTCATCGCCTCGGGTGCCACCTTGTCGGCCTGTGGCGCGGCATGGTCGGAAATGTCATCCTGGCTCATGGTCAGTTCCTCCGCGTGCCATCCGTGCGCTCGATGCGCACCACGTCGCCCTTGTCCCCGCCCAGGCGCAGCTCGGCCGCGCCGAACAGCCGATCCACGATGTAGTACGGGGAGCGGAATCGGTAGTTCACCAACTGCCCGTCACCCTGCGCGCCGATCACGAACAGCGGCGGCAGCTCACCCTGGGCAATGCCCGGCGGAAACTGGATGTAGACCTTCTCGCCGTCATCGAAGGCACGCAGCGGCTTCCACGGCGGATTGCTACCGCTGACCGCGTAGCGGAAACGGATCTTCTCCAGTGACAAGCCGCTATCCACCGGCGCGGCGGCGCTGGCCGCCTGCGCCTGGCGCTGCAAGGCCAGCATCTTGTCCTTGGGGTACTCCCAGGACACCGAGGCCATCCACGTCTTCTCGGTCGAAGTCAGTTCCAGCAGGTACGTCCGACGGCTAGTCGTGATGACCAGATTGGTCTTCAGGCCCGAACGGATGGGCTTCACCATCACATTGACCCTCAGCGTATCGCCGCTGCCGCTCGATGTGTCGCCGACGATCCAGCGCACCGTGTCGCCGGCGGCCACCGTCACCAGCTCCTCGCCGGGCTGCAGCGCGATCACCGTCACGCGGCCCACGGCCGCATAGATCTGGTACAGCGCGCCATCGGTGAAGGGCCAGACCTGAATCGCGTTGACGTAGCCCTCGCGCGTGGGCGCGATGCGCGCCTCGGCATTGGCGCGGGCCACGCGCACGGTTTCGTCAGCGGGTTCCGCCACGGGCTTGGAGTCATCGGACTTGGGCACAGGCTTCATCTGCGCCGGCATCGGCAACACCTCGGGCACGGTCACGACCTCCACCGGCTTCGGCACCTCGGGCAGTGGCTGGGCCTGCACAGGCTCATCGAGCGAGATGGTCGGCGGCGGCTTGCCCTGCGTGGCGCAGCCCGAAAACAAGACGCTGGATGCCAGCAGGATCAGCGGCAAGGCGGAATTACGGAAAATTGCATTCATGGTTTTGCTCCTTCGTTTCCTTCCAGTTCGCGGCTCCACGACAGTCCGTTGACGTAGATGCCCAAGGGGTTCTTGCGCAGGCGCTGCTCAGTGCGCGGGGTCTGCTGCACGATGGAGATCACCGCGTTCCAGCGTTCGGTGCGATCCAGGGCGCCGTTGACGTAGCGCGTCTCCGTCCAGCGCACGTTGAAAGACGTGTCGCTGGCGCGGGTCACGCTGGTGATCTGCACCGTCACCGACTCCTTGCCGATGCGCGCAAACGGATCGTTCACGCGGGCGTAGTCGTTGAGCACCACGGCGCCCTTGTCGGTGGTGTAGTCGTAGGCATCGAGCCAGTTCTGCCGCACCACGATGGGGTCGATGGACAGCGAGCGCACCAGGCCGATGAAGCGGCCCAGGTGGTAGGCCACCTGCGCATCACTGGGCCGATACGGCGTGGCGGCTTCGCCCACGGTACGCACCTGCCCAGCCTGATCGACCTCGATCACATAGGGCGTCACAATGGACTGCGCCGAGCGCCAGACCAGGCCACCGGCCATCAGCAGCGCGAGCGCGAGGCAGCCGAAGGCCATCAAGCGCCAGTTCTTCGCCTGCACGCGCGGCGAGCCGATGCGCTCGTCCCACACCTGGCTGGCAGCTTGGTACGGCGTGGCGGGCTGCGGCGTGTCGGCGTAGCGCACCTGGGGTCTTTTGAATCGCATGGTTCGTCTCCTTATGAATCGGAATCGCGCAGGCTCGGGCCTTGGCTGGAGCTGCCGCCATCGCCACCGCGCAGCGTGTGGGCGGCGGTGGTCGCGGCATGGGTGAGTTGCTGCCTGCGATGCAGGCGCTTGGCCCAGGCGGGCTGTTCGGCAGCGGCGGGCGCTGCCGAATCGGCTGCGCTCTGCGGGCCGCCAGACGAGGCTGCGTCATCGGGCCGGAAGGCGGCGGCGACGCGCTCCTTCATCGAACGCGCGCCATCGGCCACCTTCTGCCCGGCGGCCTGTGCGCCGGTCTTGGCGACATTGCCCACGCCGGCGGCAGCGCCTTTGAGGCCACCGCCAGCGGAAGCGGAACCGGCTTGGAACGCCGACTTCGCGCTACTGGCGGCCCCGGTAGCGGCACGCGCACCGCTGCTTGCCAGCTTGGCCGCAGCCGGGGCCATGCGCGCGCCGGCAGCGACGGCGCCGCCGACGCCCGTGGCCGCTGCTCCCACGGCAACCGCAGCGCCGGCCGCGCCCAGCGCGGCACCGGCCATCGCGCCCGCGCCGAGCTGCGGGCCGCCCGACACCAGTCCGGTCGCAATGCCTGGCCCGAAGATGCCCAGCGCCAGCAGGGTCAGCGAGGCCAGCATGACGACGACCGAATGGTCGATGGACGGCTCGGCCGGCTGCACCTGGAACGCGGCGAACAGGCCCGAGCCGATGCCCACGATGACGGCCAGCACCAGCACCTTGATGCCCGACGACACCACGTTGCCCAAGACCTTTTCAGCGAGGAACGCGGTCTTGTTCCAGAGGGCAAACGGCACCAGCACGAAGCCCGCGAGCGTGGTCAGCTTGAACTCGATCAGCGTGATGAAAAGCTGGATCGCCAGCACGAAGAAGCACAGCAGGACGATCAGCCAGGCGAGGAACATCACGACGATGGGTGTGATGTTCACGAACACCTCGGGGAATCCCGCCATCTCGCCGATCTGCTTGAGGATCGGCGCCCCGGCGTCGATGCCGACCTTGGCCAGCCTGCCCGGCTGCAGGAAGTTCTCCATGCTCAAGGTCGAGCCGCTGGCCGTCAGGCCCAGGCCCGCGAACGAACGGAACACGATGCCGGCCAGCCAGTTGAAGTTGCCGATGATGTAGGCGAAGGCGCCGACATACAGCACCTTGCGGATCAGCTTGGCGATCACGTCCTCGCCCTGGCCGGTGGCGTGGCCCATCGCCCAGAACAGGCCGGCGATCGTCATGTCGATGACGATCAGCGTGGCCGTGAGAAACGCCACCTCGCCATGCAGCAGGCCAAAGCCCGAGTCGATGTAGCGCGAGAAAACGTCGAGGAAGCGGTCAACGATGGTCACGTCGTTCATGGCGAGTCCTCCTGCTCAGACAAGGCCGTCGTCCCGTCGCCATCGGCGGGCTCATCGAAGCTGGGTGGAATCGGCGGCAGGTCGGCGAGCGTCTGGTACTCGCCGGGGCCGACCTTGCCGGAGAAAGAGAGAGAGCGGCGCAGGTCGGCTTGTGCTAACTGCGCGCAAAACGCGCCGCCGTGCTCGCCCGCGCGGCACTGCGCGCGCAGCGTGTGAAGCCGGGACGGGTCGGCGGCCAGCGCATCCACCGCAGGCGGCCGGTCGCAGCCGGCCAACAGAGACGTGAGAGCGAACAGGACGGGCGCGTTCTTCATGGCCGTCCCCGTCAGCGGTTGTAGAAGTTGACGGGCTGCGGCGTGTACGGCGTGCCCGAGCCCAGGAACCGCCGGTTCACCTCGCGCCCGCGCTCTACGGCGGCAGCCTGCCGCGCCAGCTCCAGCGAGGCCGCGCGATCCTGGGTGATCTGCAGCCGCTGCGTCTGGATCGACTGCTTGGCCTGCAGGGCCAGCAACTGGTTCATGGCCTGCATCGCCTGCAACGCGCCTTCTGCCGACTGGCTCTTGCCCACGAGGTCAGCCAGCACGCTTTCGTCGTCGCTCAGGTTCTGCGACGCCTGGGCCTGCATTTGCATGGTGGTCTGCAAGCCGTTGAGCGTGTTCTTCCAACGCTCCTGCGCATCGAGGTACATCTGATTGCCGCTCACCGTGGCGGCGTACTTCTCTGGATACAGGCGCGCGAACTCGCGGTCGATGCTCGTCACGTCGTAGGCCAGGCCCTTGGCCTGCGCGATGAGGCGCTGGGTGGTCGCCAGGTTCGCGCGCAACTGGCCCACTACGCTGGACGGCAGGCTGGCTAGGTTTCGCGCCTGGTTGATGAGCATCTGCGCTTCGTTCTGGAGCTGGCGGATCTGGTTGTTGATCTGCTCCAGCGTGCGAACGGCGGTGAGCGTGTTCTGCACCAGATTGGTCGGGTCGAGCACGATGTCGCCGACGCCGAACAGCGCGTGCGCGGGCTGCGCGATGCCGAAGGCGAGCACACAGGCGGCGGTCAACGCGGCGAGCTTGGGAGCGTGGGTTTTCATGGCTGGTTCTCCTGCGGATGGGTGGGAATAAAGGCGGCGGTCGGCGGCGTGCCGGGGAAGTCACGCAGCAGCTCGGCCGCCCAATCGAGGCTGCGGTGTCGCAGCCAGGCGGCTGCGAACGGGGAAGACGCTGCGGAGCTGGCATCGACTGCGGCGAGCACTGCGTCCATGTCACGCTGGTCTTGCGGCGTGGAGGCGCCCGCGAAGGCCAGCGTCGCCGGCCCCAGGTCAAGGTCGAACAAGCGGTTGCCGAGACGGGATTGGTAGTAGTAGTCGCGCTTGGGCTGCGCGGTGGCGACGATCTCGATCTGGCGGCTGTTGAGGCCGAAGCCTTCGTAGATCGTGCGAATCTGCGGCTCGGTCGCCTGCGGGTTCGGCAGGAAGATACGGCTGGCGCAGCTTTCGATGATCGCGGGCGCGATGCTCGAATCCTTGATGTCGGCCAGCGACTGCGTGGCGAAGATGACGCTGACGTTCTTCTTGCGCAGCGTCTTGAGCCACTGCCGGATGCGCGCGGCAAACACCGGGTCATCCAAGAACAGCCACGCTTCATCGAGGATCAGCAGCGTGGGCGCACCGTCAAAGCGTTCGTCGAAGCGCGCAAAGAGGTAATGCAGCACGGCCATGACGGCGGCCTTGCTGTGCATCAGTTCCTCCATCTCGAAGCACTGCACGTCGGCCATGCCGAGCCGGTCGTGGTCGGCGTCCAGCAGCTTGCCGTGCGCGCCACCCAGCACATACGGCGCGAGCGCCTGGCGCAGCGCATTGCTCTGCAACAGCACGGACAGCCCGGTCATCGTGCGCTGCTCCACCGGCGCACCGGCAAGGCTTTGCAGCGCCGACCAGATGGCCGCCTTCTCGTCCGGGCCGACTGCCACGCCCTCGTGCCGCAAGCGGCCTTCGATCCATTCGGCCACCCAGGTGCGGTAGCCCTCGCGGTCGATGCGGGCGAGCGGCTGAAAGGCGATTTCGCCATCCGTGCCCAGGTCGTAGTGCTCGCCTCCCAGCCCGAGGATCGTGGCGCGCATCGAACGCCCCATGTCGAAGGCGAAGATGCGCGAGCCACGATAGCGGCGGAACTGCATCGCCAGCGTGGCGAGCAAGACCGACTTGCCCATGCCGGTCGGCCCCGCGACCAGCGTGTGGCCCACGTCGCCGATGTGCGTCACCAGCCGGAACGGCGTCGCGCCATCGGTGCGTGTGACGATCAGCGGCGGGCCGTCGAGGTGGTCGTTCTTCTCCGGCCCGGCCCATACCGCCGACACCGGCATCATGTGCGCCAGGTTCAGCGTCGAGACGATGGGCAGGCGCACGTTGGCGTAGGCATTGCCGGGAAGTGAGGACAGCCACGCATCCACGGCATTGAGCGTTTCGGGAATGGTGACGAAACCCCGCCCCTGGATGACGCGCTCCACCATGCGTAGCTTCTCGTCGGCTGCGCTGGCGTCCTCGTCCATGACGGTGACGGTCGCCGTCAGGTAGCCGAAGGCCACTTGATCGCTGCCCAGCTCCTGCAAGGCGGCGTCCGCGTCGGCGGCCTTGTTGCTGGCGTCGGTATCCACCAGCGGCGACTCCTGCTGAAAGATCGTTTCGCGTAGCAGCGCGATGACGTTCTTGCGCTTGGCGAACCACTGGCGGCGCAGGCGGGCGAGTTCTTTTTCCGCCTCGGATTTGTCGAGGCACAGGAACCGGGTTGACCAGCGGTAGGCAAATCCGAGGCGGTTGAGGTCGTCCAGAATCCCCGGCCAGGTCGAGGTCGGGAAGCCGCGCACCGTCGCCACGCGCAGGTGCTGGTCGCCCAGCATCGGCGCCAAGCCACCAACCAGCGGTGAGTCGGTCAGCAGCGCGTCGATGTGGAATGGCACCTCCGGCGCGCTCACGCGATAGCGTCGCGTCGAGATGGCCGCGTGCAGGTAGGTCAGCGTCTGGCTGTCGTCCAGCCAGGCAATCTCCGGCATCACGCCATCGAGCAAGTCAAAGACGCGATCCGATTCCGCGATGAAGGCAGTCAGGCGCTCGCGCCAGTCCACGCCTTCGGTAGGACGGTTCTCGTACAACATGCCCGCCGCGCGGGCGCGGGATTCCTCGGGAGGTAGGTACACCAGCGTCAGGTGATAGCCGCTCTCAAAGTGGTTACCCGATTCCTCGAAGGCCGCGCGCCGTTCCTCGTCCACCAGCCACGACAGCGGTTCGGGAAACTCCGAGTGCGGATAGTCGGCGGCAGCGCGGCGCTCGGCTTCGATGAACAGCGCCCAGCCCGAGCCCATTCGGCGCAGCGCGTTGTTCAGCCGTGCGCTGGTGGCGATCAGCTCGCCTAGTGTGGCGCTATCGAGGTCAGGCCCGCGAAACCGGGCCGTGCGCTGGAAACTGCCGTCCTTGTTCAAGACGACGCCCGGCGCGACCAGCCCGGCCCAAGGTAGCCAGTCGGCGAGCAGCGCCGGACGCTGGCGGTATTCGGCAAGGTTCAGCATGGCGGCGTCCCCTCACACGTCCAGCAGTGGGCGGTGCTTGATGTGCCGGGCGAACACGGCCATGAACTGCGGGTCAAGGCGCGCGCCCCATACCGCCAGCGCGTGGCCGACGACCCAGAGCACCACGCCAGGAATCCACAGTTGCAGGCCCAGCCCGACGGCGGCGGCCAGCGTGCCGTTGGCAATTGCCACGGTGCGCGGGGCGCCGCCCAGCAAGATCGGCTCGGTCAGCGAGCGATGCAGCGGCACCTCGAACCCGGCCGCGAAGGTGTCCGGGCCGCTCATACAACAGCCCCGCCGGAGAAGCTGAAGAACGACAGGAAGAACGAGGATGCGGCGAAGGCGATGCTCAGGCCGAACACGATCTGGATCAGCTTGCGAAAGCCGCCCGATGTGTCGCCGAAGGCCAGCGCGAGGCCCGTGGCGATGATGATGATGACGGCCACGATGCGCGCTACCGGCCCTTGGATCGACTCCAAGATCGACTGCAACGGGCCTTCCCAGGGCATCGAAGAACCGGCAGCCTGCGCGGTGCCGGCCAGGAACAGCAGCAACGCGGATAGCAGCAGCCCTTGCCCCGCAGGGCGGGCAAGGGTGTGCAGCCGCGCAAGGCGCAAAGCCGGATTTGCAGAAAAACGGAAAGCAGGAACGATCATCTGCGTCATGGCAGTTCTCCAGATTGGTCAGGGGTTGGGGAAGTCGCCGCAGCGGGTGCGGCATCGGGAAATAGCGGCAGCTCGGGAAACGGCGCTTCCAGCGCGTCCGCCCCCCAATCCGCCAATCGGTAGCCCACGCCGTCGAAGCCGACGACGCGGGCGATGCTCTCGATGCGGCGCTTGCGCCCACGCCCGACGATGTGGATCACCACGTTGACCGCCTCGGCGATCAGTGCACGGGGCGGGTTCACCGCCACTTCGAGAATCAGTTGCTCCATGCGCAGCAGCGCGCCCAGCGCGGAACCCGCGTGGATCGTGGCGATGCCGCCGGGATGGCCGGTGCCCCACACCTTGATGAGATCCAGCGCCTCCGGGCCGCGCACCTCGCCGACGACGACACGATCAGGTCGCAGCCGCATGGACGAGCGCACCAGCTCGGTCATGGAGACCACGCCGTGGCGCGTGCGCAGCGGCACGTGGTCGCGGGCCGCGCATTGCAGTTCCACCGTGTCTTCAAGCACCAGCACGCGGTCGCCGGTAGCAGCTATCTCAGCCAGCAGCGCATTGGCGAGCGTTGTCTTGCCGCTGCTGGTGGCCCCGGCGATCACAATGTTCTGGCGCTCGCGCACGGCCTGCACCAGAAAGCCCGCCTGGGCGGCGGTCATCATTGCGTCCACGACATACCGCTCCAGCGGGATCACGCCGATGGCGCGTTTGCGCAGCGCGAAGGCCGGCCCTGGCGCGGCGGGCGGCAAGATGCCCTCGAAGCGTTCGCCGGTTTCGGGCAGTTCGGCGGATAGCAGCGGCTGGCCGCGATGGACTTCCGCGCCGACGTGGGCCGCGACCAGGCGGATGATTCGCTCGCCATCGGCCTCGGGCAGCTCCACGCCCATAGGCGCGCGGCCCGACGACAGGCGATCCACCCAAAGGGTGCGGTCGGGGTTGAGCATGATTTCCACCACGTCGGGGTCTTCGAGCGCGGTGGCGATCAGCGGCCCCATTGCCGTGCGCAGCATCTGGATGCGCCGGTCGAGCGATGTGGCGCTCATGGATTGCGGAACGGCGCTCATGACGCACGCTCCTGCGCTTCGGCTGCTGCCGCTGCATCCTCCATCCGCATCGGGTCGGGGTGCAGTTCCTCCACCACGTCGCGCACCAGGCTGCGCCCGCGCATCAGGTGGCGGCCGAGCTGTTCGGTGAACTGCTCGAAGCGCGCCTTGCCTTGGGCGCGAGCCGCGTCTTGGTGTGCTTCGGGAACCGGCGTGCTGACGGTCAGGAAGTAGCGGATGAACAACGCCAGCGTTTCGATGGCGATGTTCTGGTCACGCTCCATACGTTCGGCCTGGCGCGACAAGCGATCAAGGCGCTTGGCGATGGCTGCCTCGCGCTGGTCAGCAGCATCGGGCGACAGCCACGATGCGAGCGCCGCCGCGACGATGGACGACTTGGACACGCCTTTCTTGGCGGCCAGTTCATCGAGCCGCTGGGCGTGCTCGGGCTGGATAAAGAGGTTCAGGCGGTAGTGGCTCATAGCTCGATTCCGTCGCTGGGGTCGAGGGAAGCCAGCCGGGCCGTGCGTTGCATGGCCGGATCAAGCTGGCGAGGAAGGGGAAGCGGCAGGTCGTCGTCGTCATCGAGCAGGCCCAGGTCGGCAGCTGGCGCGGCCAGCTCGGGGTCGTAGGCGACGGCTTCGGAAAGTTCGGGCTGGCGGCGCGGGCCGCCGTCGTCGGCCGAAGCACCGAAGCCTTCGGCTGCATCGGCCGCAGGCGCGGCGGGCACGGCAGGAATCGCCAGGCCGCTCCATTCGTCGGAACGCAGCGGCGGTACATCGGCATAGCCGGTATCCGCCAGGACGGGGGGCGGCAGTACACGCCGCTTGAAATTGGTGTCCGCGTAGTAGCGCAGCTTCTTGGCCTTGACCGGCGCGACGCTGGACACCATCACCACTGCCTCGTCGGGCGGAAGCTGCATGACTTCGCCCGGCGTGAGCAGCGGGCGCGCGGTTTCCTGCCGAGACACCATTAGGTGCCCTAACCACGGCGCGAGACGGTGGCCCGCATAGTTGCGCTGCGCGCGCAACTCTGTCGCGGTGCCCAGGGTTTCGGAAATGCGTTTGGCCGTGCGCTCGTCGTTCGTGGCGAACGTCACGCGCACATGGCAGTTGTCGAGGATCGAATGGTTCTGGCCGTAGGCTTTGTCGATCTGGTTGAGCGACTGTGCGATGAGGAAGCTGCGGATGCCGTAGCCCGCCATGAAGGCCAGCGCCGTCTCGAAGAAGTCGAGCCGGCCCAGGGCCGGGAACTCGTCGAGCATCAGCAGCAGCTTGTGGCGGCGTTCGATGCCATCGCTTCCATCCAGCGATTCGGTGAGCCGCCGTCCGATCTGGTTCAGGATCAGGCGGATGAGCGGTTTGGTGCGCGAAATGTCCGAAGGCGGCACCACCAGGTACAGCGATACGGGGTGCTCGGCGGAAATGAGGTCTGCTATGCGCCAGTCGCAGCGCGAGGTGACTTCGGCCACCGTGGGATCGCGGTACAGGCCGAGGAACGACATGGCGGTGCTCAACACGCCGGAACGCTCGTTGTCCGACTTGTTGAGCACTTCGCGCGCCGCAGAGGCCACCACCGGATGCGGGCCTCCACCTTCCCTGTTCACCAGGTGGGGCGTGGTCATCATCCGGTGCAGGGTCAGCTCGAACGGGCAGGCAGGGTCGGAGAGGAAGTTGGCGACGCCGCGCAGCGTCTTGTCCTCGCCCGCATAGAGCACATGCAGGATGGCGCCGACCAGCAGCGCGTGCGAAGTCTTCTCCCAGTGGTTGCGTCGCTCCAGCGCGCCTTCGGGATCGACCAGGATGTCCGCGATGTTCTGTACGTCGCGCACTTCATGCGCTCCGCGCCGCACCTCCAGCAGCGGGTTGTAGGCCGCCGACTTCGCATCCGTCGGGTTGAACAGCAGGCAATGCGAGAAGCGCGAGCGCCAGCCTGCGGTGATTTGCCAGTTCTCGCCCTTGATGTCATGGATGACCGCTGACGCAGGCCATGAAAGAAGCGTCGGTACTACGAGGCCAACGCCCTTGCCCGAGCGCGTGGGCGCGAAGGTCAAAACGTGTTCCGGGCCTTCGTGGCGCAGGTACTGGCGGTCGTGCTGGCCGAGGAACACGCCGGCCGGCTGCGTGAGGCCCGCTTTGCGAATGTCCTCCGTGTTGGCCCAGCGTGCCGAGCCGTAGGTGGTGACGAGGCGTGATTGGCGCGAACGCCAGATCGACATGCCGATGGCGACCAGCACGGCGACAAGGCCGCTGCCGCCAGCAATCGCACCGCCGATGTCGAAAACACGGGGCGCGTAGGCGTCAAAGAAGAACCACCACTCGAACAACCGCCACGGGTGGTAGACCGGCGTACCCAGGAAATCAAACCAGGGCGAGCCAAGGCGTACTTGATAACAAAGGGCCGCTGCCGTCCATTGTGTGGCTGCCCACACGCCGGCGATCACGATGCCGAATACGACGGCGATCTGACCGAACAACACGTTCGTCCCTCGCATGACCTAGCCTCCGATTTCTCCTGCGCTCATTCCTCATGGAAAAAGCGGCACAAGGACGTGCCGCAGGCATCAGGATCGGCGCTGCGTCAGTGCCGGTCAAAGACCGTTTAGGGCTTAAAGGTCGAGCAAAAAGAATGAATGAGCGCGGTGGCGAGACAAAGAAGAACGCCGCAAGCGCGGGTGCGTTGCGGCGTGTTGGGCAGAGGAATTAAAGCGGTGAGGCGATTCGCAAATAATCAGAGGTTGGGTGACTCTTTCGGTATGGTGTATTGCGTTTGTACATCGCCATAGAACCGCTTGCGTGTGGCTTCGGCGGCTCGGTTGCATAACACCTCACCCAGCTTGGAGCGTTCAGTCTTGCATTGATGTCGCAGCTTATTGAGTCGTTCCGGGTTGGCTGCCAGCTCTACCACCATCGGAATTTTTGCCTCCGGGTCAGCGACTTTTTTCTGAGCTGCCTCAGATTGGTCACATGCGGTCAATGCGGCCACCAGCACGGGCAGGATGAGTTTTCATGGCATCAGTTCCTCCGGGGGGCCTGGGTTGTGGCCCCGCATGGGCCTGGGTGAATCGGGCGATTCAATGGCCTGAACACGTTCAATAAAGCGCATCATCACATCAGATAGATCGCCCCCAAGGTGCAGCAGGTAGGTCGTCAGCGGCGGTACACGTGATGCCAGCGGCCGGGACACAACGCCGGCTTCGTTTCTGGCTGCAATGTGTGCTGCACCAGTGAGTCCGAGCGCGAAACCCGCCGACACCAGCGCCATCATCAGGTCACAGGACGCAACCCGCTCCGCGACCAACGGCTCCACGTCGGAACGACGCAACACTCGCTCGACATGCCTGGCATGACCTTCGCAAACTTGCGGATCGCACAAGACCAGCGGGTAGCGCAGTAGCTCGTCCAGAGGAATGCGCTTGTGAGCCAGCAGCGGATGCCGTGCTGGAACCGCAACCATGAGCGCATCGCTCCAGGCGGGTATGGTGACGATGCCATCACCTACGTCTTCGAACTGCGCAAATCCCACGTCGTACAGATCGTCATGCAAACCTTTAATCTGCTGCGACAGCGGCACCTCGAAGAAGCGGATCTGGACCTCGGGTTCTTCCTGTCGGCAGAGGGCTAGTAAAGCGGGAAGGCGCGACGGCGTAATGCCGTCGGATAAAGCCACGCGCAGTTGACCATGAAATCCATTGGCCGCAGCGTTCACGCTCTCACGCGCTTGTTCTAGGGCCGCAAAAACTCGGCGCACGTGCTCCAAAAACAGCTTGCCGGCACGGGTCAGTTGTGTGCTACGCGTGGTACGCGCAAATAGCACCACGCCCAGTTCTTCTTCAAGCTCTTTGATGGCTCGCGACAACGGCGACTGCTCCATATGAAGCCGCTCGGCCGCGCGTGCAAAATGAAGTTCTTCAGCAACAGCCAAAAAGTATCGCAGGTGTCGCAGTTCCATGCATAAAGCTCCCATTTGGAGGGTACAAGGAATGCGGCAGCAGAGGTACACCACCTGTTCATGCACCCTGTCACGAACTCTTATCGGAGCACTGCCACCAGCCACTCCGTCCGTCCTCCATCTGGCCCCAGCTTTCGATTTCTTCTGCTTTGCACTCAAATTGCCAACGATCGAAGCGCGCATGGACACACGAGATTGCGACTGCGGGGCATGTGCACTCTTGATACGCCGAGCTATGAGCACGTCATACGCAGGCATTCACGTGCCGACGGCGGCAGCGAGCTTGCGCAAATCGGTGGCCGGGTCGGCGAGCGCGGCGCGGTCGGGCTGCGCGCCGGCCGCAAGCAGCCGGCGCAACGGCGCGAAGTCGCGCGCGTTGTTCACGCAGGTGGCGCCCACGATGCGGCCCTTTTGCAGCTCGATCAGCGTGAACTTGGGCGATTCAGTGGAAAGCTCGCCGCGCACGATTTCCTCGCCGCCGCTTGCGAGCCCCGCCACCTGGATGCGCAGCGCGCCCTGGTCGGACCAGTACCACGGCAACTCCGCATACGCGGGCGCGGCCGGATCGGCCAGGTGGCGCGCCACCGCGATGGCCTGGTTTTGCGCGTTCGACCAGGTTTCGATGCGCTCGAAGCGCCCGCTCAAAGGGTTGCGCTGGCGCGTCACGTCGCCTATGGCATAGACATCGGGGCAGGTGGTGCGCCCATAGGCATCGACGAAGATGCCGTCGTCACAGGCCAGCCCGGCCGCGCGCGCGAGCGCATCGTTGGTCACCACGCCTATGCCCACGACCACCATGTCGGCTGCGATGCGCGTGCCGTCGTCGAGCAGCACGGCGCCCTCGGCAAAGCCCGTGACGCTGCGGCCGAAGCGCAAGTCCACCCCCTGCGCTGCGTGGTAGCGCGCCACGAAGTCCGAGAGCGTGGGGGAGGCAGCGCGGCCCATGAGGCGCGGCTGGGTTTCGACCAGAGTCACGTTGACACCCGCTGCGCGCGCCGTGGCCGCAAGTTCGAGCCCGATCACGCCGCCGCCCACGATCAAAAGCCGCGCCTGCGGGCGCAAACCGGCCTGGATGCGCCGCGCGTCTTCGAGTGTGCGCAGCGTGTGCACGGGCATGGGCGCGCTCTGCAAGGCCGGCAGCGTGCGCGGGGTTGCGCCCGTGGCGAGCACCAGCGTGCCGTAGGGCAGCGTGCGCCCGTCCGACAGCGTCACCGTGTGTGCCTGCGGGTCGAACGACTGCGCCGCCACGCCCAACAGCCATTCGACCTCGGGCGCGCGCATGCAGTCGAGGCGGATTTTCTCGGCGTCGCCATGGCCCATGAAGTCTTTGGACAAGGGCGGACGATCGTAGGGCGGCTCGGCCTCGTCGCCGACCACGGTGAGCGGCCCCTGGTAGCCGGCCTGGCGCAGTTCACTAGCAAAAGAGACGGCGGCCAAACCGGCACCGAGGACGACGACAGGGGCTTTCATTGCTTCTTGGGGCATCATGCAGTGGCTCGACTAATCAAAGGAAAAAGGGGCGGCCCAATTCAGCAGCAAATTGCCCGGCCGCATCACTTTGCATGCGTGTCACTGTACGCCGAACGATTACCGTACATTATCGAGCCGCTTGCATTGCAGTTCAGCAAAAATCGCTGTCCGGGCCAGAATCAGAATTGCTTGCGCACAGCCAGGAAGCTCACCAGCGGGTCCAGACGCACATTGGCCGTGACCGGTACGCCGCCCATGGTGCCACTGGCCGTGGTCTTGAGGTAGACCTTCTGCAGCGTGAAGGAGAGGCTGTAGCCGTCAGCCAAAGGCCAGTCGGCACCGACGATGAAGGCGCCGCCAAAGTTGTTGTCCACCTTGAGGTTTTGCAGTGCGCCCTCGCTGGTGCTGAATACCTTGAGGTAGCTTATACCGCCGCCGAAGAATGGGCGGATAGGGCCCCACATGCCCGGCGAGTAGCTGAGTGTCAGAATTGCCGGCCCACCTTTTACGCCACCGAGACGCCCCAAAGTCCCGAGGTTGCCAGTGCCGGACAGGTCTGTCTTGACGGGCGTGCCGATGTCCAGCCTGGCCGTCCAGTTGGGGTTAAGGGAATAAGCGATTTCCAGGCCTAGTACGGTGTCGTCGCTGGCGTTTACGCCAGCCCCCGGGACGGGCCCGCCGGCATACAGGTCGGCCTTGGTGTTGAAGTTAAAGTTCACAGCGCCCAGCGCCAGTGACCAGGGCGAAGTTGGTGCGCTCGGTGCTGTTTGTGCGTGGGCGTTGCTGACCACTGCGGCGCAGACCAACGGAAGCAGGGTGCGGAAAAAGCGTTTCACGGGTTGTCTCCTTATGTTCTGTTAAATGGACTATCTAACTTTTCTAGAGCAAAGCAGCGGCCCATTTCCCTTGCGGGAAAGCGGCCAACAGATTTGCTCCGTGCGGAAAAAAGGAAATGGGGGCTCAGCCGTTGGCTAGGAAGTCCAGCGTCAGCCGATTGAAGGCGTCCGCATGCTCCCATTGCGCCCAGTGACCACAGCGCGGGAAGACGTGCAACTGCGCATCCGGCATGTTCGCGACCAGCTTGAGGCCGTGGTCCAGCGGCACGAAGCGGTCGTCACGCCCCCAGGTGACGAGCGTCTTGGCCTTAATCTCGCCCATGCGCGGCGACACGTCCCAGGACGAAAGTGGCAACTTTTGCGAGCTCAAGAGGAAGTTCTTCAGGTGCTCGGGGTTGCGCTGGATGTTGGCCCAGCGTCCTTGCACCAGTTCGTCGGTGATCAGGCTCTGGTCGAACAGGAAGACGTTGAGCATCTGCTTGAGCGTGTCGAGCGAAGGCTCGGCGTAGAGCTTAAACAGCAGCTTGATTCCTTCCATGGGCATCGCAGTGAACAGGCTGTTGCCCAATCCGCCCGGCCCCATGAGGATGAGCTTGCCGGTGCGCTCCGGGTATTCAAGAGCAAAGTTCAGCGCGCCTGCGCCACCCATGGAATTTCCCACGAGGTGCGCTTTTTCGATGCCCAGTACATCCATCATCCCTTTGACCGAGCGCGCGTTGACTAAGCCGCGCTGCTCGTCCATCACGACGGTGTCGGACTTGTTGAAGCCCGGCGCGTCCTGAAGGATCACGCGGTAACCGGCCTTGACGAAGGGGCCGATGTTGCGGTAGTAGTTGCTCCACCCCCCCGCTCCCGGTCCGCCTCCGTGCAGCATGATTACCGCTTCGCCCTCGCCTGCATCGTTGAGGTGAATGCGGAAGTTGGAGAGGCCTTTTTCGTTGATGGTGACGAATTTGCTCGTCGTGCTTTCGTTGAGTTCTGACATGGGAATTTCCTGAAAAAACTAGATGAATGACGCGGCTCAGCGCTGGCCGCGTACCGACTTGTGACCCCACATGGCGGTGCGGTTGTGGCGCACCACCGTCCAGGAGGAATCCACCGTGCGCGGTCCCCAGCCGAACTCGACTTCGATCATGGGCGACGGCGTGTCGGCATAGAAGGAGATCGTATGGTCGTTGGTGTGACGCCCGAGCAGGGAAGTGATGCGCCCGGCCGCGTCCAGCCGATCGAAGGCATAGCCCACGTCATCGATGGTGTTGGCTTGCAGCATGAAATGGTGGATGCGCTTGGGGATTGGGAAGGCAGCCAGGGCGATCGTGTGGTGGCGCCCATTGCAGTGCAGGAAGTGCGCGGGCACGCTCATTTCCGGCCCCATCTGGATGTCGATGATGTCGGACAGCACAAAGCCCAGCACTTCGGTGTAGAACTCCATCGCCTTGGCGGTGTCGGGGACGCAGCGCACGAAATGCCCGATGCCCTGGTCGCCCGTGACGAAGCCCGACACGGGAGCGCTGGGCAGGAAGGGCTGGTCGAAGGTTTCTGCCGGGCCGTAGTAAATCTCAAGCGACAGACCGTACGGGTCTTGCAGGCACAACAGGCCCATGACTTTGCGATGCTGCATGAGCGCTTCGTCACCGCGGGTGAAGGCCACCCCTGCCTGGCGCAGCTTGTCGGCCATGCGCTCGAGCGCGGCGGCGCCATCCACTTCCAAGCCTGCGTAGGCCAGGTCGTCGAGTTCGCCCGGCTGCACGGCGATGCGCCAAGCACGCTGATCGGCCCGGTACAGCGAAGCGTCGCCAGCCGAACCCGAAGCCATCAAACCCACGCTCTTGGTCAGAAATTGGTCCCAGGCGGGTACATCCTGGACGGCGAAGCCGAGGTAGCCCAAACGTTCGATGCTCATGTCTTCTCCTTGGTTATGAAAGCTGCAGTTTCTGCGGCAGGTCTTTGCCGCCAGCAGCATCGAAAAAGCCGCGCACGCCCATGCCACCGTCATGGTTCAGCAGAGCGCCCGTGGTGGGGAAGGTGTCGCCGCGCGTGGCAAAGAACACATAGGCCCCGGTGTATTCCGCGGCCACGGGCATGCGGCCCACCGGCAGCACCGAGGCCAGCATGTCGCCCAGCGGCACGCTGGAGATGGCCTGGTTGGCCATGCCCAGCGAGGCCGGGCCACGCAGGTCGGTGCTCATGCCGCCGGGCGCCACACCGTTGACGCGCACGTGCGGGGCCAGTTCGAAAGCGAGTTCGCGCACCATGCCCACGACGGCATGTTTGGTGGCGGTGTAGAGCGGGCCGCCGCCATTGGGGTAGAAGCCGGCGTTCGAGATCGTGAAGACCACGCTGCCGCGGCTTTGCACCAGCGCGGGCAGGCAGGCCTTGACGGCCAGCAGATAGCCTTTGACGTTGATGTGGAACACCTCGTCGAAGGCGGCATCGATCTTGTCGTCGGGGATGTCGACCAGTGGCATCGAATAGTCCCAGATGCCCGCGTTGGGGATCAGGCAGTCGATCTTGCCGAAGGCAGCAACGCATTCGCGCGCGGCCTTCTGGTGGTCGGCCAGCACGCGCACATCGCCTTCGATGCCAAGCACCTTGGCGCCGTGCGCGGCCTTCAACTCCTGGAGCCTGGCGGCCGACTTGTCGAGCACGGCCACGCGCGCGCCTTCGGCGACGAAGCGGTCCACGATGGCGCGGCCCAGGCCCGAGCCGCCGCCGGTGACCAGGGCTACTTCATTGGTGAGTTGCATGTTGTTCTCGCTTTTGGTTCAGGTATGCAGCGCGGCTGCGGAAAAATCGACCAGCACGTCCTGCCCTTCTATGCGGATCGGATAGACCTTCAAAGGCTCGCAGGGCGGGGGCGATTTGACCTTGCCTGTACGCACACAAAACTTTCCCATGTGCAGGGAGCACTCCACGACATCGCCGTCGAGGTAACCACCTTCGGCCAGCGACCACTCTCCGTGGGTGCACTGATCCTGCGTGGCAAAAAACTCACCCTCGACATTGAAAATCGCCACCTTTTGCGCGTCATGACTGACTTGCAAGGCTTCTCCGGGCGGAACATCGTCCACGCTGCAGGCTTTGGTAAACGCCATCGTGCTGGTTCCTCCGCTCAGAAAAACACGCTGAGGTTGTTCGCCAGAATCGTGCTCTGGTCGATCAGGATGGTGCGGCGCGCAATCTTGAAGCCCAGGCCGTTGTTGGCGCGGCGCAGCACGTCGCGGCGTTCGCCCGCAAAAATGTCCATTTGCCGCTCATTGCGGTTGCGGTAGAGCAAAAAGGCGGAGGCCACTTCGAGCGTGCCGGGCGTGTCGGTTTCGCGCACGATCACGTTCGAGACGATATGCCGGGTACGCGACAGCGGCTCTTCGGCCCAGTTCAGGTCGGAGGTGCGCTGGCGAATGCGACCGCGCATCATGTCGTAGTCTTCGTCGAAGTGTGCATGTGAGCCGGCAGGAACGTATTCCTTGTGGCTGTCGCGCTTATGAAGCGTGGTGCGGATGGGCATCCAGTAGTGAATGTCCTGTTCGAGCAACTCGAACCAGGCTGCGAAGTTGTGGTGGTCCAGCAACTGGGCTTCGCGGTAATAAAACTGTTCAACCTCATGTTGCAGTTGTGGACTTACGGGCTGGGCGGACCACGCAAATTCCTTGATCAGTTCGGCCGTACTCTGGGCCATGGCGACAGCTGTCATGTGGTATCTCCTTGAAGGATTTTTCGTGGACTCAGGGCTTGAGCGTGTCCCAGCTTGGCTCGGACATCATGCGCGCCCAGTGGTGGTACATGCCTCGAGCTGCTTCTTCGGCGTAGACGTAAGCTGTCTTGCCTGGGAAATCCGGGTTGCTCTTGTTGGGCACGTTGATGCCCATATGCGCACAAAGGGGAGCGCTCTTGGCCTTGTGGCCACGGAGCCCACGCTGGATTTCGACCCAGTTCTCACCATCGTCCTGCTCAAAGGTACCGCCAGCACTGAAAGTGCGGATGTTCTGGCGGCGAAACTCTTCCTTGATGTCCTCGGGCGCGTCTGCATCGACGACCACGAAGGCCCACACTTCCACTTCATTGGGGCCACGCGGGTGCCACGTGCGGATGGTGTTGATGCCTGGCAGGAATGAACAGGTCGGGAACACTGTCATGTGCTGGCCGAACATGGTTTGCGTCGGCATCTGGTTCAGGCGCTTGGCGGCTTTTTCTGCAGCCGGACCTTCGGTCCAAAATTGGGTGATCTTGGGGCCCATGATGGCCATCAGAATGCCGGGATCGTTGATGTACCAGCCGGTGCCATGCCCACCCCAAGCCGCGCGGAATTGCGCCCCGTTCTTCGGCATTTGAACATCCGTCAATTCCATATTGGGCGGCAGGCTGGCCAAGACTCCCGACACGTGCGACATCGTGCCGGCGTGGTACATGTCGCTGCAGAATTGCTCGGCGGCAAACTTCCAGTTGCAGGGGATGACCCACTTTTGCATGCCGCCGACGACGGTGGTGCCGGCTTCGGTGCGGTCGAGCATCACGTCCATGTAGGGCATGGCGTCGCTCAGGTAGGTCTTGAGGTCAGGGGCCTCGGCGTCCCAGTTCGCGAAGATCAGGCCCTTGTAGGTTTCCACGCGCGCTTGCAGCGGGCCCCAGTCGGCTTTGTCGAAGCCGCAGTCGCCTTCTTTTTGATCGCAGAAAGCCTCTTTTTCGTAGGGCACGTTGACCAGGTTGCCGGCGATGTCATACGCCCAGCCGTGGTAGGTGCAGGTGAAGGCCTTGGCATTGCCCGCGTCGGAGCGGCAAATGCGCATGCCACGGTGGCGGCACTGGTTCAGGAAGACTTTGATGCTTCCGTCCTTTTGCCGCACCATGATCACAGGGTCTTCGCCCATGTAGGTGGTCAGGTAGTCCCCGGTCTTGGGGATGTGGGCTTCATGCCCGAGCAGCAGCCAAGAGCGCGCAAAGACGCGCTCGAGCTCAATCTCGTAGAGATCCTGGTCTGCGTAGATGCGCGGGTCGAGCAAGCCCTTGTCTTGATCGACCAGTGCGCGGATGGCTTCGTCCGTCCAGCGACGCTTGAACGTCAGCGGCACGGCTTGCACTTCGCGTTCCGAATGTATTCCCATGATGTATGTCTCCTACAGTATCCAATCTGCCCACATTAAAAAGGTCCGGTATGCGCGTGCCATCACCGGGCCGCCTTCAACACTGCACGTTTGGCGCACAGGGCCCAAATGATCCACGCGGGATGGATCACCAGAGTCGTCAACCCGAATGCCGTCGCCAGGTGGCTCCAGGTGATGCTGTAAAAATCCCACAAGCCATCGACCACCTCGGTGGCGATGACGATGTCGAACACGGCCAGGTAGCGCTGCGGGTCGCGCGCCCCCCACAAGGCCACGATGCCGATCGCGCCGAGCTGCAGGCCCACGACGGCCCAGGCGTCACTGAGCAGCCGGAACGCTGGCGTGGCTGCGTCGGGCGCAACGCCCGGGTACATCTGGGCGAACAGTGAGGCCGAGGCGAACTGCAGCGTGCCCAGCAGGTTGGCCAGATAAAAAAGGCCCAGCGCCCACAGAAAAATGCGTCCTTGTTTCACGCGTGCTCCTTGAGGAGGTCATCCCGCTTCGCTGGAAACCGGCTGGGCATGGATGCGCGCATGTTCCAGCGGCTTGAGCAGGTCCAGAGCGACATCGACGATCATGTCTTCCTGGCCGCCGACCATGCGGCGTCTCCCCAGTTCGACCAAGATGTCCACGGTCTTCAGGCCGTACTTTTGTGCCGCAGCCTCCGAATGGCGCAGGAAGCTGCTGTACACGCCGGCGTAGCCCAGCGCCAGCGTCTCGCGGTCCACGCGCACGGGTCGATCCTGCAGCGGGCGTACGATGTCGTCGGCCGCATCCATCAGCTTGTACAGGTCGGTACCATGGTGCCAGCCCAGGCGCGCAGCCGCGGCGATGAAGACCTCCAGCGGCGCGTTGCCGGCGCCGGCGCCCATGCCCGAGAGGCTGGCGTCGATGCGGTCGCAGCCTTCTTCGACGGCGACGATGCTGTTGGCTACGCCCAGGCTCAGGTTGTGGTGCGCGTGGATGCCGGTCTGCGTTTCGGGCTTGAGCGTGTCCTTGAAGGCCTTGAAGCGGTCGCGCACATCGTTCATGTTCATGGCACCGCCCGAGTCCACCACGTAGCAGCAGGTGGCGCCATAGCTTTCCATCAGCTTGGCCTGATCGGCCAGGCCCTGTGGCGTCTGCATGTGCCCCATCATCAAAAAGCCCACGGCTTCCATGCCCAGGTGGCGGGCGTACTCGATGTGCTGACGTGAGACGTCCGCTTCGGTGCAATGGGTGGCCACGCGCACGATGCGGGCGCCGGCGTCATAGGCCGCCTTGAGGTCGTGTACGGTCCCGATGCCCGGCAGCAGCAAGGTGGCGATCTTGGCGTGCTTGACCACGCTGGCCACCGCCTCGATCCACTCCAGGTCGGAGTGGGCGCCAAAGCCGTAGTTGAAGCTCGAGCCTTGCAGGCCGTCGCCGTGCGCGACCTCGATCGAGTCCACCTTGGCCTCGTCCAGCGCCTGGGCGATCTGCTTGGCCTGCGCGACACTGTACTGGTGGCGGATAGCGTGGCTGCCATCGCGCAGGGTCACGTCGGAGATGTAGAGTTTCTTGGTGATTGCCATGGGGTCTCTCCTTAAGCGGCCAGCATGCGCAGGGCCATGTGCTCGGCGGTGCGCAGACCGGCACTGGTCATGATGTCCAGGTTGCCCGCATAGGCCGGCAGGTAGTGGGCCGCGCCTTCGACTTCCAGGAAGATCGAGGTCTTCAGGCCCGTCATGGCCTGGCCCACGCCGGGGATGTTGATCGGCGTGTCGATGCGGTCGAACTGCACCTGCTGCTTGAGGCGGTAGCCCGGCACGTAGCTGTGCACGGCCTCGGCCATGTGGGCGACCGACTCGGCGATTGCATCCTCCGAAGCCAAGTCGCTCAGGGTGTAGACCGTGTCGCGCATGATCAGCGGCGGCTCGGCGGGGTTGAGCACGATGATGGCCTTGCCCTTGCTCGCGCCGCCCACCACCTCGATGGCCCTGGACGTGGTCTCGGTGAACTCGTCGATGTTGGCGCGGGTGCCGGGGCCGGCGCTCTTGCTGGAGATGCTGGCGATGATCTCGCCGTAGTGCACCTTGGCCACGCGGTTGACCGCTGCCACCATCGGGATGGTGGCCTGGCCGCCGCAGGTGACCATGTTGACGTTGAGTGCGTCCAGGTGCGCTTCGCCGTTGACCACAGGGATGCAGTACGGGCCAATCGCCGCGGGCGTCAGGTCGATCATGCGGATGCCGGGCTTGAGGCTGCGCAGGAAGGCATCGTTCTTGATGTGGGCGCCGGCCGAGGTGGCATCGAACACGAAGTCGATGTCAGCGAACACCGGCAGGCGGGTCAGGCCCTCCACGCCCTCGTGCGTCGTGGCCACGCCCATGCGGGCGGCACGGGCCAGGCCGTCCGAGGCGGCGTCGATGCCGACCATCGCGCCCATTTCGACATGCTGGCCGTGCCTGAGGATCTTGATCATCAGGTCGGTGCCGATGTTGCCGCTGCCGAGGATGGCAGCCTTGAGTTTGCGGGCCATGGTCATTCCTTCGCGAAGACAGCTGTTACCGAACCCAGTCCGGCGATGCGCACATCGAATACGTCGCCTCCCGCCACGGGCACCATCGGCCCCAGCGCACCAGAAAGCACGGTGTCACCAGCACGCAGCGGACGACCGGCCCGAGCCATGACCTTGGCCAGCCAGAGCGTCGCGTTGAGCGGCGAACCCAGGCAGGCCGAACCCACGCCGGAAGACACCGGCACGCCTTGCCGCTCCATCACCATGCCTGCCTGACGCGCATCGAAATCGCACAGCCGCTTTGGCGTGGAACCCAGTACGTACAGGCCCGACGAGGCGTTATCGGCAATGGTGTCGGTGATGCGGATGTCCCAGCTGGCTATCCGCGAACCCACGATCTCGATCGCCGGAACCGCGAACTCGATGGCGCGAAAGAGATCTGCCACCGTCAGTTGATCGCCTTCAAGGTCACGGCCGAATACAAAGGCGATCTCGGCCTCGACCTTGGGCTGAAGCACGTCCTTGAGGGAGATCTCCTCACCCTCGGTACGTGCCATGTCGGCGAACAGCATGCCGTAGTCCGGTTGTCCAACCCCGAGCTGCTTCTGGACGGCTACGGAGGTCAGTCCGATCTTGCGCCCCAACAGGCGTCGCCCCGCTGCCAGCGCCCGTTGGGTATTGATCTCCTGCACCGCGTAGGCCACCTCGAGATCCTTTTCTCCGATCAGGTTGCGTACCGGCGCCACGACCACCCCGGTCCGGGCGGCCTCGTACAAAAGGTCGGCGGCTTCACTTGCTGCGCTGGCCGACACCGGATCTGGTTTTCTCATTCGACATTTCTCCTGGGTTCATGTTTTCTGCGGCTTCCGTGCGTGCTGCCCCGTCGCAGATCACTGTCATGTGGCTGCATGAATGAGCACCTAAGGTGCAAAATTGCCCCGCCCAAAAACTTTTTTATATAATATCGTCTTTTATGAAAAAAAACGATATTTTTTCTAAGGTGGATTGTACAAACGTGCCGCACTTTCAAGCATTAGAGTTTTCCCTTGCTATAGCCTTTCACTCCGCGCCGTGCACTGATCGGGACCAGACGCTGAGCCTGCGTTGGCCCTGCAGCAGGGGCTGCAGCACTTCACGCCGCCTTTGCGTCTAAGGCGGCGCAATGCGCCCGTTGTCGTGGTGGTCGATCATCTCGGACTGGCCTATGGTGGGTGCACGTGGAGCGGGCCTGCGGTCTGCGGCGTCACGCAGACCGGGCTTGCCGCGTCAGTGCTTGATTGCACAATGGCGGCAACAACCAAACAATGAATCCGAAGACAATGACACAGCAAGATCAAGCATTTCTGACGCGATTGGTTGCGTCAGCAAGGTTGGCCGAAGGGCCACTGGCAGAACCCGATGTCGGGCCGAAAGAGAAGAAGACCGCAACTGCCATCGAGTCCACTTACGCAACGCTCCGTGACCGCATCTTGAGGGGAAGCCACCCCCAAGGCTCAAGGCTCCACCTCGAAACACTCAAGTCATCACTGGGTGTCAGCGGCAGCACTCTGCGGGAAGCATTGACGCGCCTGATTGGAGACCGTCTGGTCGTCGCCGAAGGGCAGAAAGGGTTCAAGGTGGCCCCGATGTCGCTTTGCGATCTCGATGATCTGACGAGCGCGCGCATCACCTTGGAAACCACCGCCATCGTCGAGAGCATCAACCTCGGTGGGGGCGACTGGGAAGACCAACTCGTCATCAGCTTCCGTCGACTGGCGAGAGCGCAGGAGCGAGTTGAAGCCAATCCTGGAGAGGCCTTCGATGCATGGGAAGCGAGGAATCAGGAATTCCACAACGCACTCATGGCCGCCTCTCCGTCCAAATGGCTCGCGAACTTCAGAGAAATCCTGTTTCACAACTCCGAGCGCTACCGCAGGTTGTCCGGCACGCAAGGCCCAATTCCCGTTGAGGTGCACGAGGAGCACAAGACAATCTTCGAGGCGGCGATAGCCCGCGATGCAAATCAGGCGGTTTTGGTACTTTCGCAGCACATTCGGCGCTCCGCCAATGTGATTCGAGCCAATGGGCTGCTGAGAGAGGCCTGACCTCGACCCGTTTCCCCAAGGACCGGAACCTAATGGGCTTCGACTTCACCGCCTCAACTGATTGCTGGTCCGCGTGTACGCCCAATCTCCCAAGACACCCCGCCACCGTGCACAGTGGCCGCGAGTTGCTGCCCCAGCCACTGTTCGATGACGGGTTTCCAAGGAACGAGCGTGAAACCTAAGCCGTCGTCCAGCATGGCGAAGCGCCCGCTGGTGAGCATGATGGAGCGCCGATAGATGCCGATCACACGCTGCCCGTCGACCACCGGGCGATGCTCCAAGCCGGTTTCGCCGGCAATGTCCTTCGCGGCCTGTGCCAGCTCCCGGTTGCGCAGCGTGCCCAGCAGGTTGCGCGCCAGGATCACGCGCTGGTCGCGCCGCTCGGCCAGCCCCTGTTCGGCCAGGAAGTCGGCGCGCTGCTGCATCGCCTGCTTGGCCTCACCCCCAAACCCCAGGTTGCCCAGGCCGGTGCCGCCGCCGATCAACTGCTGGTCAAGCCAGGTGGCCCCGATCACGCGGGCCTGCCGCTCGATGGGCAGGTGCGATTTCAGCTCCACCGCCACGCCGCCCAGGCGCTGCGCGTCGTAGCGGCGGCCCTGCTCGGGCAGGTCGCCCGGCACCTTCCATAACCCTTCCGCCACGCGCTCCACGATGCCGGCCCGGCGCAGGGCTTCCAGCCGGCGGACGTGAGCGGCCACGACCTCCTGCGGGTCGCGTCCGGGGACGGCCTGGCCCTGAGCCATCGCCAAGTGATGGTCGGTGCGGTACAGGCCATCGCTCGCCAGCTCGGCGATGTTCCTGTCGGCAGCGCGCACGTCGGCCGATCCCTTCACCTCCACCACGGCCCCGGTCGGATAGTTCGCCAGCTCGTCGCGGGCGTTGAGCGCGACGTAGTGCGCCTTGCCGTCCACGCCGTCAATGACCAGAAAGCCCCGGTCGCGCAGCTCGTCGGCCAGCTCCTTCGCGGCCACGCGCCCGAGGATGGTGCGGCCATCGTCTCCCGGCTCGAACACCGCCAGCTCGCGCGGCTCGCCGCGCATGGCCCGCTGCATGGTGCGGATGATGTCGCCACGCTCGCCCAGGGCGCGCAGGGTCTTTTCCGCATCGGCATGGACGGCCCAGGCGCCCGGCTGCGTCTCGTCGGCCAAGCCCAGGCGCTGCAAGCGTTGCAGGCGGCCGATCAGCAGCAGGCGTTGGCGCTGCAACCGGGGTTCGTTGAGCCGTTCGACATGCAACAGGCCATCGCCGCCGGCCTCGCCCATTTCGCGCTTGAGAGTGCGATCCAGGCTCGTCCACCGCTCTTGCTCCACCTCGCGCTGCAAGGTCTGCTGGATCTCCAGCTCGGTGCGTGGACCCAGCCATTCGGTTGCCAGCTCGGCGGCACGGTGGCGGAAGCCATCGGCGATGTAGTCGCCCGCGATGATGAGGTCTTTGCCCGTGTCGTCGCGCCCGCGCACGACGATGTGCGTGTGCGGGTTGTCGGTGTTCCAATGGCTCACGGCCACCCAATCGAGGCCCGTGCCCAGGTCGGCCTCCATGCGGCCCATGAGATGCCGCGTGTAGGTGCGCAGGTCTTCCAGCTCCGCGCCATCCTCGGGCGAGAGGATAAAGCGGAAATGGTGCCGGTCGTCGGCGCAGCGTTCCTTGAAGGCGTCGAGGTCGACCACGTCTGTCTGCGCTCCGTAGGCTTGACCCGGCTCGCCGTCGCGTCCCACACCGTCGCGCTCGATGTAGTGCAGGTGCTTGGCGAGCGACTGCGGGCTGGCCCGCTGGTGATTCACCAGCAGCGTCTTGATGGTCACGCGCCGGGACATGGGCGTCAGCTTCGCGCCCGCAAAGCGCGCCGCCGTATGGCCGCGCCCGAGGCGCGAGCCGGGCCGTTGGCCGGTGCCTCCCGCCGAGCCAGGACGGCGCACCGTGGACTTGCCGCTGCTGGCCTTGCCCGCCTGCTTGAGTACCTTGGAAACGAAGCTCTGCCCCTGGCCCTTGCTTCGGTTCGTCGGGGCCTTTGGAGGATTCGGGCGCACGCGGAAATCGTCGTCGCGGCGGTCAGTCATGGTAGTTCTCCCTGCAAGCTCTGGCGTGTCCTGTCGTGCGAAGCACGCGGACATGCTCGTATCGGCGCGGGCCTCGCGCCATACGCGGCACGGCGGCGAAGCCGCTGCGTGCCGCGCCAACCCCACGTGCAGACTGGCTTTCGACGCGGCCCGGTGCTGCGTCCTTTTGTCTTGCCTTCCGCCTTTGCCCCTCGCTGACGCTCCGGGCAGCGGCGGCCCGGCGGCGCTGCTGCGCGAGCAGCCAGCGCGCCGGCGAACGCGGCGACGGCCATAGGCCGGCAGCGTTCGAGGCAAGACGCCTGCACATGGGAAGGCAGCGCGAATGCGCTTGCACGGCACGGGCGACAACATGCGGAAAGCCACGAGATCGACACGCCAGATGGCACGATGAGATGCACGGCAACGTGCAGCGAGTCGGCGGCCATCATGGGCGTGCCTCCAGCCAGACCGGATGCGCAACGCCGATCACGGTGGATGCGCTGACCGGGCCGAAATATCGGCTGTCGAACGATGCCGGATTGGTCACGCTCAACAGGAACAGCTCGCCCGGTTCAAGGCGGCGGCAAAGCTGCAAGGATGGCAGCGCCCGGCCCTGCCGGTCGGCAGGCAGCACGGCGGCCGAAGGCACGCCGTCGATGCGTACCTGACCGGCGACGATGCAGACGTGTTGGGGCGCAACTGCGCCCACACGTTTGAGCAGCGGAACGCGTGTCGGCAGGTAGCCGCGCTGCGCAGCGAGCGCGGCGGCCGTGGCCGGAAGCGGCACCAGCACGATGCTGTCCACGAACAACGGACGTAGCAGCGAGGCGGTGCGCGAATCGAACGGGTCGATGCGATACCAGCCGACCGCCACGCTGTCGGACGGGTTGTAGGTCAGGCGCGGCAGCGGCGACACGAAAGCCGCCCAGGCCAGCGCAGCGAAGCCGATGGCGGCCAGTGTCGCCACGACGATGCGAGCGCGCAAACGTGAACGCGGGTGCGAGCGAGGACGGGGCGCAACGGCGGGCGCGTTCGCCGTGGTGGTCAGGGCCCTCATGGCAGCACCTTCCCGGCCAGCCAGGCGGCGTGCCGCTCGGCCGTGTATTCGGGTGGTACAAGGCGAGCCGCAAGACGGTTGCCCAGCGTGCGCCAGTACGCGGGCGACACGTCGATGGCTGCGATGCCCAGCGCCTCGATGCCGTCGATGCGTTCCAGCACGGCGCGCACGTTGGCATCGCCTTCGGTGTGTAGCAGCAGGCGCGCGCCCGGCTGCACACCGGGGATGCGCTGCGCCGCGTCCAGCGGTGTGCAAGCCTGCATCACCATGAGTTGCCAGCGGATCGTGCCGTAATCGTTGGCCTGCCAGCGGATGCGGCAGAGCATCGCGCCCGGCAGGAACACCGCGCAGCGCCGCCAGCGGTCGAGCTGGAGCGTGCGCGTAGGTTCGCCAAAGCGCAGGTAGAGCTTGAAGCGGTGTTCGAGGTAGGCCAGCGAAACGCGCGTCAGCGGCACGTTGCCGGCTTGGCCGGCGAGTGCTGCGGGATGCGGCGGCAGCGCAGCCGTGGCCGCGCTAGCGGCAGGCGAAGCGGATGCAGTCATGGAGTGTTCTCCCTGTGGTTCTCGGGAAACTCCCGCTCCAGCAGGCCGCGCAGCAGGTCGGCCACGGTCACGCCTCGCGTGAAGGCCGACACCTTGATGCGCGCCCGCATGGCGGGCGTAATGTCGAGGGTCAGGCGCGCGGTGTAGAGGTCGCCTTTGCCCAGCGCGTCGACGTCGCCCTGGCGAATCCACGCCTCGGCGTGCGGATTCGCGGGCGGACGTGCGCCGATGCCGACGCGCTTGCCCGTGCGTTTGCTGTTGGGTGGCGGCTTGGCTGTCATGTCGGCCACCGCAGCAGTTCGTCCACCAGAGCGGTGATTTCGCGGGCGGCGGCGCTGTCGGGCGCTGTCTCGCGTGCGAGCCGGCCAGCGACCACGCTGTCGGCGAACACGATGCGCTGATGCACTTCCGAGCGAAGCGCGGGCAGAGGCTGTTCCGCCAGCGATTGCCGCGCCTCGCGGCCGATGATGGTGGTGCTGACGCGCCGGTTGATGACGAAGGCCGCGCGCAGCGCAGGCCGGAACACCTGGGCTTCGCGGATCAGCGAAACCATTTCCGAGCTGGCCCAAAGGTCGTAGGGGCTGGGCTGCACCGGGATCAGCACGCGCTCGGCCGCCAGCAGCGCGGAGCGCGCCAAGGCGGCGATGCGCGGCGGGCCGTCGATGATGACGTGATCGGCCCGCCTGGCGAGTTCTGGCGCTTCCTGATGCAGCGTTTCGCGGGCAAGGCCCACGGCGCTGAACAGCCGTGGCAAGCCTTGCTGGCTTCTGCGCTGCGTCCAGTCCAGCGAGGAACCCTGCGGGTCGGCATCAAGCAGGACGACATGCTGGCCGCGCATCGCCAGCTCGCCCGCGATGTGCGTGGCGAGCGTGGTCTTGCCGACGCCGCCCTTTTGGTTGAGCAGAGCGAGGATCATGGCGCGGCCCTCCGTGTTGGAAAGCCGGTCTTTCGCTCCTGCGTTAGGTGCCGTTTGGTGGTTGTCCACCGAAACGGCGCGCATCTACTAAAAGTTATGTATTTCTTGTTAGGGAAGTTAGAGGGGACGCAAACCCACGCCGTTATTGGCTTTCCGGCGTTTTCGTACTCCTGATAGCACGATAGGCGTACTCCCGATAGCACGATACCCGGCACTCCTGATAGCACGAGGTCGTCCACACCTTTTACCGCAGTTATCCCCGTGCCGTGTGCAGCACGGGCCGGAAGGTCAGTAGTTCCGTTCCATCGTCCGGCATCCGCTCGATGCCCAGGACGTAACCGGGCAGCGACTGCCGTGCCACCAGGGCGCGCAGGTCGTAGGCGAAGTCGGAGAAGCGCGCCGCGCTGCCCGACTTGCGGTGCAGGTGCTTGAAGTCGAATTGCCAGCCGTGTTCCTGCCGCCCGCCGTGCTTGCGCACCAGGCGGTACAGCCAGCGTTCGATGCCGCCCTTCAAGCGGAAATAGGCCGGGTCGATGGTCAGCACCAGGGCGGCATCGAGCACGCCCGCATAGAACCAGTCCGGCAGGATCAGTTCGATGCCCAGCGGCACGCCGCTGGCGTCGGCCAGTTCCTTCCACTCGTTGATCCACGAGAAGCGATGTAATCGCCTTCCCGTTGTTTCGCGGATGGACGTGGCCACCGTGGTCGATTGCAGCCGGTCGAGCGCGGCTTTCAGGCGCTGGTAGTCGTTGAGGGACGTGCCGCGTCCGATGAACCGCAGGATCTCGTAGGGCGTTGCGCGTATCCATCGCGACGGGCGGATGCCCGCGTCGCGTGCCTCCACGATCTGCGAGGCCGCCCATATCAGCACGTCGGCATCCCATATCGTTGCGATGCCATGCTCTGCCGTGCCTTCCACGCGGATGGTGATGCCACCGGCGCGGAAGTCGATGGGCTGCACCCGCTTGGATTTCGCCAGCGAGAAGAACGGAAAGGCCATCAAGTCCTGGCTGTCGCGGGGTGCCATGTCGCCCGGCAGCGCGCGGAACAGGTCGAGCTGTTCGCGCTGCAGCAAGGCTTGCCCTGGCGGGCTGGACATGGCGACGGCCACCCACGCGCCAGCGATCAGCGGCCATCACGGTAGTCGCCTGCGTGGCGTTCGGCATATTCCGGGTCGGAAGTCGCCTCGTAGCTGCGCTGGTCGGCCCAGGCGTCGAGGTCGGACTCCGCGTACATGACGCGGCGGCCGAACTTGCGGAACTTCGGGCCGCCACCGATCACACGCTGTTTTTCCAGCGTGCGCGGCGACAGGCGCAGGTACTCAGCGGCTTCGTCGTTGGTGAGATAACGCTGCGGTTGCGCGGCAGCGGTCGAGACAGTGGCGGCAGGCCGCAAGGGAGCTGGTCGCATGGGATGAACCTCCATCAAGCCCGGCCACACCACGTGGCCGGATGGAGGCACTTTCGAGAAAGCGAGGCTTCTTGCTAAGGGACGAATTGCAGGGGCTGCAAAACGTCCCCCCTACTGCAACGGCAGCAGCGGAAGCTGTGCCAGGCGGCGATAGCCGCCGCGCATCAGCGCCTCACCACGGCGCACCAGTCGTCGCACGCGGGCACGCAAGGCGCTGTCCTTGTGCCAGTCGGCGGCGACGGCATCCGTGCCGAACAGCCCTTCGGCGATCTCGCGCAAGGACGCGCCCGCCAGGGTCGCGTCGAGCGCCTGCAAGGTGTGCAGTTCCAGCACCGCGGCCGTCGTGGGCCGGGAACGGGCCGCCGCCGCAGGCGCGGCAACCGTTGCCACGGCCAGGGCGTCCAACTCGGCCGCGAGCGTGCGATAGCGCGCGCAGGGCGTGGCGCAAGCGCGGGCGGCGTAAAGGTAGGCCATCCCGTCTTCCAGACCCGGCGCGAGGGCCAGCCGCAGGCAGCAGCCGGGCCAGTGCGACACCAGCACCAGGCGCTTGCCGTCGTGGATCAGTTGTTTGCGGCCAGGGACACGCCAGAACTCGAAGGCATGGGCTTCGGGAGGCGGGTCATCGTCCGGGTAAACCTGCACGACGGCATCGTGGTCAGGGAACCAAGCCGAATGCGCGTCGCGCGCATCCAGGGCCGGGTCTTCCAGCAGGCGCAAGCCCCACGCCTGCGCCACGTCCGGCCGGCGGCGACGGCGTAGCCAGTCGCGGCGGTAGTCGGGATTGCGGCGCAGGTATTCCCAAGCCAGCGCAGGGCCGTCGAGGTGCAGAACGTAGAGATAGGCCGCTGTCGGATACCAGTGTTCGATGCTGCGATAAGTCATGGCGAAACCTCCCTGTGCATCGGATGCGTCGCCACCATTTCCGCGATGCAGGAGCTATCGAAATGCCATCAGGTCGTCATCAAAAACGGTTAAGATGTAACTATCGGTGTCAAGACTGTTTGGCTCCGGCGCGTTGCGAAAATCGTCTGAATGCGACGGCTGCGCAACCCGGAAATGGTGCGCGGCATCGGATACCGTGCCGCAACCCGCACCAAAGATCAGGACTGTTTGCAGCAGGATTGCACCGCTTCGGTGCAAGAATGCGGAACAAGACTTATCCGGTCTTGGGTAAGACTGAAATAGTCACAATGCGTCCCGGCTGGCCGGGCTGCGCTGGCTTTCATCAGTCCGTGATCGCGCCGTTCTTTTGCGCCAGTCGGACGTACTCCGACAGCGGACGCACCGCCTGGAAATACCGATCCCGTCGCACGGGCAGTTCGCACGGCCCGACGATGCCGGCCAGGTCGGACAGCTTGACCGTGCCCAGCGCAGGCATCCCGATACCGAAGTCAATCAGGCCGTAGGCCGTATCGCCATCCGCAGGATCGAGCGACACCAGCAGCCAGGTCACATGCGCGTCCGGGGTGAACAGGCGCACGACAGGCAGCGGGTCGAGCCGCTGACCAGCGGCGAGCGCCGAGCCGTGCGCCAGCAGCCGGGCGCGGTCATCAGCGGTGACAAGCGGCAGGGTCATGGGCAGCCTCTCCACGAGACCGACGATGCGCGAATGCGCTTTGGTGCCGAAGCGCAGAACCGCCGAAACGCATCCGTGCATTTGTGTGGAAGCAAGGATGCGCAAGCCATCGCATCCGTAAAAGAACAGAAGCACCGAAGCGGAATTGTCGGAAGCCGGAAAGACACGGATGCGATTCCCCGGTTCTGTTGGAATCCGCAGATGCGGATTGCCGTAAAAGCACGAAAGCGGGCCTTCCAGCCACGAATGAACACTATAGATTGTAGCTCTATAGAGTGCAATCGGCTGTCATCTTGGTTTTTATGGGGAAACCAAGTTAGTGACAGCGAAACACTCATTAGCAGCGGCAATACGGACGGTCAGGAAGGCGCGAGGCTTGAGCCAGGAAGCGTTCTCCGACGTGTCCAGCCGCACCTACATGAGTACGCTGGAGCGCGACCTGAAAAGCCCGACGCTGCACAAGCTGACCGAGCTGTGCGAGGTCATGGAAGTGCATCCACTGACACTGTTGACGCTGGCCTACGCTGGCGACGACACGCACAAGGCAGACGAACTGCTGGCGCAGGTGCGCCATGAGTTCGAGGCCGTGCTGAAAGAGCGCGACGCGCCCTAGCGCGTCTGAATGCCCTCAAGCGGAGCGCGCAGCGCCGCAGGCGCGAAGGCGCGAGGGATTGAAGCCGAATGGACATGACGCCATTGGCGGCATGGGGCGCAGCCCGAAAGCCCGGCGGCGCAACGCGCCGACGCGCCATGCTGTTCCTGCTACCACGGGCTTCGGGCCATTCGACCATCACCGATGCGATATCGACCCTGGACATACCGGGCGTGAGGCAACAGTCGAAACCCTGTGTGTGCGGTGCTGCGATCAGCAGCACCACGCCCCGCCGCAATGTACGGGGCACGGTGGGCGGCGTCAGGCCGCCTTGGGCTTGCTGCGCGACCAGATCAGGTCATGCGTGCCGTTCTCGCCTTCGATCAAGCGGGCATAGACCGTTGCCGGGAATGAAGGATCGTCAATGGCCACCGACAGGTAATCCCGCCCGGCCTCGCTGGTTTTCTTCCACGCCGCGCCGAAGTCGTGGCTGGCCGCTTGCAGGCGGAAGTCCGGGGCGCTTTCGTTCTCGCCCTTGTCGTTGGGAACGAGCTTGACCTTGACGTTGAGGGTCAGGGTGCGGAGCTGGCCGGTGAAGCCGTCTTTCTCTGCGGTGAAGGTGCCGATGTTTGCCATGATAATTTCTCCTTTCGGGTTGAACAAAGTCGCGCCAGTACGTCCTTGTTGTGATCCGTCCGGCGGGGGATGGGCTGGCCGCACCGCGCAGCGGTCGCAACAACGTGGAGAACCCGGAAGCGAAAAGAATTTGTCCCGCGAGGAATGCGCGCGGCGCAGGGGAAATTGTTTTCGCTGGAAGGTTGCGGCCATGAAGCCCAGCCACCGCCAGGATTCACAACAACACAAGGACGTACTGGCCGCCCGCTCCCGAATGGAGAGATGGCCGACTCGGCATCCCCGCGCGACGGCTTCACCGGCCTGCGCCCTGACACGGGCAAGGACAATGCCCAGCGACAAGGTGAAAGCGCCCCTGCCGCTGCTTGCGGCCCTTTGCGTGAGGCGTGGTGTGTAAGCTCCATTTCGAGGCCGGGCGGCGTGTCGGTGAACCGTCTTTCGTGACGTACAGGCGACGATCGTCAGCGTCGAGGACGGCACGCTTTAGTGCAACCTTCGGCAGCAAGCCGGAGCGTAGCCCCACAAGTCCCGCCCATTGCGGCGGGGCGCGTTCGGAATGTCGTCGGCGCTGTGCGCCGACGCACTTATGGGCTTCGAGGGTGTCCCGCGCACAAGGCGCACTTGTGCGCCGCCCCTTCGTCACCTGCCCGAAGGCGGCGAAGGGGCGTTCTGGCTTTGGGCATTGAAACCGGGCGCGGCCACCGCCGCGCCCGGAGTTTTGAACATCGGCCCCAGGACGGCGCGGCCTGGGGCTGATACTGATGGAACAGCGAAACGCCCCGGCCGGAACCGGGGCGCTCGGTGGTAGCGAAGGTCACGCGGCGAGTGCGTGGGCCTGCTGCTCGTCGTCGTTGTCGATGGCTTCCGGCTCGTCGTCTGTCACGGCCTGCGGCGCATCCTGCGCCGTGGTGTCGGTGCCTTCGGTCTTGAAGATGGCGGGCATCCAGTCGGTGCCATACGCCAGCCGTTCGGCTTCGCTGGCAATGTCGGCCTTCTTCAACTTCGCCAGCCGGGTAACGTGCGCCGGGGCGTACTGCTCCACGGCTTCCAGAATCGCGGCCTTCGGCACATGCCGGAAATAACCCTCATCGGTGGGCTTCCACCATGCGGCCATGTCCAGCCCCACGGCCTTCGCCAGTTCCTCGCCCGGCTGCTGCCGCGTAGTGCGGGGTGTCACCACGTCCACCGTGACGGCCACGCATACCGCCAGCAGTCGCACCAGTTCGTCTTGCGACTTCGCCAGCAGTGCGGCGAACAGTTCGGCGCTGTCCTGCGGCAAGGCTTCGCCCGCCACCTGTTGCAACTCGCGCAGCGCCACGGCAGCAGGCGATTCCGGCCAGTCCGGGGCGATGCCTTCCAGCCGGTCTTGCCCTTTCAGGCTCACTCCCAGCGGCAACGCATCATGACGGGGGCCGTAGTGGCTGCCCTGCAAGACGGTCTGCACCATGCCATGCACCAGCGCGGCCAGCGCCACTTGCGGATGCCGGGCGACTTCGATTTGCAGCGCGGCGGTGCGGTGGGCGCTCAACCGCTGCGCCAGCTTGTCGGACATGGCGGCGGTCTTGGGCTGCTCGTCATCCTCGCCTTCGTCGTCGTTCCCAGCATCCTCGCCGCTGAAACCTTGGCGCAGGCGTTCCAGCGTGCGGAGCGCCTTGGCCTCGGCTTCGCGCATCAGGCCGCGATGAATGACGGCCTGCCCACTGCGGTCGATGGTGACGATGGCACCGGCTGCGGCCTTCACGGTCGGGCTGTAGTCCTGCAAACCATCTTCCAACGCCTGCAACTGCTCGCCCACGGCTTCGCCTTCTTCCTGCAAGGCATCGGCCTTGTCCTCGTCGTCGGCGTCCATCGCGGCATCCACGGCTGCGGCCAGTTCCTGCATCTTGGCTTGCAGCTTTTCGATGCGCTGCGCTTCGCGCTTGGTCGGCTCGCTCCGCTCCCTCGGCGCACGCTGGAAGGCGTGCAGGTCGGCATGGGTCACGCCCGGCGTGGCATCCACCCATGCCCACCCCTCGGCCTTCACCTCGGCGGCGATGCCTGTCAGCCGGTCTTGCGCCAGCCTGTCCAGCAATGCGGCATCGGTCAGATACACGCCCGCGTCACCTTCCGCGAACAGATCACGGCGCACGCCACCGCCTGCGGCTTCGTATGTGTCCAGCCCGACGAAACGCACCAGCGGATGCCGGTAGGCGTCGATTTCGCGCTCGGTGAGGCGGTCGCGCAGCGCGGACGGCTGGCGCTGCCACGTTGGCGCATCGTAGAAGGCGCTTTCCTGTGCGGCGTGGTCATCAGTGATGGAAAGCGCCATCAACTGATCGAGCGTGACAGAATCGGCCCGGTAGTCGGCCATCAGGCGCGGCGAGACATTCGCCAGCTTCAAGCGGCGCTGCACCACCAGCGGCGTGACGGAGAAATCCGCCGCAATGTCCTCGATGGGTCGGCCCTCCATCACCAGTGCCGCGAAGGCTTCAAACTGGTCTGCCGGGTGCATGGCTTCGCGCTGCACGTTCTCGGTGAGGCTGGCCGTGCGGGCCGTGCCATCGGCCACCAGCAGGCAAGGCACCTCCCAATCCTTGGCGATGCGGTGCTTCTTCGCCAGCAGCTTCAAGGCTGCGAGGCGACGGCCACCGGCGACCACCTCGTAATGCTCGCCATCGTCGGATGCAATCACGATCAGGTTTTGCAGCAGGCCCACGCGCTGGATGCTTGCGGCCAGTTCGGGAATGGACATGCGCGGGGTCTTGCGCACGTTGCGGCCCGCGGGGCGCAGCACCAGCCGCGACAGCGGAACCAGAATCAGGTTCTTGGTCGGGTCGGCGGCTTCCAGCGGGACAGCGGCGGCGGCATTGACGGCGCGAGCTTCGGTGTAGGTGATGGCGTTCATGGTGGTTCTCCAATCAAGTGAAACAAGGGAATGGAGGGGAAACCGCCCCTCCTGCGGGGAACGGTCAAGCCTTCAACTGGCGCAGGCCATCGGCCAGCATCCACAAGGCGCGATTGAGGCGAATGTCCGAATCAATGCCCTGCACAGGGCGGGTCTGCTGGCGGCGTCCGTTGGCGCTGCGGCCATGCAATCCGCCTTTGGTCAGGTTTTCTTGCGTGCGGTTGAATACGCTCCACAAGTCCGGGCGACGATCGTCGAACCGGCGCGGCATCAGGATTTGCGATTCGGTGATGGGCGCGGGCTTGTTGCCGGTGGGGTCGTACTTGAGGGCCAGCGCAGCGCGGGCGAACACTTCGGATTCGCCGTCGTCCAGCGTGATAGCGCGCATGGCATCGCGGGAATCCTTCACGCGCTCGAAACCGCTCAACACTTCATAAGCGCCTTCGATGACGGAACCGGCCACGTCGCCTTTGTGTGGAATACGAACGTCCGCCACGGTGTCGCCGCACACCAGCCCATTGCTGCAAACGAACCGGAACATTCCAGCCAGCATCTGATAGCTGCTCGTGCCGTCGTGCGAGTTCAGCAGCACGATTTCGTTAGCCTCCGCGCCGTTGATCTGGCTGGCATGGCGCAGGCGCAGCATGTGTTTCGTGTGCTCGCGCTTGCCTTCATCGCGTACACGGGTTTGCGTCACCATGAAGGGCTGAAACCCTTCCTTGCGCAGTTCGGTCAGCACCGCCGCCGTGGGGATATAGGCGTAACGGTGCGAACGGCTCTCATGCGGGGCATCTGCGAAGATGGACGGGGCCACCCGGTGAATCTGGTCATCGGACAGCGGGTAGTCGCTGCGCAGCGCGGGGGAATGGGAAGCGAAACGGGTTGCAAGCATGTCGTTCTCCTGACTTGGCTGTTGAAGAAAGCGCACACCGGATTCCTAGATTCGGAGCCCAGCCTTTCGGCTGTTCGGTGCGGTCGGCACGAGGAACCCGGTTAGCCCTGTTGCCACCGTCTTTCCTGAGTTCATCGCCCGCGACGGTCAGGAGCGCGCGGACGGGGGCCGTCAAGGAAACAAGCGCAGGGTTGGTGCGGCCCGCAGGCGCAGCCGAGGACACGGCCCTGCGCGCCTTGATGGCACACGGGAGCGGGCTACAGTCGCGGACAAGGTGATGAAGTCAGGGGAGACGGCTGGACAAGGCAACGGGCACCTTCCACGCCGACTGCACGGCAAGCGAAGCGCGCAGGCCCGAAGCTGGAAGCCGGGCCGGAGGCGTCAGCCGAGCGGAGCGAGGGAACGATGGAAGCCCGACAGGGGCGAGACACCGCAGGTGGCTCGATGCGCTACGCGCACGACAGCGCGACCGGCCATCCCCCAGGTGGCCGGGGACGCCCAGACTTCAAAACCGAATGGACAACAGGGTCAGGACGAGCACACGCAAGGCATCGTGGATCTGCTGCGGATGCTGTCTGGCCGATCCGACACAGCCGGGTCGGCGGCGTTCAGGGGCGCCAAGCCTGCGCGGCGGGGATAGCCCGCAGGGCTTTCCCCTGGAGGCAAGCGAAGCGCGCAGCGCCCCGTCAGGGGCGCGAAGGCATCAGGCCGAGTCGTCAGGACGCAGGCTGGATTCCGCCACCGGCATCCAGGGCGCGGACGAGTCCGGGTAGTAGCGCCTGCCGCGCGCATACAGCCCCGAAGGCTCGTTGGGCTTGTAGAACCCAGTGACGCGGCGATGGAATTGCACGCCGAACTCGTTCGTGTAGATCACCGCGTCGCCGATGGCAAAGCGCAGCGGCTGGCCGTTCTCCGGCGCGAATGGCTTGAGCGCATCGTGCTGCGCGGTGATTTCGATGATGTAGTCGTGATGGCTGCTCATGGCATTGATCTCCCGTGATGATTGAGAAAGCACAGGAGCGCCTTGCGGCGCTCCAAGGGTCAGGTCAGACCACAACCCGCCCGGCCAGCCGCGCATCGCGTGCATAGGCGCTCAATCGCTTGTCGGCCTGAAAGTGCAGATCACGCTCGATCGGCAGACCCAGCCCGCCGCGCACGGTTGCCAGCTCGTCCAAGCTGACCCAACCCAGCTCTGGCATCCCCAGGCCCAAGTCGCACAGGCCAAAAGCATGGTCATGGTCATCGGGATCAATCTCGGTCAGCAGCCAGGTCGCGCCGGCATCCGGCGTGAACAGCTTGACCACGGGGGCCGGATCGAAGTCCGGGGTTTCCAAGGAAGCGCGGCCGTTGGCCAGCAACACGATGCGCTGCTCGTCGGCAATGAATGCGTTGTGCATGGTGAACTCCTGAAAGAATGCCGGGCGGAATTGCCCGACCCGTTCAGGGCACGGCGCAGCGCAAGCAGTCAGGGGTCGCAGACGGCCGCCAGGACGCCAGCGCGCATAGCGCGCGCCGCCCTTGACGGCGAGCACGCCGTGGCACGATGAAGGGAACAGCAAGCCGCCACTCCACACCTCGCACATGGGATTTGGGCAAGTGCGCAGCACGCGCAGGCCCAGGGCGACTATCAAGGCTGCTCGAATAGGTTCTCGCCATTAGATTCAATAATTGTTGTATCATTGAATAATGAATGAAGCCCAAGCTGTTTCCGCCCTGAGCGCACTGGCCCATGCCCAACGCCTGCGCGTGTTCCGCGCCCTGGTTATCGCTGGCCCTGAGGGACGGACGCCCAGTGTGTTGGCCGAGCAACTCGATGTGGCCCGCAACGCGCTGTCCTTTCATCTGAAAGAACTGGCACATGCCGGCCTCGTCACCATCGAGCAGCAAGGCCGAAACCTTATCTATCGCGCCGACTTCTCCCAGATGAATGGGCTGCTCGGCTACCTGACCGAGCATTGCTGCCAGGGCGGTGTATGCGAAGTCTCCGAATCCTCCCACTGCGACTGCTGATGCCATGACCACCGACACCACCTACAACGCACTGTTTATCTGCACGGGCAACTCGGCCCGTTCGATCCTCGCCGAAGGCATCCTCAACGAACTCGGCCAAGGCCGCTTTCGTGCCTACTCGGCGGGGAGCCACCCAAAGGGCGAGGTGCATCCGCTGGCGCTCGCCACGCTGGAGCGGCTGCACATGCAAGCCACCGGCTACCGCAGCAAAAGCTGGGACGAGTTCACCGCATCTGGCGCCCCGGTGTTCGACTTCATCTTTACCGTCTGCGACAACGCCGCCGGCGAGGCATGTCCGCTCTGGCCCGGCAAGCCGGTTTCGGCGCATTGGGGCGTGCCCGACCCGGCAGCGGTCGAAGGCACGGAAGAACAGCAGCGCAAAGCGTTTTTCGAGGCAGCGATGACCTTGCGCCGTCGCATCGAACTGTTTCTGTCGCTGCCGCTCCAGCGCCTGGATGCCATGTCGTTGCAGCGTGAGCTGCGCGACATTGGCAAGCAGTGAGGTGCCTATGACCGCAGCCGCTGAAACGGCCCGCTCCATGCCGGCCGCCCCGACCATGAGCGTCTTCGAGCGTTACCTGACAGTGTGGGTGCTGCTGTGCATCGTCGCCGGCATTGCATTGGGCCAGCTTGCGCCCGGGGTGTTCCAAGCCATCGGCCGCATGGAAGTGGCTCAAGTCAACCTGCCGGTGGGCCTGCTGATCTGGGTGATGGTGATCCCGATGCTGCTCAAGGTGGACTTCGGCGCGCTGGGCCAAGTCAAACAGCATTGGCGCGGCATTGGTGTCACGCTGTTCGTGAACTGGGCGGTCAAGCCGTTCTCGATGGCACTGCTGGCATGGATTTTCATCCGCCAGGTCTTCGCGCAATGGCTACCTGCAGACCAACTCGATAGCTATGTCGCTGGCCTCATTCTGCTGGCCGCTGCGCCCTGCACCGCGATGGTGTTCGTCTGGAGCCGGCTGACAGGCGGCGAACCCGTGTTCACGCTGTCGCAGGTGGCCTTGAACGACACCATCATGGTGTTCGCCTTCGCCCCCATCGTCGGCTTGTTGCTCGGACTGTCGGCCATCACGGTGCCGTGGGACACGCTGCTGGTGTCGGTGGCGCTCTACATCGTCGTCCCCGTCATCATCGCGCAGGTGTGGCGCCGCGCGTTAATGCGGCGCGGCCAAGCTGCCTTTGATTCCGCGCTGGCGCGCATCGGCCCGCTGTCCATCGGCGCGCTGCTACTCACGCTGATATTGCTGTTCGCCTTCCAGGGCCAGGCCATCCTGCAACAGCCGCTAGTCATCGCCATGCTGGCCGTGCCCATCCTCATCCAAGTGTTCTTCAACTCCGGGCTGGCCTACTGGCTCAATCGCAAAGTGGGCGAGAAGCACAACATCGCCTGTCCTTCGGCCCTGATCGGTGCGAGCAACTTCTTCGAGCTGGCCGTAGCAGCCGCCATCAGCCTGTTCGGCTTCCAGTCCGGCGCGGCGCTGGCCACCGTGGTCGGCGTGCTGATCGAAGTGCCCGTCATGCTGCTGGTCGTGCGCGTGGTCAACCGTTCGCGCGGCTGGTACGAATGCGGCCCGAATTCATCCACGCGATAACAGAACCTTCCATGAGCACCATCACGATCTATCACAACCCCGCCTGCGGCACCTCGCGCAACACGCTGGGCCTGATCCGCAACAGCGGCGAAGAGCCCACGGTCATCGAATATCTGAAAACGCCGCCCTCACGCGCAACGCTGGTCAAGCTGCTGGCCGATGCGAACTTGAGTGTGCGCGACGTGCTGCGCGAAAAAGGCACGCCCTACGCGGAACTCGGCCTGGGCGATCCGAAATGGACGGATGACCAGTTGCTCGATTTCATCGAGCAACACCCCATCCTCATCAACCGGCCCATTGTGGTCACGCCACTAGGCACGCGCCTGTGCCGGCCGTCGGAAGCGGTGCTGGACATCCTGCCGAAGCCGCAGCGCGGCGCGTTCAACAAAGAAGACGGCGAGCCGGTGATCGACGCGGAAGGCCGCCGTGTCTGAATCGCGCCTTGATCTGCTCAACATCGACACGACGCTGTTCCAGCCACCGGACACGGCGCGATTGCTTGCGCCCGAGCGTGCCGGCCATGCGCCGCGCTTTCTGCTGCTCTATGGCTCGCTGCGGGAACGCTCGTACAGCAGGCTCGCCGCCGAGGAAGCCGCGCGCATCCTGCGCGCATTGGGCGGCGAGACGCGGATGTTCAATCCCTCTGGCCTGCCGCTGGTGGACGATGCTCCGGGCGATCACCCAAAAGTCCAGGAACTGCACGCACTCACGCAATGGGCCGAGGGCATGGTGTGGTGCTCGCCCGAGCGCCACGGCGCCATGACCGGCCTGATGAAAACCCAGATCGACTGGATTCCGCTGTCGGTCGGCGCGGTGCGTCCGACCCAGGGCAAGACCCTGGCGGTGATGCAGGTCTCGGGCGGCTCACAGTCCTTCAACGCGGTGAACCAGATGCGCGTGCTGGGCCGCTGGATGCGCATGCTGACCATCCCCAACCAATCCTCGGTCGCCAAGGCATACCAGGAGTTCGACGAGGCCGGGCGCATGAAGCCCTCGGCCTACTACGACCGCATCGTGGACGTGATGGAGGAGCTGATGAAGTTCACGCTGCTCACGCGCGACGCGGCGCCGTATCTGGTGGATCGCTACAGCGAGCGCAAGGAAAGCGCCGAGGCGCTGTCGAAGAGAATGAAACAAGAGGCGATTTGATGCCAATCGATACGCAACTGCGCGATGGCGCTTGGCGGGTCTTCCTCGTATTCCTGCGCCTGGGCCTGACCTCGTTCGGCGGCCCGATCGCGCACCTGGGCTACTTCCGCGCCGAATTCGTCGAGCGCCGCCGCTGGCTGGATGACCGCAGCTACGCCGACCTGGTCGCGCTGTGCCAGTTCCTGCCTGGGCCGGCCAGCAGCCAGGTGGGCATGGCGCTCGGCCTGGGCCGCGCCGGCTGGTGGGGCGCACTGGCGGCTTGGGTCGGCTTCACGCTGCCTTCGGCGCTGGCGCTGATCCTGTTCGCCTACGGCATCTCGGAATACCGCGCATTGGCGGATGCGGGCTGGGTGCATGGCTTGAAAGTGGTCGCCGTCGCCGTGGTGGCACAGGCCGTCTGGGGCATGGCCAAGACGCTATGCCCCGACCGGCCCCGCGCCGCGCTGGCGATCCTGGCGGCGCTGCTCACGCTGCTGCTGCCATCGGCCTGGATGCAGATCGCCGCCATCGCCGTGACGGGCCTGGCGGGCCGCGTGTGGCTCCAACTGCCGCCGCTGCCGGCCACGCATCTGGCCTCGTATGCGGTCTCGCGGCGCGTCGTCACGATGGCATGGGGCCTGCTGGCCGTTCTGCTGCTCGGCCTGCCTGTGTGGGCAGCGGCCAGCGGTTCAACGACGGCCGCGCTGATCGATGGCTTCTTCCGGGCCGGCGCACTGGTGTTCGGGGGCGGCCACGTCGTGCTGCCGCTGCTGCAAGCGGCCACCGGATCGACCGGTGCGGTCGCCAATGCCGACTTCCTGGCCGGCTACGGCGCGGCGCAGGCCGTGCCGGGGCCGCTGTTCACCTTCGCCGCCTATCTCGGCACGGTGGCCGATTGGCCCTTGCATGGCTGGCGTGGCGGACTGGCGCTGCTGGCGGTGATCTTCGTGCCGGCCTTTCTGGTGCTGGTCGGCGCGTTGCCGCTCTGGGAGCGCCTGCGCCACCGCCAGGGCATTCAGGCCGCGATGGCGGGCATCAATGCCGGCGTCGTCGGCATCCTGCTGTCCGCGCTCTACGATCCGGTCTGGACAAGCGCCATTCACGGGCGCACCGACTTTGCCCTGGCCCTGGCTGCTTTCGGATTGCTGGTCTACGGCCGCACGCCGCCGGTGCTGGTGGTCGTGCTGGCCGCCGTCGCCGGACAGCTCTTGTCTGCCTGATTCCCCAGGGGGTCAGGCGCCCACCGCCCCATGCCCGTGGGTGTGGTGGGCATCGGGCACATGCGGATGGGCGTGGGTCACGGCGGCATGGCGATGCCGGTGGCTGTGCGCGCCCGTCGGCATCACGTCATGCCCATGGTCGTGGTGCCCATCGTCGTGGCGGTGGGCATGTTCGTGCTCGATCGCCTCATGGGTGTGGGCATGGTCGTGGGCTTCGGCCAGATGCAGCAGAACGCCCAGCACCATCAACACGCCACCCAGCAGGAGCAGCCAGGAGGCGCCACGCTCGCCGAGTCCATAAGCCGCCGCCGCGCCAAGGAATGGCGCGAAGGCGAACACCGAGCCGGTGCGCGCAGCGCCGAAAGCGCGCTGGGCCAGCAGGTACAAGCGCAGACTCAAGCCGTAGCCGCTGGCCCCGACTGCCAACAGCGCCAGCGCGGCGGCCAGCGTGGGCAGCGGCTCGCCGCGCAGCCATGCCAACGCCCCCGTCAAGGCGCTGCCCAGCAGCGCCTTGACCATCACGACCTGGCCGGGATCGCGCTCGGCCAGCGGCCGCGACAAGGCGTTGTCGGCACCCCAGGCCGCCGTGGCGAGCAGCACGGCCAGCAGCCCCCACAACTGCGGGGCGCCCGATTGCCCCTGATCCAGCACCAGGGCGACGGCACCGGCCAGCAGCAGCACCATGGCCGCAGCGACCCGCCGATCCATCGACTCGCCATAGAGCACCCACGCCAACACCGCCGTGAACAGGGCTTCGAGCGTGAGCATCAGCGAGGCGCTGGTGCCGCTGGTATGTCGCAGCCCCCAGGCCAGGGCGACAGGGCCGAGTGCCGCACCGAACACGGCCATGGCGCCCAAACGCGGCCCATCGGCCCAGCGCAGCCGGGCCTCCCGGTGGGCCGGCTGGCGCGACAGCAGGCCGGTCGCTGCGGCACCGGCGTAGAGCAACGCGGCGACGGTCAACGGCCCCAGGCCACCGCCCAACCGCTGAATGAACGGCGTACTCAGGCCGAACAGCGCCGCCGCGAGCAGGGCCAGCAGACCGCCGCGCCATGCGGGGCGATGCCACAAAGAAAGTGTGTTGCTCATCGTCTACCTCTCAGCCAACGCCAGGCGCCTGCCCAAGCACGGCAGCAATTTCACATAAACCAGTTCACTGACGAGTTCCACCAGCGTCTGTGCCACGATCACCGCAGGGATCAGGGGTACGGCCCCAGGGATGGCCATTCCGAGCGGCAACACCACCAGCGAGTTGCGCGTCGCACTGCTGAACGCGATGGCCCGGCCCTGATCGGCCGGCAATCGCCAACCGCGCGCCACGCACCAGCCCAGCAATGGCGCAATGACAGCGAAAACCACATAAACAGGTACGACGGCCCGCACGGCACCCAACGCCTGGCCGAGCTGCGGCGTCACGGCGGCCACCACGACAAACAGTACCGCTGCCGTTGCCGGCACCGGCAGCAGGCCCAGCACAGCGACGGCAGAGCGGCCCGCATTGGCACGGGACGCCCAAGCTTGGCAGACACCCGCCAGCACCAACGGGACGGCGATCAGCCAAACGAAGGCATGCACGAAGGGTTCCCGCTGCACCAGGCCGCCCGCGGCATCGCCTAGGAACAGCCCGAGGAACACTGGCAGCAAGAGCATCTGCGCGGCAAGCAACACCGGGGTCGAAGCCAGCAGTTGCCGCGCGTCAGCACGTCCCACGTGCGCGAACGTCACGACGTAATCGATGCACGGCGCCAGCAGCACCAGCAATGCGCCGGTACGCAACAGTGGATCATCTGGCAGCCACAACCGCAGCGCGGCCACCAGCAAGGGCACCGCCACGAAGTTCGCGGTCAGGACGGCGCCCAGGAAACGCATGTTGGACAACGCCTGGCGCAATGCCATTAACGGCACCTGCAAGAAGGTGACGAACAGCATGAAGCCCAGCAAAGGGTCAATCGCAGGCGCCAGCGTGGCCGTGCCGGGGTGCAGCCAGGCGAAGACCGCAGCCAGCACCACCGCCGCAAAATAAATGGCGATCTGACGGGTTTCGAGAATTTCGCGTAAATTGACAATGGACACAGACACAAGTTCCTGGGATCGGCGATCTGTTCATTCGACGGAATATCGCCGTAGATCGAAACAAGAGGTTCGACCTCATTAAACATCACGGTATTTATTCATGGACAGTCGCGCACATTGGGATCGCGTTTACGCGACTCGTTCCGCTCAGGAGGTGAGCTGGTATCAGCCGCACGCGGAGCAATCTCTGGCCCTGATCGAGCGTGTCTCCGCCGGGCGGCCAAGCCGCCTCATCGACGTGGGCGGCGGCGCATCGACTCTGGTGGACGATTTGCTGACGCGCGGGCCGTTCGAGGTCACGGTGCTGGATCTGTCCGCTGCGGCCCTGGATGTCGCCCGCCAACGGCTCGATGCCGCACAGGCCCGGCGGGTGCATTGGCTGGCCGGCGATGTGACCAGCGTGGCCTTGCCGGCCAACACCTATGACATCTGGCACGACCGCGCCGTGTTCCACTTCCTCACCGAACCCGCGCAACGGGCGGCCTATGTCGCGCAGGTGCGCCGTGCGGTGCGACCGGGCGGTCACGTCATCGTCGCCGCCTTCGGCCCCGATGGCCCGCTTCAATGCAGTGGCTTGCCGGTGATGCGCTACTCGGCCGATGCGCTGCATGGCGAATTCGGTGCGGCCTTCGAGCTGGTGGAACACAAGGCGGAAGCCCACCACACGCCAGGCGGTGCGATCCAGCAGTTCGTCTATTGCCATTGCATCATGCACTAGAGAGCCTGTGACGGCACAGCACGCGCAGGCCCGCGAGGGCCGGAGTTGCACCACCGGGCGCAGCAAAAAGGGGGCCGAAGCCCCCGGAAGTCACAACAGGCCATGTTCGGCGAAGGACGTGGCGTTGCTGCCACCGACGATGACGTGATCGAGCACGCGCACATCCACCAGCGCCAACGCCTCCTTGAGCCGCTGGGTCAACGCCTTGTCCGCGCCGCTCGGCTCGGGGTTTCCGCTCGGGTGATTGTGCGAAACGATGACCGCTGCCGCGTTGTGCCGCAGCGCCTCCTTGACCACTTCGCGCGGATACACCGATGCGCCGTCGATGGTGCCGTGGAACATCTCGACATACTCGATCAGGCAATGCCGCGTATCGAGGAACAGCACCGCGAACACTTCGTGCTCGTAGCCGGCCAGCTTGGCGCGCAGGTATTCCTTGACCGCCGATGGTGAGGTGAAGGACGCCCCGCGCTGCTTCTTGTGCTCGATGGCCTGGCGCGCAGCTTCCAGAATTTGGTCGGCCGTCGCCAACACATAGCGGCCCTGTGCATCGCGCACCATCAGCACGGCATCGAACGAGGAAAAGGACAGTTGCGACATGATCGTGCTCCGGTTGCTCGGGCGGAATTGCCCGGAACCGTGTCCAGCACGGCGCAGCGCAAGCAGTCAGGGGTCGCAAGACGGCCGCCAGGACGCAAGCGCGCACAGCGCGCGCCGCCCTTGACGGCGAGAACGCCGTGATACGGTGAAGGGAACAGCAAGACCGCCTACACACCGCCCACTGCACACCCTCGGCTTTTGGGGCAAGCGGAGCGCGCAGGCCCGCGAGGGCCGAAGGCGTCAGGGGTCAAAGCCGAATGGCCGCGACTCGGAAAGAGGCGTGGGGCGCAGCCCGCGAACCCGACGGCGGCACGCCGGGACGCCCAGCTACTGCGGGAGTTTCTTGGGCTGCTTCGACGTGCGCGATTCCAACAAGCGCCGCGTGGCGTCCAGTTCCTTCTGCAACAGCTCGGCATCCGGCAGCACGGTACGGTAGTTCGCTGCCATCACCTTCGACGGCAAGCCTTCCAGTGCATACCGCGCCAGTGCATGGCCCTTGTCGGCGCACAGGATCAACCCCACGGGCGGGTTTTCATCGGGATAGGCCCAATGCTCCTTGGCGTAGTTGCAATACATGAGCATCTGGCCCACGTCGGCATGGGACAGGCTGCCCAGCTTCAAGTCGATGATGACCAGGCAGCGCAGCCGCCGGTGGAAAAACAGAAGATCCACCCGATACCAGGTCTGGTCGATGCGCAAGCGCCGCTGCCGCCCGACGAAGGTGAACCCTTCGCCCAGCTCCAGCAGAAAATCCTCCAGCCGCTGGATCAGCGCGGCTTCCAAATCGGATTCGGAATACTCGTCCTTGAGGTTCAGGAACTCCAGCACGTAGGGGTCTTTGATCGCGTCGTCGGGCCTGACGGCATCCTCCGGCCTCGGCGCTGCGCCCTTGACCAGCATCGCCGCCTTGTCCTTGGACAAGGCCGTGCGCTCGTAGAACTGGCTGCCGATCTGCCGGTCAAGCTGGCGCACGCTCCAGCCGCCGCGCAGCGCCTCGACCTCGTAGAACTGGCGAGCGTGATCGTCCTTGACCGACAGCAGCCGCACATAGGCCGACCACGGCAGCGTGAACACCTGCGCCAACTCGGCGAGGCTCAAATTCCCAGACACCGTCTGGGAATTCTCCGAGACCGGGCCGCCGCCCAATTTCCCAGACACTGTCTGGGAAATCTCGGAGCGGGGATACGCTAGGAAGAACCGCCGCATGTTCTCCAGGTTGTTGACGCCGAACCCGCGTCCGAACTGCACGGTCAGATCAGCAGACAGCCGCTCGATCAACTGCTCGCCGTAGCCCGCGCGCCGCTTGCCCTGCTGCTCGGCCTCCACGATGCGGCGGCCAACCTCCCAATAGCTGGCCGTCATCAGCGCATTGACGCTGCGCGCCGCCGCCTGGCGAGCGGTATCGAGCAGTTCCACGATGCCGCCGTGGATGCCGGCGTAGCCGGCAGGCAGGGTGGTGGCTTTGGGTGTCCGAGTGCTCATGCCGTCGCCTCCTGTGGCTGTTGCTGCCGCGCCCCGGTGATGGTCTTGCGCCGGTTCGCCACCAGCTCGGCGGCCTTGCGCACCGGGTCATCCTCGGTGTGAACGTAGCGCATGAACATCGCCACGGTCTTGTGCGCCGTCAGCGCCATGCCGACCTTGACCGGGATGCCCGAGTTGGCAATGTCGGTCGCGGAGCGGTGGCGGATGCCGTGCGTGCCGACGTGGGCCGCGCCGGCAGCCTTGAGCGCACGGCTCCAGCCGTTGTAATACTCGCCCGTGGTCAGGTGCTGGCCGGGATGGGTCGGGGACGGCAGCACATGAGGGCAATCGTCCCGGCGCGGCGCCGCCGAAAGCAGCCGATAGGCTTCTTCGCTCATGGGCTTGGACATGCCGCCGGTCTTGCTGTCGGGCCAGACGACACGCCGATTCTCGAAGTCCACCCAATCCCATTGGAGCGTGACGATTTCGCCACGACGGCCGGCAAACTCGAATTGCAGCCGGATCGCCAGCGGGATGACGTAGTTCTCCAGCCCCTCAGCCTCCAGATGGTCAAGATGACGGAACAGCTTGCCCATGTCCTCGTCGCTGATGAGGTGGGTGGCTTTGCCATTGGGGAACATCGGAACATGCCGGCAAGGATTGGTGCCATCCAGCCGGTAGCCCCACACCTCGGCCATATTGAACATCCGGCGCATCACGCTGAACGTGCGGTTCGCATCGGCGGGCTTGTGGGCCATCTTCTTCATCATCCCAGCCACGTCCGGGCGCTTCACGTCCTGCACCTTCATCCGGCCCAGCATCGGAACGATGTTGCGGTCGATGGTGCTCTGGTAGCCGTGTTGCGTGCTGGGTTTGTTGCGCAGCTTGGAGTAGTCCTCCATGAACTTCGTGCATAGCTCCTTGACCGTGGGAGCTTGGCGAGCAGCCGCCTTGTCTGCGGCCGGATCGCCGCCCCGGCGTACCTGGGCCAGCCATTCCTGCGCCAGTGAGCGGGCCTGCTCGACGGTCAATTCCCCGTATTGGCCCAAGGCGGGCTTGCGCCGCTCGCCAGCGTTTGTCCGGTACTGGAGCATGAACACCTTGCGGCCCGCTGGTGTAATCTTGCACAGGAAGCCGGGCACCAGCGTGTCCCGGAGTTCGACGGCCTGCGCCTGGGGTTGCGCCGCATCGACTGCGGACTTGGTGAGCTTGATTTTTGCCACGATGACTCCTCGGAAAGACCCGATTCCCAAGAGCCTCATAGGGGCCACCAGCAGGGAGGTCAGGTCAGGTTTTGGAAAGCACCGGCATATGTTGAACTCGCCTAAGTTATTGATAAACCTGCTGTATCGAGCTTCGTCGTAGTCCAGCAAAGTTCGGTGCTGGAGTCATAGTGAAATGAAAAAACGGCTTCGGGCCGTTTTTTCATGGGCGCCACAGGGTGGCGGCGGGCGGTGCCTCAGTCGCGCCAGGTCACGCTGTCGCCCACAGCAGCGCGCTGTGTGCGGAAAAGGTTCGCCGGATGCGCAGGATCGGCCAGTCCGAACGAGATGCCGCAGACGATGCTGCGGTCTGGGGCAATGCCCAGCACCTCGCGCAGCACGCCGGGGTAGGCGGCCAGCGCGGCCTGCGCAATGGATGCCACGCCCAGGCTGTGGGCGGCCAGCAGAAAATTTCCCACATAGGCGCCGCAATCCACCGCACCATACAAACCCAGGGCCTCGTCGCTGCTGACGATGGCCACATGCGGGGCGCCAAACATGGTGAAGTTTTCCGCCGCCTGCCGGGCAGAGGCCTCGCGGTCACCCTTGGCGATGCCCAGGGCCTCGTACAGACCCCAGCCGCATTGGCGCCGGCGCTCCTGGTAGACGCCCCGGTATTCGCGTGGCCAGGGCAGGTCGGGCGCCGGGGCCTGGGCCGCCACATGGGCCTGCAGGGCGCTGCGCAGGCGGGCCAGGGTCGCGCCGCTGGCGATGGTGAGCTGCCAGGGCTGCGCGTTGCACCACGAGGCCGTGCGCTGCGCGGTTGCCAGGATGCGTTCGATGGTGGCGCGCTCCAGCGCCTGCGGCAGGAAGGCGCGGCAGCTGTAGCGGGTGTGCAGCAGGGTGGACAGTGTTTCGTAGGCGGGCGTTGTCCCGGCAGGCGCTGCTGTGGGCCGCGGTGTGTTCGGTGTGGCCATCTCAGGCTTTCGGGGCCGCCGCCGTGGCGGGGGCCTGCTTTTTGGCCGACGCTGCCTTGCCTGCGCCGGGGCGGGGGGCGTTGAGCAGCGCATCGAGCTGCTCGCCGATCTCGGCTTCGATGCGCGCCTTGAAGGCGCCCAACAGGAAGCCGAGCTCGGCCTTCATTTCAAACTGGATGGCATCCACCAGCAGCGTGCCGTTGATGCCGGCACGGCTGAAGTGCAGGGTGTCCTGCGTGTCGCCTTCTTCGTAGGTGCAGTCCATGGCAAACTTTTCTTCCGCCTTTTCGGCCCAGGCGCAACCGATTTTTCGGGCTTCCTCGAAGCCCAGGTGGTGTTCGCGGTGGATGTGGATGTCAGGCACCGGGGGTCTCCTTGTGGTGGGGTTGTAGTGCGCGCAGGCTCTGGTGGCGTTGCGCCGGGGGCTGCTGCGCCAGTTGTCTGACGGCATCATAAAACCGGGGCCACTGGCGGCCCTCGCGCTCGAACAGGGCTTCGAACGCGGGCACCAGTTCGTCATAGGCGGCCTGGGCGGCAAAGCTGGCGTTGTTGGCCTGGGCCACCCAGCGGTCGTAACCTGCCAGCTGAGCGGTATTCAGGGCGGCGGGCCGTCCGTGCGGGGCCGCCAGCCAGCCGGTGCGCAGCGCAGCGTAGCCGGTGCGAAAGTCCTGCATTGCTTCTGTTTTCATGGTTGCCAGCGCTTTCTCATCCAGCGCCAGAGCCTCTTTTTGTTCATAAATGGCCGCCAGCCGCGCCCTGGTGGCGCGCGTCAGGGCGCGGAAGGCGCTGCGCCGCCCGTTGCTTTCGGCAAAGGCCGCGCGGGCCTGCGGGCTGGCCTGCGTGGCCAGCCACTGCGCGCTGCCCAGCCGCTCCACCGACGTGGCAAACGATTCGTTGAACAGCGTGTCGTCCGGCACATAGACCACCTGGTGCGCCAGTTCGTGGAACAGCAGGCGCACGAATTCGCCCTCGGGCCAGGCGACGAAGGTGGAGAGCAGCGGGTCGCCGCCGGCCCAGTTCATGTAACCCAGGGTGGAGTAGGCGGGCACGCCATACACCTCGACCTCCAGGCCTTGCTGCGCCAGCTGGGCGGCTTCGGCCTGGGCGTCGGCTTCGGTGAAATAACCGCGGTAGCCGATGCAGCCTGCGACCGGAAAGCACCAGCGGTGCAGCGTGAGTGCAAAGGGCGGCGCGGCCACCACGTTCCACACGGCATAGGGGCGCTTCAGGTCGGCATAGCGGCGGTAGCTGGCGTTGTCGGGCAGGGCCAGTTCCGTCACCGCAAAGGCGCGGGCGCGCTGGGCCAGCTGCAGGCGTTCGCGCAGTGCGGGGGCCGTGTCGGTTCGTGCCACCCAGCGGTCGATGGGCTCGGCGGCCTGCATGATCTGCAGATGCCCCCGCACCGACTGCCAGTAGTAGCCCAGCGTGCTGCCCTGGCTGGCGCAGCCCGGCAGTGCCAGGAGCAGAAGGCTGAACAGTGCGCCGCGTGGCAGAAACGAAAAGGGCATGCCGGCAAGGAGAGCAGGGGATGGCACGCAGTGTAGACACAAGGGGCGCAAGGCCGGCCGCTTGCGGTCTGCAGGGCCTGCCAGGAGCCTGGCGCGCGCCGTTTCTAGAATGCGCCATGACCCTTGCTGCCCCGGAACCTGCCACGCCCATGTCTGCGGGCCTGTTTGCCGACGAGGCTGGCTGCCCGCGCTGCAGCTGGTGCCAGGCCACACCGCTGTACCGCCACTACCACGACCATGAATGGGGATTCCCGGTGGTGGATGACCGGCGGCTGTTCGAAAAGCTCTGCCTGGAAGGCTTCCAGGCGGGCCTGAGCTGGCTCACCATCCTGAACCGGCGCGAGGGCTTCCGGGCTGCGTTCGCCCGGTTCGACGCCGAAGCCATTGCCGCATTCGATGCGCAGGACGTGGAACGCCTGGTGCAGGACGCCGCCATCGTGCGCCACCGCGGCAAGATCGAATCGACCATCCACAATGCCCGGCGGGTGCTGGCGCTGCGGCGCGAGTTTGGCTCGCTGGCGCACTATGTGTAGCGCTTCGAGCCGGCTGCCGCGGATCGCCCGCAGCGCATCACCCGTGAAGTGGCGCGCACCCTGGTCACCTCGCCCGCATCCGTGGCCCTGTCGAAAGACCTCAAACAACGCGGCTGGAGCTTTGTGGGCCCCACCACCATGTACGCCTTCATGCAGGCCATGGGGCTGGTGAACGACCACCTGGAGGGGTGCCACGTCCGCGCCGCCGCGCTGGATGCGCGGCAGGCGCTGGGCATGCCGCGCGCCTGAAAACCGGGTGCTGCGGGGGCTGGTGCGTCAGGCGCGCTGGCCTTTGGCATCGATGACCACTTCGCCGTCTTCCTTGGTGAAGGCGCCCTGCTGTGGCTGGGGCAGGATGTCCAGCACAGCCTCTGATGGGCGGCACAGGCGTGTGCCCCGCGGCGTGACCACTATGGGACGGTTGATGAGGATGGGGTGGGCCAGCATGGCATCGATGAGCTGGTCGTCCGTTACGCCGGGGGCGCCCAGGTTCAGTTCAGTGAACAGCGTCTCCTTGGAGCGCACTGCGTTGATCACCGGCTGGCCGGTGGCCGCAATCAGGGATACCAGGGTTTCGCGGCTGGGCGGTGTCTTGAGGTATTCAATGACCTCTGGCTCCACACCGCTGTTGCGGATCATGGCCAGGGTGTTGCGGGAAGTGCCGCATTTCGGGTTGTGATAGATGGTGACGGTGGACATGGGTGGGAAGTGTCTCAGATCGTGAACAAGTTCCCAGGACGCCATGGCCGTTGCAATGGGCAGGGTTCAGGCGGGCCAGCCAGGCAGTTGCCGCAGCGCGTGCAGCAGGGTGCTGCCTGCGTGGTCCAGGGTGGTGTCGTTGTGCACCTGCACGGCGGCGGCATGGGGCGTGGGCTGGAAGGCCGCAGCCCGCCGGACCCGTGCTTCGATCTGCTCTGCGCTTTCGCGGCCACGGGCGGTCAGGCGCTGGCGCAGCACGTCGGGGCTGGCGGTGATGTGCACGGCAACCAGCTGCGGGTAGTGCTGCAGCGCCTGGGGCAGATAGGCGCGTGAGCCGTTGACCAGCACCCATGTGTGCCTGGCCAGCGGTGCGAGCTCTGCATGCCGCACCCCATAGTGCAGGCCGTTGGCCTCCCAGTGCAGGGCAAAGGCCTGGGCGTCGCGCAGCTGTCTGAAGGTGCTTTCATCCACGCTTTCGTGTGTTTCGCCGCCGCCGGCGGGCGCGGCGCGGCTGATGGTGCGCCGCGCCCAGCGCACGCGGCTGGATTCGGGCAGGTGCTGGCGCAGCCAGTCGAACAGCGAATCCTTGCCTGCGCCCGAGGGGCCCATGCAATAGACCAGCCGCCCGGTCATGACCCCATCTCCAGGTGGTCCAGCAACACGAAATCGGCGCCCGGGGTGGGTTCGGCGAACAGGGCCAGGCTGTTGAAGCTCAGGGGGGGCAGATCGGCGAAGAACTGTTCCGCCGCATCCTGCACCAGGGCCTGGGTGCTGGCGGCCACGGTGTCGAGCGGGCCGGTCAGCGACAGGTGAAAGCGAAACTCTTCCAGCACGAACGGATAGCCCCAGCGCAGCAGCAGCGCGTCCTGCCGGGGCGTCAGCCCGCCCGCCCGTCGGCGTGCCAGCTCGAATGGCGGCAAAGGCGCCGCCAGCGGCTGCAGCTGCGTCACGCAGGCGGCGGCGGCTTCGTGGAGGGCGGCTTGTGTGGCGGGCGCTGCCATCGGCACCAGCGCCAGAAAATCGTCGAGGCGTTCGACCTGCAGGGGCGGCAGGGTGAAGGGCTGCAGTTGGCGGGCTACGGCTTGTGTGGCCTGGTGCAGCGTCAGCCAGTCCACGCCGGGCGCCAGCATGAAGGGCGCTTTCAGCGTGGCGTGCCAGCCGTAACGCCGGGGCGCTGCCGTCAGGCGGTACAGGTCTTCCCGGGCTACGCCCACGATGTCCAGCTGGGGCAGGGGTTGCAGCTGCGCTGCGCAGCGGCCCAGCCAGTGGCTGCCGGCCAGCCAGCCCAGGGTGCCGGGGGCCGGGGCGAAATACACCGCGTAGCGGTGCGCGGGGGCGGTTTCAGTGCTCATCGTGTGCAATGGTCAGTTTGACGCGGTCGCCCGCGAACCAGGCGCGGGCCCATTCGATGGGGACGCCGGCGGGGTCCACGTTCAGGCTCTCCACCTGCAGCACGGGGCGGCTGGCGGGCTGGCGCAGTGCGGTGGCCACCTGCGTCTCCGGCAGCTCGGCGGTGATGCGGCTTTCGCGGCGGGTGTAGTCGGCCACGCCATGGGCGGCGAAGCCTGCCGTGATGGAGCCGGTCTCCCGCACCACGGCGGCCAGCCCGTCGAAGCGGGGCAGGGGGAAGTAGCGCTCGCTCACATGCAGCGGCTGGCCTTCGGCGTTGCCCGTCACGCGCAGCACCAGCACCTTGCTGCGCACCGGCACCTGCAGGGCCCTGGCCAGTGCCGCGGTGGCAGGCGCCACCTGTTCGTGCAGCACCTCCAGGCTGCCGCGCAGGCCGGCCTGCGCCAGGCCTTGCTGGTGCCGCGTGCGCTTGCCCAGCACCAGGTCCACCGCAAAGTCTTCCACGTAAGTGCCGCTGCCTTGCGTGATGCGCACCAGGCCCTGGGTGCACAGGCTGGCCAGCGAGCGGCGGATGGTGTGGCGGTTCACGCCGAACTGTTCGGCCAGCGCGTGCTCCGAGGGCAGGCGCTGGCCGGGTGGGTAAATGCCGTTGCCGATGGCCTCGGCCAGTTCGGCGGCGATGCGTGTCCAGAAGCTGTCGCGGGCCGGGCGCGGGGCCGGGGTGGAGGAAACCGTGGAGGAGGTGCTGGCTGTCATGAAAACTACATGAGCGCTCTTTAAGCTGGCGCGAGTTGTTCAATTTGTCTATACAACTTTCAGGGTATCACTTTCATGTTTCAAGCCTTTGACAACCCCGGCGCCGGCAGGCCGCCCGAGCGGGCGCAATGGATAGCCTTGCTGGCCCGCGCGCCGATCGAGCTGCTGGAGCCCGCGTTGCGCGAACACGTGGGCCGACCCGCACGCTGGCTGCGTGCCCCAGAAACCGGGCTGATGATGGTGCAGGGCCGCGCCGGTGGCACGGGCGAGCGCTTCAACCTGGGGGAGATCACGGTCACCCGCTGCGCGTTGCGCGTGGAGGCCGGCGCTGGTGAAGCCACCGTGGGCGTGGCCTATGTGCTGGGGCGTTCGCAGCGCCAGGTGCATCTGGCCGCGCTGGCCGATGCCTTGCTGCAGGACCCCGCACAGCAGTCGGCGCTGGACGCCGCCCTGCTCGAACCGGTGCGCAGGCATCTGGTGGAGCTGCAGGCGCGCCGAAGGGCGCGTGCCGCCAGCACCAAGGTTGATTTCTTCACGGTGGCCCGCGAAAGCGCAGGCGATGGCGAGGAGGACGCGGAATGAACGAGCACGCGTTGTCCGCGCTGGGCGCGGGATTCTCCAGCGAAGCCCTGGGCAGCCAGGCCGTGTTCCGTGCCGTCTTGCAGGCGCTGTCGCAACCGGGCCAGCCGGTGCACCTGGGCCACGATGCCGAGTTGCCTGCGGCAGGCCATGGCGCTTCGGCAGCCGCCTTGCTGGCCCTGCTCGACAGCGATTGCACGCTGTGGCTGTCGCCCCGCCTGGCGGCCAGCAATGCGGGCCTGTGGCTGCGCTTTCACACCGGCTGCCAGCTGGTGGCGAGGCCAGAGTTGGCCCGCTTCGCCTGGGTGGCGCAGGGCGATGCCCTGCCACCCCTGTCCACCTTTGCGCAGGGCAGCGATGCCTACCCCGAGCAATCGGCCACCTGCTTCATCGATGTGGAGGCCATGACCGTCGGCAAACCGGCAGAGGGCATGTGGTGTCTGAGCGGCCCGGGCATGCGGGGCGTGCAGCAGCTGCGGGTGAGCGGTCTGCCGGCCGACTTTGAACGCCAGTGGGCCGACAACCATGCCGCCTTTCCGCGCGGTGTGGATGTGCTGCTGGCCACGGCGCACCAGCTTGCGGGCCTGCCCCGCACCACCCGCATCGCGTCCGCCGTGGAGGCCTGAGCATGTACGTAGCCGTCAAGGGCGGAGAAGCCGCCATCCTCAACAGCTATCGCCTCCTGGCCGAACAGCGCCGGGGCGACCCCGCACAGCCTGAACTGTCGGTGGCCCAGATCCACCAGCAACTCAAGCTGGCCGTGGACCGCGTGATGACCGAGGGATCGGTTTACGACCCCGAGCTGGCGGCACTGGCCATCAAGCAGGCGTCGGGCGATCTGGTCGAGGCCATCTTCCTGCTGCGGGCCTACCGCGCCACGTTGCCGCGCCTGGGCACCACCTGTCCGCTGGACACCGCCGCCATGGCGCTCGACCGCCGCATTTCCGCCACCTTCAAGGACCTGCCAGGCGGGCAGGTGCTGGGTCCGACCTATGACTACACCCAGCGGCTGCTGGACTTCACGCTGCTGGCACAGGGCGCGGCGATGGATGGGCCGGCCAGCAGCGCGCCGGTGGTGCCAGAGCCTGTGGCCAGCCCGCGCGTGGTGGACTTGCTGAACCAGGAGGGGCTCATGGAAACCCGGCCCGCCCCGCCGGGTGACCCGATGCCCAGCGACCTGACGCGCGAGCCCCTGCGTTTTCCGGCCGACCGTGCCACGCGGCTGCAGAATCTGGCGCGCGGCGACGAAGGCTTTTTGCTGGCCATGGCGTATTCCACACAGCGCGGCTATGCGCACTCGCATCCCTTCGTGGGCGAGGTGCGCCTGGGCACGGTGGCGGTGGAGGTCGAACCCGAGGAACTGGGCTTTGCGATCTCCCTGGGCGATATCGAAATCACCGAGTGCGAAATGGTGAACCAGTTCGCAGGCAGCAAGACCAGTCCGCCGCAGTTCACGCGGGGCTACGGGCTGGCGTTTGGCCACAGCGAACGCAAGGCCATGGCCATGAGCCTGGTGGACCGCGCGCTGCGGGCCGACGAGCTGGGCGAGGCCATCAATTCGCCCGCGCAGATGCAGGAGTTCGTGCTCTCGCACAGCGACAGCCTGGAGGCCTCGGGCTTCGTGCAGCACCTGAAGCTGCCGCACTACGTGGATTTCCAGGCAGAGCTGGAGCTGGTGCGCAAGATGCGCGCCGCCGCCAGCGCGGCCACTGCCGATCCCTTGCAAGGAGACGATGCATGAATGCACCCCATCACCCCGACTGTATGCCCGCCGTGATGGGACTGCCCGCCGAGGCGGCCCAGGCCGACGGACATTTCAACTTCGCCTATCTGGACGAACGCACCAAGCGCATGATCCGCCGCGCCATCCTCAAGGCCGTGGCCATCCCCGGCTACCAGGTGCCCTTCGGCTCGCGCGAGATGCCGCTGCCCTATGGCTGGGGCACGGGCGGCATCCAGGTGACGGCGGCCATCATCGGGCCGCAGGACCGCCTCAAGGTCATCGACCAGGGCTCGGATGACACGGTGAACGCCGTGAACATCCGTCGGTTCTTCGAGCGCACCACGGGGGTGGCCACCACCACGCGCACCGTCGAGGCCACGCTGATCCAGACGCGCCACCGCATTCCGGAGACTCCGCTGACCCAAGGCCAGGTACTCGTCTACCAGGTGCCCGTGCCCGAGCCCATGCAGCGGCTGGAACCGCGCGAAACCGAAACCCGTACCCTGCATGGCCTGGCCGAGTACGGCCTGATGCACGTGAAGCTCTACGAGGACATCGCGCGCCACGGCCACATCGCGACCACCTACGACTACCCGGTGCTGGTGAACGGCCGCTACGTGATGTCGCCCTCGCCGATCCCGAAGTTCGACAACCCCAAGCTGCACATGAGCCCGGCCCTGCAGCTGTTCGGGGCCGGCCGCGAAAAGCGCATCTACGCCGTGCCGCCCTACACGCCGGTGGAAAGCCTGGGCTTCGACGACCACCCCTTCGAGGTGCAGCGCTGGGATGCGGCCTGCGCGCTGTGCGGTGCGACCGACAGCTTTCTGGACGAGGTCATCACCGACGATCGGGGCACCCGCATGCATGTGTGCTCGGACTCCGACTACTGCCAGGAGCGCCAGGCACAGCCGACCGATTCCGCGCAGGCGCAGGGCGGTGCAGCATGAGCAGCGTGCACCTTCGCGAAGCCCAGCGTGCAGACCTGGAGAGCGTGCTGGCCCTGTATGCCGCCATCGAAGACAGCCCCGCTGACGTGCTGACCCTGGAAGAAGCCCAGGCCGTATGGGCCCAGTTTGCCCGCTACCCCAGCTATCGCCTGTGGGTGGCTTGCGATACGGCGGCGCACGGCGCGGTGGTGGGCACGTATGCGCTGCTCGTCATGCACAACCTGGCGCACCGGGGGGCACCCTCGGCCATCGTCGAAGACGTGGTGGTGGCACAGGACCAGCAGGGCCGTGGCATTGGCCGCCAGATGATGGCCCACGCCATGCAGCGGGCGCGCGATGCGGGCTGCTACAAGCTCGCGCTCTCGTCCAACGCCCGCCGCGCGGGCGCCCATGCCTTTTATGAATCCCTGGGCTTTGCGCAGCATGGCCTGAGCTTTGTTGTCGAGACCCTCCCATGAACCACCCCGAACCTGCTGCGCCGCTGCTGAGCGTGCGCAACGTCAGCAAGCGCTATGGCGACCGTGTGGCGCTGCAGGGCGCGTCCTTTGACCTGTGGCCTGGCGAGGTGCTCGCCGTGGTGGGCGAGTCCGGATCCGGCAAGTCCACGCTGCTCAACGCCATTGCGGCACGCAGCGCCCCGGACGAAGGCACGGTGCAGTTCCGCCAGCGCAGTGGCGAGCTGCAGGACATCTATGCCATGACCGAAGCCCAGCAGCGCCTGCTGGCCCGCACCGACTGGGGCTTCGTGCACCAGAACGCAGCGGACGGCCTGCGCATGGATGTATCGGCCGGGGCCAACGTGGGCGAACGCCTGATGGGCCTGGGCGAGCGCCACTATGGCCGCCTGCGCAGCACCGCTGCCGACTGGCTGCAGCGCGTGGAGATTGATCCGGCGCGCATCGACGACGCGCCGCGCACCTTCTCGGGTGGCATGCGCCAGCGCCTGCAGATTGCCCGCAACCTGGTCACGCAGCCCCGCCTGGTGTTCATGGACGAGCCCACCTCGGGCCTGGATGTGTCGGTGCAGGCGCGCCTGCTGGACATGTTGCGCCAGCTCACACGGCAGATGCAGCTGGCCGCCATCATCGTCACGCACGACCTGGCGGTGGCGCGGCTGCTGGCCCATCGCATGGTGGTGATGCAGCGCGGCCGCGTGGTCGAGTCGGGCCTCACCGACCAGGTGCTCGACGACCCGCAGCATCCCTATACCCAGCTTCTCGTCTCTTCGGTATTGCAGCCATGAACCCTCCCATTCTCCAGATGAAAGGGGTGGCCAAGCGCTTCACCCTGCACCACCGCAACGGCATTGAACTGTCCGTGCTGGACCATGTGAACCTGGCCGTCAGCCCGGGCGAGTGCGTGGTGCTCGACGGTCCCTCGGGCATGGGCAAGAGCACGCTGCTCAAGATGATCTACGCGAACTACCGCGCCAATGCTGGCAGCATCACGGTGCAGCCGCCCGGCGGCGCGGCGGTGGATGTGACGCAGGCCACGCCCCGCGCGCTGGTGCAGCTGCGCCGCGACACCATCGGGTATGTCAGCCAGTTCCTGCGCGTGATTCCCCGGGTGTCGGCGCTGGACGTGGTGGCCGAGCCGCTGGCCGAGGATGCCCACGATGACATTGCCGCGCTGGAGGCGGCGCGCGACCAGGCACGCCAGTGGCTGGAGCGCCTGCGCATTCCCGAGCGCCTGTGGCACCTGCCGCCCGCCACCTTTTCGGGCGGCGAGCAGCAGCGCGTCAACATCGCGCGCAACATGATCAAGCCCAAGCCGCTGCTGCTGCTCGATGAGCCCACGGCATCGCTGGACGCGGCCAACACCGAAACCGTGATTGCCCTGATGGGCGAGGCGGTGGCGCGCGGAGCCGCCTTGGTGGGCATCTTCCACGACGCCCATGTGGGTGCCGCCGTGGCCACGCGCCGCGTGAATGTGGGCGATTTCCGGGGGGCGGCAGCATGAGCACCATGGTCTTCAAGAACGCCCGCCTGGTGCTGCCGGGCGAGGTGGTGCACGGCGCCTTGCGGGCAGACGCGGGGCGCATCGCGTCGATGGACGCCGGAGCAAGCTCGGCATTGGAAGGCCTTGACCTGGGTGGCGACTACCTGATGCCGGGCCTGGTGGAGGTGCACACCGACAACTTCGAGCGCCACCTCATGCCCCGGCCCAAGGTGCAATGGGCCGAGATGCCCGCGCTGCTCGCCCACGATGCCGAGATCGCCGCCGCCGGCATCACCACGGTGCTGGATGCCCTGGGCGTGGGCGAGGCGGATGCGGACAGCCTGCGCGGCAGTGCCTGGAACCGCGTGCTCGACACCATAGCCACCTGCACCGAGCGCAACCTGCTGCGCGCCGACCACCACCTGCATGTGCGCTGCGAACTGCCCGCACCCAACACCATCGAGCTGTTCGAGCCCTTCCACGGGCACCCGCGCCTGTCGCTGATCTCGCTGATGGACCATACGCCAGGCCAGCGCCAGTGGGAAGACATCGAACAGGCGCGCACCTACTACACCGGCAAGAAGGGCTGGAGCGCCGAGAAGTTCGAGCGCCAGGTAGAGCATGCCGCTACGCTGCAGGCGCAATATGCCGAGCCGCACCGCGCCTACTTCGTGGATTACTGCCGCACGCACGGCATCTCGCTGGCAAGCCACGACGACACCACGGTGGCGCATGTGGCGCAGGCCCATGCCGAGGGGGCTGCGATGTCGGAGTTCCCGACCACGCTGGCCGCTGCACGCGCTGCGCATGAGCGTGGCCTGCTCACCGTCATGGGCGGCCCCAACGTGGTGCGCGGTGGCTCGCACTCGGGCAATGTGGCAGCGGCCGACCTGGCGCGCCAGGGGCTGCTGGATATTCTTTCGTCCGACTACGTGCCCGGCAGCCTGCTGAGTGCGGTGATGCGCCTGGTGCATGACGGCATCCTCACCCTGCCGCAGGCGGTGGCCACCGTCACGCGCAACCCCGCCCGCTCGGCCGGCATGGCCGACCGGGGCGAACTGGCGCCGGGGCTGCGCGCGGACCTGGTCCAGGTGCACATGGCCGAACTGCCGGATGGATCGCTGCAGGCCGTGGTGCGCGGGGTGTGGCGCGAGGGCATGCGGGTGCTCTGAGGCCCTTTTCTGACACCCAAATTTCTTGCAACTGTCAAAACCATGTCATGAGGCGGCCGCACACTGGGTTGTCTAGACGACTTGAGGGCCATGTGATGTCTACAGCACTTCGCATACAGCAACTGAACAAGCATTTTGCCAATGGCAAGCACGCCTTGCGCGACATCAACCTGACCGTGCAGCGTGGCGAGATGGTGGCCTTGATCGGTGCATCCGGTTCTGGCAAATCGACCCTGCTGCGCCACGTGGCCGGGCTGGTGGTGGCCGACGGCGCCAGCGATTCGCTGATCGAGGTGGACGGCCGCTGCGTGCAGCAGGGTGGTCGCATCCACCGTGACATTCGCCAGGTGCGGGCGCAGGTGGGTTTCGTGTTCCAGCAGTTCAACCTGGTGGACCGTTTGCCGGTACTGATGAATGTGCTGGTGGGCCTGTTGCACCGCACGCCGCGCTGGCGCGGCTGGCTGCGGCTGTTCAGGCCGCACGAACGCGCGTTGGCGCTGGAGGCGCTGGCCCGTGTCGGCATTGCCGACTGCCACGCCCAGCGCGCCTCCACCCTGTCGGGCGGGCAGCAGCAGCGGGCCGCCATTGCCCGCACCCTGGTGCAGGGCGCCAAGGTGGTGCTGGCCGACGAGCCCATCGCCTCGCTCGACCCCGAGTCTTCGCGCAAGGTCATGGACATCCTGGCGCGCATCAACCGCGAAGACGGCAGCACGGTCATCGTGTCGCTGCACCAGGTGGATGTGGCCATCAAATACTGCCCCCGTGTGGTGGCACTGCACCAGGGCCGCGTGGTGTACGACGGCCCATCCGCTGCACTCACCCCCGGGCTGCTGCGTGAGCTCTATGGCGTGCAGGCCGACGAGATCCTGACGGGTGCGAATCCTTTGCCTTCGGCTGCCGCGCCTGCCGTTTCGCCGGTGGCCGGCTGGATGCCGCCCCTGGCCCAGGCGGCCTGATTCCTTTCTTTCGCTCTTTCCATTCACGGGAGTTTTCATGATCAAGAAACTGTGCGCAGCCATGGCCCTGGGCCTGGGCATGACGGGGGCCTTTGCCCAGGACATCAACTTCGGCATCATCTCCACCGAGGCCACGCAGAACCTCAAGGCCGACTGGCAGCCCCTGCTCGACGACATGGCCCAGCAGACCGGCTTCAAGATCAAGGCGTTCTTTGCGCCCGACTATGCCGGCATCATCGAAGGCATGCGTTTCAACAAGGTGCAGGTGGCCTGGCTGGGCAACAAGTCGGCCATGGAAGCCGTGGACCGCGCCAACGGCGAAGTGTTTGCCCAAATGGTCAACGCCGATGGCACGCAGGGTTATTACTCGCACCTCATCGTGCACAAGGACAGCCCCCTGGCCACGCTGGATGACGTGCTCAAGAACGGCAAGTCGCTGAGCTTCGGCAACGGTGATCCCAACTCCACCTCGGGTTTCCTGGTGCCGGGCTACTACGCCTTTGCACAGAACAAGGTCGACGTGAAGACGCATTTCAAGATCGTGCGCAGCGCCAACCATGAGACCAATGCCCTGGCAGTGGCCAACAAGCAGGTCGATGTGGCCACCAACAACAGCGAAAACCTCGGCAAGATCCAGGAACGGCAGCCCGAGAAGTTCAAGGACATCAAGATCGTCTGGACCTCGCCCCTCATCGCGCTCGACCCGCTGGTGATGCACAAGGAGCTGCCCGAGGCCACCAAGACGAAGATCAAGAATTTCTTCTACAACTACGCCAAGACCGATCCCCGCGAGAAGGAGATCGTGATGAAGATCTCCAAGCTGTCGGGCTTCAAGCCGTCGAGCAATGCGCAGCTCACCCCGATCCGCCAGCTCGACCTGTTCGGCAAGCGCAACAAGATCGAAGCCGACAGCACACTGGCCGAGACCGAGAAGAAGACCCGCCTGGCCGAGATCGACCAGCAGCTGGCGTCCCTGAAGTAAAGCGTTCCACTCTTGTGCCGGCGGTGGGCTGACAACAGCAGTTGCTGCCCACCGCCCCGGTGATTGCAGGTATATCCATGTCTTCTGCCCTGACCCCTTCGCTCACCCACCTGGCCCATGCCGCCGCACCCAAGCGCAGCCTGGGCTGGTACCTGTCCTGGGGCATTCTGCTGGTGCTGCTGGCCGCTTCATGGAAGGGTGCCGACATGCGCCCTCTGGACCTGCTGCAGGACTCGGGCAACATGGCACGGTATGCGGCAGAGTTCTTTCCTCCCAATTTTGCGCAGTGGCAGCTGTATGTGCAGGAGATGCTCGTCACCTTGCAGATCGCGCTGTGGGGCACGGCCCTGGCAGTGCTGACCGCCGTGCCTCTGGCGTTGCTGGCCTCGTCCAACATCGTGCCGTGGTGGGTGTACCAGCCGATGCGCCGCGTGCTCGATACCTTTCGCGCCATCAACGAAATGGTCTTTGCCATGCTGTTCGTGGTGGCCGTGGGCCTGGGGCCTTTCGCGGGCGTGCTGGCGCTGTGGATCCATACCTCGGGCACGCTGGCCAAGCTGTTTTCCGAGGCGGTGGAGGCCATCGACCCCCAGCCCGTGGAAGGCATCCGCTCGACCGGGGCGAGTGCCTTGCATGAAATCATCTATGGCGTGATTCCGCAGGTGATGCCGCTGTGGATTTCCTTCACGCTCTACCGTTTCGAGGCCAACGTGCGTTCCGCGTCGGTGGTGGGCATGGTGGGTGCCGGGGGGATCGGCGTGGTGCTGTGGGAAATCATCCGTGGCTTTCAATATGCCGAAACCTGTGCGGTGATGCTCATCATCGTGGTGACCGCGAGTGCCATCGACCTGGTGTCTGCACGCGTTCGCAAGGCCCTGGTGTAACGCCGCCACTGGAGCCCCCATGGCTTTGACCCTGATCGATATTTCGCATGTGCTGGTGACCCGCGGCAAGGAGCAGTATGGCCGCGAAGCCGTCAGCCAGCTCGAGCACGCGTTGCAGTGCGCCCACCTGGCCGAACTGGCCGGTGAAACGCCGGAAACCGTGGCTGCGGCGCTGCTGCATGACATTGGACACCTGTTGGCGCCAGACGGTGGGGCTGCAGACCGTGCGGGCCACGATGATCTGCACCAGTATGTGGCGCTGCCTTTCCTGCGGGCCCTGCTGCCACGCGCCGTGCTGGAGCCCGTGCGGCTGCATGTCGATGCCAAGCGCTACCTGTGCACCATGGAACAAGGGTACTGGGAAGCACTGTCGCCTGCTTCCCGGCAAAGCCTGGAGCTGCAAGGGGGTGCGTACTCGGTGGAGGAAGCCGTGCAATTTGCCTCCCAGCCATTCGCCAGCGAAGCCATCCGGCTGCGCCGCTACGACGATGCCGCCAAGGTGTCCGGCCGCGCGACGCCCGCGTTCGGGCATTTCATGGGTGCGCTGGCAACGGTCACCGCGCGGCATGCGCTGGCCAGTCAGGTGCCTGGCGCCGTATCTGCCTGACGAACCCGTCGCTCAGGGCGGCAGCGCGCATCGCGCGGCGTGGGCCAATGGCGTCGGTCCACCATGGGCCATGCATCGGGGCCTGCCGTATCCCAACGGCGAAGGCCCGACGCGCGCATCGGCATCTTGGAGGGGCCTGGCGTGGAAGCAAGCCAAGGTAAAAGCATCGAACCCATGCTGCTGCCCTGGCGCGTGATCGGCCCGTGTCGGCGGCCGGCGAGCGCCGCCGGCCAGGCAAGGTGTTGACGTGCCGGCCGCCAGCTTCAAGAATGCACAACCATGAAACACTTGCTGCGCATCCTGGAGGGGCGGCTGGAGGCGCTGCCGGTCCGCATGGCGGTTCAGTTGCCGGCAGGGCAGCGGCTGGGGGCGCGCAACGCGGCCGTCACGCTCTGGTTTCGGGACCGCATGGCGCTGGTGGCGCTGGCCACGGGTGAGATCGGGAACGTCGGCGCAGCGATTGTCGAGGGCAAGGTGGCGCTGGAAGGCAGCATGCGCGAATTGATGGCAGCTGCCGCCGGGTTGCTGGCAACCAGCCCGGTGCAGGACCCGCACCAGCATTGGTGGCACCGTGTGCTGGCGCGCGCCAGATCGATGGCGGTGCACACGCTCCAGCACGATGCCCGCCATGTGCGGTTCCACTATGACCTGTCGGATGATTTCTATGCCCTGTGGCTGGATCCACGCAGGGTGTATTCGTGTGCCTATTTTTGCCACCCCGGCATGACGCTGGCGCGCGCGCAGGAGGCCAAGCTGGACCTGATCTGCCGCAAGCTGCGCCTGCAGCCGGGTGAGCGCTTTCTGGACATTGGCGCTGGCTGGGGGGCGCTGCTGCTGTGGGCGGCAGAGCACTATGGCGTGGACGCGACCGGCATCACCCTGTCGCGCAACCAGCATGTGCATGTGCAGCAACTCATCACGGCGCGCGGGCTCCAGGGGCGCGTGCGCGTGCAGTTGTGCGACTACCGTGAACTGCAGGCCGGGCAGCCCTTTGACAAGGTGGCCTCTGTCGGCATGTTTGAGCATGTGGGGCGGGCGAAGATGCACGCCTACTTTGTCGCCGTGCGCAAGCTCCTGCGCCCGGGCGGCTTGCTGCTCAACCACGGCATCACCGCCGGTGGCGTGGACAACGTCCAGCTGGGCGCCGGCATGGGCGATTTCATCGAGCAGTACATTTTCCCGGGCGGCGAGCTGCTCCATGCCAGCGCCGTGCTGCACGACCTGGCGCAGGCCGGGCTGGAGATGGTGGACACCGAGAATCTGCGGCCCCATTACGCCCGCACGCTGTGGGCCTGGTCCGATGCGCTGGAAGCCGTGCTGGAGCCCGCCCGCGAGGTGTTGCAGCAGCAGGCCACAGCCGAGCAAGCGGACAAGACGCTGCGCGCCTATCGCCTGTATCTGGCGGGTAGTGCGCTGGGGTTTGAGCGCGGCTGGATGGCATTGCACCAGATACTGGCAGTGCGCCCCGATGGCGACATGCGCTCTGGCACCATGACCGGCGCACAATCGGCGTATCCGTTCACGCGCGATTACATGTACACCAAGGACTCCGCTGTATGCTCTATAAATTCAAGTCCCGATCAGCCCCCGATCTGATCATGCTCGAACCCCAAGGGCGCCAGATCCTTCAGATCATTGGCAAGACCCCAGGCACCAGCGGCATCATCACGGCCGCACAGATCCCTGGTGCCATGGCTGCGCTGGAAGCTGCCGTTGCAGCCGACGAGGCCCTTGCCGCCGTTGCCCAGGAACAGGCCGACGAGGATGGCGCGGAGCGCCCGGACACCGTGCGCCTTCGCCAGCGTGCGGCGCCGTTTCTCGAAATGCTGCGCCGCTCGGTCGCCGAGGAGCGCGACGTGGTGTGGGGCGCCTGACGCGGTGCACGCAGGGACCCCTGCCGCGTGCAAGTCAGTCGACCTTTGCGCCAGAGGCTTTCACCACGCCCGCCCATTTGCGGTGCTCATTGTCGATATGCCGGGCAAACTCGGTGGGCGTGTTGCCGCCGGGAATGGCCCCCTGTGCCATCAAGCGCTCTTTCATGCCCGGTGATGCCAGGGCCTTGGCGACTTCCTGCTGGACACGGTTGACGATGTCGGGCGGCGTGCCTGCCGGCGCCAGCAGCCCAAACCACGAACTGGCTTCATAGCCCTTGAGCGCCGGGCCGCCGGCCTGCTCCACCGTGGGCACATCGGGAAGGGCCGCAGAGCGCTGGCTGCTGGTCACCGCCAGCGCAACCAGCTTGCCGGCCTTGATCTGCGCCATCGACGAGGGCAGGTTGTCAAACATGACATCGGCATTGCCGGCCACCATGTCCATCAGTGCCGGCCCCGAGCCGCGGTACGGCAGATGCAGCATGTAGGTGCCCGTCATGCTCTTGAAGAGCTCGCCAGCCAGATGGATGGAGGTGCCGTTGCCGCTCGATGCCATGTTCATCTTTCCCGGGCTGGCCTTGGCCGCCCGGATGAAATCCTGCACATTGTTCACCCCCAGGGCCTTGGCCTTGTCGGTGTTCATCACCATCACGTTGGGCACGGCGGCCACCAGCGTCACCGGCACAAAATCCTTGATGGGATCGTAAGGCAGCTTGGCGTAGAGCGCGCGGTTGATGCCGTGCGTACCGACGGTGCCCATCAGCAGCGTGTAGCCGTCTGCCGGGGACTTGGCCACGATTTCCGCGCCGACGTTGCCGCCCGCGCCTGCCCGGTTGTCCACGATGAACTGCTGGCCGAACGCACGGCTCAGGTCCGGTACCAGCGCGCGCGCCAGGATGTCCGTGGTGCCGCCCGGTGCGAAGGGTACGACGATGCGCACCGGCTTGGTGGGCCAGGTGCCCTGGGCATGGGCGGCCGGCAGCGCAGCGAGGGCGCAACCCAGGGAGAGCGCCACCATGGCTGCAAGGCTTTGACGGCGGGGCGGGTGGATGAACAAGGCCATGAACTTCCTTTCAGTGGGAGACCCCTGGGTTCTACGCGTCCCGGGCGCAGCCGTGCAGGTGGATAACCCCAACCATGCGGCGCGTGCAGCCGTGTACGCGTGGGTCCGCGCCAGAAAAAAGCCGCCTGGCCCCAAGGGGCAGGCGGCTGGCTGTGTCCAAGCTGAAAGCGGGACGGGCTCAGTCGGCGTAGGTACCGGCGGCCTTGATGACGGCGCCCCACTTGTCGATCTCGGCCTGCACGAATTTCTTGTGCTCAGCGGGTTCGACGCGCTTGTCGGTCACCACCACGGCGCCCAGGCCTTCCTGCTTCTTGATGAAGTCGGGGTCCTTCAAGGCCACCTTCAGGGCGTCGTTGATTTTGGTCACAACGGCGGCTGGCGTGCCCTTGGGCGCGTACAGGCCGTGCCAGATGGTCACTTCAAAATTCTTCAGCCCCGACTCAGCCAGCGTGGGCAGGTCCTTGAGTGCCGGTGTCTTCAGGCGTTTGGCGGTTGTCACGGCAAAGGCCTTGACCTTCTTGCCTTCGATCTGCGACGTGGTGTTGGTGGTCTGGTCGCACAGCAGGTCGATCTGGCCACCGATCAGGTCGGTGATGGCCGGCGCCGTGCCCTTGTAGGGCACCGTGGTCATTTCGACATGCATGGCGTTCTGGAACATCAGGCCGCACAGGTGAGAGGCCGCGCCCAGACCCGCGTTGCCCAGATTGATCTTGCCCTTGTTCTGGTCAATCCAGGCAGTGAGTTCCTTCATGTTGTTCGCCGGGATGTTGGGCCGGGCGATCAGCGTCATGGGCACATCATTGACCATGCCCAGGTACTCGAAATCGTTGGGCACGCTGAACGACAGCTTGCGGTACAGCGCAGGCATGGTGGACATGCCAATGTGGTTGAGCAGCAGCGTGTAGCCATCGGGGGTTGCGCGGGCCACGCGGGCTGCGCCGATCGAGCTGCCGGCGCCTGCCGTGTTGTCCACGACCACGTTGGCGCCCAGCGGCTTGCGCAGGGCTTCTGCGAGGTCACGGGCTACGCGGTCTGTGGGGCCGCCCGCGGTAAAGGGCACCACCAGGGTGACGGTCTTGTCCTTGGCGGGATAATCCTGGGCTTGTGCGCCCAGTGTGGCGGCTGCTGCGGTGGCGAGCAGTGCGAGTTTCAGCATCGTTTTCATGGAACGCTCCGGTAATTTGACGCGCCATGATAACGAGGCCGCCTCAAAGGGGTATTGAGGAAATCACTTAAAGCTTGTCGGATATGAATTAAATTAATAAACCTCGAAAACTAATATGTATGGAGTTTTATAGCTATGTAATTGATAGCTTTATAAGGGTAAACGCTGATGCGTTCTGTGTCCTGCGCTCGCCTGCGCAACCCGCATTCGGGGGGGGGGGCGCGGGCATGTTTTTCAGCGATAGCTGCGCGCGTCTTCAATGACGCGGCCATCGTTGGGCAGGGAGCCCGGGGCCACCATCTGCACCTCGCTGCGCAGCTTGGTCACCTCGCGTACAACGTCGGCGAGCTGGCGTGCAAAGCCCTCGGCGGTTTCGTGCGTTTCGACCTGCAGCACCATCTGGTCGCTGGCCATCTCGCCGCTCACCACCAGCCGGGCCCGCAGCACCTGCGGAAACCGGCGCGCGATGGCGGCGACCTGCGCTGGGTGCACGAACATGCCGCGCACCTTGGTGGTCTGATCGGCGCGCCCCATCCAGCCCTTGATGCGGGTGCTGGTGCGGCCGGTGGGGCAAAAGCCGGGCAACACGGCGGAGAGATCGCCGGTGCCAAAACGGACCAGCGGATAGTCGGGGTTCAGGGTGGTCACCACGATTTCGCCCACCTCGCCCTCGGGCACCGGGTCTCCCGTGCCGGGGCGCACGATCTCGACGATCACGCCTTCGTCCAGCACCAGGCCTTCGCGCGCCGCGGTTTCGTAGGCAATCAGGCCCAGGTCGGCCGTGCCGTAGCACTGGTAACCAGCGATGCCGCGTTCGGCGAACCAGTCGCGCAGCGACGGCGGAAAGGCTTCTGCCGACAGCAGGGCCTTGGTCACGCTGGGCAGGGGCTGCTGGAGTTCGGCGGCTTTTTCAAGGATCAGCTTGAGAAAGCTCGGTGTGCCGATGTAGCCCGCCGGGCGCAGCTCGGCCATGGCCTGCACCTGCTGCTCGGTCTGGCCGGTACCGCCCGGAAACACCGTGCAGCCCAGTGCATGGGCGCCGTTTTCCATCATCGAGCCGGCTGGCACGAAGTGGTAGCTGAAGCAGTTGTGGGCCAGCTCGCCGGCGCGAAAACCGGCGGCGTACAGCGCGCGCGCCATGCGCCAGTAGTCGCGGCGAGTGCTCTCGGGCTCGTAGAGCGGGCCGGGGCTGGAGAAAACGCGCGGCATGGCAGCGCCGAAACCAATGGTGGCAAATCCGCCAAAAACGTTGTCGGCGCGCCCGGCCTGCTGGCGCTCCTGAAGCTCGTGCTTGCGCGTGACCGGCAGGCGCGCAAGGGCCTCGCGGCTGGTGACGCTGGCCGCATCCACGCCTTGCAGGATCTGCCCCAAGGCGGCCGAATGGCGCTGCGCATGGGCGATCTGCGCAGGCAGGGCCGCCATCAGTTGGGCTTCGCGTTGTGCCGGGTCGCGGGTTTCCAGGGCGTCGTAGAACGTGTTCATGCAAAGGGTTCCAGTGCAATAGATTTGAATGAAATTGACCGCTAGCGCTCATCTATAAAACGCAATTAGCTATGAATTTAGGAGTTTTCGGTATGGCGTTGATTGCGGACTCGGCGTCTCAAACTGGCGCTGCGCTCATCCCAGCGCACCCGTGGAACTGGCTTTGCCAGGCCACCGGGTGCGTCCCCCTGAGGGGGAAGGCGCGACAGCGCCTCAGGGGGCACGTCAAGCAAGCCAGCGCTTGCGGCGCTTGTAGCTCTTGACGTCCTTGAAGCTCTTGCGCTCGCCGCCGCCCACGCCCAGGTAGAACTCCTTGACGTCCTCGTTGTTGGCCAGATCGGTGGCAGCGCCGTCCATCACCACGCGGCCGCTTTCCATGATGTAGCCGTAGTCGGCATATTGGAGTGCCATGTTGGTGTTCTGCTCGGCCAGCAGGAAGGTCACCTTCTCCTTGGCATTGAGGTCTTTCACGATGTTGAACACCTCCTCCACGATCTGCGGCGCCAGCCCCATCGAGGGTTCGTCGAGCAGCACCACGCTGGGGTTGGCCATGAGCGCGCGGCCGATGGCGCACATCTGCTGCTCGCCGCCCGAGGTGTAGGCGGCCTGCGAGGTGCGGCGCGTCTTCAGGCGCGGAAAGTAGTTGTAGACCTTCTCCAGGTTGGCCGCGACCTCGGCCTTGCTGGTGCGGGTGTACGAGCCCGTCATCAGGTTCTCTTCGATGGTCAGGTGGGCGAAACAGTGGCGGCCTTCCATGACCTGCACCACACCGCGTTTGACCAGATCCGCGGGCGAGAGGTTTTCAATGCGCTCACCGCGCAGCTCGATCGTGCCCTTGGTGACCTCGCCGCGCTCGCCCTTGAGCAGGTTGGAGATGGCGCGCAGCGTGGTGGTCTTGCCGGCGCCGTTGCCCCCCAGAATCGCCACAATGGCGCCCTCGGGCACCTGCAGCGAGACGCCCTTGAGTACCAGGATCACGTGGTTGTAGATGACCTCGATGCCGTTGACGTTGAGAACGATTTTTTGAGAGTCCATGGTGTTGCCTTCGCTGTGCCAATCGGGAGGGCTGTGCTTGCAACCCTTTCGATTGGCGGCTGCCCGCAGGAGCAACCGCTGATCACTGGCCGTAAAAACTGTCGCTGCCCAGGCCAGGAACGCCGCGCAAGGGCCGCCCCGCCGCGCTGGCGTTGTCCCCCTTCCCGCAGCGCGAAGCGCTAAGAGAGAAGGGGGAAGGCGCGTCAGCGCCTCAGGGGGATGTCCTCAAGATTGGCAATCCCCCGCATCCCGGCGCGTCATCTTCTTGTCCGCCAGGTACTTGTCGGCACCCGCCTTGACCATGGGCTTCAGGATCTGCTCGTCGGCCTGGTACCAGTCGGACGAGAAGTTGAACTTCTTGCCATCCCAGGTGTGCACCCGTGCCCAGGTGGAACCCATGTGGTCGGCGCAGCTGGTGGACAGCGGACGCATCAGGTCCTTGAAGCCCAGCGCATCCAGCTTCTTCTGGTCGAGGGACAGATTCTCCATGCCCCAGCGCACTTGTTCGCCGGTCATGACCTTGCCCTTGCCGAAGCGCTCCTGCGCGCGGCGCACGGCCTCGACGGCCAGCATCTGGATGATCACGCCGCGGGTGTACAGCACCGAGCCCACTTCATCCTTGGGCCCCGTGCCCTGGCCCTTGTCGTGCACGTTCTTGAGGATGTCCTGGATGACCTTGGACTGCGTGCCATAGCCGTTGAGCGCCAGCGCGTTGTAGCCCTTGGCGCCTTCGCCCACATCGCGCACGTCGGGTTCGGCACCGGCCCACCACACGCCGTACATCTTGTCGCGCGGGTAACCCGTGGCCTGGGCTTCCTTCAGTGCGGTGGAGTTCATCACGCCCCAGCCCCACAGCAGCACGTAGTCGGGACGGCTCTGGCGCACCTGCAGCCAGGTGGCTTTCTGTTCCACGCCGGGTGCGGTCACGGGCAGCATCTGCAGCTCGAAGCCATGCATCTTGGCGCGTTCCTGCAGCAGCGGGATCGGTTCCTTGCCGAACGGGCTGTCGTGGTACACGAGGGCGATCTTCTTGCCCTTGAGCTTGTCCAGCCCGCCGTTGGCCTTGCCCAGGTGCTGGATCAGGATGTCGGCACCCGTCCAGTAACTGCCCATGTAGGGGAAGTTCCATTTGAACGCCTGGCCGTCCTGCGCCACCGACAGGCCGTAGCCCAGCGTCATCAGCGGGATCTTGTCCACGGGGGCTTTTTCGGTCAGTGCAAACGTGATGCCGGTGGCCTGGGGGTCGAACAGCGAGACGCCGGGCTTGCTCTTGAGGCGTTCGTAGCATTCCACGCCGCGGTCGGTGGCATAGCCGGTTTCACACTCTTCAAAGGTGAGCTTGACGCCGTTGATGCCGCCGTCGCGCGCGTTGATCATCTTGATGTAGTCCTGCTTGCCGTTGGCCCATGGCACGCCGTTGGGTGCATAGGGGCCGGTACGGTAGGACAGCAGCGGGAAGAACTGCTCCTTGGCTTGCGCGAAGGCACTGGTCGTGACGGACGACGCGCCTGCGGCGACCACTGCGGCAGCGATCACGAGTTTCGAAAGCTTCATGGATGTCTCCTTTGGATGAATGTGTTGAAGCACGGGGGAAAACCAGATGGACAGACAGTTAACGCGGCAATGCAGGCAGTCCGTATCGGGAATTGCGTGTAAGGGGTTTCCTCATGGGCTGCACGCTCAGTGGGGGAACGGCCACAGGCGCAGCTTCTGCTTGGCGGTGGACCACAGCTTGGCCAGGCCGTGCGGCTCCACGATGAGGAACCAGACGATGAGGGCGCCAAAAATCATCAGTTCAGCGTGCGAGACCCCGGCGGTGGAGATTTCGATGCCAAAAACACCGAGGAGTGCGGGCAGGAACTGGTTGAGCACGATGGGCAACACCACGATGAAGGCCGCGCCGAAAAAGCCACCCATGATGGAACCCAGGCCGCCAATGATCACCATGAACAGCAGCCGGAACGAAATTTCCACCGAGAACGCGGCCGGCTCCCAGGCACCCAGGTGCACAAAGGCCCACAGCGCGCCGGCCATGCCGATGATGAAAGAGCTCACGGCAAACGCGCTGAGCTTGGCGTACATGGGGCGGATGCCGATCACGGCAGCGGCCACGTCCATGTCGCGGATGGCCATCCATTCGCGTCCGATCGCGCCGCGCACGAGGTTCTTGGCCAGCAGGGCCACGATCACCAGCAGGGCCAGGCAGAACAGGTATTTGCTGGTGGCGCTCTCGATGGGCAGGCCCAGCACCTGCAGGCTGCTCACCGACACCGAGCCCGAGTCGGAGTTGTTGGTGAACCACTTGATGCGCAGGAACATCCAGTCGCTGAAGAACTGCGCGGCCAGCGTGGCCACGGCCAGGTACAGCCCCTTCACGCGCAGGCTGGGCAGGCCGAACAGGATGCCGAAGAACGTGGCGCACAGCCCGCCCAGGATCAGCGCCGGAATCAGCGGCATGCCCGGGAAGCGCACGAAGAAGTTGTAGGCGCCATAGGCGCCAACGGCCATGAAGGCGCCCGAGCCCAGCGAGATCTGGCCGCAGTAGCCGACCAGGATGTTTACCCCCAAAGCCGCCAGCGACATGATCACGAAGGGGATCAGGATGGCGCGGAAGATGTAGTCGCTGGCCAGCATGGGCACGGCGATGAAGGCAATGGCCAGAAGGATGCCGATGGCAAGGCGGTCCTGCGCGATCGGGAAGATCTGCTGGTCGGCGCGGTAGCTGGTCTTGAACTGGCCGTTTTCGCGGTAGAGCATGGTGTGTCTCCTGTTGTTCTTGTGATGGCTTACACGCGATCAATAATTTTTTCTCCAAAGAGCCCTTGAGGCCTGAAGAGAAGAAACACCAGCGCCAGCACATACGCAAACCAGATCTCGATGCCACCGCCCACATAGGGGCCCAGGTACACCTCGGAGAGCTTCTCGCCCACGCCGATGATCAGCCCGCCGATGATGGCGCCGGGCACCGAGGTGAGGCCACCCAGGATCACCACCGGCAGCGCGCGCAGCGCCACGGTGGTCAGCGAGAACTGCACGCCGAGCTTGCTGCCCCAGATCATCCCGGCCACCAGGGCCACGACACCGGCCACGCACCACACGATCACCCAGATGCGGTTGAGCGGGATGCCGATGGACTGGGCGGCCTGGTGGTCGTCGGCCACGGCGCGCAGGGCGCGGCCGGTGGAGGTCTTCTGGAAGAACACCGACAGCAGGGCCACCAGCGCCGCGGCGATGGCGGCGGCGATCACGTCTTCCTTGTTCACCAGGATGCCGCCCTGGAACATGCTTTCCAGCATGAAGATCGGGTCCTTGGGCATGCCCACGTCGATCTTGTAGATGTCGCTGCCGAACAGCGTCTGGCCCAGGCCTTCCATGAAGTAGGTAATGCCCAGCGTGGCCATGAGCAGCGTGGCGCCCTCCTGGTTCACCAGGTGGCGCAGCACCAGCCGCTCGATCACCCAGGCCACCACGAACATGATGGCGCCCGCGATCACGAAGGCCGCGAGATTCGCCACGATGGGATTGTCGATGCCGGTCCACTTCGGAATCCATTCGGCAAAGCGCGCCATGGCCAGCGCCGCGAACAGCACCATCGCGCCCTGTGCAAAGTTGAACACGCCCGAGGCCTTGTAGATCAGCACGAAGCCCAGCGCCACCAGGGAATACAGCATGCCGGCCATGAGGCCGCCAATGAGGGTTTCAAGAAAGAATGCCATGTGTGTTCTCCGGCCTTCAGTGGCTGGTGCCCAGGTAGGCACTGATCACGTCTTCGTTGTTGCGCACTTCATCGGGGGTGCCGTCCCCGATCTTCTTGCCGTAGTCGAGCACGACCACGCGGTCCGAGATGTCCATCACCACGCCCATGTCGTGTTCGATCAAAACGATGGTGGTGCCAAACTCGGCGCTCACGTCCAGGATGAAGCGGCACATGTCCTGCTTTTCCTCGACGTTCATGCCCGCCATGGGCTCATCGAGCAGCAGCACCTGCGGCTCCATGGCCAGCGCCCGGCCCAGGTCCACGCGCTTTTGCAGGCCGTAGGGCAGCTGGCCCACGGGGGTCTTGCGGTGCGCCTGGATTTCGAGAAAGTCGATGATGTGCTCGACGAACTCGCGGTGGCGGATTTCCTCGCGCTCGGCCGGGCCGATGCGCAGCGCCTGCAGCAGCAGATTGCTTTTGATCTTGAGGTTGCGGCCGGTCATGATGTTGTCGATCACGCTCATGCCCTTGAACAGCGCCAGGTTCTGGAACGTGCGCGCCACGCCCATCTCGGCCACCTGGCGCGAGTTCATGTGGGCAAAGGTCTTGCCCCGGAAGGTGATGGAGCCTTCGGACGGCGTGTACACGCCGTTGATGCAGTTGAGCATGGAGCTCTTGCCGGCACCGTTGGGGCCGATGATGGCGCGGATCTCGTGCTCGCGCACGTTGAACGAGATGTCGGTCAGCGCCTTCACGCCGCCGAAGCGCAGGCTGATGTTCTTGACGTCCAGGATGACGTCGCCAATCTTTTTCTGGTTCATGGGCTGCTTTCCGGTGTCTCAGGCGGCGGCCTTGGCAGGCGCATGGGTCTTGGCGTCGAGAATCTTGAGCGTGGCGCTCACGCTGCCGGTGCGGCCATCCTCGAACTTGACCTGGGTTTCGATGAACTGCTCGGCCTTGCCCGTGTAGAGCGCGTCCACCAGCACGGCGTATTTCTCGGCAATGAAATTGCGGCGCACCTTGCGGGTGCGGGTGAGCTCGTCGTCGTCTGGGTCCAGTTCCTTGTGCAGCACCAGGAAGCGCGCCACCTGGGTGTCGGCCATGCCGGCCTCGGCGGCCAGATCGGCGTTGACCTGGGCAATGCAGTCCGCAATCAGCTGCAGCACCTGCGGCTTGGAGGCCAGGTCCACGTAGCCGCCGTAGGGCAGGCCCTGGCGCTCGGCCCAGTTGCCCACGGCTTCGTAGTCGATGTTGATGAAGGCGCACACCTGGTCGCGGTGGTGGCCGAAGCACACCACCTCCTTGATCTGCGGGAAGAACTTGAGCTTGTTCTCGATGTAGTTGGGCGCGAACATGGCGCCGCCATGGAGCTTGCCCACGTCCTTGGCGCGGTCGATGATGCGCAGGTGTCCGTCTTCATCGAGCACGCCGGCATCGCCGGTGTGGAAGTAGCCGTCGGCGTCGATCACCTCGGCGGTGGCGTCCGGGCGCTTGTAGTACTCCTTGAGCACCGACACGCCCCTGACCAGCACCTCGCCGTTGTCGGCGATCTTGAGCTCGATGCCCGGTGCGGCCTGGCCCACGGTGTTGAGCTTGACCTGGCGGTTCTTCTGGATGCACACGTAGGCGCAGGTCTCGGTCTGGCCGTAAAGCTGCTTGAGGTTGATGCCGATCGAGCGGAAGAAGCGGAACAGGTCGGGGCCGATGGCAGCGCCGGCGGTGTACGCCACGCGCAGGCGCGACAGGCCCAGCACATTGCGCAGCGGCCCATAGATGGCGATGTCGCCCAGGCGGTAGAGGATGCGGTCCGACAGCGCCACGGGCTTGCCGTCCAGGATGTCGGAACCCACGCGGCGGGCCAGGTTCATGCACCGGGCATAGAGCCAGCGTTTCGCGGGCGCGGCGTCTTCCATGCGGATGGAGACCGAGGTCAGCATGCCCTCGAACACGCGCGGCGGCGCGAAATAGTAGGTGGGGCCGATTTCGCGCAGGTCGATGTTGACGGTGCTGGCCGACTCGGGGCAATTGATGGTGAAGCCCGCCACCAGCCATTGCGCGAGCGAGAACAGGTGGTCGCCCACCCAGGCCGGGGGCAGGTAGGAGATGACGTTGTCGTTGGGGTTCAGTCCATCGACTTCTACCCCGCCTTGCGCCGATGCGATGAGGCTGGCGTGGGTCTGGCACACGCCCTTGGGCTTGCCGGTGGTGCCCGAGGTGTAGAGGATCACCGACACATCGTCGGGCTGGTTCCTGGCCACCATGGCATCCCAGGCGCCGGGGTGCGCGCGGTCCCATTCGGCGCCCAGGGCCAGGAGCTTTTCGGTGCTGATCAGGCCGGGCTGGTCGTAGTCGCGCAGGCCGCGCGGATCGTCGTAAATGATGTGCGCGATGCCGGGCAGGGTCTCGCGCACTTCCAGCAGCTTGTCCACCTGCTCCTGGTTTTCGGTGAAGACAAACCGGACCTCGGCGTCTTCCATGACGAAGGCCATCTCGGATGCCACGGCATCCTGGTACAGGGGAATGGGAATACCGCCCAGGCTTTGTACGGCAATGAAGCCCATGTAGAGGTGGGGGCGGTTGTCGCCCACCAGCGCGAGGTTCTGGCCCCGCTCCAGTCCGAGGGCTGCCAGGCCGCAGGCCATGTGGCGCACGGTTTCGGCGGCCTCCTGCCAGCTCCAGGTTTGCCAGATGCCGTATTCTTTTTCGCGCAGCGCCGGGGCCGTGGGGCGCTCGGCGGCATGCTGGAGCAGCAGTTGCGGGAACGTGGTCTTCATTCCGGTTCCTAATAAGGGTGGTGTCAGCCCGGTGGCTGCCGGGCGCGCTGCAGGCTGGGGCAGTGCATTGGGTTCCATGCTAGGACGGGCTTTGACGCTGGCATGTCTTTCGGACGACAATTTGCGGGAAAGTCCTCATGGGGTTGAACCCTTGATGCCCGGTCCAACGAAAGCAACCGACTCTGCACCGCCCCGAAGACACGCACATGACCCACGATCTGTCCCTGCACCAGCGCCGCCGTCCGCCCACCGAGGCGGAACTGGACGATATCCCGTGGCTGGCCCCGCTGCTGCCCGCAGAACGCGAGCGCGCCGTGGACTCGCTGCGGGTGGGGGACGCGAAAGCGGGCGACTTTGTCTGCCGTCTCGGACGGCCGGTGACCTACTGGTTTGGCGTGGTAGAGGGCCTGCTCAAGATGAGCAGCGACAACGCCCAGGGCCAGACCATGACCTTCACCGGCGTGCCGCCCGGCGGCTGGTTTGGCGAGGGCACCGCGCTCAAGCGCGAGCCCTACCGCTACAACATCCAGGCCCTGCGCAAGAGCGTGGTGGCGGGGCTGCCGATCGACACCTTCCACTGGCTGCTGGACCACTCCATCGGTTTCAACCGCTTCGTGATGAACCAGCTCAACGAGCGCCTGGCCCAGTTCATTGCCGCGCGCGAGATCGACCGGCTGAACAACCCCGATGTGCGGGTGGCGCGCAGCCTGGCCTCGCTGTTCAACCCCGTGCTGTATCCCGGCGTGGGCGAGGTGTTGCGCATCACGCAGCAGGAGCTGGCCTATCTGGTGGGGCTGTCGCGCCAGCGGGTCAACGAGGCCCTGGCGGCGCTGGAGCGGCAAGGGGCCATTCGCATCGAATATGGCGGGCTGCGGGTACTGGATCTGTGCGCCTTGCGGTCCAGCATCTTTCAGCGGAAAGAAGCCGGGTAGCTGTCGCATTGCGCGGCCTTTGCCGGCCGGTGATTTTCTGGCCTGGCAGGCGCGCCAGGCTCAGCGCCATGGGGCAGCCTGGCTTGGCAGGCGAAAATACGCACATGTCTTCTTCCCGCCCCCGCCCGCCTGCCGGCCCCGCTGCCGCCCCCGCCTCCGACGCGGGCGGCCCACCCGCTTCTGTGCCTGCAGCGCCCGCAGCCGCCCCCGCGCGCGCCGTGCTGCGCCGCCCCACCGTGGCGGCCAAGGCAGCGCCTGTCCGGCCTGCCCCGCCGCCCCGGCCCTCCAGGGGTCCCGCGCCCCCCAACTACCGCACGGCATCGGGCCCGTTTGTGGCGCCGGTTCGCCAGGCGCCCGTGCGGGCGGCCCCCGCAGTCGCTGCCAACGGGCTGGTCACGTCCCGCCTGAACAAACGCATGGCCGAGCTGGGCCTGTGCTCGCGCCGCGAGGCCGACGACTGGATTGCCCAGGGCTGGGTCAAGGTCAACGGCGAGGTGGCGGAGATGGGCCTGCAGGTCACGGCCGCCGACCGCATCGAGGTGGACAAGGTCGCCCAGGGTTTTCAGGAACAGCGCGTCACCATCCTGCTGCACAAGCCCATGGGTTATGTCAGCGGCCAGGCCGAGGACGGCCATACGCCCGCCGTGGCACTGATCAACCCGCGCACGCACTGGCGCGATGATCCCAGCCGCATCCGGTTTTCGCCGCCGCAGCTGCGCGGACTGGCGCCCGCCGGGCGGCTCGATATCGACTCGGTGGGCCTGCTGGTGCTGACACAGGACGGCCGCGTGGCCCGCCAGCTGATTGGCGAGGACTCCACGATCGACAAGGAATACCTGGTGCGCGTGGTTTACGAAGGGCCCGGCCAGGCCGCGCCACGGCACCCCGGCGAGCGCAGCGCACCACTGCAGGAAATCAACGAACGCGACCCCGTCAGCACCAACGTGCAGGCGGTGTTTCCGCCCGAACTGCTGGCGCGCCTGCGCCACGGCCTGAGCCTGGACGGCCAGCCGCTCAAGCCGGCCAAGGTGGAGTGGCAGAACCCCGAGCAACTGCGCTTCGTGCTCACTGAGGGCAAGAAGCGCCAGATCCGCCGCATGTGCGAGCAGGTCGGCCTCAAGGTGGTGGGACTCAAGCGCATCCGCATGGGCCGCGTGGTGCTGGGCAACCTGCCTGTCGGGCAATGGCGCTACCTGGCGCCGGGCGAGCGGTTCTGATGCGGTAAATGCTGCAAAAAAGTGAGCTGATGGCGCGTGCCGTTGGGCGGTTCCAGAGGGAAATTTCTCCTTCAGGTAAAAGCGTCACACGCTCTCTTTTTTGACAGTGCTGCCGGCCGCGCTGCGTGCCAGGTGGCGTTCCAGTCCCCGGCCCCCGGCCCGCATGAGCTGGTCGTGGTTCCAGCGCAGCAGCGGCCGGGTCAGCGGTGCGAGGCGGTTCAGCCAGACGCCGGTGGTGTGCACCTGCCAGTCGAAGCAGACGGTGGTCTGCCCCTGGGCATGGCCCAGGCGGCAGCGGCCCATGCCCACGAGGTCGCCACAGGCCCGCCCCTCGATCCGCTGTTGCGGGCTGATGTCCGTGACCCGGGCGGTGAAGCGCAGGTGCAGGGGCAGGGCGCCGCGGCAGGTGTAGCGCCGCAGCGCGCCCAGGCCCTGGGCATCGCCGGGCTCCAGGGGCACGCAGTCCATGCCCGGCCACCAGGTCGACCAGTGCTCCGCATCGACGATGGCGTTCCATACGGCGTCCAGCGGTGCGTCAAAGCCCCACCGCGTGGTCAGGCGGTAAACGGTGGCGGAAGGTGCGCGCATGCGGGGCGAATGCTCAGGGGGTGAAGAAACGCTCGGGAAATCGCACGTCGATTTGTGCATCGCCCATGTCCACGCTCTCCAGCAGGCCCGCGTTGGCCGCGAAGCTGTCCACCCGCAGCGGGAACAGGGTGTCGCTGGCCAGCCATACCCGATAGCGCTGCACCGCGCCCGCGCCGCCGCCAGGCGGCCCGGTGATGTCCAGGGCGGTCGCCGGTCGGCCGGCCCACTCCGCCGCGTCCGGTGGCGACATGCTGCCGCGCTGGCGCAGCGCCAGCATGTTGCCCAGCAGCACGCCCACATCCGAGCGATCGACGCGGTGGCCGTGCGGGTTGTGCAGCAGCGGATGGTCCGGCGCCAGGTCCAGCGCCGGCCAACGGCCCAGGCCGAAGGGCCACAGCCGCACGCGCCGGGTGTCCGGGGCATAGACCAGCATGGCACCCCGGTGCGGCTGCTCGAATTCCATGCGCACCCATCCTGGCTTGCGGTAGAAGTAGCGGATCACCTCCTGCTCGCCCACGCCATGGGTGGAGCGCAGCGTGACCTGGTAGCTCTGCAGTGCGCCAAAGCGGGCTTCGGCGTCGGTCAGCGGGTCGGCCATGCCATGCGCGGGCCGCGTGGTGGTCGGAGGTCGGTGCGGGGCTCAGTCTTCCTGCCCGCTCGATAGCAGGCTCCGGTAGATCAGGGCGCCAATGGCCGCACCCAGGAGGGGGGCCACCCAGAAAACCCAGAGCTGGCCCATGGCGATCTCGGGGCCGAACACGGCCACGCCGGTGGAGCGTGCGGGGTTGACGGAGGTGTTGGTCACGGGAATGGAAATCAGGTGAATCAAGGTCAGGCACAGGCCGATGGCCAGGCCGGCGAAGCCGCTCGCGGCCCGCCGCGCCGTGGCGCCCAGGATCACGATGAGGAAGATGGCCGTCAGCACCACCTCGATCACCAGCGCCGACACCAGCCCGTACCCGCCGGGCGAATGTGCGCCATAGCCGTTGGTGGCAAAGCCGCCCAGCTCGGCGCCGGGCTTGCCGGTGGCAACCGCGTACAGCACCGCCCCTGCCGCGATGGCGCCCAGCACCTGGGCAATGACATAGCCGGGCAGTTCCGACGCCTTGAAACGCCCGCCCACCACCAGACCCAGCGAAACGGCCGGGTTGAAATGCCCGCCCGAGATCGGGCCGAGCGCGTAGGCCCCGGTGAGCACCGTCAGGCCAAAGGCCAGTGCCACACCATGAAAGCCGATGCCAAGTTGCGGAAAGGCAGCGGCCAACACCGCGCTGCCGCAGCCGCCAAAGGTGAGCCAGAACGTGCCAATGAATTCGGCGGACCATTTCTTGACGTTGCTGTGCATGGTGATACTCCCTGGAAGAAAAGTGTGGTGGCGGTATTGGCGGCAGCCAGCTCTGCTTGCGCAGAACCGCACCACAATAACCCTAAATGTTGAAAAAGACGAGCGATGGTCTCATTTGGCAATGAATTGTCAAACGTTGCACCCATCCTGAGCCCGTGCGGCCCGGTGAGGGTGGGCCTGCTTGGCACGCCGGCCCTTGCGCGCTATGGATAATTTGCCCCGCGCCCCCAGCTACGGGCCGTTCCCCTTTTTCATTGATGGCACCAGAAACCGACACCATGAGCAAACAAACCCTGTCTTTCCAGGCCGAAGTGGCCCAGTTGCTGCACCTTGTCACCCATTCTCTGTATTCCAACCAGGAAATCTTCCTGCGCGAGCTGATCTCCAACGCGTCGGACGCCTGCGACAAGCTGCGTTTTGAAGGCCTGAACAACGCCGCCTTGTACGAAGACGCCCCCAACCTCGAAGTGCGGGTTGCCTTCGACAAGGCAGCCAGGACGCTGACCATCACCGACAACGGCATCGGCATGAGCGCGCAGGAGGCCATCGACCACCTGGGCACCATTGCCAAGAGCGGCACCAAGGACTTCATGGGCAAGCTCTCGGGTGACCAGAAGCAGGATGCCCAGCTCATCGGCCAGTTCGGCGTGGGCTTCTATTCGGGCTTCATCGTGGCCGACAAGATCACCGTGGAATCGCGCCGCGCGGGCCTGAAGGCCGACGAAGGCGTGCGCTGGGTGAGCGGCGGCAGCGGCGATTTCGAGGTCGAGACCATCACCCGCCCCGCGCGCGGCACCAGCGTCATCCTGCACCTGCGCGACGATGCCGAGGAATACCTCAACGCCTGGAAGCTCAAGCAGGTCATCGCCAAATACTCCGACCACATCAGCCTGCCCATCCTGATGGAAAAGGAAGAGTGGAAAGACGGCGAGCTCATCAACCCCAATGACGAAAACGGCGGCCGCCAGCCCGGCGGCATGGTCAAGACCGGCGAGTGGGAAACCATCAACAAGGCCAGCGCCCTGTGGACGCGCCCCAAGAAGGACATCACCGACGAGCAGTACGCCGAGTTCTACAAGACCATCAGCCACGACCACGAGGCCCCGCTGACCTGGGCGCACAACCGCGTCGAGGGCAACACCGAATACACGCAGTTGCTCTACATCCCCGCCAAGGCCTCGTTCGATTTGTGGAACCGCGACAAGAAGGCCGGCGTGAAGCTGTATGTGAAGCGCGTGTTCATCATGGACGACGCCGAGGCGCTGATGCCCAGCTACCTGCGCTTCGTCAAGGGCGTGATCGACTCGGCCGACCTGCCGCTCAACGTGAGCCGCGAGCTGCTGCAGGAAAGCCGCGACGTGCGCGCCATCCGCGAGGGCAGCACCAAGCGTGTGCTGAGCATGCTGGAAGACCTGGCCAAGCACGACCGGCATGACACCACGGCCAATGCCGGTGGCGTGACCGATGTGGTCGATGCCGACGACAAGGCCAAGGAAGGCAAGTACACCGCGTTCTACAGCGAGTTTGGCGCCGTGCTGAAGGAAGGCCTGGGCGAAGACTTCGGCAACCGCGAGCGCCTGGCCAAGCTGCTGCGCTTTGCCAGCACCAGCAGCGACACCCTCACTGTGGGCTTTGCCGACTACAAGGCGCGCATGAAGGAAGGCCAGGAGGCCATCTACTACATCACCGCCGACACCCTGGCGGCCGCCAAGAACAGTCCGCAGCTCGAAGTCTTCAAGAAGAAGGGCATCGAGGTGCTCTTGATGACCGACCGCGTGGACGAGTGGGCGCTGAACTACCTGCACGACTTTGACGGCACGCCGCTGCAAAGCGTGGCCAAGGGCGCGGTGGACCTGGGCAAGCTGCAGGACGAAGCCGAGAAAAAGGCCGCAGAAGAAGCCGCCGAAGCCTTCAAGCCCGTGCTGGCCAAGCTGAAAGAGGCGCTCAAGGACAAGGCCGAGGACGTGCGCGTGACCTCGCGCCTGGTGGATTCGCCCGCCTGCCTGGTGGTGCAGGACGACGGCATGAGCACCCAGCTCGCCCGCATGCTCAAGCAGGCCGGCCAGCAGGCCCCCGAAACCAAGCCGGTGCTGGAGGTGAACCCCGAGCACGCGCTGGTGAAAAAGCTCGACGGCAACGTGCACTTCCACGACCTGGCGCACATCCTGTTCGACCAGGCCCTGCTGGCCGAAGGCGGCCTGCCCGAGGACCCGTCGGCCTACGTCAAGCGCGTCAACGCGCTGCTGGCGTAAGCCGCACCGCGCAAAGCCTGGCCATGCTGACCTTGTCGCGAGCACTGCCCTGCGTCGCACTGGTGCTGGCCGCCATGCTGTCGGGCTGCGGCTCGGTGGGCGCCGGCGTGGGCATTGGCATCCCCGTCGGCCCCGTCTCCGTGGGCGTGGGGGTGGGCAGTGGCGGGGTCAGCGCCGGCGTGGGCGCCGGCGCCGGGCCGTTGGGCGTGGGTGTCGGCGTCAACCAGCGCGGGCAGGTGATGGGTGGCGCGGGCGTTGGTGCCTCCACCGGCGTGGGCGCCGCCCGCGTGGGTGCCAGCGTGGGCACATCGACCGTGCTGCATGACCCGCAGCGGCCTGCGGCCGCCCCCGATATCCCCGCCGACGCACCCGCCCCAGCACCCGACCCTGGCCAGATCCAGTGGCGCGACTCCAGCGGCCGGATCGTGCCTGCCTGCAGGGTGCACGGGGGCTGCTGAAGCAGCCAGCGCTGCAGGTATCCCCTAATGGCATGGGGCGCCGCGTTCCCCCAACATCGTCTCCTTGATGACACAAACGGAGACGGCACATGAAGACCACAACCTTGCTGGCCACCCTGGCCCTGGCCCTGGGTGCCACCGGGCTCGCGCAGGCGCAAACCGGCGCCGCTGCCAACAACTACCCCAGCCGACCCATCACCCTGGTGGTGCCGGCTGGCGCAGGCGGCGGCACGGACGTGGTGGCGCGCGTGCTGGCGGACCAGCTGGGCAAGCGCCTGGGCCAGGCCGTGGTGGTGGACAACAAGACCGGCGCATCCGGCATGCTGGGCACCCAGGCCGTGGCCCGCGCCGCGCCCGATGGCCATACGCTGCTGGTGGCCTATTCCACGCCGGTGTTCTATGTCCACCACATGTTTGCCAAGGTGCCCTACGACATCCGCAAGGACTTCGAGTTCATCACCCAGCTGGCGTCCACCAGCCTGGTGATGATGGTCAACGCCAACGTGCCGGTAAAAAACATGAAGGAATTCATGGCCTGGGCGCAGCAAAACAAGGGCAAGGTCAACTACGGCTCCTACGGCCAGGGCTCGGCGGGCCACCTGATGAGCGCCTACCTGAGTGATTCGCGCAAGCTGGACATGACCCACGTCGCCTACAAGAGCGAGGCGCCGCACATCCAGGACCTGGCGGGCGGCGTGGTGCCCTGGGGCCTGGGAACCGTCGCGGCGGCCCAGGGCGTGATCAAGGATCAGCGCGTGCGGCCGATCGCCATCTTTGGCCCCCGGCGCCTGGCCGACATGCCGGACGTAGCCACCATGGCCGAGCAGGGCTTTCCTGACGCCGAATTCAACACCGTCGCCTGGTTCACCCTGCTGGCGCCCGCCGGCACCCCCAAGCCCATCTTGCAGCGGCTGGAAAAAGAGACGGTGGAAATCATCCATTCCACCGCCATGAAGGCGCGCTTCCAGGTCTTTGGCCTGGAGGGCGTGCCAGGCGGGTCGGCCCAGTTCCGCAAAGACTTCGACGCCGTAGACCCTGTGATCCAGAAGCTGGTGAAAATCTCCGGCGTCAAAATGGACTGATCGGGCGCGGTGTTGGTAATGGAGAGGGCAGGAAGCATGTGCAGCGGAGTCGCTCTTGGCCGCATCCCGCCTTCCATGCCTCACCCCACCAGCGGCTCCTCCTGCATCGCCTCGATCTGCTCGTGCAGCATGTCCACCTGGCCCTTCCAGTAGTCGCTGCTGCCAAACCACGGAAAGTTGATCGGGAAGATCGGGTCTTGCCAGCGCCGGGCGAGCCAGGCGCTGTAGTGGATCAGGCGCAGCGTGCGCAGCGGTTCGATAAGGGCCAGCTCGCGCCGGTCAAAGCTGCGGAACTGTTCGTAGCCATCGAGCAGGGCGCCGAGCTGGTGCGTGCGCTGGCGCCGGTCGCCCGACAGCAGCATCCACAGGTCCTGCACGGCCGGGCCCATGCGGGCGTCGTCCAGGTCCACAAAGTGCGGGCCGCCGCGCCCCCATTCATCCAAGGGCGTCCACAGGATGTTGCCGGGATGGCAGTCGCCGTGCAGGCGCAGCGGGGTGGCGTCTTGGAGGCCAAAGGGGCCTGCGGCGGTGGTATCGCCTGCGCTGCCAGCAATCAAATCAAGCGCTTTTTCGCAAGCGTCGCGCCAGGCCGATTGCACGTCGAGCGGGATCAGGTCGTGCGCCAGCAGCCAGTCGCGCGGCTCGGTGCCGAACTGGGCAAGGTTGAGCGCGGTGCGGTGGGTGAAGGGCTGCGCCGCACCCACGGTGTGGATGCGCGCCAGAAAGCGGCCAATCCATTCGAGCACCTCGAAATCGTCCAGCTCGGGCTGGCGGCCGCCGCGCCAGGGGCTGACCGAGAACATGAAGCCGCCGTGCGGGTGCAGCGTGCGCCCGTCCAGCACCAGCGGCCCCACGGCGGGCACCTCGGCGGCCATGAGGTCGGCGGCGAAGGCATGTTCTTCGAGGATCTGCGCCTCGCTCCAGCGGCCGGGGCGGTAGAACTTGGCGACCACGCGTTCGCCGTCTTCCAGCGTGACCTGGTAGACGCGGTTTTCGTAGGATGACAGCGCCATCAGCCGGCCATCGCCATACAGGCCCACGCTGGCCAGCGCGTCGAGCACGGCGTCGGGGGTCAGGGTGGCAAAGGGGTGCGCACCAGGCGCTTCGGGGGAAATGTGCATCGGGCCATTGTCGCCCGGCCGCAGTGGCCCCACCGCGGGCATGGCAGGGCGCCTGGCATGACCAGAATCTTGGATAAATGGGCTCTGCCACCCGATGGCATTGCGCAAGAAGCTCTATTTTTAATAGGAAAAGACGGGTGGATACAGCCGCCCCGTTGGGGCTTACTCGCTGTATTCGCGTGCCAGCTGGGCAAAGGGCAGGGCCTGCTTGACCAGGATGACGGTGCAGGGCGCGTCGCGGGCCACGCGCATGGGCACGGTGGCGATGAAGCGCTGGGTCTGCAGCCCATGCGTGGCGGCGCCCAGGATCATCATGCTGACCTGGTTGCCCTCGGCGTAGCGCACCAGCGCCTGGGCCACGTCGCCCGCTTCGAGGACGTGGTAGCTCACGCTGTGGTCCGCCAGGTCGAGCGGTTCGGCCCATTGCCGCAGACGCGCGCGGTGCTGGCGGTGCAGCGCGGTTTCGCTGTGTTCGCTGTCGGTGCTGCTGCTGGCCGAGGGCGAGATCACGGTGACGCAGGCCAGCCGCGCACCCGGGCGGATGCCCAGCGAGCGCCCCACGGCCTGGCGCAGCGAATACAGGGTGGCATCGGTCACGTCGTCGTGCGGCACGGCCACCATGACGATGGGCACTTCTTCGATCTGGCGCGTGGGCAGCGGGCTGGGCTGGTAGTGCATGCCGGCGGCCTTGATCCAGCGCTTGAAGTGTGTGCGTGCGCCCGGGCCGCGCTGGCGCTGGCCGCGCTCGGTGACGGGCACCTGGTCGGGGTGGGCCAGGTCGAAGGCCAGGTGCGCGGCCGAGGGGTGTCGTTTGGCGGCCTCGGGTTCCAGGCAGCGCAGGATGGTTTCCTGCAGCCATTCGGGCAGGTCGGGGCGGTGCTGGCGCGGCGGCATGGGCGACATCCACAGGCGCTGGCGCAGGCCGCCTGGCGTGGTGGGCGCGCCAAAGGGCAGCTCGCCCGTGGCCAGTTCGTACAGCATGACGCCGATGGCAAAGATGTCGCTGCGCGGGTCGCCGCGCACGCCCACCACCTGCTCGGGCGCGATCCAGGCGGGCGAACCCACGGCGCGGCGCAGCTCTTCGGCCAGCAGGTCGGGGTAGTGGGCGTGGCACGACAGGCCAAAGTCGAGCAGCACGGCATGGTCGTCGTGGGTGAACAGCACGTTGCCGGGCTTGAGGTCGAGGTGGCAGACGTTCTGCTGGTGCAGGCTGTGCGCGGCACGCCCCATGGCGGCGCCCAGGCGGGCGATGGTTGCCACGTCGGGCCGCCCGGCTGCGTCCAGCCAGTGCTGCAGGGTACGGCCCGTCAGGTATTCCATGACCAGGTAGGGCAGGCGCTCCAGGTCGCCCGCGGCGACAAAGCGCGGCACATGGGGGCCGGTGAGCACGGGCAGGATCTGCAGCTCGACCTCGAAGCTGACGATGTTCTCGGCGCCGTCGCCCGCCGTCATGCGCGGGATCTTCATGGCCAGGGGAAAACCCGGGTTGGGCGCGCCCACCGCGTATTCCACGCGGTAGATATGGGCCATGCCGCCCGAATGGATGCATTCGAGCACGGTGAAGCCATCGATTTCGGTGCCGGGTTCGAGCAGCTTCACCGGCCGGCCTCCAGCCGCAGGGCAAAGTAATCGGGCATGGCGTTTGTGGCCCGGATGGCGGCGGCAGCGGCGGCATGGTCGTAGGGCACGCGCTCAAAGCGCAGCAGCCAGGCGTCGGTGTCGAGCAGGGCGTACATGGCGCGCGGGTCACCGTCGCGCGGCTGGCCCACCGAGCCGATGGTGGCCACCCATTGCCGGCGTGGCGCCACCGGAATGGCCACGCCCGGCTGGGGCGCAAAGCGCATGAGCCCTCGCCCGGTGCCACGGTAGTACAGCGTCTGCCGGTGCACATGGCCGCAGAACACATGGCGGATGCCGGGGCGCTGGGCGGCGGCGTCCAGGCACTGGCCCGCCACGGCTTCGTTGTCCACATAGCGCCAGCGCTCGGGCGCGTCGGCGCTGGCATGCACCAGCAGGACGCCGCCCACCTCGGCGACGAGGGGCAGGTTGGCAAGAAAGGCGCGCTCCGGCGGCGTGAGCTGGTTGTGGGTCCAGCCGGCTCCCTGTGCGGCCACGGTGCTGGCGGCCCGGTCACCTGGAGCCGGGGGGTGCACGGCCAGGGCGTCGTGGTTGCCGCCGATCACGCAGTGGCCCTCTGCCACCAACGCCATGGCCTGCCGCACCACATAGCCGGGGTCGGCACCATAGCCCACCAGGTCGCCCAGCCAGGCAAAGTGCTGCGCGCCCTGCGCGCGGGCGTGGTCCATGCAGGCGTCGAGCGCCTGGCGGTTGGAATGAATGTCTGACAGCAGCGCCAGCTTCATCGGTGCCTCCTTGATGGCACCATCCTAGCCGAGGCCTGTCGGCATGCCACCAGAAGGCTGTGCCGGCGGGTCGCCGGAGCACCAGGCCTACCGGCGCTGCCGGTGCTTCAGACCAGTGTGAGCGTCACGTCGATGTTGCCACGCGTGGCGTTGGAGTAGGGGCAGACCTGGTGGGCGGCATCCACCAGGGCCTGCGCTGCGGCACGGTCCATGCCAGGCAGGCTGATGGCCATGCGCACGGCAATGCCATAGCCCGCGCCGAGCTTGCCCAGGTCCACGCTGGCGTCAATGGCCAGGTCCTGGGGCAGGGTGATCTTCTGCTGGCCGGCCACGGCCTTCATGGCGCCGATGAAGCAGGCCGAGTAGCCGGCCGCGAACAGTTGCTCAGGGTTGGTGCCCGTGCCGGCGGTGCCGGGGGGCGACAGCTGGATGTCCAGGCGGCCATCATCGGTGCGCGAGGCGCCGTCGCGGCCCCCGGTGGTGTGGGCGTGGGCGGTGTACAGAACTTTTTCAAGCGAGGCCATGGTGTCTTCCTTTGCAGGTAATGCCCGCAGCGCGGGACGGTGAGGGAACGTGAACGGGTGGATGCCATCAAGGCGCGCTCAGCCGGGCGCGCAGGGTCTTGAGCTGGCCGGTCAGTGCCGCCAGCTCGGGCCGCGTGCACTGGCTGCGCTGCAGCACGCAAGGCGGAATGCGTTCTGCGGCATCGCGCAGCGACCGCCCCGCGGGCGTCAGGCGGATGCGCACGCGCCGCTCGTCCTCGGCGTCGCGCAGGCGGGCAATCAGCCCCGATGTTTCGAGGCGTTTGAGCAGCGGGGTGAGCGTTCCCGAATCCAGGTACAGGCGCTCGCCCAGGGCGCTGACCGTGATGCCGTCGCCTTCCCACAGCACCAGCATCACCAGGTATTGCGGGTAGGTCAGGCCGATGGTGTCCAGCAGGGGCTTGTACAGCTTGGTCATGGCCAGTGAAGCCGAATACAGCGCAAAGCACACCTGGTTGTCCAGTTGCAGCGTGGCGGGGCTCGGTGAAAGGGGCGTGGTCTTGCGTGGCATGGCCTGTATTTTTGCTGGCAATTAAATTGTGTAAAATTTAATTGCCAAAAACCTTTATCGCGAGAAGGACTTCTGGCAACTCGCCGGGCCGAAAAAAGGCGCCCTCGGACGCCTTGTGCTGTGCCATGCGTTGCCGCAGGGCTCAGTAGCTGTAAACGCCCCGGCCGGTCTTGCGGCCCAGGCGGCCAGCGGCCACCATTTCGCGCAGCAGCGGGCAGGCGCGGTACTTGCTGTCGCCAAACTCGGCCAGGTACACGTCCATCACGGCCAGGCACACATCGAGGCCCACCATGTCGGCCAGGGCCAGCGGGCCGATGGGCTGGTTGCAGCCCAGCTTCATGCCGGCGTCGATGTCCTCGGGCGTGGCCAGGCCTTCGGCCAGCACGAAGAAGGCTTCGTTGATCATGGGCACCAGGATGCGGTTGACCACAAAGCCGGGAGCGTTTTTCACGGTGATGGGGCTCTTGCCCAGCGCCTCGGCCATGGCCTTGACGGCGTCGTGCGTGGCATCGCTGGTCTGCAGGCCACGGATGATTTCCACCAGCGCCATCATCGGCACCGGATTGAAGAAGTGCATGCCGATGAACTTGTCGGCGCGGCTGGTGGCGGCGGCCAGCTTGGTGATGGAGATCGACGAAGTGTTGGAGGCGATGATCACGTCGGGGCCGACGATGCCGTCCACCTGCTGGAGGATCTTGAGCTTGAGCGCGTAGTTCTCGGTGGCGGCCTCGATCACCAGCTGGGCGGCCCTGAGTTCGTCGTAGCTGGTGGAGACCTTGATGCGCGCCAGGGCAGCGTCCTTGTCGGCGGCGCTGATCTTTTCCTTCTTGATCAGGCGGTCCAGGCTGCCGGCCACCGTGGCCAGGCCTTTTTGCACGGCGGCGTCAGAAATATCCACCATCACCACGTTGATGCCCGACACGGCGCAGGCCTGCGCGATGCCGTTGCCCATGGTGCCGGCACCAATGATGCCAACGGTTTGAATCGTCATAGAAAAAGCCCTCTTCATAAGTGAAACAGACAGCCGAGATGGTAAAGGGAGCGCATGTCCGTTCGGTTATCGTGTCCGCAGACCGCCGCACCACAGGCGGAAGAGACAAAAATCCATGTTCGACTACATCGTGATCGGAGGCGGATCGGCCGGCGCCGTGCTGGCAGGGCGCCTGACCGAAGACCCCGGTGTGCGCGTGTGCCTGCTGGAGGCAGGGCCCGCCGACAAAAGCGTTTTCATCCATTGTCCCGCCGGGCTGGCCGTGATGGCGAAGTTCGAACTCAACAGCTGGGGGCAGAACACCACGCCGCAGTCCGCGCTCAACGGGCGCCAGGGGTACCAGCCCCGGGGCAAGGTGCTGGGGGGATCGAGTTCGATCAATGCCATGGTGTACGTGCGCGGCCAGCATGCCGATTACGACCACTGGGCAGCGCAGGGCAATCCCGGTTGGGGCTGGGACGATGTCAAGCCCTACTTTTTGCGCGCCGAAAACAACGAACGCGGCGCGGACGCATGGCATGGCCAGGGCGGCCCGCTGAATGTGGCCGATCTGCGCGCGCCCCACCGGTTCAGCCGGTTTTTCACCGAGGCCGGGGTGCAGGCCGGCTACCCGCACAACCCCGATTTCAACGGCGCCAGGCAGGAAGGCGTGGGCCTGTACCAGGTCACGCAGAAGAACGGCGAGCGCCACAGCGTGGCCAAGGGCTATCTCACCCCGCACCTGGCGCGGCCCAACCTGCAGGTCATCACCCAGGCGCATGCCACGCGGGTGCTGCTGGAGGGCCGCCGCGCCGTGGGCGTGGAATACCGCCAGGGCGGCCAGCTGCGCCAGCTGCGGGCCGTGCGTGAGGTGCTGCTGAGCGCCGGCGCGCTGCTGTCGCCGCAGCTGCTGATGCTGTCGGGCATCGGCCCGGGGACGCAACTGCAGCGCCATGGCATCGCGGTGCAGCACGACCTGCCTGGCGTGGGGGCGCACCTGCACGACCATCCGGACGTGGTGCAGATCATGGATGCGCCGGGCCTGACCGATCTGTTCGGGCTGTCGCTGCCCGGCATGGTGAACCTGGTGCGCGGCATGCTGCGGTGGCGCCACAGCCGCACCGGCATGCTCACCACTAATTTCGCCGAGGCGGGGGGCTTCATCAGGAGCGATCCGTCCGAGCCGGCGCCTGATCTGCAACTGCATTTCGTGATCGGCAAGCTGCTGGACCATGGCCGCAAGACCGTGCTGGGCCATGGCTACTCGTCCCATGTCTGCCTGCTGCAGCCCAGGAGCCGCGGCACCGTCTCGCTGGCCAGCAAGGACCCGCTGCAGCTGCCGCTGGTGGACCCCCGTTTCCTGAGCGATCCCGACGACATGGCGCGCATGGTGCGCGGTGTGCAGCGGATGCGCCGCATCCTGGGTCAACCGGCGCTGGCGCGGCTCGGCGCGAAGGAACTGGCTGCCTCGGCCGGCGCCCGCACCGATGCGCAGATCGAGCAGTTCATCCGCCAGCATGCCGACACCATCTATCACCCCGTGGGCTCCTGCCGCATGGGACCGGGCCCGCTGGATGTGGTGGATGCCCAGTTGCGTGTGCATGGCATGCAGGGGTTGCGCGTGGTGGACGCGTCCATCATGCCGCGCATCGTGAGCGGCAACACCAATGCACCCACGGTGATGATTGCCGAAAAGGCGGTGGACCTGCTGCGTGCCGCGGTGTAGGGCGGGGCGAGGATGTTGTTGGCTTGCAGCGCTGGTATGGCAAGCGCTGGCGGCTATACAAAGAATAGTTGAATCAGGCGCGAAAGCGCCGCCGCGTGAGCGCCAACGCCACCCAGAAAGCCGCCACGGTGGTGGCCACCAGCACCGCAGCGTGGCGCAGCGCGTGGTCGGGCCACTGGTCCATGAACAGCGGCCGCACCAGCTCGACGGCATTGGTCAGCGGCAGCCAGTCGGAAATGGCGCGCACGATGGGCGGCAATTGCTCGCGCGGAAAGAACACGCCCGACAGGAACATCATGGGCGTGAGCACCAGCGTGAAGTAGTAGGTGAAGAAGTCGTAGCCCTTGGCCAGCGCGTTGAAGATGAGGGCAATGCTGGAGAACATGATGCCCACCCCCAGCAGCACCGGCCAGGCCACCAGCAGTTTGGGGCTGTGGCTGATGGAGAGCGCCAGCATCACGCCCATGATGGCGGTCACGGTGAACAGCGCCTTGAAGGTGGCCCACAGCATCTCGGCCAGCACCACGTCGTCCAGGCTGATGGGCGCGTTCATGATGCCGTCCCAGGTCTTTTGCACATGCATGCGCGAGAACGCCGAATACAGCGCCTCGAAGCTGGCGGCGTTCATGGCGCTCATGCAGATCGAGCCGCTGGCCAGGAACAGGATGTAGGGCACTTTTTGCCCATTCACGCTCAGCTCGCCCACCAGCGCGCCCATGCCGTAGCCAAAGGCCACCAGCCACATCAGCGGTTCGGCGATGTTGCCCACCAGGCTGGGAATGGCCAGCTTGCGCCACACCAGCAGGTTGCGCAGGAACACCGGCCAGCAGCGGGCGGAAAGGCGGGGTACTCGCCATACCGACGCAATGGGCGGGGCGGCGGTGGTGGTTGGAGACGAGGCGGTAGGCATGGGCTGATTGTGCGATGTTGGCCGTCCAGAGGACAGCCCGGTTGTGTGCTGCGGCCATCGCTGAATGTCACCACCAACGCTTGGCCGCGGCATGGGGGTGGCCCTGGCGCGTGCGGCCGATGTGGACGCGGCGCGAAGCAACGCCAGGTTGGCCGTCAGCCAGGTCAGGCCACGCAAGACGCGATGACTTGGTTTGAGCGAAATTGGCTGCTAGTGCTTATCTATCAAGCGCTAAAAGCTATCTTTTTAGGGGTAATTTGTTTGTGGGGCGGTTTCTGCTTACTCCGCTCCGCCCAGCTCGCTTTCAATCTGCTCAATGCTAGGCAAACTGGTTTGCAACTCGGCCGGCAGGGATTCCAGCAGTTTGTATTCGGCGATACCCATAGGTTGGGTTTTATCGCCCAAGGCATATTCAGCCACAACCTTGTTTTTGCTCTTGCACAGCAACAGTCCAATGGTGGGGTTGTCGTGATCGCTTTTCACTTGGCGATCCACCGCAGTCAAATAAAAACCGAGCTGCCCCAGATGCTCGGGCTTGAATTTTCCGCCCTTGAGCTCGATCACCACATAGCAGCGCAGTTTGAGGTGGTAGAACAGCAGGTCGATGAAGAACTCATCGCCACCCACATCCAGCAGCACCTGCCGCCCCACGAACGCAAAACCCGCGCCCAGCTCCAGCAGAAATTCGGTGACGTGCTTCACCAAGGCGTGTTCGACTTCGCGCTCTTGGGCCTCGTCGGTCAAGCCCAGAAAGTCGAAACGGTAAGGGTCTTTCAGCGACTCGCGCGCCAGATCGGACTGTGGCTTGGGCAAGCTGGCTTCGAAGTTAGTGCCGGCTGAGCCACTGCGTTCCAGCAAGCGGGTTTCGATCTGCATCACCAAGACATTGCGTGACCAGTTGTGCTTGATTGCCTGCGCCGCATACCAGCGGCGGGTTTCAGGTGCAGGCAGCTTGTCCAGCAGGGCCAACTGGTGGTACCAGGGCAATTGTGCAAGCACCGCTTGCACAAATTCCGCATCCGGCCACGCCTCGGAAAAAGCACGCATGTATTTGAGATTGCGCGGCGAAAAGCCCTTCATTTCCGGGAAGGCCGTGCGCAGGTCATGCGCCAGCCGCTCAATCACCTTGGCACCCCAGCCCTGCTGCGCCTGCCGCGCCAGAATATCGCGCCCAATCTGCCAGTACAGCAGCACCAGCTCGCGGTTGACTGCCAACGCCGCACGCTGCTGGGCCGTGTGGATGCGGGTTTTCAGGTCGATCAGCCAGTCTGCATAACCTTCGGGCGTAGGTGCGAGGGAAACGGGCTGATCGATCATGTTTCGCTGTCCTTTAGCGGTAGCCACGCCGCACCAGCTGCAGGATGCATGGGATGTTGACCCGTGAGTCTTCGCTGAAAACCATCAGAACCACTCCCTTTGCATGTTCTTGGTGTTCCTGGCTCGTTGAATCTTCCTCTGAGCCACGGGCGTGTGCCGATTTGCCAAATGCGACGGAGGGTATTTTCCACCGATCAGCCTGTCTTGCCTTTTGGCTACCGCCATCGACAGATGATGTCGTTGGGGAACACCGTTTGCGCTACCCCGTGCGTTTTCAGCCGTCCTCGCGGATCTGCCGCCCCGTGAGCTTGAGGAACAGATCCTCCAGGTTGGCTGGCCGGTGCAGCGTGCGCAGATGGTCCAGCTGGCCCAGCGCCTGCAGCAGCGGCTGGGCGTTCTGGGTGTAGAAGAAAACGGTCTCGCCGCTGACCTCCACGCGCGCGGCCAGCGGGCGCAGGGCATCGTCCTGGGCCAGGGCCACGGCACCCACGCCATAGACCTCCACCACGTCGGGTTCCAGGTGCCGGGCGATCAGCTCGCGCGGACGGCCCTCGGCGATTTTTTTGCCATGGTCCAGCACCAGCAGGCGCGAGCACAGGCGTTCGGCCTCGTCCATGAAATGGGTGGTGAGCAAAATGGACTTGCCCTGTTGCAGCAGCCGTTGCAGGCGTTCCCACATCAGGTGGCGGGCCTGGGGGTCGAGGCCCGTGGTGGGCTCATCGAGCAGCAGCAGGCGCGGGTCGTTCACCAGCGCCCGGGCCAGCGACAGGCGCCGCCTCATGCCGCCCGACAGCTCGCCGGGCCTGGCATGCGCCTTGTGCGTGAGCGCCGCGAATTCGAGCAGCTGAGGCACGCGCTCGTCCATCACCGCGCCCTTGAGGCCGAAGTAGCGGCCGAACACGCGCAGGTTCTCGGCGCAGGTGAAATCCGGGTCCAGCGTGTCGAACTGGGTCACCACGCCCAGCTGGGCCTTGATGGCCAGCGCATCGCGGGGCATCCGCAGCGGGGGCGCGCCCGTCCCCGGGTCAAACTGCACGCTGCCGCCGTCGGGGGCGGTGTGCCCCAGGCACATGCGGATGGTGGTGGTCTTGCCGGCGCCATTGGGGCCGATCACGCCCAGGCATTCACCCGGGGCAATGGAGAACGAGACACCATCGACCACCATGGTGTCGCCGTAGCGCTTGTTCAGCTGCGAGGCGGTGAAGAGTTCCGTCATGGGCTGATTGTGGGCGATCTGCCGGGTGCCCGTGCCAGGAAGTTGGAGCGACCGGGTTCGCTTGAAAAGGGGCTGCAGCGGTTTCCGGGTAATTGCCAGCAGCTATTAAAAACGAAGTGGTTGACCGCCGCGTTGGCGCCCGTCGCCGACGCGCGGGCTTACTGGAACGCCACTTCGGCAAAGCTGCGCAGCTTGCGGCTGTGCAGGCGCTGCACGCCGCCCTGGCGCAGGATGTCGATGGCGCGCATGCCGATGCGCAGGTGCTGGTCCACGCGTTCGCGGTAGAAGTGGTTGGCCATGCCGGGCAGCTTGATCTCGCCGTGCAGGGGCTTGTCGCTCACGCACAGCAGGGTGCCGTAGGGCACGCGAAAGCGAAAGCCGTTGGCGGCGATGGTGGCGCTTTCCATGTCCAAGGCCACGGCGCGGCTCTGGCTGAAGCGGCGCTGGGGCAGGTTGTCGGGCAGCAGCTCCCAGTTGCGGTTGTCGGTGCTGGCCACGGTGCCGGTGCGCATGATGCGCTTGAGTTCGTCGCGGCCCATGCGCGTGACGTCGGCCACGGCCTGCTCCAGCGCCAGCTGGATCTCCGACAGCGCCGGAATGGGCACCCACAGCGGCAGTTCTTCATCGAGCACATGGTCCTCGCGCACATAGGCGTGGGCCAGCACGTAGTCGCCCAGCTGCTGGGTGTTGCGCAGGCCGGCGCAGTGGCCCAGCATCATCCAGGCGTGCGGGCGCAGCACGGCGATGTGGTCGGTGATTGTCTTGGCGTTGGCCGGGCCTACGCCGATGTTGACCATGGTGATGCCGCTGCGGTCGGCGCGCACCAGGTGGTAGGCCGGCATCTGCGGCAGGCGCGGCGGCGGCGCGCCGAGCTCGTCGCCCGCCTCGGCGGCCAGGCCCGTGCGGCGCGTGACCACGTTGCCGGGTTCGATGAAGGCGATGTATTCGCTGTCCGGATTGGCCATTTCGGCGTGGCCCAGGCGCACGAACTCGTCGATGTAGAACTGGTAGTTGGTGAACAGCACGAAGTTCTGGAACCACTCGGGCTGCGTGCCCGTGTAGTGGCGCAGGCGGTGCAGCGAATAGTCCACGCGCGGGGCCGTGAAAAGCGACAGCGGCTGCGCCTCGCCGGGGCGGTGCTGGTGTGTGCCGTTGGCGATGCCGTCGTCCATGGCGGCCAGGTCGGGCAGGTCGAACAGGTCGCGCATCAGCATGCGGCGCTCGGGGCTCAGCGTGCCCTCCACATGGTCGTGCTCGGCGAACGAGAAGTGGATGGGGATGGGGTGGGCGCTGGTGCCCACCTCCAGCGCCACGCTGTGGCTGTGGCGCAGCAGGCGGAACTGCTCGGCGTAGTAATCGGCGAACAGATCGGGGCGGGTGAGGGTGGTTTCGTAGCGACCAGGGCCTTCCACGAAGCCGTAGGCCAGCTGGCTGTCGGCCCGCGCCACAGTGGTGGTGTGCACGCGCACGAAGGGGTAGAACGCGCGCACGGCGCCGTCAGGCGTCTCGCCGGCCACGAAGCGCTGCATGGCAGCGCGCAGGTGGCCGATCTGCTGCTGGTAGATGCGCTGCACCTGGGCCAGCGCGTCGGCGGGGTCGGTGTGGCGGGTGGGGGCGATGAAGTCGGGGATCTGCGGCATGCGCCTATTGTCCACACGCAGGCGCAGCCGGTGTGACAGCGATCTGCATTCCGGCCAGCAAAGACCGCTGCGCGGCCTCTGGGAGATCGTCAAAACGTTCTTGCGTGATGCCTGCCTCGGGGCAATTGCGCAGGACGTGGAACCTGCGCCGTCGGCCCAACGGCCCGTTGTGTCACCATGAGCGATGGTTTGACAGAGAGGTGTACAAGCCCCATGCAGGATCTGGCAGGTTTTTCCACGGCACTGGCCGTGCTGGCGAGCGCGACGGGATGCGGTTTGCTCATGGGCATCGAGCGCGAGCGTCGCAAGGGCGAGGGGCCGGGCCGGGCGCCGGCCGGGGTGCGCTCGTTCACGCTGGCGTCCATTGGCGGGGCGGCGGCCGCGCTGACGGCCATGGAGGCCCTGGTGGTGGTGGGTGCCGCGTTGGTGGCCGCTTTGACCGTGGTGGCCTATGCCCGCGACCGCTCGGGCGATCCGGGGGTGACCACCGAAATCGCGCTGCTGCTGGCCTACCTGATCGGGGTGACCTGCGCGCGCGACCAGTTGCTGGCCGCCGCGCTGGCAGTGGTGGTGACGGGGCTGCTGGCGCTGCGGGATGCGTTGCACCAGTTCTCCAGCCAGTGGCTGCAGCCCGGCGAGGTGCGCAGCGGGCTCATTCTGGCGGCGCTGGCCCTGCTGGTGTATCCGCTGGCTCCCGACACGCCCTTGTGGCAGGGGGCGCTGAACCCGCGCCTGGTGGTGCGCCTGGTCATCGTGCTGCTGGTGATCCAGTCGCTGGCGCATGTGGCCAAGCGGCTGATGCAGGCGCGCCATGCGCTGGCGCTGTCGGTGCTGGCGTCGGGGTTTGTGTCGAGCACCGCCACCATTGCCAGCCTGGGCATGGAGGTGCGTGCGGGGCAGGCCACGCCGCGCGTCCATGGGGCGGCTGCCGTGCTGTCGTGTGTGGCCACCATGGTCCAGATCGTGGTGGTGGCCGCTACGGTGCAGCCCCAGTGGCTGGCACGGCTGTGGCTGCCCGCCCTGGCGGGTGGCTGTGTTGCGGCGGCCCTGGGGTGGTGGGGCGGGCGCGGTGTGGCGCACCGGCAGGTGCCCGCGCCCGCAGCCGAGGGTGAGGCGGTGGCCGGCATGTTGCCCGACACGCCCATGTTCAAGCTGCGCGACGCCTTGCTCATCGCCGCCCTGCTCACGGGCATCCAGGTGGGGGTGCACCTGCTGACGGCATGGCAAGGCGATGCGGGCATGCTGGCCGGTGCCCTGCTGGCGGCCCTGGCGGATGTGCACGCCGCCACGGCCGCGGTGCTGGTGCGGGGCGGCCCGGACAGCGTTGCGGCACCCGCCATTGCGTCTGCGCTGATGGTGGCGCTTCTGGTGCATGCCGGCAGCAAAAGCGCGGTGGCGCTGGCCAGCGGCGGCTGGCGCTATGCGCTGGCCGTGGCGCCGGGCATTCTGGCGCACACGCTGGCCTTCGTGGGGGTGCTGGCCCTGCAATAGCCTTCCGTGGGTGCCGGCGCACCCCGGCCAGAAGGAGCGCACCGGATAATCGGCCCATGACCTCCAAAGACAATCAAGCCCGCGCTGATTTCAGCACGCTGGCCCTCAGCCCCGCCATGCTGGCCAACCTGCAGCAGCTGGGCTACACGCAAATGACGCCCATCCAGGCGGCCAGCCTGCCGCCTGCGCTGCTGGGCAAGGACCTGATCGCCCAGGCCAGTACCGGCAGCGGCAAGACCGCCGCGTTTGCCCTGGCCCTGCTGGCCAAGCTCAACCCCCGTCGTTTTGCGGTGCAGGCCCTGGTGCTGTGCCCCACGCGCGAGCTGGCCGACCAGGTGACCACCGAGATCCGCCGCCTGGCGCGCGCGGAGGAAAACATCAAGGTCGTGACCCTGTGCGGCGGCGTGCCGCTGCGCGGCCAGATGCTGAGCCTGGAGCATGGCGCCCACATCGTGGTGGGCACGCCCGGACGCGTGATGGACCACCTGGAACGCCAGCACCTCACGCTGGAGGCGCTGAACACCCTGGTGCTCGACGAGGCCGACCGCATGCTCGACATGGGCTTCTTCGACGACATCGCCACCGTGGCCCGCCAGTGCCCCGCACAGCGCCAGACCCTGCTGTTCTCGGCGACCTACCCCGAAGGCATCGCCAAGCTCAGCGCCCAGTTCATGAAGTCGCCCGTGCAGATCACCGTGCAGGCCCAGCACGCCGAGGGCAAGATCGAGCAGCGCTGGTACGAGGTGAAGAACAGCGAGCGCCTGCACGCGGTGTCGCTGCTGCTCAACCACTTCCGGCCCGAATCATCGATAGCTTTCTGCAACACCAAGCAGCAGTGCCGCGACCTGGTGGCCGTGCTGCAGGCCCAGGGCTTCAGCGCGCTGGCGCTGTTTGGCGAACTGGAGCAGCGCGAGCGCGACCAGGTGCTGGTGCAGTTTGCCAACCGAAGCTGCTCGGTGCTGGTGGCCACCGACGTGGCGGCGCGCGGCCTGGACATCGCCAGCCTGGCCGCCGTGATCAACGTGGACGTGACGCCCGACCCCGAGGTGCACATCCACCGCATCGGCCGCACCGGCCGGGGCGATGCCGAAGGCCTGGCGCTCAACCTGGCCAGTCTGGACGAGATGGGCAGCGTGGGCAAGATCGAGGTGCTGCAGGGCCGCGAGTCGCGCTGGTTCCCGCTGGCGGACCTCGCGCCCACGGGCAACGGCCCGCTGGTGCCGCCCATGGTCACCCTCCAGATCATCGGTGGCCGCAAGGAGAAGATCCGCGCGGGCGACGTGCTGGGCGCGCTGACCGGCGACATGGGCTACACCCGCGCGCAGATCGGCAAGATCAATGTGAACGACTTCTCCACCTACGTGGCGGTGGACCGCGCCATCGGCGCCCAGGCCGTCCAGCGCCTGAACCAGGGCCGCGTGAAGGGCAAGACCGTGAAGGCGCGGCTGGTGACGGGCGAAGAATGATCAGCCTGTTGCAGCGCGTGCGGCAGGCGCGCGTGGAGATTGCCGGCGAGGTGGTGGGCGCCATTGGCCCCGGCCTGCTGGTGCTGGTGTGCGCCGAGCGCGGTGACACCGAGGCCGAGGCAGACAGGCTGCTGGCCAAGGTCCTCAAGCTGCGCATCTTCAGTGACGACGCGGGCAAGATGAACCGCAGCGTGCAGGACCTGGACGGCCAGGGCATGGCCGGCGGCGTGCTGCTGGTCAGCCAGTTCACTTTGGCGGCCGACACCACGGGCGGCAACCGCCCCAGCTTCACGCAGGCGGCGGCGCCGCAAGAGGGGCGCAGGCTCTATGACTACCTGGTGGCGCAGGCCCGCGCCGCCCATCCCCAGGTGGCCTCCGGCCAGTTTGCGGCCGACATGCAGGTGCATCTGGTGAACGACGGGCCGGTGACGATTCCCCTGCGCGTGGCGCCTGCCGTCAGTTAATTGCACCAGCGCCTTCACTGCTGTCACCCCACCCGGGATGGACAGGACTACCATGTATTTTTTCGCAGGAGTTTTCCATGTACGAAAAGATTCTGGTTCCCGTGGATGGCAGCGCCACCTCGCTGGCGGGGCTGCAGGAGGCGATTGCCCTGGCGCGGGTGATGGGCTCGACGATCCGGCTTTTGCATGTGGTGGACGAAATCTCGTTCATGACGAGCTTCGAGTCGAGCATGGCGCTGACCGCAGAAGTGTTCGAGTCGCTCAAGAAGGCCGGCCAGGAAGTGCTGCAGGAAGCCCAGAACCGGGTGCGTGCCGCCGGGGTGCCGGTGGAAACCGAGCTGTATGAAAGCTACGCCGGGCGTGTGAGCGATCTCGTGATCACCAAGGCGCGTGAATGGGGTGCGCAGCTCATCGTGCTGGGCACCCATGGCCGGCGCGGCGTGGGCCGCATGCTGCTGGGCAGCGATGCAGAACAGGTGCTGCGCCAGTCGCCGGTGCCCGTGCTGCTGGTGCGCGGCGCCTGAACCCGGCCTGTTCCTGAAATAAGCGAACCATGGCGCATGCCCCGCAGGCTGCATCGCCGCATTTCTGGAACCTGTCCGCGCAGGTCCTGTGCGAACAGCTGCAGTGCGGCCCCGACGGCCTGAGCGACACCGAGGCACAGGCCCGGCTGGCCCGCCATGGCCCCAACGCCGATGCACCGCCGCAGGCCAGGGGATTGCTGGCGGCCATTGGCAGGCGGCTGCGCGAGCCGCTGTCGCTGATCCTGCTGGGCGCGGGCGTGGTGTCGGTGGCCACGGGCGATGGCGTGGGCGGCGGCATCATCGTGACCATCCTGGGGCTGTCGATCGGACTCGACACCGTGCAGGAAGGCCGGGCCAACCGCGCCGCCGAGATGCTGCGCCGCGCCGTGGCACTGCGGGCCGAGGTGCTGCGGGACGGCACCTTTCGCCAGGTGCCGGTGGAAGCAGTGGTGCCCGGCGATGTGATGCGCGTGCGCGCCGGCGACATCATCGCGGCCGATGCCCTGGTGCTGGACAGCGAGGCTTTCACGGCCGGCGAGGCGGCCCTGACCGGCGAGCCCTACCCCGTGGAAAAACGTCCCGGCGTGGTGACCACTTCCGCGGCGGGCGAGGCCAGCAATGCCCTGTTTCGCGGCGCGGTCGCCCAGACGGGCGAGGCGCGGGCGCTGGTGGTGGGCACCGGCCGCAACACCCTGTTTGGCGCGGCCGCCGCCGTGCTGGGCGAGGGGCAGGAAGTCTCCGCCTTCCAGCGCGACATGCATGCCTTTGGCTTGGTCACCGCCCGCCTCACGCTGGCGCTCGTGGTGGTGGTGCTGGCCACGCACATGCTGTTTGGCCGCCCGGTGCTCGAATCGCTGATGTTTGCGGTGGCGCTGGCCGTGGGCCTCACGCCCGAGCTGCTGCCCATGATCACCACCGTGACGCTGTCGCGCGGCGCCTTGCGCATGGCGGGGCGCAAGGTCATCGTCAAGCGGCTGGCCGCCATTCACGACCTGGGCGCCATGACGGTGCTGTGCACCGACAAGACCGGCACCCTGACCAGCGCCGAGATCGCCCTGTCACGCAGCCTGGATGCTGCCGGGCAGAACAGCCCGCTGGCGGCCCGGCTCGGTGCCATGGCCGCCAGCCTGGGCGGCGACCGCGGGGCGCTGGATGCGGCGCTGCTGGCCAGCCACCCCGATGCGTCGCAGGGCTGGACGCTGCTGCAGCGGCACGCGTTTGATTTCAACCGGCGCCTGGGCAGCGTGTGGGCCGAGGGGCCGCACGAGCGTCTGCTCATCGTCAAGGGCGCGCCCGAGGCCGTGCTGGCCCTGTGCACGCGCCACCGCCTGGGGGGCGAGGTGCAGCCCCTGGGCGATGCCGGGCGGGCCGAGGGCTTGCAAAGGGTGCACGCACTGGCCCAGGAGGGGTTGCGCGTGGTGGCTGTGGCCTCGCGCCAGCGGGCGGACGCTGCCGACAGGGCAATACCGCTGTCGTCGGCCGATGAAACGGATCTGGTCTTCGAAGGCCTGTGCGCCTTTGCCGACCCGGCCAAGCCCACGGCGGCGGCGGCCATCGCCCGGCTGTCGGCGGCCGGCGTGCGCCTGAAGATCCTGTCGGGCGACGACCCCATCGTGGTGCAGCGGCTGGCGCAGCAGGTGGGCTTGCCTGCCGACCGGGTGCTGACCGGCGCCGATGTGGCCGCCCTCACCGACGATGCGCTGGCGGTGCAGGCACAGTCGGTGGACATCTATGCCCGCCTCGCACCCGACCAGAAGGCGCGCATTGTGCGGGCGCTCCAGTCGCGCGGCGCGGTGGCGGGCTTTCTGGGCGACGGCATCAACGATGCTCCCGCGCTCAAGGTGGCCGACATCGGGCTGTCGGTGGAAGGCGCCAGCGGCGTGGCCCAGGCGGCTGCCGACATGATCCTGCTGGCGTCCGACCTGGAAGTGGTGGCCGATGGCGTGGAGGAGGGGCGGCGCACCTTCGTCAACATCCTCAAGTATGTGCGCATGGGTGCCAGCTCCAACTTCGGCAACATGCTGTCGATGGCGGTGGCGTCGCTGTTCCTGCCGTTCCTGCCCATGCTGCCCACGCAGATCCTGCTGAACAACCTGCTCTACGACTTCTCGGAAATTGGCATTCCGCTCGACACCGTGCGCCCCGAGGCCATTGCCCGGCCGCAGGTGTGGGACATGCAGGGCCTGCTGCGCTTTGCCGGCACCATGGGCCCGCTGTCGTCGCTGTTCGATCTGGCCACCTTTGGTGGGCTGCTGTGGTTTTTCCAGGCCACCCCCGAGGAATTTCGCACGCTGTGGTTCATGGAGTCCATGGCCACGCAGATCCTGGTGATCTTCATCATCCGCACCCGCGTCCGCCCGTGGCGGGACCTCCCGCACCCGGCCCTGGCGGCGTCGTCGCTCATGGCCTTGCTGGTGGCCATGGTGCTGCCGTTCACGCCGGTGGGTGCCTGGTTCGGCTTCGTGGTGCCACCGGCCGACATGCTGGCGGGCATGGGCGCACTGGTGCTGCTCTATCTGGTCTGCGCGCAGTGGCTCAAGGCCAGGGCGCTGGCCTGGCCGGCCGGTCGTGCCACGGCGTTGACCCGTTGACTGCCAGGGCTTACTGGCGCCAGAAGAACAGGGCGGCCATCACCAGCCCCGTCGCCACGATGCCCCAGCGCAACATGGGCGCCGGAATGCGCCGTGCCACGCGCGCGCCGCCGTAGCCGCCCGCGGTGGCGGCCACCATCATCATCAGCGCCTGCGGCCACAGCACCAGGCCGCCTGCGGCGTAAATGGCCACCGCAATCGCGGTGAGCAGGGCCGACACCCCGTTCTTCAGGCCGTTCATGGCGTTGAGGTTCGTCTGCCCGAGCAGCCCGAACAGCGCCAGCAGCAAGATGCCCAGGCCGCCGTTGAAATAGCCGCCGTAGGCCGCCACGGCCAGCACGCCCAGGGTGGCCTTGGCGGTCGAAGGCTGACCGCCGGCCAGCACCTTGCGCAACTGCGGTCCGAACGCAAACAGCGCCGTGGCCGCCAGCAGCAGCCAGGGCACGACGCGGCGGAAGGTGGCGTCGGGCGTGACCAGCAGCAGCGCAGCGCCCGCCGCGCCACCGATGAGCGACAGCACCACCAGCAGGCGCATCGACAAGCCGGGCGGCGGGGCCGTGTCTTCGCGAAAGCCCCAGGCGCCCGCCAGGTAGCCCGGCAGCAGGGCCACGGTGCCGGTGGCGTTGGCCACCACGGGTGGCACGCCGGTGAAGACCAGGGCGGGCAAGGTCAGAAAGCTGCCGCCTCCGGCAACGGCATTGAGGGCACCGGCCACGAAGGCGGCGGCAAGCAGCAGGGCGGTTTCCAACATGTCTTCGGGGGCGCGAACGCTGGGTTATTGCGTCGATCTTAGGTGGAAGAAAACCGTTGTTTGCGGTTGATTGTGTGCAAAAAAAGGTGGAATTGCTTTGCCGTGGGCCATCCTGCGCCCGGCGCTATTTCGCGTAAGGGTCGGCAAACCCCAGTTCCTGCAGGATGGCAGTTTCGTAGTCCTCCATCTCCTGCGCATCTGCTTCGCTGGTTTCGTGGTCCCAGCCCTGGGCGTGCAGGGCGCCGTGCACCAGCAGGTGGGCGTAGTGCTCCTCCAGGCTTTTGTTCTGCTCGCGCGCCTCGCGCTCGACCACGGGGGCGCAGAGCACCAGGTCGGCCGTCACCACGGGCTCCTGCGTGTAGTCGAAGGTGAGCACATTGGTGGCGTAGTCCTTGTGCCGGTAGTCGCGGTTCAGGGCCTGGCCTTCGTCGGCATCGACGATGCGCACGGTGATTTCCGCATCGCTGGCCAGTGCGTGGCGGATCCAGCGCGTGACCTTGTGGCGCGGCAGCACGGCGCGGTGGGCGGCGGCGCCGTCAAAACGGCCAAACTGCAGCGACAGGGAGAGTTGGTGGAGAGACATTCTTGATCTTTTTTGGCCTCTAGCACTCATGCATCAAGCGCTAGCAGCGATTGAAATAGGCGTTTTAACTGGCACGGCTGCGCACGGTCGGCGCGCGGCGGGACGCGTCATAGGCGTCCACGATGCGCGCCACCAGCGGGTGGCGCACCACGTCGGCACTGGTGAAGCGCGTCACGGCGATGCCTTTTACGCGCTTGAGCACCCGCTCGGCGTCGATCAGGCCGCTCATCGCGCCCTTGGGCAAATCGATCTGGCTCACATCGCCCGTGACCACGGCCTTGGCGCCAAAGCCGATGCGGGTGAGGAACATCTTCATCTGCTCGGGCGTGGTGTTCTGGGCTTCGTCCAGGATCACGAAGGCGTTGTTCAGCGTGCGCCCGCGCATGAAGGCCAGCGGGGCGATCTCGATGGCGTTGCGCTCGAAGGCCTTTTGCACCTTGTCGTAGCCCATCAGCTCGTAGAGCGCGTCGTACAGCGGGCGCAGATACGGATCCACCTTCTGCGCCAGGTCGCCCGGCAGGAAGCCCAGGCGCTCGCCCGCCTCCACGGCGGGGCGGGTCAGCACGATGCGCTGCACGGCGCTGCGTTCCAGCGCATCCACGGCGCAGGCCACGGCCAGATAGGTCTTGCCCGTGCCGGCCGGGCCGATGCCGAAGGTGATGTCGTGCGCTGCGATGTTTTCGAGGTACAGGTTCTGCGTGGGCGTGCGCCCGCGCAGGTCGGCCCGGCGGGTGTTGAGCACGATGGCGCCCTCGGGCACTTCCACCAGCGCGGCATCGCCGGCCAGCATGAGCTGCAGGTAGTCTTCGGTGATGGGACGCTCGGCCATCTCGTACAGGGCCTGCAGCAGTTCCATGGCCTGCGTGGCCTTGGCCTTGGGGCCGTCCACCTTGAACTGCTCGTGCCGGTGCGCAATGTTCACCGACAGCGCAATCTCGATGGTGCGCAGGTGCACGTCGGCCGGTCCGCACAGGTGCGTCAGCCGGGTGTTGTTGTGGGGAGTGAAGGTGTGGCGCAGGATCACGCGGATAATTCCAGTCAGACAAAGGAAAACACGGCAAGAATGACGGCGCAGCAGTGGCTGCATTCGCCGGCAAAGGACATCCATGATAGGCAAATTGACCGGCACCCTGCTGGAGAAGAACCCGCCCGAGGTGCTGCTCGACTGCCACGGCGTGGGCTACGAGGTGCATGTGCCCATGAGCACCTTCTACAACCTGCCCGCCGTGGGCGAGCGCGTGGGCCTGCTCACGCAGTTCATCGTGCGCGAGGATGCACAGCTGCTGTATGGCTTTGCCACGGTGCCCGAGCGGCAGGCGTTCCGCGAACTCATCAAGATCAGTGGCGTGGGCCCGCGCACGGCGCTGTCCATCCTCTCGGGCATGGGCGTGGGTGATCTGGCGCAGGCCATCACGCTGCAGGAGGCGGGTCGCCTCGTCAAGGTGCCGGGCATCGGCAAGAAGACCGCAGAGCGCCTGCTGCTGGAACTCAAGGGCAAGCTGGGCGCCGACATGGGCACGGCGCACGCCCACGCCACCAGCGAGGCGCAGGCCGACATCCTGCAGGCGCTGCTGGCACTGGGCTACAACGACAAGGAGGCGGCGGCGGCCCTGAAGGCCTTGCCGCCGGATGTGGGTGTCAGTGACGGCATCAAGCTGGCGCTCAAGGCGCTGGCGAAATAACCCCCAACGTCAGATTTCAGGAAGAGATGGCAATGAGGTACCGATATTCGATGCACTGGCTGTGCGCTGCGGGTGCAGCGCTGCTGGTGGCCGCGTGCGGCGGTGGCGGTTCGCCTGCGCCAGAGGTATCGGCGGCAGACCGGATCGAGCCCTTTGACCCGAGCCTGGGCAAGGCGGCGAAGGCAGCGGCATCCCCGTTGCGCACTGCCGGGCGTGCACCGCAGGCCACGCCCGTGCGGCTGGGGCCGTTGGCGGCCGCAGCGCTGCAGCCCCTGCAGAAAAAGGCGGCGTCCATCCCGGGCAGCGGCGTGCGCCGGCAAATTGGCCTGGCCCGGGAGGTGACCGCCACGGCCACTTCATCGGGCCTGCGGGGCCAGTTGCAATGGTCCGCCACCGACCGGGACACGCAGCGTGCCGCCATCCGCTTTGTGGCAGATGGTGCGCAGGGCGTGCGCCTGGGGCTGCTGGTGCGTTCGCTGCCGGCGGGCGCCAGGCTGCGGTTTTATGCGCAGAGCGGTGATGCGGAGTTCGAGGTGTCGGGACAGGAGGTGCTGGGCACCCTGGCGCGCAACCTGCAGGCGGGAGACACGGGTGATGCGGCCCGCACCTACTGGAGCCCCGATTTCGGCGGCGCCGAGACCACGCTGGAGCTGGAGCTGCCGGCCAGCGCCGACCTGGACCAGCTCGACATCGCCGTGCCCACGCTGTCGCACTTTTTTGTGTCACCCGAGCGTGCAGCGCAAAACAGCCTGACCAAGGTGGGCGAGGCGGCCACCTGCAATATCGACGTGTCATGCCGGCCCGAATACAGCAGCGAAAGCCGTTCGGTGGCGCGCATGATTTTTGTGGACAACGGCAGCACCTTCGTCTGCACGGGCACCCTGCTCAACGATGCACAGTCGAGCGCCACCCCGTATTTTCTGAGCGCCAACCACTGCGTTTCCACGCAGACGGCGGCGTCTTCCGTGACGACCGACTGGTTCTACCGATCAGCCGCTTGCAACACCACCGAGGTCAACGCGGGCGCGCGGCGCCTGAATGGCGGCGCAACCCTGCTGTACGCGCAGGAGGCTACCGACACATCGTTCATGCGGCTCAATGCAGCGCCACCGGACGGTATCGTGTTTGCCGGCTCCTATTTTGGCGCCGTGGCCGTGGGCGCCGGCATGGCCGGCATCCACCACCCCCAGGGCGATCTGCAAAAGCTCAGCGAGGGGGCGGTGAAGCAGTTCAACAACTGCACCTATGAGACCTGCCAGGTCAGCACACCACAGGATGGGCGTTTTCTGGCTGTGGGCTGGAATGCCGGTACCACCGAGGGTGGCAGCAGCGGCTCCAGCTTGTTCCTGCCCATTGGCAGCAAGCGCTACGTGGCCGGGCAGCTGCTGGGCGGTGCCGCGAGTTGCCAGAATCCCGCCAGTTACGACTACTACGGCCGTTATGACCTGGCATTCCAGGCGGCCCTCAGGAACTGGCTGAAACCGGCGCCATGAACTGGCACCCCAACCGCCCGCAGGGGCAGCACATGGCATGACCATCCAGACCGACGATTTCGCCCCCGCGCCGCCCAAGCGCGTGATCTCCGCTGCACCCGCATCGCCGCAGGAAGAAGCCATCGAGCGTGCCCTGCGCCCCAAGCTGCTGCAGGAATATGTGGGCCAGGCCAAGGCGCGCGAGCAGCTCGAAATCTTCATCGGCGCGGCCAAGAAGCGTGACGAGGCGCTGGACCATGTGCTGCTGTTCGGCCCGCCCGGGCTGGGCAAGACCACGCTGAGCCACATCATCGCGGCCGAGCTGGGCGTGAACCTGCGCCAGACCAGCGGCCCCGTGCTGGAAAAGCCCAAGGACCTGGCCGCGCTGCTGACCAACCTCGAAAAGAACGACGTCCTGTTCATCGACGAGATCCACCGCCTGAGCCCGGTGGTCGAGGAAATCCTCTACCCCGCGCTGGAGGACTACCAGATCGACATCATGATCGGCGAAGGCCCGGCGGCGCGCTCCATCAAGCTCGACCTGCAGCCCTTCACGCTGGTGGGCGCCACCACGCGCGCGGGCATGCTGACCAACCCGCTGCGCGACCGCTTCGGCATCGTCGCGCGCCTGGAGTTCTACACGCCCGAAGAGCTGGCGCGCATCGTCACGCGCAGCGCCGGGCTGCTGGGCACGCCCATGGATGACGAAGGCGGTTTTGAGCTGGCGCGGCGTTCGCGCGGCACGCCGCGCATTGCCAACCGCCTGCTGCGCCGCGTGCGCGACTACGCCGAGGTGAAGGGCTCGGGCCGCATCACGCGCGACATCGCCAACCGGGCGCTGGCCATGCTTGACGTGGACCCGCAGGGCTTTGACGTGATGGACCGCAAGCTGCTGGAGGCACTGATCCACCGCTTTGACGGCGGCCCCGTGGGCCTGGACAACATCGCCGCCAGCATTGGCGAGGAGGCGGGCACCATCGAGGACGTGATCGAGCCCTATCTCATCCAGCAAGGCTACCTGCAGCGCACGCCGCGCGGGCGCATAGCCACGCTGGCGGCGTACCGGCATCTGGGCGTCACGCCGCCGCAGGCGGCTGGCGGACTTTTCTCCGAATGATCGAAGCGCACCCATGGCATTGAGGAATTGGCTGTGAAGCGCCGCTGGCTCACCGTGGCATTGGGCGCTGCCGTGCTGGTGGTGGCTGCCGGTGTGGCGGCTTGGGCGCTGCGCGGCCCGCAGGTCGATGCGCTGACGGTGCAGTCGGCCCCGCTGGTGCGCACCCTGCAGTTCTCGGCCCGCGTGGCCACGCTGTCGCGCGCGGATGTGGGCAGCACGGTCACCGGCCGGGTGGCGCAGGTGCGCGTGCGCGAAGGTGCGCAGGTGCGCCAGGGCGAGGTGCTGGTGCAGCTCGAATCGGACGAGCTGCGCGCCGCGCTGGCGCAGGCGGTGGCCTCCGAGCGCCAGGCGCAGGCGCGCCTGGCGGGCCTGCGCAGCAGCGGCCGCAGGGCTGCGCAGGCCGCACGGGCCCAGGCCGATGCCACGCTGCAGGCCGCAAGCGCCAGCCTGGCGCGGGTGCAGCAGCTGGTGGCGGACGGTTTTTACAGCCCCGCGCAGCTCGACGAAGCCCGCCGCGCGGTCGATGTGGCCCGCGCGCAGCAGCGCAATGCGCAGGCGCAGATCGATGCCAACGCCGATGCAGGCACCGACGTGGCGCAGGCGCAGGCGCAGCTGGCGCTGGCGCAGGCCGCCACCGTGGCGGCCCAGGCCCGCCTGGCGCAGGCCACACTGGTGGCGCCCAGCGAAGCCCGCGTGCTGGTGCGCGCGGTCGAGCCCGGGCAGATCGTGCAGCCCGGCAAGGCCTTGCTCAGCCTGGCGCTGGCCGGTCCGACCCAGCTGGTGGCCCAGGTGGACGAGCGCTTTCTGGACCAGCTGCAGCCGGGCCAGAAGGCCTCGGTGGTGGCCGATGCATTTGCCGGCCAGCGCTTCGCGGCACGCGTGCTGTCCATCGCACCGTCGGTGGATGCCCAGCGCGGCGCCATCGAGGTGAAATTTGCATTGGACGCGCAGGCGCCCGCCTATCTGCGCGAGGACATGACGCTGTCGGTCGAGGTGGAGACCGCCCGGCGCGAAACCGCCCTGGTGCTGCCCCAGGCTGCCTTGCGCGGCGCTGTGGTGGGTGACGCCGGCACCGTGCTGGTGCTGCAGGATGGCCGTGCCCAGGTGCGCAACGTGCGGCTGGGCCTGCGCACGCTCGATGCCGTGGAGGTGCTGGAAGGCCTGGCGCAGGGCGATACCGTGCTGCGCGGCGGCGTGCTGCAGGCAGGCGAGCGCGTGCGTGCCCGCACCGTGGCATGGACCGCGGGCTCTACGGCGCCGGGGGCGGGTGCCCTGGGCCAAGGGCAGGGCGCCGACGCTGGCGCCGCGCTGACCAACGCCATGGGCCGCTGAGCGCACGGTCATGTGGATCTGGCCTGGCTTCGAGTTGCGTGTGGCGCTGCGCTTTCTGCGCGAGGGGCGCATGCAGACGGTGCTCATCATCGTGGGCGTGGCGGCGGGGGTGGCGGTGATCGCCTATATCTCGGCGCTGATCAACGGCCTGCAATCGAACACCCTGGCCAAGACGCTGGGCGCCCAGGCGCACATCACCTTGCGGGCCCCTGATGATCTCGTCACTCCGGCGGCCGTGCCGGCGCCCGGCACGGCCGTATTGACCGAAACGCAGCCGCGTGCGCAGCGCCTGCGCGCGGTGGCCAACTGGCAGGCCCTGGTGCCGCTGCTGGAGGGCTTGCCCGAAGTGGCCGGGGTCTCGCCCATGGTGTCGGGCAGCGGCCTGGCGCTGCGCGGCGAGGCATCGCAGGCCATCGCCCTGATGGGCGTCGACCTGGACCGCTATGACCGGGTGGTGGGATTGCGCTCCAAGGTGGTGAGCGGCAGCGCCCGCCTGTCGCCCGGCGAGGCCATCGTGGGGCGCGAGCTGGCGCAGGACCTGGGCGTGCGCGTGGGCGACCGTTTCACGGTGCAGACTGGGAGCGTGAGCGATTCCGTGCGCGTCACCGCCCTGGTGGACCTGGGTGTGAAGGACCTGAACCGGCGCACCGTGATCGTGCCCCTGCGCGCCGGGCAGAGCCTGCTGGCGCTGCCCGGCGGCGCCAGCCAGCTGGATCTGACCCTCAAGGATGTGTGGGTCGCCCAGGCCCTGGCACGCGCGCTGCAGTCCCGGTTCCCCTACAAGATCGAGAGCTGGCAGGAAACCAACGCCCAGCTGGTGTCGGCGCTGAATGCGCAGTCGATCAGCACGGGCATCATCCGGGGGGTGGTTCTGGCGGTCGTCGTGCTGGGCATCGCCAGCGTGCTGGTGGTGTCTGTCGTGCAAAAGAGCCGCGAGATCGGCATCCTGCGCGCCATGGGCGCCACGCGCGGGCAGGTGTTGCGCGTGTTTCTGGTGCAGGGCGCCGTGGTGGGGGCGCTGGGCTCGGTGCTGGGCCTGCTGCTGGCGGTGGCGCTGATCTGGGTGTTCACCCACTTCGTGCGCGGATCGGACGGCCTGCCGCTGTTTTCCATCACCCTGCCGCCCGCCACGGCGCTGCAGGTGGCGCTGATTGCCTCGGTCTGCGGCGTGCTGGCAGCGGTGGCACCGGCGCGGCGTGCGGCGGCGCTCGACCCGGCGCAGGCCATCCGCATGTAGTGATGAGATTCCCCCCTGTGCGGCTGCGCCGCTTCCCCCCGCTCTCGCAGTGCTGCGCACTGCGGGCAGGGGGACGCCCCCAGCGCGGCGGGGCGGCCCTTGCGCGGGGGCCGCTGGCCTTGGCTGCGCCGGTTTCTTGCGTCCCGGGCGATACGCAGCGCAATGGATTGCAAAAATGTTGATCGAACTACGCGATGTGCGCAAAAGCTACAACGTAGGTCGCGCCAGCGAGGCCGAGGTGCTGCACGGCATCCACCTGCAGGTGCGCCGTGGCGAGTTCATAGCGCTCATGGGCCCCTCGGGCTCGGGCAAGAGCACGCTGCTCAACATCCTGGGCCTGCTGGAACGCATGACGTCGGGCAGCTACCGGCTGGATGGCGAGGCGGTGCAGGGACTCGATGATGCCGCGCTCACGCTGCGCCGGCGCCGCACGCTGGGGTTCGTCTTCCAGTTCCACCACCTGCTGCCGGCTTTCTCGGCGCTGGAGAACGTGACGCTGCCAGCCCTCATGGCCGAAGGCCGGGTGAGTGCCGCGCAGCGCGAACGCGCACGCAGCCTGCTGGACGCCGTGGGCCTGGCCCAGGCCATCGACAAGCGGCCGGGCGAGCTGTCGGGCGGCATGCAGCAGCGCGTGGCGATTGCGCGCGCGCTGGTCATGGACCCGCCGCTGGTGCTGGCCGACGAGCCCACGGGCAACCTCGATACCGCCTCTTCGGCCGAGGTGTTCGCGCTGCTGCGCCGCATCCATGCCGAGCGCGGCACCAGCTTTGTGGTGGTCACGCACGACCCGCGCCTGGCCGCGCGCTGCGACCGGCTGGTGGAGCTGATCGACGGCCGCATTGCGCGCGATGAGCCCATCGCTCCATCCGAAAATTCCCAATAAAAATGGCTTGTAGCGCCCGTCAATAAAGCGCTAAAAGCGATCAAATATGTGGCAAAAGCGGTGCGGGCTGTGACCCAACCCGCCGCACAGGCGCGGCCCAGGCCAGCGGACGCCGTGCAAGGGCCGCCCCGCCGCGCTGGCGGCGTCCCCCTTCCCGCGTCGCGCAGCGAGGCGAGAGAAGGGGGAAGCGGCGCAGCCGCTCAGGGGGATGTGCTCTGTCAGTGCGAGGTGCCTTCCGAGCGCGTGATCTTGTTCCACACGTTGTATTTGCCCACGGGCTTGCTCATGGGCAGGCGCTTGACTTCCTGGAGCGTCTGCGCATCGAACACGATGATCGCGCCGTCCGTCTCCCACACGCTCACCAGCGCGTAGCGGCCGTCCTTGGTGAACTCGGTATGCGCCAGCGTGCGGCCGGGCTCGCGCAGCGTGGCCACGGGCGTGAGCGTGGCTTTATCGATCAGGGTGAGTGTGTCCTTGGCCGTGGGGCTCATCATCGAGTCGGCCCAGGCGTAGCGGGTGGCCTCATGGCTGCGCATGAAAAATCCGGGGCCCGGCGTGGCAATGGTCTTGACCGTTTTCCAGTTCTTCATGTCGATCACGTCGATGGCGCCGTCTTTCAGGTTGGGGCTGGCCAGCACGGTGGTGCCGTTCCAGACAAAGGTGATGCCCGAGCCCAGGTGCGGCATGCCGGCAATGGGCAGCTCGGCAATCTTGCGCCGCACATCGAGGTTGACCACCTGCGCTGTGGGGGCGCCGTCGGCTGCACCGGTCTTGGGCCGGGTCGAGCCGAGCACATGGCGGTAGTCCTGGTCAAAGAAGAAATCATCCAGCGGCTCGTCGAGGGGGGTGCGGCGCACCCCGTGGTAGCCCGGCTTGGCGATGGACTCGCCCATCTTGTAGTCGTGCACCAGGCCGTCATAAATGGGCGGCGCCTTGGGGTCGTAGGAAATCTCCCAGACCTCGGGAATGTCCTTGAGCGCCACCACAAAGCTCTTGCGCGGGGCCGCGTCGTACACCGCCGACACGCGCGAGGCCTCCTTGCCGTCGAGCGTGGTGGCGTCATAGCGCTGGACGAAATGCAGGTCGGCATCGAACAGCACCACGGTGCGCGGCAGGTAGTTGGCGGCCATGACCCAGCGCCCATCGCCGCTGACGGCCACGTTGCGCATGTTCAGGCCGGCGCGCACCTCGGCCACCACCGTGAGGTTCCACAGGTCGTACTTGGTGATCCAGCCGTCGCGCGAGCCAAAGAACACAAAGCGCCCATCGGGGGTGAACTTGGGGCCGCCATGCAGCGCGTAGCGGCTGGCGAAGCGGTGGATGACCTCGAAGCGGTCGCCATCGACCAGCGAGACATGGTGGTCGCCGCCCTCCACCACCACGAACAGGTTCATGGGGTCGGCCTTCCAGGCGGGGCGGCCCGGCAGGTCCCTGGCGCCTGCGGTTTCGACGCGCGAGGCGCGCACATCGGCGTCGCTCCAGGCCGGCGTGGGGGTGACGGGCTGGTAGATCCAGTCGGTCAGGGCCGCAATGTCGGCGGGTGCCAGCGTGCCGGCGAAACCCGCCATCTGCGTGGCGGCGCGGCCCTCCTGGATGACCTTCAGCGCTTCGGGGCGGCGCAGGCGCGCCAGGCTCTCGGGCAGCAGCGCCGGGCCCATGCCGCCGGTGCGCTGGGCTCCGTGGCAGCTGGCGCAGTGTTCGCGGTACAGCGCGGCGGCAGATGCGGTGGTCGCGGTGGTGGGCGGTGCAGCCTGGGTGGCCACCGTGCCGGCCGCCGCTGCGGTGCCGTGGGGCTGCGCCTGGGCGAGGCTGTGGCCCATCCAGAGCAGGCCCGCGCTCAGGGCCAGGTGCGCGGCACCTGCAGCAAGGTGGCGCAGGGTGTCACGCATGTTCGTTCTCCGGTTGGATGGCTATGATGCGGCGGCCCCTGCTGAACGGGGTGACCGCCACGCGCTGCGCATCGCTGCCCGCTTCGAGGCCGATCTCGTCGTCGCGCAGGTAGCAGCCGGGGTCTTCGGCCCAGGCATCGCCGGTGAGCTGCTGGGCACGCACGCGGGTGTTGCCACCGCACACGGCAAAGTAGTGGCACTGTGCGCAGCGCCCGCCCACGGGGCGCGGGTGCGCCTTGAGGCCGGCCATCAGCGGCTCGGAGGCGTCGGACCAGATGGCCGAGAACGGGCGCTGGCGCACGTTGCCCAGGTCGTGGTGCCACCACATGGTGTCGGGGTGCACGGTGCCCAGGTTGTCGATATTGGCCACGTTCACGCCACTCGAATTGCCGCCCCAGGCCACCAGGCGCTCGCGCAGCGGGGCCTCCCACTGCGGCAGGCGCGCGCGCACCCACTGCAGCAGGTAGGGGCCGTCGGCGTCGTTGTTGCCGGTCACGTAGTCTTCGTCGCGGCCCTCCAGCGCGGACTGCCAGGCGCGCTCGTACAGCAGGTCGAGCGCGTCGCGCGTGGCCTGGAACTGCGCGTCCTTGCCACGGTGGATGTTGCCGCGCCCGGCGTAGTTGAGGTGCGAGAAATAGAACTTGTCCACCGCCTCGGTGCGCATCAGCTCCAGCAGTGCCGGCAGGTCGTGCGCGTTCATGGCCGTCATGGTGAAGCGCAGCCCCACCTTGACGCCGCGCGCGTGCAGGTGGCGCACGGCGGCCAGGCTGCGCTCGAAGGCGCCTTCCAGGCGACGGAAATGGTCGTGCGTCTCGCGCAGACCATCGAGGCTGATGCCCACATAGTCGAAGCCCGTGGCGGCCACGCGGTCGGCCATGGCCTCGTCGATCAGCGTGCCGTTGGTCGAGAGGCCCGTGTAGAACTTCATGGCCTTGGCGCGCTCGGCGATCTCGAAAATGTCGGGCCGCATCAAGGGCTCGCCACCCGAGAGGATGAGCACCGGCACCCGGTAGGCCTTGAGATCGTCCATCACGCCAAACACTTCGTTGGTGGACAGCTCGCCCTCGTAGTCGTGGTCGGCCGACAGCGCGTAGCAGTGCTTGCAGGTCAGGTTGCAGCGGCGGATCAGGTTCCAGATGACGACCGGGCCTGGGGCCCCGCCGCTGCCGCGGCGCGCGAGCACGGTCTCGGGGTACTGGCCGGTTTTTTCTGCGTGCGCGAGCTCGCGCATGTAGTGGCTGATGCGGAACATGTTTAGTTTTCCTTGAGGCGCAATCCGGTCTTCTTCAGGATGGCGGTGGAGTAAAGAATGTCGTGGCCCGTGCAGGCCGAGCCCAGCAGCTCGCGTACTTGCAGGGCCTGCTGCTCGACTTCGGCACGCGTGCGGCCATGCAGCATGGCGAACAGGTTGTAGGGCCAGGCTGGCAGTCGGCGCGGTCGGCGGTAGCAGTGGCTCACGCCGGGCAGCTGGCCGATGCGCTCGCCTAAAGCGTCCACCAGCGCATCGTCCACGTTCCACACGCTCATGCCGTTGGCGGTGAAGCCCAGGCGGTAGTGGTTGGGAACGGCGCCAATGCGGCGCACGAGCCCGCTCTCCAGCATTTGCGCCAGGCGCTCGCGCACCTGCTGGCCCGACACGCCCAGGCGTTCGCCCACGGCGTCGTAGGGGCGCGGCACCAGCGGCAGGCCGCCCTGGGTGGCGGCAATCAGGGCGCGGTCGAAATCATCCAGCGCCATGGGCTGCTCCGCTCGTGAGGGGGAGCTTGAGTTCGACGAAGAACTCGCGCTCCTTGGGGAAGGCCAGCACGGGCAAGCCGGTCTCGGCCTCGATGCGCTCAATGGCGGCCGCGCACCGCGCCGGTGTTTCGGTGCCGAGCACGAACCACATGTTCAGCGCATGGTCGCGCCGGTAGTTGTGCGCGATCTCGGGGTGGGCGTTGACCTGCGCCGTGACGGCATCAAAGCGCTCCTCGGGCACGGCCATGGCGGCGAGCACGAACAGGCCGCCGGCGCGCTCGATCTGGAACAGCGGGCCGAAGCGCGTGAGCATGCCGCTCTCCAGCAGTGCAGCAAGCCGACCGATCACGTAGGCCTCGGTCCAGCCGAACTCGGCGGCCACGTCGGCAAACGGCCGCTCGGTCAGCGGCAGTTCGCCGTGCAGGCGTTCCAGCAGGCGGGCATCATCCGGCGAGAGCATCGAGCACCTCCGGGGCGGTGGCTGCGGGCAGGGCACGAAAGCGCCGCGGGCCGGTCTGCTTGAAGCGCCGGCACGAGAACAGCACCTCGTGCGGGTACGGCGCCAGGCCTACGTCGGCAATGGCGCGCGCGATCACTTCGTGCACGGCGGCACGGTCGCGGCCATGCACCATGCAGTACAGGTTGTAGGGCCAGCCCTCGGCGCGTTCGCGCCGGTAGGCCAGCGTCACGCCGGGCTCGCGTGCCAGTGCCTCGCCAAAGGCATCGACCTGCGCGTCGGGGAGGTTGAACACGGTCATGGCGTTGGCGTCGAAACCCAGTTCGTGGTGGCGCACGATGGCGCCGATGCGCCGCAGCGTGCCTTCGTCCAGCCACTGCTGCAACGTCTGCAGCACGGATTCGGGCGTGCGGCCCAGCGCCTGCGCCCAGGTGTCGTAGGGGCGCGCCGTGAGCGGCAGGCCGTCTTCGAGCAGGGCCGCCAGCGGGCGGTCGGCCTCGGCCACCGGCTGGGCCGCGCGTGCGGCCGCCATGGGGGCCGGGGCGGTGCGTTCACGCAGATCAAAGCCCAGGTCGATGCGGTAGGCGCGCAGCATGCGCAACTGCAGCGCGATCAATCCCGTGGTTTCTTCGAGCGATTGCATGGCCGCGCGCACGGCGGCGTCGTCCTGCCCGGTCATCACGAACCAGAGGTTGTAGTGGTGCTCGCGCTGGTAGTTGTGGTTCACGCCCGGGTGGCTGGAAACCACGGCGGCCACGGCATCGAGCCGCTCGGGCGGCACGGCCATGGCGGCCAGCAGCGCGGCACCACCGGCGTTGCCCGCGAACACGCCGCCAATGCGGCTCAGGGCCCCCTCGCCCTGCAGCCGGGCGTAGCCCGCCAGGACTTCATCGGGGGCCATGCCCAGGCTGGTGGCAATGTGCGCGAAGGGCTCGCGCACCAGCGGAAAATCGCGCTGCCAGGGGTTGAGCAGGGCCAGGCGCAGGTCAGTATTCAGAAGCATGCCGTCCATCCGCTGTGTTGCGCTTTGCCCGCCGGCCATGAAACTGGCGCGGCCCAGGCCAGCGGACGCCGCGCAGCCGCTCAGGGGGTTGGGCCATGTCAAAACCCCAGCCGCGCGGCGCGCGAGGTGAAGAAGATGCCGCTCGGTGAATCGATCGACAGGGTGGCCTGGGTAGCAAAGCTCTGTGTGTCGATCACGCTCACGCGGTGGTCGTCGCGCGAGCTGATCCAGACCGATTCGCCACGCGGCGTGAATTCCATGTGCAGCACGGCCTTGCCGGGCTCCAGGGTGCGCACGATGGACTGCGTGGTGGTGTCGATGACCTGCACGCGGTGGTAGTCGGGCACCGAGAAGTTGACCCACACCTGGCGGCCGTCGGGCCGGGCCATCACGAACACGGGCTGGCCTGCCACCGGGATGCGGCCCACCTCCTGCCAGGTGTCGGTGTCCACCACCAGCACCTCGTGGCGGCCGATGGCCGGCAGGTAGGCGCGGCGCCCGGCCACGGCCCAGCCGCGCAGGTGCGGCATCTTGTAGACCGGCAGCGGCTCCTGGCCCCGGCCGTAGCCGGCCAGGATGCGGCGCGCGCGGGGCTTCTCTTCCCACAGATCCACCATGGCCAGGCCGTCCTCGCCGAACAGGCCCGCGATGTAGTGGCGGCCATTGGGCGTGACCAGCGCATCGTAGGGCTGGCGGCCGATGTTCGGCAGCTGGGTCGTGACGGGGCGCGCCGGGTCGGACAGGTCGGTGATCCAGATCGCGTTGGCGTCGAACAGGCTGTAGGCAAAGCGCCGGCCCGGCAGATCGACCAGGCCGACCACGCGCGAGAGCTTGCCGTTCTCGTACGCGGCCGGAATGTCGGCCACCAGCTCCAGCGTGGCGGCGTTGAAGGCCTTGATGCCGCCGGGCGTGTAGTTCTGCGCCACCACCAGGCTGCCGTCGGCGCTGATGGCGCCGCCAATCGAGTTGCCCGCCTGCATCACCCGCGCCGTGATGCGCCGCGTCAGCAAGTCGACCTTGGTGAGCGCGCCGTCGCGCCCGAAAACATAGGCGTAGCGGCCGTCGCGCGAGAACACCACCGAGGCGTGCGAGAGGTCGCCCAGGCCGGTCACCTGGGCCAGCAGCGTGCGCTGGCTGGTGTCGACGATGGCCAGGGTGCCGGTGGCGCGCGCCACCACCACACCCAGGTCGCCCGTGCCGCGCAATGGCAGGTCGGCGGGGGCGCCGGAAGCCCCGGCAACGCTGGCGCAGCCGCTCAGCAGCAGCGGGGTGGTGCCCAGAAGGCTCAGGCAGTGGCGGCGATTCATGGACGGTCTTTCACAGATTCGGGGAACCCGGCGAACAGTTGCTGGGCAATCCACAGGGCATCGGCTTCGCTGAGCATGGCTTTCCAGGGCGCCATGGGCGTGCCGGGGCGGCCGTGGTAGATGGTCGCGACGATGGAGTCGAACGGCTTGTCGGCCAGGGCTTCGCGGGTGAGTGCGGGGCCCAGGCCACCGGTCAGGCGCAGGCCGTGGCACGAGCCGCAGTCCTGGCGCACCATGCGCACCAGCTCTTGCTGGCGTGGTGCGGTGGGTGGGACGGGTTGGGCATGGAGTCCGGCGGTACCGGCCAGCAAGGCCAGCCAGATACCGAGCCGGGGCAGGCCCCGCAGGGAGCTGCCGGCCTTGGGTGAGGTGCCCGCCTGTGCAAGGCGGTGCGACTGCGGCGCGTTCTTGTCGTGCATGGCCCAATATCGCTGGATTTGCCGCCATCGTCCTTGATGTTTATCAAGGACGGCAGACCCTGGCGTTTTGACAATCGAGCCATTGCCTTACAACCGTGCCCCGTTCCACATGGAAACCCCGATGGATACCGCCTGCCCCACTTCGCTGCCCTCCCACGACAGCACTCCCGCCGCCCTTTCGGGTGGTCCTTCCAACCGGCTGGCGTCTTCCGAGTGGGGGCGGGTGACCCTGGTGGGCGCCGGGCCCGGCGATGCCGAACTGCTCACGCTCAAGGCGGCCCGCGTGCTCGCCAGCGCCGACCTGGTGCTGTATGACCACCTCGTGTCCGATGACGTGCTGCAGCATGTGGCCCCCGGCGCCGAGCGGATCTACGTGGGCAAGCAAAGCCGCAACCACACCCTGCCGCAGGAGGGCATCATCGATCTGATGGTGCGGCTGGCGCAAAGCGGCCGGTCGCTCGTGCGGCTCAAGGGGGGTGACCCCTACATCTTCGGGCGCGGCGGCGAGGAGGCCCAGGCGCTGGCCGCTATGGGCATTGCCTGCGAGACCGTGCCCGGCATCAGCGCGGCCCAGGGTGCCGCAGCGGCCACGGGTATCCCCCTCACGCACCGCGACCATTCCGCCATGCTGGTGTTTGCCACGGGCCACCTGCAGGGCGAAGAGGGCGAGCGCACCGTTGCGCTCGACTGGGCTGCACTGGCGCGGCCCCGCCAGACCGTGGTGATCTACATGGGCGTGGGCACCCTGCCCACCATCTGTGCCCAGCTCATCGCCCATGGCTTGCCCGCCAGCACACCGGCGGCGATGGTCGAGCGTGCGACATTGCCCGGCCAGCGCAGCATCGTGGGCACGCTGCAAACACTGCCCGCGCTGAGTGTGGCCCACGGCGTGCATCCGCCTGCGCTGATCATGATTGGTGAAACGGTGGCGCTGCAGGCGCAAATCGGATCGCCCATCGGGGTGTTCACCGGCTTGCCGGGGTCCCCCGACGCTGCGCCCGCACCGGCACGGGCCTGCACCGCCTGATCAGCCTGCGCGGGTCGCCACGGCGCGGGGATGGTCGAGCGCCGCTGGGATTGCCGCTGCGCACTCGGGTGCGCCAGCCCCTGGGGTGGCGTCTGCCTGCAGGGGCGAGGGGTTCCGCAGCCAGCCCCAGACGATCAGCATCTGCGCGGCGTAGTAGGTGGACAGCACCCAGAACTGCGCCATGGGCAAGGCCTGCACAAAGCGGTGGGTGGCCAGCAGTGAATCGCTCAGCATGAAAAAGCAGGCGCCCGCCGCCACCTTGCGCGCCGCGCTGCTGCCCAGCACCTGGGCGCGCCCCAGGGCCTGCGCGGCCATCAGGGCGATCACCAGCACATAGGCCGCCACCGGGCCGCGCAATGCGGCGGGCAGGCCACCGGCCCATAAAAAGGCGTACATGGCGGCGCCCACGGCCAGCGTGCCTGCCATTGCGCCGCGGTGGGCAAACCACGGCACCCCCCGGCGGAACAGGGCGATATAGGCCAGGTGCGCGCCCAGAAAGCTCACCAGGCCGGGAATGAAAAATCCGTTCCGCATCAGGAACACATCACCGGCCAGAGACAGCACCAGCGCCAGCACCATCGTGGCCCAGGGTTTTGCATCGAATTGGCTTTTGTCGCCTATGGATAAAGCATTAAATGCTATTAATATAATAGCAATGACCATCGCCAGGGGTTTGAAAAACCAGTGCCACTCGGTCCAGCCCACGGCACTGGTGGCGGTGGCCAGGGCGCCCGCTTCGATCATCAGCGCCAACAGCATGCCGATGCGCCCCTGCACCACGGCGCCCAGGGCCCATTGCACGGCCAGCAGCGCCGCGAACCAGGCCAGGTTGTGCGCCAGCGGGGCGCTGTCGGCGTGCCACAGAAATACCGAAATACCCGCGAGCAACAGCGCAAACTGCACGCAGGCAAACCAGCGCGTGGCCGGCGCCATGGCCGGGTTGAAGCGCGGCATCTGCGCGATGTCGAAGGCCGGCTTGGGAAAGCGCTCGGCCACATCGGCCGGCCGCCAGCCTGGCGGCTTGAGCCACACCCTGAGCTTGTCGCCCCAGCGGCGCGCGTGCCAGCTGTCGTGCGCCAGCCCCGCATACACCTGGGCATTGGCCCACACCGGGTCCCAGCTATCGAGCCGGCCGCGCGTGCCGTATACACATTTTTCCTGCGCGTCCTCGTCCTTGAAGGTGCCAAACAGGCGGTCCCACAGGATGAGGATGCCGCCGTAGTTCTTGTCGAGGTAGGCGTCGTTGACGGCGTGGTGCACGCGGTGGTTGCTGGGGCTGCAGAACCAGCGGTCAAACCAGCCCAGGCGCCCCACCTGTTCGGTATGCACCCAGAACTGGTAGAGCAGGTCGATGAGCGCCACCACGCCAAACACCAGCGGCGGCACGCCGGCCAGCGCCATGGGCACGTAAAAGACCCAGCCCAGCAGCGCGCCCGAGCTGGTCTGGCGCAGCGCGGTGCCGAGGTTGTAGTCCTGGCTCTGGTGGTGCACGGCGTGCGCGGCCCACAGCACGGCCGATTCGTGCCCCATGCGGTGCAGCCAGTAATAGCAGAAATCGTAGAACACCAGCGCCAGCAGCCAGCCGGGCAGGCTGGTCCAGAATGCATCGTTGCGCCACAGCGCCACCTGCTCGAACAGCGCGGTGTAGATGCCGATGCGCAGCAGCCGGGTGAACACCGCGCTGGTCTGGCTCAGAGCCCCAAGGCTGATGCTGCTCACCGCGTCGGCCAGGTGGTAGGTGTTGCGCTGGCGCCGGATGCCGACGGCCAGCTCGATGGCGATCAGTGCCAAGAATACGGGCGTGGCGAGAACGATGATCTGGCTGGGGCTCATGCCGCCGGATTCTTGCCCCAATCAGGTCAAGGCGCCTCTGGCATCAACCCTGATGATGCGTTCCACCACGCCCGTGGCCAGCCCGCCGCGTACGCCGATCAAAAAATCATGCAGGTTCACCGTGGGGTCGCAGTGCCCCGGCACCAGCCACAGCATCTGGCCCAGCGCGGGCAGCCGGGCCTGGGGGCTGTCGGCATACAGCAGGCCGTGCTCGTCGCCGCCGTTGGCATAGCGCAGGGCGCGCCCGGGCGGCAGCAGGGCCACGGTGGGCAGACCCGAGTCGATGGCGTGGCTTTTGTGCCCCGCGTCGCACACGGCATGGCTGTCACACGCCGAGATGACCTGTGTTTTCACGAAAAGCGCCTGCTCGAATGCGGGCTGGGCCGGCTCGCGCTCGTTGCGCGCGTAGTCGGCGTCCATGAACAGGAACGAGCCCGCCTGCAGTTCGCCATACACGCCACTGGCCGCTTCGTGCACCAGTGTGCCGGTGCCCGAGCCGGTGACCAGCGGCACCGGCAGCCCGGCGGCGGTGAGGAGGTCGCGCGTGTGGCGCGCGGCCTGCACGGCCGCCGCGATGGCATCGCGCCGCTCGGCCGCGCCGTGCAGGTGCTGGGCGCGGCCGTGGTAGGCATGCAGGCCGGCGAAGCGCAGCTGCGTGAGCCGCGCCACGGCCTGGGCCAGCGCCAGGGCCGGCTCGCCCGGTGGTACGCCGCAGCGGCCCTGGCCGACGTCGATCTCGACCAGCACGTCGATGCGCGCCTGCGGCGCTGCCTGGGCCATGGCCTCGGCCAGCCGCTGGATGCCCTCGGCGCTGTCCACCGCCAGCGCCAGGCGCCCGCCCTGGGCCTGCAGGCGTGCGGCCAGCCGCGCCACGCGCAGCAGCTTGGGGTGGGCGATGACCTGGTTGGTGATGGTGATGTCGCGCACGCCGCCTGCGGCCAGCGCCTCGGCCTCGGCGGTCTTTTGCACGCAGGCGCCCACGGCACCGGCGCGCTGCAGCTGCAGGGCGATCTCGGCGCTCTTGTGCATCTTGGCGTGCGGGCGCCACAGCACGCGGTGCTTGCGGGCAAAGTCGGCCATGCGCGCGATGTTGCGCTCCATGGCGTCCAGGTCCACCACCAGCGCGGGCGTGTCGAGCTGGTTTACGCGCAGGCCGATGCGGGCCTCCAGCGTCTCAGGCAGTGGCTTCATCGCGGGCGGCGTGGTCGAGGTGCTGGGTGTCGGCCCAGCCGACCAGGCTCAGGCCCTGGGGCGTCCACAGCAGGCGGTTGATGGCGGCGTTGGCCAGCTGCCAGGTGCGGGGCGCCTGGATTTCCTGGCCGGTGGCCAGGCGGTACAGCACGTCGAGCACGCCGCCGTGCGCCACCAGCACCACCTGCTCGCCGGGGTGGCGTGCGGCCAGGCGGTGCACCGTGGCGTTGATGCGCTCGCGCAGCGCGGTCAGCGATTCGCCGCCTTCGGGCGCAAAGTGCGGGTCGCGCTTGCGCCAGCGCAAGGCCTGCTCGGGCAGCGCGGTCTCGATCTCGGCAAAGGTGCGCCCCTGCAGCGCGCCAAAGCTGCGTTCGCGCAGGGCGGTCTCGGGCGTGAGTGGCGCGCCCGTGGCATCTGCCACGGCCTGGGCCGTGGCCTGCGCACGCTGCAGATCGCTGGTGTAGATGGCGGCCAGGGGCTCGTCGGCCAGGGCCCGCGCCAGCTGCCGCGCCTGCCACAAGCCGGTGTCGTTGAGGGGGATGTCGAGATGCCCCTGGATGCGGGTGTCCACGTTCCAGGCGGTTTCGCCGTGGCGAACAGCAATGATGCGGGTGGCGTTCATGGGTGCAGAGCGCCTCAGCGCGGTATTTCCAGGACGATGCGGCGCGGCCCGGCGGGTGGGGTGGGAAAGCCGTTCAGGGCCGCGTCGAACATGGCGGCGAACACGGCCGGGTTGTCGCTCCACACGCCCTCGTGCACGGCACGGGTTTCATACACCACGGTGCCGCTGGCCGCCTCGCGCAGGACCAGGCCGACCTCGCGCCGGTACAGCGTGGGAGGTGGAAAGCGCATCGACAGGCCGCCATGAAAACCGCGGCCACCGCCCCAGCCGCCCCAGCCCCAGCCGGGGCCATCCCAGTAGTCCGGATAGGCCTGGAGGTTGGTGCGGGCATGGACCTGCACGCGCAGGAACGGGGCGGCGCTGTCCTGGCGCAGGCCCACCTTGGCCAACGCCAGCCGGGCCTGTTCTTCCACGGCGTCCTGCTGGGCGCCCTGGGCCTGCTGCGACGGCAGGCGCTCGAACTGGTAGGTGGGCCGCGCCGGCGCGCGGGCGAGCTGCGAGAACGACTGCACATCGCTGTCCACCAGGCGGCTGCTGGCGCAGCCGGTCAGCCACAGCGCCGCGCACAGCAGGGGCAAAGTGATCCATTTCATGGCAGCTCCTTGAAAAAAGCGCCGGCAGCGCTGCTCCGACCTTTACTGGATGCGCAGCACCTGCAAACCGGGCAGGGCCGATGGCGCGGGGAATTCCTCGGCGTCAAACGCCTTGTCGCCATTCTCGTCGGCCACGCCCGTGGCGCGTGCGCCCTTGAAATCGTACAGTGCGCCGTCGAGCAGGTGGCTGGGCACCACGTTCTGCAGCGCGTTGAACATGTTCTCCACGCGGCCGGGGAAGCGCTTTTCCCAATCGCGCAGCATCTCGCCCACCTGCTTGCGCTGCAGGTTCTCCTGGCTGCCGCACAGGTTGCACGGGATGATGGGGAAGTTGCGGTGCTGCGCCCAGCGTGCCGTGTCCTTCTCGGCCACGAAGGCCAGCGGGCGGATCACCACATGGCGGCCGTCGTCGCTGACCAGCTTCGGCGGCATGCTCTTCATCTTGCCGCCGAAGAACATGTTGAGCAGCAGCGTCTGCAGGATGTCGTCGCGGTGGTGGCCCAGGGCGATCTTGGTGCAGCCCAGTTCGTCGGCCACGCGGTACAGAATGCCCCGGCGCAGGCGGCTGCACAGGCTGCAGGTGGTCTTGCCCTCGGGGATCAGGCGCTTGACGATGCTGTAGGTGTCCTCGTTCTCGATGTGAAACGGCACGCCGGTGCTCTTCAGATAATCGGGCAGCACATGCTCGGGAAAGCCGGGCTGCTTCTGGTCGAGGTTGACGGCGACCAGGTCGAAATGGATGGGCGCGCGGGCCTTGAGCTTGAGCAGGATGTCGAGCAGCGCATAGCTGTCCTTGCCGCCCGACATGCAGACCATGACCTTGTCGCCCTCTTCGATCATGTTGTAGTGCACGATGGCCTTGCCCACTTCGCGGCACAGGCGTTTTTCGAGCTTGTGCGTTTCGCGCTCGATCTTGAAGTCGGCCGGCGCGCGGGCCGGTTCCGCCACCGCCGTTGCGGCTTCCTCGCCCGTCCAGGCGTTGCTGTCGATTGCATTCATTGCGTTCACCACTGTCCTGTTTCCATGCGGATCGCCACTTCGCAGTCGTCAAAAATTTCGAGCTTGGCGATTTTCACGCGCACGCCGCACACGCCGGGCAGCTGCATCAGCCGCTGGGCCAGCTTGCCGATCAGGCTCTCCAGCAGGTTCACATGCTCGGCCGTGCACTCGTCGATGATGATCTGGCGCACCTTGCGGTAGTCGAGCACATGCGCGATGTCGTCGTCGTGCGGCGCCAGCGGCTGCGCGCCCAGGCTCAGCTCGGCATCGACCTGGATGGGCTGGGGCGCGTTTTTCTCGTGCGCGAGGATGCCCAGGTTGGCATCGAAGCGCAGCCCGGTGAGGGTCAGGGTCTGGAGACCGGTGGCTTGGTTCATGGTATTGGGGCTGAGCATGCGCTCACATCAGGGAAAAGTCGCGCTCGAACTTCATCAGGTGCTGGCCACCGTCGACCAGCAGCGTGGTACCGGTGATCGACCGGTTTTCCAGCGCAAACCGCACGGTGGCGGCCACATCGTCGGCGGTGGACGAGCGGCCCAGCGGGCTCAGCGCGTGCAGACGGGCAAACTTCTCGTCGCTCAGCATGTGGCTGGTGAGCGTAAGGCCAGGCGCCACGCCCACCACCCGCACGCGCGGCGCCAGCGCCAGCGCCAGCATGGTGCCGGCGGCTTCGAGCGCGGCCTTGGAGAGCGTATAGCTCAGGAAATCGGGGTTCTGGTTCCAGAGCTTCTGGTCCAGCAGGTTGACCACGGCGCCGTGCGCGTCGGCCTCGCCCGCAGCGGCGCGGTCCTGCAGATGCCGGTGCAGGGCCTGGGCCAGCACGATGGGCGCGCCGGTGTTGCTGCGCAGGTGCTGCTCCAGCGCGGCAAAACCGAAGGTCTGGGCATCGTCGTGCTCGAACAGCGAGGCACTGTTGACCACTGCATCCACGCTGCCAAAGTGGTTGATCACCCGGGGCAGCAGGGCGCGCACCGCGGCCTCGTCAGAGAAATCCGCATCAAAATGGGCGCTGGTACCTGCCAGTTCTGCGCAAGCAGCTGCGGTATCGATAGCGTCCTGGGCCGACGCGCGGTAGTGCACCGCCACCTGCCAGCCGCCAGCCGCCAGCGCCAGCGCAATGCTGCGGCCCAGGCGCCGGGCGGCGCCCGTCACCAGAACCGTGCGCGGTCGGGGAGAAATGGACATGTGGGGGACAATGCGGGCCGTGACAAAAACACCCGACAGTTTAACGACCGCCCTGCAAACCCACATCGCCCAGGCCATTGCCGCCGCGGGCGGCTGGATCGGGTTCGACCGCTTCATGGCGCTGGCCCTCTACACCCCCGGCCTGGGCTATTACGCCAACGATTCCACCAAATTCGGCGCCATGCCCGGGTCGGGCAGCGACTTCGTGACCGCACCCGAGATGACGCCGCTGTTCGGCCAGACGCTGGCCGTGCAGGTGGGCGAGGCCCTGGCGCACACTGGCACCCACGAGGTCTGGGAGTTCGGCGCGGGTTCGGGCGCACTGGCGCTGCAGCTGCTCGACACGCTGGGCGACCAGGTGCAGCGCTACACCATCGTCGACCTGTCGGGCAGCCTGCGCGCGCGCCAGCAGGCCAAACTGGTGGCCCATGCGCACAAGCTGCGCTGGGTGGATGCGCTGCCCGAACAATTCAGCGGCGTGGTGGTGGGCAACGAGGTGCTCGACGCCATGCCCGTGCAATTGCTGGCCCGCCACGGCGGACAAGAGAGCGGGCGGTGGCACGAGCGCGGCGTGGTGGTGGCCGAGGACGGCAGTTTTGCCTGGGCCGACCGCCCCACCGACCTGCGCCCGCCCATAGCCATCGAAGGCCCGCAGGACTACCTGACCGAGATCCACGCCCAGGGCGAAGCCTTCATCCGCACCCTGGCCGACCGGCTGGAGCGCGGCGCCATCTTCCTGCTGGACTATGGTTTTGGCGAGGGCGAGTACTACCACCCCCAGCGCCACATGGGCACCGTGATGTGCCACCAGGGCCATCTGGCCGACGGCGACCCGCTGGTGGCCGTGGGCCTGAAGGACATCACTGCCCATGTCAATTTCACCGCCATGGCGCTGGCGGCGCAGGAGGCAGGGCTCGACGTGCTGGGCTACACCACGCAGGCGCACTTTCTGATCAACTGCGGTTTGCTGCCGAAAATGGAGCTTTTGCCGCAATCAGAACGTGCACTGGCGGCCAAATTGATCATGGAACACGAGATGGGCGAGCTGTTCAAGGTGCTGGCGCTCGGCAAGGGCGAGCCGTGGGAGCCGCTGGGCTTTGCGCGCGGCGACCGCTCGCACAGGCTATGAAGCAGGCCTTGCCATGATCCGCTGGCTTATCGTTGTCTTCCTGGCGCTGGTGTTCATCAACGGCCTCTCGCCCTGGCTACAGCGCATGGGGCTGGGCCGGCTGCCGGGCGATTTTCGCTTCCGGCTGTTCGGGCGCGACTGGTTCATTCCGCTGGCCAGCACGGTGCTGCTGAGTTTTGTGCTCAGCCTGGCGGTGAAGTGGCTTTGAAGCGCAACTTTGCTGCGCCTTGAATTTCGCGGCCTGTGGCCCGATGTCCCAAAGACACTGCCCTGAAAGCCCCGCCATGACCGAAGCACTGCACATCGTCTGCCCCCATTGCCACACCACCAACCGCGTTCAGCAGGCCCAACTGGCCAGCGCGCCCGATTGCGGCAGTTGCCACCAGCCGCTGTTCACGGGTGCGCCGCTGGCGCTCGATGCGGCCAGCTTTGCCAAGCATGTGCAGCGCAGCCATATCCCGGTGCTGGTCGATTTCTGGGCGCCCTGGTGCGGCCCCTGCCGCCAGATGGCTCCGGCGTTTGCCCAGGCCGCCCGCGAGCTGGAGCCCGGCGTGCGCCTGGCCAAGCTCGACACCGAGGCCTACCCGCAGGTGGCCGCGCCCTACAACATCCGCAGCATTCCGACCATGGTGCTGTTCCAGGGCGGGCGCGAGCTGGCGCGCATTTCGGGCGCGCTGGGCGCGGCCGACATCGTGCGCTGGGTGCGTTCGGTGCAGGCCTGATCAGGCGCTGGGCACCGGCACCAGCCCTGGCCAGGCCGCCACGGCCTGCACGCGTGCAGCGTGGATCATTTCACCCACTTTTTGCCCTGTAACGCCCGATTCTGCAGCGCGGGCCGCTACCACACTGGTAGCAACCGACTGCACCGCAAGCAGCGCCTCGCGCAGCCGCTGGCGCTGCGGGTAGGGCGCTTCTTCAAACCCCAGGCGCCCGCGCGCATCGCATTCGCAGGCCAGCAGGATGTCGTCAAAGCGGGCCGGCTTGCGGATGCCGTCGCAGCGCTCGATCAGGCGCACCAGGGCGGCCGCGCCCAGGTCCCCGCTGCGGTGGATGTTGCCGTGCTCACGCGCCACCACGTCGGCCGTTTCGCGGCATTCGGTGGGTACGCGCAGGCGCTCGCACAGGCCTTGGAGGAGTTTTGCGCTGCGCTGCTCGTGGCCGATGTGGCGCGGCAGCATGTCGGCCGGCGTGGTGCCCTTGCCCAGGTCGTGCACCAGGCAGGCAAAGCGCACGGTGAGCGGCGCCTGCAGCCGCGCCGCCATGTCCAGCACCATCATCAGGTGCACGCCGGTGTCCACCTCGGGGTGGTATTCGGCCCGCTGGGGAACGCCCCACAGGCGGTCCACCTCGGGCAGCACCACGGCGAGGGCGCCGCAGGCGCGCAGCACCTCGAACATGCGCGAGGGCTGTTCTTCCGTCAGCCCGCGCGAGAGCTCCTGCCAAACGCGCTCGGCCACCAGGTGGTCGGCCTCGCCGTGGGCCACCATGGAGCGCATCAACGCCATGGTTTCGGGCGCCACGGAAAAATCGGTAAAGCGCGCCGCAAACCGCGCCACGCGCAGGATGCGCACCGGGTCGTCGTGGAAGGCGTCGGTCACATGGCGCAGCACGCGCTGTTCCAGGTCGCGGGCGCCCCCATAGGGATCAAACAGCGCTTCAGCGCTTGAGCCATCTGTGCTGCTCGCGATCGCATTGATCGTGAGGTCGCGGCGCGAGAGGTCTTCCTCCAGCGTCACATCGGGCGAGCTTTGCACCACGAAGCCGCGGTAGCCGCGCCCGCTCTTGCGCTCGGTGCGCGCCAGCGCGTATTCCTCGCGCGTCTCGGGGTGCAGGAAGACGGGGAAGTCGCGCCCCACGGGCAGGTAGCCCAGGTCGATCATCTGCCGGGGCGTGGCGCCCACCACCACCCAGTCGTGGTCGTTCACGGGCCGGCCCAGCAGCTTGTCGCGGACGGCACCGCCCACCATGTAGATTTGCATCGGCGTAGTTTAGGACCTGCCCCCGGCCGTATATTCCAGCCCACCATGTCCCTTGCGTCCGACCTCACCATTGCCCAGCTCAACCCCGACGGCAGCGTGCCCGTGCCCGCTGCGCCCGATGCCGCCGCCAACGCGGCCGCCGCCGCCCTGCAGCGCGAGGCGCAGTTCGAAACCCTCAAGGCCAAGGTGGACGACCTGCAGGAGATCCTGGCCAAGCCGCTCAGCGAAATCCTGGCCGACCGTGACAAGTTCAAGGAGGCCGCGGCCGCCTGGGACGCCTTCGGTGCCATGTGGATGCTGTCGCAGCGCGCCATGAAGCGCGTGGCGCTGGACCTGGCCGCGCAGCAGGGCGTGGGCGAAGAGGAAGTGGTGGCGCGCGCGCTGGCCTGTGCCAACGCGGTGCTCAACGCGGAAGAGGAAGACCTGGGCGGCACGATGGCCCCGGCCCAGCTGGCGCACATCGCGCGGCACAGGCTGTTTTTGCGCAAGCAGTTCCGATAACGGGCCCGTCAGCGCCGCAACCGGTAGGGTTCTTCAAAATCCAGAAAGTCCTTCTCGGCCAGGGCCTCGTCAATCCACACCTTCACGCCGGGCAACTCGCGCACCCGTTGCACATAGGCGGCGATGTGCGGCGGCACCGGCAGGCCGTAGGTGGCCAGGCGCATGCACACCGGGGCGTAGAAAGCGTCGGCGATGGTGAACTGGCCGAACAGCATCGGCCCGCCATATTGCGCGAGCAGGCCGGTCCACATCTCGACCAGGCGCTGCACGTCGGCGCGCACGGCCGCCTTGTCGCGCCAGAGCAGGGCGCCGGTGTCGGGCAAGCTGGCCTCGATGTTCATCGGGCAGGCGCCGCGCAGGGCGGTGAAGCCGCTGTGCATCTCGGCGCAGACGCTGCGGGCGCGGGCGCGGGCCGCCTTGTCCTGGGGCCAGAGCTGCTTTTCGGGGTAGGTTTCGGCCAGGTACTCGGCAATGGCCAGCGTGTCCCACACCACCAGATCGCCATCGACCAGCACCGGCACCTTGCCGGTGGGGCTGACGGTGCCGACGGTGCGCTTGAACTCCGAGCCGGCCTCGAAGCTGTCGAAGCGCACGCGCACTTCCTCGAACACAATGCCCGCCTGGCGCAGCAGCACCCAGGGGCGCATGGACCAGGACGAGTAGTTCTTGTTGCCGATGTAGAGCTGGATCATGGTGCACCTTTCTTTTGAAACTGAAGCGCCGTCACCTGTCAGAAGGCCGCAGAGCAGGCCACATCAGGGATGTGTTCCTCATACCGGCCAGACCACGCCGTTGTCGTTCAGGATGGCATCGAGCGGCAGGTCGAACGCGTCGGGCTCGAAGTCGTCGAGGTAGCCGTGGGTGAAGCCCAGGCCCACGGTGAATGGCCTGGGTTGCAGCGTGGCCAGGGTGCGGTCGTAAAAGCCGCCGCCATAGCCCAGCCGGTAGCCGCCCGGCGCATAACCCACGCAGGGCACGAACAGCAGCGTGGGCACGATCATCTCGGTGTCCTTGGGCTTGGGAATGCCGTAGGCGTCTTCTTCCATGGGGCAGCCGGGGTGCCAGGCGTGGAAGGTGAGCGTCTTGTGCTGCTTGTTCACCACCGGCAGGCCGATGCGCCGGCGCAGGGGCTCGTCCAGCAGCTCGCCGTCTTCCTTCCAGCGGTGCAGGGCGGGCAGGGGGTCGAACTCGCCCTTGATGGGCCAGTAGGCGCCGATCACGGTGTCGGGCCGGTTCACCAGCCAGATGCGCATGACTTGCTGCAACAGGTCGGATCGCTGTAGGCGGTCGGGCAAATTGAGGCGTTCTTGTATCAATGCGCGCCGAAGGGCTGCTTTGTCCATCAGATAATTCCCCCATGCATTTACTCAGAGCCATTCTGACACCCCTTGTGGCCGCTGCCGTGCTGGCCACTGCTGCGCCCCTGGTCCAGGCGCAAAACCGTGGCGACGACACCCTGCTGGAGATGCAGCAGGCCTTCCGCAAGGGCGACCGCAAGAAGCTCGAACAGCTGCTGCCCGCCGCGCGCGGCCATGCGCTGGAACCCTGGGCTGCCTATTGGACGCTGAAGGCGCGTCTGGACGAGGCCGCACCGCAGGAGGTGCAGGCCTTTTTGCAGCGCTATGCCGGCAGCTACCAGGAAGACCGCCTGCGCAATGACTGGCTGCTGCTGCTGGGCCAGCGGCGCGACTGGTCGCAGTTTGCCGAGCACCATCCGCAATACCGCATGTCGGACGACCGCGAGGTGCGCTGCTACGCCCTGCTGATCGACCAGATCAAGGGCACGGCACCCGCCAGTGCTGCCGATGATGTGCGCCGCACCTGGTATTCGCTGCGCGATGCGGACGACGGCTGCACCCACGCGGCCAGCGAGTTATACAGCGACAAGAAGCTCAGTGCGCTGGATGTGTGGCGCAAGGCGCGCCTGGGCATAGAGGCCAACCGCATGCGCGTGGTGCGCAATGCCGTGGAAATTGTCGCGCCCGATGCCCTGCCCCAGCTGCGCGATGTGTTCGACTCGCCCACCAAATACCTGCTCGGCCGCGCCACCGTGCGCGGCAAGATGCACCAGGAGCTGGTGGTGCTGGCCCTGGTCAAGCTGGCCACCGGCGACCCGCAGGCCGCCGCCAACCTGCTGGACGCCAAATGGGGTGTGCAGCTGTCGGCCGAAGAGCGCAACTGGGTCTGGGGCGTGATCGGCAAGCAGGCCGCGCAAAAGCTCTCGCCCGATGCCATGGCGTATTTCGCCAACGTGGCCCGCGACAGCGACCTGAACGACGATACCCTGGGCTGGAAGGCGCGCGCCGCCTTGCGTGCCGGCCAATGGAAGGTGGTGCGCAAGACCATCGACGCCATGGGCGACGACACCCGCCAGGAAAGCACCTGGGTGTACTGGAAAGCCCGCGCCCTGCTGGCCGCCAGGCCCAGCGAAGCCGAGCGCGCCGAAGCACGGCAATTGCTGGAGGGCATTGCCGGCACTCGCGGTTTTTATGAGCAGCTGGCCCTGGAAGAGCTGGGCCAGCGCATTGCCACGCCGCCCGCGCCGGCGCCGCTCACCGCCGAGGAAAAAGCCGCTGCGCGCGCCAACCCGGGGCTTAACCGGGGCCTGTACGCCATCTTGTTGGGCCTGCGCAGCGAAGGCGTGCGCGAGTGGAACTACACCACCAACCTGCACACCCCCGGCGGCATGGCCGACCGCGAACTGTTGGCCGCAGCCGACTTTGCCTGCCAGCGCGAGGTGTGGGACCGCTGCATCAACACCAGCGAGCGCACCAAGGCCGTGACCGATGCGGCGCAGCGCTTTCCCACGCCGTTTCGCAACACCGTGGTGGAGCGCGCCCAGGGCATAGGTCTCGACCCGGCCTATGTCTACGGCCTTATCCGCCAGGAAAGCCGCTTCGTGATGGATGCCCGCTCGGGCGTGGGCGCCTCGGGCCTGATGCAGGTGATGCCCGCCACCGCGCGCTGGACGGCCAGGAAGATCGGCCTTGCCAACTTCACGCCCGACCAGATCTCCGATCGCGACACCAACATCACCATCGGCACGGCCTACCTCAAGCTGGCACTCGACGACTTCGCCGGCTCCATGCCCATGGCCGCCGCCGCCTACAACGCCGGCCCCGGCCGCCCGCGCAGCTGGCGCAACGGCCCGGTGCTCGATGCCGCCATCTGGGCCGAAAACGTGCCTTTTGCCGAGACGCGCGATTACGTCAAGAAGGTGCTGGCCAACACCACCAACTACGCGGCCTTGCTGACGGGGCAGCCGCAGTCGCTCAAGAGCCGGCTGGGCACGGTGGGGCCGCGGGAGAGTGCGGAGCCGGAGGCGAACAAGGAGCTTCCTTGAGGTCTTTTTAGGCTCTGGTGCTTGTTTATCAGGCGCTGGTTGCTATTGTTTTGATGGTTTGTAGTGTGCCTTGGTTGAGGGCGGAGGCCGGGTTTCGGCCCGGCGGCCGCCTCACTTTTCTTTGCTTCGCCAAAGAAAAGTAAGCAAAAGAAAGGCGACCCACAGCCTGCGACCCCTTCGGGGCAGACCTGCGTCGGTGCGGTTGCGGGGTGCGCCGTGGAACTCGCTACGCGCTGGCGCGCTGCGCTCGGACAGCCACGGCGAGTCAGATAACGAGGCATGGGCGCTTCGACGCCCATGCTCACCCCGCAACCGCCCCGCCGCAGGCGCAGCCAGATGGGGGTGAACAACCCAACAGCCCCACGGGCCATCGCTGCGCTTGGCCCCAATCTCGCGGGCGCAAGCGCCTCGCGCCTCACGCTGCACAGGCTGGGCCGAGCGCAGCGATGGCCCGAAGGGATGTTTGCTCCGGTTCCCTTCAGGCTGCGCCGAGGAGCGCAGCGGCCAGCGGATCAGGGCTCGCGATTGTCTGAGCGCAGCGAGTTCGAGCGAGACCCCGCTGAACGCGAGCACCGCAGGTTGCCCGCAGCGAAGCGAAGGGACGCAGCCTGTAGGGTCGCCTTTTCTTTGGTGGCTTTCTTTTGGCGAAGTAAAAGAAAGCCACTGCGCCGCCGGGCGCACACCCCGGCCCCCGCCCCATGCAAAGGCATAGCACCAACTATCAAAACAATAGCAACCAGCGCCTGATAAATAAGCACCGAAGCCCAAAAGCCAGACCAGCAGGCAGGCCAACCGAACCCACCACCCTCAAAGATTCACCAACCACTCCCCCTCCCGCCGCGCTGCCCCCGACCGCACCAGCTCATCCATCAACCCCTCCAGCCACTCGCCTTGGCCGCGATCATTGAAATGCCGCTGGTGCATGGCGCCGAAGTAGGGCGTGGCGTCCGTCCAGGCGCGCAGTTCGGACACGGGGATGCGCTGCCACTCCAGCAGCTTGTATTTCAGCAGTACCTTGGCGGCATAGAGCGCGTGCTTGCCAGGGTTGCTGGCAAAGCCGTCAAGCCGCTTGCGCGCCACGGCGAGTGCGCGGGGCGCGTCGGCAAACACCGGTCCATGGCCCGGAATCACGGTGCGCGGCGCCAGGCGCTCGATGAGGTCCAGCGTGGCGGCCACGTCGGCAAAGGCGCTGTCGCCCTCCAGCTCGGGAAAGACCACGCCGAAGCCGTTTTCCCACAGCGCGTCGGCCGAGATCAGGAGGCGGTCTTGCGGCTCGAACAGCACCACCGAATGCGTATCGTGCCCCGGCGCGGCATGCACCTGCCAGGGTTTGTCGCCCAGCAGCGTGGTGGTGCCTGGCTGCAGCACGCTGTCGTAGCGAAAGGGCGGGCATTCCTGGCCGGTGGGGGTGTAGCTCAGCGCATAGGCGTCCCAGTCGCGCACATGGGCGGCCTGCCCGGGCGGGATGGATGTCTCCACCCACGGCCAGGCCTGCTGCAGCGCGGCGTTGCCGCCGCAGTGGTCGCTGTGCAGGTGGGTGTTGAGGATGCGGTCGAGCGCACGGTTGCCCAGCGCGCCCTGCACCAGCGCCACCATCTGGTCGGCGTGGCTGCAGTAGCCGGTGTCCACCAGTGCAGTGTCGCGCTGACCGATGAACAGGATGTTGTTGGCCGACAGCCAGCCGCGCTCGAACACCGTTATTTCGACTGGCAGCGCAGGTGGAGTAGGCGTCATAAGCTGTGAAAATCAAATATTTTGGCGGGTGCGACCGGGGACGGTGGTCGCCCCGCCGCTCAGGAGGTGGTCCTCAGCTCGCGCCGCAGTATCTTGCCCACATTGCTTTTGGGCAGCTCGTCGCGGAACTCGATGTACTTGGGGCGTTTGTACCCGGTCAGGTTGGCGTGGCAGAAATTGGCCACCTGGTCCTCGGTCAGAGCGGGGTCGTTCTTGATCACGAAGATCTTGATGGACTCGCCCTGCATGGCGTCGGGAATGCCGATGGCAGCGCATTCCACCACGCCGGGGCACAGGCTGATGACCTGCTCCAGTTCGTTCGGAAACACGTTGAAGCCGCTCACCAGGATCATGTCCTTCTTGCGGTCGATGATGCGCGTGTAGCCCTGCGCGTCCATGGTGCCGATGTCGCCCGTGCGCATGAAGCCGTCGGCCGTGAAGGCCAGGGCGTTCTCCTCGGGCTGGTTGTAGTAGCCCGTCATCACGTTGGGGCCGCGGATGCAGATCTCGCCCGACTCACCCTGCGCCAGGCTGTTGCCGGCGTCGTCCTTGATGGCGATGTCGATGCCGGGCAGGGGCAGGCCGATGGTGCCGCTGAACGCGGTGTTGGTCACGGGGTTGTTGGTGCCGATGGCGCAGGTCTCGCTCATGCCCCAGCCTTCGATCATGGTGCTGCCGGTGACCTGCTGCCACTGCCTGGCCGTGCCTTCACTTGCGGCCATGCCGCCGGCCTGCGAAACGCACAGGTGCGAAAAGTCGACCGACTTGAACTGCGGGTTCTGCAGCAGTGCGTTGAACAGCGTGTTCACGGCGGGCAGCATGTGGAAGGGGCGCTTCTTGAGCACCTCGACGAATTTGGGAATGTCGCGCGGGTTGGGGATCAGCGTGAGGCTGGAGCCTTGGCGTATGGCCAGCAGGCACAGCGTGAGCGCGAAGATGTGGTACAGCGGCAGCGCCGCGATGCTGTTGGCGCGGCTGACGTCGCCCACCTTCGACAAGGCGGGTGTGAACCAGGCCTCGGCCTGCAGCGTGGCGGCCACGATATTGCGGTGGGTCAGCACCGCGCCCTTGGACAGGCCCGTGGTGCCGCCCGTGTACTGCAGGAAGGCGATCGAGTCGAGCGTTGCCTGGCTGGGCGCCAGCGTGCGGCGCTCGCCCAGCGCCAGTGCCTTCCTGAAGCTGACGACCTTGCGGCCATTGGAAAGCGGCAGTTCGTAGGCGGGCACCATCTTGGCGAGATGCCGCACGGCAAAGGTGATCCAGGGGCCGTAGACCGCGCCCAGCAGATCACCCATGGACGCCATCACCACCTGCTGCACGGCGGTGTGCTCGACGATTTCGCTCAGAGTGTGGGCGAAGTTCTCCAGGATCACGATGGCCGTGGCGCCCGAATCCTTGAGCTGGTGCTCCAGCTCGCGGGCGGTGTAGAGCGGGTTCACGTTGACGCAGGTGTAGCCGGCGCGCAGCACGGCGGCCATGGTCACGCCAAACTGCGGCACGTTGGGCAGCATGATGGCCACGCGCGCGCCGGGCTCCAGCCCCAGGCCCTGCAGGTAGGCACCCAGGGCCGCCGAGAGGCGGTCGAGTTCGCCGTAGGACATCCACTGGTCCATGCAGACCGAAAAAGGGCTCGACGCGTGCTTGCGAAAGGATTCTTCCAGCAGGTGCGCCACCGAGCGGTATTGCTCTGGCTGCACATCGTGGGGAACCCCGGGGGGGTAGCTTTTGAGCCAGATCTTTTCCATGCGGTGTCCTCGGGTGCTCCGGTAGGGAAGGCTAGTACTGCAACCCGGAAGTGGCGGAACACAATGAAATCGATGCATTCGCTCGCAGGGCAAGGCGCAAACCACAGCCATAGCCGTAGCTATGGCGAGGATTTGCAACGCCGCCATGCGGGCGAAGGCGCGATTTCATGTTTCGAAACTTCCGGGTTGCCGTACTAAATTGTGGGAGCGGGGCAGGGGCCCGGCTACCGGGCTTGTCCTAGGGTGCGTGCCAGCTCCGTCCCGCAGGCGACAGGGCCGTGGCATGGGCGCTGCATCGGCGCTGCATCGGCGGAAAGTGCGGGCCGCACCCAGCTCAAGCCTTCCCGGGGCAGGCAGCACAATGCGTGCTCCTTCCTTGCAACCCCCGAATCCATGAACGCACGCTGGCAGCAAGCCGTGGTTTTCTTCAACACCTTGGCCACGATCGCCTGGCTGGCATGGCAGTGGCCCCGCTCGCCGCTGACCGCACTGGCGGGCGTTGCCGCCGCACTGGCCTTGTTCGGGCTGGTGCTGGGGCTGCAGTTCGCGGCCATGCTGCGCGTGAACCGCTCGGACCCCGTGCCACGGCCGTCATGGGGGCAGCTGGTCACGGCCTGGTGGGCCGAGGCGCGCCTGGCGCTGGCGGTGTTTGGCTGGCGCCAGCCCTTTCGCCACAGCGCCGTTCCCGACTGGCTGCCGCCCCTGGCACCCAACCAGCGGGCCGCGCGCCGGGGCGTGGTGCTGGTGCACGGCTTCCTGTGCAACCGGGGTTTCTGGCTGCCGTGGATGGCGGCGCTGCGCGAGCGCGGCCATGCTTTTGTGGCGGTGACGCTGGAGCCGGCCTTTGGCTCGATCGACGACTACGCGGCCACCATCGACGCTGCCGTGCGGCGCGTGCAAGAGGCCACCGGCATGGCGCCTGTGGTAGTGGGCCACAGCATGGGCGGGCTGGCGGCCCGCGCCTGGTTGCGCTCACTGGCGGCAGGCAGCGCCACCGCGCGCGTGCACCGGGTCATCACGCTGGGCACACCGCATGGTGGCACCTGGGCGGGGCGTTTCAGCAGTTCGGTCAACGGCCAGCAGATGGCGCTGGGCGGTGCATGGGTGCAGCAGCTGCAGCAGGGCGAGCCGGCTGCCCGTGCAGCCTTGTTCACCTGCTGGTATTCGAACTGCGACAACATCGTTTTTCCGGCGGGTACGGCCATGTTGGCGGGGGCGGACAACCGGTTGGTGCAGGGGGTGGCGCATATGCAGATGGCGTTTCACCCTTTGGTCATGCGGGCTTGCCTGGAGGAGATGGGGCGGGGTGATTTGGGGTAATTTGCGGCTCTGAAGCTTGTTTATAAATCGCTGACGGCTATTGTTTTAGTAGTTGATGTTGTGCTTTTTCTGGGGGCGGGGGCCGGGTCTCGCCCCGGCGGGCGCCTCACTTTCTTTTGCTTCGCCAAAAGAAAGTAAGCAAAGAAAAGGCGACCCTGCTGTCTGCGACGGGTTTTTGGGGTCAGAGCCCCAATTCACCGAGCCTATGGCTCGCCCCGAAGGGGTGCGGTGCTACGCATCGCAGTGAAATGGGTGTCTGACCCCAAAAACCCGCAACCTGGGGTGCTCGGGTGCGGGGCGCGCCGTGGAACTCACTTCGCTGCTGCACAGCTGCGTTCAGACAACCACGGCGAGTCAGTTGACGAAGCGGGTGTGTCCTGCGGCACACCCGCTCACCCCGCGCCCTGCGCGCCCCAGGCGCAGCCAGAAGGGCTTGGGGCAGCCAAACAACCAACAGCCCCACGGGCCATCGCTGCGCTCGGCCCCCTCTCGCGGGCGCAAGCGCCTCGCGCTGCGCAACCTGGGCCGAGCGCAGCGATGGCCCGAACGGATGTTTGGCCGCTACCCCATCTGGCTGCGCCTGCGGCGGGGCGGTTGCGGGGTGAGCATGGGCGCCAGTGCGCCCATGCCTCGTCAACTGACTCGCCGTGGTTGTCCGAGCGGCGCGCGCAGCGCAAAGCGAGTTCCACGGCGCACCCCGCAACCGCTCCGACGCAGGTTTGCCCCCACGCATAGCGTGGGGGTCGCAGACTGTGGGTCGCCTTTCTTTTGGGTACGTTTCTTTGGCGAAGCAAAGAAAAGTACCTCGCCCGCCGGGGCGAGACCCGGCCTCCGCCCTCAGCAAAAGCACACAGCAAACTACAAAAACAAGAGCTACCAGAGCTTTAAAAATAAGCGCTACAACCCAGCTTGATCCAAAAAATCAAACCACCCCTTCCCTCTCATCCGCCGCAAATTCCCGCAACCCCCGCAGCCGCTCATAAATCGGCGCAAAGTCCCCCGCCGTCATGTCGAACAACTGCTCGAAGCTGTCGATCACAAAGTACGTCTGCTGGTAGGTGTCAATCTTGTAGCGCGTGCGCATCGTGCGCTCCAGTTGCAGGGGCAGGCGCTGCGGTTCGGGGCTTTGCACGGAGTAGGGCAGCTCGCCCGATGAACTGAGGATGCCGGCCCCATACGCCCGCAGACCGCCCGCCTCGCGGATCAGGCCGAACTCGATCGTGTACCAGTACAGGCGGCTGAGCATCTCGCAGGCGCCCAGCTGCTGCGCCTTCAGGCCGCCCTGGCCGTAGCGCTGCACGTAGTCGGCAAACACCGGGTTGAACAGCAGCGGCACATGGCCGAACAGGTCGTGAAAGATGTCGGGCTCGACGATGTAGTCGAACTCGGCCGGCGTGCGGATCCAGTCCGTCACCGGGAACTTGCGGTGCGCCAGCAGGGTGAAGAACGGCACCTCGGGAATCAGCCCTGGCACGGCCACGATCTCCCAGCGCGTGGCGCGGTACAGGCGCTCGTTGATTTCCTCGAAGCGCGGGATATGGTCCTTGATGCCCAGCGAGGGCAGGGCCGCTACGAAGGCCTCGCTGGCCAGGCCGGGCAGCAGGGCCGACTGGCGCTCGTACAGGCGCCGGTAGGTGTCGTGGTCGGCGGCGGTATAGGCCGCGAAGTTCTGCGGGCAGGTGTAGTCGGCGGCGGCGCGCGTGTAGTCGCCGCGCGGTGGGCGCGCGCTGGCGCCATAGACGACGGGTTCGGTGGCCATGGCCGGCTCCCGTTCAGTCTTTCCTGCCTTCGAGCACGCCGCGCCGGATCTGGTCGAGCTCGATGCTTTCGAACAGCGCCTTGAAGTTGCCGTTGCCAAAGCCATCGTCGCCCTTGCGCTGGATGAACTCAAAGAAGATCGGGCCCAGCTGGTTCTCGCTGAAGATCTGCAGCAGCAGCTTGCCGGCCACGCCATCGATGAGGATCTTGCGCTGGTGCAGTGCTTCCACCGGCTCGCCGTGGCCGGGGATGCGCTTTTCGACCAGCTCGTAGTAGGTGTCGGGCGTATCGAGCAGGCGCACGCCGCTGGCGCGCAACGCATCGACCGTGTCGTAGAGGTTGTCCGAGCCCATGGCGATGTGCTGGATACCCTCGCCCTTGTACATGTCCAGGTATTCCTGGATCTGGCCGGCCTTCTCCTTGCCCTCTTCGTTGATCGGGATGCGGATCTTGCCGCAGGGGCTGGTCATGGCCCGGCTCTTGACGCCAGTGACCTGGCCCTCGATGTCGAAGTATTTGATCTCGCGGAAGTTGAACACGCGCTCGTAGAAATCGGCCCATTCGTTCATGCGGCCGCGGTGCACGTTGTGCGTGAGGTGGTCGATGTAGGTCAGGCCATGGCCCCTGGGGTTCAGGGCCTCGTCGGCCGACACGCCGGGCAGGGGCTCGAAGTCCACGTCAAAGAAACCGATGTTGCCGATGTCGCCGGGCTGGGCGCCGTTCTTGCCGCGCCAGCGGTCCACCAGGTAGATCAGGCTGTCGCCCACGCCCTTGATGGCGGGGATGTTCAGCTCGCCCGGGCCGGCCACGCCCGCGTAGCCCCAGGCGCCCAGGCCCAGCGCGCGCTCGTAGGCGGCCTTGGTGTCGTGCACGCGAAAGGCAATGGCGCAGACGCTGGGGCCGTGCAGGCGGGCAAAGCGCTGGGCAAAGCTGTCGGGCTCGGCGTTGATGATGAAGTTGATCTCGCCCTGGCGGTACAGCAGCACGTTCTTGTGGCGGTGGCGCGCCACCGGCTTGAAGCCCATGCCCTCGAACACCTTGCCCATGGCTTGCGGATCGGGCGCCGCGAATTCGATGAATTCGAACCCGTCCGTGCCCATGGGGTTCTCCCAGGCGGCGGTGTCCTGGGTGGCTTGCTGCGGCAATGCTGCGTTCATGTTGTCTCCGGTCAAAAATGTGGAATGCTGTGCACTGTAGGCGCGCAAGTCCTCATGTTTCTGGCGAATTGGAGAGTCAATGGGGTATTGTTTGCAGGAATCATGCGCCAAATCAATATTTGACGAACGACGGATGTTGATAATTTCGCGCCGTTTTTTCGCGAAATATTCGGCGGCTTTAGCGGCGTGCCGGCTCAGCGTGCCGCAGCGGCGGGTTGCAGCCCGCGCAAGGGCCGGTGCGTGCGCCGCCTCTTCGCCGCAATGGGCGTTGAGGGTGTTCGTTCGTAGAATCCTGCGCAATGAACGATGCCAACGCACTCGACAAGCTGGACAAGGCCATCCTGCGCCGCCTGCAAGACAACGGGCGCGAAACCTACGACGTGATTGGCGAGCAGGTGGGCCTGTCGCCGAGTGCCGTGCTGCGGCGCGTGAAGCGCCTGGAAGACAGCGGCGTGATCGCCCGCTATGTGGCCCTGGTCCGGCCCGAGGCCGTGGGGCTGGGGCTCACGGCTTACCTCAATGTGCGCCTCGAAAAACACACCGAAAGCCACAAGCGCAACCCCATGGACCTGTTCCGCGCCAGCGTGCAGACCTGGCCCGAAGTGGTGGAGTGCGCGGCGCTCACCGGCGAGATGGATTACCTGCTCAGGGTGGTGGTGGCCGATATGGCGCACTACAGCCGCTTCATCATGGACACGCTGCTCAAACACCCCAGCGTGCAGGACTGCAAGACCAGCTTTGTGCTCGACCGGGTCAAGGCCACCACCGCCGTGCCGGTGTGAGTCCCGGGGCGCTCGGGGCGGGTTTTTTTGTAACAGTGGCTATCAATTCAATAGCTTATGGCGCATTGTCTGTTTTGGATATCACGGTTTTTGCTCTGATTGGATGTTCGTCTCTATTTTGGTGCAGTGCAGCAAAAGTACTGGAATAAATGAGGGAAAACCCTTAAATTCCATACCATGATCGCAACCAAAGACTGGCTCAAGGCTTCGTGGGGCGCCAGCAAAGACATGCTGGCGCCCTTTGGCGGCCCTTCGCTGGATGATGCCCCCGCGTCCACTCCGCTGATGGTGCCCATCCGTTCGCTGGGCCCGTCCTACCGCGAGCGCATCACGCAGCATCTGCTGCAGCTGGAGCCGCCCGACCGGTATCTGCGCTTTGGCTATGCCGCCACGGACGAGCAGATCCGCCGCTACACCGAGCGGCTCGATTTCGACCGTGACGAAATCTTTGGCATCTACAACCGCCGTCTGGAACTCATCGCCATGGCCCATCTGGCGTTTGCCGAGCACCCCGAGCACAAGCAATGTGCCGAGTTTGGCGTGTCGGTGCTCAAGCAGGCACGGGGCCGGGGATTTGGCGCACGTCTGTTTGACCGCGCCATCATGCATGCCCGCAACGCGGGGGTGAGCATGGTGTTCATCCATGCGCTGACGGAAAACACCGCCATGCTCAAGATCGCTCGCAATGCGGGCGCCACGGTGCAGCGCGACGGCTCCGAATCCGAGGCCTACCTGCAGATTCCGCCCGCCAGCCTGGACACGCGCATGACCGAAATCGTCGAGCAGCAATTCGCCGAGATGGACTACCGCCTCAAGCGCCAGGCCAAGCAGTTCTGGGACTTCCTGGCCGGGGTGCAGGAAGTGCGCAAGGGCGTGCAGCACGGACGCCACCAGTCGGCCGAATAGGGCCGTTGCCCGCCTGCGGCGCGGGCGGTGTCATGACAATCCGCTATCCTAGGGGTCTGTTCAACTACCGCACGTCCTGCACTCCAAGACAGTGTCTGACCCGCACCCCCAGCGCTTGCCCGAAAAGGAAGACAAGCGCACTTTCCTGCAAAAGGTGGCCGAGTTCATCCATCCCGGACCGGACTCCACCGAAGAACTCATCGAGACGTTGGCCGAGGCCGAGGACAACGAAGTCATCGGCGCCGACTCCCGCGTGATGCTGGAGCGTGTCATCCGCATGGCCGACATGACGGCCGGCGACGTGATGGTGGCCGCCCCCCGCATGGACCTCGTCAACATCGATGCGCCCTTTGACGAGTTGCTGCGCCTGGTGATCAACACCGCGCACTCGCGTTTTCCGGTGTACCAGGGCGAGCGGGAAAACATCATCGGCATCCTCATGGCCAAGGACCTGCTCAAGCTGCAGCGGGCGCCCGAGCTGAACATCCGCGCCCTGCTGCGCCCGGCTGCCTTCGTGCCGGAAAGCAAGGGCCTGAACGACCTGCTGCGCGAGTTCCGCGGCAACCGCAACCACCTGGCCATCGTGATCGACGAGTTCGGCCGGGTGGCGGGCCTGATCACCATCGAAGACGTGCTGGAACAGATCGTGGGCGAGATCGAAGACGAGTTCGACATCCCCGAGGACGAGGGCGACATCTTCGGCCTTGCCGACCATACCTACCGCGTGAGCGGCGACACCCCCATCGAACGCGTGGCCGAAGCCTTTGGTATCACCCTGCAAGGCAGTGATCCCGAGGAAAGCTTTGACACCGTGGGCGGCCTGATCGCCCACGAAATGGGGCATGTGCCCAAGCGGGGCGAACACCTGCAGCTGTGCGGCCTGCACTTTGTGGTGCTGCACACCAAGGGCGGCGCCGTGCGCTGGTTCAAGGTGTCGCGCATCGACGAAGACAGTCCCCCCGGCTGATGGTCCGGCTGCAACGCCTGCCGGGTGCTGCGCTTGCGGGGCAGGCCTGCCTGGCCGCTGCGGCGGGCGTGGCGCAGGCCCTGTCCCTGGCCCTGCCGTGGAGCGGCGAGCCGCAATGGTGGTTGCAGATCCTGTCGCTGGCCGTGCTGGCGTGGCTGGTGCGGGCACCAGCGCCCTGGCGCCGTGCGGCGGGCCTGGGCTGGGTGTTTGCCACGGCCTGGATGGCGGCCACCTTCTGGTGGCTGTTCATTTCCATGCACCACTACGGTGGCCTGGCGGCGCCACTGGCGGTGGTGGCCGTGCTGGGGCTGGCGGGCTTTCTGGGTGCCTACTATGCGGCGGTTCTGGCGCTTTTTGCGCGTCTGGCACCAACCCATCGTGCGCTGGCAGCTATTGTTTTCGGAGCGATCTGGATGCTGGCGGAGCTGGCACGCGGCACGCTGTGGACGGGCTTTCCGTGGGGCGCCGGCGGCTATGCCCATGTGCAGGGGCCCCTGAGCGCGCTGGCACGTACCGTGGGCGTGTACGGCGTCGGTTGCGTGGCTGCGGTGCTGGCCATGCTGCTGGCGCAGGCGCGCCCCGGCGATCTCCTGCGCCTGCGTGCCTGGGCGCTGGTGGCGTTGGGTGCGCTGGTGCTGGTGGGCGCAGGCCTGCAGCGCCAATGCGCCATTGAGTCGTGCCACACCCCGGCGCTGCCGCCGCCGCCACCGATCAGCCTGGCGCTGCTCCAGGGCAACATCCCGCAGGACGAAAAATTCCAGCCCGGCAGCGGCGTGCCGCTGGCGCTGCAGTGGTATGCCGATGCACTGCGGGCTGCCACGGCAAGCCTCGTCGTGGCGCCGGAAACCGCCATTCCGCTGCTGCCGCAGCAACTCATGCCGGGTTATCTGGAGGGGCTGGCGGCGCATTTCGGCCAGGGCCAGCAGGCGGCGCTGGTGGGTATCCCGATGGGCGATGAAGTGCAGGGCTACACCAATTCGGTGCTCGGCCTGAAACCCGCGCAGCCGGCCCCCTACCAGTACGACAAGCACCACCTGGTGCCGTTTGGCGAGTTCATTCCGCCGTTTTTCCGATGGTTCACGGCCATGATGAACATTCCCCTGGGCGATTTCAACCGGGGCGCCATCGGGCAGCCATCCTTTGTCTGGGCGGGCCAGCGCATTGCGCCCAACATCTGCTACGAGGACTTGTTTGGCGAAGAACTGGGCGCGCGTTTTGCCGATCCGGCCAGCGCCCCCACGCTGTTTGTCAATTTCAGCAACATCGGCTGGTTCGGCAACACGGTTGCCATCGACCAGCACCTGCAGATCAGCCGCATGCGCGCGCTGGAGTTCGAGCGCCCCATGGTGCGTGCCACCAACACCGGTGCCACCGCCATCATCGACCACCGGGGCGTGGTCACCCATGCGCTGGAACGCCACACCCGCGGGGTGCTGACCGGCCAGGTGCAGGGGCGCGGGCTCAGCGCGCAAGACGGCTGGGGCATCACGCCCTATGCCTGGTGGGTGGCACGCTGGGGGCTGGCACCCCTGTGGGCGGCAGGCTTTTGCGTGGTCGCCGGGGCAGCGTTGGCGCGGCGCAGGCGCTTGCGGGGCTGAGACGGCAGGCTGGCGCGGGCTCCGGGCCTGTCGCGAATTGACTCAGATCAAGCAATAAAGGGAGCTCTCGCGGTTGGCCGGCGGTTCAATCGGCGGGTATGCGGGCCATGGGCCGTGTTGTGCCTTGATAATGGAGCCCTGCAACTGTGAGCAGGGGTTGCGAACGGTGAATTATTGAAGCGGCACGGCCGCTGTTCTGGAGCACGACTGAAAATGGCAGATTCCTTTTCCTACGAACAACTGATTGCCTCGGGCGAGGGCCGATTGTTCGGCGCTGACAGCGGGCGTCTGCCGCTGCCACCCATGCTGATGTTTGACCGCATCACCCACATCGACAGCGATGGCGGCGCGCACGGGCTGGGGAAAATCCGCGCCGAACTCGACGTCAAGCCCGATCTGTGGTTCTTTGCCTGCCATTTCCAGGGCGACCCCGTCATGCCCGGCTGCCTGGGGCTCGATGCCATGTGGCAGCTCATCGGCTTTTACCTGACCTGGCTGCAACTGCCCGGCCGCGGGCGTGCGCTGGGTGCGGGCGAAGTCAAGTTCACCGGCGAGGTGGGCCCTGGCGTGAAGCTCGTCACCTACGAAATCGACATCAAGCGCGTCATCAAGCGCAAGCTGGTCATGGCCATTGGCGATGCCCGCCTGCTGGCCGACGGCAAGGAAATCTATGTAGCCAATGACCTGCGCGTGGGCCTGTTCAAACGCGAGGAAGACGGCAAGGACGCAGCATGACCACCAAGAAGCGCGTAGTCATCACCGGCGCGGGCATCGTCTCGTGCATTGGCAACGACCTGGCCACCGTGGAAGCCTCGCTGCGCGCGGGCACCAGCGGCATCAAGGCCGTGGAGAAGTTCAAGGAGCTGGGCCTGCGCAGCCAGGTGGGCGGAGCTCCCGAGATCGACATCGAGGCGCGCATCGACCGCAAGCAGCTGCGCTTCATGGGCGACGCGGCGGCCTATGCGCAGATCGCCCTGGAAGACGCGATCCAGCAAGCCGGTTTGACGCCCGAGCAGGTCAGCCATCCGCGCACCGGCCTCATCATGGGCTCGGGCGGCGGCTCGCCCGCCAACCAGATCGAAGCGGCCGACACGCTGCGCGAAAAAGGCATCCGCCGCGTGGGCCCTTACCAGGTCACGCGCTGCATGAGCTCTACCGTGTCCGCCTGCCTGGCCACCAACTTCAAGGTCAAGGGCATCAACTACTCCATCACCTCGGCCTGCTCCACCTCGGCCCACTGCATCGGCGCGGCCGCGCAGCAGATCGCCTGGGGCATGCAGGACGTGATGTTTGCCGGTGGCGGCGAAGAGCTGAGCTGGGGCATGTCGCTGCTGTTCGACGGCATGGGCGCCATGTCCAGCAAGTACAACGAGACGCCCGAAAAGGCCTCGCGCGCCTACGACGCGAACCGCGACGGCTTCGTGATCGCGGGTGGCGGCGGCGCCGTGGTGCTGGAGAGTCTGGAGCACGCCCAGGCCCGCGGCGCCACCATCCTGGCCGAAGTGGTGGGCTTTGGCGCCACCAGCGACGGCGAAGACATGGTGGCCCCGTCGGGCGATGGCGCCATTGCCTGCATGCAGCAGGCCATGGAAGGCCTGGGCGCCCCCATCGATTACATCAACACCCACGGCACCTCCACGCCCGTGGGCGACATGCAGGAAGTGCGCGCCATGCGCGCCCTGTTCGGCGACAAGGTGCCGCCGTTTTCCTCCACCAAGTCGCTCACCGGCCACTCGCTGGGCGCCACGGGCGTGCAGGAGGCGATCTACTGCATGATCATGCTGAACCGGGGTTTCATCGCAGGCTCGGCCAACGTCGAGACGCCCGACCCGGCCCTGGGCGACATGCCCCTGGTCACGCAAACGCGCGATGCGCAGCTCACCACCGTGCTGTCCAACAGCTTCGGCTTTGGCGGCACGAACGCCAGCCTGGTGCTGCGCCGCTGGGAAGCCCAGTAAGAGCCCTACCAGGGGCGGTCATACGGGCTGCCCCAGTCCCATGAAAAAAGAGAGCCATCGGCTCTCTTTTTTATGCCCGTTGCCTCCGCCGTTTCGGTGGGGCCTTCAGTGCGCAGCCTTTGCCTGGGCTGCGGAGCGGGCCGCCACGGCCTCGGCGCTCTCGCCCACCAGTTGCGCATAGAGCTGGGGGTCGGTTGCGGCTTCGCTGCCAAAGAACAGGAGGCGGCTGTCGGCCGTGAGGCCCAGCGCCTGGCGCGTCGCATCGCTCTGGCAGGCCGCCACGGCCGCCGCCACACCGGCCACGGCGGATTCGCCCGCGACGATCACCGGGTCGTTGCCGAGCGGGCGGGCCAGCAGGCGCATGGCCTCGACGGCAGCCTGGTCGTTGATCACGCAAAAACCGTCGGTGCCGTGTTCCAGGATCTCCCAGGCCAGGTGCGACACCTCGCCGCAGGCCAGGCCCGCCATCAGCGTGTCGAGGTCGCCGGTGATGGCGGTGAGCCGACCCGCCTTGGCGCTTTGCGCCAGGCAGTCGGCACGGTCGGGTTCCACCACCACGAACACCGGGCGCTCGCTGCCGTCCCGCTCCCAGAAATAGCCGCACACCGCCGCGGCCAGGCCGCCCACGCCGGCCTGCACAAAGAGGTGCGTGGGGCGCTGCGCGAGCTGTTGCGCGGCTTCCTGCACCATCAGCTGGTAGCCCTGCATCACGTCGCGCGGCACGTCCATGTAGCCGGGGTACGAAGTGTCGGAGATGACGAAGCGGCCATGCAGCCTGGCGTCGGCATCGGCCTGGCGCACGGCGTCGTCGTAGTTGCCGGGCGTGCGCACCACCTCGGCGCCATAGCGGGCGATGGCGGCCTTGCGGCCTTCGCTCACCGTGGCGTGGATGTAGATCACGCAGCGGCAGCCCAACAATTGCGCGCCCCAGGCCACGGACCGGCCATGGTTGCCGTCGGTGGCGCAGGTGACGGTGATGCCGGCGCACAGCGCGCGCAGTTCGGGTGTCCGCAGGTCCTGCGTGGAAAGCGGGCGGGCCAGGCGGGCGCCCAGCTCGCGGCACAGCAGGCGCGCCACCGCGTAGGCGCCGCCCAGGGCCTTGAAGCTGCCCAGGCCGAAGCGGCTGCCCTCGTCCTTGTAGTGCACGGCGGCCACGCCCAGGGCCTGCGCCAGCGCGGGCAGGCTGTGCAGCGGCGTGACTGCATAGCCCTGCCAGCTGGTCAGCTCGCGCTCGGCCTGCGCCAGTGCCGGTGCGTCCAGGATGGCGCTGCGGCGCTCGCCATACGGGGCCTGGCGGTCGGCTGCAGGGTTGGCCAGGCATTCAGCGGTGAGGGCGGGGGGTGGTGGCATGGGGGATCTTTCTGTCAAACCAAAGATAAGGCTCAGGGCATTTGGCATCGCCACGCGGCGCGGCCTTGAAGCGGCAGAGCCAGTGCAGCCCTCCCCATCAAACAGTCCAGCGCGCACGCCGGCGCCGCAATGCCCAGGAGGGCGCTGGAGACGTGTGCCGCATGCGCCATGGTGGTGCCATTCCAGAATTTACAGGGGTTGCAGGGCCGGCGGCGACGGTCGCGGCATATCGCTGTGCTGCACCTTAAAATCACCGTTTGCGCAGCGCGGACTGCCACTCTTTTTCATAGCCGCAGGCCCGGCCTGTGGCAAGCCAGAATCGATCCATGCTGACCTTCCAACAAATCATTCTCAAGCTGCAGACCTACTGGGACGCCCAGGGTTGCGCGCTGTTGCAACCTTATGACATGGAAGTGGGCGCCGGGACATCGCACACCGCTACGTTTTTGCGCGCCATCGGCCCCGAGCCCTGGAAGGCCGCCTACGTGCAGCCCAGCCGCCGCCCCAAGGACGGCCGCTACGGCGAGAATCCCAACCGCCTGCAGCACTACTACCAGTTCCAGGTGGTGCTGAAGCCCGCACCGGCCAACATCCTGGAGCTGTACCTGGGCTCGCTGGAAGCGCTCGGCTTCGATCTGAAGAAAAACGACATCCGCTTTGTCGAGGACGACTGGGAAAACCCCACGCTCGGCGCCTGGGGCCTGGGCTGGGAGGTCTGGCTCAACGGCATGGAGGTGACCCAGTTCACCTACTTCCAGCAGGTCGGCGGCATTGACTGCAAGCCCGCCACCGGCGAGATCACCTACGGCCTGGAACGCCTGGCCATGTACCTGCAGGGCGTGGACAACGTCTACAACCTGACCTGGACCGAAGGCGCCGACGGCAGCAAGCTGAGCTACGGCGATGTGTACAAGCAAAACGAGATCGAGCAGTCCACCTACAACTTCGAGCACAGCGACGCCGACTTCCTGTTCACCGCCTTCAACGCGCACGAAAGGCAGGCCCAGCACCTCATGGAGCAGCAGCTGGCCCTGCCCGCCTACGAGCAGGTGCTCAAGGGCGCGCACAGCTTCAATCTGCTCGATGCGCGCGGCGCCATCAGCGTGACCGAGCGCGCCGCCTACATCGGCCGCATCCGCAACCTGGCCCGCGCCGTGGCCAAGAGCTATCTGGACAGCCGTGCGCGCCTGGGCTTCCCCATGGCGCCCAAGGCGTGGGCCGCCGAGGTGCTGGCCGACCTGGCCCGGGCCGAGCAGCAGCAACAGCACAAGAAGGCCGCCTGAAGGCGCAGCGCGGAGCACTGAAACCACCATGACCCACCCGAATCTTCTCGTCGAACTGTTTGTCGAAGAACTGCCCCCCAAGGCCCTGCAGAAACTGGGCGACGCCTTTGCCGGCGTGCTGCTGGAGCAGCTCCAGGCCCAGGGCCTGGCGGCTGCCGGCTCGCGCCTGACCGCCTATGCCTCGCCGCGCCGCCTGGCCGCGCACATCACCGAAGTGGCCACCAGCGCGGCCGACAAGGCAGTGTCGCAAAAGCTGATGCCCGTGGCCGTGGGGCTGGGCGCCGACGGCCAGGCCACACCGGCGCTGCTCAAGAAACTGGCGGCGCTGGGCGCCGATGCGTCGGCCGTGGCAAGCCTGGAACGCGTGCACGATGGCAAGGCCGACGTGCTGTTCTACAACAGCACCGCCAAGGGCGCAACGCTGGCCGAAGGCCTGCAAAAGGCGCTGGACGAGGCCATTGCCAGGCTGCCCATCCCCAAGGTGATGCGCTACCAGCTGCAGGACGGCTGGAGCAGCGTGCACTTCGTGCGACCCGCGCATGGCCTGGTGGCGCTGCACGGCACCGAGGTGCTGCTGTCGGTGCAGGCGCTGGGCCTGGCTGCGGGCAACACCACGCGCGGCCATCGATTCGAGGCTGCGGTGGACCCGGTGGTCATCACCAGCGCCGACAGCTATGCCCAGCAGCTGGCCCACCAGGGCGCCGTGATCGCCAGCTTTGCCGAACGCAGGGCCGAGATCGTCCGCCAGCTCGCCGCTGCCGCCGCGAAGGTAGGCAACGGCGCGCGCCCGATTGACGACGATGCGCTGCTCGACGAGGTGACTGCGCTGGTCGAGCGGCCCAATGTGCTCACCTGCTCGTTCGAGCAAGAGTTTCTCGACGTGCCGCAGGAATGCCTCATCCTCACGATGAAGGCCAACCAGAAGTACTTTCCGCTGCTCGATGCCGCCGGCAAGCTCACCCACCAGTTTCTGGTGGTCAGCAACATCACGCCCGCCGATGCCAGCCTGGTCATCGGCGGCAACGAGCGCGTGGTGCGCCCGCGCCTGGCCGATGCCAAGTTCTTCTTCGACCAGGACCGCAAGAAGACCCTGGCTTCGCGCGTGGAAGGCCTGGGCAAGGTCGTGTACCACAACAAGCTGGGCACGCAGGGCGAGCGCGTGGAGCGGGTGAGGTCGATCGCCAAGGCCATCGCAATGCAGCTGGGCGACGTCGCGCTGCTCGCGGATGCCGACCAGGCCGCGCTGCTGGCCAAGACCGACCTCGTGACCGACATGGTCGGCGAGTTCCCCGAGCTGCAGGGCACGATGGGCCGCTATTACGCGCTCAACGACGGCCTGGGCGAAACCATTGCCGACGCCATCGAAGACCATTACAAACCGCGTTTTGCCGGCGACGCGCTGCCGCGCAACACTGCGGGCGTGGTGGTGGCGCTGGCCGACAAGCTCGAAACCCTGGTCGGCATGTTCGGCATCGGCAACCTGCCCACGGGCGACCGTGATCCGTTCGCGCTGCGCCGCCATGCGCTGGGCGTGATCCGCATGCTGGTCGAAAAGGATTTGCCGCTGGATCTGAACGCGCTGCTGGCGGGCGCCGTGCCCGCGTTTGGTGACAAGATCACCGATGCCTCGGCCGCGCTGGCCGACTTCATCTACGACCGCCTTGCCGGCAGCCTGCGCGAGCAGGGCTACAGCGCGCAAGAGGTCGATGCCGTGCTGGCTCTGCGCCCGCAGCGCCTGGCGCAGGTGCCCCAGTTCCTGGCGGCGGTGCGCGCCTTTGCCGCGCTGCCCGAAAGCCCGGCCCTGGCCGCGGCCAACAAGCGCGTGGGCAACATCCTCAAGAAGGCCGAGCTCGAAGGCCCGGTGGACGCCCACGTCAACCCCGCCCTGTTGCAGGAGCAGGCCGAGCGGGACTTGTTTGCCGCCCTGCAGCGCTTTGTGCCCGAGGCCAATGCGCAGTTCGCCGCCGGCGACTACACCGCCAGCCTGCAGACCCTGGCCGTGCTGCGCGCGCCGGTGGACGCGTTCTTTGACGATGTGATGGTCAACGCCGAGCAGCTCGACCTGCGCCTCAATCGCCAGGGCCTGCTCAAGACCCTGCACGAAGCCATGAACCGCGTGGCCGACCTGTCCCGTCTGGCGGCCTGACCCCCGTTGCTGATAGGCTGGCGGCTCTCACCAGGGGAACCCACCCATGAAACTCGTCATCCTCGACCGCGACGGCACGCTCAACCCGCAGGGCGATGATTTCATCACCTCGCCCGATGAGTGGAGCGCCCTTCCGGGGGCACTGGAGGCCGTGGCCCGGCTCAACCATGGCGGCTGGCGGGTGGTGGTGGCCACCAACCAGCCCGGGCTGGGCCGGGGTTTGTTCGACGTGGTGTCGCTCAACGCCATCCACGCCAAGATGCTGCGGCAGGTGGCTGCGGTGGGCGGGCGCATCGACGCGGTGTTTTACTGTCCGCATGCGCCCGATGAGGTCTGCCACTGCCGCGCACCAGCGCCCGGTTTGCTCGAACAGATCTGCGACCGCTATGGCGTGGAGCCTTTCGATGTGCAGGTGGTGGGCAGTTGCGTGGAGCATCTGCAGGCGGGGGCCGCGCTGGGTGCGCAGGTGCATCTGGTGTGCACGGGCCGGTCGGCCCATTGGCAGCCCGGACAGGCCTTGCCCATCGACTTTCCTGCCACGACGCAGGTGCATGCCAGCCTGGATGCGTTTGCCGAACAACTGCTGCCCGCGGCGCCTGCGCCGTCGCCAACACCTGCGCCGCCCCTGGTGGTTTGAGGCGACTCATTGGATCGCTTGCAGCGCCTGTCTGGCAAGCCCCATCTTCCGAAAACACTTGAGAAATATATGGCCCTGATCCGTTCCGTTCTCCACATGCTCTGGATGGGCATCACCGTGGTGCCCTACACGCTGGCCATCCTGCTGGTGCGCATGCTGGGCGCCAGCAGCCGCACGCGTTACCGTATCGCGCGGGCCTGGCTCAAGCTCAGTGTGGATTCGGCGCGCGTGATCATGGGCATCCGCACCCGCATCACCGGCATGGAGCACCTGCCCACCGCGGAAAACCAGGGCGTGGTGCTGCTGGTCAAGCACCAGTCCACCTACGAGACCTTCCTCATGCCGGCGATCATGCCGCGCCCGCTGGCCTATGTGTTCAAGAAGGAGCTGCTGCGCGTGCCCTTCTTCGGCTGGTCCATCGGCAGCCTGGACATGATCCACATCGACCGCGGCCAGAGCGCGCGTGCCTTCGTCAAGGTGGTGCAGCAGGGCCGGGCGCTGCTGGCCCAGGGCACCTGGGTCATCATGTTTCCCGAGGGCACCCGGATAGAGCGGGGGCAGGCGGGGCAGTACAAGAGCGGCGGCACGCGGCTGGCCATTGATACCGGGGTGCCCGTGGTGCCCGTGGCCGTCACCTCGGCCCGGGTCTGGCCGCGCAAGGCCTTCATCAAGCGCCCCGGGGTGGTGGATGTGTCGATCGGCCAGCCCATCCCCAGCGTGGGCCGCAAGCCCGACGAGCTGATGCAGGAGGTCGAGGCCTGGATCGAATCCGAAATGCGCCGCCTTGACCCGGAGGCTTACCCCGAGGCTGCTTCTTCCCATCCGTGAGGGCGCCATGATGCAGCGGCTGGTGCAACTGGCGCTCGATCTGTTCGACCCTCCTGGTGCGGATCGCCAGGCGGATGAGGCGCCTGTGGTGCCAGAGCCTCCCGCGCAAGAAATCAAGCCAAGAAGGCCATTAGCGCCGGTGGGTGCTGCGCCAGATGCGCCTGAGAGCGTAGCGATTGATCCGTGCCCGGTGCCTCCTGACGCAGCGGCCCTGCCGTCGCTGCTGTCCCCCGCCGAGTTCCGCCACCCACGGGCCAACCGCGAGGTGCTGCTGGGCGATGCCGTGGTGGCCTATGCGCTGCAGCGCGTGCGCCGGCGCAGCATCGGCTTCACGGTGGGGGCCGATGGCCTGGCCGTGCGGGCGCCCACCTGGGTCACCCTGCCGGCCGTGGATGCGGCGCTGCGCGAAAAATCGGGCTGGATCCTGCGCAAGCTCGATGAAGCCCGCGCGCGCCAGCAGCGCAGCGAGGGGGGGCGCATCGTCTGGGCCCACGGAGCGCAGCTGCCCTATCTGGGCGAACCCCTCACCGTGGTGCTGGACCCCACCCACGGCTTCACCGGCAAGGGCGGCGCCCTGCACGCCGGCAGTGAAGGCGCCGGGGGGGCGCACCTGCGCATCGGCCTGTCCCACAGCGCCAGCCCGGCGCAGATCCGCGATGCCGTGCAGGCCTGGCTGATGCGCGATGCGCGCCGCCATTTCACCGACCGGCTCGACCACTTTGCGCCGCTGCTCGGTGTGCGCTGGACCAGCCTGCGCCTGTCGAGCGCCCAGACCCGCTGGGGCAGCGCCAAGGCCGATGGCTCCATCCGCCTGAACTGGCGCCTGCTGCACTACCGCCCGGCCATCATCGACTATGTGGTGGCGCACGAGCTGGCCCACCTGCGCGTGATGGATCACAGCCCACGCTTCTGGGGCACCGTGGCCACGGTGGTGCCCGACTACCCGGTGCTGCGCCACGCCCTGCGCGAACAGCCGGCACCGCTGTGGGAATAAGGGCAACGCTGAACAAGTCCCTCGCGTGCCGCGCATCCCTGTTTTGGGCGGTCTGCGGCGCTGCAAATGCTCGCAATAGCGATGGCTATTGCTGTGCTTTGCGCCTTGCAGCCCATCCCAAACCAGGGCGCGCGCCATCGCGGGGACTTATTCAGCGTCGCCCAAGCGCGCAGAGGCACTCTGGCCGCGTTTGAAAGCCAGGGCGGCTGGCGGCAAAATGACAGTTCGTTCCGCATGGATCTCACCGTCAGGATGCCCACCATGATTCCCCTGCAGCTGTTCGACCCTGCTTCCAGCACCTACACCTACATCCTGCACGACCCCGCCACCCGCGATGCCCTCATCATCGACCCGGTGGACGAGCAGCTCGACCGCGACCTGGCAGTGCTGCAGGCGCACCACCTCACGCTGCGCTGGGCCGTGGAAACCCATGCGCACGCCGACCACATCACCAGCGCCGGCCGCCTGGCCGAGCACACCGGGGCGCACACGGCGGTGCCCGCGGGCTGCGGCATCGGCACGGCAGCGGTGCAGCTGCTCGACGGCGAGACGCTGGCCTTCGGTGGCGAAACCCTGAGCGCGCTGCACACCCCCGGCCACACGGCGGGCGGCATGTCGTACCGGTGGCGCAACCATGTCTTTACTGGCGACACCTTGCTCATCAACGGCTGCGGCCGCACGGATTTCCAGTCGGGCAGCGCGGCCGACCTGTACCAAAGCATCACCGGCGTGCTGTTTGCGTTGCCGCCGGAAACCACTGTCTGGCCCGGCCACGATTACCACGGGCGCAGCCACTCCACCATCGCCGCCGAAAAGGCCGGCAATGCCCGCGTGGCCGGCCGCAGCCAGGCCGAGTTTGTGGCGCTGATGGAGTCGCTGCACCTGCCGCGCCCGCGCCGCATCGACGAAGCCGTGCCCGCCAACCTGCATTCGGGCCTGCGGCACGACGCCGATGGCGCCACCCTGCAGGCACCGCGCACGGCCGAGGGCTATGCGGGCGATGTGTCAGCCCAGCTGGCCTGGCAATGGGTGCAGAGCGGGCAGGCCGTGCTGATCGATGTGCGCAGCGATGCCGAGCGCGAATGGGTGGGGCAGGTGCCCGGCGCCATTGCCGTGGCCTGGAAGCAATGGCCCGGCATGGCGATGAATGCCGATTTCGACGCCCAGCTGCGCGCCGCCGTGCCCGAGGGCGGCCGCGCCGTGCTGCTGTGCCGCAGCGGCGTGCGCTCGGTGGCTGCCGCGCGGCGCGCCACCGAGCTGGGCATCACCGCCTACAACATCCTCGAAGGCTTCGAGGGCGACCCCGATGGCCATGCGCAGCGCGGCAAGAGGGGCGGCTGGCGTTTTCAGGGCCTGCCGTGGAAGCAGGGTTGAGGTGGCCAAAAAAATAGCCGCCAGCGCTTGCATGTGAAGCGCTGCCAGCTGATTTCTCAAATTCGGCTTGCTCCCGCGCCGCATCCATCGGCAGCGCTTGAGCTACCACTGCCCACACCAGTGCACCAGTGCACCCGTGGAACCGGCTTTGCCGGGCCACCGGGTGCGTCCCCCTCGGGGGAAGGCGCCGCAGGCGACTCAGGGGGCTACTTGACTGCCGGAATGCGCAGCTTCTGCCCGGGGTAGATCTTGTCGGGGTGCGTCAGCATGGGCTTGTTGGCCTCGAAGATCTGGGGGTACTTGCTGGCATCGCCGTAAAACTTCTTGGCGATGGCCGAGAGCGTGTCGCCGCGCACCACGTCGTGGTACTGGGCTTCCGGCTCGGGGTTGGTCACATCCATCTGGTTGTCCACGCTGGTCACATTGGCCACGTTGCCGCAGCACAGGGTGATCTTTTCCTTGACCGATTGCGTGGGTGCCGTGCCTTTCACGGTGACCTTGCCCTGCGCTCCATCAAAGGCCACCTGCACGTTGCTGGCGCCCAGGTTCTGGGATGCGATGTAGGTTTCGATGGCCTTGGCGGCATTGGCGTTGAGTTCGTCCGTGGCGGCCGGGCTGCCCGGTGCCGCCTGCGCGTCCTTGCCGCCAAAAAGCTTCTCGCCGGCTTCCTTGATGAAACTGAATAAACCCATGTCGATTCTCCTGTGGTTGCAGAGTGGGGGGAGAGGCCACTGTATCCCCGCGGCGGCCGTGCGGCATGTCGGACAAATGCCCGATCTCGCGCGCAGTGCCTGCGCTGGGCGGCACCTGACGTGGCGCCCAAATGGGCGGGTAAAAAAACTCTGGATAATCCGCCGCATGACATTCTTGGCCATTGACGTCGGCAACACGCGTCTCAAATGGGCGCTGTACGACGCTCACCGTCCGGGTGCTGCCTTGCTGGCGCATGGCGCCGAATTCCTCGACCATATCGACCGCCTGGCAGAAGGCTCGTGGGCGCAGCTGCCCGCACCGGCCAAGATGCTGGGCTGCGTGGTGGCGGGCGACGCCGTCAAGCGCCGCGTGCAGGACCAGATGGAGCTGTGGGATGTGGCGGCGCAATGGGTGGTGTCGTCGGCACAAGAGGCCGGTGTCACCAACGGCTACGACTACCCCTCGCGCCTGGGCTCGGACCGCTGGGTGGCCATGATAGGCGCGCGCCACCATGTGCTCGCGCAAGGCCCGGCGCGCCCCATCGTGGTGGTGATGGTGGGCACGGCGGTCACCGTGGAATGCATCGACACCGAAGGGCGTTTTCTGGGCGGCCTGATCCTGCCGGGCCACGGCATCATGCTGCGCGCCCTGGAGGCCGGCACCGCCGGGCTGCATGTGCCCACGGGCGAGGTGCGCCTTTTCCCTACCAACACCAGCGATGCACTGACCAGCGGCGGCACCTATGCCATTGCTGGTGCGGTCGAGCGCATGGTGCAGCATGTCAAGGCCCACTGCGGCGCCGAGCCTGCCTGTGTGATGACCGGCGGTGCGGGCTGGAAGATGGCGCCCAGCATGACGCGGCCGTTCGAGCTGGTGGACAACCTGATCTTTGACGGCCTGCTGGAGATCGCCGCGCGGCGTTTCGGCTGACCCTGGGCGCAGCCTTGGAGCTGCACGGCGTTCAGTTCTCTTGCAGCTCAATGCGCGCCATTTCCACGTCCAGGCGCTCTCTGGCGTCCAGGGGCTCGGTGGCGGCCGCCTTTTCGTAGAGCTGCGTGGCTTCCTGCATTTTGGGGTCGCCTTCCAGCATCACCAGCGCATTGGCATATTCGATCATGCCGATGGCCGAGCCGGGGTGGATCCGCAGGGCTTGCTGAAACAGCTGCAGGCCCACGTCCTTCCTGGCACCATAGGTCATGCCGCCAATCAGCGGGCCCACCTTGTCGATCACCTCTGCATGGAAGGTGCCCAGCGCAATGTGGGCATCGGCATGCCGGGGTGCCAGTGCAATCGCCTTCTCCAGCGCATGCTTGACCCTGCCGCCCAGCCCTTGCGCCAGCGCCTTGGCCACGCTGATGCCCTGGCTGTAGCGGCCCAGGGCGTAGGCCTGCCAGTACCAGGCATTGGCGTTTTCGGGCTCCTGCGCCGCCTGGGCCTCGGCGCGCCCGGCAACCTGCCTGAACAGATCGAGGCGGGCTTTTTCCCCGGGCTCCAGGTAGTTGGCATACACCGCGGTGGCCTTGTTGGCGACCGTGATGCCGGCCCCGCCGGCACGCAGGCCCGCCGCCGCGGCCTGCTCGAATTCGCCGTTGTGATAAAGCACCCAGGCCTGCAGCACGGCGGCATCCTGGGGGCAGGGCTCGGCATCGTCGCAGTGCAGGCGGCTCCACTGTTCTTTGACGCTGGCCGCATCCAGATGGTAGCCACCAGCATGGGGGAAAGGGGTCCATGGGGCCATGGTGTGTCTCCTCGGTTGGGGATGGTGTGCGGTGGTCAGCCGGTGGCCGGTGCGTAGGCGCCCACGATCTGTTGCAGATGCGCCCGCTGCGCACTCTCCAGATAGGGCAGGAGCAGGTTCAGCACATGGTGCGCACCCCGCAGCAGCGCTGCCTGGGCGCTCTCGGGCTCCAGCGCGCGGCGCGGGTCCTGCACGTATTCGAAGCTCAGCCAGTAGGTCAGCACCACCACCATGCTGGTGGCGGTGGCCTGCCGGTCGCTGGCATCGATGCGCAAGGCGTCTGCGCGGCCCATGCCATCGAGCATGGCCCGCAGCGCGCGGGTCTTTTCTTTCAGTATGGTCTGGAAATGCGTTTCCAGCCGGCGGTTCTTGGACAACAGGTCGTTCAGGTCGCGGTACAGAAAGCGGTATTGCCAGATGATTTCAAACAGCGTGTGCATGAAGAACCAGGCGTCTTCCACATTGCGCACGTTGTCGCTGGCCCCCAGCAGGTCGTTCAGCGACTGTTCATACCGGTCAAACAGCGCGTTGATGAGCACGTCCTTGGCCGGGTAGTGGTAGTAAAGGTTGCCGGGGCTGATGCGCAGCTCGGCCGAGAGGAGGGTGGTGGACACGTTGGGTTCGCCAAACCGGTTGAACAGCTCCAGGGCCACCTCCAGGATGCGTTCGGCGGTGCGGCGCGGTGCTTTCTTCACCATGGATGCGTGCCCCCTTCGTGTCGTTGTTGGTGCCGTGTTTGCTTGCTCTCGGAGGCCTACTCTACCCCAGTCGTTTTGCTGCACTGCAGCACGAAGACGCAGCACCGGCGCGGCTTGTGAAGGCATGCGCATCGTTGGCATGGCATGGCATGCCGTGGCGCGGGCAGCGCAAAAAAGAAGCGACCGCATGCGGGTCATGCCGGTCGCTTTCATGGCCGGGGCAAAGCCCTGGCACCAGGCCCGGGCAAGGCTCAGGAGGCCGCAGGGGTGTCGTCGGCAGTCGTCGCGGCCTTGGGCGCCGCTGCTGTGCGGGGCTTTGCCAAGGCTTTCTTTGCCGGCGCAGCTTTCACGGCGGGCCTGGCCGCTGCCTTGCGCGCAGCGGTCTTGGTCGGCGCGGCGGCTGCCTTGCCTGCTGCAACCTGGGTCAGCGCATCAATGCGTGCATGCAGGGCCTCGATGTCGCGCGCCGAAGGCACGCCCAGTTTGCCCAGGGCCTTGGCCACACGCTCTTCAAAGAGGTTCTCCAGCTTGTCCCACTGGCCCTGGGCCTTGGAGCCGATATCGCTGGCCATGGTGGTCATGCGGCTGGTGGCTTCGGTGATTTTCTCTTCGGCCACGGCCTGCGTCTTGCGCTGGATGGTCAGGCCCTCCTTGACCAGGGCTTCAAACACCTTGCCGCCTTCTTCCTGCGCCTTCGAAAAAGCGCCCAGGCCCGCCAGCCAGATCTGCTGCGCCGAATCCTTGACGGTGCTGGACAACTGGGCGTCGCTCTGCTTCTTGTCGCCGCTGGTCTTCTGCATCTTCTTGGCCATGGAACCTCCAATCAGGGGAAAGTAGAAAGTGTAGAGGATGGCTGCGCACGGACTGTGCTCGGCAAGCGTCCCGCCCGGTGCAGCACCTGGTTACGGGATAATCCGAAGCGGGTGCGATAATTTTCGGCTTTGCCAGCAGGCAGTATCTTTGGGGCACATCATGATTCTCGTCACCGGCGCCGCCGGCTTCATCGGCGCCAATTTCGTTCTCGACTGGCTGGCGCAATCGCAAGAACCCGTCGTCAATCTCGACAAGCTGACCTACGCCGGCAACCTCGAAACCCTGGCCTCGGTGCAAGACGATGAACGGCACACCTTTGTGCAGGGCGACATCGGCGACAGCGCCCTGGTGGCCCGTCTGCTGGCCGAGCACCAGCCGCGCGCCGTCATCAACTTTGCCGCCGAAAGCCATGTGGACCGCTCCATCCACAGCCCCGAAGACTTCATCCAGACCAATGTGGTCGGCACCTTTCGCCTGCTCGAAGCCGTGCGCGCCTACTGGGGCAATCTGCCGGCTGGTGATAAAGCGGCATTTCGCCTGCTGCATGTTTCCACCGACGAGGTCTATGGCTCGCTGGGCGCAGGCGATGCGGCCTTTACCGAACAGCACCGCTACGAGCCCAACAGCCCCTACAGCGCCAGCAAGGCCGCTAGCGACCACCTGGTGCGCGCCTACCACCACACCTACGGCCTGCCGGTGCTCACCACCAACTGCAGCAACAACTACGGCCCCTACCACTTCCCCGAAAAGCTCATCCCGCTGATGATCGTCAACGCCCTGGCCGGCAAGCCGCTGCCGGTGTATGGCGATGGCATGCAGGTGCGCGACTGGCTCTACGTCAAAGACCACTGCAGCGCCATCCGCCGCGTGCTCGAAGCCGGCCAGCTGGGCGAGGTTTACAACATCGGCGGCTGGAACGAAAAGCCCAACATCGAGATCGTTAACACGGTGTGCGCCCTGCTCGACGAACTGCGCCCCAAGGCCGACGGCAGCAGCTACCGCACGCAAATCAGCTACGTCAAAGACCGGCCCGGCCACGACCGGCGGTACGCCATCGACGCCAGCAAAATCGAGCGCGAGCTCGGCTGGAAGCCCGCCGAGACCTTTGACACCGGCATCCGCAAGACCGTGCAGTGGTACCTGGCCCACCCCGAGTGGGTGGCCAACGTGCAAAGCGGCGCCTACCGCGACTGGCTGCAAACCCAATACGCGGGCACGGTTGCGGCATGAAAATTCTTCTGCTCGGCAAAAACGGCCAGGTCGGCTGGGAGCTGCAGCGCAGCTTGGCCTCGCTGGGCGAGGTGACCGCACTGGACCGGCACAGCACCGACTTCTGCGGCGATCTGGGCAACCTGGCCGGGCTGCGTGAGACCGTGCAGCGCCTGCGGCCCCAGGTCATCGTCAATGCCGCCGCCCACACCGCCGTGGACAAGGCCGAGAGCGAGCCCGAGCTGGCACGCCTCATCAATGCCACCGCCCCCGGCGTGCTGGCGCAAGAGGCGCACCAACTGGGCGCCTGGCTGGTGCATTACTCCACCGACTACGTGTTTGACGGCAGCGGCAGCCAGCCCTGGGTGGAAACCGACACGCCCGCGCCGCTCAACATGTATGGCCAGACCAAGCTGGAAGGCGAGCAACTGATCGCCCAGCACTGCCAAAAGCACCTGATCTTCCGAACCAGCTGGGTCTATGCCGCACGCGGCGGCAACTTTGCCAAAACCATGCTGCGCCTGGCGCGCGAACGCGAGCGCCTCACCGTCATCGACGACCAATGGGGCGCGCCCACCGGCGCCGAGCTGATTGCCGATGTCACCGCCCACGCCATTCGCCAGGTGCTGCAGCGCCCCGCCGGGCCGCACGGCGAGGCGGGCATCTACCACCTGGCTGCCACCGGCCACGCCAGCTGGAATTCTTATGCAAAACATGTGCTGGCCGAGGCCAAGCAAGCGCAACCAGCTATTGAGTTGGTAGCAAAAGAAGTGGCCCCCGTGCCCACCAGCGCCTTCCCCACGCCCGCCAGGCGCCCACATAACTCCCGCCTGAACACCGAAAAGCTGCAGACGGCGTTTGGCCTCACGCTGCCCGATTGGCGCACCGGCGTAGCCCGCATGCTGCGCGAAATTCTGTGATGTGATAATTGATGTAATGTTTCATCAATTGAGGTGCTTATTTATGCGAACCACTGTCACCATCGACGATGCGCTCTACCACCAGGCGCTGGACATGATCGACCCGGGTATGGACAAGGCGGAGCTGTTCCGTGCGGCCATTCAGACCTTTATCCGTGTGCAGGCTGCCAAGCGCCTGGCGGCACTGGGCGGCACGGCGCCCGACATGCAGGATGTGCCACGCCGCCGCGAAGCGCTGCCCACGCAATGAATGTACTGATCGATACCTCGGTATGGGTGGCCCATTTCCGGTGCCGCAACGATGCATTGGTCGATTTGGTGGCATTAGATTTGTCGCTCACCCACCCGATGGTGATTGGTGAACTTGCCTGTGGCACACCACCGGCGCCCCGAAGCCGAACCTTGCACGACATCGGGCTGTTGCGCTCGGCTGCACTTCCTACCCAGGCAGAGGTCTTGGCGTTCATAGAAGACAAACAGCTCTATGGCCTTGGCTGCGGCCTCATCGACATCCATCTTCTGGCATCCACACTCATCACCCCCGGCGCCACACTGTGGACCCTGGACCGACGGCTGGCTGGGCTGGCCGCAAGGCTCGGCGTGGCCCATTCACCCACCCCCTACGCCCAAGAGGGCAAACCTTCATGACCCAACGCAAAGGCATAATCCTCGCCGGCGGCTCCGGCACCCGCCTGCACCCGGCCACCCTGGCCATCAGCAAGCAACTGCTGCCGGTGTACGACAAGCCCATGATTTATTACCCGCTCAGCACCCTGATGCTGGCCGGCATCCGCGATGTGCTCATCATCAGCACCCCGCAAGACACCCCCCGCTTTGAACAGCTGCTGGGCGACGGCAGCCAGTGGGGCATGAACCTGCAATACGCCGTGCAGCCCAGCCCCGACGGCCTGGCCCAGGCCTTCATCATTGGCGACAAGTTTGTCGGCAACCACCCCAGCGCCCTGGTGCTGGGCGACAACATCTTCCACGGCCACGACTTTGCGCCCTTGCTGGCCGAGGCCGACGCCCAAACCAGCGGCGCCACCGTGTTTGCCTACCATGTGCAAGACCCCGAGCGCTATGGCGTGGTGGCCTTCGATGCCAGCGGCAAGGCCAGCAGCATCGAGGAAAAGCCGCTCAAGCCTAAGAGCAACTATGCCGTCACCGGCCTGTATTTCTACGACCAGCAGGTCGTAGACATCGCCAAGGCCGTGAAACCCAGCGCCAGGGGCGAACTCGAAATCACCGCCGTCAACCAGGCTTACCTGGACCTGGGCCAGCTCAACGTGCAGATCATGAAGCGTGGCTACGCCTGGCTCGACACCGGCACGCATGACAGCCTGCTCGAAGCCGGCCAGTTCATCGCCACGCTGGAGCACCGCCAGGGCCTGAAGATCGCCTGCCCGGAAGAGATTGCCTGGCGCAACGGCTTCATCACGTCCGAGCAGCTGGAAAGGCTAGCGAAGCCGCTAGCCAAGAATGGCTATGGCCAGTACCTGCAGCGCATGTTGGCAGAAGGAGGCCAGTCATGAAGGTCACGCCTACTGTCATCCCTGACGTGTTGATCATCGAATCCAAGGTGTTTGGCGACGCGCGCGGCTTTTTCTATGAGAGCTTCAACCAGAAAGCCTTTAACGAAGCCACCGGTACCGACCACCAGTTTGTGCAGGACAACCACAGCCGCAGCGCCAAAGGCGTGCTGCGTGGCCTGCATTACCAAATCCAGCAGCCCCAGGGGAAACTGGTGCGCGTGGTGCGCGGGGCGGTGTTTGATGTGGCGGTGGATATACGCAAGAGCTCGCCCACGTTTGGGAAATGGGTGGGCGTGGAACTGAGCGAAGACAACCACAGACAGCTGTGGGTGCCGCCGGGGTTTGCGCATGGGTTTTTAGTGCTTTCTGATACGGCAGAGTTTTTGTATAAAACTACCGATTACTACGCGCCGGAATATGAGCGCTGCATCGCGTGGAATGATTTATCTATAGGTATCCAATGGCCGGCCGATACCTTGCCACAGCTTTCTGCCAAAGACATGCTGGGCAAGTTTTTTGCAAGCGCCGAGCTTTTTATATGAATTTTTGCAGTCTCACGTCTTGATTCTTGGCAGTGGTCGTTGCGATGACTGCAGATCAGCGTCGCCTTGAACATTGACCTCGAAAAAATATCATCTCAGAAAGGTATTAAGTTTTGAAAGCAGTCATCCTCGCCGGTGGATTAGGTACTCGTATCAGTGAGGAAACTCATACCAGGCCGAAGCCCATGATTGAGATAGGCGGCAAGCCAATCCTCTGGCACATCATGAAGACTTATTCCCATCACGGAATTAATGATTTTGTCATTTGCTGTGGCTATAAGGGTTACGTCATCAAGGAATACTTTGCAAACTATTTTTTGCACATGTCAGACGTCACATTTGACATGACTAAAAACAGTATGGAAGTCCATCAGCAAAGTGCTGAACCTTGGCGCGTTACCCTGATTGACACGGGCGAAGACACAATGACGGGTGGTCGCCTTAAGCGCGTCGCCCCCTATCTACAGGGCGAAGAGGCTTTCTGCTTTACCTATGGCGACGGGGTGAGCGATGTCAATATCACCCAACTTATCGCCTTTCACCGCGCACACGGCCTTCAGGCCACACTCACCGCCACGTATCCGCCTGGTCGCTTTGGTGCGCTTGACATTCATGCCGATCAGCGGATCACGGCCTTCAGGGAAAAACCTAAGGGCGATGGCGGCATGATTAATGGTGGCTTCTTCGTGCTCTCGCCCGATGTAATCGATCTTATTGGTAATGACCAAGTTATTTGGGAGCGCGAGCCGCTTGAAACACTAGCCGAATCAAGCCAGTTAAAAGCTTACCAGCACGAAGGATTCTGGCAGCCTATGGATACCCTGCGCGACAAAACATACTTAGAAGAACTTTGGCAATCCGGCAAAGCGCCCTGGAAGGTGTGGGCATGAACCCCTCGTTCTGGAGCGACAAAAAAGTATTCCTTACCGGGCACACCGGCTTCAAAGGAAGCTGGCTGAGTTTGTGGTTGCAGCAGCTCGGTGCCGAGGTAACGGGCTATGCGCTGCAGCCGCCAACCAACCCGAGTTTGTTCGACGTGGCGCACGTTGCGCAGGGCATGAAATCCATCATCGGCGACATCCGTGATGGTGTGACGCTGACCAACGCCATGCGTGAAGCTGTTCCTGAGATCGTCATCCACATGGCGGCGCAGCCGCTGGTGCGCCGGTCTTATGTTGACCCGGTTGAGACTTATTCCACCAACGTCATGGGCACGGTGCATCTACTGGAAGCGGTACGCCAAACACAATCCGTGCGTGCTGTGGTCAACGTCACGACCGACAAGTGCTATGAGAACAAGGAATGGGTGTGGGGCTACCGCGAGAGCGAGCCTATGGGCGGCTTTGATCCCTACAGCAGCAGCAAGGGCTGTGCCGAACTGGTAACGGCTGCCTATCGCAACTCATTCTTCAATGCACAAAAATTCAGCGAGCATCAAGTTGCATTGGCAACGGCTCGCGCGGGCAACGTGATTGGCGGCGGTGATTGGGCCGAGGATCGGCTGATTCCCGACATTCTGGCCGCCTTCGAAAAAACCCAGCCCGTGGTGATTCGCAACCCGCATGCAACGCGCCCATGGCAGCATGTGATGGAGCCGCTGCGGGGGTATTTGACGCTGGCCGAAAAGCTCTATGAAGACGGCACGGCCTTTGCCGAAGCCTTCAACTTTGGCCCGCAAAGTGACGATGCTCAATCCGTCGAGTGGATCGTCAAACAGCTTGCCCAGAAATGGAGCAACAGCGCAAGCTGGCAAATCGATGCGGGTGACCACCCTCACGAGGCCAGCTACCTCAAACTTGATATCTCCAAAGCCGGCCACCGGCTCAACTGGCAACCTGCCATGCGACTCGACCAGGCATTGAGCTTGATTGTTGACTGGGCGCGGGAAAGGCAGGCTGGCTCTGACATGCGTTCTTTTACCCAGTCACAGATTCAGGCTTACCAAGCACAGGTAACCACATCAAACTCCAACTGAATACAGCGAACTTTTTAGACTATGCAAAACGCACAAAGCAAAGCCATCCGCGACCAAATCTCCGTACTGGTGGAACAATACGCAGCCATCGCGCTGGCGCCCGATCCGTTTTTCCCCGGCGTCACCGTGGTCCCACCTTCGGGTAAGCTGCTTGATGCTGCTGAACTCAAGAACATGGTTGAGGCTTCGCTGGACGGCTGGCTCACCACCGGTCGTTTCAATACCGAATTCGAGAAAAAACTAGCCACCTTCATCGGCGTCAAGCACCTGATCACCGTCAACTCAGGCTCATCCGCCAACTTGGTGGCGTTCAGTACGCTAACTTCCCCTAAGCTAGGTGACCGGGCGATCAAGCGCGGCGATGAAGTCATCGGTGTGGCAGCTGGTTTTCCCACTACCGTCAATCCGATCCTGCAGTTTGGCGCAGTGCCTGTGTTTGTGGATGTAGACCGGCTCACACACAACATTGACGCAAGCAAGATCGAAGCAGCCATTGGCCCCAAAACCAAGGCCATCATGCTGGCCCACTCGCTGGGTAACCCCTTTAACCTGGACGTGGTCACCGCTCTGTGCAAAAAGTACAATTTGTGGTTGGTAGAAGACTGCTGCGATGCGCTGGGCACCACTTATCGCGGCCAGATGGTTGGTACCTTTGGCGATATTGCCACGCTGAGCTTTTACCCGGCGCACCACATCACCATGGGTGAGGGTGGCGCGGTATTTACCAACAACGACGAACTGAAAACCATTGCCGAGAGCTTTCGCGACTGGGGCCGCGACTGCTACTGCCAGCCCGGCAAAGACAACACCTGTGGCAAGCGCTTTTGCCAGCAGTTGGGTGACTTACCATACGGCTACGACCACAAGTACACCTACAGCCACCTGGGCTACAACCTCAAAATCACCGACATGCAGGCCGCCTGCGGCTTGGCCCAGTTGGACAAGGCGGCTCAATTCATCCAAGCCCGTAAGGACAACTATGCCTTCCTGAAAGAACGGCTGAAGGATTGCGAAGAGTTTGTGAACCTGCCCGAGGCAACCGAACACTCCGACCCCTCGTGGTTCGGCTTCCCGATCACCTTGAAAGAAAACTGCCCGGTCACGCGGCTGGACTTGCTGACCTATCTGGACCAAAACAAAGTCGGCACCCGCCTGTTGTTTGCCGGCAACCTGACGCGCCAGCCTTACATGATCGGCGCCAATTACCGCATCAGCGGTGACTTGACGAATACCGACAACGTCATGAACAACACCTTCTGGATTGGCGTGCAACCGTCGCTGACGCGGGAGATGCTGGAGTTCGCGGCGTGCAAGATCGAGGCCTACCTCGGCGTTAATTTCTGAGCACGATGATTGCCGGTAAAGTCCTCATTACCGGTGCGACCGGCTTTGTCGGCGCGCATCTAGCGGCCCTGCTGTTGCGCGAAGGGTTTCAGATCGCCGCGACCTTCCGTGGTAAGTCTCCGGTGTCTACCTCACGCCTTCCGGCCGCAGCCGACATCGAATGGGTCGAGGCTTCCGATGCGCCTCATTGGACGTTGGAGAATACGCCGCAGACAGTGGTCCATCTGGCGACAGAGTACGGCAAGAGCAGCCCGCCCAGCGCGTGCATCGCGTCCAACGTGCTGTTTCCCATGACCTTGCTCGAGGCCGCATGCCGGGGCGGATGCGGACTCTTCCTGAACACCGATTCCTTTTTCGGTAAGCCGTGCTTCGCCTATCCGCACATGCGCGCCTACACATGGTCCAAGGCCGACTTCGCGCGCTGGGGTGCCGTGCATGCATCGACCTCATCCACGCGCTTTCTTACCCTTAGACTTGAACATGTCTATGGCGAGCAGGACAACGCCGACAAATTCATTCCGTTTGTGGTAAGCGAGCTGGCGGCCGGAAATCCTCAGCTCAAACTGACCGATGGCCAGCAGAAGCGCGATTTCATTCATGTCGATGACGTGGTCTCTGCCTACCTCTTGGTGATCCGTATGATCGATGCGGTGCCGTACGATATTACCGAACTCGAAGTGGGTACCGGTCACGCGATCCCTGTACGAGAAATGGTAGAGATAGCGGTTGATGTGGTCCAGTCGAAAGCCGAACTGCTACTGGGCGCGCTGCCCCAACGCGAAGGAGAAATTATGGACTCAAGTGCCGACAACCGCACTCTCCTAGCGCTCGGATGGCGGCCTCAAGTGGGTCTGCGCGAAGGCCTTGCCCGGATTCATCTTTCGACAGTTGGTGCGACTCGCTGACCCGAAGGCTAATCTTCTTCGCCGGGTTGGGCTGCGGCACGTCTTGTATTAATTAGCCCTGTCCTGAAGTTGAATATAAATGCTATTCAATAGAAAAAATATTGCTCCATATATTAATAGCGGAGCCAAAGTGCTCTCTGGAGTTTTGGTAAGTGCTTTACTTCTGGTAAATATAAGCAATGAACTTAGAGGTGTTTTTTATGCGATGCAAAGCTTATTGGCGGCGCAGATATTATTTGATGGTGGTATGTCGTTGATTCTCTTAAAGAGAACATCTAAGGTCATTAGAAATCATAATTTGCAACCAGGACGTTACAGCAAAAAGCGAGTAAATACATACTTAAATTTTTTAAAGCTATGGGGATATTCTAGCTCCCTCTTGTATGTGGCGATAGTAACGCCTTTGGGTTATTTGTATTTGAATTCAACATTAGGATCAAATGTTGAAATAGATTGGAAGTTGCCTTGGTTGCTTGCGTCGACTCTTTCGGGTGCTATGTTTGTAATAAGATCCAAACAAATTTTCATCGAATCATCTTTAGATATTGATTTCGTTCAATTATCTTCCGCACTCATCGTCTTAATAAGTTTTGGCGTACTTGCTGCAATGATTTTTATGGGGCTTGCTTTATATGGATTGTTCGCATATCATTTTTCGATGTTTATTTTTTCCTATCTTTTTTTAAAAGAGAGATATTTAAAAAATAGTAGGATTTTCTATAAAAACGAGAATCCCCGAATAGGGCTTGTAACAAAATTTTTAAAAAGTCAGATTAAATTATTTCTGACATATTCGATTGGATTCTTTTATTGGAATTCCCTGTCATTGATAATATTTAAATTTTTAGGTCCCGATGTTGCGGGAAAGTGGGGAGTAGTCAATTCAGTGCTAGGTGGTGTTAATCAATTATCAAATAGTCGGGTGATTGCGAATATATCATTGCATGCCAATAGCTTGTCTACCAAGCGTGATCATGCAACGGCACATTTTGAAAAAATGATGATTGTGTCGGCAACTATTTTTTGTGTATTAAGTATTTTGCTTGGTGTAGTATTGTATGCATTGGTGCCAATATATTTTAATATATCAACTAGAATAACTGGATGGGTAGAGTATTTTCTAATGTGCAGTGTTTTTTTGATAAACATGTTAATCGGTAATTATGCGCTGGCAGGCAGGTTGGTGAAGAACGAGCCGTATTTCTTGTTTAGTTTTATTGTTAATGTATTGACGCCCTTAATGTTATTGATGGTAATTAATTTTTATGATGATTTGGTAGCGTTGCTTTTTTTGAATTTCATTATTCACGTCGCTTACATGCTTTGGGCACGCTCAATACATTCGAAGATATTCAAGTGGGGTTGATGTGAACTTGTCAATTTGTATTCCAACCTACAACAGGCAGGCTGCAGTTTCAGCACAGATTGAATTTTTGTTGGCAGAGCTAGAGGGTTTCGATTCTGTAGAGGTAATCGTTAGTGACAATGCTTCATTGGATAATACATTTAAAGCCCTGAAGAAAATAAACTCAAGTCGCCTTAGTTGTTATTTTCACGAAGAAAATATTGGGATGCTTGGCAATATTAAACGTCTGATTTCTTACTCTAAGGGAAGATACATTTGGTTATTGAGTGATGATGATGTCCTGCTTCCTGGGGTCACTAAAGAGATAGTATCAAAAATGTCCTTGGAGCCAGATATTATTTTTCTAAATCATTCAATAGAAAATTTTATAAGTAGGAGTGTTGATACGTCGAATTTGTTTGAAGAATTAAAAATATCCTCTAAGGAGTCTTTTTTTTCGAATATTTCATCGAAAAGATTTGGTCAGCTTATGTTTATGAGCGCCAGTATTCATAAAAGAGAGCGATTGAACGAAGTCGTAGATCTTGTTGATAATATTGCTGCGCCTTTGGATTTTTTCTTAAATGGAGTTCGATTTAAAAGAATAGAGCTAGTAAAAGAAATATTTTTAAAAAATATTGTTGGAAATGAGAGTTGGGGGCGTGAAGCGGTACTTGTTTTTGGTAAATATGTTCCAGCAATAATAATTAAATATATTATAAAAGGAACGTGTGTTGGGTTTAATTTTGCATTGTTGTGGTCTTGGTTGCGGGCGTATTGGAGGCACTATATTTTCTTGCGATTGCCCACTGTTGTTAGAGTAACTGCAATAAAGGTCGTTGGCAAAAAATGCTCGAAAAGGAAATAATTTCTCCGGCGTTGTATCTGCTATGGGTTTTTTCAATAGCTGTTGCTTTGCTTTATTCGATTGACAAATATCGCATATTAGACGATTTTTCAAAAATAATAGCATTTTTAACATTCGGCTTGGTGGCTTTTCGATCAGATGAATTTCCGGATTATAGTGAGTATTTGGAGATATATAGAATAACGACCGAAAATGGATTTTTTGATATTTTTAATTTAAATCTCCATGGAGAGGTTGGTTTTAAGTTAATAATATTATTTCTCGATAAGATTTTTGATAATCCGCTATCAATTTTTTTAATTTCCGCTTTTGCAAGTTTTGTCCTATTAATCTTGGTGGCGAAGCGGTTGAATTTAAGTTTTAGTCAGGTTTGGATCGGTTATTTCTCTTTTTTCTTTTTAACTAAAGATCTTGGCCAGATAAGATATTCAGTTGCGTCTTTGCTGGTCGTATATGCCTATATCTTGTCGGGGATTTATGGAAAAATGGTATTTGCGATAGTGGCTTCATTTTTCTTTCAATACTTTTCGTTTTTCCCAATTCTTGTGCTAAGGGTTATTCGCGGGATTAGATGTGAATGGTCGGTGATGTTCGGACTCATGTTGATTGCAATTGGAGGGTCTTTTTTTCTTTCGTTTGATTTTTTGACTTTTATTGGCCCTGAGAAAATAACTGATAACTATTATGGGACTGATTATGTTTCGGGGTCGATCATTAATGTCTTGCCGGCTGTTTTTCGGTCTTTGTTGGTCTGCTTATTTGTAAGTTATTCGGTTCGGGGGCACAGGTTGAGTGCTATAGAACGTGACCTTGTTATAGCCATTCCGGTCTCTATTTTCTTTTATGTTGTATTTTGGCAAGTCCCAATTGTTTCTCAAAGAATTGGTGGTTTTTTTGCCTCTGTAATTCCTTTTGTATTAGTGATTGCTGTGCAAAAAAACGTCAATAAGCTGATGTTATTTTTGTATTTTATTTTATGTACGGCTTCATTTAATGCATTATATTTTTCGGTGAGCTATTTATGAATAAAGAGTTGTTTTTGTTTTTAAAAATTATTTACAAATATTGGAATAGATTGAAGTTTTCCATCCGGTATGGTTTGGGAATTCGTCCTAATATGCCTGTTCTTGAAAAGAATATCATTGTGAAACCATCATTGAAGCATGGTATTGCTTCATTCACAATGATGAAGGATGAGGAGGATATTGTTGAGCACTTTATAAGGATCAACAGTGCTTGGTGTTGTCATTTCTTTATTTATGATGACGGTAGTTCTGATGGCACTGTTGATATTATTGCCAAGTTGACTGAGGAGGGTTTCCCTATCACCTTGTTGAAAGGTGGTGGTTTGACTTATCAGCAGAACTATATATCCACCTACTATGTCAGGGCGATCGCAGCACTGAAGGGTGTTGATTTTGTATTTCCTATTGATTCTGATGAGTTTATTTTTGAGTCATTGGAATTTATTGCTGAATTGAATTTATTGAGATCGGATGAGATTGGTTATATTAATTGGAGATCTTTGGTTCCATCTGGTGGCAATGCAATATATTCGAACTCGGCATTTTCTACATGTTTCGAATCAGTTGTCGTTGAGGCCGCGCCTTCTCAAAAAGTGGTTGTACCAGCCAAGTTAGCGGCGTCGATCTATATTGAAATGGGGAATCATTCTGCATTCCATTTTTTGCGACCGTTGAAAAAATATTTCTTTCAAGTAAGGCTTTCGCATGTGCCGGTTAGAACTTGTTCTCAGGTCCTTGTTAAGTCATTAATTGGGTCATATAAATTCCGAATTAAAAAGAATAAAAGTCGAGGCGAAGGAAGTCATTGGCTTGCTATGGCGAAACGATGTAGAGAGAATGGTTATGTGGTTAGTGATAGCGATTTAAGGAATATTTCTTATAATTATGTGTCTCCCCATGTTTTAAGTATGGATGAAAACTTGGTGATATTTAGTCCAATTTTTGATTTCTATGAGCTTAAATACGATAAACTTCTAAAGAAAAATATTATTCCTCAGTTTGATGATTTTGTTCTTCGGGTTTTGGATGAGGTTGGGCGTTGATTGGGATGTGGGAGTGGTTCGATGAAGGCGCTAAAAATATCAGTTTGCATGGCGACTTACAATGGTGAGAGCCACGTGATCGCTCAATTGGTTTCGATACTGAATCAATTGGGATTGGATGATGAGGTCGTAATTTCTGATAATGGCTCAAGTGACGAAACTATTAATCTAGTACGATCACTCAATGATCAGAGGGTAAAGTTATTCGTTTTTGAGAAAAAAAGTGTTGTTGGAAATTTCGAAAATGCTTTGAAGCAAGCTGCTGGAGATGTGATATTTTTAGCGGACCAAGATGACATATGGCTTGATGGGCGTGTTGAGAAAATGATCGATGAGTTGAGGTTTTTTGATTTGGTTGTAACTAATTCAAAAATAGTAGATAATAATCTAAAAATTTTGCATTGCTCTTTATTTGATTTTGTAAAGCCTCGAGTTGGATTTTTTGCTAATTTGTATAAAAATTCTTATATCGGTTGTTGCATGGCTTTTAATCGAAAGGTGCTTGTTAAGGCCATCCCTTTTCCGGAGGGTTTGCCTATGCATGACTGGTGGATTGGTTTGGTTGGTGGAATTGTTGGTTCGGTTAAATTCATTGATGAACCATTTTTGTTGTATCGACGGCACTCGAATAACGTTTCTGA
>Ga0207975_100015_pt1 | contig 239817 bp, 222 predicted proteins | sample LakWasMe91_HOW11_2_FD_183913 | JGI IMG/M metagenome (GOLD analysis project Ga0207975, IMG submission 183913) | Freshwater sediment methanotrophic microbial communities from Lake Washington under simulated oxygen tension - Sediment Metagenome... | ecosystem: Environmental > Aquatic > Freshwater...
CCCACGCCAGAACGGCCTGGCCGTGGCGCTCCGCGAGCTGGGCCGCATCGAGCGCACGCTGTTCATCCTGGACTGGCTGCAAAGCGTGGAACTGCGCCGCCGCGTGCATGCCGGCCTGAACAAGGGCGAGGCGCGCAATGCGCTGGCCAGGGCAGTGTTTTTCAACCGCCTGGGTGAAATCCGCGACCGCAGTTTCGAGCAGCAGCGCTACCGGGCTAGCGGCCTCAATCTGGTAACGGCTGCCGTCGTGTTGTGGAACACGGTCTATCTGGAACGGGCTGCGCACGCGCTGCGTGGCAACGGCCATGCCGTTGATGACGCGCTGTTGCAGTACCTGTCGCCGCTCGGTTGGGAGCACATCAACCTCACCGGCGATTACCTCTGGCGCAGCAGCGCCAAGATCGGCGCGGGCAAGTTCAGGCCGCTACGACCGCTGCAACCGGCTTAGCGTGCTTTATTTTCCGTTTTCTGAGGCGACCCCATCAAGCTCCACGCCCCTTCCTGCCCTGGCGTCTCGCCCTCTTGGCTTCCATCTGCGCCCGTATCCGGGCCTCGCGCTGCTCCAACTCGGACGGTGCCGACTTCTGGACCCTGGACGGCTTCGGGGCCGAGGTGGTCGGCACTTGCGCCGGCCGTTGGGCCTCGCCCTCAATGTGCAGGTTGTCGAGCTGGCCAAGCGTGCGCAGGCCATGCCGGCGATGCGGCGGTGGTTCCGGGCCGGCTGCCGGCACGCCTGGCCGGCGCTTGACCTCGGCCTTCGTGGTCTCGGCCTGCCGCCGGCTTTCCAGGGCTGGATCGGCGAAGGTGATAGGAAGCTGCGCATCGACCGCCGCTCGGATCACGGCGGCCTTGAACGCCACGCTGCCGCTGACGGCGATGCGCTCGCCATAGCGTTCCATCGCCAGGCGCAGCGCCGCCGCCACGCCGGCGCGGTCGGCTTGGCTGGACACGGCCAGACGCTCGCCATCATCGCGCACAGCCGAGTTGCCGGCGCGAAAGATGAATCTTGTTGATGGCGATGTGGATGTGCAGGTTGTCGGTGTCGTTGTGGACGGCACTGATTCGCTGATGCTCGCCATAGCCCAGCCCGACGCAGATGCGTTCCTCAATCGCGCGCAAGGTGTCGGCGCTCGGCTGCTCGCCGGCCCGGAAGCTGACGATCAGGTGGTAGGTCTTGTCGCCCTTCGCGCGGGTGTTCGTGTGCTGGGTCGCCAGCACCTCCGTGATGGCGTCCTGGATGGAACCGGCTTCGCAGTTCGTCGCCTGCACCTGGCCCAGCCGGTGGTCTTTGCTTTGCGCGTCGGTGATGTAGTTCGCAAGACCCGCGAAGTCGCTCTTGCCAAGCGAGCGCATCGGCACGTGCTTGGCGATCATGGCCGGCCTCCGGGCTTTTTAGCCGCTAAAAAGCTCAAGGCTCGGCCCTCGGCTGAACCACTCCGGCGGTAGCCGGCTGCCTCGCAGAGCAGGATGACCCGTTGAGCGCCCCCGGCGCGAATAAGGGATAGTGAAGATAGATAACCGGCTCGCCGGTTAGCTAACTTCACACATCCTGCCCGCACCATCGCGTTGATTCTCGACAATCGACTCACCTAATCTCACGCGATAAGCACGCCATTGACGCGCAATGGCACGCCAACCGCGGGAAAACAGATAAAAGTTGCCGGTTTACGTGCGCTTGCTGCGATTCACCCGGGCGGTTGCAGCGTTTCACAAGACTGCTTACAGCGATTGAATACGGACCTTGTTGGACGTTCTTCATAGCAAGCGTGCTGGCTCAAGTCCGCTTCGCCGGACCGGCGGCCTTACCTTCTGAACTTGGCATCGTCAGGTCGGCCGGCGCATTGGTGATGTGCTGTTGGACGTATTTCAGGAACGTTTCGTAGCGAAACGGAATGCGCCCGATCTCGTGCATGTGCTCCCAGATGATCTTTAGCGCAAAGCCTGCGGCCATCGCCTCCATCACGTTCGAGCGCGCCGCCATGAACGCTGGCAAGTAGTCCTTCCGCGTCAGCCGCCCGCTTTTCTGCTCGCGCTTGAGACGAGCGGCCAGTTCCTGCTCAATCCTTGTCGTCATTTCCGTAAACCTCCGTTATCAACTGAACTACTCCGAAGGTTACGAACTGGCAGCCTACACAACATTCCAATAGTTGGCCGAATTGGTTGACATGAAGGACTCGACGCGACAGAAAATGCGGTAGACGCCATTCAGCAACGCCGAAAAAGTTTCAACGCCAAGAGGAAAAGGCCGGAAGAATCCCCGCAGCTCCGCCCCTCAAGTGTCAAAGAGTGGGATCTCATCGTCGGAAGTGGCGATGCGAGATCCAGCGCCGGCGGCCGTCATCGTCGAATGTGGCGATGGCCCTCGGTGCATCGCTGGATGTGGCGATGGTCGACCGTGGCCGGGATGTGGCCAGCCTCGCCGGAAGTGACGATGCTGCAGCTTCGACGTGCGCGCGAAAAGAAGGCCGCCCTTATGACGTGGCCGGGAATCGCATTGAACTGTTGTATGTTGTAGCGCGCTACAACATACAACATACAACGCCTGCCTATCGACACTTGAGGGGCGCTATGTTTTAGCCGCTAAAAAGATCAACCAGGAGCTGACCACCTTTCTGGCGTACAACTCAACGGCCGAAGGCCGCAGGCAATGGCTTGGCGTCGCCCTACAGGGCGGCGGCAAATGCCGCGCCTAGTGGATGATCTTGGAAGATCATGGATGGAATTTGCGGACTGACCGCAAGCCCGCGCCGTTACTGTGTTTTCCAGTTTTTGGCAGGGAACGTTGCTACGGGTGAAGGGGAACGTTGCTACGGAGATTGGGGAACGTTGCTACGGGCCTCGGCCTCCCGATTTCCCACTTTCCTTCTGCATACTCGTTCACCTTCCAGCCCACGGCATCAAGCTCGGCCAGGGCCTTGCGAGCCTTCTGCCGGCGCTTCTTCATGGCCTCGGCGTTCGCTTCGTCCGGCCAGACGTAACCGCAAAGCGTATCGAGTTCTGCGCGCCCGGCTTTGCCAGGGTCGATCCAGCCGCACAGCCGTTGATGAATCAGGCGAGCCGGGTCGGTTTGGAGCGCCCGCACCTCGGCCATCTCGATGCGGGTGTAGGGGCGCCGCCCAAGAATCGCCTCCGCAATCTGGGGATTCAGCGCAACGAATAGCCGCCCGTCTTCGTCGTCGAAGGCATAGCTCATCAGGTGAAAGGACCTTTGCCGGCTTCCTTTTGTGACTACCACCGTCACGTTCGCCATGCGGAGCAAGCACGCCTTGATCGCCCTGATGTTGTCGCCGCCATCGGTCAAGCCGATTTCGGCCAGTAGGCTTGTCATGCTCTCGCGTACGACAAGCGCATCCTGCCCAACCGCGTCGAACTTCGGCTCCAGGAATAGACGGAGTTGCCTCGGCAAATCCGCTGTTGGCTGTGGCGTCAGGATGATGCCCTTCGGCCCTCCAAGAGCCACAAGGCCTTGCAGCAATCGCATATCGTCAGCGCCAAGAGGCTCAAAGCCGACGAATCGCGCTTGTTCATTCTCGGCATAGTGATACGTCACATCGAGCTTGAACTTCTTTCGTTCGCCGCGCTTGAGACTGCGGAACAAACCGGGAACCAAACAGTGCATTGGGTCGTGCCTGGCATGGGTGAGGTCAAAAGCCATCGCCTCGCCTCCGACCATCACGTCCCTTTTCCTCATTTCTGCGGGCCTCATACAGCTCCACCGGCAACAGCACGCCGCCGGCGTGCCGCATGTACCAGCGATCAAGCGGCGTGGCGTCGTAGTTCTGCTTGCTGACGCCGAAGCGCACGAAGTAGCCACGCCGCTCATCGCCGATGGGCTGCCGGTCATGAGCGCGGTCGCTGAGGCGCTTCGCCTCGTCCTCAGTCATGCGCGCGACGTAACCGCACCACCTGGCGTTATCGATCAGCGCGGACGCACCACGTGCGGCCTGTTGCTGGTCGGTCTGCCCTTCGCGAGCACTTCCCTTGCTGACGTGATGCAGGTAGAGCACGGATGCGCCCGTGGTAGCCGCGACCTGCTCCAGCACAGCCACGAGGCGGGCCATATCGCCGTTGCTGTTCTCATCGAGGGCGTGGATGCGGCTCAGGGTATCCAGTACGATCAGCCTCGCTTCGGCGCTGTATTCGATGACGCGGCGCAACTGAACCTTTTCCATGATGTTCAGGCGCTTGCCCATGATCGGCTCAAGCGCAAGGTTCTCCGCTATGGCTTCGCGGGCTGCATGCCCGAGGTGCTGGCCGATGGCGTGAATGCGCCGTACAAGCGCGGGCGGCGGGTCTTCCCCGGCCAGATAGACCACGCGCCCGGTGTGTGCGGGGGCCAGGCCCACGAGGTCGCCGCCGGCAACGCTGCATGCAATGCTCATGGCCGCTTCCAGCGCCCAGAAGCTCTTGCCTGTGGCCCCCGGGGCGACCAGCGCGCCCACAGTGCCCGCAAGGAAGCCGGGCCATATGAAGTCAAGCACCGGCGGTTCTTGCTCGAAGGCCGCCAGTACATCAATCGCCATGACGCTGTTCCCCGCTCAGTACAGGGACTCGTCGCTCAACACCTCGGCGATCTGCGAAGTTCGGAAGTAGACCCGCCGGCCGATCTTCAAGCGGGACTTGTTGATCCGCCCCGCCCACTCGCTCGGTGCGCGCAGGCTGATCCGTAATCCATCCGGCGATCGATCCAGGACAGAGGCGAGCTGTGCCATGCTCAGCAGCGGGCCGAAGCGTTGCAGCAGCGTGTCTTCCATCGTCATTGCGTAAACCTCCGTTATCAACTGAATTGCAACGAAGGTTACGCAGCGCCAGGCTTGCTTGGAGCCTATTTGTTGTCGATAATGGTTGACATGGAAAGCGAAGAAGACGCGCAGAAACGCCTTGGCCCTTACTACATTTCCATCTGGGAAGGATGTGCGCCTGGCGTTTCTCAGGCTATCAAAGACTTTCGCGAACGCTGGAAGCCATACTCCATATCCTCAAGACGCTACCCCATCTGGCGACTGATCCACGAAGTGGTCGACCCCGCCGTGAGCGCGTACTTGGCAACTCTACCGGCACGCTATTCTGGTTACGTCCCCGGCGCGGGAACAGGAATCGGCTTCAGCGCAATTATTCGACTGGTTGGGTTTGATGCGATGGTTCGTGTTCAACGGCAGTTGCTACGCCAGTTCATCAAGACGGAAGACACGCAAACAGCCAGAGATCAACGCTTTGTTGCCTCGTTCGAATCATTAATCGACTTGGTTAGTGACTGTGGCCGAAAGCGTCCAAAGACCTCAACTGCCGTCAGGGGCGTCAGTCTCAATGCAGAACGCAAACATGGCTTTTGCGATCTCTGCGGAAATCTTTCGGAGTTTTCAGCCTTCATGGCCATAGTCGCCGAGGAGAAGGTCAATGATGTGGAGCTTGAAAACCGCAAGAAGCTTGAACTCAGCCATCAGTATTGCAACAGGCATCGCCCCAAACTTCCGAATGGCGAATGGAACCCTGTATACAGACAAGCGAAGCGGTCGCTCAGCCAGTTTGAAGTCGAAGTAGCGAGGCTCAGCCGCCAATGCGCCAGGCCGTCCTCACCACAGGCAGCGGCGTCGGGCGATCCACTGGTAGATAGCTATTACTACCGCTATTTGCTGCACAAGGGAGTGCAGCCGGCAGACAAAGCCGCGCTGCGCAATCTGGCCCGATTGATGGTGGACAATAAGCTGTCGGACACCAAGAAAAAAATGCTGGTTCTTCTACATTCCGGGTTCAATCAATCAGTGATCGCAAGCAAGTTGCAAGGCCATGGACAAAAATCCCTGACCCGCCAAGCGGTATCTAAAGCACTGACATCGATTTCCGAAATATTCGACCTGAGGAAACCCAATAGGCACTTCGTTTTTTGACGCCCATCTTGTCAACCATAATCGCCAACAATTGGACCGAATCAACCTGCTTCGCCAGGCACCATCAGGCACATGTTCGCAAGTGACTGAAAGAGGCCAGGAGATGCAAGCAACGACAAGCAAGACGCTTATCAACCGCAAGAAGCTACTGGCGATGATCCCGCTGTCTGAGCGCACGATTTTCAACATGGAGCAGCGTGGGGAATTCCCGCGCCGGATCGCACTCACCAGCCGAAACGTCGCCTGGGACTTGGCAGAGGTCGAGGAATGGATCGAGGCGCGCAAGGCATCGGGCACTCAGGCCATGCGTCCCGGCTTCACCCCGTCGGTCGCAGCAGCCACTTTTTAGCGGCTAAAACGCAGCGCCCCTCAAGTGTCAATGAAACCCGGGGCCATGCCTCGATGTTCGGGCAGGCGAGCGAACTGTCATCTTCTGGCTTACGCCTTCGGCCGCTTCAGTGTCCATTCGTCGATCATGTCCGCCCAGTCTTGCAACATCGCCGTCCGCTGCTCGCGGTACTCGGCCTTGTTGTAGACGGCCCTGACGCCTCGCTGCTCGTGCGCCAGGCACTTCTCAATCCAGTCCGTGTTGTAGCCGGCCTCATGCAGCAACGTGCTAGCTGTGCGCCGCAAGTCATGTGGCCCGAACTTGGCGAGTGACTTCCCTTCCTTCTGCGCCAGCCGATACGTCAGCGTCAGCACCTGGTTGAGCGTGGCGCTGCTCATGGGCAAGTCCGAGTCGTACCGCGACGGCAACACGTAGTCCGATCCGCCGGCAAAGGTCTTGAGGGCAATGAAGATGTCCAGCGCCTGCCGGGACAGGAAAACCAGGTGCGGATTGCGTCGCTTCATCCGCTCCTTCGGGATGGTCCAAAGCGCCTCGCTGAAGTTGATCTCGCTCCAGGTCGCGTTGGTCAGCTCGCTCTTGCGCACCATCGTCAGCAGCAACAACTTGGCGGCAGCCCGAATGGATGGCGTTGTGCCGATGCGCTCCATGTACTGGTACATCAGACCGATCTCGTCGGGCGTCAGCGCACGGTCGCGCGGCTCGAACTTGGCGATAGTCGTCGGCCGCACCAGCTCTGCCGGGTTCTCAACCTTCTGGCCGCGCTCGATGGCCCAGCGAAAGACCTGCAACACCACCTCGCGAGCATGCACTGCGGTCGCCGGTGCACCGCGCTCCACGATGGCATCGGTCAGCGCCCGCAAGTCCTCGTGGGTGATCTCCACCAGCTTCTGGTTGCTGAATTTCGGCTTCAGCTCGCGCTCGTAGACTGAACGGCGCATGTCGCGGGTGGAGTCGGCCATCTGGTAGCCGCGCAGCCACTTTTCCGCCCATGCCCCGAACGTCTCCGCATCCTTGATGCGAGCCTTGTCCCGCGCCTTCTCTTTGGCCGGCGACTTCCCAGCCGCGATCATCTTCTTGGCCTCGCCCAACCGCTCGCGGGCTTCCGCAAGGGTGATGCCGCCGACGCCATAGCGGCCGAAGGTGATGGTCTCCTGCCGGCCGTGGATCGAGTAGTTGTAGCGGAACGAGATCGCCCCGGCGGGCGTGACGGCCACATAGAGGCCGTCACGGTCGTTTTCCTTGTAGAGCTTGTCCCTCGGCTTGAGGTTGCGCAGCTTGGTATCGGTCAGCATGGTTTTCGCCCTGATTCGGCTCCAATACCATGATTCGCAGCCCATCCTATCATGGCGTAAAAACACAATAAAATCATTGTGTTACGCCATATCAATACCATGAACACCCGGAAGGTGGCTGCATGGTATTGGCGGCATCTCATGGCATTGAAGCGTTCAATGCCATTCATCATGCCATGAAAAAACGGTGCTTGGCGATGCCAAATATTGCCTGACGGTGCCGAACCAAATCATAAAAAAGCCCGCAGTGACGCGGGCTTAGGTGTGTTTTCATGCTACTCGGTGCCAGCCGATGCCAGACGCCGAATCACTCCCACTCAATCGTCGCCGGTGGTTTGGAGCTGACGTCGTAGGTCACGCGGTTGATGCCGCGTACTTCGTTGATGATGCGCCCCGACACTTTCTTGAGCAGCGCGTAGGGCAGCTCGGCCCAGTCGGCGGTCATGAAGTCGCTGGTCTGCACGGCGCGCAGGGCGACCACGTAGTCGTAGGTGCGGCCGTCGCCCATCACGCCCACGCTCTTGACGGGCAGGAAGACGGTGAAGGCCTGGCTGGTGAGGTCGTACCAGGTCTTGCCGGTGGCTTCATCCACGTGGTTGCGCAACTCTTCGATGAAGATGGCATCGGCACGGCGCAGCAGGTCTGCGTATTCCTTCTTGACCTCGCCCAGGATGCGCACGCCCAGGCCGGGGCCGGGGAAGGGGTGGCGGTAGACCATTTCGGGCGGCAGGCCCAGGGCCACGCCGAGTTCGCGCACCTCGTCCTTGAACAGGTCGCGCAACGGCTCCAGCAGCTTGAGGCCCAGTTGCTCGGGGAGGCCGCCCACGTTGTGGTGGCTCTTGATGGTGACGGCCTTCTTGCTCTTGGCACCGCCCGATTCGATGACGTCGGGGTAAATGGTGCCCTGGGCCAGCCACGTCGCGCCTTTGACGGTGCGACCTCCGGTCTCGCCCTTGGCGCCGTCACCCTTGAGCTTGGCAGCTTCCTGCTTGAACACATCGACGAACAGGCCGCCGATGATCTTGCGCTTTTGTTCGGGCTCGCTGACTCCTGCCAGCTTGCCCAGGAACAGGTCGCTGGCGTCCACACGGATGACCTTGGCGTGCAGCTTGCCAACGAACATGTCCATGACCATGTCGCCCTCGTTCAGGCGCAGCAGGCCGTGGTCCACGAACACGCAGGTGAGCTGGTCACCGATGGCGCGGTGGATCAGCGCAGCGGCCACGGACGAGTCCACGCCGCCCGACAGGCCCAGGATCACTTCTTCATCGCCCACCTGCTGGCGGATCTGCTCCACCGCCTCGGCGATGTGGTCGCGCATCACCCAGTCGGGCGAGGTGCCGCAGATGCCGAGCACAAAACGATCCAGCAGCGCCCTGCCCTGCACGGTGTGCGTCACCTCGGGGTGGAACTGCACGGCATAGAAGCGGCGGTCTTCGTCGGCCATGCCGGCGATGGGGCAGCTCTCGGTGCTGGCCATGAGCTTGAAGCCCGGGGGCAGCTCGGTGACCTTGTCGCCGTGGCTCATCCACACGTTGAGCATGCCGTGGCCTTCGGGCGTGGTGAAGTCGGCAATGTCCTTGAGCAGCGCGGTGTGGCCGCGTGCGCGCACCGCCGCAAAGCCGAACTCGCGCTTGTGGCCGCCTTCGACCTTGCCACCGAGCTGGTGCGCCATGGTCTGCATGCCGTAGCAGATGCCCAGCACGGGCACGCCGAGCTGGAACACCGCTTCGGGGGCCTTGTCGGTGGTGTCCTCATACACGCTGGCGTGGCTGCCCGAGAGGATGATGCCCTTGAGCGAGCCGTCCTTGGCGTAGTCGCGCACCCACTCGTCCGTCACGTCGCAGGGGTGCACTTCGCAGTACACATGGGCTTCGCGCACGCGGCGTGCGATGAGCTGGGTGACTTGCGAGCCGAAATCAAGGATGAGGATCTTCTGGTGTTGCATGGTGGGCCACAGGAAAAAGACAAAGGCCCGAACACCTGGACATCGGGTTCGGGCCTGTGGTTGCTGAAAAATCAGTCCGCGCGGTAGTTGGGCGCTTCCTTGGTGATCTGCACGTCGTGGACATGGCTTTCGCGGATACCGGCGGTGGTGATCTCGACGAATTCAGCCTTGTTGTTCATGTCCTCGATCGTGGCACAGCCGCAGTAGCCCATGGCGGCACGCACGCCGCCGGCCATCTGGAACACGATGGAGACCATCGAGCCCTTGTAGGGTACGCGGCCTTCAATGCCCTCGGGCACCAGCTTGTCGGCATTGGGGTTGCCCGTGGTCGACTCCTGGAAGTAGCGGTCGGCACTGCCCTGCTGCATGGCGCCAATGGAGCCCATGCCGCGGTAGCTCTTGTAGCTGCGGCCCTGGAACAGGATCACCTCACCCGGCGCTTCTTCCGTGCCGGCAAACATGCCACCCATCATGATGGTGCTGGCACCCGCGGCCAGGGCCTTGGCAATGTCGCCGCTGTAGCGCACGCCGCCGTCGGCAATCAGCGGCACGCCCGTACCGCGCAGCGCCGTGGCCACGCTGTCGATGGCCATGATCTGCGGCACGCCCACACCGGCCACGATGCGCGTCGTGCAGATGGAGCCAGGGCCAATGCCGACCTTGACAGCGTCGGCACCTGCCTCGACCAGCGCCAGCGCAGCCGCGCCAGTGGCGATGTTGCCGCCAATCACATCGACTTGCGGGTAATTCTGCTTGACCCAGCGCACACGGTCGATGACGCCCTTGCTGTGGCCATGGGCCGTGTCCACCACGATGGCGTCCACGCCGGCCTTCACCAGGGCCTCGACACGCTCTTCCGTGCCCTCGCCCACGCCCACCGCCGCACCCACGCGCAGGCGGCCGTTGCTGTCGCGTGCGGCATTGGGAAAGCTGGTCTGCTTGGTGATGTCTTTCACCGTGATCAGGCCCTTGAGCACAAAATCATCGTTGATGACCAGCAGCCGCTCCAGCTTGTATTTGTTCAGCAGGGCCTTGGCCTCGCTGGCCGTGGCGCCCTCCTTGACCGTGATGAGCTTTTCACGGGGCGTCATGATCTGGTGCACCTTGACGTCGTAACGGGTTTCAAAGCGCAGATCGCGGCTGGTGACGATACCCACCACCTTGCCACCATCGCACACCGGAAAGCCCGAAATACCCAGCTGCTCCGACAACTCCAGCACCTGGAGCACGGTGTGCTCGGGGGTGATGACGACCGGATCGCGCACCACGCCCGACTCGTACCGCTTGACCTTGGCCACGTGGGCGGCCTGTTCCTGGGGCGTGAGGTTCTTGTGCACGATGCCGATGCCGCCCTCCTGGGCGATGGCGATGGCCAGGCGCGCCTCGGTCACGGTGTCCATGGCGGCGGACACCAGCGGCAGGTTCAGCTGGATGTTGCGGGAGAGTTTCGTCGCAAGGGACGTGTCCTTGGGCAGGACCTGGGAGTACGCTGGCACCAGCAACACATCGTCGAAGGTGAGCGCTTTTCCAAGAAGGCGCATGAGAAAGCTCCAAAAAATGGATTGTACCCGCGCGGCCTGTGGCAAAAACGCTGCCACGGAAAGCAACTTGCTGGCAGCGCCATGGAGGCACAGCTAAACTTGCCGCCATGAAAATTCACAAGCTTGTGCTGCTGGCATTCGCCTGCACCTGGTCACTGGGCGCTTCGGCCCAATGGCAATGGATCGACAAGGACGGCCGCAAGGTGTTCAGCGACCGTGCGCCGCCTCTGGACATCCCGGACAAGAGCATCCTGAAGCAGCCGGGAACCCGTATGGATCCAAGGCCCGCCCTGCCGGCTGGACCAGCAGAACCCGCTGCCGCCGCATCCGCCCCAAAACCGTCGGCCAGCAGCGCCACCGGCGGCAAGGACAAGGAACTTGAAGAGAGAAAGGCGCAAGCAGAGGCTGCAGAAGCAGCCAAGAAAAAATCCGAAGAAGAGAAGATCGCAAAAACCAAGGCGGACAACTGCACCCGCGCCCGCCAGGCCAAGGCCACACTCGACTCCGGCCGGCCCATGATGCATACGAATGCCCAGGGCGAACGGGTTTACCTTGATGAAGCAACCCGCGCCTCGGAATCCCAGCGCATCGACAGCGTCATTGCATCCGATTGCGCGCGGTGATGGTCGGGCAGCCGCCGCCGTTGTCCAGACTTCAGTAGCCCGACTTTCCGCCAGGACGCTGCCGCGCAAACAGGCCGGTGGTTCGGGCGCCCTGGCGCGCAAAGCGCTCGCGCCGGGCCACCTTGGGGTCCACCTTCAACGGGCGATACACCTCTACCCGATCCCCTGCGGCGAGCATGCAGCCTGGCGCCACCTGACGCCCCCAGACACCGACAGCGGAAGAAGTCACATCTGCAGGCAACGGTTGCAGTGCCGCGCACGCGTTCAGCGCATCGGCCACCGTGGCCCCCTGCGGCAGCTGCAATGCCCACTCGGCCGCACTGCGCGGTGCCGCGCAAACCACCACGGTGATGTGCAGCAACCCCTTGTCGTCACCCATACACCTGCTCCGCGCGCTTGACAAAGGCGTCCACCATGCTGGCGGCGATGCGGTCAAAAATGGGGCCCACCAATGCCGCAAGGGTGGCGCTGTCAAACCCGTAGTGCAGCAACAGCTCGACCTTGCAGGCGCGCTGACTGCCATCGGCCACCGGGTGGAAATGCCAATCGCCCTCCAGGCGGGAGAACGGGCCCTTGACCAGGTGCATCTGCACGCGCCGGCCCGCCTCATGGATATTGCGGGTGACAAAGGTCTGGCGCAAACCGGCCATCGCGATGCCCACCTCGGCCGTCATCCCGTCATCATCGCGTTCCAGCACCGCCGAGCGGTCGCACCAGGGCAGGAACTGGGGGTAGTGCTCCACCCCCGTCACGAGGGAAAACATTTCTTCGGGGCTGTACCAGATAAGGACGGATTTGTGGACGGTTTTCATGCAGATACGGCTTCGGCGCAACTGAGCGACGGAATCAGCCAGGGGATCCGGGGGAATTTAGAATCGCTCTAGCGAGACCCAACCATTGTAGGGAGGCCTTTTATCTCCCCGTTTGCGCCGCATCTAATCTCTCATGGCCAAAAAACCCGATCCCACGTCCCGCATTGCCGACAACAAGAAGGCTGCCTTCAACTACTTCTTCGAAGAACGCCACGAGGCCGGCATGGTGCTGTATGGCTGGGAAGTCAAGGCGCTGCGCGAGGGCAAGGTGCAGCTGACCGATGGCTATGTGCTCATCCGTGATGGCGAGTTGTACCTGCTGGGCTGCCTCATCAATCCCCTCAAGACCGCCTCCACCCACGTCAACCCCGAGGCAGCACGCACCAAGAAATTGCTGCTCAAGAAGGATGACATCAAACGCCTGATCGGGAAGGTCGAGCAAAAAGGCTACACCCTGGTGCCCATCAACCTGCATTGGAAAAATGGTTTTGTGAAATGCGAGATTGCCCTGGCCAAGGGCAAGGCGGAACATGACAAGCGCGACACCATCAAGGACCGCGAAGGCAAGCGCGAAGTCGAACGCGCCATGAAAAGCCGTAACCGCTAGCGATCCTGAAGCGCGGCGGGAATAAATCACCGCCCCCATGTGTTTGTCCGCATGCAGGCCGCATTTCGCACTCGCCTGCCCCCTTGTCCGGAGAAACCCATGAAAAAGCTCTTGCCCATCACCGCGCTCTTTGCGCTTGCCGCCTGCTCCTCCATGGCCCAGTCACCCGTCAAACCCATGGATGGCGTGCTGGTCGGTGCAGACAACATGACGCTCTACACCTTTGACCGCGACACCGCGGGCAGCGGAAAGTCCGTCTGCAACGGCCCCTGTGCCACCAACTGGCCACCCCTGATGGCGGCCCCCGCACAAGCTAGCGGCGACTACAGCGTCATCACCCGCGACGACGGGAAAACCCAGCTGGCTTACAAGGGAAAACCGCTGTACTACTGGTCCAAGGACGCAAAACCCGGCGACAAGACCGGCGACGGCTTCAACCAGGTCTGGCACGCTGCGCGCCCCTGAAACCTTCCCCCTGCCGCTGACATCGCGCCATGGACCGCACCCAGGTTGTCGAGCAGCTTCCCGGTCTGCGCCGCTATGCCCGGGTGCTGACGGGCGACTCCTGGGCGGCCGACGATCTCGTGCAGGACACGCTGGAGCGGGCCTGCAGCAAATGGCGGCTGTGGCGCGGCGGCACTGATTTGCGCGCCTGGCTGTTCACCCTGATGCACAACCTGTACCTCAACCAGCGCCGCGCCATGCCCTCCTTGCAGCGGCTGGAGCTGGAGGATGTTCAGGACACCCTGCAGGCCAGTGCACGCCCGCCGGACGATGCGCTCGATCTGGAGCGCTGCCTGCAGCGCCTGCCTGCCGAGCAGCGCGCCGTGCTGCTGCTGGTGACGCTGGAAGACCTCAGCTACGAGGACACTGCCCGCATTCTGGACATTCCAGTGGGCACCGTCATGTCGCGGCTGTCACGCGCACGCAGCCGCCTGCGCGCGCTCATGGAACGCACACCCGTGCCCGCGCCAGGCCAGCCACCCGTGCTGCGCCGCCTCAAATGATTCCGGCCTCTGCCATGGACCACACCACCCACTTCCCTGCCGGCCCTGACCCTGCGTGGCACGCACTGGTGGATGGCCGGCTGCCCCCCGCCGACGCCCGGGCGCTGCAGCAGCAACTGGCCGCCGATGCCCCGGCACAAGCCACTGTCGCGCAATGGCAGGCCCAGCGCCGGCAATTGCGCGCCCTGCACCAGGACATGCTGGATACGCCCGTGCCGGATGCGCTGCTGCAGACGCTTGCGCAAGCCACGGCGCGCAGGGCCGAGCGGCATCGCCAATGGTGGCGCTGGGGCGGCATGGCGGCCTCGGTGCTGGTGGCGTTTGCGCTGGGATGGGCAGGCCGCAGCCAGTGGCCGGCGGCGGCACCCAATGGCCTTCTGGCCCTGAATGCAGGCACACCCCAGCAGCGATTTGCGGTGCAGGCCGCCATGGCCCATGCCGTGTACCAGCCCGAGCAGCGCCATCCCGTGGAGGTGTCGGCCGCCCAGCAGGAGCATCTGGTGCAATGGCTTTCCAAGCGCTTGGGGCGCCCCCTGAAAGTGCCGGTGCTGACGGCACAGGGCTACGATCTGGTGGGGGGGCGGCTGCTGCCCGGTGATACCGGCGCACGCGCGCAATTCATGTACCAGAACAGCGCAGGCGAACGCGTCACGCTGTACCTGGGCACGCTCGACGATCCACAGGCAGCGCGGGCCACGGTCTTTCAGTTTTACAGCGAGCGGAATGTCTCCAGCTTCTACTGGTTGGACCAGGGCTTTGGCTACGCGCTCAGCGCAGATTTACCGCGACCGGCGCTGCAGACATTGGCCATAACTGTTTACAAACAGCTCAGCGCAGCGCCGTCCACTGGTCCCGCCAGTACCTACGGGCCGGTCAAGGGCTCCTGAACCCACAGGGCACAGGTCTTATTGCTGCGCCCTGAAACCACTACGGGTCCAGAACAGCGTCTCATGGGCGCCAAACAATGGCTCTGGAGCATCCCAGGAGGAACTCCCGGTTCATATCCACCACCTGTCGGAGATAGTCCCACAATGCCTTGATGCGGGCCAACTCGCGCCGCTCTGCCGGGGCTACAAGCCAAAAGCTGCGCGTGATGTCCACCTCATCGGGCAGGATGGGCAACAGGTCCTTCTCAGAGCTGGCAAGAAAACAGGGCAGCATCGCAATCCCCAGGCCGGAACGAGCAGCCTGCATCTGCGCGATCACGCTGGTGCTGCGCAAAAAGGGACGGGCCAAAGGCAGCCATTTGCGCAAACTGACCTGCTGATCGGTGAAGAGCAGGTCATCCACATAGTCAATCCAGCGGTGGTTCGCGAGGTCCGACACGCTCACAATGGCAGGCTGCTGCTGCAGGTAAGCTTGTGTTGCATAAGGAAGCAGGCGGTATTCAGCCAGTTTGCTGACCACGAAACTGTCGGTGGTGGGGCGATCGACCGTGACGGATGCATCGGCCTCGCGCTTGGACAGGTTCACATTGCGCGGCATGGGCAGCAAATCGACCGTGATGGCCGGGTGGCGCGTGCAGAAATGCGCCAGATGCGGCGCCAGAAAATAGCTGCCAAACGCCTCGGTAGCGCCCAGCCGGATTTCGCCCGTGAGCGCGATGTTGTCGCCAAACACATCCGACTCCACCGCCGAGAGCGTGCTCTCCAGCTTCTCGACATGCTCCAGCAGACGGTGCCCGGCACTGGTGAGGGGTGGCCCTGCGAGTTGCGGTCAAACAGCTTGGAGCCGATGTCTCCTTCCAGCCGGTGCAGCCGCCGCGAGATGGTGGACTGGTTCAGACCCAGTGCGTGCGAGGCCTCTAGCGCCGACCGGGCCCGCGCCACGCCCAGAAACACCCGCAAATTGTCCCAGTCAAAGTGGTTCATGGACCCTCCATGCTTTGCAATTATGCATATCAATGCAGTGAATTTTACAAAACACAATGCATAAAAGCTTGTTTAGGATGTGCTTTCGGTATTTCGCCGCACGTTCAACAACACCATCAGGAGACAACATGACACGCAAATTTTTCCATCTGGCCGCCCTTCCCCTGTGCATGGCCATCGCCATGAGCGCCCAAGCCACCATTTCCGATGGTGTGGTCAAGATTGGCATCCTCACCGACCTGTCGGGCCCTTACTCCAACTTTGGCGGCAAGGGCTCGGTAGTGGCCACCAATCTGGCCATTGAAGACTGCCTGAAAGCCGAGTGCAAGGGCATGAAGATCGAGGTGCTGTCGGCAGACCACCAGAACAAGGCCGACATCGGTGCATCCAAAGCCCGCGAATGGCTGGACCGCGACCATGTGGACGCCTTTGCCGACATGACCAACTCCGCCGCCGCCCTGGCGGTGCAAAAGCTCATCAAGGAAAAAGGCGCCGTGGGCCTGTTCACCGGCCCCGCCACCACGCGCCTGACCAGCGAAGACTGCGCGGCCAACAGCTTCCACTGGATGTTCGACACCTACTCCGCCTCGGCAGGCGCAGCCGCTGCGCTGACCCGTGCGGGCGGCAAGTCCTGGTACTTTTTGACGGTGGACTACGCTTTTGGCCACTCGCTGGAAAAAGACGCCTCGGAAATGGTCAAGGCCAACGGCGGCACCGTGGTCGGATCTGTGCGCCACCCGCTCAACGCCAGCGACTTTTCCTCGTTCCTGATGCAGGCGCAAAGCTCCAAGGCGCAAATCATCGGTATGGCCAACGCCACGCAGGACGCCATCAACACCATCAAGGCCGCCCGCGAATTCGGCATCAGCGAAAAGGGCCAGAAACTGGCGGCCCTGATGCTGCAGGTGACCGACGTGCACGCCATGGGGCTGCGCGTGGCGCAGGGCCTGGTGTCTTCCGAAGGCTTCTACTGGGACATGGACGATCAGACCCGCGACTTCTCTGCCCGCTTTGAAAAGGTGCAAAAGGCCAAGCCGAACCAAGTGCATGCCGGCGTGTACTCCAGCGTGCTGCACTACCTGAAAGCCGTGGCCGCCGCCAAGAGCGACAACGCCGACGTGGTGTCGGCCAAGATGCGCGAACTACCTATCAAGGATGCGGTGATGCGCAACGCCAGCATCCGCCCCGATGGCCGCGTGATCCACGACATGTACCTGGTGGAGGTGAAGACCCCAGCCCAATCCAAGGGCCCATGGGACTACTACAACATCCTCAGCACCATCCCCGCCAACACGGCATTTATGCCCCTGGCGCAATCCCAGTGCTCGCTGGTCAAGAAATAACCCTCGGCCGCTAACGTGATGAACATTGCATTCATTGGCCTGGGCAACATGGGCTTGCCCATGGCGCGCAACCTCGTCAAGGCAGGCTTTCAGGTCAAAGGTTTTGACCTGTCGGCCCCTGTGCTTGAGGCTTTTGCCGCCGCTGGCGGCACCCCCTGCGCCTGCGCCGCCGACACATTGCAAAGCGCCGACGTGGTAGTGACCATGCTGCCTGCCTCGCGGCATGTGCAATCGCTGTGGCTGGGTGCCAGCGGGCTGCTGCACCGCCTGCGGCCTGGCACGCTGCTGATTGATTCGTCCACCATCGGCGCCACCGTTGCGCGCGAAGTGGCCAGCGCCGCCGCAGCCTTGGGGCTGGACATGGTCGACGCCCCGGTATCTGGCGGCACGGCTTCGGCCGAGGCTGGCACCCTCACCTTCATGGTGGGCGGTACGCCCGAGCAGCTGGAGCGCGCACGCCCCGTACTGGAAAGCATGGGCCAACGCGTGCTGCACGCGGGCGGCATCGGTGCGGGCCAAGTCGCCAAGGCCTGCAACAATATGCTGCTGGGCATCATCATGGCGGGCAGCAGCGAGGCCTTGCAGTTGGGCATTTCCCACGGGCTCGATCCCAAAGTGCTGTCCGACATCATCGGCGTGAGCACCGGTGCCAACTGGGTGCTGACCAACTACAACCCCTGCCCAGGCACCCTGGACACGGCGCCTTCGGCCCGCGGCTACAGCGGTGGCTTCGCCACCGACCTCATGCTCAAAGACCTGGGCCTCGCCGTAGAGGCTGCCACCGACACCGGCGCCATCGTGCCCGTGGGCAGTGCCGCCCGCAATCTGTTTGCCATGCACAGCGCCGCTGGCCAGGGCAAGCTCGATTGCAGCAGCGTTTTCCACCTACTGGCGGCCCGTACAAGCTGACAGCCAACTTCACTTCCATTTTTCAAGAGACAACCATGACCATTACCATCGGATATTTCATCGCCGGCCAAGTTGAGCCCGGCACCGGCGACCGCAGTGGCCCCGTGTACAACCCCTCCACCGGCGAAGAAATCGCGCGCTGCGCCTACGCCAGCCGCCCCACCCTTGACCGCGCCGTGGCCGTGGCCACCGAGGCAGGCAAGAAGTGGGGCCGCGCATCCCACGCCGCCCGCCAGGCCGTCATCTTCAAGCTGCGCGAGTTGATGATTGCCAACACCGACCTGCTGGCCGAAGTGATTGGGCGCGAGCACGGCAAGACCATTGCCGACGCCAAGGGCGAAATCGGCCGCGCTATTGAAGGCATCGAATTTGCCGTGAACGCCCCGCACGTGACCAAGGGCGAATTCGCCACCAACGTGGGCGGCGACATTGATGTGTTCTCCATCCGCGTGCCGATTGGTGTGGTGGGGGCCATCACACCGTTCAACTTCCCTATCATGGTGCCGGCGGTAATGATGACCATGGCCGTTTCGGTGGGCAACGCCATCGTCTGGAAGCCTTCAGAGAAAGTGCCCAGTACAGCGCTGATTTTTGCACGCCTGTGGAAGGAAGCCGGTCTGCCGGACGGCGTGTTCAACGTGGTGCAGGGCGACAAGGAAATGGTCGACGGCATCCTGGAGCACCCCGGCATTGCAGCTGTGAGCTTCGTGGGCTCCACGGCCGTGGGCGAATACGTGTACCAGAAAGGCACTTCGCACAACAAGCGCGTGGCGGCCTTCACCGGTGGCAAAAATCACATGGTGGTGATGCCCGATGCTGACCTGGAAAGCGCCGCCAGCGCCTTCGTGTCGGCCGGCTTCGGCTCGGCCAGCCAGCGCTGCATGGCGGTGTCGCTGCTGCTGCCCGTGGGGCAAGACACGGCTGAACGCCTGCGCGAGCTGGTGGTACAAAAAACCAAGGCGCTGCATATCGGCCCATACAACGACCCCAAGGCCGACTTCGGTGCGGTGATTTCGCTGCAATCCAAGCAAGCCGTGGAGCGCGCCATCGAAAACTGCATCCAACAAGGCGGCGAACTGGTGCTGGACGGACGCGGCCTGCGCGTGCCCGGCCATGAAAACGGCTACTACGTCGGCCCCACGCTGTTCGACCGCGTGACGACCAACATGGAGATGTACCAGCAAGAAATCTTCGGCCCCGTGCGCGGCATCATGCGCCCCGTGAGCTTTGACGAGGCCCTGGCCATCACCAATGCGCACGAGTATGGCAACGGCTCTGTCATCTTTACTCGCGATGGCAAGGCAGCGCACCGCTTCATGTACGAAATCGAGTCCGGCATGATCGGCGTGAACGTGCCCGTGCCCCTGCCTTCGGCTTTCTTCAACTTCGGTGGCCTGCGCCGCTCCAAGTTTGGCGACAGCCATCTCTACGGCCCCGACGCCGCGCGCTTCTATACCAAGATCAAGACCGTGTCGCAACGCTGGCCCGAGCCTGACCAGCAGGCTGGCCCGGTGTCACTGGCCTTCAATCCCAAGGGCTAAGCGACGCGCTCGCCAGCCGCCTTGAAAAAAGCATGGGAGGAATATCCTTCCCTGCGGTGACGGCTCCTGCCTCAAGGGCCGTCACCGTTCAATCGCTCAGCGCAGCGCAGCCAGCGGATGCGCGTGGACAGGCCAGGGGCTGGCAAAGAACGGGGCCACCATCTCCGGCGTCACGTCTTCGATGCGCGCAGGGTTCCATTGGGGTGCGTGGTCCTTGTCCACCGCCAGGGCACGGATGCCTTCCACCGTCTCGCTCTGGCCGGCGCGCAGGAAAAAGCAGTGGCGCACCATGTCGCGCTCCATGCGCAGATCATCGGCCAGGCCCATGCCGCGCGCACGGCGGATCTGCTCCAGCACCACATGCAGCATCAGCGGCGAGCGCTTGCGCAGCGTGGCCGCCGTGCTGCGCGCCCATTCGCTGTCTGCAGCGTCCAGGGCGGCCGTGATGGCGGCCACGCTGCCCAGCGAAAAATACTGATCGATCTGGCCTCTGACGCCCGCCAGTTTTTCGTCAGCAGCTACCGTTTTAGAAGCAACAAAGGCCTTCACGGCGGCACCGTCGGCAAAGGTCTGCGCGCCCAGGGCATCCCAGACCGTGGCCTGTGCATCCAGCGGCAGGCAGCCGTCAGCCAGGCCGAAGGCGATGGCGTCACCGGCGCCAATGGTGTCGCCGGTCAGGGCCAGCCACTCGCCCACGCGGCCAGGGCAGCGGCTCAGGAAATAGCCACCACCCACGTCGGGAAACAGGCCAATCGCCGTCTCGGGCATGGCCATCTTGGTGCGCTCGGTCACCACGCGCAGGGCTGCGCCCTGGCTGATGCCCATGCCGCCGCCCATGACGATCCCATCCATGAAGGCGATGTAGGGCTTGCCGTAGTTGTGGATCAGGTGGTTGAGCGCATATTCCTCGGTGAAGAAGTCTTCGAGCAGCGGATTGCCCTGGCTGCCCGCCTGGTGCAGAAAACGGATGTCGCCGCCCGCGCAAAAGGCCCCGAACGGGCCCTCCTTGTTGCTGCCACGGATGGCCACGGCCAGCACGCGCGCGTCGTCCTTCCAGGCCAGCAGGGTGGCCATGAGATCCCGCACCATGCCCAAGGACAGCGCGTTGAGCGCCCGCGGGCGGTTCAATGTAATGAAGCCCACCTGGCCCCGCACCTCGCTCAGCACCTCACTCGACATCTGCATTGTCATCTCCGTCATTTTTGTTCCTTCCAAGCTAAAAACTCGTTGAGCACCAGGGCGCCAACCACCAGCAGCCCCCCGGTCAGCACGGCCGAACCGGGGCGCTCCCCGGCACCGGCCCAGGCCAGCAAGATGCCGAAGATAACCTCCAGCAGGCCCAGCAAGGCCATTTCGGGCGCCTTGAGCACGCGTGCGCAGCGCACCGCCAGCACGCACGGAATGGCCAGCTGAAAAAGTCCCAGCAACGCCAGCAGCAGGATATCGTGGCCCGTGGCCTGAAACGGCCACGCCAGCGGCAAGGTGGCCAGCGCCGAAAACACGGCCCCCACCAGGACTGCCGGCACCAGGTCCACGGCGTGGCCGTGCTGCTGTGAAGACTGGACCACGGTCCAGTTGGCAGCGGCCGCCACCGGTATGCACAAGGCCACCAGGGTGCCCACGAGAGGCAGCCCGGCCATCTGCGCGCCATACATCCACGCCATGCCCACACCGGCAAGGCCAATGGCCACCCAGGTGCGCAGCACAATCCGGTGCCCGATGAAGATGCGCGCAAACAGGGCCGTGAGCAAAGGCCCCGCCGCCATGGTCACCAGCACATTCGCCACCGGCATGAGCATCATGGCGACCATGAAGGTGGTGAACATCACGCTCCAGCACAGGCCGGAGAGCCACAGGGCAGCGCCGCCGCGGCGCATGGCCGACAACACACCGCGCCCCTGCGCCGCAGGCAGGATCACCAGCAGCGAGATCACGGTGAAAAAGCTGCGCCAGAAGGTCACTTCAAAGCTGCGCGCATGCTCCAGGTGGCGCGTCACCACGCCAGCCATGGACCACAGCAGCGTGACCAGAAGCATCAACACGACAGCCCGGGAATGCGTGAGTTTCATGAAAATTGCGCTGAACGGAAAACCTTCAAACGACAAAAAGGCCACTGCACTGCAGTGGCCCCTCGGAACCTGCCGCCTTCAAGGCCCCAGGCCCCGGGAATGGCAGATCAGCTGCGGCCAGCGCGCTTGCGCTCGTTCTCGGTCAGGTAGCGCTTGCGCAGGCGCACGGACTTGGGCGTGATCTCGACCAGCTCGTCATCCTCGATGAACTCCACACCGTATTCCAGCGTGAGGTCGATCGGAGGCGTGATCTTGATCGCGTCTTCCTTGCCGCTCACGCGGAAGTTGGTCAGCTGCTTGGTGCGCGTGGCATTCACCACCAGGTCGTTGTCGCGGCTGTGGATGCCGACGATCATGCCTTCGTACACCGGGTCGTTGGCCTTCACGAACATGCGGCCACGATCGTCCAGCTTGCCCAGGGCATAGGTGAAGATTTCACCGTCGTCCATGGAGATCAGCACGCCGTTCTTGCGGCCGCCGATATCGCCCTTGTGCGGCTCATAGCTGTCGAAGATGTTGCTGATGAGGCCCGAGCCACGCGTCAGGTTCAGGAATTCGTTGGTGAAACCGATCAGGCCACGGGCCGGGATGCGGTACTCCAGGCGCACGCGGCCACGGCCGTCGGACTCCATGTTCACCAGCTCGCCCTTGCGCTCGCCCAGGGCCTGCATCACGCCACCCTGGTGGCCTTCTTCGATGTCGGCCGTCACCAGTTCGATAGGCTCGTGCTTGACGCCGTCGATGTCCTTGAACACCACGCGGGGCTTGGACACAGCCAGCTCGTAGCCTTCGCGGCGCATGTTCTCCAAGAGGATGGTCAGGTGCAGTTCACCACGGCCCATCACTTCGAAGATGCCTTCCTCGGCGGTCTCGTTCACGCGCAGGGCCACGTTGTGCTGCAGTTCCTTTTGCAGGCGGTCCCAGATCTGGCGGCTGGTCACGAACTTGCCTTCACGGCCTGCCAGTGGCGAGGTGTTCACGCAGAAGTTCATGGTCAGCGTGGGCTCGTCCACCTTCAGCATGGGCAGGGGCGCGGGGTTGGCGGGGTCGGTCACGGTCACGCCGATGCCGATGTCCTCGATGCCGTTGATCAGCACGATGTCGCCAGGGCCTGCCACCGGCGTCTGCATGCGGTCCAGCCCCTGGAAGGTCAACACCTGGTTGACACGGCCCTTGACAGCCTTGCCGCCTGGGCCTTCCATGACGACCACGTCCATCATGGGCTTCAAGGTGCCCTGGCTGATGCGGCCCACGCCGATGCGGCCCACGAAGGTGGAGAAATCGAGTGCCGAGATCTGCAGTTGCAGCGGAGCGTCTGGGTTGCCCGTGTTCGGTGGCACGTGCTTCAGGATGGTGTCGAACAGGGCCGACATGTCGGGACCCCACTGCTCGCCGGGCGCGCCTTCTTCCAGCGACGACCAGCCGTTGATGCCCGAGGCGTACACCACGGGGAAGTCCAGCTGCTCATCGGTAGCGCCCAGCTTGTCGAACAGGTCGAACGCAGCGTTCACCACCTTGTCGGGGTTGGCACCGGGCTTGTCCACCTTGTTCACCACCAGGATGGGGCGCAGGCCCAGGGCCAGGGCCTTCTTGGTCACGAAACGCGTCTGGGGCATGGGGCCTTCCTGCGCGTCGATCAGCAGCACCACGCTGTCCACCATGGACAGGGCACGCTCCACTTCACCGCCAAAGTCCGCGTGGCCGGGGGTGTCCACGATGTTGATGTGCGTGCCTTTCCAGCTCACGGCGCAGTTCTTGGCCAGGATGGTGATGCCACGCTCTTTTTCAATCGCGTTGTTGTCCATCACGGTATCGACGACCTTTTCGTGGTCGGCAAAGGTGCCGGACTGGCGCAGCAGCTGGTCGACCATGGTGGTTTTGCCATGGTCAACGTGGGCGATGATGGCGATGTTGCGGATTTGTTTGCTCATAGTGTTTCCTTAATGCCGGCAGCCACTGTGCCCGGCGTGCTTTGCAGGATTTGTTGAATTTCGATGGGGCTCAGCAAGCGATCAGGGATCAGCTCGCCTGCTACCGTATGGGCGACGCCCAGCAGCGCGCGCGGCGCCTGACCAAACACGGCCACGGCGCGGGCATCGGGCCACTGGCCACGTCGGCGCACCCCGGACAGGAAGCGTGCAGCATCTTCGCTGCCCAGTGTGACGGGCAGGTGATCGGCCAGCAGGGATTCTGCCGGCAGCAGGCAGGCCAGCCGCTGCGCTTCGTCCATGGCCTCGAGTGCGGGCAAGGTGACGCAGCGCGCGATGCCGAGGCCGCCCGTGTCAATGCGGCGCAAAGAGGTCAGGTGGGCGCCACAACCGAGTGCCGCTCCGATGTCTTCGCCCAGCGTGCGGATATAGGTACCTTTGCTGCATGTAACTATTAATTTGATAGCTGGTTGCGCTTGACCATCAAGCTCCAGAGCCACACTCAATGCATAAATTTGGACATTGCGCGCCGGGCGCTCGATCTCGATGCCCGCACGCGCGTACTCGTACAGCGCCTTCCCGTCTTTCTTGAGCGCGCTGTGCATCGGCGGCACCTGCGCGATCGGACCGGTGAACCGGCGCTGCACTTCGGCCAGTCGCTCGGGCTCCAGCATGGACGGATCGACCGCACACTCGCGCACCACCTCGCCCTCGGCATCCCCCGTGCTCGTGACCACGCCCAGACGGGCAACGGCCTCGTAGGTCTTGGGCGCATCCAGCTGCAACTGGCTGAACTTGGTGGCGGCGCCGAAGCACAGCGGCAATACACCGGTGGCCAGAGGATCCAGCGTGCCGGTATGGCCCGCCTTTTCCGCACGCAGCAGCCACTTCACCTTTTGCAAGGCGTCGTTGCTCGACAGGCCGAGCGGTTTATCGAGCAGCAACACCCCATGCACAGGGCGCCGCTGCACCCTGGTGCGTGGCGCGTTCATGGTCAGTCGTCCTTGGCGCGCGAGGAAACGGCCTTGGCAATCAAGGCATTCATGTCGGCGGCACGCTCGGAAGTGCGGTCAAACACAAAATGCAGCGTGGGCACCGTGTGGATGTGCAGGCGCTTGAACAGCCCATTGCGCAGGAAACCTGCCGCCTGGTTGAGCGCTGCCTGCGTTTCCACAGGGTCACCCGTCAGCAGGCTGAAGAACACCTTGGCGTGGGCGTAATCGGGGGTGACCTCCACGCCCTGCAGCGTCACCATGCCCACGCGCGGGTCTTTCAACTCGCGCGCGATCAGCTCCGTCAGATCGCGTTGGATCTGATCGGCCACCTTGAAGGCGCGGTTGGGGGTGGAGGATTTCTTCGCTGCCATAGAGTCGTCGTAGCCTTACAGCGTCCGCGCGATTTCCTTGATGTCAAAGAATTCGAGGTGATCACCTTCCTTGATGTCGTTGTAGTTCTTGAGCTTGATACCGCACTCAAAACCTTCCTTGACTTCCTTGACATCGTCCTTGAGACGCTTGACCGAATCGACGTCGCCGGTGTAGACCACCACGTTGTCGCGCAACAGGCGGAACTTGGCGTTGCGGTGCACCATGCCGGACGTGATGTACGAACCCGCAACGGTACCGATCTTGGACGCCACGAACACGGTGCGGATCTCGGCCGTGCCGATGATTTCCTCGCGCTGCTCGGGAGCCAGCATGCCGGACATCGCCACCTTCAGCTCATCGACGGCGTCATAGATGATGCTGTAGTAGTGCAGATCCACACCATTGCTCTCGGCGAGCTTGCGCGCACCGGCATCGGCACGCACGTTGAAGCCGATCACGATGGCCTTGGAAGCAATCGCCAGGTTGATGTCGGACTCGCTGATGGCGCCCACGGCGGCATACACCAGCTGCACCTTGACTTCATCCGTCGACAGCTTGAGCAGCGACTGGGCCAGCGCCTCCTGCGAACCCTGCACATCGGCCTTGACGATGATGGGCAGCATCTTCACTTCGCCCGCCGTCATGTCGGCAAACATGTTCTCCAGCTTGGCCGCCTGCTGCTTGGCCAGCTTGGTGTTGCGGAACTTGCCGGCGCGGTAGGTGGCGACTTCGCGCGCACGGCGCTCATCGGTCAGCACCATGAAATCGTCACCAGCCTGCGGCACTTCGGTCAGACCCTGGATTTCAACCGGGATCGACGGACCCGCCGTCTTGGCGACCCTGCCGCTCTCATCGAGCATGGCGCGCACACGGCCATAGGTCTGGCCCGCCAGCACCACGTCGCCCACCTTCAGGGTACCGGACTGCACCAGCACGGTCGCCACAGGGCCGCGGCCCTTGTCGAGCTTGGCTTCGATCACCAGGCCCTTGGCCAGCGAATCGACGGGGGCCTTGAGTTCCAGCACTTCGGCTTGCAGCAGCACCTGTTCCAGCAGCGTGTCGATGCCCATGCCGGTCTTGGAAGACACCGGCACGAAAGGCGAATCGCCACCGTACTCCTCGGGAACCACCTCTTCCACCACGAGCTCCTGCTTGACGCGGTCGGGGTTGGCATCGGGCTTGTCGGCCTTGGTGATCGCCACCACGATAGGAACGCCCGCCGCCTTGGCGTGCTTGATGGCTTCCTTGGTCTGGGGCATGACGCCGTCGTCGGCCGCCACCACCAGGATCACGATGTCGGTGGCCTGGGCGCCACGGGCACGCATGGCCGTGAAAGCCTCGTGACCCGGGGTGTCAAGGAACGAAATCATGCCGCGTGGCGTTTCCACGTGGTAGGCGCCGATGTGCTGCGTGATGCCGCCCGCCTCGCCCGAGGCGACCTTGGCACGGCGGATGTAGTCCAGCAGCGAGGTCTTGCCGTGATCGACGTGACCCATCACGGTGACGACCGGCGCGCGCGGCAGAACGGCCACGTCCTGCTGCGCCGAATCCTCGTCGGTGAAGGCTTCCGGATCGTCCAGCGCCGCCACCACGGCCTTGTGGCCCATTTCTTCCACCACGATCATGGCGGTGTCCTGGTCCAGCGGCTGGTTCATGGTGACCATCTGGCCCATCTTCATCAGTGCCTTGATGACCTCGGAAGCCTTGATGGACATCTTGTGCGCCAGTTCAGCCACCGTGATGGTTTCAGGCACATGCACTTCAATGGTGCGCGCTTCCACCGGAGCGGACTGCTGGTGGTTGTCGTCGCGGTGATCGCGGCTGTCGCCACGGCGGCCACGCGGGCCACCACGCCAGTTGTTGCGACCGACACCGCCGCTGCTGTCGCCGCGGGTCTTGATTTCCTTTTTCTTGGCCGTGTCATTGGCCCAGCTGGAAGACAGCTTGGCCGACTTGACTTCCTTGCCGGCGGCAGCCCCCGGAGCAGCAGGCGTGCCCGGACGCGCGCCCGCACCAGCCCCCACGGCAGGCTTGTGCAGCGTGCCTTTCTTGGCATCCCCCACGGCCGCAGGCTTGGCAACGGGCTTGGGCTCTTCCGGTTTCTTGGCCACCATGACCGCCTTCTTGGGCGTGGCCATCATGGAGCGGATGGCAGCAGCTTCTGCTTCAGCCTTGCGGCGACGTGCGTCGAGATCCGCAGCGCGGGCCGCTTCCTCGTCAGAGCGGGCTTTAGATTCCGCAGCCGCCTTCTCGCGTGCTTCGTTCTGTGCCGCAATGCGCGCAGCCGCTTCAGCAGCCTGCTCGCGGGTAGCCTCCTGCTTGACGGCCGAGGCCTGGGCCTTCTTGCTGGCCTCCTGGGCGGCGTATGCGGCGGCGCGCTCTTCGGCTTCGCGCTCGCGCTGTTCACGGGCTTCGCGCTCGGCGCGCTTTGCGGCCAGTTCGGCCTCCTGGCGGCGAATCAGCTCGGCCTGGCGGCTGGCCTCTTCCTCACGGCGGGCCAGTTCAATGTCTTCGCTGGACACAGCCGTTGCTTCTGCCATGGATTCTGTGGACTCGGCAGCCGCCTCGACACCTTCATCACGCTGGATGAACGTGCGCTTCTTGCGCACTTCCACTTGGATCGTGCGTGCCTTGCCGGTGGCGTCGGCCTGCTTGATCTCGCTGGTGGACTTCTTCACCAGCGTGATCTTCTTGCGATCGGCCGAGGCCGTGCCATGGCTGGCCTGCAGATAGGCCAGCAGCTTTTGCTTGTCCGACTCGGTCAATGCGTCGGAAGGGGCAGCCTTGCCCACGCCCGCAGCCTTGAGCTGATCAAGCAGGATTTCAGGTGATTTCTTGAGTTCGGTTGCAAACTCGGCGACAGTATTACTGGACATATGTGGTTCGTGCCTCCCTGACCTTACTCTTGCCCTGCGAACCAGTGTTCGCGTGCCTTCATGATCAGGGCTTTGGCATCTTCTGCGGACTGTCCGGTCAGGTCGGTCAGTTCATCAATGGCCAGATCGGCCAGGTCGTCACGCGTGTGCACACCGTTTTCTGCCAGCTTGGCAATCAGCTCGGGTGTGAGGCCCTCAAGGTCGCGCAGATCCTGCGAGACCTCGCCAACGCTTTCCTCGCGGGCGATTTCCATGGTGAGCAGCGCATCCTTGGCGCGTGCACGCAATTCGTTCACCGTGTCTTCGTCGAAGCTTTCGATTTCCAGCATTTCCTGCAGCGGCACATAGGCCACTTCTTCCAGGCTGTTGAAACCTTCGGAGATCAGGATGTCGGCGATTTCCTCGTCCACATCGAGCTTTTCCATGAACAGGCGGCGGGCCGTGTCGGACTCGTTGGCCTGCTTCTGGGCCGACTCGGCGGCGTCCATGATGTTGATCTTCCAGCCGGTCAGATCGGAGGCCAGACGCACGTTCTGACCACCACGGCCAATGGCGATGGCAAGGTTTTCCTCGTCCACCACCACATCCATGGCGTGCTTTTCCTCATCGACCACGATGGAGGACACGTTGGCCGGGGCCAGTGCACCGATCACGAACTGGGCGGGGTCCTCGGACCACAGCACGATGTCCACGCGCTCGCCAGCGAGCTCGTTGGTCACGGCATTGACGCGCGTGCCACGCACGCCGACGCAGGTGCCGATGGGGTCCACGCGCTTGTCGTGGCTCAGCACGGCAATCTTGGCGCGCGAGCCGGGGTCACGGGCGCAGGACTTGATCTCCAGCAGGCCCTGTTCGATCTCGGGCACCTCCTGGCGAAAGAGTTCGATCATGAACTCGGGGGCCGAACGCGACAGGATGATGGGGGCGCCACGCAGGGTCAGGTCCACTTCCATGATCATGGCGCGCACGCGGTCACCGCTGCGCAGGTTTTCCTTGGGGATCATCTCGCCGCGGCGCAGGCGGCCTTCCACGCGACCGGATTCGACAATGAGGTCGCCCTTGTCCATGCGCTTGACCGTGCCGGTGAAGATGCGCTCGCCGCGTGACATGAAGTCGTTGAGCAGCATCTCGCGCTCGGCGTCGCGGATCTTCTGCAGGATGACCTGTTTGGCGGCCATGGCGCCAATGCGGCCGATCGGCACCGACTCGACACCTTCTTCGATGTATTCCCCGACCTCGATGTCCGCGATGCGCTCCCTGGCGTCCATCAGCAGCTCTTCGGCTTCGGGGTTCTGCAGACCCGCCTCGTCCGGCACGACCAGCCAGCGACGGAAAGTCTCATAGTTGCCGCTGTCGCGATCGACGGACACGCGAATGTCCACCTCGCCCTGGTACAGCTTCTTGGTAGCCTGGGCCAGGGCCGATTCCACGGCGCCCAAGACCACATCGCGCTCCACGTTCTTCTCGCGCGAAATGGCCTCAACCAACATCAACAATTCGCGATTCATGCGACGACTCTCCTGTTTCTATCACCCGCGGGCGGCAGCTGCCAACAGCGCCCACCCACTCCAAACCATCCAGCGACTCAGCCCGGTACCTGACCAGCCTTCGCCCCCCGCCCCTTGAAATCCACAATGGGCGCCAACCGGGCATCCCTGAGCTCATCCAGCGTAAAACCCAGCGCCTGCAACGGGGCCGGCACACGCTTTTTGCTGATTTTCTGACCAGGCTTGGCAGCCGGCTCATCACTCCAGACGATCTGCCATCCGCCCGATTCGGCACGCTCCAGGGTGCCGCGAAATTTCTTGCGGGTGGCGTTGACCTGCCCGGCTGCCGCAGCGCCAATGGGCGCTTTCAGGGTGAGGTCAATGACCGCGCCTGCAAAACGCACGAAATCCTGCTCATGGCGCAACGGGCGATCGATGCCGGGCGAGGAGACCTCCAGCCGCTTGTACTCGGCCCCATCCACCTCCAGCGCAAACTGCAGCTGGCGGGTGACTTTCTCGCAGTCTTCGACCGTGACAAACTGATCCACTGCGGGCTCCGGCGCATCGGCGGCCGGCTGCACCCAGGGCAAGTCGATGGTGACACGCAGCAAACCACCGGCAGAGCGCTCGATCTCCACCAGGTCATAGCCCAGACCCGTCACAATTTGTTCAACAACTTGCTGTAGTGCCACGTGTTCAGTTCAATCCCGGAAAAACAACACGACTTACACAATGAGGAACAAGCCAATCGCCTGCCCCATGGAAGCACCCTGGGCGCATCCTTGTTTGCGTAAGTCCAAAACAAAAAACCCGATAACCCCCGGAGACCCTCCCCCGACAGCTTCGAGCTCCAAAAGCATTCGACCAAAAAAAACGGGCGGTAGGTACCCGCCCGTTTGGTCGTGAGATTCATATTGTAGCGCGTAAAGCATTGATTTGCAAAGACGAATCGGGCCAAAACTGTTGCCTGCGATTCGCCACAGCCTGCGCATGCCAACCGCTCACGGTTTTGCCACAAAAAATGTGCTCAGCGCAAGCACAATCAGTGCAGGCAGCTATGACAGTGATAGCGGTTGCAGCAACTCCGCCAGGTCGGTCTCGGTGAACAGCGGCTCCCTGCGCGCCGCAGACCCGCTGTAGAGGCTGCCCGCCAGTTGGGCCTTGCGTTCTTGCAGCGCCAAAATCCGCTCCTCTATGGTGCCCTGCGCCACCAGCTTGATCACCCACACGCTCTGCGTCTGGCCGATGCGGTGGGCACGGTCGGTGGCCTGGGCTTCAACGGCAGGGTTCCACCAGGGGTCGAAGTGGATCACCGTGTCGGCCTGCGGCAGGTTCAGCCCCACCCCGCCCGCCTTGAGGCTGACCAGGAACAACGGCACCTGCCCGCTGGTGAACTGCTCAATGATGGCATCGCGCTTTTGGCTCTGCCCCGTGAGCTTGACCCAGGGCAGCTTGCGCTTTTTCAACTCGGCCTCGATCAGGGTGAGCATGCTGGTGAATTGCGAGAACAGCAAAATGCGCCGCCCCTCGGCCAGCATTTCAGGCAGCAGCGCCATCAACTGCTCCAGCTTGGCCGAGGTCTTGACCTTCCTGGCGGCATCCAGCGGCAGCAGCTGCGGGTCGCAGCAGACCTGGCGCAGCTTGAGCAGCGCATCGAGGATGGTGATCTGCGACTTGGCCAGCCCCTTGGACTGCAAGGCTTCCCGCACGGTCTTCTCCATGCCCAGGCGGATGGTTTCGTACAGATCGGCCTGCGCGCCGGTCAGTTCCACCGGCATCACGGTCTCGATCTTGGGCGGCAACTCGCCGGCCACCAGCGCCTTGGTGCGGCGCAGCAGGAACGGTGTGATGCGCGCACGCAGCTGTGCCATGCGGGCGCTGTCACCCAGTTTTTCAATGGGATTGCGAAACAGCTCCCTGAAGCGCTGCTGGCTGCCCAGAAAACCGGGCATCAGAAAGTGAAACAGGCTCCAGACCTCGCCCAGGTGGTTTTCCAGGGGCGTGCCGGACAGGCACAGCCGGTGGCGCGCATTCAACTGGCTGACCACCTGCGCGGCCTGCGTGCTGGCATTCTTGATGTTCTGCGCCTCGTCGAGCACCACCAGGTGCCAGGGCTGCGCCAGCCAGCGCTCGCGGTCGCGCTGCAGCAGCGAATACGGCGCGATGACCAGATCGTGCTCGGCCACCGCATCGGCCGTCCCATGCCGGCCCGCGCCATGCAGCACCAGGCTGCGCAGGTCCGGGCAAAACCGCGCCGCCTCGCGCTGCCAGTTGCCCAGCAGGCTCACGGGCGCAATGATGAGTGCGGGGTGCATCAGGCGCCCCGCCTCTTTTTCCACCTGGATATGCGCCAGGGCCTGCAAGGTTTTGCCCAGGCCCATGTCGTCGGCCAGCACACCGGCCAGGCCGTGGGCGCGCAGGAACTGCAGCCAGTTCAGGCCCTGCTGCTGGTAGGGCCGCAGCGTGGCGTGCACGCTGGCGGGCAATGGCACTTCGGGCAACGCCATGGCACCCCGCAGCTGCGCCACCATGGCGCGCAAGGTGTCCGCCCCCTCCCACACCGCCCCCTCGCCCAGCGCGGCACTGGTGCGCAGGGCGTCCATGCGCGCAAGCCGGAGGTGGTCGCCATTGAAATCATGGGCCCGGTCACCCACCAGGTCGAGCAGCGCAGCCAGCCAGGGCCGCAGCGCATCGGTGGGCAGGCGCACAAAACCGGTCCCCCCCTGTGCCGGCAGATACACATGCGGCGGCAGCTGGGGCAGGCCGGTGGCGGGGTCCGGCGGCTGGGCCGCTGCAGCGGCAATCAGGTCGGGCAGCCACGGCAGGATGTTGTGGCGCACACCATCGATCTCCATGCCCAGCGACAGCGCAAACCAGGGCGAGGTGGCCTCCTCCCCGCCGTCGGGCTGCAGCGCCACATCCAGCGTGTCGGCATGCGTGATCCAGCCGGTCAGCGCCGCATCCAATGTGACGGTGAAGCCCGCGTCTCGCAGCACCCCGAAACCGTTGTCGGCCCAGTGCATCCAGTCGTGCTGCGGGCGTTCGCCGGGGATGCCGAACAGGCCGTCGTCGATGGCCAGCAGGCCCAGCGCCATCAGCCGCTCGATGGCGCCGAGCTCGGCCCTGGGATCGCGCTGCAGCAGCACCTGGCCGCCGTCCTCCGCTGTCACCAGCATGTCCAGCGCCTGCCCGGCCCACCAGCCCACATGGCCCGGGTAGTCGAAGCGCAGCCGGGCGGTGATGAGGCCCAGGTCTGGCACTTCACCCGCCGGCACGGGCGCCAGGTGCAGGCGCGCCACGGGCGCAATGCCCTGCACGCGGGTGAGCGGGCCCAGCACCGGCGGCAACGGCAGCACACCGCCCAGGCGGCTGGCAAGCTCGGCCCGGTGCTTTTGCAGCGCTGCGGCGTCCAGCGCCGGTGCCTTGAGCAGCAGGGCCAGCTGGGCTGCGCTCAGGCCATCGGCCTGCACCGAGCCACACACACCGTGGGCGGCGTCGAGGTACAGCGGGGGGCTGTTGCTGCACAGCATGGCCGAAGCGCCTGGCAGGCTGGCGCCCAGGGCCCAGGAGCTTTCGCCCCCGGCGGCAGGCGTGGCCTCGCGCCATGCCCAGGTGATGGGCAAAGGGTCACCCCAGCGCAGCGGGGCACCCACGGTGGAGCCCCCTGCATCGGCAAACAGGCGGCCGGTGCTGGCCGCCTGCTGCAGCGCCAGCACGCCCACAGTCCCTTCCAGCACCGCCACCGGCGCTGCGCTGTAGGCCGAGTAGTAAGCCATGCCGCGCGGCATGGCGCGCAGCAGTTGCAGCACCTGGCGATCGGCGTCGCTGGCGCGGTCATAGACCGCCTGCCCGGGGCCGGGCTGGGTGCGGATCTGTCGGGGCTTGGCCCAGCCGCCGGTGAGCTTGGGGTAGGACACCACCGCCTCCAGCTGCATCTGCGGCAGGGCCTTCGAGGCCGCGCGCGGCAGCCCCACGATGGAGGCCAGGTACAGGTAGTTTTCGGGCCGATCCGGCCGGGCGCCCGGGATGGACGAATCAGGTTCGCCTGCAGCACGGTCCCAGTCCTGCAGCCAGCGCACCAGCCGCGCGTCGGCCTCGGCGCGCGCCGAGGCCTGCTTGCGCTCCTGCAGCGCTTTCAGGGCATCGACGGCGGGGACTGAAATCTGACATTGTGCCGGGTTGTCCTGCGCGGCCCGCAGAGTCAACGCGATGGCATGCTTGCAATCCACGCCCACGGGGCAAGTGCAGTCGCCCGACCACTGCTTGACCTGCCCATTGGGCGCAATGGCCAGCTCTGCCGACACCTGATAAGGCATGGACAGGCTGCCCTGCACCTCGCCCTCGATCCGCCAGCGGCCCTCCCCATCGGGTTCGCTGTCGATGCGGACCACGCCCGCCCGGCAATGGAGATCCATGCCGCGCGACCAGGCGCCCTTGTCGCACTGGGCCTGCAGCGATGGAAGGTGGAACCACAGTGGGTGTGCCATAGGAAAATCAAACGAAAACTGCCTCTAGCGCTTTAAAAATAGGCGCTGACAGCTATCAAAACAGGAATAAACGATCCGCACTGGTGGGCCCGCAAGAGCCCCGGTTGCCCCAGATCCAGGCAACTAGGCGCTGCGCGCTGCGCGCACACGCTCGAACACTGCCTGCGCTTCAGCGCCTGCCCCGCCCCCAGGTGTGGCGGCCTGCAGGCTGGCCAGCAGGCGCGCCAGCACGGGGGCCTGCGGCAGCAGCGGGCCCAGGAAGCGCGCCGTCGCGCCATCGGCGATCAGCAAGGTGGGAAAGGTCTCCACATCCAGATCCCCGGCCAGGTCGGCCTCGTCCTCGATGTCCACCCACTCAAAGCGCATTTGCGGGTGCGCCCTGGCCAGTTCGTCGAACAGGGGCCGGTAGTCGCGGCAGGTGCCGCACCAGTTGGCGCACAGGCACACCGCCCACCAGCCGCTGCCAGGGGCCACGGGGGGGGATTCGGGCAACGCGGCCGGGCTGTGCATCGGGGGGTTCTCCTTCAAGACCCGCGCCGCTCCCGGGCACGGTAGACGCCGATGGTACCCACTGCGCCGGCCTGGTTGCCCCAGGCATTGCGCACGAAGGTGCTCACGGCCGCCACATCCTCGTCGCCCAGCACCTGCATGAAGGGCGGCATGCCATGCGGGCGCGGGTTGCCCGCCGTGGCCGGCAGATAGCCGCCCTGCAACACCACGCGGACCAGATTGGTGGGGTCTTGCAGCACCACGGCACGGTTGCCCGCCAGCGCCGGGAATGCCCCCGGCTGACCCTCGCCGCTGTCGCCATGGCATTGCGCGCAGTGCTGCTCATACACCTTGCCCCCGCGCGCCAGCGTGGCGGCCGAGGGCTTTACCACCGCCGGGGCAGCGGGGGCCTGCTGCGGCAGCGCCCGCAGGTACACGGCGATCGCCTGGGCATCGGCATCGCTCAGGTACTGGGTGCTGCGAAACACCACCTCGGCCATGGGCCCGGTGACCGAGCCTTGCGGCGCCACACCGGTTTTCAGCAGCGCCACCACGTCCGCCACCGGCCACTGCGCCACGCCCGCCTCGGCGGCGGCATTGAGGGCCGGGGCATACCAGTTCTGCACCGGAATCAGCCCCCCGCTGAAGGCCTGCGCCTGGCTGCTGGCGCCCAGCGCATTGCGCGGCGTGTGGCAGGCAGCGCAATGGCCCAGGCCATTGACCAGGTAGGCGCCCCGGTTGTACTCAGCCGTTTGCGTGGATTCAGCCGGTGGCGCACCGGGCACGAAGAACAGGGCGCGCCACACACCCAGCGCGGCCTGCGTGTTGTACGGAAAGCGCAGCGCATGCGGCCGGTTGGCCTGCGCCACGGCAGGCAGGCTTTGCAGATAGGCGTAGATGGCGTCGGAATCCTCGCGCGTCACCTGCGTGTAGCTGGTATAGGGAAACGCCGGGTACAGCAGGCGCCCGTCCCTGGAGCGGCCGTTGTGCAGCGCGCGCCAGAACTCGGCGGCCGACCAATTGCCGATGCCCGTAGCCTTATCGGGCGTGAGGTTGGACGTGTGGATGACGCCAAACGGCGTATCGATGCCGCGCCCGCCCGCATAGGGTGCGCCACCCTGCACGGTGTGGCAGGCCATGCAGTTGCCGGCGCGGGCCAGGTATGCGCCGCGCTTTACCAGCTCCGGCGTGCTTTGCACGGTTTCGTTGGTGGTCAACGGTTCTTCGCCACGCAAATTCAGCGCCACCAGTGCGGCGGCACCCAGGCCCAGGGCGGCCATGGTGGAAGAGATGGTCCAGAGGATGCGTTTCATGCCATGCCCCCTTCAGCGCGCCGCCGCGCCAGCCACCGGCACACCATCCACCCCGCCGCAGCGCACGGGCATGGCCCCTGTCAGCCGCTCGGCCGGCTTGCCGCCGCCGGGCACCGGCTGGGCCGCCAGCCAGGCCGATACGGCACTCACCTCTTCCGGTGAAAGCTGGCGGGCAATGGCCGCCATGCAATCGGGGGCCTGCGCGCGGCGCTGGCCGGTCTGCCAGGCCCCGAGCTGGCTGTTGAGGTAGTCACGCGGCAGGCCCAGCAAGCCGGGAATCGACGGGCTGAGCCCCGTCAGCGCCGGGCCGTGGCACTGCACGCAGGCAGGCAACTGGCGCGCCGCATCGCCCTGCTGCACCAGCAGGCGCCCGCGCTCCAGCACCTGCGGCGCAGCCTGGGGCGCGGGGGGCGGCGCATAGGGCACCTCCAGCGCGGCGAAGTGGGTGGCGATCTCGCGCAGATAGCCGTCCGTGAGGTGCTCGATGAGGTAAGTCATCTGCGGGTAGCTGCGCCGCCCGTCCCGGAAATTGACCAGCTGGTTGTAGAGGTAGCCCTCCGGCTTGCCCGCGATGCGCGGAAAGTAGCCGTCTTGCGTGGCGCGGCCTTGCTTGCCATGGCAGGTGGTGCAGGCCAGCACGCGGGGCGCCATGGCGCTGGCATCTGTGGCGGGGATTTCGGGCGCAGCGCCGGCTGGCGCGGCAACGAGGGCACATGCGCCCAGGGTGGCCCCCCACAGTAGCGACAACAGGGTGCGCAGGGGGCGGCGCGGGCAATTCATCATGGGCAGGCTCTGGCGGAAACAAAAGGAACACATACGGACGTGCGACTCTACCCCGGCCACCAGACCCCATGGATCGAAAGACCCCGTGCCGTCGTCACGCCACCACGGTGATCGCCCCAAACCGCAGGTGGTGCATGAACTCGCGCAGGATCAGCAGCGCAGCGGCGAAATCGGTGCCTTGCGGCAAACCCTCGCGCACGGCCGGGCGCCCTTCGGCCACGGCGGCCAGGCGCTCGAACACGCGTTCCATGGCATCGAGCGGCATCACCATGCACTCACCCGGCGCCAGCCCTGCCAGCAGGGCCACCTCGCGCACCAGCGCGTCGGCGCACAGCAAGGCAGTGCCCGGCGCCAGCACCGGTACCGCGCGGATCACCTCGTCTTCCACGGTGGCAATGGCGTGTTCCATCTCCAGCGGCGTGGGCGGGCTGCGCTTGAAAAATTGCCGCGCCGTCTTGTGCGCGCCAATGTCCAGCACCAGCACGCCGGAAGCCTCATCGCCCTGCCCGGTGGCAATGGCCGTGTGTTCGGCGCCGATGTGCAGCACCGTGACGGCCACTTGCGGACCGGCGTGGGCCCGCAGGCCACGGAAACGGGTGCGGATATCGGCTTCGGCAGCTGCGCCGGGGACCGTTGACGGATGAATGGGTGACGGTTCGTTCATGGATGTTCCTTGCGCTGGATGCGCCGGTGTTGCGGCGGGCCGCGGTGGACAAAGGCGGACCCGGCTATTTCATTTTGGACGGCAACCGGATCGTCTCGCCCGCCACCATGAAGGCGCCCCAGCCCCGGTGGTGCAGCGTGCGCGGGTCCCTGCAGGCCGGATCGGTCCAGGCCAGGACCACCTCCAGCACAAAGAAGCTGTAGCGGTTCACAAAACGCGTATCCACCACCTTGCATTCGAGGTGGGCATGGCACTCGGCGATCAGCGGCGCGGCCACCAGCGAGGCAGGCGCGGGCGTCAGGCCGAACGCCGCGAACTTGTCCACGCTGCGGCCCGAGCTGTTGCCGCAGTCCACCACCTTCTGCGCAAGCTCCACGGCGGGGATGTTCAGCACGCACTCACGCGTGGCTTTGAGGGCCGTGAAACTGAAATCGCGGCTGCTGACCACGCAGCCCACCAGAGGCGGCTCGAACTCCATCATGGTGTGCCAGGACATCGCCATGGCGTTGATCCGCCCCTTGTGCGCCGTGCTCAGCAGCAGCACCGGGCCGGGTTCGAGCAGCCCATAGACCTTGGACAGGGGAAAGGATCGCTTGGCCATGGTGAAGTCTCCTGCTGGGGGCTCGGACGCTGGCGCCGGGTGGGCACAGAATTTCAGCGCGCCTGCTCGAAATCGATGAAACCGCGCTCCACGTTGGTGCTGGTCAGCTTCACACGGATCTTCTGCCCCACCTCCAGGTTGAAATCGCCCGCCACCAGCAGCCCTTCGGCCGGCGGCGTGAAGATGCGCACCCAGGTGGCGCTGTCGGTGCGGCCCGTGACGATGGCGTCAAACTTCTGGCCGATCAGCCCCTGCAGGAACAGCGCCGCCTCGGATTTGCGCACGCTGCGCTCCACCTTCTGCGCCGCGTCTTCCTGGTGGGTGCAATGCTCGGCCAGCGTGGCCAGTTCGGCCAGGCCATAGGGCGGGTGCTCGCCCGACAGCAGCGCCTTGACCATGCGCAGACTGACGAGATCGGGGTAACGGCGGTTGGGCGCCGTGGAATGCGTGTAGTCGCGCACGGCCAGGCCGAAGTGGCCGATGGGCTCGCCCCGGGGGTGCTCGACCACATATTCGCCCGACCCCATCAGCTTGATGATGACCAGCGACAGATCGGGAAAGCGCAGCGGATCGGCCTGGCGCTGGCGCGCCAGGAAACCCTCCAGCGCGCGCGAATCGGGCGTCTTGGGCAGTGCCTCGCCATATTTGCTGGCCACTTCCACGATGCGCAGCCAGCGCTCGGGCGATCGCACCACCCGCCGCAAGGCGCTGCCGCCGTGCCGCGCCAGAAACTGCGCCGTGCAGGTGTTGGTGGCGATCATGAACTCTTCGATGAGCTGGCGCGCCCGGTTCTGCTCCTGCTGGCGGATGTCCACCACGCGGTCGCCGTCGAACACGGCGCGCGGCTGGAAGGTCTCCAGGTCCAGCGAGCCCTGCTGGCGCCGGCGCGCGCGCATGCGCTGGGCCACCGTGTCCTGGGTGCGCAGCTGCTCGTCCATGCCGGGCACGGCGCGCGCGGCTTCGGGCAGGTCGCCTTCGCCCTCGATCCATGCGGCCACGGCATCGTAGGCCAGCTTGGCGTGGTTGCGCACCCGCGCCCGGTGCACAGTGGAATGGGTGACCGCACCCTCGGCATCCACCACCATTTCGGTCACGATGGCCAGGCGTTCCTGCCCCGGGTTCAGCGAGGTCAGGTCGGTGGACAGGCGCTCGGGCAGCATCGGAAACACCCGCGCCGAGGTATAGACCGACGTGGTGTTGATGTGCGCATGCTGGTCGATGGCCGAGTTCTTCCGGACCAGGGCGTCCACATCGGCCACCGCCACAAAGATCTTCACGGCGCCGTTGCCCAAGGGACCGCAGGCCGTGAGCTGGTCGAGGTCGAGCGAGTCATCGTTGTCGATCGAGCACCAGGGCAGCGCGCTGAGGTCGCGGATGCGCGGATCGTCATCCTGCCCGGCGGCCGCGATGGTTTGCAGTTGTTGCAGCGCGCGCGGCGGAAACTCGGGCTCCAGGCCACGTTCCTTCATGGCGTCGATGGCAATGCGCACCAGGTCGCTGCGGTGAAAGGTGTGTTTTTTGTCCATGGCTCCAATGTAAGTTGTCGCGGGACGATGCGGTGCACGGGTGCCCAGTGGCGCCCGGCTGCGGCAGGCCGAAGCACCCCAAACACCACCCTGGCCGCCACCGACAGCACGGCAGCCAGCCCGAAGGCCAGGTCCTCGATCAGCCCCGGCAAGGCGGTCGAGGCGCCGGCCATGGTGGCGAGGCGAGCAGATCAAATACTATCAATTTAATAGCTTTCAGAGCTTTATCAAAAAGCGCTACAGGCCATTCTTGCCCTAAAAACTCCGGCCACGCGCAGCCGCATCACGGCCTGTGGCACCATCGGCCCACCATCGCCGTGAACGACAACGGCAAGCGCCCGGCCTGTATGTTCTAGCCCACGACTGCACAAGGCACCTACCATGACCGCAACACCCTTCCCCGACGCCGCTGCCACCTGGAACCAGCGCTACGCAAGCGACCCCCACCTGTTTGGCCAGGAGCCCAACGACTACCTGCGCACCCAGGCCCACCACCTCGCACCCGGCGGCCGCGTGCTGTGCGTGGCCGATGGCGACGGGCGCAACAGCGTCTGGCTGGCGCGCCAGGGCCTGCAGGTGGACGCTTTCGACATCTCGGACGTGGGCGTGGGCCGGGCTCGGCAACTGGCCGCGCAAGCCCAGGTCACCGTGCACTACAGCGTGGCCGATTGCGACCAGTGGCCCTGGCCCACCGCCAGCTACGACGCCGTGGTGGCCATCTTTGTACAGTTTGCCGACCCCGCCATGCGCGCGCGCCTGTTCGCCCACATGGTGGCAGCGCTCAGGCCCGGTGGCGTGCTGGTGCTGCAGGGCTACACGCCCCGGCAACTGGAATACAAGACCGGCGGGCCACCCATCCTGTCGCACCTGTACACGCCGGAAATGATCCGCTCGGCCTTCAGCGGCCTGGAGATCATCGAGTTGCGCGACTATGAGGCGGTGCTGAGCGAGGGCACCCAGCACAAAGGCCCGTCTGCCCTGCTGGGGCTGGTGGCGCGCAAGCCCTGATATGCGCCCCAGCGCAAAGCCATGCCCGCTCCAGAAATCCCGACGCCCAGGCCAACGCCCGCACAACCCGGCCTGAGCACCGCCGACGCCGCACACCGCCTGGCCGCCGAAGGCCCCAACCTGCTGCCAGGCAGCGCGCCCAAGTCCACGCTGGCCATTGTGCGCGACGTGGTCACCGAGCCGATGTTCCTCATGCTGCTGGCGGCTGGCGGCATCTACCTGGCGCTGGGCGACCGGGGCGAAGCCCTCTTCCTGCTGGGCTTTGTGTTCGTGGTCATCGGCATCACGCTGGCGCAGGAGCGCAAGACGCAGCGCGCGCTGGAGTCGCTGCGGGACCTGTCGGCCCCGCGCACGCTGGTCATCCGCGACGGCCAGGAGCAGCGCATCGCCGGGCGCGACGTGGTGCGCGGCGACCTGCTGGTGCTGCACGAGGGCGACCGCATCGCCGCCGACGCCCTGCTGATCGACGGCCAGCTCGAAGTGGACGAATCCCTGCTCACCGGCGAAGCCGTGCCGGTGGCCAAGCTGCCCGCAGCACAAGGCGCTGCACCGGATACCCAACAAACACCGTCACCAACACCGGGAGGAGATGGCACACCCAGTCTCTTCGCGAGCACCGTGGTCACGCGCGGCGTGGGGGTGGCCCAGGTGTGTGCCACCGCCGCCCACACCGCCGTGGGGCGCATCGGCGCCGATCTCGCAGCAACAGTGGAGCCGCCTTCGGCGCTGCAGCAGGGCTCGCGCCGGCTGGTGCGCACGCTGGGCACGGCCGCCCTCGTCCTGGCCCTGGCGCAGGTGCTGCTGGGCTGGTGGTGGAACGGCCGGCCGCTGCTCGACAGCCTGCTCTCGGGCATTGCGCTGGCCATGGCCATCCTCCCCGAGGAGATTCCGGTCATCCTCACCGTGTTCCTGGCGCTGGGCGCCTGGCGGATTGCGCACCAGAAGGTGCTGACGCGGCGCGTCACCGCCGTCGAGGCGCTGGGCGCCATCACGGTGTTGGCCGTGGACAAGACCGGCACGCTCACCCTGAACCGCATGGCCGTGGCCGAAATCGCCACCGCCGACCAGCGCTTCAGGCCCGCCGACGGCGCCAGCGAAATGCCCGAACATTTCCACCTGCTGGCCGAATTCGCCATGCTGGCCACGCCGGGCGATCCGTTCGATCCCATGGAAAAGGCCATCCAGCATTTCGGCCACCAATGGCTCGAAGGCACCGAGCATGTGCACGACGGGCGCGAGCCCGAGTTCGAATACGCGCTCTCGGGCGAGATCCTGGCCATGACACGGGTGTTTGCCAGCGACGAGCCCGACCTGCACCTGCTGGCCACCAAGGGTGCGCCCGAGGCCGTGGCCGACCTGTGCCACCTCGATGCCGCGCGGCTGGGTGCCATCCGCCGCCAGGTCGAAGCCATGGCCGAGCGTGGCCTGCGCGTGCTGGGCGTGGCACGGGGGCGCTGGCGGGGCCCGCCCCCGGCGCCCGACCAGAGCCCGCCCTGGCCGCAAAGCCAGCACGACTTCGACTTTGATTTCCTCGGCCTGGTGGCGCTGGCCGACCCGCCCCGCCCCGAAGTGCCCGCCGCGCTGGCCGAATGCCGGCGCGCGGGCGTGCGCGTGATCATGATGACCGGCGACCACCCGGCCACGGCCCGCGCCATTGCGCAGCAGGTGGGCCTGTCGGAGCGGCCCCAGGTGCTCACCGGCCCCGAGCTGGAAGCGCTGGACGACGCGGCCCTTGCCGAGCGGCTGCGCCATGTGGATCTGTGCGCGCGCCTCAAGCCCCAGCACAAGCTGCGCCTGGTGCAGCTGCTGCGTGCCAGCGGCGAAGTGGTGGCCATGACCGGCGACGGCGTGAACGACGCCCCCGCGCTCAAGGCTGCCGACGTGGGCATCGCCATGGGCGAGCGCGGCACCGACGTGGCGCGCGAGGCCGCCGCGCTGGTGCTGCTGGACGACAGCTTCGCGCGCATCGTCGCCGCCATCCGCCAGGGCCGGCGCATCGACGGCAACGTGCGCAAGGCCATGCGCTTCACCTTCGCGGTCCACGTCCCCATCATCGCGCTGGTGCTGGGACCCACGCTGCTGAAATGGCCCACGCTGCTGATGCCGGTGCATATCGTGCTGCTGCAGTTGCTGATAGACCCCACCTGCGCGGTCGTGCTGGAGGCCGAACCCGAAGACAGCAACACCATGGAGCGGCCGCCCCGCCCCGTCTCCGACTCGCCGTTTGCCATGGGCCCACTGGTTTACTCCGTGCTGCAGGGCCTGGGCGTGGCGGCCTTGCTCTTGGGCGGGCAGTCCTGGCTGGCGGGTCAGGGCTGGGGCAGCGCGCAAAGCCGCACCGTGGTGTTCGGCACGCTGGTGCTGTGCGTCATGCTGCTGATCCTGGCCAACCGCGACCTGTCGCGCCCGGCGCTGCTGGGCATCACCCGGCCAAACCCCTGGCTGTGGCGCATTGCCGCCGCAATGGCCTTGCTGCTGGCCGCGGTGCTGGGCATTCCGGGGCTGCGCGCGCTGATGGGATTGGCTTTGCCCGGCGCCCAGGGCGTGGCGGTGGCCGCTTGCCTGCTGGCGCTTTGCCTGGTCTGGCTGGAACTGGTGCGGCGCGCGGGCCGGAGCCTGGTGCGGACCCGGCTGCCCGGACCTGGCGGACGCTGACTCCGGCCCGGCCCGCGCCCCGGCAAAGAACGCCTACTGCGCCACGGCGCTGCCGCGCACCAAAGGCGCGGCGTGGTCCAGATCGGGCCGGCGCCACGGGTCCACATGGGTCATGAGGTTGAGCACGCGGTGGCGCTGCAGCACGCGCTGGCGCGCCTGCACGGCGATGTCGTGGCCGGCCTCCACGGTGAGCGCTGCGTCCACCTCCAGGTGGGCATCGACCACGATCATGTCGCCCATCTTGCGCGTGCGCACATCGTGCACGCCGCTCACGCCCGGCGTGTCGAGCAGCGTCTGGCGGATGGCCTGCACTTCCTGCTCGTCCACCGAACGGTCCATCAGGTCGTGCAGCGCATCCCAGCCAAACTCCCAGCCCATCTTGCCCACCATGAAGCCGACGATGAGCGCGGCAATCGGGTCCAGGATGGGATAGCCGGCCAGGTTGCCGGCAATGCCGATGCCCACCACCAGCGACGAGGCCGCATCCGAGCGCGCGTGCCAGGCATTGGCCACCAGCATGCTGGACTTGACGCGCTTGGCCACGGCCAGCATGTAGCGAAACAGCAGTTCCTTGCCCACCAGAGCGGCACCGGCCACCCACAGTGCCACCCTATGCACCTGCGGCACCGTTTGCGGGTTCTCCAGCTTGAGCACCGCCGACCACACCATGCCCATGCCCACCGCCAACAGCAGCAGACCCAGCACCAGCGAGGCCGCCGTCTCGAAGCGGTGGTGGCCGTAGGGGTGGCCCTCGTCGGCATCCTTTTTGGCATGGTGGCTGGCGAACAGCACCACGAAATCGGCCACGAGGTCGGACAGCGAGTGGATGCCATCGGCGATCAGGCCCTGCGACTTGGCCAGCACGCCCACCACGATCTGGATGGTGGACAGCACCAGGTTGACACCCACGCTCACCCAGGTGCTGCGCGATGCGGCGGCAGCGCGCTCCTGGGGCGTGTGCACGGTGTCTTCGGTATCGCTGTCAAGATCGCTGAATTGCATGGCCGTGGTCTCTGAAGGGAGTGCGCATGTGCGCCCTGCAGAGGATTGTGCCCCGGCACGGGGCTACAGCCGAAAGTGACGGCGGAAAATCAGGCCGGCGCCGCCGCGCCAGGCGCATGGATCTCGACCGTGATGTGCACCAGCTCCTCGTGCACGCGCAGCTGCCGCTTGAAATATTCCGGCGCCACGCCGGGCGACGTGACCAGCGACAGGATGCACGCGTAGTCGCCCCGGCCCACGCGCCAGACATGCAGGTCGCTGATGCGCGCCGGCACGGGGCTGGCCGCGATGACCTCGCGGATTTCCGCCACCACCGGCGCGTCCATCTCGGCATCGAGCAGCACCTTGCCCGTATCCCGCAGCAGGCCCTGGGCCCACACGGCCACCAGCACCGCGCCCACGATGCCCATCACCGGATCCAGCCAGTCCGCCCCCCACAGCTTGCCGCCGAACAGCGCCACGATGGCCAGCACCGAGGTGGCGGCATCGGCCAGCACATGCAGGTAGGCCGAGCGCAGGTTCAGGTCGTGGTGGTGGTCCGAATGCCCATGCCCGTGGGAATGCCCATGGCCATGATCGTGTCCGTGGTGGTGGCCACCGCGCAGCAGCCAGGCGCAGGCCAGGTTGACCAGCAGGCCCACCACACCAATGGCGATGGCCTCGTCGTAGTGGATGGGCTGGGGCGCCAGCAGCCGCTGCAGCGACTGCACCAGCATCACGCCCGCCACCAGCACCAGTGCCAGCGCGCTCGTGTAGCCTGCCAGCACCTCGATCTTCCAGGTACCCAGCGAAAACCGCCGGTCGTGCGCGTAATGCCGCGCCGCCGCGTAGGCCATGGCCGACAGGCCCAGCGCCAGCGCGTGCGAACTCATGTGCCAGCCATCGGCCAGCAAGGCCATGGAGTTGAAAACCCAGCCCCCGGCGATCTCGGCCACCATCATCGCTACGGTCAGGGCCACGGCCCAGCGCGTGTTGCGCTCGGCCAGCGGGTTGCCCTGGTGGAAGTGGTGGGAATGGGACCCGTCAGAGGGCGTGGCAGTGGATGGCATGGAATGGAGGGGGATGAAATTGCCCCGCAATATACTCCACCCCAGTATCCATCACCCCCCAATTCCATGGCACACACCATCACCGGACACAAGCAGTTGCTGGCACGCGTGCGCCGCATCCAGGGCCAGGCCAGCGCACTCGAAAAAGCCCTGCTGGCGCAGTCCGACTGCGCCGCCGTGCTGCAGCAGATCGCCGCGATCCGCGGTGCCGTCAATGGCCTGATGGCCCAGGTGCTGGAAGGCCACCTGCGCGAGCATGTGGGCGCGCAAGGGCTGTCGGATGCGGCACGCGACGCAGGCATGGATCAGGTGACCGCCGTGCTGCGCTCCTACCTGCGATAGGCAGAATGGCCGCACGACAGGCACTCGCCCGCGCAGTGCCTCAGCCCGGCACTGCGGCCGCTGCCACCAGGCGCTGGGTGTAGGCTTGCCGGGGCGCATCCAGCACCTGGGCCACCGTGCCGCTTTCCAGCACCTCGCCATCCTTCATCACCAGCACGTCGTGCGCCATGGCGCGGATGACCTGAACGTCGTGCGTGATGAGCAGGTAGCTCAGGCCCTTGTCACGTTGCAGGCGCTGCAGCAGGCCCAGCACCTGCTGCTGGATGGTGACATCGAGCGCGCTGGTGGGTTCGTCGAGCACCAGCACGCGCGGCTGCACGATGAGGGCGCGGGCAATGGCCAGGCGCTGGCGCTGGCCGCCGGAAAATTCATGCGGGTAGCGCGCCAGCAGGCCGGGGAACTGCGCCTCGGTCAGCCCCACCTCGGCCAGCGCGGCCTCCACCCTGGCACGACGCGCCGCCATGTCCAGCGCGCGCTCGTGCACCTGGAGGCCCTCGCCCACGATCTCTTCGACGGTGAGGCGCGGCGAGAGCGAGGAGAACGGGTCCTGGAACACCACCTGCACCTGGCGGCGCAACTGCTGGTTGGCGGGCGTGTTGCGCGCGGCCGGCTGCTGCCAGCCCTGCCCCGCCACCGCCAGCTCGCCGCCATGCGGCAGCAGGCCCAAAATAGCCTGCGCCAGCGTGGATTTGCCCGAACCCGATTCGCCCACCACGCCCAGCGTGCGGCCGGGCAGCAGTTGCAGCGTGGCCCCCAGCACGGCGACGAATTCACCTTTTTTGAACCAGCCGCGCACGCCGGGCAAGGGCGTGGGATAAACCACGCGCAGGTTTTGCGCCTGCACCACGGGGGCGATCCCTTCGGCGGGTTCGGTCTCCACCACATCGCGCCGGGGCTGGCTGGCGATCAGGCGGCGGGTGTAGCCATGCTGCGGGGCAGCAAACACATCGGCCACGCGGCCCTGCTCCACCAGCACGCCCTGCTCCATCACGGCCACGCGGTCGGCAAAGCGGCGCACCAGGTTCAGGTCGTGCGTGATGAGCAGCACGGCCATGCCGGTCTGGCGCTGCAAATCAGAAAGCAAATCCAGGATCTGGCCACGCAGCGTGACATCGAGCGCCGTGGTGGGCTCGTCGGCCAGCAGCAGCGCGGGCTCGCTGGCCAGGGCCATGGCGATCATGGCGCGCTGGCGCTGGCCGCCGCTCAACTGGTGCGGAAAGCTGTTGGCACGGCGTTCGGGCTCGGGGATGCCGGTTTTTGCCAGCAACTCCATCGCTTGCTGCGCAGACTGGGCGGGCGCCAAAGCCCTTTTCAACGCCAGAACCTCGGCAATCTGCTGGCCAATGGTCATCAGCGGGTTCAGCGCCGTCATGGGCTCCTGGAACACCATGGCGATGTCACCGCCGCGCACGCCGCGCATCTCGCGTTCCGACAAGGAGAGCAGGTCGCGCCCGCGCAGCAAGGCCTGGCCGCTGATGCTGGCATCACCCGCCAGGCGCAGCAGGCTCAAAGCGGTGATGGTCTTGCCCGAGCCCGACTCGCCCACCAGCGCCAGCTTCTCGCCCGGCGCGATGCTGAAGCCCACGCCGCACACCACCTCCTTGGCACCAAAGCGCACGGAGAGGTCGTGCACCTGCAGCAGCGGTGCAGGCGGGGACTGGGTTTGGAGTGTGGCGATCATGGCTTTGCTGTCGTTCGCAACGGGCTGATGCAGGATCGGATGTCAGCAACTGGCACGCACCAGGCCAGCGGACGCCGCGCAAGGGCCGCCCCGCCGCGCTGGCGGCGTCTCCCCTCCCGGCGAAGCCGAGAGAGGGGGGAAGGCGCGAAGCGACTCAGGGGGGTGTTCATTGTTTCCGGGGGTCCAAAGCATCGCGCAAGGCGTCGCCCATGAAGGTCAGCAGCAGCAGCGTGACCACCAGCACGCCGAAGGTGGACAGCGAGATCCACCAGGCGTCGATGCTGTTCTTGCCCTGGCTCAGCAGCTCACCCAGCGAAGGCGTGCCGGGCGGCACGCCCAGTCCCAGGAAGTCGAGCGAGGTCAGCGCCAGGATGGCCGCGCTCATGCGAAACGGCAGGAAGGTGACCACGGGCGTCAGGCTGTTGGGCAGGATGTGGCGCCCGATGATCTGCGCATTGCCCACGCCCAGGGCGCGCGCCGCCTTCACGTAATCAAGCTGGCGGTTGCGCAAGAACTCGGCGCGCACGTAGTCGCTCAGCCCCATCCAGCCAAACAGGCTCAGCAAGATCAGCAGCAGCGAAATACTGGGCGCGAACACGGCACTGAAGATGATGAGCAGGTACAGCTCGGGCATGGAGCCCCAGATCTCGATGAAGCGCTGAAACGCCAGATCGGTCTTGCCGCCAAAGAAACCCTGGATGGCGCCGGTGACCACGCCCAGCGCCACGCCCGTGACGGTGAGCGCCAGCGCAAACAGCACACTCACGCGAAAGCCGTAGATCAGCTGCGCCAGCAGGTCGCGCCCGCGGTCGTCGGTGCCCAGCCAGTTCTCCGGCGTGGGCGCCGAGGGGTTGGGCGCCTTGGCAAAGTAGTTGAGCGTGTTCGGCCCGTAGGGGTTCAAGGTGTAGAGCGCCCAGTTGCTGCCCTGCGTGATGCGCTCGCGGATGAAGGGATCGAGGTAGTCGGTGGGCGTCTCGAAGTCGCCGCCAAAGGTCTTCTCGGGGTAGTCCTTGAGCATGGGAAAGTAGATCTGCCCCTCGTAGCGCACGATGAGCGGCCGGTCGTTGCTGACCAGCTCGGCGCACAGGCTCACGAGCACCAGCGCGCAAAAAATCAGCAGGCTCCAGTAGCCCAGGCGGTTGCGCTTGAAACGCAGCCAGGCGCGGCGGGAGGGGGACAAGGACGGGCTGGCTGGACTCATGCCGTAAACGGGTTGAGCAGCCCAATGCCGCAGCCATCAAAGTCGCGCACATTGCGCGTGACCACCGTGAGCGCGTGCACCTGGGCGGTGGCGGCTATCAGCATGTCGGCCTGGCTGCGCACCTGCCCGCGTGCGGCGAACATGCCGCGCATTTCTCCAGCGCGGCGAGCTATGGATGGCGTGGTGTCGAGCACCTCATTGCGCCCAATGAACTCGTCAAACCATGCCATCAAGGTGGGGTGGGGTTTGCGCAATAAGCCATAAAAAATTTCATCGATAGTGATGACAGACAAAGTGAGCTTGCCATGCACAGCATCGACCGTGTCGCGCCACGCCAGAACGCCTGGGTGGGGCTGGCGGCGCATCAGCTCGCTAATGATGTTGGTGTCTGCAAGCTGCATGGCTGTCAGTCCCAGTATCCAGGTTCATCCATGGGATTGGGGCGATTGGTTCTGGGCGGTATCTCGATGCCATCCAATCCCTGTGCTGCAAGCAAAGCGCGTATTTCGTCAAACTGCTGCGCCAGCGTGGGCCGCTGGCGCTCGGCCTTCCATCGTTTGAATTCCTCAAACTCCTGCGCCGAAATCAGCACGGCGACAGGTTTGTCTCGGTTGTAGATAGCTTGCGGCTCCTCGGCGGTCAGGCGCACCACTTCAGAAAATTGCTGCTTGGCGCTGGCGATGTTCCAGGTCATGATGAACCCCTCATATGGACAAGTTGGACACCTATTATGTCCAACTCTCGATCAGCCATCAATCGAATTTCACGCGCGGGTCCACCCACACATAGCACAGGTCGGAAATCAGCTTGGTCACCAGCCCGATCAGCGTGAACAAATACAGCGTGCCCAGTACCACGGGGTAGTCGCGCCGGATCACGCTCTCGTAGCTCAAAAGGCCCAGACCGTCGAGTGAAAACAGCGTCTCGATCAGCAGCGAGCCCGCAAAGAACGCGCCGATGAACGCCGCCGGAAAGCCGGTGATGATGGGAATCAGCGCGTTGCGGAACACATGCTTCCACAGCACCTGGCCCTCGCTCAGACCCTTGGCGCGCGCCGTCAGCACATACTGCTTGCGGATTTCTTCGAGAAACGCGTTCTTGGTCAGCATGGCCGTCACGGCAAAGCTGCCCAGCACCATGGCGGTGATGGGCAAGGTGATGTGCCACAGGTAGTCCACGATGCGCGCGCCCCAGCCCAACTCCTCCCAGTTCGACGAGGTCAGCCCGCGCAGCGGAAACCACTGCAGCTGTCCGCCGAAGATGACCAGCAGCGCCACACCCAGCACGAAGCCCGGAATCGCATAGCCCACCAGGATGAGCAGCGTGGTCACCAGATCGAAGCGCGAACCCGCGCGCACCGCCTTGGCCACGCCCAGGGGCACGGCCACGAGGTAGCTGATGAAGAAGGTCCACAGCCCCAGGCTGATGGACACGGGCAGCTTCTCCACCACCAGCTGCCACACGTCCTTGTTCTGGAAGAAGCTCTTGCCCAGGTCAAAGCGCGCGAACTGGCCCAGCATCTGCCAGAAACGCTCGTGCGCAGGCTTGTCGAAGCCATACAGCGCCTTGATCTGCTCCAGCCGCTTCGGGTCCACGCCCTGCGCGCCCCGGTAGGCCAGGCCGCCGCCTTCGGCGCCACCACCACCCGCGCCGGCCTTGGCCTCGGCCATGTACTGCTCCACCGGACCGCCGGGCACGAACTGGATCACCACAAAGGTCAGCAGCAGCACGCCCAGCAGGGTGGGCAGCATCAGCAGCACGCGCTTGAGGATGTAGGCCAGCATCTTCGATCAACCCTTGTTTTCAGCAGTGGTGGTGGCGGCCGCCGCGCCGGGCCGCCACCAGCAAGGCCAGCCCCCTCGGGGAACAGCGACCCGCGCAACGGTGGAGCGTGGGGGCATCATTGGCGTGCCCACCAGGTGTCGATAACCCAGCCCTCGCCGCTGGTGTAGGGCGGCACCGTGGCGGGTCTGGCCAGGCGCCAGCCGTTGTAGGCCATGCGGTGGGTGGGCGCCGTCCACTGGGGAAGCAGGTAGTGGCTGTGCGCGATGATGCGCTCCAGCGCATGGCAGGCGGGCAGCAGCTGCGCCGCGGTCCTGGCCGCGGTCATGGCCTTGATCATGGCGTCCACGGCCGGGCTCTTCACGCCGGCGAAGTTGCCCGAATCCTCGGTGTCGGCGGCCTTGCTGCCGAACAGGTCGGCAAACTCCTGGCCCGGGTTGTGCGTGCCCTGGAAGGCCATGGAGGTGATGTCGAAGTCAAACTTCTGCAGGCGCTGCTGGTACAGGGCAAAGTCCACCGAGCGGAAACGCAGCGTGATGCCCAGCTTTTCGAGGCTGCGCATCCAGGGCGTGACGGTGCGCACGCCGCCCTCGTTGCTGTCCATGTATTCCAGCACCATGGCTTGCCCCTGGGCATTGCGCAGGGCACCATCGCGCACCTCCCAGCCCGCTTCTTTCAGCAGCTGCTGCGCGCGGCGCAGGTTGGCGCGCAGCGACGAATCCCCGTCGGTGCGCGGTGGCACGGTCATGGGGCCAAAAGCCGCTGGTGGGATGTCCTTGCGAAACGGCCCCATCAGCGCCAGCTCCTGCGGCGACGGCGTGCCGCGGGTCTCGCAGGCGGTGTTGCCAAACAGGCCGTTGACCCGCTGGTAGGCGCCGTAGAACATCTGGCGGTTCATCCACTCGTAGTCGATCGCCAGGCCCAGCGCCTCGCGCACGCGCACGTCCTGCAACAGCGGGCGGCGCGTGTTGAGCACATAGCTCTGGAAGCCCGAGGGCAGCTTGTGGGCGAATTCGCCCTTGACCAGTTCACCGGTGTCGAACTTCTTGCCATTCACGCGCCGCGCCCAATCGCCCGCGCTGAAAAAGCGCATCAGGTCGAACTCGCCGGCCTTGAGGGCTTCGAGCCGCGCCGTGGCGTCCTTGTAGATCTTGACGGTGATGCGATCAAAGTTGGCCGTGCCCCTGCGCACGTTCAAATCCTTGGCCCAGTAGCCCGGGTCGCGCACGTAGGTGATGTCCTTGCCGAAGCGCACCGGGCCGATCTTGTAGGGCCCGCTGCCAATGGGGATGTCCATCACCACCTGGTCGAAGGGCTTGGCCTGGCCGTTCTCCATGCCCCAGTCGCGGCTGAACACCGGCAGGCCGCCCACGGTGAGCGGCAGCTCGCGGTTGGGCTGCCTGAAGCGGTAGCGCACCGTGCGCTCGTCCAGCACATCGACCCCCGCCACATCGATCAGCGTGGTCTTGTAGGCGGGCGACGTGAACGGGCCCACCAGGGTGTCGTAGCTGTATTTCACGTCCTGCGCCGCCACCTGCTTGCCATTGTGAAAGCGCGCCTCGGGCCGCAGGCGGAACGTGGCCGAAAGCCCGTCGGGGGCCACCTCCACATCCTCGGCCAGCAGGCCGTAGCCGGTGGCGGTTTCGTCCATGGAGCCCGCCAGCAGCGAGTCGAACATCAGCGCCGACAGGTAGGCCGGCGCGCTGCCCTTGATGGTGAACGGGTTGTATTTGTCGAAGGTGGAGGTGCGCAGGTTGCTCACCAGCCGCAGCTCGCCGCCCTTGGGGGCATCGGGGTTCACGTAACTGAAATGCGTGAACCCGGCCGGGTAGCGCGGCGCGCCCCACAGCGCATAGGCATGCGCAGCCCAGGCTGGCGCCGCACACAAGCACATCGAAAAAATCAACCAAAACCGCATGAGACAATTCTGCCCTACGTCGGCGGGGCCTTTGCGCAAACTGCGGGGCCGACCCCAGTAACCACGCCGTCCACCCCCACATCGCATTCCACAGGAGAAAAACCATGGGTTTTCTGACCGGCAAGAAACTGCTCATCACGGGCGTGCTGTCCAACCGCTCCATCGCTTACGGCATCGCCAAGGCCTGCCACGCACAGGGCGCCGAGCTGGCCTTCAGCTACGTGGGCGAGCGCTTCAAGGACCGCATCACCGACTTTGCCGCCGAGTTTGACTCGAAGCTGATCTTTGATTGCGACGTGGGCAGCGACGAGCAGATCGACCGCATGTTTGCCGACCTGGCCCAGACCTGGCCCCAATTCGACGGCTTCGTGCACAGCATCGGCTTTGCGCCGCGCGAGGCGATTGCCGGCAACTTCCTCGAAGGCCTCTCGCGCGAAGCGTTTCGCATTGCGCACGACATCAGCGCCTACAGCTTCCCGGCCATGGCCAAGGCCGCCCTGCCCTACCTGAACGACAAGTCCTCGCTGCTCACGCTGAGCTACCTGGGCGCGCTGCGCAGCATTCCCAACTACAACACCATGGGCCTGGCCAAGGCCAGCCTGGAAGCCAGCGTGCGCTACCTGGCCGAGGCCGTGGGCCGCACCGAAGACGGCCGCAGCATCCGCGTCAACGGCGTCTCCGCCGGCCCCATCAAGACCCTGGCGGCCAGCGGCATCAAGGACTTCGGCAAGCTGCTGGGCCGCGTGGCCGACGCCGCGCCCCTGCGCCGCAACGTGACGATCGAGGACGTGGGCAACGTGGCAGCCTTCCTGCTGTCCGACCTGGCCAGCGGCATGACGGCCGAGATCAGCTACGTGGACGGCGGTTTCAGCCAGACGGCAGGCCTGAGCGCCGACCAGGTCTGAATACCTCCCGCCGGTATTCTTGGTCAAATCGGCTGCTAGCGCTTACCAATCAAGCGCCAGCAGCCACATGATCCATCGCACCATGCGCCGCAGAAGCTGCCTCGCCCTGCTGGCGCTGGCCGCCCTTCCTGCCCTGCCCGCGCTGGCCGCAGACGCACCCGCCCTGCTGCTGGCCCAGGTCTATCGCCCCGGCCTGGCGCTGCAGGATTACTGGGTGAGCGAGAAATACGACGGCGTGCGCGGCTTCTGGGATGGCCGCACGCTGCGCACCCGGGGCGGCGAGACGGTGCAGGCCCCCGCCTGGTTCACCGCCGGCTGGCCCGAGGTGCCGATAGACGGCGAGCTGTGGGCCGGGCGCGCACGATTCAGCCACGCCCAGTCCACCGCGCGCCAACAGCAAGCCGACGACGCGGCCTGGCGCCAGATGCGCTTCATGGTGTTTGACCTGCCCGCGCATGGCGGCACATTCGACCAGCGCCTGCCGGCCCTGGCCGCCCTCGTCGAGCACCTGGGCCAGCCCTGGGTGCAGGCCGTGCCGCAACGGCGCGTGGCCAGCGACGCAGCGCTGCAGGCGCTGCTGGCCCGCACCGTGCGCGCCGGTGGCGAGGGGCTGATGCTGCACCGGGGCGCATCGCTGTACCGCGCGGGCCGCAGCGACGATCTCATCAAGCTCAAGACGCACGAGGACACCGAGGCCCGCGTGGTCGCGCACCTGCCCGGCAAGGGCAGACACGCCGGACGCATGGGTGCGCTGCTGGTCGAAATGCCCACCGGCCAGCGTTTCCGGCTGGGTGCAGGCTTCAGCGATGCCGACCGCGAACGCCCGCCGCCCGTGGGCAGCTGGGTGACCTACCGCTTTCGCGGCACCCACGACGGCGGCCTGCCACGCTTTGCCAGCTTTGTGCGGGTGCGCGAGGACATGCCGGCCCAGTGAAGTGAACGGGTTGAACGGGCGAGCGGCTGGCAGCCAGTTCAACCCAAAATCCAGCGACCGCAAAGGCCGCCGGAGCCGTCACACATTGCGGCCGTAAGGGCCATCGTCGCCCATCTGCACCAGATTGTCGGAAGTGGTCAGCGGCTTGGGTTGTCTGGCGAATTTCTCGGCCACGCAGTCGGCGTAATAGCGCACCTGGCCGCTTTCATCCTCCACCTCGACCAGGCCGTGGATATCCGTCTCGAAGCCCGGGCACAGCTTGGCGAATTCACGGGCGAACTTGAGGTAGTCCACGATCTTCCGGTTGAACACCTCGCCCGGAATCAGCAGCGGGATGCCCGGCGGGTACGGCGTGACCAGGCCCACGGTGATGCGGCCTTCGAGGTGGTCGATCTCCACGCGCTCGGTGGTGCGGTGCGCAATGTGCGCAAACGCGTCGCTGGGCTTCATGGCCGGCGTGAGGTCCGACAAATACATCTCGGTCGTCAGGCGCGCGATGTCGTACTTGGCATACATCTCGTGCACATGCTGGCACAGGTCCTTGAGGCCCATGCGCTCGTAGCGCTTGTGCTGCTGGCAGAACTCGGGAAGGATGCGCCACATGGGCTGGTTCTTCTCGTAGTCGTCCTTGAACTGCTGCAGCGCCGTGAGCAGCGTGTTCCAGCGGCCCTTGGTGATGCCGATGGTGAACATGATGAAGAAGCTGTAGAGCCCCGTCTTTTCGACCACCACGCCGTGCTCGGCCAGGTACTTGGTCACGATGGACGCCGGAATGCCGGTCTTGTCGAACTTGCCGTCCAGGCTCAGGCCCGGCGTGACGATGGTGGACTTGATCGGGTCGAGCATGTTGAAGCCGTCGGCCAGCTGGCCGAAACCGTGCCACTTGCTGCCGTTCTTCTTGCTCTTGCTGTCGCTGCGGATGATCCAGTCCTCGGCCCGGCCAATGCCTTCGTCCACCAGCTTTTCCGGTCCCCAGACCTTGAACCACCAGTCGTTCTTGCCGAACTCTTCCTCCACCTGGCGCATGGCGCGGCGAAAATCCAGCGCTTCGAGAATGCTCTCTTCCACCAGCGCGGTGCCGCCGGGCGGCTCCATCATCGCGGCCGCCACGTCGCAGCTGGCGATGATGCTGTACTGAGGGCTGGTGCTGGTGTGCATCAGATAGGCCTCGTTGAACAGGTGGCGGTCGAGCTTGGTGGTCTGCGAGTCCTGCACCAGCACATGGCTGGCCTGGCTGATGCCCGCCAGCAGCTTGTGGATGGACTGCGTGGCGTAGGTCACCGAGTGCTTGGGCCGCATGCGCTTCTTGCCCATGGCGTGGTAGCTGCCATAGAACGGGTGGAAGGCCGCGTGCGGCAGCCAGGCTTCATCGAAGTGCAGGTTGTCCACGTAGCCATCGAGCATGGCCTTGATGGTTTCGGTGTTGTAGAGCACGCCGTCGTAGGTGGACTGCGTGAGCGTGAGCACGCGGGGCTTGACCTTCTTCGGATCGACGCCCTTGAGCAGGGGGTTGGCCTTGATCTTGGCCTGGATGGCCACGGGCTCGAACTCGCTCTGCGGGATGGGCCCGATGATGCCGAAGTGGTTGCGCGTGGGCTTCATGAACACGGGCACCGCGCCGGTCATGATGATGCTGTGCAGGATGGACTTGTGGCAGTTGCGGTCCACCACCACCACGTCGTCCGGCGCCACCGTGTGGTGCCACACCATCTTGTTGGATGTGGAGGTGCCATTGGTCACGAAGAAACAGTGGTCGGCATTGAAGATGCGCGCCGCGTTGCGCTCGCTCTCACCAATGGCGCCGTTGTGGTCCAGCAGCTGGCCCAGCTCTTCCACGGCATTGCAGACGTCGGCGCGCAGCATGTTCTCGCCGTAGAACTGGTGGTACATCTGGCCCACGGGGCTCTTCAAAAACGCCACGCCACCCGAGTGGCCTGGGCAGTGCCAGCTGTACGAGCCGTCTTCGGCGTAATCGAGCAGCGCCTTGAAGAACGGCGGCTGCACGCCTTCCAGGTAGCTCTTGGCCTCGCGGATGATGTGCTTGGCCACGAATTCGGGGGTGTCCTCGAACATGTGGATGAAGCCGTGCAGCTCGCGCAGGATGTCGTTGGGCAGGTGGCGGCTGGTCTTGGTTTCGCCGTGCACGTAGATGGGCACCTCGGCATTCTTGCGCCGCACTTCGCCAATGAAGTTGCGCAGGCTCAGCACGATGGGATCGAGCCCCTCCTGCGCCGTGAATTCTTCATCGTCAATCGACAGGATGAAGGCGCTGGCGCGGCTTTGCTGCTGGGCGAACTGGCTCAGATCGCCATAGCTGGTGACCCCGACCACCTCGAAGCCCTCGGCCTCGATGGCCTGCGCCAGAGCGCGGATGCCCAGGCCCGAGGTGTTCTCGGAACGATAGTCCTCATCGATGATGATGATGGGAAAGCGAAACTTCATGTGCAGCCTCCGTGCAACCGTGCCATGCCCGGCCAAAAAACGAAACAGGCGCGAAGTGTAAGGAATAAGCATGACGCGCCTTTGAAGCGCCATTCTTTTGACCCAGAATGTGGTGCACTAAAGACGAACAAGGAGTCGGCATGGAGGAATCCACGATCTGGTGGCTGTTGGCAGGCGTGGCGGTGGTCACCGAGCTGCTGACCGGCACTTTCTATCTGCTGATGCTGGCGGTGGGGCTGGCCGCCGCAGCGCTGGCCGCCCACCTGGGCCTGCCGCTGACCGTGCAGATCATCACGGCCGCGGTGGTGGGCGGCGGTGCGGTGGTCGCATGGCACCAGTTCAAGAAGAAACGCCCTGGCGACCCGCCTGCCCGCGCCGACCGCAGCGTGAACCTGGATGTGGGCGAAACCGTCATGATCGACAGCTGGAGTGCCGACGGCACCGCCACGGTGAAATACCGCGGCACCCAGTGGACCGCCATCCATCGCCCCGGCGTCACGCCCTCCACCGGCATGCACCGCGTGGCCGAACTGGTGGGCAGCCGCCTGCTGGTGGACCCGCTCTGAAACCACCGCCCATACCCAACGCCCGGAAAGGCCCCCATGGAAATCGCCCTCATCCTCTTCGTCATCGCCGTCATCTTCATTGCGCGCTCCGTCAAGGTCGTGCCCCAGCAAAACGCCTGGGTGAAAGAACGGCTGGGCAAATACGCCGGCACGCTCACACCGGGCCTGAATTTTCTGGTGCCGTTTGTGGACCAGGTCGCCTACAAGCACAGCCTGAAAGAAATCCCGCTCGATGTGCCCAGCCAGATCTGCATCACCCGCGACAACACACAGCTGCAGGTGGATGGCATCCTGTACTTCCAGGTGACAGACCCCATGCGCGCCAGCTACGGATCGAGCAACTACATCATGGCCGTGACCCAGCTGGCCCAGACCTCGCTGCGCAGCGTGATCGGCAAGCTCGAACTCGACAAAACCTTTGAAGAGCGCGACATCATCAATGCCCAGGTGGTGCAGGCCATCGACGAGGCCGCGCTGAACTGGGGCGTGAAGGTGCTGCGCTACGAAATCAAGGACCTCACGCCGCCGAAGGAAATCCTGCACGCCATGCAGGCCCAGATCACCGCCGAACGCGAAAAGCGCGCCCTGATCGCCGCCTCGGAAGGCCGCCGCCAGGAACAGATCAACATCGCCACCGGCGAGCGCGAGGCCTTCATTGCCCGCTCCGAGGGTGAAAAGCAGGCCGTCATCAACAAGGCACAGGGCGAAGCCGCATCGATCAAGGCCGTGGCCGAAGCCAATGCCGAAGCCATTGAACGCGTGGCCGCCGCCATCCGCCAGCCCGGCGGCGAGCAGGCCGTGCAACTCAAGGTGGCCGAAAAAGCCGTGGAAGCCTACGGCAAGGTGGCCACCGACGCCACCACCACCCTCATCGTTCCCAGCAACATGACCGAGGTATCGGCACTGATTGGTTCCGCCATGAAGATGGTTCAGACCCAGAAGGCCAGTTGAAGCCGGTTTTTTTTGGGGCAAGCCAGGCCGCAAACCCCAACACCCCCTGACCTGTGGCTATAATCGTGGGCTTCGGAGAGGTGGATGAGCGGTTTAAGTCGCACGCCTGGAAAGCGTGTGTGGGCTAATCCCCACCGCGGGTTCGAATCCCGCCCTCTCCGCCATATACAACCCCAAGTGATTGATTCACTTAGGGTTTTTTCTTTGGGAGCCTGTCCTCCTGCCCAAACACCCGCCCAAAGCCAACCCGGTAGGGCTTGCACTTGATTGCAGGATCAAGGAAGGCTGTTGAGGTATTTGAGGAAGCTCCTTTGCTCTTCCTCTTTGTCCACGATCTGCATGAACGGCTCAAGGTTAGCCTTCGTCAAGAGGATGAAGCCTGCTTCCATAGATTGCCGCGCTGCTTCTATGCTCTGCTCGACAGTACCCGCCCACTTTGACCACTTCGCCAAATCCCTGGATGTCAGGGTGTCGATGTTTAGCGGTTCAAACACCTTACCGAAGGGTCTCAGCAATAGCTTTGCCTTGTACGCGCATGCGGCGCTCTACGTCCTTGAGCATTTCACATCAACCTGCTGCGCAGCAAGCATTCCATCAAGGGAACATCCGACTTGCTGAAGTTCTGCCAGATCAGCAACAGAGAGATGCGGCATGGCGGCAAGCATTTCGTCGATCCACATCCGGGCGTCTGATTGTTCCGAAGCGGCCATACTCAACCGGGGGGCGGAGATTGGTTCGGGCATCTCAGCCCCTTATGCAGGAGCGAGCATCAGATGCCCGACTTCAGACTTGGCAGGCCGTACCTTGATTTCAATGTCGTAGCCCAGCCGGGTGAGGCAGTCCATCAGCTTGCGCTCGGAAAGGTTGCTGAAGTCGCCGCGCATCATGTCTGAGACTTTGGGCTGCGTGATGCCCATCAGCTTGGCAGCCTCTTGTTGAGTCAAGCCACGACTGCGCATGGCCTTTCTGATCTCGACGACCAGTCCGGTTTTGATCTTGAGCTTTTCGGCGTCAGCCAAGCCGAGATCGGCAAACACGTTGCCAGAACCGCGATGCACTTCAACACCATCGACAAGTCGAGTTTTCATTTGCGCAACTCCTTCACATACGCTTCGGCCACTCTGAGCCTTGCGTGAACAATGTCCATGTCCTCTTTGGGCGTGGCGATTCCGCGCTTGCTCTTCTTTTGAAAGCAGTGAAGGACAAACACCGCTTCTGCGAACTTGACGGTGTAGACAGCGCGGTAGGTGCCACCGGCGTCGTCTTCCACCACTTCAAGCACACCAGCACCACCAAAGCCCTTGAGCACCTTGGCGTCGTCGTGCTTGTCGCCAGCCTGTGCCAGCGATAAGGCAAAACCGAAGTGGCGCCGTACATCGTCAGGCAATGCCAACAAGTCTCTGTAGCTGCTGCCGATCCACTCCAGTGGTTTTTCAGGCATTGGCATGGTTAAAAATATACATGAAATGGTATATGTGGTCAATGTCCGCATTTCGGCGAGCACCACCCCAGCAACTGGCGGAAAGCAATGGCCGATGGCCACCCCACTCGCGCGCACTCAATAGGGTGTCGTCTCTGAAAAGTAGCCTCCAAAAAATGTTTTTTGGCGCCGGTACCTGGCCATCGGCATCTTCATCGCCTGTGTCGATGGGCTCAAGGGCTTTCCCGAGGCCATCGAGGCCGTGCTCCCCAAGGCGGTGGTGCAGCTGTGCATCGTGCACATGGTGCGCCACAGCCTGAACTACGTGTCTTGGAAACGCAGGAAAGAGGTGGCCACCGATTTGAGGCGCATCTACCAATCGGCCACCGCCGAGGAGGCCGAGCTGCGCCTGGGTGAGTTCGAGGCCAAGTGGGATGCCGAGTACCTGCCCATTGGCCAGTCCTGGCACAGGAACTGGAGCCGCTTGACCCCGTTAAGTGACGAGGCGCTGAGCAAGCTGTTCTATTTGGCCCTGCGCAACATCAGCCAGAAGTGGACCATGCCTATCCGCGATGGGAAAGCTGCACTGACCCGCTTTACCATTCAGTTCGCAGACCGCATCTCTGTCAACTGAAGTCCGGCCCGTTTACACAAAAATTCGGACACGCCCGGTGGCTTAGTTTGTTTTTTTATCTAGTTATTTATTGACAAATGACTAGCTTTTGCAACAAACTGCATGAATGGCTCGTGGCGAAAACTCAACGATGGAATACGCCGTGCTCGCACTCGCCGAGCGACAGCCACTGCTGCGCGCACGCGACCTGACAGTACAGGCGCTGCCGACCGTTGCGCTCAGCCGACTGGTCGCTGCGGGCAAGCTGGAACGTGTGGCCCGCGGCGTCTACAGCCTGCCGGGGCGTGCGCTCAGCGAGCACCGGTCTCTGGCCGAAGTTGCCCTGCGGGCGCCGCGTGGCGTTGTGTGCCTGCTGTCGGCGCTGCGCGTCCATGGTATCGGCACCCAGGCACCGTTCGAGGTCTGGCTGGCGATCCCGCCGCATACACCCACGCCCCGACTGGACCAGCCGGCGCTGCGTGTGGTGCGCATGTCGGGACTGGCCCTCTCCGAAGGCGTTGAACCCATCGAAATCGATGGTGTGCAAGTCCCGGTGTTCAACGCCAACAAAACGGTGGCAGACTGCTTCAAGTACCGCAACAAGATCGGTCTGGACGTGGCGCTGGAGGCGCTGCGCGATGGCTGGGCTCAGCGCAAGCTGACCATGGATGCGCTCTGGCACTACGCCGCGGTCAACCGCGTAGCCAATGTGATGCGGCCCTACCTGGAAAGCGTGACAGCATGAGCCGCAACCTGGCCGCCTCCATCCGCGCCCGCTTGAAGCAACGCGCCTATGCCACGAAGCAGGACTTCAACCTGACGCTCACCCACTACGGGCTGGAGCGGTTGCTGTATTCGATACGGCCTGCGACCTACTCAGGGCGAACGGGGGAATCGTGGTGCGGCGGATACGGCCTCAGGCCCACTCAAGCCGAACGGGGGAACCCGCCTAATACGCGTTCTTGTGCACAAACCCCTTGAACACCGTCGCCACGATGATCTTCAGATCCAGCCACAGCGACACGTTCTCGATGTAGTGCAGGTCGTATTCCACGCGCTTTTCCATTTTGTCGAGCGTGTCTGTCTCGCCCCTGAAACCATTGACCTGCGCCCAGCCCGTAATGCCGAGCTTGACCTTGTGGCGCAGCATGTAGCCGGGCACCAGCTCTTTGTAATGCTCGTTGTGTGCCACCGCGTGCGGCCGGGGGCCGACGATGGACATGCGGCCTTGCAGCACATTGATGAACTGCGGCAGCTCGTCCAGGCTGGTGCGGCGCAGGAAGGCGCCCAGGGGCGTGATGCGCGCATCGTTGCGCCTGGCCTGGGTGACCTGAAAATCAGGCTCCTGGTGCACCACCATGCTGCGAAACTTGTAGACCCAGATCCCCTCGCCGTTCCAGCCGTGGCGCAGCTGCCGGTACAGCACCGGCCCGTGCGATGTGAGCTTGATGGCCAGTGCAATCGCCAGCATCAGCGGGCTGATCAGCAGCAAAATCAGCGCGCCCAGCAGCCGGTCTTGCACCGCCTTCATCAACCGCACCTTGCCGGTGATAGGCGAAGCCGACAAGTCCAGCATCGGAATGCCCAGCACCTCGCTGACACCGTGGTTGATCAGCCTGAGCGCAAACAAGTCGGGCACCAGGCGGATGTTGGCCGTGCTGTGGCGCAGCGCATCGAGCGTGGCAAAAATGCCCTCTTTGTCGCCCACCGGGAGGCACAGCCACACCTCGTCCACCGGCCGCTCGTCAACACACGCGCTCACACCACGCTGACTGGATATTCAAGCATTACCCACTCAAAATGTGACAATTTGTTCTATTGGTCACCACCTCCACCCCCCATCCATGCTGTCCATGCGGGGGCGTGTCTTGCGGCATCTGCGTCGGTTGTGCCTTTTGCACAGACCGCACGCGCTGCCAATGCCAGTCTTGCAAGGCAAGGCCTGCCAGTCAGCCCTCTGCGGGATGTGCCAAACATGCAACAAAACAATCCCACGCCAGGAGTTGCAAGTTTCGCTGTTGTCTTACAGACGGAACCGGTGCGGTCTGATGAAATCCCACCAACCAGCCAGCCAGCCAGCCATTGAGGCTCGCTGGAGGTTGTTGAGACCTTCCGATCCTTTTCCCTTGTGGAGGATTACCGCCATGAACCGCCACCCCATTCCATCCGGTACCCGTGCCATCGCGGCATTCACCGTCACGGTGGTTCTGTCGGTCTTGGCTGCAGGATTGGGATTGCTGCCCGACATTGCAGTGCAGTCGGCCGATTCCATGGCGCACTTGCCCAGCCAGCTCGATCAGTTGTTGCCGGCAGGGCTGCTCGAATAAGCATCCGTTCGGCAGCTGAGGCGGGCTGGAAGTCTCCGGGCTTTGCGTTGGTGGTTGGTCTCGCCACCCACGGCTCTCCCGTCAATCAGGCTTGCCGCCCCGCTCCACGATGGCGATGCGCCGCTGGAGCGCGGCAGCGGCCCCGGTGTCGCCTGCGGCCTGGGCGCGCTCGGCCTGCACCATCAGCCAGGCCAGCAAGGGCCTGCGCCAGCCCTGTGCCGATGCGGTTTCCACCGCCACCGACAGGGTGGCCGGTGTGGCACGGCCGGTTTTCAGCAGCACCCCCGCGGCCACCAGGCGCGACAAGGGGTCCGGGATGCCGGAGAGCCCGGCCCCGGCCTGGGCCACGCTGCGCTGGGCGGGGGGCAGTTGCGCTGCGTTCTGTGCGGCGAGCTGGCCGGCCAGGTAATCGGCGTAGGCCTTTTCGCTGGCGGGGGCATCGCGCCGCAGTGCTTCAAACGCGGCGCAGGGCTCGAACACCAGGCTGGCCACGCGCCCGGCGCAGCGCAGCAGCTCCAGCCGGGCCAGCAGATCCAGGCGGCCGGTACGGGCCAGGGCTTCGCGGGCCCGGGTCCATTCGAGTTGTTCCACCCGGTTGTCGCCGGCAAGGTAGGCGCTCTGGGCCTTTTGCGATGCGCCATGGGCGTCCATCTGCCATTCGGGGGTGGGCGGGCCGCTGGCACAGGCCGCCAGCAGCCCAACCGCGCACAGCACGCCCCAGCGGGTCAGTGCCTTCATCGGTGCAGGGGCGATGGTCATGGCAGTTGCAGCTCCGTGTTGCGCGCAAAGGGCCATTTGCGGTTGATTTCGTTGACCAGGCTTTCCACCTTGCGCAGATTGCTTTCCACCTCGGCGCGCAGGGCGCCCAGGTCGGTGGTGGCCTCGCGGGCGTTGGCGCCAATGGCCTGCGCCTCGACCAGCACCGCATCCACCTTGCGTAGGCTGGCCCGGGTTTCGGCCAGCAGGCCGTTGAGCTGCACCACGGTGGCGCGGACCTCGGGCACCAGGGCATCCTTGCCGCCCTGGCCAAAGACCTGTCGGTCGGCGCGCGCCACCATGCCGTCCAGGCGGGCCAGCAAGGCGTTGGTGCGCTCCAGCGTGGCCACCACTTTGCCGGCATCGGCCTCGTTGCCCATGAGCACGCCCAAAGCGCCGCCCGGCCCGTTCAGCCGCGCGGCCAGTTCCTGCACCTGCCCGAGGCTGCTGCCCAGGGCGGCGTCCTGGGCCGTGAGGGCGTTGAGGTTGCCCAGCAGCTCGCGCGCCGATGCCATGAGCTGGGGGATTTCGGCCGTGGCATCGCCGCGCAGCACGGGCCGCACGGCGCCGTCGGGCAACAGCGGGTCGGCCAGCATGCCAGTGTAGGCGCGGATATTGGTGCCCCCCACCACGCCGCGCACCAGGGTGAACACGCTCGACTGGCGCAGCCAGTGCGCGTCCTTGCGCGGCACATCCACGACGATGCGGGCATTGCCGTCGTCGGACAGCTCGATGCGCCGCACACGGCCGATCGGAAAGCCCGAGAACGTCATGTCCATGCCCACCACCACGCCTTCGGAGTCGTCGGCCGTGAGCACCAGCGTCTGCGTGGGCTCGAAGGCGCCGCGCGCATACAGCAGGTACAGGCCCGAACCCACGATGAGCGCCAGCGTGAACAGCAGCAACGCCGTGGCCTTGAGCTGCAGATGGGCCACGGGGCGCAGCGTTTCCACCAGCGGCGGCGGTGGCTGCAGTGAGGAAGGGGTAGGTTCTGTCATGGCGCGTTGCAGGGGTTCGGTAAAGCCATCCAACTCAATAGTAGTTGCCGACGAGCGAGCCCACCTCGATCAGCAGCAGCACGGCAAACATGCGTGCGAGGCCGCCCAGCTCGGAGTCGGGCGCAGCGCCCTCGCCCGCGTCGTACATGCCGGCCGCCGTGGGGATCAGGGCCACGGCCAGGCTGGAAAACAGTGTTTTCAGGACAAACACCAGCGTCACCGCCGGCGAGAACACATGGCCGAACATGCGCGTGTAGCCGGGCAGGCCGGCCAGATTGAAGCCATACACGCTGATATAGGCCATGACCAGCGCCACCACGCACGACAGCGCGGCCAGCGTGATGCTGGCAAACACACCGGCCACCACGCGCGGCAGCAGCTCCATGCGCATGGGGTCGCCCCCCTGGGCACGCAGGGCCTCGAAATGGCCCGACTGGCGCAGCAGCGCCAGTTGCGTGCCGTGGGGAATGGTGCAGCGCATGGCCACGAACAGCGTGGCCGTGAGCGGGATGAGTTCGAGCACCAGCACGCGAATCACCATTTCGAGCGCGTAGCGCGACAGGCCATAGCTGAGCGCCGTCACCACCACGATGCGCGTGATGACCAGGGCCAGCAAGGCCGCCAGCACCGTGAACCCCAGCAGGATGGGCGCCGTGTCGAGGTAGATCTGGCGCGCCAGCGTGCGGCGGGCCGACGGGCTGTAGCTGGATGGCGACAGCACCAGCACCAGCACCACCGCCCCCAGGTACACGATGCGCCCCCAGGCCAGCGCCCAGCGCCGCGCGGTGCGCCACAGGCGCTCGGGCAGCGAATATCCGGGCAAGTGGAAAAGCATGGGCGAATCATAGCGGCCAGCTACCATGGAATTTGAAACAAAATACCACGCAAGCACTTGATGCGTATGCACAAGCAGCTATTAATTAAGTAGCACCCTGGTTTTTTGGGCAGAGGCACCCGACCCCAGAGGCGCAAAGGGTCGGACAACCCTGCAAAACAGGCCCCAGCGCTTGCCCACCCGGCGCCAGCAGCTATCCATCGGATGGCAAAACCAGCCCGCCGCTTGCCGCCCGAACTTGACGCAAAGCAAGCCAGGCACGGCCCCTGCATGGTCCAATCCACTCCCGCCACGCCAACGCCGCCCCATGACCCGCTCGACCACCGCCCCCGCTGCCCCCGCCACACCGCCGGCCACCGTGCCGCACAGCGCCACCGAAGATGCGGTGGCGGTCTTCACCGGCGTGCTGCTGATCTCGGTGGGCGTGGCTTTTTTCACCAGCGCCGGGCTACTGACGGGGGGCACGGCGGGGCTGGCCTTCTTGCTGCACTACGCCACGGGCATCGGCTTTGGCAAGATCTTCTTTGTGCTCAACCTGCCGTTCTACTGGCTGGCGCTGCGCAAGCTGGGGCGCGAATTCACGCTCAAGACCTTTGCCGCGGTGCTGCTGCTGTCGGTGCTGACCGAATGGCAGGCGCAGTTCTTGCAGTTTTCCCACTTGCAGCCGCTGTATGCCGCCATCGCGGGTGGCCTGATCACGGGCACGGGCTTTCTGGTGCTGTTCCGCCACCGCTGCAGCCTGGGCGGCGTGGGCATAGCGGCCCTGTACCTGCAGGACCGCTACGGCTGGCGCGCGGGCAAGGTGCAGATGGCGGTGGACTGCTGCATCGTGCTGCTGGCGCTGTGGACGGTGGAGCCGGTGCGCGTGGCCTGGTCGATCGCCGGCGCCGTGGCCCTGAACCTGGTGCTGGCCATGAACCACCGGCCCGGGCGCTACATGGCGGTGTAGCGGCGGGCGGCATGGAACCTTTTGGCGCTGGCGCCTATCATTCAGGCATGCGTCGCATCCTGTCCCTGGCTTTGGTGGTCATGCTGGTCCTTCGGGGCCTCATGGGCACCGCCTTGGCCGCCGGCTTCACGCCCACACCGCCGCTGCAGGACGCCACGGTGCCAGCGCTGGCGAGCCCGGCCCAGAACCCTGGCGACCATGGCAGCGTCCACCAGGCCGCAGCCCCGGCCAACTGCCACGACACACCCGCCAGCGGATGCAGCCCGCACGAAGCCAGTCCCGCCTGCCCTGGCTGCGACGTCTGCCATTCGGCCATGCTGGCGCCACCTGCGTCGCCACTGCAGCCTCCGCCGCTGCGCGGTGCCGTGCGGTCTGCGGACACCGTGCCGTTCGCCAGCGTGCCAGCGGCGCGCACCATCAGACCCCCGATCGCCTGAGCTCCTACGCCCGAAGTGCGTCTGCCATGGCCTGCCCGGTCGCGCCTGTGCGCGCGGCCATGCGGGCATGACGGGGAAAACATTCTGCCCCCCCACGCACACCAGCCCGTCGCCCACGGACACCCACGCTGAAACCAGAAAAGAACCATGAAAACCATTCAATTCATCGCTGCTTGCGCATTACTGGCAAGTGCCACAAGCTCTTTTGGCCATGAAAACATGCCACGCCACAACGCCAGCGCCCCCGTGGCCAGGGAACAGAAAGACTGGGGCATTGCGGGCGATGCCAAGGCCGTGCGCCGCACCATCACGCTGCGCATGAACGACGACATGCGCTTCACCCCCAGCCACATCGAAGTGCGCGAGGGCGACACCGTGCGCCTGCGCGCCGAGAACCGCGGCAAGGTGCTGCACGAGATCGTGCTGGGCACCCAGGCCGAGCTGGCCCAGCATGCGCAGATGATGCAGAAGTTTCCCGGCATGGAACACGACGAGCCCCACATGGCCCATGTGGGCGCAGGCCGGCGTGGCGACATCGTGTGGCATTTCAACCGCCCCGGCAGCTTTGACTTTGCCTGCCTGATCCCCGGCCACTACGAGGCCGGCATGACCGGAACCATCACCGTGCTGCCCCGCAACCGCTGACTTCTTCCACCCTCCATTCATTCGTCTTCCAAGTATCCACCATGCACAACACCGCTGCTTTCTCTGCCCCCGCCACGCCGCACAGCGGCCTGCGCCGCCGCCACCTGCTCGCCGCCCTGCCCCTGGTGGGCGCGGCCCTCATCGCGCCGCGCCTGGTGCGCGCGGCCACCGCCACGCCCATCGAGGTCTGGAAAGACCCGAACTGCGGCTGCTGCCACGACTGGATTTCGCACATGGAGGCCAACGGCTTCAGCGTCACCATCCACGACACCGGCAACAACGCCGTGCGCGCGCGCCTGGGCCTGCCGCAAAAGCTGGGCTCGTGCCACACCGCGCTGGTGGGCGGCTACCTGATCGAAGGCCATGTGCCCGCCAGCGATGTGCGTGCCCTGCTGCAGCAAAAACCCCAGGCCCTGGGCCTCACGGTACCCGGCATGCCCGTGGGCTCGCCCGGCATGGACGGCGCGGTGTACGGCAACCGCCGCGACCCCTACGATGTGCTGCTGGTGGCGCGCAATGGCAGCACCCGTGTGTTCAAAAGCTATAACCAGAAGGCCTCGTCATGAAACCACTCGCCTATGGCACCGCCTCCCTGCTGCTGGCTGGTGCACTCAGCCCCGCTTGGGCGCAGGCCCCGGCGGACGCGCACGACAGCCACCACCCGGGCGCAGCCGCTGCCGCACAGGGCGCGCAAGGCAACCCCGGCAGCACACCGGCAGACCAGAGTGAACTGAGCGAAGGCGAAATCACCCGCTGGGACCTGCGCACGCTCAAGGTCACCCTGCGCCACGGCGAGATCAGGAACCTGGGCATGCCGCCCATGACCATGGTGTTCCGCGTGAACGACGCCAGCATGCTGGCCCCCTTCCAGCCCGGCGACAAGGTGCGCTTTCGGGTGGAGCGGCGAACCACCGGGTACTTCATCACCCGCATCGAAGCCGCGCGTTAAGAACGGCCTGCGCGGGGCGATGGGCGCGCCGATGGGTTCACCGCGGCGCATGCCGTGGCGCCGCAGGGCACCATAATCCCGGCCATGATCGCACCCATTCCCGCCAGCGATGCTGGCAGCATCACCCGCGTGGCCGGCATCGAGGTGGGCCACTTCACCGATACGCGCCGCCCCACCGGCTGCACCGTGGTCATGGCGCGCGAGGGTGCGGTAGGCGGTGTCGATGTGCGCGGCGCGGCACCGGGCACGCGTGAGACCGACCTGCTGGCCCCCTGCAATCTGGTCGAACAAGTGCACGCCATCGTGCTCGCCGGCGGCAGCGCCTGGGGGCTGGAAGCCGCCACCGGCGCGGTGCGCTGGCTGGAGGAACATGGCGTGGGGTTCGACGTGGCCGTGGGCCGCCTGCCCATCGTGCCCGCCGCCGTGCTGTTCGACCTGCTGGTGGGCGACATGCACATCCGCCCTGACGCCGCCGCGGGCTACGCCGCCTGCGCCGCCGCGTCGCGCGATGACCCCGCCGAAGGCAACGTGGGCGCCGGCACCGGTGCCGCCGTCGGCAAGGTTTTTGGCATGCAGCGGGCCATGAAGGGCGGCGTGGGCACCGCTTCGATCACCGTGGGCGGCGTCACCGTGGGGGCGCTCATCGCCTGCAACGCCGTGGGCGATGTGCTCGACCCCGACACCGCCCAGGTGATTGCCGGCGCGCGCACCGAAGACGGCCTGCGCCTGCTTGACACCCGCCGCGCCCTGCTGCGCGGCGAGCGGCCCCAGCCCTTGCTGGCCGGCACCAACACCACCATCGGCGTGGTGGCCACCGACGCCGCCATCAGCAAGGTGCAGGCCCACCGCCTGGCAGTGGCCGCCCACGACGGGCTGGCGCGCAGCATCAACCCGGTGCATACCCTGTCGGACGGCGACACGCTGTTCACCCTGGGCACCGGGCTGGCAGGCAAAAATCCTGGCATGCTGGTGCTGGCCACCCTGGCCGCAGAGGTCACGGCCATCGCCACCGCCCGTGCGGTGCGCGCCGCACAGGCCCTCACCACTTCCGACGGCCTGCACCTGCCCTGCTGCGCAGATCTGGCCTAAGGCAATGCTGAACAAGTCCCCCGCGTGCCGCGCATCCCTGCTTTGGGCAGTCTGCGGCGTTGCAAATGCTCGCAATAGCGTTGGCTATTGCTGCGCTTTGCGCCTTGCAGCCCATCCCAAACCAGGGCGCGCACCATCGCGCGGACTTATTCAGCATCACCCTAACCCGCGCCCCCGGCGCAAATGACCCCGCAACCCATGCCCCAGGCTTTTCGCAACACCCTTCTCACCCTGCGCGACCTCATCGTCTCTGCCGGCCCGCTGGCCTTTCTGGCCCTGGGGCTGGTGGCGGCCGCCTACTGGTGGCTGAACCCCAACCCGCCCAACCAGGTCACGCTGGCCACCGGCCCCGCGCAAAGCGCCTACGAGGAGTTTGGCAAGCGCTACCAGAAAGCGCTGGCCGCCGACGGCATCGAGGTGGTGCTGCTGCCCAGCGAGGGCTCGTTGGCCAACCTGCAGTTGCTGCGCGAGGGCAAGGCCGACGTGGCCTTTGTACAGGGCGGCACGGCAGAGCTGCAGCCAGACGACCCCGATCAGCTGGTGTCGCTGGGCAGCCTGTTTGTCGAGCCGGTGTGGCTTTTCTATCGCACCGATGCGGCCCTGAAAGTGGCGGCTGGCGGACGCCTTGACAGCCTGCGCCAGTTGCGCGGCCTGCGCGTGAACGTGGGCTCGGAAGGCAGCGGCGTGCCCACCCTGATGGACCGCTTGCTCGATGCGAACCGGGTGGAGAAAGGGCAGGTGAAGCTGTCGCGGCTGGAGCAGACGCCCGCCACGATGGCCTTTCTGGCGGGCAAGCTGGACGCGCTGGTGTTTGCCTCGGCGCCCGAATCCCTCATGGTGCAGATGCTGCTGCAGACCCCGGGCGTGCACCTCATGGATTTCGCGCAGCACGAGGCCTATGGCCGCAAGTTTCCCTTCCTCACCCCCGTGACGCTGCCGCGCGGGGTGGTGGACCTGGCCGGCAACGTGCCCGCGCACGATGTGCGGCTGGTGGCCTCCACCACCTCGCTGCTGGCCCGCGAGGGCACCCACCCCGCGCTGTTGACGCTGTTTGCCCAGAATGCGCAGGCGCTGCATGGGGGTGCAGGCTGGTTCAACCGGGCGCGCGAGTTTCCCAGCACCCGGCACAGCGAGCTGCCCATTGCCAAGGAAGGCGAGCGCGCCATCAACGAGCCGGTGCCCCTGCTGCAACGCTACCTGCCGTTCTGGATCGCCAACCTGGTCGAGCGCATGTGGCTGGTGCTGGGCATCTTGCTGGCCGTGATGCTGCCGCTGTCGCGGGTGGTGCCGCCGATCTACCAGTTCCGGGTGCGCTCCCGGGTGTTCCGCTGGTATGGGCGTCTGCGTGAAATCGAAAACGATCACGAATCGGGCAAGGCCTTGCCGCAAGACCTGCTGGCGGCGCTGGACACGCTGGAGGCCCAGGCCGAGAAAGTGAGCGTGCCGCTGTCGTATGCCGACGAGCTGTATGCGCTGCGCAACCACATCCATCTGGTGCGCAAAAAGATCTTGCGCACCTGAGCGGCTGGAGGGACACACGCCCGGCCCCCCCGGTGCCCGCCTCGTCAGCGGGTTCTACCGGGGTGGGCAGGCTTTTGCGATGGCAGCGGCGCCGCCTTGGTATCGGGGGTGCGGGCCGTGGCCGGCGCTGCATCGGGCACCACGCGCAGGGCCCCCTCGGAGGCAAGCTTGTTGCGCATGCGCCGCGTCATGGACTGGGTGCTGCCGTCGGCCGCGGTGAACAGGAACAGGGTTCCATGGGGGTTGGCCCAGGTCAGCTGGGTGCGCACGGCACGGCGGTTGGTGATCAGCTCGACCCAGACACCGACCACCAACTCGGGGTAGAGCTTGTCGTCTGCCAGCGCTGCCGTGGTGCTCTCTGGTGCCTCCGTTTCCGAAGCAGCCACCACGGGCACCTCGCCGGCCGGCTCGGCAATGGGCAATGCAGGTTCAGGTTCGGCAACCGCAGCCACAGGGGCCGGCTTGTCGAAAGCCTCCTGGTGCAGGCCCACGAGCCGCTGCAAGAAGCTGCTGGTGCGGGTCGGGGAATGCTCTATCGTCTTCAGGCCTGCGCGCACCGTGGCCAGGATGCCGGGCATGGCCTTGGTGAGGCGGTCAGGTTCGGCACGCGTCAATGCGGGCTGCACGCTCCACAGCAGCAGGGGCACCAGGGCCAGATACCCGCCAGGATCCCCTTCGGAAGCGTTCAGTCCCTCTGGCTGCGTTACCTGGGCCAGCGCCACCACATCGGCCCACGGGCCAGTGACAAAGTCCAGGATGTCAGCGGGCACCTGGTCCAGGTCTGGCAGCTTGCGGATATCCGCCGCAATTTTCCCGGCCAGCATCTCACGCTGTTCGGCCTGCAGCAGGATTTTTTCCTGGGCCTCCTGCTGGGTCCTGACCTTTTCCTCCTGGGTGTCCCAGACCGCATGCAAGGCCCTGAGCACGGTGTCAAAAGGCCCTGCGTCCTGGATATCCGTGACAGCCAGATGCTCGACCGCCTGGTTCAGCAAGCGCATGAACTGGCTGAAACCTGGCGCGCGCTCGGTGGTGAAAGTGCGGCTGCGCTGGGTCAGCTCGTCCAGCAGGCGCCGCGCCGGATGCGCTTCATCGGTGAAAAAGTGTCCGTCATGCTGCACCAGCTTCTTGATCGCCGGCTCCAGGCTTTGGACGGCACTCTGGACAGGCGCAAGCAGGCGGGCGTCCTGCGCAATGTTTTCCATCATGCGGCCCACCACTTCCGTGGCAGCCGCCGACGAATACGCCTGTCCATCGGCGGGAGGGACATAGGGAAGCGCAACAGTCCCCAACCGACCAGAACCGCCTGCTGCAGGGTTGCCCGACAGGCGCCCCACCAGACGTTCGAGCTGTGCCATATCCTGCATGGCCTCCGCCACGGCACCCGTCGGGAAAAATCCGCCCGCCTGGCCCGCCAGCCCTGCCTGCGCACTGGCGCCCGGAGGGTCGGACCATGCAGAGTGCACACTGGCGGGCTGCGAATCCCCACCCGCATAGGCACGCGCATCAAAGGCATAGGGGTCGCCACCGCCGGCCAGCATCTGGCGCAGGATGCCTACCGTCAGCAACGCTTCCTCGGCCGCAGAGGAAATGGGCGCCGGCAACGAATCGCCTTGCCACCCGGTCGCGGCATCCACGCCATGGGCTGTCGGCATGCCGTACCCGCTCACGGGCCCGCCCATGGAATATCGGTCATAACCGGTCGAATAGCCCCCGCCATACCCCGTGCTCTGGTGGGGCGTACCGTATCTGCTGCGTCCGGCACCACCGGCGGACACGCCGAGAACGGCATATCCCACCGGTTCGATGCCATGCTCCCGCAGACTGGCGCAGGCGCTCTTGTACTCGGTTACCAGCAACCGGCCCAGAACTTCGCGCATGTGCTGCATCCACAGCTGCCGCACTGGCGGGGCCACCCCGGTCTCGGCCACCACCCTTTGCAGTGCGCGGATGTAGTTTTCCGGGCGCAGGGGGTTGCGCTCGGGTTGAACGCTGCGCAAGCCCTGGGCGGAGCTGACCAGGGTGTTGAGCTCCGTCAGCACGGCATCGGTGGCATGCGCGGCCAGTTGCTGGGCCCGGGACAGCTCCACCTGGTCATGCACCTCGGTTTCGTCCATGAGCGAAAGCTCACCGAAATCCATGCCCGAGTCATCGGCTGCGTGCGCACCCGTTCTGGGGGGCCCTTCGGCGAAGATTTCCAGCAGGGCCATCGGATACGCCTTGGCCAGCGATGGCTCGTGCTGTGTCAGCAACCGCAGCGCATCGTCCACCAGAGCGCGACGCTGGATATCTTGGGTGGACGATTCCTCGCCTGCCAGCGCGCTCCTGGTGGCCCGCACCAGCTGCCCCATGAGGGCTTCGCCCCCGCGCACTGCATTGACAACACAGGCGCGAAATACCGTTCTCGATCGGGACGCTGTTGGGAACATGGTGGAGAAATGAAAGAAAAGCTTCCAGTTGCAATGCTACTTGACTGGAAGCCTTCCTTTTACTTCAACGCCTTGAAACGCATGCGCTTGGGCTTCGCGCCCTCTTCACCCAGACGCCGCTTCTTGTCGGCCTCGTACTCCTGGTAGTTGCCGTCAAAGAAGGTCCATTGGCTGTCGCCCTCGGCGGCCAGGATATGGGTGGCGATGCGGTCCAGAAACCAGCGATCGTGGCTGATTACCAACACTGTGCCCGCGTATTCGAGCAAAGCGTCTTCCAGCGCACGCAGGGTTTCCACGTCCAGATCGTTGGAGGGCTCGTCGAGCAGCAGCACGTTGCCACCGGAGATCAGTGTCTTGGCCAGGTGCAGGCGTCCGCGTTCGCCGCCCGAGAGCATGCCCACCTTCTTTTGCTGGTCGCCGCCATTGAAGTTGAAGCGCCCGGCATAGGCCCGGCTGGCCATGGTGAACTTGCCGATGTTGATCATGTCCAGGCCGCCGGAGATGTCTTCCCAGACCGTCTTGTCGTTCGCCAGCGCATCGCGGTGCTGGTCCACGAAGGCCATCTTCACGGTGGAGCCGATCACGACTTCGCCGCTGTCGGGCTGCTCGCGGCCGGCAATCAGCTTGAACAGGGTCGATTTACCGGCGCCGTTCGGGCCGATGATGCCGACGATGGCGCCGGCCGGAATGTTCATGCTCAGGTTGTCGATGAGCACACGGTCGCCGAACGACTTGGTGACGTTCCTGAACTCGATCACCTGGGTTCCCAGGCGGTCGGCCACGGGAATGAAGATCTCGTTCGTTTCGTTGCGCCGCTGGTATTCGAAATCGGACAGCTCCTCGAAACGCGCCAGGCGGGCCTTGCTCTTGGCCTGGCGGGCCTTTGGGTTCTGGCGCGACCATTCCAGCTCTTTTTTCAGGGCCTTGGCGCGCGATTCCTCGCCCTTTTGCTCGGACTCCAGGCGCGCCTGCTTCTGGGTCAGCCAGTCGCTGTAGTTGCCCTTGTACGGAATGCCATGGCCCCGGTCGAGCTCCAGGATCCACTCGGCCGCGTTGTCCAGGAAGTAGCGGTCATGGGTGATGGCCACCACGGTGCCGGGATAGCGCTGCAGGAACTGCTCCAGCCAGTCCACCGATTCGGCGTCCAGGTGGTTGGTGGGCTCGTCGAGCAGCAGCATGTCGGGCTTGGACAGCAGCAGGCGGCACAGCGCCACGCGGCGCTTTTCGCCGCCCGACAGCACACCTACCTTGGCATCCCAGGATGGCAGCCGCAGGGCGTCGGCGGCGATTTCCAGCTGGTGCTCGGAATCGGTGCCCGCGGTGGCAATGACGGCTTCCAGGCGGGCCTGCTCGGCGGCCAGCGCATCGAAATCGGCGTCGGGTTCGGCGTAGGCTGCGTACACCTCTTCGAGCTTGGCCTTGGCGGCAAACACCTCGCCCATGGCTTCCTCGACGCTTTCACGCACCGTGTGGTCCGGGTTGAGCTGCGGCTCCTGGGGCAGATAGCCAATCTTGATGCCCGGCATGGCGATGGCCTCGCCTTCGATCTCCTTGTCCACGCCCGCCATGATCTTGAGCAAGGTGGACTTGCCGGAGCCGTTGACACCCAGCACGCCGATCTTGGCGCCGGGGAAGAAGCTCAGGGAGATGTCCTTCAAGATCTGCCGCTTGGGCGGCACGGTCTTGCTGACACGGTTCATGGAAAATACGTATTGGGCCATTCGTTCTCTAACCTGCAAAAGTGGGCAGAAATTCTGCGTACAAACCGCGATTATCGGCCCATGCGACAATACGCGGCGTTGCGGGCTCCAGTTGCCCGCCACATCAGCAGTCTGCTGGGGACGAAGGAAGAGCATCTTCCGGGCTCCCACCCTTGAACCTCATCTGCCTGAGACTGGCTCGGCAACCCACCGGTTGCCACGACAGGCCGATACCCAGCGCCCCGGACGGGCGCATTCACTGACATGAAATTTGAAGAACTGAACCTGGCTCCTGCCATTTTGAAGGCCGTGCTCGAACAAGGCTACGAGACCCCCACGCCCATCCAGGCACAGGCCATTCCGGCCGTGCTGGCGGGCCACGACCTTCTGGCCGGCGCACAGACCGGCACCGGCAAGACCGCCGCGTTCACCCTGCCCATGCTGCACCGCCTGTCGCAAAGCGCAGCGCCCAAGAACAAGTTTGGCGGCAAGGGCATCCGCGCCCTGGTGCTGACCCCCACCCGCGAACTCGCCGCCCAGGTGGAAGAGTCGGTCCGCGAATACGGCAAATACCTCGATATCAACTCCACCGTGGTCTTCGGCGGCGTGGGCATGAACCCGCAGATCGACCGCATCAAGCGCGGCGTGGACATCCTGGTGGCCACCCCCGGCCGCCTGCTCGACCTGCAGCAGCAGGGCTTTCTGGACCTGTCCACCGTGCAGGTGCTGGTGCTCGACGAAGCCGACCGCATGCTGGACATGGGCTTCATCCACGACGTGAAGAAGGTGCTGGCCCTGGTGCCCCGCGAAAAGCAGAGCCTGCTGTTCTCGGCCACTTTCAGCGACGAGATCCGCGACCTGGCCAACACCCTGCTCAAGAGCCCGCAAAGCATCCAGGTCACGCCCAGCAACACCACGGTGCAGCGCATCACGCAGGTGATCCACCCCGTGGGCCGCGGCAAGAAAAAGCAGGTGCTGCTGCACATCATCCAGCAGCACAACTGGAGCCAGGTGCTGGTGTTCACCCGCACCAAGTTCGGCGCCAACAACGTGGCCGAGTTCCTGACCAAGAATGGCGTCAACGCCATGGCCCTGCATGGCAACAAGAGCCAGAGCGCCCGCACGCAGGCCCTGGCGGGCTTCAAGAGCGGTGACATCCGCGCCCTGGTGGCCACCGACATCGCTGCGCGCGGCATCGACATCGACGAGCTGCCCCACGTCGTCAACTACGAAATCCCGAACGTGTCGGAAGACTACGTGCACCGCATCGGCCGCACCGGCCGCGCGGGCAACAGTGGCGAAGCCGTCAGCCTGGTCTGCATGGACGAGGAAGGCTTCATGATGGACATCGAGCGCTTCACCAAGCAGCAGATTCCGGTGCAGGTCATCGAAGGCTTCGGCCCCGACGTCGGCGAAAAGGCCGAGCCCATCGCCATGGGCCGCCAGACCATCTGGGGCGGCGCAGGCAAGCCTCCGAGCCGTGATGTCATGCAGGCGGCAGCCAAGGCGGCGCGCAGCGAGATGATGGAACGCATCCGCACCAACAAGGCCGGCCAGGGTGGCGGCGGCGGTGACCGCGGCCCACGCCAGGCCAGCGGTGGTGGCAATGGCGGCGGCAACAGCTCCCGCTCCGGCCGCGGTGGCGGTGGTGGTGGTGGCGGCCAGGGCGGCGGCGCACGCGGGGGTGCCCAGGCACCTGCACGCGGCCGTGCGCGCCCGGCCGGCGGCGGCTATGAAGGCGGCAACCGCTACGACGACGCACAGCCCCCGCGCGCCAATGCCCACCTGGGCACCCATTCGGGCCACAGCAATCCGGGCCAGCGCAACGCAGGCCATTCGGCCGGCGGCCAGCCCGACCCGATGCGCACCAGCGTGGACAGCATGGCGGGCAGCGGCCGCCGCGGTGGCGGTGGTGGATACCGCGGCAACTCGGGCGGTGGCGGCTATGGCGGCGGCTCGGGTGGCCGGGGCAACGGCTCCCGTGGGCCGGGCGGTTCTCGCGGCTCTTTCAACCGCTGAGAGCCCCCAGGCAGGCCACTCCCTTGCCGGCATGCAGTGGGGCGCCAGGCTCCACGGCCCCGGCGGGCTACAGGATGGCGCAGACCGTGACGGCTCTGCGCCACCACCTTTCATGGCCGCGCGAAAGGCGCGATGGAGCGGTGCCTGCAGGCCCCGGGCTGGTCCAGCCCGGTAACGGCCCAAGTGGCGGTGCGGGCTGCAACAGACGCCTGCCTGCCCAGGCGCCAGGGCGGCGTGCGTCCCCTCCGGCAGACTTTCGACGTGGCAGCCACTGACACACCAGCCAAGGCGCGCGCAGTTAACATCGCGCCAGATTCGACAGGCTCCCAGGCAAGGCACACCATGACCCAGCGCCCCACTCTCTTTGTTTCAGCCAGCTCCCGCGCAGCACAGCCCACACCGCTGATGGCGCGTCGCACACCGTGGCGCAGTTCCCTGGCCCTGGTGGCCTTGCTGCTTTCCGCCTGCGCCAGCACGCCACTCCCCCCCTGGCCCGGCACGCCCCCCGCCGCGCAAGCCCGTGCACCCGAGGCCCTGCCGCGCGTGCAACGCGGCACCGTGGTGCCCGCACCGCTGGGGCAGGCGCGCGACGGCGTGGTGGTCACACCGCTGCCGTCCAGCCCGCCCGCGCCCGCCGCTGCGGACACCGCTGCGGCCGCGCCCTATGGTCCGGCCGTGGCTGCGCGGTTTGCTGCCCCGCCCACCTCGTACCACACGCCTGGGCTCGCCGCAGAACGCAGCAGCTTCACCACCAACGCCGAACTGGGCGCGTGGCTGCGCGACGTGGCCGGCACCGCGCCACGCGGCGCCACGCTGGCCCGTGTTCTCAGCCTGGGCACCTCGCAGCACGGGGAGCCCATCGAGGGCCTGCTCCTGACCCGCGCCAAGGACACGGACTTTGCCAGCCTGGAAGCCAATGGCCGTTCCACCGTCGTTCTCATCGGCCAGCAGCACGGCGACGAACCGGCGGGCAGCGAAGCCCTGCTGGTGATTGCCAGAGAACTCGCACAAGGCCTGCTCGAACCCCTGCTCGATCGCATCAACGTGGTCGTGATTCCCCGGGCCAACCCCGACGGTGCGGCCCGCGGCACGCGCACCACGGCCAATGGCGTGGACATGAACCGCGACCACCTGCTCCTGAACACCCCCGAAGCCCAGGCACTGGCGCGTGCGGTGCGCGATTACCGCCCCATCCTGGTGCTGGATGCGCACGAATTCACCGTGGTCGGGCGGTATCTGCAGAAGTTCAACGCCATCCAGCGCTACGATGCCCTGCTGCAATACACCACCACGGCCAATTACCCTGAATTTCTGACCAAGGCCTCCGAAGAGTGGTATCACCAGCCCATGCTCGGCGCACTCCAGTCGCAGGGTCTGTCGAGCGAGTGGTACTACACCACCTCCACCCGGCCGGACGACCGGCGCATCTCCATGGGCGGTGCACAGCCCGACACGGGACGCAACGTGAACGGCCTGAAAAATGCCGTCAGCCTGTTGGTGGAAACCCGTGGCGTGGGCCTGGGGCGCATGCACATCCAGCGCCGCGTCCACACCCAGGTCACGGCCATCACCAGCGCCCTGCGCAGCACCGCCGAGCGCGCCACCCATCTGGAACAGGTGCGCTCTTTTGTGGCGCGCGACATCGCCTCCAAGGCCTGCAACGGCCAGGTCGTGGTGGAAGCCCAGGCCACACCCATGCAGCGGGAGCTGACCATGCTCGACCCGGAGACCGGCGCCGACCGCACACTGAAGGTGGACTGGAATTCGTCGCTCGCCCTGCGCACGGTGAAATCACGCGCCCGGCCCTGCGGCTACTGGCTGGCGCCCAGCGCCACCACGGCGGTGGAGCGCCTGCAACTGCTGGGGGTGCAGGTGCTGCGCATCGCCGAACCCGGCGCGTTGCTGGCGGATACCTACAACGAAACCGCACGCGACACCACCGAACGCGCGGACGTGCGCGGCACCGTTGCAGGCGGCGCCAGCATCATCCGCAGCCAGGTGACGCCGGTGCGCCGCGCCATCGACGTACCCGCCGGCAGCTTTTATGTGCCGCTGAACCAGGGCCTGGCCAACCTGGCCGTTGCGGCGCTGGAGCCCGACACCCAGAGCAGCTACTTTGCCAACCGCCTGATCGACGACCTCGCCAGCACGGCACGCGTCATGAAGGTGCCCTCGCTGGTTTTTGAAGACACGGACGAATAGCGCTGTTCCAGCGCTGCATGTCCGACACCTGCCTGCACTATCAAAAACCGCAGCATTCAGCGCTTGTCAAATAATCGCTGCAGGTCTTTTTGGCTATGAATCAAGCCGATTCATGCAGCGCACCGGGAGCCGTCGCAACGGTGCCCCGGGCAGATGCACGGGCCAGCACATGGCCCGCCATGGCCTGGGCCAGGGCCTCATCACCCAAGAAGACCGTGCTGCCGCACTCTTTTTCGAGCCGTTGCGCCTCCTCTTCGCCGTGGCTGCGCACCACGGTCTCAATGGTGGGGTTGAGCAGGCGCGCCGTGGCGATGATCTGCTGCACATTCAGCGTATCGGGCGTGGCAATGACGAGCATGCAGGCGCGTGCAATGTGGGCCTGGATCAATACCGCCGGCTCCACCGCATCGCCAAACACTGCCGCCATGCCCTGTGCCCGCAGCTTCTCCACCAGTTCGCGGTTCTGCTCGGCCACCACCAGCGGGATATCGTGCGCTGCCAGCACGCTGGCCACTCGCCGCCCGACGCGGCCATAGCCCACCAGCACCACCTGGCGCGCCAGATAGCGCTCGTGCGTGCTGGTCGGCAGCTCAGCCAGGGGATCGTCGCGCTGCTCCAGGCGCCGCGCAAGGGCCGAGCGCGCCAGCAGCCATTTCTGCAAGGGTGCCATCGCACGAAAAACCAGCGGATTGAGCGCAATCGAAAACAGCGCTCCGGCCAGTACCAGGCTGGCACCCTCGGGCGGCAGCAGCCCCAATGAAGCCCCCAGCCCCACCAGGATGAAAGAAAACTCGCCAATCTGCGCCAGGCTGGCCGATACCGTGAGCGCCGTGTGGAGCGGATAACGAAACGCCAGCACCAGCGCCGCGGCCGCCAGCGTCTTGCCCACCAGGATGATGGCCACCACGGCCAGCACCTGCAGCGGCCGCTCCCACACCACGGAGGGATTGAAAAGCATCCCCACCGACACGAAAAACAGCACCGCGAAGGCATCGCGCAGCGGCAGGGACTCTTGCGCCGCCCGGTGGCTGAACTCTGATTCGCGCATCACCATGCCCGCAAAGAAGGCCCCCAGCGCAAACGACACCCCGAACAGAGCCGCCGACCCGAATGCAATACCCACCGCCGCCGCCACAATGCACAGCGTAAACAGCTCGCGCGAGCCCGTGCGCGCCACCTGCCACAGCACCCACGGGAACACCCGCCGCCCCACCACCAGCATCAGCGCCACGAACCCGCCCACCTGCACCAGGGTCCACCCGAGCGTTTGCCAGATGCTGGCAGAAGAGGCCGCGGCAGGCGTGCCGCCCAGTGCACCGGCCAGTGGCGGCAGCAGCACCAGGACCAGCACCATGGCCAGATCCTCCACCACCAGCCAGCCCACGGCGATGCGGCCGGTGTAGGTATCGAGAATGCCCAGGGTTTCCAGCGCGCGCAGCAGCACCACCGTGCTGGCCACCGACAGCGAAATCCCGAACACCAGGGCGCCGCCCAGACCCCACCCCCACCACGACGCCACGGCCATGCCCAAGGCGGTCGCCACCATGATCTGCACCACCGCCCCGGGCACGGCAATCTTGCGCACCGCCAACAGATCACCCAGGGAGAAATGCAAGCCCACCCCGAACATCAGCAGCATCACCCCGATTTCGGCCAGCTGGCTGGCCATGGCGGCATCGGCCACGAAGCCCGGGGTGAAAGGGCCGATCACCACCCCTGCCAGCAAGTAGCCCACCAGCGCCGGCAGCCGCACGCGCGTTGCCAGAAAACCCAGCACCAGCGCCAGGCCCAACGCAGCAACAAGGGTGTTGATCAGGGTAAGGCTGTGCGGCATGGTCCATGCGGCCAGGGCGGCCCGGGGTGGGGAGATGCCTGGTTATAACGGCAATCGCCGCCGCGCGGCGCATTGCCGCCCCCTTGCCCAAAGCCCGCCCCGCGCCGGGTATGATCCATCCCCTCGGGTCAGTGCCTCACTGCACCCCGGGCGCTGCCCAGGCGCCCAGCACATCCATCTGCCCGTAGCTCAACTGGATAGAGCAATAGCCTTCTAAGCTATAGGTCGGGGGTTCGAGTCCCTCCGGGCAGGCCAAAAACACATCTCACACAGTCCAACAACTTCTAAAAACCCGCATTGCGCCTAGCGTTGCGGGTTTTTTCTTGTCTCAAGCCATTTCACTACGTACCATGACATACCGTCAAAAAAACGGTATCTCTGACGGTATCTCCGAGGTACCTCACCCCAGATACCGTTACGAGAGGGAGCAATGGCACTCACAGACACATTCGTTCGACAGGTGAAGCACAGCGGCAAGGCCGCAGGCGATAAGTACACCGATAGCGGGGGCATGTACCTATTGGTGAAGGCTGCTGGCAAATACTGGCGCATGGACTACACCCACGCTGCCAAGCGCAAAACGCTTTCGCTCGGCGTGTACCCCGAAGTGACGCTCGCCAAGGCCCGCAAACGGCGTGGCGATGCACGCGAACTGCTAGCTGAAGGGCTTGACCCGGCTCAAGCATTTGCCGGCCAACCCGCTGCAACCGGCGATACCGCAGCCGGCTGGACTGCTGCACCGATGCCTTTGATGTTGTCAAGTTCCACACGAAACGGAATAGAGCCTCAGGCCACACTTGCCGATGCTTGGCGCTATTTGGTAAGTTTGCTGCCGACTTCAGTGCGTGTTTTATAAACGTACTGCCAAACATCAGAGGTGATTTTCTTCGCTTTGAGGGCCGTTCGCCCGGCAGCTGGTCTGATCGACTGGGTGGCATGGGCAGCAGCCACTCGCGTCATTTGCATTGTTTCGCTGAACCTGCGCGAAAACTCGCCGGCTGCAGCCTCGACCTTGGCCACTTGATCAGGATGGTTCTTGGAGGCACATACGAGTTCGATGCTGACAGCGGCACCGCCAACTACAAGCCCCACTGCAACCACGACTGGTGCGGCTGCAACGGCAGCCGCAGTTGTTCCAAGGGTTCCTGCGATATAACCCGAGGCCCCGGTCAATATCAAGGCGCCGCTGCTGTGAACGACGGCGGTCAAACCTGTTGCCGCGGCTATCGCTCCTGCGGTGACAGTAGCGCCCCCCGCGGCTCCAGAGACCGCTGCGACGGCTTTGCTTTGACTTGGGGCGTATGAGCACACGATATCGGTCGTCGGTTTAGCGAGTGCTGCGTTCGAAAGCATTGTGAACACTGCAACATAGAGTAATTTCATTGCTTATTTCAGGTTTTTGTCTTCGTTAGATGGGCAATTGATCCAGAATTTTTCGATTTGCATCTATGTGTGACTGGATTATTTCCAGTTTCTTTTTATATTCATCTCGCACCTGAGAAGATTTATCTGGCTCAATCACTGTATTTAGAATAATGTATATCGATATTGGGCGTTGTTGCACAAATGTCGTCCTCAGCTAGCGTAGGCTAAGGAGATGAGTGAGACGAACTGGGGGCGGCGCAAATACCGCACCACAAACTGGAAGGCGTACAACGCAGCGTTGAAGGCGCGAGGAGACCTGAGCATCTGGCTGGATAGGGACATGCAGTGGCTAGCCCTGCCCACGGGTAGGCGTGGTCGTTGCCAGAAGTTCTCAGATGCGGCCATCCAGTTTTGCCTGACCATCAAGAGCCTGTTTGGCCAGCCCTTGCGCCAGACACTGGGCCTGGTGCAGTCGCTATTGCGTATGGCAGGCCTGCCTTGGCCAGTGCCCGACTACAGCACGGTGTGTCGCAGGCAAAACAGCTTGAATGTGCAGGTGCACTACCGAGCAAGCGAGAAAGGCTTACACCTGCTGGCCGATTCCACGGGCATCAAGTTCTTGGGCGAAGGTGAGTGGAAAACCAAAAAGCACGGCGCCGAGCGCCGCCGCCAGTGGCGCAAGGTGCATCTGGGTATTGATGCCCAGACGCTGCAGATTCGGGCCATCGCAGTTACAACCAATGAAGTGGGCGACTCGCCAATGGCAGCTGACCTGCTAGGCCAAATCCCAAGCAATGAAGAGATAGCTAGCTTTACCGGTGATGGGGCGTACGACACGCAGGATGTACATAAGGCGTGCTACCTGCGGGGAGCCATTCCAATCATCCCGCCACGTAAAGGAGCGAAGCTGCGCAAAGGGCTGGCATTTGCTCACCGCAATGAAGCGGTCAAGGCGTGTAGGCTGTTGGGGCGGGCTATCTGGAAACGCTGGAGCGGCTACCACCGACGGTCTCTGGTGGAGACCAAGATGAATTGCTTCAAGCGCCTGGGCGAGAAGGTGATGGCCAGGACGTTTGAGCGCCAGGTGACCGAGCTCCACATCCGAGCTTCAATCCTCAATCAATTTACCGCTCTGGGCACACCCCAGACGGTCGCTGCTGCGTAAATCTATTTGGGATTGGGGATGTCTCAGCCTATGGCCGATTTATGCAACAACGCCGTTTGAATTCATAGGACGTGATGGAAGCGTGTCGCATGTCAAACGTTCGATTGATCAGGTTGACGTGTTAATTGGTTGCAAACTATACACTGCACGACAATTTTTCAATAAATAAATTGCGCTTTTGCAGTATGAAAGCTCAAGCGCACTACCAATGCCCGGCCATCGAGCGGCGGGGGGCGCCTGCTGCAGGCTCCTTGTTTGGGCCTGCCGGGACGCCAATTGGAGGTCCCGTGGCGAACCCATAGGGTTTTCCGAATAGAAGGTGCTCTACCGCAGCGGCACGCCAGGCAGCAATTCCATCCCTATCCTGCCCTCCAGTTCGCCATAGCTGATGGGGCGCCCGGCGCGGGCATCTTCCGCGTTTGCTTGCCAGTGTGCCCATGCCTTCTGCGTCGTCGCGTCGTAGACAAGTTTGAAGAGGTGTGTCGGCACGCGCACCTGGTTGGCGCCGATGGAAGGGCTCCCGGGTTCAAAGACCGGGCCGGTGATGACAAACACATCGCCCTGGGCACGCATCACATAGCGCCGCGTGTCCTGCTCGATCTTGGACCACGGACCAGAATTCTGTTTGGGGTTCTGCGGGACCACGTTCGCCAATGAGAAACTTTGCGCCATGGCTGTGGCGTTCGGCATGTCGCCTGCCGGGGCCATGTGACCTCGCGCGTAGCCCGAACCCTTGTAGTCGGTTAGCTCAGCCCTCTCACTGCGGGGTAGGCGCGCATCCGTGAAGAACTTGTTGGTGCGCTGCTCGTCGCGTGCATTCTGGATCGAATGGCGGTTTAGGCGCTGGGCAACAAAAACGGGGGTACGCGTCTGACCGCTGTGCAGCACCGCGAATTGGTCGAAGCACAGTTCACGCTGAAGAGGAACTTTGGAAACTGCAGGCGGAACGCCCCCGGCGAAGAACTGGCGACAGCCGTCAAACCCAGTGGCTGAGGTGCTGAACCGGACCATGTCCGGTTGACTGGACTCTGGCCTGGTCGTGGGCAGAAAGCCGCGGCTGGTGGCCTGGAGTGCAATGACACCGGTTAGCAGGGCGAATTCTCCCTTATCAACGGCATGTCAATTGGTCAATAGGTAGTTACGGCTGAGCACGATGCCGAGACCTTGGATAAGCTGATTTTGCGAAACCGCATCATGAAAGCTACAACGCAGCTTTTTGCCCAACGCGGTTATCACGCTCGGCCCAGTGCACTGAGCACCGGACCTTGACGATGCAGGTATAGAGGTAGCGATGAGCGTATCCCTGCACCTGGGACCACAGACCGATTCACAACCGAAGAGGAGACAATCTGATGGACGACCGAACCCTTGCTGCAACTGCCAACACCGAGCGCATGCGCAGCCTCCGAAGACGATTTTTGATCAATGGCACAGCAGCCGTCGTCGGTGCCGCAGGTACCGCGCGCGCGGCGGCGCCGCTGGGCGCAGTTGAACGCGAGGTGCCAGCCGACGCGACCAAGACCCAGGGCTATCCGCTGGAGGACTCTAGCTACGGCTCACGCTCGCAGTTTGAGACCGAGGTCCGCACGCGTTTCAAGACCGCGACGCCTGCGTCGTCGTGGACAATGACACCGCTGCAAAACAGTATTGGCATCATCACGCCTTCTGGACTTCACTTCGAACGCAGTCACGGCGGAACTGCGGTGATCGACCCGGCCAAGCACATGCTGTACGTGCACGGCATGGTCAAGCAGCCACGAAAGTTCACGATGGCCGACATCCGGCGCTTCCCGTCGCTGTCGCGCATCATGTTCATCGAGTGCTCTGGGAACGGCCTGACCGAATGGTCCAAGCCAACAATGAAAACTGTGCAGGGCACGCATGGTCTCACCTCATGTTCCGAATGGACTGGAGTGCCTCTGGCCACGGTACTGCGTGAAGCGGGTCTGCGCACCGATGCCAAATGGCTCCTTGCCGAAGGCGGGGACGCCTCTGCAATGACCCGCAGCATCCCCATGGCCAAGGCACTGAAGGACTGTCTGGTGGCTTACGGCCAGAACGGAGAAGCGCTTCGACCAGAGCAGGGCTATCCACTTCGGTTGATCGTGCCGGGCTACGAAGGAAACACCCACATCAAGTGGCTGCGCCGCATCGAGGTCTCCGATATGCCCTTCATGACGCGCGAGGAAACCTCCAAGTACACGGATCTGATGCCCGATGGCAAGGCGGTGCAATTTTCGTTCGAGATGGATGCCAAGTCCGTCATCACCTCGCCGTCCGGGGAGATGCAGCTTGACGGTCCTGGTTTTCAGGAGATCACTGGATTGGCATGGTCCGGTCGCGGGACCATCAGGAAGGTAGAGGTTTCGACCGACGGGGGCGCGACCTGGAAGACGGCGGCGCTGCAGGGCCCTGTTCTGCCCATTTGCCACACGCGCTTTCGACTTCCTTGGCGCTGGGATGGCAAGGCGGCCATCCTGCAAAGTCGCTGCACTGACGACACGGGCTACGTGCAACCCACACTCGGGCAGCTGATTGCCGCGCGTGGCGGCGCGCTGAATGGTCCGATCGGCTCCATCTATCACTTGAATGCCATCCAGAGCTGGCAGGTCGCGAATGACGGAAAGGTCTCCAATGTCCACCACTATTGAGCGCGGAGTTCGTTTCGCCGCTTTCTGTCTGTTCACCAGTTCGTGCTTCGCGGCGGGTAACAACGCCGCCGAAGTATTCGGCATCGGCAGCCTGGCGACCGCCGACGAATTGAAGACCTTTGTCTCGCCGCTGCCCGATGGGCGCGGCCTGCCGCCCGGATCAGGATCGGTCTTGCAGGGAAAGGCAATCTATGAGGCACAGTGCGTGGTCTGCCATGGCGACAAATTGCAGGGTGGTATCGGAGATAAGCTCATCGGTGGTCGCGGCAGCCTGGTAAACAGCGACGCCAAGAAGGCGCCCGTGAAGACAATCGAAAGTTACTGGCCCTATGCAACCACGCTGTTCGACTATGTCAAGCGTGCAATGCCTCTGTACACGCCAGGCAGTCTGAGCAATGACGAGGTTTATGCCATCTCGGCCTACATCCTCTCGGAGGCGAAAATCGTCGGCCCCGATGTCACGCTCGATGCCAGCACGCTACCCCAGGTGCAGATGCCGAACCGAAATGGCTTTATTGCGGATCACCGGCCTGAAAGATTCGTACCCGCTTCCAAGGCACCGCACTCGAAATGAGCCCGCGAGGGGGTTCACATTAGGGGGCGAGCCATCTCCCCTCCAGTTTGCGGTGCCCTGCCCTCTGCCTGGTTGAAATGTCCAGGCTGGGATAGGGTGTCCGCATGGTCCAACGTCTGATGACACTCAGTGTTGCCACACCTATCTCCCCTGGTCTCCAGCGGCGTAGCAAAGTAGCAGATTAGCGTTGGTACGTGGGTCAGATCTAGATGGAAATCCAGGAGATCACGTCTGGATGGAACTCAACAACCACCGGCTAAAGCCGGTGGGTTGAGATCCAGGCACTGAAAGTGCATCGCCCACGCGTCGACTTCACGACGCGTCAAGGCCAGGCGGCTCTGCCCTAAAGTTGTCATTGGGGTTCGGCTCAAAGTGGTGTTCCAGATACTGCTTGATCATCTCTTCCGTCATCTGCCCCACCGTCGCGCAGAAATACCCACGGGCCCACAGGTGACGCCCCCAGAACCTCTTCTTCAGGTGCGGGTACTCCTCAAACAGCTTACTCGCCGAGCGCCCGAATCTGCTGCGCTTGCGGACACAATCCGAAGCCCCCCGTGCTCCGCGCTTCCTTGCGCCTGCGGCAGGCATCTTTCCGATGGTGCCAAGCCGGCCCGCGCACCATTTTCGGGGCACTCAAGACACGTTGCCTCTTCCTACATACTGGTTCGTTGCGCAAATTTATTGCGAATAATTCGCGTTTGCCTTATCATCCCGCCATTCCAACCTCCAGAGATGTAACCCATGTCGAAGACTGTCAAAGCCCTGCTCACCGCCTGTGCCCTGGCCGCTGCAGCAGGAACCGCCATCGCCCAGGAACAGGTGGTCAACCTCTACTCGGCCCGCCACTATTCCACCGATGAAGCCCTGTACACCGGTTTCACCAAGGCCACGGGCATCAAGATCAACCGGGTGGATGCGGACGATGCAGGCATTCTGGCGCGGCTGAAGGCCGAAGGCACCGCCTCCCCTGCCGACGTGATCCTGCTGGTGGATGCTGCGCGGCTCTACCGGGGCGAGACAGATGGCCTGTTCCAGCCCATCCGCTCCAAGGTGCTGGAAGATGCCATCCCTGCCAATCTGCGCAGCCAGCCAGCAGCGGACGGCGGCATTTCCTGGTTTGGGCTCTCCACCCGCGCGCGGCTGATCGTGTTCAACAAGGCCAAGGTGCAGAAAAGCGATGTGGACACCTATGAGGAACTCGCCGATCCCAAGAACAAGGGCAAGCTGTGCATTCGTTCGGGATCGCACCCCTACAACCTGAGCCTGTTCGGCTCCGTGACCGAGCACCTGGGCGAGCAAAAGGCCGAGGCCTGGCTCAAGGGCATGGTGGCCAACCTCGCCCGTGCCCCCAAGGGTGGCGACACCGACCAGATCAAGGCCGTTGCCGCGGGCGAATGCGACATCGCCGTCACCAACAGCTATTACCTGGCGCGCATGATGCGCTCCAGCAAGCCCGAAGATGTGGCCGTGGTCAACAAGGTGGGCGTGGTGTTTCCCAACCAGCAGTCCTGGGGCACCCACATGAACATCGCCGGTGGCGCCGTTGCCCGCCATGCCAAGAACCAGGCCAACGCCGTCAAGTTTCTTGAATACCTGGCCAGCCCTGAAGCACAAAATTATTTTGCCAATGGCAACAATGAATGGCCCGCCGTCAAGGGGCTGAACGTCGACAATCCTGCGCTCAAGGCCATGGCGCAAGACCAGCCCTTCAAGAGCGAAACCATTCCGATCAGCGCGGTGGGCGCCAACGTCACCAAGGTGCAGCAGATGCTGGACCGGGTGGGTTTTCCGTAAATTCACGCACTGCCCCCTGCCAAGGGGGTTGCCTGCACCTGCCCGGCACTGTCCGGGCATTTTTTTGCCTGTCAGTGCCCCAGTCCATGGGTGATAATTGACGTGAACGTCAACGTCACTTACTGGAGACACAACATGGAAATCAAAGGGAAGGTATTCATCGTGACCGGCGGCGCGTCGGGCCTGGGCGAAGGCACGGCACGCATGCTGGCAGCGCAAGGCGGCAAGGTCGTCATTGCCGACATGCAGGCGGAAAAAGGTGAAACCGTGGCCCGAGAAATTGGCGGCGCCTTCGTGAAATGCGACGTCAGCAGCGAAGCCGATGGCCAGGCCGTGGTGGCCAAAGCCGTCTCGCTGGGCAAGCTGATGGGTTTGGTGAACTGCGCAGGCATCGCGCCCGCGGAAAAGACCGTCGGCAAGAACGGCGCCCATGCCCTGGCTGTTTTCAGCAAGACCATCACGGTCAACCTGATTGGCAGCTTCAACATGATCCGCCTGGCGGCAGAAGCCATGTGCAGGAATGAACCCGAAGCCACCGGCGAGCGCGGCGTGATGATTTCCACCGCCAGCGTGGCGGCCTATGACGGCCAGATCGGCCAGGCAGCATATTCGGCGTCCAAGGGCGGCGTGGTGGGCATGACCCTTCCCATCGCCCGCGACCTGGCCCGCAACGGCATCCGCAACATGACCATTGCCCCCGGCATCTTTGGCACCCCCATGCTGTTTGGCATGCCACAGGATGTGCAGGACGCGCTCGCGGCCGGCGTGCCGTTCCCCAGCCGCCTGGGCACACCGCAGGACTATGCCAAGCTGGTGCAGCACATCTTTGAAAACGACATGCTCAATGGCGAGGTGATTCGCCTGGACGGGGCCATCCGCCTGGCGCCTCGCTGAAGAAAAAACCCCGCAAGCAAAACTCGCGGGTTTTCTTGCAAGAAAGCACAAAAAAACCGCTGCGGCCTTGCGACTGCAGCGGTTTATTATCTGGCGGAGTGGACGGGACACTCCCGGACTCCATCAAAACCTGTTGATTTTACTAAGAAAATTCTTTGGCGACGTTACAAGTGTCCCGGATTTTCCGGTGTCCCTTGTTGTGACACCGTGCATTGTAGCCGGATCAATGGTGCCTGCGTACTACCATCCCCCTCTGGATCGCCTTGGCTGTCGCCGGTCCCCGGACCTCACAGCTTGAGAAACGGGCGAGCCGTTCAGCCTCACGGCAACCGCTGACAAGGGGAAAGATTGGCCTGCTTTGTTTTTGGGACTGGCACAGTCACAGAAACAAAGTAGGTGCTCCCGGCAGGGAAATATCGCAGACGGATCACGACGTGAAATCAAAGCCGCTTCGTCGGCTTCCTGGTTTATAGGCCCCTGCCAGGACCTCCGGTAGGGACCGCGCTTATGGAACGAAGTGTAATAAGCATAGTCGGTCACTATGAGAAGAAGGAATATTGACTCTGCAATAAAAAACGCTACGATAAATACATAATAACAAGAAGAAAATAATGTCCTATCAGTTTATCCATTTCGATTCATATGCTCGCGAGGGATCAAAGCAAAGTAAAACCGTCACCAAGAAAAATGGCGACAAAATAACTACTACAAAGCAGGTTAAAAGTATTCGCCAAATTCTGGAAGAGCAGGCGAGAATCGAGGCGGCTTGTCCGCATATTGATCAGCCTCGTCGCCCCGGATTGCTTTACGGTGTTCCACCGATGGAGGTTCTCTCTCTGGTGGAAGAGTGGGCAGAAAATGCAAAAGATGCCCAAGGCAGGAAATTGAGAAAAGACGGTTTATGTGCACTGGTTGGAGTGGCTTCTCTTCCTCGTGAAATGGAAGACGATTTCCCACGGTTTGCAGAGAATACCCTTGCCTGGCTAAAACAAAAATACGGGGATCGCCTTAAATCAGTCGTCGTTCATGATGATGAAGCCCACCCTCATTTGCATTTTACAGTTGTTCCTCGCATTGGTGAGCGATTTGACGATATTCACGACGGCTACAAGGCAAGCAAGCAGGCGAAACAAGAAGGCAAAAAGAAGGGGGAGCAAAATATTGCCTATATTGAGGCAATGAGAGCCGTACAGGACGATTTCAGCAACAGGGTTGCCATGTCCCACGGCTTGACCCGAATTGGTCCAGGTCGTCGCCGTTTAACTCGTGATCAATGGAAAGCAGAAAAGGCACAGGCTCAATTTTTTGCCAATGCCAAGGCTGTTGCCAAGGTCGCCAGCAAACAGGGCTATAAAGACGGCATTCACAAGGCAGAAGAAAAAGCCAAAGCAATTATTCAGGAAGCACAGGAGCAAGCTAAGGGGCTGGGCTCCAAGATTGGGGGCTGGCTCGCTGGTTTGGCTGGTGCTTGGCACAAACCGACAGTCGAAGCGTTGGCAGAGGTAGAAAAGGCGAAGCAGGAAGCAGACAAGGAAAAAAAGAAGGCTGAAACCTATGCCCAAAAAGCCAAGCAATGGGCAGATCAGCGAGTGGCTACCATTGGCAACCAGATCACCCTACAAAAAGAAAAAGCCAAGGAGTTGGAGAGGGACTTGGAGAAAGAGCAGGAGAAATCCAAGGAACTGGGTGAGGTCGTTGCTTGGTATGAGAAAAAATTCGGCAAGGCTCCTGATAATTTCCAGAAATTCAAAAAATAAGGAAAATTTCCGCCGTTTCCTTTTTTATTTACTATCGTAAATACTGCCCTACGGGTCTACTTTGCAGGAGTACTATTTTTCATTTTTGCTTTATGTACTCTTTATTTTTATGTACAAAGACTTTGCCTTCACCGTGCTATCACACGGTTCCGGCAAAGTCTTACCCTACCCGAATTCTTTAAATAATTCTGGGCTGGACTTTACCTGGTTGTAAACCGTGTGATAGCTACCACATAGCACCGGACGGAAAATAAGTAACCATTTCCGTTTAGCAAGTTCGTTCCGTTACTGGAACAGTTGGGGGGTCTTGCCTTGTCTTCCCTGTGGCTTTCCAACTTCACCATTCTAGCCTACTTGATAATTTGACTACCTGCCACTCAATGCCTTTTCCAGTTGCCAGACTGATATTAAATCAACCCGGTTATTTTTACCTGTGCCTGTTTTGCGACCATTTGCCTGACAACTTCCGAACCGAGAGAATCAACCGACGAATAAAAAATTGCCTTACCACACAGCAAGACAATCTTATTTAATTCGGTGTATTGACAATTTTTAAAAATCAAATATGATTAATTTGCTTATGGTGGTTTACTTATATTGAAAATTTCTAGATTGTCAATAGGTGATCAATTAGAAAACGGGTGGTGCCGATCTAATAAGAGAAATAAAAAAGCCAGTCAAATGACTGGCTTTCTCTTCAATTTCTCTTAATCAATCCGTTAAAGACTCCACGTCAATTTGCCGTCCACTTGTTGCAAACACTTCCTTGCCTGCCTTGTTAAGCAGACGAATGTTTAGCAATCTAACCGGAACAGCATATCGAATATCGGTTATATCTAACGGACGATCAAAGGTTGGCTTTGTTTTATCTTCGTTCTTGATCAAGAATGGATTGTCTCTGGCAAGCGGGTAACGAGGATCGAAAATGACTTCCATAACGATCTTTCCCTTTTCAAGAATTTCTTTAGCATCACCACGATTAAACTGCGTCGAGAATCGTTGCCTTAAGTCTTTCCCGTAGTCTTTTGTGGCCTGACTTAGTACCGCAATACCGTACCTCGTTATAGCCATTTCAACGACCTCAATAGAAGCCCCCAATCTATTACTGGCCTTATAGGTTTTTAGCTTGTGATCCGTCGATTCAATCTGAACAAATGAGTTATGAAGCCATTTCAAACCATCTTTTCCACCAGAGTTAATCCAAACCAAATCACGGCTTATAGAGGGAAGAGAAATTCTAACTTCCTCTGAATCTGGGTCAAAATAAACCAACTTCTCCTTTTTATTTTGAGGATTATCTATGTCAAGGGTAATCTTGTAGCCTCTCCCCTTTTTGAATTGGTCTAAATATGCTTGTTTTCTTTGCTCATATTCGGATTTTGATTCAAAGTCACCCTTGGTTAGCTTCTCCCCTTGCATAGCTTTGATGTCAGCCAAAAGTGAATTTTTGTCTCCAAAAACTACCGGGATTGTTTGCTCCTTCTGCTTTTCCGGCTGTGTAGGAACAGGAGAAGGCTGAACAACAGAGGAAGGCTTGCTCTTTTCAGACGGTGCTTGATTTACCTCTAACACGTCCTTTTTACCGTTGCTGGCAAGTTCTGTCGAAGTAACACTGAGGGGAATTATGCGAACTTTAGAACGAGCATCACATCTGCCAATCTGTCGATCACGAAGAAGCTTTTCAATTTGTTGTTCTGTATTCGGTTTTAAAAGTGGGTGGTTATATGCACTGCATAGCTCGGCATCGCTTTTTGATGACAAAAGACCAAGTCTGTCGTTGTCGCTCATTTCTTCGATGTTTTTGGACTGTATTGCTCCGCACGATGCAAGTAATACAGAAATTAAACAAACCCCCAGCCTTTTTATTGACCCCATAATGTCACCATTATTCAAACCAGTAGCCATGAATGCCCCCTTTATCAACTTTACTTTTCAGCACCTTGGTATTTTTGTTTGTCGTCGGTCTGTTCTTTGTATCCGAATTCGACAAAATGGCATTTAAAGAAGACTCGGCATAAGGCATGCCATCATCTTTGACGATTTTTGACCTTGCGACCCAAGTCTTCAAATCTTGAACTGTAAATGGCTGAATCAACTCGCCGGACTGAGTTGCATCGTAAATTTGCTTTATCAGTGGCATTCTTTGCCCTCGATTAATTTTTGCTGTTTTGTGGGCTTCCTGCCTTGCCTTCCTTGCACAAAGGTTTGACAGAATTTTGCTGAACTGTCCCTGGCTGTATTTCAATGCCTTGAAGTCCAGCCCCGGATAGTCCAACTTGCTAGCAACATTATCCAGCAAATATTGCAAATTGTGGGGCTTGGAGTATGCCGTTGAGTTGACGGTATCGTGCTCGTGTCCAACGAACTGGCAACGGCTTTCTTCTGGCACGCCGTTCTGTTTCAATCGGTCATTGGAGGTCGACCGGAAAGAGTGGAAAACCTTTTGTTTGTCCTGAATGCCGATCTTATCCAGATACTTGCCCCACCGCTCTGACGGAGTGGCACCGTAGGAGCCGAAAGTGTCGGGGGTGAGGTAGGGGAAAAGTTTCGTGCCGTGCGCCTTGGTGTCGTTCACATAGTACAGAAAACCACAATCAAGGAGGGTCGAGTGAATCGGGATCAGGCGAGTTGCTGCCAAAGTCTTGAGGGACTTGTCTCCGTCGCCATTGATTGAGATCGCCCAAATACCGTCATGCTGTTGAATGTCGGTAATGTCCAGTTGTGCCAGTTCCGAAATTCGCCCACCAGTGAACAGCCCCAACATGGGAAGCCAGAAGTCGGCAGGTCGTTGGGCTTCGCTTAAAAGCTGGGGCTGAAAAATCGCCTTGAGTTCTTCGTCAGTGAACGGCTTGTACCCTTTGGTGACTGCTGCCTTTTTCGCATCGGCTTTTGAAAATACCTTGTGCCCACGGCTGACCAATGGCTGACCTTCGGGCAGGATGCCAATCGTTTGAGCGAGTTCAAAAAGCCCATTGAGTGCAGGCAGGTATTTTCGGGAGATGGTTCTCTCGCCAATGCCATCGCTCAAAAGGTCGTCAATGAAGTCTGCAACATCGGTACGGGTAATGCTGTGGACGGGAATGTGCTTTTTCTTCTTTCGGGTTTCCAGCCACTCCACAAACTTCCGGTGATAGTTGCCATACTCGTACAGGGCTTTGGCTGATAGTTTGTTCTTCTTGCGGGTGGCAAACCTTGGCACCATTTCCTGAATGGTGGCTCCCCCTTCTTCCTTCGGGCTTGCTGGTGGTGCTGGCTGTGGCTCCGGTGCTACCCGTTGAGGATTGGGGCCGGCAATCAGTTTTGCCAGTGCTTCCGGGGACAGGTTGAGGGTCTGGAGAATGTGAACGGCTCGGCTGGCATCGTCGTCGCTGTTGATGTTGCGAAGAACAAAGCCCCCCGGCATTTCAATGTCCAGCTTGCGGGTGTCTGGCTCGGCGGGTGGGGTGAACAGGTTGTTCACTTCGGACAACGGAAGCCCGGCAAGTTCGGCCAGTTGCTCACGGTCTACACGGTGCAAGAGGTTCAGCAGGAAATCACCATCGGGGGCTTGCCCTGCAATGCTCTCCGCCGTGTTGAGGTAGTCCGTTGCCATTGCCCGTTGTTGTTCCTGGTTGCGAACTGCCATTATCCCAGATAGGCACAGGGCTTTGAAGCGGGCTTCCTGTGGGTTCTTGGTTCGCAAGGAGATCCGTTTCTCCTTGGTGGTTGCTCCAAGTCGGAAGGTCAAACGGAAGTAGAAGACACCGTGGCGAGACTTGGCGAGGTGTGAAGGTAGCTTCAAGGTAGGTGATCCCCAAAAAATGGGACACCGTCTTGGGACACCTGTGGCGAGACACAAAAGAAAAAACCCGTTGAAAATCAACGGGTTTTTAAATATTGGCGGAGTGGACGGGACTCGAACCCGCGACCCCCGGCGTGACAGGCCGGTATTCTAACCAACTGAACTACCACTCCTGGCAGGCAGCTTTTCGCTTGCATTCTTCATGCAAGCCAAGCGCTACGACTTGGCGACCCCACGGGGATTCGAACCCCGGTACTCACCGTGAAAGGGTGATGTCCTAGGCCTCTAGACGATGGGGTCAAAACCTTGGAACTAACCGATAACAACAACCGACAAATTTTGGTGGAGGTAAACGGGATCGAACCGATGACCTCTTGCATGCCATGCAAGCGCTCTCCCAGCTGAGCTATACCCCCACTTCGATGGCACCGATCACATTGCAACCGTTGTCATCATCTGAGCCTTGAATTATAGACAGATTTTTAGCGGTTTCGCAAACGCGCTACAACTTTTTCGCGTCCGACCAGTTCCAGCACGGCATCGACCGAAGGAGTGTGGGCCGTGCCCACGACCAGAACCCGCACCGGCATGGCCAGCTGGGGCATCTTGAGTCCGTGTGCCGCCAGCACCTGCTTGAACGCCGCGCTGATGGATGCCTTGTCCCATGCGCAAGCGGACAACGCATCGGCCAGCGCATCCAGGGCAGGGGCAATGGCATCGGTCACATGCTGGGTGCGCTCTGCCTCCACGGGCAGCACGGCACCATAGAACACAAAGGCCCAGTCTGCAAGGGCCACCGTGGTATCGCAGCGGTCCTTGAACAGCGCGCAGATGCGGGGCAGTCGCCCATCGGCCAGATCGGCGGCGGCAATACCGCGCTTTTCCAGCTGGGGGGCCACCAGGGCCGCCAGTGCGTCATCGGCCATGGCTTTCAGGTGCTGTGCATTCACCCAGCGCAGCTTGGCTTCGTCGAACTGCGCGGCGCTGCGCCCCAGATGGTCGAGGTTGAACCACTGCAGGAACTGCTCGCGGTTGAAGATTTCGTCATCACCATGGCTCCAGCCCAGGCGTGCCAGGTAATTGACCATGGCATCGGGCAGGTAACCCTCGTCGCGGTATTGCGTGACGGACTTGGCGCCATTGCGCTTGCTCATCTTCTCGCCCTGCTCATTGAGCACGGTGGGCAGGTGGGCATAGACCGGCGGCTCCTTGCCCAGGGCGCGGAAGATGTTGATCTGGCGCGGCGTGTTGTTCACATGGTCGTCACCCCGGATCACATGGGTGATGGCCATGTCGATGTCGTCCACCACCACACAGAAGTTGTAGGTGGGCGTACCGTCCGGGCGGGCAATCACCAGATCGTCCAGTTCGTCGTTGCGGATCTCGATGCGGCCCTTGACCTTGTCTTCCCATGCCACCACGCCGCCTTGCGGGTTCTTGAAGCGCAAAACGGGCTGCACGCCTTCCGGCACGGGCGGCAGGTTTTTGCCGGCCTCCGGACGCCAGGTGCCGTCATAGCGGGGTTTTTCCTTGGCGGCCATCTGCTTTTCGCGCAAGGCATCGAGCTCGGCCACGCTCATGTAGCAAGGGTACACATGGCCGGTGGCCTGCAGCTGGGCCAGCACTTCCTTGTAGCGGTCCATGCGTTGCATCTGGTAGAACGGACCTTCATCGTGGTCCAGCCCCAGCCAGGCCATGCCTTCAATGATCACATCCACCGCAGCCTGGCTGGAACGCTCCAGGTCCGTGTCTTCAATGCGCAGGATGAAATCCCCGCCCGTGGCGCGGGCAAATGCCCAGGGGTACAGCGCCGAGCGGATGTTGCCCAGGTGAATGAAGCCGGTAGGCGATGGTGCGAAACGGGTGCGCACATGCACGGGAGAATTCTGTTCAGTCATTGCATTCAGGCCGGCCGCCTCGGGCCGGCATCGTTGTCTTGGTCGGCAAGCGGGGCAGAAGCCGGCCGCCCACGGGCCTGCCCCTGCGGCATCACGCTCAGGCGAGCTGGGCGTTGGGCAGTGCCAGGCGGGAAGTGTCTTCTTCACCCTCCTCCACGCCCACGCGGCCTTCGTTGAGGCGCGCGATATCGTCGGCGGTGATGTCACCGGTGACATACACGCCGTCGAAACAGGAGGCATCAAACTCGGCGATGGCGGGGTTCAGGGCGCCAACGGCCCGTTTCATGCCTTCCACATCCTGGTAGATCAGCGCATCGCAGCCAATGGCCTGGCGCACCTCTTCCACCGTGCGGTCATGGGCTACCAGCTCGCTGCTGGTGGGCATGTCAATGCCGTACACATTGGGGTAACGCACCGGCGGCGCAGCGCTGGCCAGATACACCTTGCGGGCACCGGCGTCGCGTGCCATCTGCACGATTTCCCGCGAGGTCGTGCCGCGCACGATGGAGTCGTCCACCAGCAGCACGTTGCGGCCCTTGAACTCGCTGCCGATCACATTGAGCTTCTGACGCACGGACTTCTTGCGCACGCCCTGCCCCGGCATGATGAAGGTGCGACCCACGTAGCGGTTCTTGACGAAACCCTCGCGGTACGGAATGCCCAGCAGATGCGCCAGCTGGGTTGCGCTGGGGCGGCTCGACTCGGGGATGGGGATGATCACATCGATCTCGTTCGGCGGCACGGTGGAGATCACCCGCTTGGCGAGCGTCTCGCCAAGATTGAGCCGCGCCTGGTAGACCGAAATGCCATCGAGCACCGAATCGGGCCGTGCCAGATAGACAAATTCGAAGATGCAGGGGTTCAGCCGCGGATTCTCGGCGCACTGGCGCGCATGCACCTGGCCGTCGAGCGTGATGAAGATGGCTTCGCCCGGGTCGATATTGCGCTCGAAGACATGCGAGGTACCCTCCAGCGCCACCGACTCGCTGCCCACCATCACGGTGCCATCCTGGCTGCGCCCCATGGCCAGGGGGCGGATGCCATGGGGATCGCGGAAAGCCAGCAAGCCATGGCCTGCGATCAGGGCAATGACGGCATACGAGCCCTTGATGCGCTTGTGCACCGCACGCACCGCCGTGAAGACATCCTCGGGCTGCAGCGGCACACCGCGGGTGGCGCGCTCAAGCTCGTGGGCAAACACGTTGAGCAGCACTTCCGAGTCACTGTCGGTATTGGTATGCCGGTGATCGGTCTGGAAGAGCTCGGCGCGCAGGGACAGCGCATTGGTCAGGTTGCCGTTGTGCACCAGCACGATGCCAAACGGCGCGTTCACATAAAACGGCTGCGCCTCTTCTTCACTGAAGGCATTGCCCGCCGTGGGGTAGCGCACCTGGCCCAGCCCCACATTGCCCGGCAAGGCCCGCATGTTGCGCGTGCGAAACACATCGCGCACCATGCCCTTGGCCTTGTGCATGAAGAATTTGCGGCCCTGCTGGGTCACGATGCCCGCAGCATCCTGGCCCCGGTGCTGCAGCAGCAGCAAGGCGTCATAGATCAGCTGGTTGACGGGCGCTGTGCTGACGACGCCGACGATTCCACACATAGTTTGATTCCATCCATTTGCGGGAAAAGCCCCGCGCCAATTTCCTCGGCAGCAGCTTGTGGCCGCTACCCTGTCAGGAAGGCAGATGCCTTCCGAATTCTTCGGGCAATGCGGGTTTCAGGCTCTTGAGCAAGCCACCCAGCACCGGTGCACTGTGCGACTCCTGCCACCACGCCGCCTCCTGCAGGGGCGTCAAGCCCACCACCACCGTCACCACGAGCAGCAAGACGAGACCCCGCACCACGCCAAACATGGCCCCCAGCGTTCTGTCCGCGGGACGCAACCCCATGGCTTCCACCAGTTTCTTGGCCAGCCAGGCCAGAAAGCCGCAGGCAAACACCGCACCGACAAAAACCACGATGAAGCCCGCCGCATAGCGCAGTGCTCCATCGGAATCGCCCAGAGGCAGCACCGACGCCATGTCGGACGCAAACCACTGGGCCACAAAAAATGACGCCACCCAGCCCGCCACGGACAACACCTCGAAGACCAGACCCCGCCAGGCGCCGATCACCATCGAGGCCAGCAAAATTGCCGCAAAAATCCAGTCTAGCGATGCCATGGTGTGCAATGGCGCAGCCAACCGCGGCTACAGCGTCAGAACCGAGGCGGACAGCCCCAGCTCCTTGATGCGGCCGGCTGCCTTGTCGGCCTCGGCCCGGCTGGCCAGCGGGCCCACGCGCACGCGCACACGCTTGCCATCCTTGGTATCCACCACCTGGGTATAGGTTTTGAGCCCGGCCCGCTCCAGCTTGGAGCGCGCCTCGCGGGCCTTGTCGGCATCGGCAAAAGCGCCCACCTGAACGATGAACCGGCCGTCCTCGGCCTGTGCGCTGGCAGCGGGCTGTGTGGTGCGCCCTTCCAGCAAGGCCCGTGCCCGCACCGACTCATCGGCCGCTGCCGGCTTGTGCTCGGGGGCCGATGGCTTGGAATCGGGCTTGGGTTTGGGCTCCGGCTTCGGTTCGGGCACGGCCGCAGGCTTGGGCTTGGCCTCGGGTTTGGCAACTGCCTTTGCCGTCGCAGGCTCTTCCGATGCCGGTTTGGCAGCGCGGCTGCTGGCCACCAGTTCCTCGCCATCGCCCAGGCCTGCGCCAGCAGCGCTGCGCTCCGGTTGCGATGGCGCGGCAGCGGATCGCGCTGCAGGCGCATCGGATTTGGCGGCGGGCACCACCAGCGGCGCCACCTTGTTGCGGTCGGGGATTTCGATCGGAATGTCCACCGCAATGGGGCGCGGCTGCGTATCAAACAGCAGGGGAAACCCCAGGACGCCGAGCAAAACCAGCACCGCAGCGCCAATCAGACGATGCCGTGCGCGCCGGCGCATGACTTCGATGCTTTCGCCCTGGGCCGAACGGGAGCGCTTGGCCTGCTTGTCAGCCTGCTCACTCTGACCGGGCCAACGAAACTTGAAAAATGCCATGGAGTAGGGACTCGTGCGGAGCTTAAGCGTCCAGATGTTTGGCGTGCAGGCGGGGGATACCATCGATCAGCACACCACCCACCGTATAAAACGAGCCAAAGACCACGATTCTATCAGCGGGGTCTGCCGCGGCCACGGCCGCCTGCAGGGCCTGCTGGGGATCGGCGTGGACGCTGGTGCCCACCTGCCGCCGCCCGCCGGACACCATCTGCAGCGCATTCCATTTCTGCTGCAGGACAGCACCCGTTTCCGCGCGTGGCGTGGGCAGATCGGTGAAATACCAGTGGTCCACCAGGGGCCCCAACTTGGCCAGCATGGGGGCGAGGTCCTTGTCGGCCATGGCGCCAAAGACGGCGTGCGTGGCCGGGAAATAGCCCATGGCATCCAGGTTGGCCGTGAGCGCCGCCACCGAATGCGGGTTGTGGGCCACATCCAGCACCAGGGTGGGCTGCCCCGGCACGATCTGGAAACGGCCGGGCAGCTCGACCAGCGCCAGCCCGTTGCGCACGGCCTGCGCCGTCACGGGCAGGCGTGTGCGCAGCGCTTCGAATGCCGCCAGCACACCCGAGGCGTTGACCAGCTGGTTGGCCCCGCGCAGCGCCGGATAGGCCAGCCCCGCATAACGGCGCCCGCGCCCGGCCCAGCTCCATTGCTGCTTGTCGCCCGAAAAATTGAAATCATGGCCAAAGCGCCAGAGGTCGGCGCCGATTTCGCGCGCATGGTCGATCACGCTCTGCGGCGCCATGGGGTCGCTCACCACCACCGGACGCCCCGTGCGCATGATGCCGGCTTTTTCCCGGCCGATGCTCTCGCGGTCGGGCCCCAGGTATTCGGTGTGGTCGATGTCGATGCTGGTGATGATGGCGCAGTCGGCATCGATCACGTTGGTGGCGTCCAGCCGGCCGCCCAGCCCCACCTCCAGAATGGCGACATCCAGCAGCGAGTGGCTCAGCAGCCGCAGGATGGCCAGGGTGGTGAACTCGAAATAGGTCAGCGAAACATCGTTGCCATTTTGGGTTCTGGCGCTTTCCACGGCTTCGAAGTGCGCTATCAGATCAGAGGCATTCACGGCCTCGCCATGCACCCGGCAGCGTTCTTCGAAATGCACCAGGTGCGGCGAGGTGTACACCCCGGCACGAAAACCGGCCTGCTGGGCCACGGCCTCCAGCATGGCGCAGGTGGAGCCCTTGCCATTGGTGCCGGCCACGGTGATCACCGGGCAGTCAAAGCGCAGGTCCATGCGGGTGGCCACTTCGCGGACCCGCTCCAGGCCCATGTCGATGTTCTGAGGGTGCAGGCGCTCGCAATGGCTGAGCCAGCCTTCCAGGGTGTGGATTTTGGTGTGCATACACCGCGAATTGTCGCCGAGGCCGCGCTATCACAGACCGCGGGGAGTTATGCAGGTCATCCCTTGGCATGATGGCGGCCATGAAGACACCTCACATCACTCTGTACGGCATCCCCAACTGCGATACGGTCAAGAAGGCGCGCGCCTGGCTCACCGGGCAGGGGCTGGAATACAGCTTCCACGATTTCAAGAAACAAGGCGTTCCGGCGGCAGGCCTGCCCGACTGGCTGGCTGCCGTGGGCTGGCAAAAGCTGGTGAACCGGCAGGGCACCACCTGGCGCAAGCTGGACCCTGGCGCCCAGGCAGCCGTGCACGACGATGCCAGCGCCAGCCAGCTGATGCTGGCGCAACCCAGCGTCATCAAGCGCCCGGTGGTGGAGTGGCGCCAGGGCGGGCACACCACCGTCACGGTCGGCTTTGATGCAGGGCGGTGGCAGGAACTGCAGGCAGAACTGTCCAGGGACTGAATCGACGAACCGCCGCACAGATCTTTACGCAGATTTACGCGGCCCGGCCGCCGGATGGACGCGGTTGGCCGCAACTTTTTCCCGGTCTGGTGCGTTATGTACCGAACTGTCAGGAGCTTCGTCATGCAAAAGATTGCCGTATTTTCCATCCTGGTCGCCGTGGCCACCGCTGCGGCGGCGCAGGAACAAGGCCGTGTGCTGTCGGCCACCCCCGTGGTGCAACAGGTGGGTGTTCCGCAGCAGGTGTGCGGCAACGAAACCGTGTACAGCGGCTCGCGCAACTCGGGTGCGGGCGCCTTGCTGGGCGCGATTGCCGGTGGCGCGGCCGGCAATGCCGTGGGCCGTGGCGGCGGGCGCGCGGCAGCCACCGCCCTGGGAATCTTCGGCGGCGCCGTGCTGGGCAACCAGGTCGAAGGCAGCGGCCAGCCCCAGTACCAGAACGTGCAGCGCTGCACCACCGAAACGTATTACGAGAACCGCACCGTGGGCTATGACGTGGTGTATGAATATGCCGGGCGCCAGTACAGCACCCGCACCCAGACCGATCCGGGGGGCTGGATCCCCATCCGGGTCCAGCCGCTGACGGGCAACCAGGGGCAGTTCTACTCCACCCAGCCCGATCCGTACGGGCCGCAGGGCTTGTATGCGCAGCCGGGCATGGTCACATCCACCTACCAGGTCCAACCCAGCTACCCGGCCCCGCCCACCTATGGGAGCCCACCCGTGACGGTGATCGAGTACGGCTATGGCCGCCCCTACTACCCGTCCCACCGCAACCCCTACTGGCGCTGAACCGCATCGAGCGCCCTGCGGCAACAGAGCCCCTGCACGGGGCTCTTTTTTTTGCCTGGCCAGCCCTGCGCAAGGCTGGCGTCTCGACCATGCCCGCCCCTGTCCTAAAATCCTGGGTTTCCTTCTTTCTACCCGCGCATCCATGACCACCGAAAAAATCGACGGCGTGTCCGTCACGACCCAAGCCAGTGTGTATTTCGACGGCAAGTGCGTGAGCCATGGCATCACGTTCCCCGACGGCACGAAGAAGTCGGTGGGCGTGATCCTGCCCGCCACGCTGACCTTCAACACCGGCGCACCCGAGATCATGGAAGGCGTGGGCGGCTCCTGCGAATACAGGCTCGACGGTACGGACACCTGGGTGAAGTCGGGCGCGGGCGAGCGATTCAGCGTGCCCGGCAACTCGAAGTTCGACATCCGCGTGACGGAGGCCTACCACTACATCTGCCACTTCGGCTGATATTGACCGAGCGCTTTTTTGGGCCTATAGCGCTTATGAAATAAGCGCTATCAGCTATCATTTTTGAGAGATATTCCATGGCAACCATCCTCCAGAACCTGCCCCTTGGCCAGAAGGTCGGCATCGCCTTCTCCGGCGGCCTCGACACCAGCGCGGCCCTGCGCTGGATGAAGAACAAGGGCGCCCTGCCCTACGCCTACACGGCCAACCTGGGCCAGCCCGACGAGCCCGACTACGACGCCATTCCGCGCAAGGCCATGGAATACGGCGCCGAGGCCGCACGCCTGATCGACTGCCGCACGCAGCTGGCCCACGAAGGCATCGCTGCGCTGCAGGCCGGTGCCTTCCACATCAGCACCGCGGGCGTGACCTACTTCAACACCACCCCGCTGGGCCGCGCTGTGACCGGCACCATGCTGGTGTCTGCCATGAAGGAGGACGACGTCCACATCTGGGGCGACGGCTCCACATTCAAGGGCAACGACATCGAGCGCTTTTACCGCTACGGCCTGCTCACCAACCCCTCGCTGCGCATCTACAAGCCCTGGCTTGACCAGCAGTTCATCGACGAACTGGGCGGTCGCGCCGAAATGTCGGCCTTCATGACCAAGGAAGGCTTTGGCTACAAGATGAGCGCCGAAAAGGCCTACAGCACCGACAGCAACATGCTGGGCGCCACGCACGAGGCCAAGGACCTCGAATTCCTGAACAGCGGCATCAAGATCGTGAACCCCATCATGGGCGTGGCATTCTGGAAGGACGATGTAGTGGTCAAGGCCGAGGAAGTATCGGTCACCTTCAACGAAGGCCAGCCCGTGGCCCTGAACGGCAAGGAATACACCGACCCGGTCGAACTGATCCTGGAGGCCAACCGCATCGGCGGCCGCCACGGCCTCGGGATGAGCGACCAGATCGAAAACCGCATCATCGAGGCCAAGAGCCGCGGCATCTACGAAGCCCCCGGCCTGGCGCTGCTGCACATCGCCTACGAGCGCCTGGTGACCGGCATACACAACGAAGACACCATCGAGCAGTACCGCATGAACGGCCTGAAACTCGGCCGCCTGCTCTACCAGGGCCGCTGGTTCGACCCCCAGGCCATCATGCTGCGCGAGACCGCCCAGCGCTGGGTGGCGCGCGCCATCACCGGCACCGTCACGCTGGAGCTGCGCCGCGGCAACGACTATTCGCTGCTCAACACCGAAAGCCCCAACCTGACCTATGCGCCCGAGCGTCTGTCGATGGAAAAGGTGGAAGACGCGCCGTTCTCGCCGCTCGACCGCATCGGCCAGCTGACCATGCGCAACCTCGACATCGTGGACACGCGCGCCAAGCTCATGACCTACGCCCAGTCGGGCCTGCTGACGCTGGGCCAGGGTTCGCCACTGCCGCAGCTGAGCGATGAAAGCCCTAAAAAATAAAAATTACCTCTGACGCTTGCCGTATCAAAGCGGACAGCTATCAGAAACAGAGTAACCGCCCCGCCATCCGGCCGGGCGGTTTTTTCATGGGCGCGCACAGCACACCGCTGCACCCCCACCAAGGAACCTCCCGTCCCGCCAGGCACTCCAATCCATTGCCGCCGAACTGATTTGCGGCGGCAGGAGGAACAGCCATGAAGCAAGTGAAACACTGGCAAGACCCTGCCAATGCGTTGATAGGTGCCTGGTTTGCGCTTTCGCCTTGGGTGCTGCGCTATCAGGATCAGTTGACGCCTACTGCCAACGGCGTGGTCGTCGGCCTGCTGCTGATCGCCGCCGCACTGGGCGCAACTCTTGTGCCGCGGGCTTGGGAGGAGTGGACCGAGGGCGTGCTGGGACTGTGGATGATCGCTTCGCCCTGGGTGCTGGGCTTTGGAACGCTCATGGACGCGACACGCAATGCCACCGTTTCCGGCATCGTTGTGCTCGGATTGGCCCTGTGGGTACTGGCGACCGACAAGGACTACATCGCCTGGTGGCATAACCGCACGGCGCATTGAAATGCGCGCCATGAAAAACCGCTCTCGGGCGGTTTTTCATGGCATGTTGGCTGCAAGTCCTTTTACCGATTGCTTTATCAGCTATTAATTCAGAGCCAATCTACTCACCACACCACGGGCTCGGGCTCCAGCCGGATGCCAAAACGTTCGTACACGCTGGTCTGGATGGCGCGGGCCAGCGTCATCACCTCGCCGCCGGTCACGCTGTCGGAGCCCTGGCCACGGTTGACCAGCACCAGCGCCTGCTTTTCGTACACACCGGCCTTGCCCACGCTCTTGCCCTTCCAGCCGCAGGCGTCGATCAGCCAGCCAGCCGCCAGCTTGATGCTGCCGTCGGGCATGGGGTAGTGCACGATCTTGGGATCGCGCGCAATGATGTCGGCGCACTGCTCAGGCGTCACCGTGGGGTTCTTGAAGAAGCTGCCGGCATTGCCGATGACAGCCGGGTCGGGCAGCTTGGCGCGGCGGATGTCGCACACCCATTCAAATATCTGCTGCGCCGTGGGCTGATCGACACCCGCCTCGGCGCGCCGGCGCTCCAGGTCCAGATAGCCCAGCACCGGCTTCCAGGGCCTGGGCAGGCGAAAGCGCACATGGGTGATGACAGCGCGGCCGGCCAGGCCCATGCCGCGCGGCAGGCCACCTTCGGCCGGCGACGGCGAAGGCGCATGCTTGAACACCGAATCCCGGTAGCCGAAGGCGCACTGGGCGGCATCGAGCGTGAAACACTGGCCGGTGGCCAGGTCGACCGCATCCAGCGACTCAAAACGGTCTTGCAGCTCCACGCCATAGGCCCCGATGTTCTGCACCGGCGCTGCGCCCACCGTGCCGGGGATCAGCGCCAGGTTTTCGAGCCCCGCAAACCCTTGCGCCAGCGTCCAGGCCACCGTGTCGTGCCAGACCTCGCCCGCGCCGGCCTCGACGATCCAGGCCCGGTCGGTTGCTTCCACCAGGCGCAGGCCCTTGATCTCCATCTTGAGCACCACGGGCCTGACGTCCCCGGTCAGCACGATGTTGCTGCCGCCGCCCAGAACCAGTTTGGGCAAGGGGGCCAGTTGCGCATCTGCCAGGACAGCGTGCAAATCTTCCACGGAGCGCACCCGGACCAGGGTGTGGGCACGCGCCACGATGCCAAAGGTGTTGCAGGGCTGCAAAGGGACGTTTTTCTCGACTACCATTGGCCCGATTGTCGCACCGGGGGCCTGCGCGCCCGTCCGGACCACCCCGTTTTGCTAGGAGGCTGCCGGACTTGGAGCGTCGATAGCGAAAATGGGCCCCAGCGAGGACAGTTTTTGCCGGATTTGCAGCCCATAGCCCGGCTATGGGGCAAAAAGACGGTAAAAAATGGACCGCTGCGGCCCATTTGCAGCCGACGATTTCCAAGTCCGACAGCCTCCTAAAGACCGAGAACCGCCATGCCCTCTTTTGACACCATCTGTGAAGCCAACCTCGTTGAAGTGAAGAATGCGGTGGAAAACACCGTGAAAGAAATCACCACCCGCTTTGATTTCAAGGGCACCTCGGCCAGCATTGAAATCAAGGACAAGGAAATCACCCTGGTGGGCGATGCCGAGTTCCAGCTCACCCAGATCGAGGACGTGCTGCGCAACAAGCTCACCAAGCGCAACGTGGATGTGCGCTTTCTCGACATGGGCGATGTGCAGAAGATGGGCGGCGACAAGGTCAAGCAGGTCATCAAGGTGCGCAATGGCATCGAAAGCGAGCTGGCCAAGAAGCTGCAGAAGCTCATGAAGGAGAGCAAGCTCAAGGTGCAGGCCGCCATCCAGGAGGACAAGGTGCGCGTGACCGGCGCCAAGCGCGACGACCTGCAGGCGGCCATGGCGCTGATCCGCAAGGAAATCAACGACGTGCCGCTGTCTTTCGACAATTTCCGCGACTGATAGCCCGGGCCCGACCCTTTGCGCCCACCGCACGCAATGCACCTCTGGCGCCGGCACCGCACCATGAACCGGCACCCTTTCCGCCCTGCCCTGGCGATGCTGGCCGCGTTGCTGCTCGCGCCCCTGTGTGCGCGCGCGCAGACGGCGGCCCTGGGCGGCATTCTGGGCAGCAAGGCCCTGCTCGTCGTCAACAACGGTGCCCCCCGGAGTGTGGGCGCCGGCGAATCCCATCTGGGCGTGAAGGTGGTCGCCGTCGGCAAGGACGAGGCGTTGGTGGAGATCGCGGGCAGCCAGCGCACCCTGCGCCTGGGTGAAGCGCCGGTGAGCGTGGGCAGCAAGAGCAGCAGCCGGCGCGTGGTCCTGACGGCCGACAGCCAGGGGCATTTCGTCAACAGCGGCACCATCAATGGCAGCCCCATGCAATACATGGTGGACACGGGCGCTTCCACCGTGGCCATCGGCCGCCCCGATGCGGAGCGCATGGAACTCAAGTACCTGAGCGGCCAGCCCGTGCGCATGAGCACCGCCAACGGCGTCACCGAGGGCTGGCTCATGACACTCGATTCGGTGCGCATCGGCGATGTCGAGGTGTACGGCGTCGAGGCCATCGTCACGCCCCAGCCCATGCCCTTCGTGTTGCTGGGCAACAGCTTTCTCACCGAGTTCCAGATCACCCGCACCAACGATCAGATGGTGCTGGAAAAGCGCTACTGATCCCTCGCCCATGTCCGCCCGAATTCCCCCTGGCAACCAGCGCCACGATGGCGAGTACGAAGACCTTTTGGGTCTGTGGTCCGACCTGGAGTCGGCACTGTCCGTCGTGCTTTCCACGCCGCTTCGGGTACAGGATTTTCCGGCCAAGGTGCGCCAGCTCGACCATTGGCTGCAGGACCTGGTGACCCACGACATAGACGCCGCGCTGTACCTGATGTTCCAGCTGGCCTCCACCTCCACGGTGGGCTACAGCGCATCGCACGCGGTGGTGTGCGGCACCCTGTGCCACATCATGGCGCAGGAGCTGCAATTGCCCGCCCGGGAGCGCGACAGCCTGGTGCGCGCAGCCCTCACCATGAATATCGCCATGACGGCGCTGCAGGACGTGCTGGCCGAACAACGAGAAAAGCCCAGTGGTGCGCAGCAGGAAGCGATCCGCAACCACCCCCAGGAGAGCCAGGCCTTGCTCGAACGCCTGTTCATCACCGACGACCTCTGGCTGGACGTGGTGGGACAGCACCACGCCAGCATTTCCAACCACGTGCCGCTGGCCGACCAGGAGCCACGGGACCGGCTGACCCGCATCCTGGGCACCATCGACCGCTACGCCGCCATGATCAGCCCGCGCAAATCGCGCGCCGGCCGCAGCGCCACCGACTCCGTGCGCGCCATCGTCGGCCACGAAGTCGACCAGCGCGACGAAGTGGGCTACGCGCTGGTGCGTTCGGTCGGCCTGTGCCCGCCGGGCACCTTTGTGCGCCTGGACAACGGTGATACGGCCATCGTGCTGCGCCGAGGTGAAAAGGCCAACCAGCCCCTCGTGGCCAGCCTGCTGGACCGCACGGGGGCACACCATGCGCGGCCCGGCATCTACCAGACCGCTGCGGTGGGCAAGCCGCGCATCCAGTCGGCCCTGGCCCGCTCTACCGTGACGATGGAGCTCAACCACCGCACGATGGTGCAGTTGGGGCTGTATGCGGCCACTCCGCACAACTCGAGCCTGATGGGGCTGGTGACGGCGTCCGGCGCGCTCTGAGCCTTCCAGGGCGCGCCTGCAGTACCCAGCTGTACGTTACGGCTTGCGTTTCGACTCCGGGGCCGCCTTGGACCGCCCCAGGCGCGACTCCTTGCCTTCGATCAGGCGCCGGATGTTGTCCTTGTGGCGCCAGGCCAGCAGCATGGACATGACGGCAACGGCCACCGCAATGCTGGTCTCGGCATACCAGACCACGCCGCTGACCAGCAGGTAATACACCGGTGCAAACACCGCAGCCACCAGCGAGGCCAGCGACGAATACCGGAAGAAGAACGCCACGATGAGCCAGGTGAGCGCGGTGGCCAGCCCCAGCCAGCCACTGATGCCCAGCAGCACGCCCAACGCGGTGGCCACGCCCTTGCCACCCTCGAAGCGGAAGAACACGGGCCACAGGTGCCCCAGGAAAGCCGCCAGCCCCACCAGCGCCATCGTGCCCTCCTCCAGGCCATAGGGCTTGCCAAACCAGCGCACCAGCACCACGGGCAGCCAGCCTTTCACCGCGTCGAGCAGCAGGGTGACGATGGCGGCGGCCTTGCTGCCCGAACGCAGCACGTTGGTGGCACCGGGATTTTTGCTGCCGTAGGTGCGCGGGTCATTGAGCCCCATGAGGCGCGTCACGATGACGGCAAACGACAGCGAGCCCAGCAGGTAGGCAGCCACAGTGGCAAGGACGGGGTACACGGCGTTCAAATCAGCTCCTTCGGGGGACAACGACACGGCGCGGTGCGCCGGGGCGGCCTATTCTGCCAGCGCGCAATGCACCGGCGTGGCCCCCAGCAGCTGCACGCACACCTGCGGGTCGATCTGCACCAGAAAACCACGCCGCCCGCCGTTGATGGCGATGCGCGGCAGCGCAAGAATGCTTTCCTCGATGAACACCGGCATGGCCTTGCGCGTGCCAAACGGCGAGGTGCCGCCCACCAGGTAGCCGCTGTGGCGGTTAGCCACCTCGGGCTTGCAGGGCTCGACCGACTTGGCGCCGATCTGCCGCGCCAGGTTCTTGGTGGACACCTTGCAATCGCCATGCATGAGCACGATGAGCGGCCTGGCGTCCTGGTCCTGCATCACCAGCGTCTTGACGACGGTGTGCTCATGCAGTCCCAGGCTGGCCGCGCTGTGCGCGGTGCCGCCATGCTCCACATAGTCATAAGGGTGCTCGGTGAATTCCACCTGGTGCGCCTTGAGCATCTGTGTCGCGGGGGTCTCGCTCACATGCACGCCCTTGCTGTCCTTTTTGGCCATGATTACTTCAAAAATAATAGCTGGTGGCGCTCACTCAGAAAGTGTTGAAAGCCTGTTTCATCTCAAATGGCAGGATCACCCACCTGCCAGCGGATCTGGTCGATGGCCGCCAGCAGCTCGGGCGAGAGCGCGGTGTCCCAGGCGGCCAGGTCTTCGTCGAGCTGCGCCAGCGAGGTCACGCCGATGATGGTGCTGGCCACGCGCCAGTTGCCGTAGCAAAAGGCCAGCGCCAGCTGCGTGGGCGTGAGGCCATGTTCGCGCGCGAGCTGGTTGTAGCGGCGCGCGGCGTCCAGCGCCTCGGGGCGGCCCCAGCGCTGCCTGCGCACCGACTCATAGCTGGCAATGCGGGCGCCCCGGGGTGCGCTGGGCCCTTCGATGCCGCTGGCGTCGTATTTGCCCGTCAGCAGGCCAAAGCCCAGCGGCGAATAGGCCAGCAGCGACACGTTCAGGCGGTGGCAGGTTTCGTCGAGGGCGTTGTCGTAGCTGCGGTTGATCAGGCAATACGGGTTCTGCACCGTCGCCACGCGCGGCAGGCCATGCGCCTCGGCCAGGCGCACGAACTCATGCACGCCATAGGGCGTTTCGTTCGACAGGCCCACATGGCGCACCTTGCCGGCCTTGACCAGCCCAGCCAGTGCCTGCAGCTGCTCGTGGATGGGCGTCTGCGCGGTTTCCTTGGCCGGGTCGTAGTACTTGGTGCCAAAGGCCGGCACATGGCGCTCGGGCCAGTGGATCTGGTAGAGGTCGATCACATCGGTCTGCAGGCGGCGCAGGCTGCCCTCGCACGAAGCCACGATGTCGGCGGCCGTCATGCCTTTGCCTTCGCGAATCCAGGGCATGCCGCGCGAGGGGCCGGCCACCTTGCTGGCCAGCACCAGCTTCTGGCGCGCCCCGGGGTTCTTGGCAAACCAGCGGCCGATGATGGTTTCGGTGGCGCCAAAGGTGGGCGCCCGGGCCGGCACGGCATACATCTCGGCGGTGTCGATGAAATTGACCCCGCGCGCCAGCGAGCGGTCGAGAATGGCGTGGGCATCGCTCTCGCCCACCTGCTCGCCGAAGGTCATGGTGCCCAGGCAGATGGGGGTGACATGCAGGCCGGACTGACCGAGCTGGATGGTTTTCATGCAGGCTCCCGTAAATAAGCAAGGCAGGAGTTTACGGGGACCGTGCCCACTGCGTCCGGCAGACCACGGCGCATCGCGCTTGAACTGCACTGCAGTTTTCGTTTGCGCTCAGGCCGTGTTTTGCGGGCGCGCAAGACTGCATATCGCAATAGACTGGCCTGCATCGTTCACCAGCACCCAGGTTTTCATGCGCACCTCCACCCCTGCCGGGCCTGCCCGGTTCCATGCCTTGCTGGACCCATGGGTCGCGCACCAGCCCCACCGGCCCGCGCTGGCCGATGCGCACCACGCCTACACTTTCGCCCAATTGCAGCAGGCCAGCATGGACGCTGCCGTGCAGCTGGGCGACTGGGGCGTGCGTGCCGGCGACCGGGTGCTGATCGTCGGCGAAAACTGCGCCGCGGCGGGCGTGATCGCCTTTGCGCTCAGCCGCCTGGACGCCTGGGTGTGCATCGTCAATGGTCGCCTGAGCCCGCGCGAGATCGACGGCATCATCGCGCACGCCCTGCCCCGGCGCGTCATCTACACCACCCAGGTATCCCCCGACGCGCTGCAGCATGCCCAGCGCCACGGCGCGCAGGCCTGCCAGTGGCCTGGCCTGGGCCCGCTGCATCTGGGGCCGCTGAACCAGGCGGCTGTCCCGGAGCCCTGCCATGCCGCCGCGACCGAACAGGTGGCCGCCTTGATCTATACCTCCGGCACCTCGGGCGCCCCCAAGGGGGTCATGCTCACACACGCCAATCTCGCCTTCGTGGCAGGCACGAACCTGCGGCGCGTCGGGCCGGGCGACGTGATCTATGGCGTCCTGCCCATGGCGCATGTCGTGGGCCTGTCCACCCAGTTGCTGGGCAGCCTGGCTGCCGGCGCCTCGGTGGTGCTCGAACCTCGCTTCTCGCCGGAACTCCTTGCCGCCGCGCTGCGCCAGGGCATCACGTCCTTCACCGGGGTGCCCGCGATGTATGCCCGCCTGCTCGACTGGCTGCGTGACCCGGGGCACCTCCTGCAGGCGCCAAAGCTGCGCGTGATCAGCGTTGCCGGATCGCCCCTCACACCCGCGCTGAAGGCGGCTGTGGAGACGCAGCTTCAATTGCCGCTGCTCAACGGCTACGGCCTGACCGAAACCAGTCCGACCATCGCCCAGGTGCGGCCCGAGGCCCCACGCACCGACTGTGCAGTGGGCCTGCCGATTCCCGGGATAGAGGCACGCATCGTGGATGCCCAGGGCGTCGGCGTGCCGCCGGGCGAGGTCGGCGAACTGTGGGTGCGGGGACCCCATGTGATGCAAGGCTACTACCGCCAGGACGAACTCACGCGCCAGGTGATCAACGCCGAGGGCTGGTTCAACACCGGCGACATGGCACGCCAGGGCGATGACGGTGCACTGCACATCGCCGGACGCACCAAGGAGCTGATCATCCGCTCCGGCTTCAACGTCTATCCGCTGGAGGTCGAGCAGGCCATCAACGCATTTCCGGGCGTGGTGCAGTCTGCCGTCGTCGGGCGAACCGTGGACCACAACGAGGAGGTCATCGCCTACGTCGAGGTACCGGCCCACCACCCCATCGACGAACAGGCCCTGCGGCACCACCTGCGCGGGCAGCTGTCGCCCTACAAACAGCCCACAGAGATCCACGTCATGGAGCAATTGCCGGCGGCGCCCACCGGCAAGCTGCTCAAGAACGTGCTCAGACAGATGGCAGCGCAAGGCCGTGCATCGCACGCCTGAAACCGCATCACCCCATTCGAAACCCCAGGAGATCCCATGGAAGGCAAAAAAGCTGTTCTGATCATCGGCGCCGGCGACGCCACCGGCGGTGCCATCGCGCGGCGATTCGCACGCGAAGGCTACGTCGCCTGCGTGACGCGCCGCAGCGAAGACAAGCTCGCTCCGCTGCTGGAGCAGATCCGCAACGAGGGCGGCGAGGCCCACGGCTTCGGCAGCGACGCCCGCAAGGAAGAAGACATGGTGGCGCTGGTGCAGAAAATCGAGGCCGAGATCGCCCCGATCGAGGCCGCCATCTTCAACATCGGCGCCAACGTGCGCTACGGCATCACCGAGACCACGGCCCGTGTTTACTTCAAGGTCTGGGAGATGGCGTGCTTCGGCGGCTTCCTGATGGGGCGCGAAGCGGCCAAGGTCATGCTGCCGCGGGGCCGGGGAACCATCATCTTCACCGGCGCCACGGCCAGCCTGCGCGGCCGCGACGGGTTCGCGGCCTTCGCCGGCGCCAAGCACGCGCTCCGGGCGCTGGCGCAGAGCATGGCGCGCGAGTTGTGGCCCAAGGGCATCCATGTGGCCCATCCGGTCGTGGATGGCGCCATCGACACGGAGTTCATCCGCTCCAATTTCCCCGAGCGCTACGCCACCAAGGACCAGGGAGGCATCGTCAACCCGGATCACATCGCCGACCTCTACTGGCAGATCCACATGCAGCCGCGCGACGCCTGGACGCATGAAACCGAGATTCGCCCCTGGATGGAGCCATGGTGACGGACCCGGCAGGGATCGCCCCCGGCAATTTTGATCATTGGAAGGAGACACCATGACCCCCACCACCGTCGAGTTCCTGTTCGACTTCGGCAGCCCCAACGCCTACCTGTGCCACAAGGTCATCCCGCAGATGGCGGCAAAGACCGGCGCACGGTTCGAGTACATCCCCATCCTGCTCGGCGGACTGTTCAAGCTCGCCAACAACCGCTCGCCGGTCGAGGCCTACGCGCACATCCCCCACAAGCTCGCCTACGAGCGCCTGGAAATGCAGCGCTTCATCCACAAGCACGGCCTGACGGCCTTCCAGCGCAATCCCCACTTTCCCGTCAACACGCTGCACATCATGCGCGGGGCCGTGGCCGCGCAGAAGCTCCACTGCTTCGACCGCTATGTGGACACGGTGTACGCCAGCATGTGGGAGCGCGGATGCAACATGGCGGACCCGCAGGTCATTGCGGCCGAACTCGACGCCGCCGGACTGGACTCCCAGGCCATTCTGGCCACCAGCCAGGAGCCCGGCGTCAAGGAACGCCTGCTGGCGAACACCCAGCAGGCCCATGCGCGCGGCGCCTTTGGCAGCCCCACGTTCTTCATGGGCCAGGAGATGTACTTCGGCAAGGACCGACTGCACGACATGGAGGAAGCCATCCTGCAGGCCACGGGCCACTGAGCACCGCCCGATTCCCCCTGCAAGCACAAGCCAAGTCCCATGCCGGTGTCAGCTTTTGGCGTGGAACTGGGCCTCGATGCCGCGCACCGTGGCGATCAGCCGTGGCCGGACTTCATCCATGAACGTTTCGGCCGAAATCGAAGAGGCCGCGGCGGCGGCATTCACCACCATCAGGGGCAGGCCCGAACCCAGGCGCACGGGCACCGCGATGCCATGGATTTCGCGCCGCCAATCGCCAAAGGAACGCACGCAACCGAACTCGGCAAGATCGGTCATCGCCTGGCGAATGCCCTTTTCGACCCTCGGCCAGCCCACCGGGTCGATGGCCTGGAGCCGCGCCTCCAGCGTCTGGCGCGCCCCTGCCGGCGCACCGGCCAGGTAGCCACGCCCGGCGGCCGTGGTGCCCAGCGGAATGTGCGAGCCGATGCCCAGCATCAGCGTGAGGATGGCCGTCTCGCTGCGGCAGTTCTCGATGTAGAACATGGACAGGTCGTCGCGGGTCGCCAGCGCCACCATGGTGTCCGTCTCGTTGGCAAGCTGCTGCAAAAAGGGGTTGCTCACCTCCTTGACATCCAGGCGCGACAAGGTCGTGCCCCCCAGCGTCAGCGCCATGAGGCCCAGGCGGTAGCGCCCCGACTCGGCGATGTGGTGCAGGTAGCCCAGCTTGGTCAGCGTGTAGGTCAACCGCGTGATGGTGGATTTGGGCAGGCTGCAGCGCTCGGCAAGCTCATGGTTTCCGAGCCTCTCCTCGCCCGACTTGAACGCGTGCAAGACCTCCAGCCCCCGCGCAAGCGCCGTCACGAAGTGGCGGTCTTCCTTGGGAGGGCCCGATCGGCGGGGCGATCCCCCTGCTGGCTTTTCCACCAATGTCACGATGTATCCCCCTGTGGGCACAGATCATGCCACCAGGCAGAACGAATATGAAGTCGCCAGAGGGTTTTATCGCTCGATGTTCTGCATTGCAGTTTTTGAATACCCGTCAAGGCATTCCCTCGGCGCCATTCGACGCGACAATCGGAGTTTCCGGACCAGCCGCGCCACACCGCCCTTTCCACCACATTCCTCCAGGAGACCCGCATGCGCACCCGTATCACCGAGCTTTTGGGTATTGAACGCCCCATCATCCAGGGGGGCATGCATTTCGTCGGCCTCGCCGAATTGGCGTCCGCCGTGTCCAATGCCGGCGGACTGGGCATCATCACCGCGCTGACCCAGCCCACACCCGCCGCGCTCGCGGCCGAGATCGCGCGGTGCCGGTCGATGACGGACAAGCCGTTCGGCGTCAACCTGACCTTCCTACCCGTGCGCACGCCGCCCGACTATGCCGGCTACATCCGCGCCATCATCGATGGTGGCGTGAAAATCGTCGAAACGGCCGGGAACAACCCGCAGCAGTGGATGCCCCTGCTGAAGGACGCAGGCATCAAGGTCATCCACAAGTGCACCGCCGTGCGACACGCATTGAAGGCACAGAACATAGGCTGCGATGCCGTCAGTGTGGACGGCTTCGAGTGCGGCGGCCATCCGGGCGAGGACGATGTGCCCAATTTCATTTTGCTGCCCCGCGCGGCCGAGGCGCTCAAGGTGCCCTTCATCGCGTCGGGAGGCATGGCAGACGCGCGGTCGCTGGTGGCTGCGCTGGCCCTTGGCGCAGACGGCATCAACATGGGCACACGCTTCATCGCCACCCAGGAAGCCACGGTTCATGAGAACGTCAAACAGGCCATTCTGGCCGCGACGGAGCTGGACACCCGCCTGGTGATGCGGCCGCTGCGCAACACGGAGCGGGTCCTGGTCAACAAAGCGGTCGAGCGGCTGCTGGAAAAGGAGCGCCAGCTGGGCGCAGCCATCACGTTTGCCGACATCGTGTCCGAAGTGGGCGGCGTCTATCCCAAGGTGATGCAGAACGGCGAGCTGGACGCCGGCGCATGGTCCTGCGGCATGGTCGCGGGCCTGATCCACGACATTCCCACGGTACGGGAGCTGATGGACCGCATCATGAACGAGGCGGAACACATCGTCAGCCAGCGCCTGGCCGGCATGTTCGCAACAGCCCCGGCGCATTGATGGCTTCATCGCCAGGCAGCAGGGCCCGCTGTCCCGCGATTGACATGGGCTCCGCGGCCGCTGGGTAACATCGTCGCCATGTATGTCACCCGCCAGACCTCGCGCAGCGAATTCGTTGCCATCCGCCAGCTGAACTACCACGTGCGCCTGTGGGGGCCCGAGACCGCGGCCCTGCCGCCGCTGGTGCTGGTGCATGGCTGGATGGACGTGGCCGCGTCCTACCAGTTCGTCGTCGATGCCTTCGGCGAAGACTTCCTGCGCAGCCGCCGCATCATCGCGCCCGACTGGCGGGGCTTTGGCCTCACGGCGCCGCCCGTGCCCACCGACCACTACTTCTTCCCCGACTACCTGGCCGACCTGGACCAGTTGCTCGACCACTACGCGCCCGGCACCCCGGTGGACCTGGTGGGCCACAGCATGGGTGGCAACGTCGCCATGTTCTATGCCGGAGTCCGGCCCGCGCGCATCCGCCGCCTGGTCAACCTCGAAGGCTTCGGCATGCCCGCAAACAAACCCGCCAAGGCGCCCGGGCGCTATGCGCAGTGGATGGACGAACTCAAGGCCCTGCAGCGCGGCGAGCTGGCACTGAACACCTACGACAGCGCGGCCGGCGTGGCGCAGCGCCTCATGAAGACCAACCCGCGCCTGTCACAGGACAAGGCTGACTGGCTGGCGCGGCACTGGGCCCGCCCCAATGCCCAGGGCCAGTGGGAAATCCTGGGCGACGCAGCGCACAAAATCATCAACGCGCAACTGTTTCGCCTGGACGAGGTGCTGGCGCTGTACGAAGCCATCAGCGCGCCCACGCTGGCCGTGGAAGCGGCAGACGACAGCCTGGGCCAGTGGTGGAAGGGCCGATACAGCCTGGACGAATACCACCAGCGCCTGACCCATGTGCGCGACTGCCGCATTGCCGTGGTGCCGGACGCCGGCCACATGCTGCACCACGACCAGCCCCAGGCCGTGGCGGCGCTGATCGAGCAGTTCGTGGGTGACGCATAAAGAGAATGCTTGCAAGCGCTGATGCATCCACCGCAAGCAGCTGTCCATTCTGAAATTTTCGGGGTGGCATTCGGGTGGCAGCGGCAGGCGCCGGGCCGGTCGGGGGGCATTGGGCGCCAGAGATCGCGTCCCATGAGAAAATCGCGGGTTATTCCACAAGACACCCAGGACAAGACCATGGACGCAGAACGTATCAACCTCATCGGCAACACCCTCTCCGACCTGGCCGTGCGCACGCAAGAGTTACGGAGGTATCTTTGACTTCGATGCCAAATTCGAACGCCTGCGCACGGTAAACGCATCGCTGGAAGACCCCACGGTCTGGAACGATCCCAAGAAGGCCCAGGAGCTGGGCAAGGAAAAGAAATCGCTCGACGGCGTGGTGCTCACGCTCGACAAGCTCACGCGTGAGCTGGCCGACAACGCCGAGCTGTACGAGATGAGCAAGGAAGAAGGCGACGAGGCCGGCCTGATGACCATCGAGGCCGAAACCGCCAAGCTCCAGCCCGAGATCGAGCAGCTCGAATTCCGCCGCATGTTCAGCAACGAGGCCGATCCGCTCAACTGCTTTGTGGACATCCAGGCCGGCGCCGGCGGCACCGAGGCCTGCGACTGGGCCAGCATGCTGCTGCGCCAGTACCTCAAGTATGCCGAGCGCAAGGGTTTCAAGACCACGGTCGAAGAAGAAACCCCTGGCGACGTGGCCGGCATCAAGAGCGCCACGATCAAGGTCGAGGGCGAATACGCCTATGGCCTGCTGCGCACCGAAACCGGCGTGCACCGCCTGGTGCGCAAGAGCCCGTTCGACAGCTCGGGCGGCCGCCACACCAGCTTTGCCAGCCTGTTCGTCTATCCCGAGATCGATGACTCGATCCAGATCGACATCAACCCGGCCGACGTGCGCACCGACACCTACCGTGCCTCCGGCGCGGGCGGCCAGCACATCAACAAGACCGACTCGGCCGTGCGCCTGACCCACATCCCCACGGGCATCGTGGTGCAATGCCAGGACGGCCGCAGCCAGCACGGCAACCGCGACATCGCCTGGCAGCGCCTGCGCAGCCGGCTGTATGACCACGAGATGCGCAAGCGCCAGGAAGAGCAGCAAAAGCTCGAAGACACCAAGACCGATGTGGGCTGGGGTCACCAGATCCGCAGCTACGTGCTGGACAACAGCCGCATCAAGGACCTGCGCACCGGCGTCGAAATTTCGGCCACCCAGAAGGTGCTGGACGGCGATCTCGACGCATTCATCGAAGCCTCCCTCAAGCAGGGCGTTTAAGGAAAACCATGTTGCAACTGCGTGACGGCCAGGGCCAGGCGCCCGCCATCCACCGCGCCGACTACCAGGCCCCGGCCTGGTGGATCGACACCGTCGACCTGACGTTCGACCTGGACCCCGCCAAGACCCGCGTGCTCAACAAGATGCGCCTGCGCCGCAACCCCGACGTGGCGGCACAGCCGCTGCGCCTGGACGGCGAAGCGCTGAACCTGGCGCGCGTCATGGTCAACGGCGGCGGCACCTCGTTCAAGATGGACGGCAACCAGCTGGTGCTGGAGAACCTGCCCGAAGGCACCGAGCCCTTCGACCTGGAGATTTTCACCACCTGCGCCCCGGCCAAGAACACACAGCTCATGGGCCTGTATGTGAGCCAGGGCACGTTCTTCACGCAGTGCGAGGCCGAGGGTTTTCGCCGCATCACCTACTTCCTCGACCGGCCGGACGTGATGGCCAGCTACGCCGTCACGCTGCGCGCCGACAAGGCCCAGTACCCGGTGCTGCTCTCCAACGGCAACCTGGTGGACAGCGGCGCGCTCGAAGACGGCCGCCACTTCGCCAAGTGGGTCGATCCGCACAAGAAGCCCTGCTACCTGTTCGCCCTGGTGGCCGGCAAGCTGGTGGCACGCGAGCAGAAGATCAAGAGCCGCTCGGGCAACGACCACCTGCTGCAGGTGTATGTGCGCCCCGGCGACCTGGGCAAGACCGAGCACGCCATGAACGCGCTGATGCACAGCGTGGCCTGGGACGAAGCCCGCTTCGGCCTGCCGCTGGATCTGGAACGTTTCATGATCGTCGCCACCAGCGACTTCAACATGGGCGCCATGGAAAACAAGGGCCTGAACATCTTCAACACCAAGTATGTTCTGGCCAGTGAGGCCACCGCCACCGATACCGATTTCGCCAACATCGAAAGCGTGGTGGGCCACGAGTATTTCCACAACTGGACGGGCAACCGCGTCACCTGCCGCGACTGGTTCCAGCTGTCGCTGAAGGAAGGCCTCACGGTCTTCCGCGACCAGGAGTTCAGCCAGGACCTGGCGGGCAGCCCCTCGGCCCGCGCCGTCAAGCGCATCGAGGACGTGCGCGTGCTGCGCACGGCGCAGTTCCCCGAGGACGCAGGCCCCATGGCCCATCCCGTGCGGCCCGACAGCTACATCGAGATCAACAACTTCTACACCGTCACCATCTACGAAAAGGGTGCCGAGGTAGTGCGCATGCAGCACAACTTGGTGGGCCGCGAAGGTTTTGCCAAGGGCATGAAGCTGTACTTCGAGCGCCACGATGGCCAGGCCGTGACCTGCGACGACTTCGTGCAGGCGATTGCCGATGCCAACCCGCTCAGCCCGCTGGCGCAGCACCTGCCGCAGTTCAAGCGCTGGTACAGCCAGGCCGGCACGCCCCGCGTGCGCGCCACCGGCCACTACGACGCCGCCACGCGCAGCTATGCGCTCACGCTGTCGCAGAGCTGCGCGCCCACGCCCGGCCAAAGTGAGAAGCAGCCTTTCGTCATCCCGGTGGAGCTGGGCCTGATCGACGCCAGCACCGGCGCCGCCCTGCCCTTGCAACTGGCGAACGAAGCCGGTGCGGTCACCACCTCCCGCGTGGTGGTGCTGACCGAAGCCTCGCAGACGTTGACCTTCACGAACCTGGATGCCGAGCCCGTGCCTTCGGTGCTGCGCGGTTTCAGCGCCCCCGTGGTACTGGACATCGAGTACACCGATGCCCAGTTGCTCACGCTGCTGGCCCATGACGCTGACGCATTCAACCGCTGGGAGGCAGGCCAGCGCCTGGCACTGCGCACCGCTATCCATGCAATAGCTGATAGCGAACAGCAGACGGGTGCCCACGGCCGTTTCGACCGCAATATTCTCTCGCCAGAGTTTGTCGAGGCCATGCGCTCCGTGCTGCGCAATCCGGCACTGGACGCGGCCTTCAAGGAACTGGTCCTTACGCTGCCGTCCGAGACCTACATCGCCGAGCAGCTCGACGTGGTCGATCCCCAGCGCATTCACGCCGTGCGCGAAGCCATGCGCGAGCAGCTGGCCCTGTCGCTGCAGCCTGACTGGGCCTGGGCCTGGGAGCAGCACCAGGACACCGGCGGCTACCGCCCCGACCCGGTTTCGTCCGGCCGCCGCGCGCTCAGCGGTCTGGCGCTGCACATGCTGTGCATCGCGGCCCAGCGTGCGGGCGATGGGGTCTGGCCCGGCAAGGCGTATCAGCGCTTCAAGGTGGCAGCCAACATGACCGACCGCTTCAACGCCCTGACCGCGCTGGTGGCCAGCGGCAGCGAGCTGGCCGCCCCCGCCCTGGCGCGCTTTCACACGCTGTTCAAGGACGAGCCGCTGGTCATCGACAAGTGGTTTGCCCTGCAGGCGGGCGCGCCCGACCGCGCTGGCAACGTGCTACCCACCGTGCGCCAGCTCCTGCAACACCCGGACTTCAGCCTCAAGAACCCCAACCGCGCGCGCAGCGTGATCTTCAGCTACTGCAGCGCCAACCCGGGCGCGTTTCACCGTGCGGACGCAGCAGGCTACGTGTTCTGGAGCGACCGCGTGATCGAGCTCGACGCCCTCAACCCACAGGTAGCCGCCCGCCTGGCACGCGCCCTGGACCGCTGGAAGAAACTGGCCGAACCCTGGCGCAGTGGCGCCCGCGAGGCCATCGCCCGCGTGGCCGCACGCCCCGACCTGAGCAACGATGTGCGCGAGGTCGTCACCCGCGCACTGGCCGATTAAGGAGATATCCATGGCAAACAAAGTCAGCCTGACCCGCTACCTCGTCGAACAACAGCGCGTGGACGGCCTCATTCCCGGCCAGTTGCGCCTGCTGCTCGAAGTGGTGGCACGCGCCTGCAAGAGCATCAGCCACGCCGTCAACAAGGGCGCCCTCGGGGGCGTGCTCGGCAGTGCCGGCAGTGAGAACGTGCAGGGCGAAGTGCAGAAAAAGCTCGACATCATCGCCAACGAGGTGCTGATCGAGGCCAACGAATGGGGTGGCCACCTCGCCGGCATGGCCAGCGAGGAGATGGACGGCATCTACGTGGTGCCCAACCGCTATCCCAAGGGCGAATACCTGCTGCTGTTCGACCCCCTCGACGGCTCCAGCAACATTGACGTCAACGTGAGCATCGGCACCATCTTCAGCGTACTCAAGATGCCCGAAGACGACCGCGGCGTGGACGAAGGCGATTTCCTGCAAAAGGGCAGCCAGCAGGTGGCCGCCGGCTATTGCGTCTATGGCCCGCAAACCACGCTGGTGCTCACCGTGGGCGACGGCGTGGCCATGTTCACGCTCGACCGCGAGCAGGGCTCGTTCGTGCTGACGCAAGAGAATGTGCGCATTCCCGAGGACACCAAGGAATTCGCCATCAACATGAGCAACATGCGCCACTGGGACGAACCGGTCAAGCGCTACATCGACGAATGCCTGCAGGGCAAGGAAGGCCCGCGCGGCAAGGACTTCAACATGCGCTGGATCGCCAGCATGGTGGCCGACGTGCACCGCATCATGACCCGCGGCGGCATCTTCATGTACCCCTGGGACAAGCGCGAACCCAACAAGCCCGGCAAGCTGCGCCTGATGTACGAGGCCAACCCCATGGGCTGGCTCATCGAGCAGGCCGGCGGCGCCGCGACCAACGGCAAACAACGCATCCTCGACATCCAGCCTACCCAGTTGCACGAACGCGTCAGTGTGATTCTGGGTTCAAAAAATGAAGTCGAGCGGGTGACAAGCTACCATTCCACGCTATAATTGCAGGCTTACGCCGGTGTAGCTCAGTCGGTAGAGCAGCTCATTCGTAATGAGAAGGTCGGGTGTTCGATTCATCTCTCCGGCACCAAGTCAGTAAAAAACCCCGCTATCGAAAAGGTAGCGGGGTTTTTATTTTTGCGTTCGATGCAAGACGACTCTTACGGAAAGTCTCCGGACATCGAGAAAGCCCCCCCGACAACACTCTCCTGCCAGTGGCCTCATCCTGCGTCTCCCGCTCGGAACTGTCGAAGACTTGCCAGCGCAGGTTACCGCGCAGCCCCCTCAACGAAAAGGGGCCGCACACGGCGGCCCCAATGATTGCATTGCTAGCAGCTCAATAGCCAACAACGCTTGACTGGCAGGCGCCAGGTTTCATTTCGGCGTGAAATGCCTTATGCCCCAGGCGCCCTGCCCCTCACGGGAAGGTGAAGTTGGTGGCGACACTGCTTCCGGCGGCGAGTGCGGGCAGCACGACGTCCTTGTCGGCAAAGCCAGGCAGGCTGGCGCGCAGGGTATACCGGGCGGCCGCCTGCGTGTTGGCCGTAAATGCCAACGGTGTGGGCGCTGCGGCATAAGCGGCAACGAGCGGTGCATTGACCGGCAGCGAGAAAGCATAGGAGCCTGGGCCTGTGACGCTGTCCACATACTGCCCGTCGATTTCCACGGCGATACCTGTCAGCGACTGCAGGGCGCGCACCAGGGTATCCGCCGGTGCAGTACCGGTTGCGCTGGCGCTGGCCGATGCAGCCAGGGCGATGGGCGATGCCGCACTGGCCACCGGGGTCACGGTTTCCGCCACCACAGGCACACCCGTCACCACGGCGGAGGTACGGCCGGAAGCCGCCATGACCAGGGTGTAGTTGCCCGGGGCCACCGGTTGCAGCAGGAACTTGCCGGTGCTGTCAGGCACGGTCGCCTTCACGATGGTGCCGTTGGGGAGTTGCAGCGACACCCGCGTAGTGCCAGCGCCCAGTGCCGGGTCGACATACCCCTGCACACCCGACACATAGCGCGGAATGACCGTCACCACCGGCTTGAGCAGGTACTGGCCCGAACCGCCGGCCCGAACCACCGACTTGCAGGCATCGAAGTCCAGCACGAAATCGGCCATCTTGTTCGCGGCGATATCGATATTGATGTTGGTCTTGACACCCGACTGCTGGCCGCTGGGGGTCTTGAGCGCCACTTCAGTGCCCCCGGTGGGCATCACCGAATTGGCCAGCGGTTGGGTGGTGCTGTTGTCAGCCAGCACCAGGCGCATCTGGGTGTACTTGCCCGCAGGCAGGGGAATCTGCCCCAGTTCCATCAGCACGCCATTGGTGAGACTGAGCAGATCCACCCGACGGGCGGGGTTCAGCACGATCTCGGACCAGCCGGCATCAGCATCACCGGCGCTGCTGCTCTGGTGAACACGAATTTTCGAGACCGTCACGTTCACGGTGTCATAGCCACAGCTAGGTGCATCGGTCAACGCCAGGCGCAGCGTGCCGCTACCGGCGGTGTTGTCACCGCCACCGCCCCCGCAGGCAGCCAAGCCGGCAAGCAGGACGGCACCCGCAGCGAATTTCAGATTTTGGAGCAATTTCATGTTGGACCTCTCGGGTTAGCGCGCTGCCAGAACAGCGCACGTGGATGTGAATTTTTCACATCAAGAGAATAAGTGCCCCAAAACCCCGAACCTGTAGGACAAAGCCTTTAGCAGCGCAACAAATGTGACAACGTGCGAACGAATGTGCGACAGCACACGATCCATCGCCGTCAGGCAGGGCATCAACCTGCAAGGCCAGCCCCATCAGGATGGTCAGCAGTGAGGTGAAACCGTCATGAACCGCAAACAACGCCCCACCTTCCGGCACCTATTCATCCTGCTCCGCGCCCATCTCCGGAAACAGCACCTCGGTATATCCAAACTGCGCAAAATCACGCACCCGCATGGGATACAACTTGCCCACCAGGTGATCGCATTCGTGCTGCACTACGCGGGCATGAAACCCTTCTACCGTCCGGTTGATCGGGTCGCCATAGGGGTCAAACCCGCTATAGCGAATGCGCGACCAGCGCGGCACCTTGCCACGCAATCCTGGCACCGACAGGCACCCCTCCCAGTCTTCATCTTCCGCATCGCCCACCGGGTCGATCACCGGATTGACAAGCACCGTGGGCGGCACCAGCGGCCGATCAGGGTAACGGGGATTGGGGTTGGCAGAGCCAAAAATCACGACCTGCAGATCCACACCGATCTGAGGGGCGGCCAAACCCGCACCGTTGACGGATCGCATGGTTTCGAACATATCGCGCACCAACAGATGCAGCGCATCGGTATCAAATTCAAGGACAGGCTGAGCGATGCGCAACAAGCGTGGATCGCCCATTTTCAAGATGGTATGAATGGTCATGACAGCAGCAGTTCAAGGCGTGCATGATGGGTTGGTTGAGCATAACGCGCGCGCAAGGCCATTGCCCCCATGCACAATTGCATTCAATGGCCTCACCCACCGACGATCCTCCCGACACCCGGACGCCCACGGAGCTACCGCTACCGTTGCGCTGGCTGCTGAAGGTTTTTGCGGTCCTGTGTCTGATTCTGGGTCTGGTAGGGGTATTTGTGCCTGGGCTGCCAACCACCGTTTTCATCCTCATGGCCGCCTGGGCCGCAGCCCGCTGTTCGCCAGCACTGTATCGATGGCTTTGGCATCATCGCCTGTTTGGCCCCATGTTGCGCAACTGGGCCAACGGCGGCTGCGTGAGCCGCCGAGCCAAGTGGAGCGCCACCTTGATGATGGGGCTGAGCAGCATCATCCCGTCGTTCACCCAAGCGCCCCTCTGGGCCGTGGCACTGGCAAGCATTTGCATGGCCTGCGTACTGGCATGGCTGTGGCGCAGACCTGAGCCTGCTCGGAATTCTGCCTGATGCACGGCATTCACGCAGAAATGCACATTTTTATGTATATAATTTAAGTCTTGTTCCTCGATAGCTCAGTCGGTAGAGCGCCGGACTGTTAATCCGTAGGTCCCTGGTTCGAGCCCAGGTCGAGGAGCCAAGAATTTGCAGGCCCCGCATGTGAACGCGGGGCCTTTTACATACCGATCATTCCTCGATAGCTCAGTCGGTAGAGCGCCGGACTGTTAATCCGTAGGTCCCTGGTTCGAGCCCAGGTCGAGGAGCCAATACTGGCAGCCAAAGGCTACCCTTCTGGGTGGCCTTTTTGCTTTGCAGTACCGCACTAGCAAAAGACGGTACGGCTCGCGCGCGATATCTCCACCCCTCTTGCGTGCCTACGCCAGCTGCAACTGATTTGGCCATTCCGATGCCCTCCCCGATTGAGCGCCGTGCGGGTGGCGAAAATGCATGTGCAGCCATCACATCACACATGACGGGTCCTTTGCCACACAATCGAACGCCGCCCTGAAGCCTCGCAACATGCCCCCTCAACTGCCCTGGCTGGAGCCAGAGGACCTTCTGCCCGACCCCTCCACCGCCTGGGGAAAGACCAGCCCCGCTCCGGGCCTGCTGGCAGCGGGAGGAGCCCTTGATGTGGCCCATTTGCACGCTGCCTATGCTCAGGGCACCTTTCCCTGGTTCGGCATAGGCCAGCCCATTCTCTGGTGGGCGCCTGACCCCCGCATGGTTCTGAAGGTGGCCGATTTCCGGCTGCATCGGTCCTTGCGAAAAACCCTGCAGAGATTTCGCGCCAGCGCAGCCTGTGAAATCCGCATCGACTCGGCCTTTGGCCAGGTCATCCGGGCATGTTCCAGCACACCACGGGATGGTCAGAACGGCACCTGGATCGTCCCCGAGATGGTGGTTGCCTACGAAGCGCTGCATGCGCATGGAACGGCCCACAGCGTCGAGACGTGGGTGGATGGAAAGTTGGCAGGGGGCCTATATTGTGTGGCGATCGGCGGCGCCATCTTTGGCGAATCCATGTTTTCCCACGCTACCGATGCCTCCAAGATCGCACTGGCGGCACTGGTTTGCATGTGTCTGCGCAACGGCATTGAACTGATTGACTGCCAACAAAACACCGCGCATCTGGCATCCCTGGGCGCACGCGAAATGCCACGCGCTGAATTCATGCAACACGTGCAGAAGCAGACCACCCAGCCCCCGATGGCATGGCACTTTGAGCCCGTATACTGGAATGCGCTGCTGTAATCGGCGGTACCCACGGCATGACGCAACTCAACGACCTACCGCTGCAAACGCTCCAGTTTTACGCAACGGCACCCTACCAGTGCAGTTATCTGCCCGACCGGCAGGCGCGCTCCCAAGTCGCCACCCCCAGCCATCTGATTCAAGGCGATGTCTATTCGAACTTGGTGGCCCAGGGGTTCAGGCGCAGCGGCATGTTCACGTATCGCCCTTATTGCGACGGCTGCCAGGCGTGCGTACCCCTGCGCATCAAGGCCCACGATTTCAAGCCCGATCGCAGCCAGCGCAGAGCTGCGGCACGCCATGGGCACCTGCAGGCACGGGTGCTGAGGCTTTGTTTCGTTCCTGAGCACTACCACCTGTATCGGCGGTATCAGAATGCCCGCCATCCCGGCGGAGGCATGGACCACGACAGCGTTGACCAATACACGCAGTTTCTGCTGCAAAGCCAGGTGAACACCCGCCTCGTGGAGTTTCGCGAAGTCGATGCATCGGGCGAGGCAGGTCCGCTGAAGATGGTGTCCATCCTTGATATCCTGGAAGACGGTCTCTCGGCCGTGTACACCTTTTATGCGCCGGAACCACATTGCAGCTACGGCACCTACAACGTGATGTGGCAGATTGAGCAGGCTCGCTCCCTGGGCTTGCCCCATGTCTACCTGGGCTACTGGATCCAGCAGAGTGCCAAGATGAACTACAAAGCCCGGTTCATTCCCCACGAGATTCTGGAGGCCGACCAGTGGATGCGCCCGACCGATCAGCATGCAGGTGGTGCCCCACGGCACACATCAAATTTCACAAGATAAAATTACAAACTCTCCCCCATATTCCACCCCATGAAGAAAAGAGATCCAGGCATCCCCGTGAAGCCCAGCGTTCAGGTGCTGGAACGCATGTTCACGCTGATGGATGTACTGGCATCACGCGAAGAAGCAATTTCGCTCAAGGAAATCAGCGAAAAGACAGGCCTGCATCCTTCGACGACCCATCGCATCCTGAACGACCTGACGATTGGCCGGTTCGTTGACCGGCCCGAGTCAGGCAGTTACCGGCTGGGCATGAGACTGCTGGAGCTGGGCAATCTCGTCAAGGCACGCCTGAGTGTGCGCGACGCGGCACTTGGCCCGATGCGCAATCTGCACAAGCTCATTCAACAGCCGGTGAATCTCAGCATGCGCCAGGGCGATGAAATTGTTTATGTCGAGCGCGCCTATAGCGAGCGATCTGGCATGCAGGTGGTGCGCGCCATCGGCGGGCGGGCACCGCTGCACCTCACATCCACTGGCAAGCTGTTTCTGGCGCTCGACGATCCGCAACGCGTGCGCGCATATGCCACGCGCACCGGACTGGCGGGGCACACACGCAACAGCATCACCCAGCTTCAGACACTTGAACGAGAACTGGCCAAGGCACGCCAATACGGCATCGCCCGTGACAATGAAGAGCTGGAACTTGGTGTGCGCTGCATGGCGGCAGGCGTCTTTGACGATCAGGGCAAGCTGGTGGCCGGCCTGTCCATATCGGCCCCGGCCGATCGCCTTGATGAAGGCTGGCTGCCCAAGCTTCAGGCCACCGCCCATGAGATCTCCCTGGCTCTGGGCTACCTCTCCACCCAGGACACAACCCGCACGAACCGCGAATCCTGAAGCAGCAGCAGAAGGTTTGCGCAATAAGGGGGCAGGTCAGCCCGCGCGGGTGGCCTGCAGTTTGGCGCCCAGCGTGGGCAAGGATTCCACCCAATGGCGCACCCGCTGCGCATCTCCCAGCCGGCTGAACTTGCCTGCCGAGTCAAGAAAAACCATGATGAGCTTGCGCCCAGCGATGTGGGTCTGCATCACCAGGCACCGGCCAGCTTCCGAGATATACCCCGTCTTCTGCAACCCGATCGTCCATTCCGGATTCTTCACCAGTCCATTGGTATTGTTGTACTGCAGTGTCCTTTGCCCCACTGCGACCTCATAACCGGGAGAGGTGGAAAACTCCCGCATGACCGGATCCCCGTGGGCCACGTTCACCAGCCGGGCCAGATCGCGGGCACTCGACTGGTTGCGGCTAGACAGACCGGTGGGCTCGACATACTTCGTGTCGATCATGCCAATCGAACGCGCTTTGCTGTTCATCAGTGCCACAAAAGCATCGAGTCCGCCCGGATAGGTCCGGCCCAGTGCGTGCGCAGCGCGGTTTTCACTGGACATCAGCGCCAGATGCAGCATCTCGCCACGGGTCAAGGTGGTGCCTACGCTCAGGCGCGAACGGCTCCCCTTTTCCATATCCACATCATCCTGGGTAATGGTCAGGGGCTCGTCCATGGGCAAGCCGGCCTGGGTGATGAGAAGGCCTGTCATCAACTTGGTCAGCGATGCGATGGGAAGCACCGCATGGTCGTTCTTGCTGACCAGAACCTCGTTCGTGTCCTGATCAATCACGAATGCCACACTGGACTTGAGATCGAGGGGATCGGCAACTTGGTGAAGTCCAGCCATCTGACCAAAAGTCGGCTTGGCCGGCTCATAGACAACCCGCACGGGGGCCTTTGCAGTGCGCGCCGTGGCACGCACCGCCTTGCCCGCGCTGGCAGCCTTGCGCGGCGCTGCGGCACGCTTGGCGCTGACGGTCTGGGCTTGGTGCTTCTTGGCGACGGGTTTCTTCCGTTCGCTCGCCTGGGCGGAGGGCGATAGCAGCGCAACGCTGACAACAAACAGGCCAAAAATCTGGAAGAGACGATTCACTGCAGTGGGGCGGCGATGGTGCATCAGAATGCTCCAAACGGTAATAAGTGTGGGCAGTGTACAGAATTGAAAAAAGTCGCGCAAGATCAATACGTTGCACGACTTTTCAATAAAGTGAGTGAATTACAGGTTCACATCTCAGCCCTGTGCTGCGACACGGTCGGATTTGCTTTGCAATTTGTTCAACGCGCTCAGGTAGGCTTTGGCTGACGCAACCACGATATCGGGGTCAGCTCCCACGCCGTTCACTACCCGACCGCTGTTTTGCAAGCGCACCGTGACCTCCCCCTGGCTCTCGGTCGAACCGCTGATGGCGTTCACCGAGTACAGAACCATTTCAGCACCACTCTGGACATGCGATTCGATGGCCTTCAGCGACGCATCCACCGGGCCATTGCCGTCGGATTGCCCGCGCACCTCCTTGCCATCCACCGTGAACACAATCGAAGCCTGCGGCCGCTCGCCGGTCTCGCTGTGCTGCGCGAGCGAAACAAATCCAAATTGCTCCTTCTCGCTGGTCACGCTTTCATCACTCACCAGCGCCAGGATATCTTCGTCAAAGATTTCACTCTTGCGGTCGGCCAGCTCTTTGAACTTGGCGAAGGCGTTGTTGACGTCGGTTTCGCTTTCGAGCTGCACACCCAATTCCTGCAAGCGCTGCTTGAAGGCATTGCGTCCACTCAACTTGCCCAGAACGATCTTGTTGGCGCTCCAACCCACATCTTCCGCCCGCATGATTTCATAGGTGTCACGGGCCTTCAGAACACCGTCCTGATGAATACCGCTGGCGTGGGCAAAGGCATTGGCCCCCACCACGGCCTTGTTGGGCTGCACCACAAAGCCCGTGGTCTGGCTCACCATGCGACTGGCCGCCACGATGTGCCTGGTGTCGATTCCCACGTCCAGCCCGTAGTAGTCGCGGCGCGTCTTGACCGCCATGACCACTTCTTCGAGCGAGCAGTTGCCTGCGCGCTCGCCCAGACCATTGATAGTGCACTCCACCTGGCGTGCGCCGCCGATCTTCACTCCAGCCAACGAATTGGCCACCGCCATGCCCAGATCGTTGTGGCAGTGCACCGACCAGATGGCCTTGTCGCTGTTGGGCACCCGTTCGCGCAGGCTCTTGATGAAGTTGCCGTACAGCTCGGGCACGGCATAACCCACGGTGTCAGGCACATTGATCGTGGTGGCGCCTTCGGCAATGACGGCTTCGATCACGCGGCACAGGAAATCCGGGTCGCTGCGATAACCATCCTCGGGACTGAACTCGATATCCCCCACCAGGTTGCGGGCAAAGCGCACCGACTGCTTGGCCTGCTCCAGCACCTGCTCGGGTGTCATGCGCAGCTTTTTCTCCATATGCAGCGCAGACGTCGCGATAAAGGTGTGGATACGTGCACTGGCCGCGCCCTGCAGGGCCTCGGCGGCGCGCGCGATATCGCGATCATTCGCGCGCGACAGCGAGCAGATGGTCGAATCCTTGATCGCGTTGGCTATCGCCTGCACCGCCTCGAAATCCCCGTTGGAGCTGGCAGCAAAACCGGCTTCGATCACGTCCACCTTCAGGCGTTCGAGCTGGCGGGCAATGCGCAGCTTCTCGTCCTTGGTCATCGAGGCGCCGGGCGATTGCTCGCCATCGCGCAAGGTGGTGTCAAAAATGATGAGTTTGTCAGCCATTTGGTCTCTCCTGGTACTGGTGGGGTTGCCCGCAACGTCGAAATTCTGGCGCCCAAAACAAAAGGCCCGTTGCGGGTGCATACGGGCCTTTGTGGAAAAAGTGTGCGCGTGCGCCTACCGTCTCCGCCCGTGGGGAGGTAGCAGTAGGGCCAGTGCAAACGTGTTCATGCGGATCAATGTAGCACAGTTTTCTGCATACCGCCGCCATCACTTGTGCAAACCCCGCTCATCGGGCTCATCGGTCGATATGCTGATCACGCTGCTGTGCTGTCCCTTGGCCTTGCGCCACGCATACACGGCATAGCCGCTCAGGCCGTACAGTACGAACACGCCAAACAGGACAATGGGCGGATGGATGTTGATGACGGCAATGCCCAGGGCAATCAGCACGATGGCGGCGAAAGGCACGCTCTTTTTCATCTGCACGTCCTTGAAGCTGTAGAACGGCACATTGGTCACCATGGTGAGGCCCGCATACAGCGTGAAGGCAAACATGACCCAGCTCACCTGCGACCATGTCAGCCAGGCGTCCTGGTCGCGGTGCACCCCCAGCTCGGTCAGCAACCAGATGAAACCCGCCACCAGCGCCGCAGCGGCGGGCGATGGCAATCCCTGGAAATAGCGCTTGTCCACCACGCTGGTGTTGACGTTGAAGCGCGCCAGGCGCAGTGCAGCGCAAGCGCAATATACAAAGGCGGCAATCCAGCCCCAGCGGCCCAGCCCCCGGAGCGACCACTCGTATGCAATCAGGGCAGGCGCCGCGCCAAACGACACCATGTCGGACAGTGAATCCATCTGTTCGCCGAAAGCGCTCTGGGTGTTCGTCATGCGGGCCACGCGGCCGTCCAGGCTGTCCAGCACCATGGCACAGAACACACCCACGGCCGCCATGTCGAAACGCCCGTTCATGGCCATCACGATGGAATAGAAACCACCGAACAATGCTGCCAGTGTGAACAGATTGGGCAGGATGTAAATGCCCTTGCGCCGCTTGCGCACCATCACACCGGTATTCTCGGTGGATTCATTGCCATCATGCATCAAATAGACCTCCAGCCCTTGCCTGTCAGGCGCAAGAAGCTCTCAAATTTATAGCGTTGGATTTTGACCCGCTGTGCTGGCAGAACGCCGCACGGGCACCAGGCGAGGGCAGCAGTGTAGCGCCAGTCAACACCGTGCCCGCCCACAAAAAAGGCCACCGAAGTGGCCTTTGGATACTGGCAATGCCTTGGCGAGGCAGCATCAGTTGCGGGTCTGATCAACCAGCTTGTTCTTGGCGATCCAGGGCATCATGGCGCGCAGCTGGGCCCCCACCACTTCGATGCTGTGGTCGGCCGTGTTGCGGCGACGAGCCGTCATGCTCGGGTAGTTCAGGCGGCCTTCCTGGATGAACATCTTGGCGTAGTCGCCGTTCTGGATGCGCTTCAGAGCGTTGCGCATGGCGGCGCGCGACTGCTCGTTGATGACTTCGGGACCGGTCACGTACTCGCCGAACTCGGCGTTGTTCGAGATCGAGTAGTTCATGTTGGCAATGCCGCCTTCGTAGATCAGGTCCACGATGAGCTTGAGCTCGTGCAGGCACTCGAAGTAGGCCATCTCGGGGGCATAACCGGCTTCGACCAGGGTCTCGTAACCCATCTTGATCAGCTCGACGGCGCCACCGCACAGCACGGCCTGCTCGCCGAACAGGTCGGTCTCGGTCTCTTCCTTGAAGTTGGTCTCGATGATGCCGGCCTTGCCGCCACCGTTGGCCATGGCATAGCTCAGGGCCAGGTCGCGGGCCTTGCCAGACTTGTCCTGGTGCACCGCCACCAGGTGGGGCACGCCGCCACCCTGGGTGTAGGTGTTGCGCACGGTGTGGCCGGGGGCCTTGGGCGCCACCATCCACACATCCAGGTCAGCGCGGGGCACGACCTGGTTGTAGTGCACGTTGAAGCCGTGGGCGAAAGCCAGCGAAGCGCCTTGCTTGATATTCGGGGCCACGTTGTTGGTGTAGACCTCGGCGATCTGTTCGTCGGGCAACAGGATCATGACCACGTCAGCGGCCTTCACGGCATCGTTGACTTCCATGACCGTCAGGCCGGCCTTGCCGACCTTGTCCCACGAGGCTCCGCCCTTGCGCAGGCCGACCACGACCTTGACGCCGCTGTCGTTCAGGTTTTGTGCATGGGCGTGGCCCTGCGAGCCGTAGCCGATGATGGCAACGGTCTTGCCCTTGATCAGGCTCAGGTCACAGTCTTTGTCGTAGAAAACTTTCATGGGTCGCTCCGGTTGAAATTCGTATGGGGTTGAAAAATAAACAGTCGATTGTCTTACATCGGATTTGGATTCGGCCGGATGGTTAGGCGGGGAACCGCAGACAGTGCTTTAGCACGGCGAGGCTCTCCAACGACACCAGCCGGTCGAAGACAAATCCGTTACACGCGCAGGATGCGCTCGCCGCGACCGATGCCGCTGGCACCGGTGCGCACGGTTTCCAGGATGGCCGTGCGATCGATGGCTTGCAGGAAAGCATCGTTCTTGGACTGGTCACCGGTGAGCTCGATGGTGTAGCTCTTTTCGGTCACGTCGATGATGCGGCCACGGAAGATGTCGGCCATGCGCTTCATCTCCTCGCGCTCCTTGCCCACCGCGCGCACCTTCACCATCATGAGCTCGCGCTCGGTGTAAGCACCTTCGGTGAGATCCACCACCTTCACGACCTCGATGAGGCGGTTCAGGTGCTTGGTGATCTGCTCGATCACATCGTCGGAGCCCGTGGTCTGGATGGTCATGCGCGAGAGCGATGCATCCTCGGTGGGCGCCACGGTGAGCGATTCGATGTTGTAGCCACGGGCCGAGAACAGGCCCACGACGCGGGAAAGAGCACCAGGCTCGTTTTCCAGCAGAACAGCAATGATGTGTTTCATGATGAGAGATTCCTCTTTTCGCTGCCCTCCCCCGCGCACGGTAATGCGCAGGCTTGACAGGCAATAGATTCGTCAAAAAATTGAACGCTACCCATTCGATAGCTAAGAGCGCATGCAGGGCATACGCCGGAGGCCAATTTGTCTTAAAGGTCTTCCGACCCCAGCAACATCTCGGTAATGCCCTTGCCGGCCTGCACCATCGGGAACACGTTCTCGGTGGGGTCGGTGCGGAAGTCCATGAACACCGTGCGGTCCTTGAGTTTGCGGGCTTCGCGCAGCGCGGGCTCCACGTCCTTGGGGTGCTCGATCAGCATGCCGACGTGGCCATAGGCCTCGGCCAGCTTCACGAAGTTGGGCAGCGCGTCCATGTAGCTGTGGCTGTAGCGGCCGGAGTATTCGATCTCCTGCCACTGGCGCACCATGCCCAGGTAGCGGTTGTTGAGCGAGCAGATCTTGATCGGCGTGTTGTATTGCAGACAGGTGGACAGTTCCTGGATGTTCATCTGCACCGAGCCTTCGCCGGTGATGCAGAACACCTCGGATTGTGGCTTGGCCAGCTTGATGCCCATGGCATAGGGAATGCCCACACCCATGGTGCCCAGGCCACCGGAGTTGATCCAGCGGCGTGGCTCGTCAAAGCGGTAGTACTGCGCAGCCCACATCTGGTGCTGGCCCACATCAGACGTGATGTAGGTGTCCGCGTCCTTGGTCATGTTCCACAGCGTCTCGACCACGTACTGCGGCTTGATCACGTCGCCGCTGCCCATGCTGTACTTGAGGCAGTCGCGCTTGCGCCAGCCTTCGATGGTGTCCCACCAGGCAGCCAGGGCTCCGGCATCCGGGCGGGTGCTGCTCTCGCGGATCATGGAAATCAGCTCGGTGAGCACGTCCTTCACGTCGCCGACGATCGGGATGTCCACCTTCACGCGCTTGGAGATGCTCGACGGGTCGATATCAACGTGGATGATCTTGCGGTCGTTCTGCGCGAAGTGCTTGGGGTTGCCGATCACGCGGTCGTCAAAGCGCGCACCCACGGCCAGCAGCACGTCGCAGTTCTGCATGGCGTTGTTGGCCTCGATGGTGCCGTGCATGCCCAGCATGCCCAGGAACTTGCGATCCGACGCGGGGTAGGCGCCCAGGCCCATCAGCGTGTTGGTGACGGGGTAGCCCAGCATGTCCACCAGCGTGCGCAGCTCGTTGGTGGCATTGCCCAGCAACACGCCACCGCCGGTGTAGATGTAGGGGCGCTTGGCCGCCAGCAGCAGCTGCAGCGCCTTGCGGATCTGGCCGCCATGGCCTTTGCGCACCGGGTTGTAGGAGCGCATTTCCACGCTCTGGGGGTAACCGGTATAGGCAACCTTCTTGAACGACACGTCCTTCGGAATATCGACCACCACGGGGCCGGGTCGGCCGGTGCGGGCGATATGAAAGGCCTTCTTCAGCGTCATGGCCAGATCGCGCGGGTCCTTGACGAGAAAATTGTGCTTCACGATGGGGCGCGTGATGCCCACCGTGTCGCATTCCTGGAATGCATCCAGGCCGATGGCCGCCGTGGGCACCTGGCCAGAGATGATCACCATGGGAATGCTGTCCATGTAGGCCGTGGCAATGCCCGTGACGGCATTGGTCAGCCCAGGGCCCGAGGTGACCAGCGCCACACCCACCTCGCCGGTGGCGCGGGCATAGCCGTCGGCGGCATGCACCGCGGCCTGCTCATGGCGCACCAGGACGTGCTGGATCGTGTCTTGCTTGTAGAGCGCGTCGTAGATATAGAGAACTGCGCCGCCGGGGTAACCCCAGATGTACTGCACGTTCTCGGCCTGCAGCGACTTGACGAGGATTTCAGAACCCATGAGGTCCTGCGAGCCGGAGGCGGGAGAATTGCCGTGGGAGGCAGTGGCTGCCGATGTGAGTTCAGCCTTGGAGATTTCCATGATCAACCTTTGTGAATTTCTCTGACGAAAAACCTTGGGTGCTCCTTACAAGCGCTCTTGTGAAGCCAGCTCGGAACTTGAGGCCAAGGACATGGGCGGGATGATTGCCGCGCCGGACCGTGACCCGTTTGCCTTTTGAATTGCAGTTGAAATTATCGCACTGCAACACGCGCAAAACCAGCCGCTTCCAAAAAAATCGGGGGGCAATGCAATAATCGAACTGTTGCGCGGGCTGCACCGCGCTTTCACGCATGACTGCATCGCCCCTTCCGGGCTGCTTCCTCTTGGCCACTGAACAAGAACTCTCCGACTTCCTCAAAAGTGTAGAAAGGCGCGCATTCAAGCGCTCGCTCTACCACGTCCGCAATGAGGAAGCGGCCCTGGACATCGTCCAGGACAGCATGCTCAAGCTGGCCGAGCATTACGGCGACAAGCCCACGAGCGAATTGCCCATGCTGTTTCAGCGCATCCTGTCGAACTGCACACTCGACTGGTTTCGCCGCCAAAAGACCCGCAATGCACTGTTTTCGAGCATGAGCGACTTTGACGGACCCGGAGAAGACGGCACGGAATTTGATCTGCTCGAAGCCTACACCGGCCCAGACAATGGGGAGCGGGCCGAAAGCGCGGAAGATCTGACCCGGCGCGCACAGATCTTCAAGGGCATTGAAGAAGAAATCGAGGCGCTGCCGGCACGTCAACGGGAAGCGTTTCTCATGCGTTACTGGGAAGAAATGGATGTAGCAGAAACAGCAGCCGCCATGGGTTGCTCCGAAGGCAGCGTCAAGACACACTGTTTTCGTGCAGTACAGACTCTCGGCAAGGCGCTGAAGGCAAAAGGAATCGAACCATGAACACCGCAAACACCCCCTCCCATGAAATGGCGGCGGATCGTTTTGCTCGCCGCATCACTGCACGGTTAAGCAGTGGAGCGAATGATCTGCCCTACGATATTTCCGAGCGGTTGCGCGCGGCCCGCACGCAGGCGCTGGCCAAGCGCAAAGTCACCGTCCAGGTGCGTCGCATTGCACCCGCCGTTGTGCACTCGGGCCATGCCGCAGCGCTCGGTGGTGGCAGCGAACGGAGTGGCTGGTGGAGCGCCCTGGTTTCGGCGGTTCCCGTGATGGCACTGCTGGTGGGTCTGGTAGTCATCAATGTGGCCCAGGACGAACAGGGAACGAATGAGGTGGCGGAAGTGGATGCCGCCCTGCTGACCGACGAGTTGCCCCCAGCGGCTTACTCCGACCCGGGTTTTGTACAGTTCCTGAAAACCGCCCATTCCAGCAACTGATCGACTTCTTTTTCTGCATGCACGCAAGTCCCCCTGACGGCCATCCCACCATGCCAGCCTTCGTGCTGGCTTTGGTGCTTTTGGGTGCGCTTGCAGCCGGCGGCATGGCGGTGCTCAACCAGGTGCGCATGGCGCCGGGCACCTTGGTACCCGTGGCCGCGCTGGCCTCCAGCCCCAATGGCAAAGGTGCAGGCACGGCAGTCCATCCATCCCGACAAACCCCTGCGGGCCCGGGCTGGGAGGTTCTGAACACTCCGCAGAAACTGGCGCTCTACCCTCTCGCGGAACGCTGGGCGCTGCTCAGCGAAGCGCAGAAACGGCGCTGGCTCGCCCTGGCCCAGAATTTCCCCACGCTCCCAGAACATGAGCAGGAAAAACTCCACGACCGCATGACGGAATGGGCCAGCCTGAGCGTGCAGCAGCGCAACCAGGCACGGCTCAACTATGCCGACTCCAATCGCCTGGCCCGTGACAACAAGCTCGCCCAATGGCAGGCTTACCAGGCGCTGAGCGATGAAGAAAAGCGCAAGCTGGCTGCGCGCGCGGCCCCCAAGCCGCAAGGTGCAGCCACTGCGCTCAAACCGGTTTCCCCCCGCAAGCTGGCACAGATTCCGGCGGCCTCGGAGGCCAACCCCAACCGCCCCAATCAGCCCAAGATCCCACCGGTACAAAGCCTCTCGCCACGGCTGGCGAAGCCAGCACTGTCCACCCCTGCCGCTGCGGGGCACGGAAGTGATGCACCGGTTTCACCACCCCCAGCCTTGGTGGAAACCGCCCCCGTCAACGTCCCGATGGCTGTGCCAATCACGCTGCCACCACTGCCGGCTGCGCCAGTTGCCAGCGACCATGCGACCCCGGCCGTACCCGATGCGCCCCTCCTGACTCCCCAGTAATTTGCATGCCCGTCCTGCCCCCGCCTGAAGCGCTGCCTTCCCCGGTCCCCGCCTCCACGAAGCTTCAGGCCCCGAGCCTGGTCCGCCGCATGGCATGCTGGATGTACGAAGGCATCCTGATGTTCGGCGTGGTCTTCATCGCCGGCTACCTGTTTGGCACCCTGAGCCAGACCCGCAATGCCCTGGACAACCGCCATGCCCTGCAGGCCTTCCTGTTTGTGGTGTTTGGCATCTACTTCACCTGGTTCTGGGCCAAGGGGCAGACCCTGGCCATGAAAACCTGGAACATCCGTGTGGTGGACCGTGGCGGCCGCCCGCTCACGCAGGCGCGTGCGCTGCTGCGCTATGTTCTTTCCTGGCTGTGGTTTCTGCCGCCATTGGCCGCGGTGGCACCCTTTTCGCTACCGGGCGGGGAAGCCACGGTGATCATGCTGGGTTGGGTCGCCGTATGGGCGCTGCTGAGCCGCTTTCACCCCCAGCAACAGTTCTGGCACGACGCACTGGCGGGCACCCGCCTGGTGCACCACGAACCTGTCAAAAAATAAACTTGCTCGGATATGCCCTTGCCGGACACATCCGGCCCCGACAATTGCCGCATGCCATCACTCGACTCCCCGCACCCCGCCAACCCCCAGAAAGCCCGGACTGGACTGAACCGGGTCTGGCATGCCACGGGCTACTCCATCGCAGGCCTGCGTGCCGGCTGGAACGAAAAGGCGTTTCGCCAGGAAGTCATTGCGGCCGTGGTCCTGGTTCCGCTGGCGTTCTGGCTGGGCCGCAACTGGATGGAGGTGGCGCTGCTGGCCGGGTCGGTCATCATCGTGATGATCGTCGAGCTGCTCAACACCGGCATCGAGACCGCCATTGATCGCATCGGCCCCGAGTGGCATGACCTGTCCAAGCGTGCCAAGGACATGGGCAGCGCTGCGGTGCTGCTGTCGCTGCTGCTGTGCATCGGCATCTGGTGTGCCGCTCTTTTTCAGAGGTTTTTCCATGGCTGAACCCGCTTTCTCCATCTGCGTGTACTGCGGCTCGCGTCCCGGTGAGAATCCGGCGTTTTCCCAGGCCGCCCATGCCGTGGGCCAGTGGATCGGCTCGCATGGCGGCCAGCTCGTGTACGGCGGTGGCCTCAGCGGCCTCATGGGCACGGTGGCCGAGGCCACACGCCTTTCCGGTGGCCGGGTGGTGGGCGTGATACCGCAGACGCTGGTGGACAAGGAACTGGCCAATCGCCAGTGTGACGAGTTGCACATCGTGCAGACCATGCACGAGCGCAAGGCCATGATGGCCGAGCGCAGCAACGCCTTTGTGGCGCTGCCCGGCGGGATTGGCACCTTCGAGGAACTGTTTGAAGTCTGGACCTGGCGCCAGCTGGGCTACCACGACAAGCCACTGGGCCTGCTCAACGTGGGCGGCTACTACGACGGTCTGCTGGCCTTTTTGCAGACCAGCGTGGCGAGTGGGTTCATGAGAGGGTGGCAGATGGACCTGCTGCACATCGCAACCGGCAGCGACGCCCTGCTGCGCACCCTGGTGCAGTCGGCGGGCCACAGCCTGGAGCAGGTACCGCTGCGCTCGGTGATCTGACAGCCCGCAAAACGAGCGCGGCCCAAGCCAGCGCCCCCGCGCAAGGGCCGCCCCGCCGCGCTGGGGGCGCCCCCCTCAGGGGGATGGCGCGAACCGACACAGGGGGAGCCTATACCGCGGCGTCGTCCAGGTCACCCGTGCGGATGCGCACCACGCGCTCCACGGCGGTCACAAAAATCTTGCCGTCGCCAATCTTGCCCGTGCGCGCCGCATTGACGATGGCGTCCACGCAGCGCTCCAGGTCTTCTGTCTTGACCACGACTTCCACCTTCACCTTGGGCAGGAAATCCACCACATACTCCGCCCCGCGGTACAGCTCGGTGTGGCCTTTCTGGCGCCCGAAACCCTTCACCTCGGTCACGGTGAGGCCCGTCACACCGCATTCGGCCAAGGCTTCACGGACCTCTTCCAGCTTGAACGGCTTGATGACGGCGGTGATCATTTTCATGGGGGAGTCTCCTGGAGGATAAAAAAGGCGGTGGAACTGGCGGATGCCCGTCAGGCCCTGAATTGGCTGGTGATAGGGTAGCGCCAGTCCTTGCCGAAGCTGCGGCGCGTGACGCGCACGCCCACGGGGGCCTGGCGGCGCTTGTATTCATTCAGCTTGATCAGCCGGGTGACGCGTTCGACATCGGCGCGCTCAAAACCGGCGGCAATGATGGACTCTATCGGCTCGTCATTTTCCATGTAACGCGCCACGATCGCATCGAGCACCTCGTAGGCCGGCAAACTGTCCTGGTCTTTCTGGTCGGGGCGCAACTCGGCACTGGGCGGGCGCGTGATGATGCGCTCGGGGATGGGGTTGGTGCCGGTGCCATACGGATCGTGCGCATTGCGCCAGCGCGCCAGATCGAACACCCGGGTCTTGGCCACATCCTTGATGGGCGCAAAGCCGCCGGCCATGTCGCCATACAGCGTGCAGTAGCCGGTGGCCATCTCGCTCTTGTTGCCGGTGGTCAGCACGATGGCGCCAAACTTGTTCGACAACGCCATCAGCAGCGTGCCGCGGATGCGGGCCTGCAGGTTCTCCTCGGTCGTGTCCTCGGGCAGGCCGGCAAATAGGCTCGCCAGCGCCGCCTTGAAGGTCTCGAACTGGGGTGCAATCGCGATTTCGTCATGGCGCACGCCCATGCGCTCGGCCATGTCGCGCGCGTCGATCCAGCTGATGTCCGCCGTGTAGGGCGAGGGCATCATCACGGTGCGCACCTTGTCGGCGCCCAGGGCATCCACGGCAATCGCCAGAACCAGCGCCGAATCGATGCCGCCCGACAGGCCCAGCAAGGCGCCCGGAAAGCCGTTCTTGCGCACATAGTCGCGCACGCCCAGCACCAGCGCGTCCCACAGGTCGGCTTCCAGGCTGCGCTCGGGCGCCACCTCCGCTTCTATTTTGATAGCATTCTGCGCTTCATGGATGCGCGCAAACACCAGCTTCTCTTCAAAACCGGGTGCCCGACCGGCCACCGAGCCATCGGCATTCAGGGCAAAGGAACGGCCTTCGAAAACCACCTCGTCCTGCCCGCCCACCAGGTGGGCATAGACCAGCGGCAGGCCTGTCTCGGCCACCCGCTCGCGCATGGTTTGCTCGCGCTCGGCGCTCTTGCCCAGATGAAAGGGCGAGGCATTGATCACCGCCAGCAGCTGCGCCCCTGCCTGCGCCGCAGCGCGCGCGGGCGCGGCAAACCACGCGTCCTCGCAGACCAGCACGCCCACCCGCACGCCCTCCACCTCGAACACGCAGGGCGACTGGCCGGCAACGAAATAGCGGCGCTCATCGAACACCTGGTAGTTGGGCAGCTCGCACTTGGCATAGGTCTGCTCGATCTGGCCATGCCGCAGCACGCTGGCCGCATTCAGGCAGGGGCTGAACGCCGGGTCATCCGGCGCCTGCTTTTGCGGATGGCCCAGCACGATCGCGAGGCCCTTCAACCCTGCGGTCTCGCGGGCCACGGTTTTCACGGCATCATCGCAGGCCGCAAGAAATGCGGGGCGCAAAAACAGGTCTTCTGCCGCGTAGCCACAGATGGCCAGCTCGGGCGTCAGCAGCAGCCGCGCGCCCTGCGCATGGGCCTCACGCGCGGCAGCGATGATTTTTTGCGCATTGCCGGGCATGTCGCCCACGACAAAATTGAGCTGAGCGGTGCAAATGGAGAGCGTCATGGAACTGGGATCGGCCCCTGCGGCCAGGTTGGACACCGCCACCCCTTGGAACCCCGCGCTGGGCGGCGGCCCGTGGAGGCAGCATGGCTGAAGGCAACATTATCGCGCGCGTGCTGGCATCGCCGCTGGAGGTGGACGCCAGCGCCTGGAACGCCCTGCTGGCGCAGCAACCGCACGCCACGCCCTTCATGCGCCACGAATACCTGGCGGCCCTGCACACCAGCGAAAGCGCCGTTCCCCGCACAGGCTGGACGCCCCGCTTCATGACGCTCTGGGAGGGCCAGGATCCACACGCGGTGCTGGTGGCCGCCTGCCCGCTGTACCTCAAGAGCCACTCCTACGGCGAATACGTGTTCGACTGGTCCTGGGCCAGTGCCTACGAGCAGCATGGCGTGCCGTATTACCCCAAGGCGGTGGTGGCCGTGCCCTTCACGCCCGTGCCCGGATCCCGGCTGCTGGCGCGCGACGAAACCACACGCCGGCTGCTGGTGCAGGCGCTGCGCCAGTGGTGCGAGGACGAGGGCCTGTCGTCCTTGCATGTGCTGTTTGCCAGCGACGACGACGTGCTGGCCAGCGCCCGGCAAGGTCTGATGCTGCGGCATACGGTGCAGTTCCATTGGCAGAATGCGGCCCCCACGCTCCCCGCTTCACGTGGCTCGCAGCCCTCCGACGAGGCGCTCGCCACCCTGGTGCGGCCCGGCGGCGGCCCAGGCCTCGCTTTCGAGAGCTTCGACCACTTCCTCGCCAGCCTGTCCCAGGACAAGCGCAAGAAGATCCGCCAGGAACGCCGGCGCGTGGCCGATGCGGGCGTCACCTTCCGCTGGGCACAGGGGTCCGACATCCGCCCGTCCGACTGGGACTTCTTTTACCGCTGCTACGAGCGCACCTACCTGGAGCATGGCAACCCGCCCTACCTCACGCGGGCCTTCTTTCAGCAGATGGCCGACCGGATGCCCGGGCACTGGCTGCTGTTCATTGCCGAGCGGGAGGGCCGATCAATAGCTAGCAGTTTGATAGCTATTGACGATGACCCGACCTGCGCCAGCGCAATTCATCCTGCAAAAAACCCACCCCGCGCCGCGTATGGCCGCTACTGGGGCGCGCTGGAACGCGTGGACTGCCTGCATTTCGAGGCCTGCTACTACCAGCCGCTGCAATGGTGCATAGCCCAAGGCGTGCAGCGCTTTGAAGGGGGCGCCCAGGGCGAACACAAGATGGCGCGCGCCCTGCTGCCGGTGCAGGCGACCAGCACGCACTGGCTGGCACACCCGGCGTTTGCCGATGCGGTGGAGCGATTTCTACAGCGCGAAGGCGCCGGCGTGGAAGACTATCTGGACCACCTGCAGGCGCGCAGCCCGTTTCGCGCCACCTAACCCCGCAAAAACCCACCGCGGCACCCGCCGATGCCCATGGGCCAGGCACGGTTACCACCTGCCGTGCTTGTACCCATCAATAAACATGCATAACATATGAATCTTTAAAACACACTCTCTCCAAAGGGCTCACCATGGTTCCCCACCCCGCAGCCACCCATCGCCGGGCCATCCGGGCAGCAACCGTCAACCTGTGGGGGAAATGCCATGTCCACCGTTGAACAGGCCGCGCCGCTGGCCCAGGCGCTGGAGCGCCCTTACCGGCACGGGTTTGTGACCGACATTGCGTCCGATTCCCTGCCGCCCGGCCTGGACGAAGGCACCATCCGCGCCATTTCGCGGCGCAAGCGCGAGCCCGAATTTCTGCTGCAATGGCGCCTGGCGGCCTTTGAACGCTGGCTGTCCATGCCCCTGCCCGCCTGGGCCCAGCTGCAGATGGAGCCGGTGGACTTCCAGGCGCTGAGCTACTACTCGGCCCCCAAATCGCTCCAGGACGGACCCCAGAGCCTGGCCGATGTGGACCCCAAACTGCTGGAAACCTACGAAAAGCTCGGCGTGCCGCTGCACGAACGCGCGCGTTTAGCCGGCGTGGCCGTGGATGCGGTGTTCGACTCGGTCTCGGTAGGCACCACGTTCCGCGAGCAGCTGGCCAGGGTCGGCGTGATCTTCTGCTCGTTCTCGCATGCGGTGGAGCACCACCCCGCGCTGATCGAGCGCTACCTGGGCACCGTGGTGCCGCCGGGCGACAACTTCTATGCCGCGTTGAATTCAGCGGTGTTCTCCGATGGCTCGTTCGTCTACATCCCCCAGGGTGTGCGCTGCCCAATGGAGCTGTCCTCGTATTTCCGCATCAATGCGCGCAACACCGGGCAGTTCGAGCGCACGCTGATCATTGCCGAGGAAGGCAGCCATGTGAGCTACCTCGAAGGCTGCACGGCGCCGCAGCGCGACGAACACCAGCTGCACGCCGCCGTGGTGGAACTGGTGGCGCACGAGGACGCGCACATCAAGTACTCCACCGTTCAGAACTGGTACCCCGGCGACGAGAACGGGCGCGGCGGAATCTACAACTTCGTCACCAAGCGCGGGCTGTGCGCCGGCAAGCGTGCCCACATCGCCTGGACGCAGATCGAGACCGGATCGGCCATCACCTGGAAATACCCCAGCGTGGTGCTGCGCGGCGACGAATCGAGCGGCGAGTTCCATTCGATCGCGGTGTCCAACCACTTCCAGCAGGCCGACACCGGCACCAAGATGATCCACCTCGGGCGCAACACCAAAAGCCGCATCGTCTCCAAAGGCATCAGCGCCGGACACGCGCACAACAGCTACCGCGGCCTGGTGCGCGTGGCACCCACCGCCGCCGGCGCCGCGAACCACACGCAATGCGATTCGCTGCTGATCGGTCCCGATTGCGGCGCCCACACATTCCCGTACATCGACACCGCACGCAGCGACGCCGTGGTCGAGCATGAGGCAACCACCACGCGCATCTCCGAGGAGCGGCTTTTTTACTGCCAGCAGCGCGGCATCGACCCGCAGGAAGCCACGGCGCTCATCGTCGGCGGCTTCTGCCAGGCGGTGCTCGAAGAGCTGCCGATGGAATTCGCCCTCGAAGCCAAGGCTCTGCTGGCGGTATCCCTCGAAGGCGCGGTGGGCTGAAACACCGGTTTGCAGTCAAAAAACCGCCTTTAGCCCTTATCCATCAAGCGCTGCAAGCTATCCAATTGAACCAAGGACACCCCATGACAACCCCCTCCCCCCTGCTGCAAGTGCGCGACCTGCGCGTGAATGTGGGCGAGCGCACCGTGTTGCACTCGGTCTCGCTCGATGTGGCACCCGGCTCCCTGGTGGTGCTGATGGGCGCCAACGGCAGCGGCAAGAGCACGCTGGGCCTGACGCTGGCCGGCCATCCGAACTACCGCGTCGCGAGCGGCCAGGCGCAGTTTGCCGGGCAGGATCTGCTGGCCATGAATGCGCAGGAGCGCGCCAGGGCCGGCCTGTTCCTGTCGTTCCAGACGCCGCCCGACATCCCGGGCGTGAAGAACAATCTGTTCATCCGCACTGCGCTCAACGCGGTGCGCGAGGCCCGGAGCGAGGCGCCACTGGATGCCTTCGATTTCCTGGGCAGTGCCCGCGCCGCTGCCCGGCAGCTGGGCCTGCCCGAAGCCATGCTGGGCCGCCCGGTCAATGAAGGCTTCTCGGGGGGCGAGCGCAAGCGCAATGAGTTGTTGCAGCTCGCGCTCTTGCAGCCGCGCCTGGCGCTGCTCGACGAAATCGATTCGGGCATGGACGTCGATGGCGTGCGCGCCGTGGTCCAGCTCGTGCAGAAGCTGCGCGCCCAGGGCACTGCCTTCGTGGTGGTGTCGCACTACCTGCAGCTCATCGAATCGCTGCAGCCCGACACCGTGTTGCGGCTCGATCAAGGCTGCATCGCTGACACCGGCAACCTGGAACTGGCGCGCGGCATTGCCCGCACCGGCTTCGCGCGCGCGGCCGAACCCGTGGAGGCCTGAGCCATGGACACCGCAAGAGCCGACGCACTGACCGCCCGGGAGCACCTGGCCCTGCGGGGCTGGATACCCGCACGCAGCGAATCCTTTCGCCACCTGCCACCACCCGGGCTTGAGACCTGGCTGGGAGACGCCGCCCCTCCTGCCACGGCAGACGGCAACGCTTCATCCCTTGCGGGTGCCGGCTGGACACTGCACCCGGTGGGCGGCACACCGCCAGTGGGCGTCAGCGCCCGCTGGCTGGATGCCAGCGATCCGGCCCAGCGCGCCGAGTTGTTCGCCGGCCTGCCGCTGCCCGGCGAAGGCGACGCCGCCCCCTTTGCCTGGGCGCACCGCGCCCTGTGCCGCCAGGGCCTGCGCCTGCGCATCGGTGGCACGCCCGTTACCCACACGGGCCAAACCGTGTGGCTGCACCTGCGCCACCAGCCACGCACCCGGGTGGAAGCCCCGCTGCTCGTGGTGGAAGTGCAGGACGGCGTGCGCTGCGTGCTGATCGAGACCCACGAACGCGAGCCAGCCCCATGCGGGCCCCCGCTCGTGCAGAACCTGCGCATCCACCTCCATGTCGGGCAAGGCGCGACGCTGCAGCATCTGCGCATGGCAACCCCCGCCGCAGAGGACCAGATCGCCCACATCGTGCACGCGCGCCTGGACCAGGGCGCGCAGTATGCGCAGGCGCTCGTCGCGTCGGACAGCGCATACCACCTGCAACGCAGCGCGCTGGATCTGCAGGGCATCCACGCCAGCGCGCGCACCGCCGGCGTGCTGCTGGCCAGCAGCTCGGTGCTGGAGCAGCAGGTGCAGGCCTTGCACAACGCCGCCCACACCCACAGCGCCGTGGAGGCCCTGGTGCTGGCCAGCGGCAAGGCCCATGCGGTGGCCAACGCCCACACCCGCATCGCCCCGGGCGCCAGCGAAGCCAACGTGCGCCAGCGCCTGAGCGGCATCCCGCTGGCGGGCCAGCCCCGGCTGGTGCTGCGCCCGCACCTGGAGATCCACCACGACAAGGTGCAGGCCGCGCACGGCGCCACCTGGGGCGCACTGCCCGAAGACGCCCTGTTCTACGCGCGCCAGCGGGGCCTGGACGAAGCCAGCGCGCGCACGCTGATCATCGAAGGCATGGCCACTGCGCTGCTGGAACGTTGCTTCGACGCCCCCGACCTGCTGGCCACGCTGGAGGAAGACGGCCTGCTGGCGCGCACCCTGGCACGCCACCTGACCACAACCGAGGAGCCACACCATGGGTGAAATGCATTTCCTGCAGGAACTGGTCGCCACCCCCGGCGCACTCGCCAGCGGCGTGCGCACCCTGTTTCCGGTGCTGGAGCAGCGCATCCACGGCGCGGCGCTGGCCTACCTCGACAACGCCGCCACGACACAGGTGCCGCTGCCGGTACTGGCCGCCATGCGCCATTTCGAAGCGCATGACCGCGCCAACATCCACCGCGGCGTGCACACCTTGAGCCAGCGCGCCACCGACGCCTTCGAACAGGCGCGCAGCGACCTCAAGCGCTTCGTCGGTGCGGGCGCCGGGCACGAGCTGGTCTTCACCTCGGGCACCACCGAGGCGTTGAACCTGGTGGCGCACGGGCTCTCGGCCGCGCAGCCGGGTGGCGCTTTCCTCCAGCCGGGGGACGAGATCATCGTCAGCGGCCTGGAGCACCACGCCAACCTGGTGCCGTGGCAGCAGGCCGCCCGGCGTAGCGGCGCCATGCTTCGCGTGCTGCTGCCCGATGCACAGGGCCGACTGCATGCGCAAGACCTGGCCTGCCTGCTCACCCCGCGCACCCGCGTCTTCGCCCTGACGGCCTGCGCCAACGCCACGGGCGAAACACCGCCGTTCGCGGCCCTGCTGGCACAGGCCGCGCAAGCCGGCGCGCTCACCGTGCTCGACGCCGCGCAGGCCGTGGGACACACGGTCATCGACCTGTCGGCCCTGGCCTGCGATTTCATGGCCTTTTCGGGCCACAAGATGTACGGCCCCATGGGCACCGGCGCCCTGGTCGGACGCATGGCGGCACTGGAGCGCCTGGCGCCGCTGCGCTATGGCGGCGACATGGTCGAGCGGGTGAGCTACACCGACGCGGCCTTTGCCCCGCTTCCCAGCCGGCTCGAAGGCGGCACGCCCAACGTCGCCAGCGCCGTCGGCATGGCGGCGGCGGCTACGTTCATCGGCCATATCGGCCGCGCCGCCATCGATGCCCATGTGCAGGCACTGCGAGCGCACGCCGTGGCCGGCCTCGCCGCCATCGAAGGCATCACGGTGCTGGCGCCGCATGCCACCACGTCTGCCATTGCTTCCTTCGTCACGCCGCACGCGCACCCGCACGACATCGGCACCCTGCTCGACGCGCAAGGCATTGCCGTGCGCACCGGCCACCACTGCGCCCAGCCGCTGCTCGACCACCTGGGCACCGGCCCCACCACGCGCGCCTCGTTCGGTCTGTACAACACCCATGACGAGGTGGAACGGCTCATCGCCGGCGTGGCACATGCCCTGGAGGTACTGCGATGAGTGCTGCTGAAAACGACCTGTACCAGGAGGTGGTGATGGACCACAAGCGCGCCCCGCGCAACTTCGGCCACCTGCCCGCTCCGAACCACCAGGCGCGCGGCACCAATCCGCAGTGCGGCGATGACCTGAGCGTGGAGCTGGATGTGCAGGCCGGCCAGGTGCGCGACATCCGCTTCAGCGGACAAGGGTGCGCCATCTGCATCGCCTCGGCCTCGATGATGGGCGAGGCCGTGAAGGGCCACGACGTGGAGGCGGCGCAGCAGTTGCAGCAGCATTTCCGTGCCGTGCTCACCGGCGAGATCGAACCCGAGGAAGCGCAATTGGGCAAGCTCGTCAGCCTGGCCGGCGTGCGCCGCTACCCGAGCCGCATCAAGTGCGCCCTGCTGGGCTGGCATGCCCTGATGCACGCATTGGCGCAGGCACCCGACGCATCGCCTGCTGCAGCGGATGCCACGCCGCCGGGGAACACACCATGATGAAACGACACCGCGAAGACGTGCTGATCAACCGTCCGGTACGGGTGGAGCGCATTCCCGAAGGCTCGCCACTGGATCTTGCAGCGGGCGAGCTCGCGCAACTCACGCAGGCTTTGGGATCGTCGTTCACGCTGCTGGTGGACGGGCAGCTGGTGCGCCTGAAGGGCGTGGATGCCGATGCCATCGGCAAACCCCCGCCAGCCACCCTGGCTCTGCCCGACAAGGTTGAACTGGAGGATGTGAGCGACCTGGTCTGGCAGACCCTCAAGACCTGTTACGACCCGGAAATCCCCGTGGACATTGTCGAACTGGGTCTGATTTACCGCTGTGACATCGAGCCGCTGGACAGCGACCAGGTCAAGGTCTGGATCGACATGTCGCTCACCGCGCCGGGCTGCGGCATGGGCGAATCGATTGCTGAGGAAGTGTGCGACAAGGTGCTGGCACTGCCCCGCGTGGGCGAGATCACCCTCAACCTGGTGTTCGATCCCCCCTGGGATCGCTCCAGGATGTCCGAGGCCGCGATGCTGGCCCTGGGCCTGTAGCAAACTGCCATCACCGGAAGCCCCTTGCGGGCGCCTGCCGCGTGCTGCGGGTGCGATCCCGGTGGCATTGCACCGCCGGTGCTGTGGTGCCTCAGCCCCCGCAGGCGCCACCCGAGCAGCAGGAGTCTTCCCGGGCCGCGGCAGGCTCGGTCTTGCTGATCAGCACACGCCAAAGGTCCGGGCCCTGCTGCAGATAGGCCCACTTGAAGGCACCGGCTGAGCGGGCCTGGAACTGGTGGTGCAGGGGCTGCGGATCATGGTCGTTGACCAGTTGCAACGCCTCGCCGGGCAACAGCGCGTCAAAGCGGCCAAAAATCAGGGTGTGGCGCTCGCGGGGTGCAATCTCGCGGACATCGATGACGGAGCTCTGGGTAGGAAGCATGGCAAGACCTTTCTGAAAGGGTGTGAAAAACCAAAGGAACCGCTCTGGCCGAGCGGCACATGCATGCAGGCAGCCAGGGCCTGCATGGCGAAAACATCAACCGTCCTTGCCGTCCAGCCGCGTCTGGATCAGCCAAGGGGTGTACAGGCCCAGGTAGATGGCAAAGGCCGTGGCCCAGGCCAGCGCCGCCAGCACCAGTGCGGCGGCATACCACTGCGGTGCAGCCAGCGGCAGCAGGACCCGCAGCACAGCGGCACCCATCACCAGCCCATAGGCCAGCACCTCCAGCCGCCCGGCCTGCAGCGGCCTGCCGGTGTGGCCGCGCGCCGTGCGGGTGATCATGCCGACGATGAGTCCGCCCGTGGCGCCCACGGCGAAGGCATGCACCGCGGCCGACACCGCCACGGCACCCAGTTGCGCCAATGCCAGCAGAACGAACCCCACAGGAATCCATGCATACGATGCATGCAGGATCCACAAGATGGGGCGATTGCGCGTGATCCATGGCTTCCACCGCCACATGCGCCATCCATGCAGCAGCGCTGCCAACCCGGCCAGCACCGCCGTGACCGCACCCACGCCGAAAGGAGCACACACCCAGGACGCCAGTGCCAGCGCCGTCACGGCCAGAATCACGAGCTCCAGCGGACGCTGCGCCTGCAGCTTGAGCCCCGGGTTCACGCTCATGGTGAAAGCCGGCACCACACGTCCTGCCATCACGCACTCGATCATCACGATCAGCGCCAGACCCGCGTACAGCGCCTGTACGGGCGGCAGGTTGAGGACACCCAGCACCGCCAGGTGGAACACCCCGTTGGCCACGGACAGCAGCACCAGCACCCCCATCAGCGGCAGGTTGCGGCGGTTGCGCGCCCGCAGCAGCACCGCAAGCAGCAAGCCAGCCACCACGGGCAGCAAGACGACATCCAGCACGGCATAGACCACATAGGGCGCCACAACGGCCGCCACCCGGGCGGCAAGCCAGAGCAAGGCCAGAGCCCCCAGCAGCGCGCCGCGCGGAGTGGCCAGGCCGGTCCACGCCTTCACGGCCGTGAGCAGGAACCCGATGATGACGGTGGCGGCAAACCCGAACAGCATTTCATGGGCGTGCCACAGCAAGGGAGCGACCGGAAGGTTGAGCACCACCCACCCCATCATGGAAGCGATCCACAGTGGCACGGCCAGGCACGCCACCAGGGCTGCGCCCAGATAAAACGGGCGAAAACCCAGCCGCAGCAGGGGCATCCCCTGGAGAGCGGGGGCCGCAGCCCCGCTCGCGGCAGACATGACGGGTGTGGAGAGTGGTTTCATACGGTGATGCCCACTGCGCGGGAACAAGGGCGAGAGTGGGTGCTTATAAGATTCATTTCAAATGAATATTAACGCAGTGCACCCACCAATGCAAGCTCCGATGCATGCCATGGAGCCCGTTCTTCGTTCTTTATGGATCAGAAACCGTTCAGCGTGCGCCGGCCGAAATCCATCGAGGCGCTCAGGGCGAACGGTTCAGAGGGCGCCGGGCCGTGAGGGCCACCACATCCGCCACGGCATCCACCACGCGCCCCATATCCCGCCTGGCCGTTGCAGCACCGTTCGCCATGCTGCCCAGTGGCGAAAAAAGCATGCAAACCAGGCGGTTTGCATGCTTTTATCGTGACAGCTGTCAGCGCTTTATGGCAAAGCGCAAAGCCCCTATTTCACCGAAAAATCGGTGAACGAACTTCAGGCAGCGCCCTTCTGGAAGCTCGCGATACCGTCGGTGATTTCCTTCTTGGCGGCGTCGATGCCTTCCCAGCCCAGCACCTTGACCCACTTGCCCTTTTCGAGGTCCTTGTAGTGCTCGAAGAAATGGGCAATGGCGTTGCGGCGCATGGCGTTCACGTCGTCGATGGTCTTCCAGTGGTCGTACATGGGCAGGATCTTGGACGTGGGCACGGCAATCACCTTGCCATCCACACCGGCCTCGTCTTCCATCATCAGGATGCCCAGGGGGCGGCAGGGGACCACCACGCCGGGATGCAGGGGGTAAGGCGTGATCACCAGCACATCGACCGGGTCGCCGTCGCCCGACAGGGTCTGCGGCACATAGCCATAGTTGGTGGGGTAGTGCATGGCCGTGGTCATGAAACGGTCCACAAAAATGGCGCCCGATTCCTTGTCCACCTCGTACTTGATGGGGTCGGAGTTCATCGGGATCTCGATGACGACGTTGAAGGCATCGGGAACGTTCTTGCCTGGGGGGACGTTGTTGAGGGACATGTCTTGTATGAAAAGTTGATGGACGGCAATCCGCGCAGCATGCCGCGTCGGGATTAACCCTGATTTTAGGCACATGGCCCTTTCTGCCGGCTTGCAAATGGAGGTTTGGCTGTAAATTGACCCTGTTGGCCAATCGACTCCGGTACGCTGGGGCACGAGGAAGCAACGCAGCGGAAGCACGCCGATGCGTTGTGTTTCCTTCCGTGCAAGTGAATATTTCAAGGAGTGACGAATGGCTGGAAATACAGCGCTGACTGCCCCTCTGATACTGGCTGTGGTGTGTGGATTGATTGCGGTGGCCTATGGCATCTGGGCCCGGGGATGGATTCTTGCCAAAGACCCCGGCAACGCCCGCATGCAGGAAATCGCCGCCGCCATCCAGGCCGGCGCCGCCGCCTATCTGGCCCGCCAGTACAAGACCATTGCCCTCGTCGGCGTGGTGCTGGCCATTCTCATCGGCATCTTCCTGGACGGCACCACGGCCGTGGGCTTCGTGGTGGGCGCAGTGCTTTCGGGCGCCTGCGGCTTCATCGGCATGAACGTGTCGGTGCGCGCCAATGTGCGCACGGCACAGGCGGCCACGCAGGGCATTGGCCCGGCGCTGGATGTGGCGTTTCGCGGCGGCGCCATCACCGGCATGCTGGTGGTGGGCCTGGGCCTCCTGGGCGTTACCGGCTTCTACTGGTTTCTGGCGGGCAACGGCAACCTCACGCCCACGGCCAAGCTGTCCGTGCTGCTCAACCCGCTGATCGGCTTTGCCTTTGGCTCGTCGCTGATCTCTATCTTTGCGCGGCTGGGCGGCGGCATCTTCACCAAGGGCGCCGACGTGGGCGCCGACCTGGTGGGCAAGGTGGAGGCCGGCATCCCCGAGGACGACCCGCGCAACCCCGCCGTGATTGCCGACAACGTGGGCGACAACGTGGGCGACTGCGCCGGCATGGCGGCGGACCTCTTCGAAACCTACGCGGTGACGCTGATCGCCACCATGGTGCTCGGCGCGCTGCTGGTGGCCACCGCCCCGGTCAACGCCGTGGTGTACCCGCTCGCGCTGGGCGCCGTGTCCATCGTGGCCAGCATCATCGGCTGCTTCTTCGTGAAGGCATCGCCCGGCATGAAGAACGTGATGCCCGCGCTGTACAAGGGCCTGGCGATTGCGGGCGTGCTGTCGCTCGTCGCGTTCTACTTCGTCACCGTCTGGATCATGCCGGACAACGCCATCACCGCCACCGGCAGCCAGATGAAGCTGTTTGGCGCCTGCGCCACGGGGCTGGTGCTGACGGCCGCGCTGGTGTGGATCACCGAGTTCTACACCGGCACGCAATACTCGCCCGTGCGGCACATCGCCCAGGCATCGACCACGGGTCACGGCACCAACATCATTGCCGGCCTGGGCGTGTCCATGCGCTCCACCGCCTGGCCGGTGATCTTTGTGTGCCTGGCCATCCTGTCGGCCTACCAGCTTGCGGGCCTGTATGGCATTGCCGTGGCGGCCATGTCCATGCTCTCCATGGCGGGCATCGTGGTGGCGCTCGATGCCTATGGCCCCATCACCGACAACGCAGGCGGCATCGCAGAAATGGCCGAGCTGCCCAGCAGCGTGCGCGATATTACCGACCCGCTCGACGCCGTGGGCAACACCACCAAGGCCGTGACCAAGGGCTACGCCATCGGCTCGGCGGGCCTGGCCGCGCTGGTGCTGTTTGCCGACTACACGCACAAGCTCGAAAGCTATGGCCGGGCCATCAGCTTTGACCTGAGCGATCCGCTCGTGATCATCGGGCTGTTCATCGGCGGCCTTATCCCCTACTTGTTCGGCGCGATGGCCATGGAGGCCGTGGGCCGCGCCGCCGGCGCCGTGGTGGTGGAGGTGCGCCGCCAGTTCAGCACCATCAAGGGCATCATGGACGGCACGGGCAAGCCCGAGTACGGCAAGGCCGTGGACATGCTGACCACCGCCGCCATCAAGGAAATGGTGATCCCCAGCCTGCTGCCCGTGGTGGTACCCGTCGTGGTGGGCCTGCTGCTGGGCCCCAAGGCGCTGGGAGGGCTGCTGATGGGCACCATCGTGACCGGCCTGTTCGTGGCGATTTCCATGTGCACCGGCGGCGGCGCCTGGGACAACGCCAAGAAGTACATCGAGGACGGCCACCACGGCGGCAAGGGCAGCGAGGCGCACAAGGCCGCCGTCACCGGCGACACGGTGGGCGACCCCTACAAGGACACCGCCGGCCCCGCCATCAACCCGCTGATCAAGATCATCAACATCGTGGCACTGCTGATCGTGCCGCTGGTCGTGAAATTCCACGGCGGCTGATTCCACCGCCGCCTCTCCCCACAGGCTCGCTGCGGCGGGCCTTTTTTGTGCCCGACAACGCCGTTTTTCAGATGATAGGCAGCACCGCCAGCGGGCAGCGATTCACCAAAACGCTATTACATCAATAGCTATAAGTGCTTTACAGACAAGCGCTGAATCCATTTTTGACATCATCCCCCGAGGAACACCTGGCTTTTACCGCACAATTTGGCCATGCCACTGCACTTCATCGCCAATGCCCCCGTTCCCTCCACCTCCGGCCGCACGATCCCGGTGATCGACCCCTCCGACGGCCAGCCGTTCGACGAGATCCAGCGCGGCACGGCCGAGGACATCGACGCCGCCGTGCGCGCGGCGCAGCAGTGCTACCACGCCGTGTGGCAGAAGATGGCGCCCGCCGACCGGGGCCGCCTGCTGCACCAGCTCTCGGCCAAGATACTGGAACACGCGGACGAGCTGAGCGCGCTGGAGCGGCGCGACTGCGGCAAGCCCACCCGCCAGGCCCGGGCCGATGCGCTGGCGCTGGCGCGCTACTTCGAGTTCTATGCCGGAGCCTGCGACAAATTGCACGGCGAGACCATCCCCTACGCCGATGGCTACAGTGTGCTCACCTGGCGCGAACCCCACGGCGTGACGGGCCACATCATTCCGTGGAACTACCCCATGCAGATCTTTGGCCGCAGCGTGGGCGGCGCGCTGGCGGCGGGCAATGTGTGCGTGGTCAAGCCGGCCGAAGATGCCTGCCTGAGCCTGATCCGCGTGGCGCAGCTGGCGGCCGAGGTGGGGTTTCCGGCGGGTGCGCTCAACATCGTTACCGGCTACGGCCACGAGGTGGGCGACGCACTGGCGCGCCACCCGGGCGTCCAGCACATCAGCTTCACCGGCAGCCCCAAGATCGGCACGCTGATCCAGCAGGTGGCCGCCGAGCGCCACTGCCCCGTGACGCTGGAGCTGGGCGGCAAAAGCCCGCAGATCATCTTTGCCGATGCCGACCTGGACGCCGCCGTGCCCGTGGTCATCAATGCCATCGTGCAGAACGCGGGGCAGACCTGCTCGGCCGGCTCGCGCGTGCTGATCGACTCGCTCATCTACGAGCCCCTGCTGGAGCGCCTGGGCCAGGCCTTTGAAGCGCTGCGCGTGGGCCCCGCCGCGATGGACCTGGACGTGGGCCCGCTGATCCGCCAGTCGCAGCAGCAGCGCGTATGGGATTTTCTGTCCGACGCGCAGGTGGCCGGCATCCCCATGGTGGCCCAGGGCCAGATCGTGGACGATGCGCCCGAAACCGGTTTCTACCAGGCCCCCACGCTGCTGCGCGATGTGCCGGTGGAGCACCGCCTGGCGCAGGAGGAAGTCTTTGGCCCCGTGCTCAGCGCGATGGCCTTCCAGGACGAGGACCATGCGGTGGAGCTGGCCAACGCCACCCAGTTTGGCCTGGTGGCCGGCATCTGGACGCGCGATGGCGCCCGCCAGTTCCGCATGGCCCGGCGCGTGCACAGCGGCCAGGTGTTCATCAACAACTACGGCGCTGCCGGCGGCGTGGAGCTGCCGTTTGGCGGCGTCAAATCGAGCGGCTACGGCCGCGAAAAGGGCCTGGAGGCGCTGCACGGCTTCACCACGCTCAAGACCGTGGCCATCCGGCACGGCTGACCCAGGCCCGCCTGTCGCGCCCGCGCAAGACGGCGCGGCGGTGTGCCGGTAGCATGTGCCCTCGCCCTTCCTTTTTGCCCGACGGTTTCTTTTCTCCATGCCCCTGAGCCCCCCCGCCCCCCGCACCGCCCGGCACCAGCGCCGCGTCCATTACCAAGGCTTTGAACGCGACGATGGGCTGTGGGACATCGAAGGCGAGCTGCACGACAGCAAGACCTACGATGCGCCCTCGTTCCGCGAGGCCGGCCTGCGCCGCGCTGGCGAGCCCATCCACCACATGTGGCTGCGCGTCACCGTCAACCGCCAGCTGGTGGTGCAGGCCATCGACGTGGCCATGGACACCCACCCGCTCAAGGACTGTCCCCAGGCCCAGCCCGCGCTGCAATCCATGGTGGGCTGCAGCATGGCGCGCGGCTGGCGCCAGGCCATCCAGAAGAACCTGGGCGGCGTGGCCAGCTGCACCCACCTGCGCGAACTGCTGTTCAACCTGGCCACGGCAGCATTCCAGTCGGTGCCCGCGGTGTTTGCTGCCGCCAATGCGGACGAGCCGCCCCGCCACCTGGGCCAGTGCACCGGCTGGGACTTCAACGGCAACGGCGTGAAGGAATATTTTCCGCAGTTCTACCGCCGCGGCCCGGACGGTCTGACGGTGCCGGTGGGCCCGCCCCCAGCGACCGACGACGCCCGCCCCGCGCTGCAGCCCTAGCCCGTGTGGCGGGGGAACAATATGAATAAAAACAGGCGCTATCGCCTACCCCTAAAGCGCAAGCCGCTATCCAATTTATAAAGCAAGGAGACAACACCATGCGCGTGCAGCACAAATCCATCATCGTCACCGGCGCCGGCAACGGCATTGGTGAAGGCATTGCCAAGCGCCTGGCGGCTGAAGGTGGCAAGGTCATCGTGAATGACGTCAACGCAGTTGGCGGCCAGCGTGTGGTGGCCGAGATCATCGCGGCGGGTGGCACGGCGGCCTTCTTCCAGGCCGACGTGACGCAATCGGCCGAGGTCAAGGCCCTGGTCGACGAGGCCGTGCGCCTGCATGGCCGGCTGGACGCGGTGGTCAACAACGCCGGCTGGACGCACCGCAACCGCCCCATGCTGGAAGTGAGCGAGGACGAGTTCGACAAGGTCTATGCCATCAACGTCAAGAGCATCTACCTCTCGGCCATCCACGCCGTGCCCGCGATGCGCCAGGGCGGCGGCGGCAGCTTCATCAACATTGCCTCCACGGCGGGCCTGCGCCCCCGGCCGGGCCTGACCTGGTACAACGGCTCCAAGGGCGCCGTCATCACCACCAGCAAGTCGATGGCCGCCGAGTTGGGCCCCGACAACATCCGCGTGAACTGCATCAACCCCGTGTTCAACCCCGACACGGGCCTGGCCGCCGAGTTTGCGGGGGGACCGGTGGACGAAGCGCGCCGCGCGAAATTCCTGGCCACCATTCCGCTTGGCCGCTTTTCCACGGCGCTCGACGTGGCCAACGCCGCGCTGTACCTGGCCAGCGACGAGGCCGCCTTCATCAGCGGCGTGTGCATCGAGGTGGATGGGGCACGCTGCGTGTAGCAGCACACCACGGCCCCCCCGGACGGCGCTGCCGGCAAGCCCCTGGCTACAGCACCTCGCGCAAGGCGGCTTCGTACAGGCCGGTGAGCCGGTCCATCACGCTCAGCAGGCGTTCGCTGGTGGTGGCCACCGCGCTCAGTCCCTGCTCGTCGGCGGGCCGGCGCAGGGCCGCCTCAAAAAACACCCACTGCGGGGCCGCCAGCTCCAGCTCGCCACGAATGGCGGGCGTGGAGACCGGTGCGGCCGTCAGGGTCTGCATGGCCTGCCGGAAATCGGCGGCGTCTGCCGCCAGTTGCGCGTGCACCAGCTTGGTGTCCGCCTTGGCGGCCACCAGAAAATAGTTCTTGGCCAGGCGCTGCGACAGCATGCGCTGGCGCCCGGCCAGGTTCACCAGCCGCGCACTGGCCACCCGTGCCATCTTTTCGATGGACTCGGTCACCGCCTGGGCCACCAGCAGCGTGCGGTCGGACTGCTCGGACACCGCGGCCAAGGCCGCCCGCGACGTGGGCGCCGCTGTCAACTGATCGAGCAGTGCAAACTGCTTTTGCACTTCGTCCAGCTGCCGCGCCACTTCGGCGGGCCACTGGCCCGACTGCAGCCCGCGCGCCAGCTCGCCAGATCCCTGCTGCACCCTTTTGCGCGCATGGCCCAGCACGTCCCTGGCAGCCTCGGGCAGCACCTGCAAATACTGCTGGCAATACGCCTTGGCCATGCGCTGCGACAGTGCCCGAAACCATCCCGCGTGGTTGATGGCCCCCGACAGTGCCATTTGCGCCTGGGCCCCGCCGGCCCAGGTGGGCAGCAGGATGCCCGCCGCCACCCACTGCACGGCCACCCGGCGCTGGCAGGGAAGCGCTTGTGCAATCGACCTCGCATTCGTCATGTCATTTCCTTGAAACTTTGTGTGCTGCGATTGTTGTGACACACCACCTGCGCCCCCTGCGCCATGTCAAGCAACTGCCATTCGCCGGACATTGGCGGGACATTGGCGGGACGAACCCGCATTGACCCGCTCCATTGACCCCAGTCAACCTCGCCAGCAGGGGCATGGCCTCGATGGCGGGGGCGATACGGCAGAATCACCCCATGTCTGAACGTGTGATTCCTCTGGTGGACCAACGTATCGCCGCTCTGGCGGCCAGGGTGCCCGCGCAGGCCGCCGCCCCCACCGGCCTGCTGACCGACACCCGGGGCCGCCCCCTGCGCGACCTGCGCATCAGCGTGACCGACCGCTGCAACTTCCGCTGCAACTACTGCATGCCCAAGGAAGTGTTCGACAAGGACCATGCCTACCTGCCGCACAACGCCCTGCTGAGCTTTGAGGAGATCACGCGGCTGGCGCGGCTGTTTCTGGCCCACGGCGTGCGCAAGATCCGCCTGACCGGGGGCGAGCCCCTGCTGCGCAAGAACCTTGAAGAACTGGTGGCCCAGCTGGCCCGGCTGCGCACGGTGGACGGCACCGCGCCCGACCTCACCCTCACCACCAACGGCTCGCTGCTGGCGCGCAAGGCGCGGGCCCTCAAGGAGGCGGGCCTGAACCGCGTCACCGTGAGCCTCGATGGCCTGGACGACGCGGTGTTCCGCCGCATGAACGATGTGGATTTTCCGGTGGCCGATGTGCTGGCCGGCATCGAGGCGGCGCACGCGGCGGGGCTGTCGCAGATCAAGGTGAACATGGTGGTCAAGCGCGGCACCAATGACCACGAAATCCTGCCCATGGCGCGCCACTTTCGCGGCACGGGCACCACGCTGCGGTTCATCGAATACATGGACGTGGGCGCCACCAACGGCTGGCGCATGGACGAGGTGCTGCCGTCCGCCGAACTGATCGGGCGCCTGCGCGCCGAACTGCCGCTGGTGCAGCTCAGCCCCACCAGTCCCGGCGAAACCGCCGAGCGCTGGGGCTACGCCAGCGCTGCAGGCCAGCACGACCCGGCCCTGGGCGAAGTGGGCGTGATCAGCAGCGTGACGCAGGCCTTCTGCGGCGACTGCAACCGCGCGCGCCTTTCCACCGAAGGCCGGCTGTACCTGTGCCTTTTTGCCACCCAGGGCTACGATCTGCGCAGCCTGCTGCGCGGCGGCGCCAGCGACGAGGCCATTGCATCGGCCATTGCGCCCATCTGGCAGCAACGCACCGACCGCTATTCGGAGCTGCGCAGCAGCCTGCCGGCCGACACCACGCAGGGCGCGCGCCGGGTGGAAATGAGCTACATCGGCGGATGAGATGCAACAATCCCCTGAGCGACTTCACCGCTTCCCCCATCTCTTGCGCTGCGCGCGGGCAGGGGGACGCAGCCCTCGCTGAATCGGCAACGACCATCAAAGACATGATTGAAACGAACGACATCACCGGCCTCGTGCTGGCCGGCGGTCGCGGCTCCCGCATGGGCGGCGTGGACAAGGGCCTGCAGAATTTTCGCGGCCTGCCGCTGGCGCTGCACACGCTGATGCGCCTGCAGATGCAGGTGGGCGCCACCATGGTCAACGCCAACCGCAACCTGGCCGCCTACGAGGCCTTTGGCGCACCCGTGTGGCCCGACGTGATTGCCGACTATGCCGGCCCGCTGGCGGGCTTTCTGACCGGGCTGGAGCGTTGCGAAACCCCGTGGCTGCTCACCGTGCCCTGCGACACCCCGCTGTTTCCGCTGGACCTGGCGGCACGGCTGGCGGCCGCTGCGGACGCCCAAGGGGCCGACATCGCCATGGCAGCCGCCCCCGAGGACGATGGCGCGGGCGGCACCGCCGTGCGCACCCAGCCCGTGTTCTGCCTGCTGCGTGTGGACCTGCTCGAAAGCCTGGTCGCCTTCACCCAGGCCGGTGGCCGCAAGATCGACGCCTGGACCGCACAGCACCCGCATGTGGTGGTGCCCTTCGACCAGCCGGGCGACGACCCGCTGGCCTTCTTCAACGCCAACACGCTGGACGAGCTGCACCGCCTTGAAAGCGCCGGCATTCCCTGACCGGGTGCACCGGTTGCACCCCCACCCGCTCAGCGCGAACGCACCCATGAAAACCATTGCACAGATTGCCGCCGAACTGCAGGGCTACGACCCCCAGGCACTCAGCGCCGGCCAGGTGTTGGCCTTTCTGGAACAGCTGGTGCAGCCGGTCACGGCCACCGAAGAGATCGGCATTTTCGAGGCCCTGGGCCGCGTGCTGGCACGCGACGTGGTCTCGCCCCTGAGCGTGCCGCCCCACGACAACTCGGCCATGGACGGCTACGCCTTTGCCGGTGCGCAACTGGTGGCGGGCCAGCCGCTCACGCTGCGCGTGGTGGGCACGGCGCTGGCGGGCAAGGCCTGGACCGGCACCGTGGGCGCGAGCGAATGCCTGAAGATCATGACCGGCGCCATCATGCCCCCGGGCCTGGACACCGTGGTGCCGCAGGAGTTCACCACCGCCGCCGATGGCGACCACATCACCATTGCCGCCAACGTGCTGCGCCTGGGCGACAACCGCCGCTTCAAGGGCGAAGACCTCATGGAAGGCGGTGTGGCGCTATCCAAAGGAGCGCTGCTGGCTCCTGCCGCGCTAGGGCTGGTGGCCAGTCTGGGGCTGAAAACTGTTGCCGTGTACCGCCGCCTGCGCGTGGCGTATTTCTCCACCGGCGACGAAATCCTGAGCCTGGGCGAGCCGCCCCGCGAAGGCGCGGTGTACGACAGCAACCGCTACACCGTGTTCGGCCTGCTCACGCGGCTGGGCGTGGAGGTGATCGACCTGGGCGTGGTGCCCGACACCCCCGCCCTGCTGGAGGCCGCCTTCCGCGATGCCGCGCAGCGGGCCGACGCCATCATCACCAGTGGCGGCGTGAGCGTGGGCGAGGCCGACCACACGCGCACCATGATGAAGCAGCTCGGTGACGTGGCTTTCTGGCGCATCGCCATGCGCCCCGGCCGGCCCATGGCCGTGGGACGCATTGCCAGCGCAGGTTTTCAGAAAAAAGAGGCCTCCAGCGCAGATGCAGAAAGCACGGACAGCTATCAGAACGATACTGGCAAAGCCGCCACCGGTGCCGTTCTTTTCGGCCTTCCCGGCAACCCCGTGGCGGTCATGGTGACCTTTCTGGCCTTTGTGCGCCCCGCCCTGCTGCGCATGATGGGCAGCACCCGCCCGGCCCCGCCGCTGCTGCGCGCCGTGAGCACCGAGGTCCTCCGCAAGAAGGCCGGCCGCACCGAATACCAGCGTGGCACCGTCACCACCGCTGCCGACGGCACGCTGCAGGTCTGCACCACGGGCAACCAGGGTTCAGGCGTGCTCAGTTCCATGGTGCAGGCCAACGGCCTGATCGTGCTGCACCACGGCCAGGGCAACGTGGCCGTGGGCGACACGGTGGATGTGATGATGTTCGACGGAGTGATTTGACAAATGCCCTATACCGCCCAACACCTCGCCCAGCCCCCCACCCGCGCCGAAGTGGACCGCCTGCCCGGAGCCACCGTGCTGGAGTTCGGCACCCCCTGGTGCGGCCACTGCCAGCGCGCCCAGCCCCTCATCGAGCAGGCCCTGCGCGACCGGACGGATATGGCCCACATCAAGGTGGAAGACGGCCCCGGCCAGCGCCTGGGCCGCAGCTTTGGCGTGAAGCTCTGGCCCACCCTGGTGCTGCTGCGCGATGGACAAGAGTTGGCGCGTGTGGTGCGGCCCCAGGACGCCCTGACCATGGAACAGCTGCTTGGCGCAGACCGGCCGGCACCGGGCTGATTTTCATGGTGTCCTGCACCGCCAGCGACCCATGAAACAGACGCAGCCCAGGCCAGGGCAGCCAAGCAAGGGCCGCCCCGCAGCGAGGGCTGCGTCCCCCTGCCCACAGCGCGCAGCGGTGCGAGAGCGGGGGGAAGCGGCAACGCCGCTCAGAGGGGTGTCTCGCTTCAAGCCTGCTCGATCACCGGGGTGCGCTGGGCCAGCCAGGCCAGCACGCCGGTCAGCGCCGCCATCGCTCCGCAGAAAACCACGATGGCCACCCGCAGGCCCAGGTGGTCCGACAGCCAGCCCACGCCCAGAATGGGCACGATGGTGCCCAGATAGCCCACCACCAGGTAGGTGGACAGCAGCCCGGACCGGTTCTCGGGGCCCGCCACCTTGTTCACGATGGCAATGCCTGCCAGGTTCACCAGGCCATGGCCTGCGGCGGTGCTGAGCACGCTCAGCACGAACAGCAGCGGCAGGTTGGTGTAGGTGGTGGCAATCAGCAGCAGATTGCAGGCCGCCAGCAGCCCCAGCCCGGCGATGGCGCAGGTCTTGGTGTGCACCGGCCGGGCCAGCCACTGAAAGCCGGCCGAGAGAAACAGGATCATGGCAATCGACAGGCCACTCACGGCCGGCCCGTGCCAGGGCACCATGTGCGCCATGAAACTCGGTGCCAGCGACGCATACAGGCCAAAGATGCCGAAGGTGCTGAACGCCCCCAGGCTGGCAATCAGAAACGGGCGCCGCAGGGTGGGTTGCGGCAGGGTGATGCGCGGCAGCCAGTCGCGCAAGGCCAAAGGCTGCTGCACCGCGGCCGCACCCGGTGAAGCCCGTTGCACCTGGTACAGGGCATAAATGGCCAGCACCCCCAGCACCACGCTGGGCGCATAGGCCGTCACCAGCGGCAGCGGCACCCACTGCGCCATCAGGCCGCCCACCAGCGGCCCCAGGCCAAAACCCAGCGCCATGGCAAAACTGGTCATGGCCGAGGCGCGCATCACGTTGCGGCTGCGGTTGAGCTGCGTGAGGCCGATCGAGGCCGAGGTGGTGATCATTCCCGAGGCAATGCCGATCAGCACACGGCTGACCACGAACGACGCCACGCTCCAGGCCAGCGCCGACAGCAACACGCCGGCCGTGACCAGCACCAGGCCATGGCGCAACACGGGCAGAAAGCCGAACCGGTCGCTCAGCCGCCCCAGGAACAGCAGGCTGGCCAGCGCCCCAAACATGTAGGCCACGTAGATGCCCGTGATGTGGCTGGGCTGCAGGCCCCAGTGGGCCTGGTACAGCGGGTACAGCGGGCTGGCCAGGGCGGTGCCCATGACACCCACGCACATGGCAAAACAAACCCAGGCAAATGGAGGCCAATGGCGTGGCATAAATGGTAGGCCGACCGGCCGCGAGAGGGCCGTGTTGGCGAAAAAACGGACGGGGGAAAAACGGCAAAAGCCGCATGCGACCCAGGGGCGCACACGGCTTTCTCAGGCTCCAGGGTTGCATCCGATGGGGTGCAAAGCAGCCACGACGGTGCATTCCCGGGCGGTCATTTTACGAAGAACACCCCCAAGCGCGCCTGCGCCGCAGGCCCTGCCCCTACCGGCAGGCGTGCCATTGCCTGCCCCGGGCGCCGCCTGCACCCCCTCCCCCGCCCAAAGCACACTCTTTGATCCAACCCCGCCTGCGCGTGCGAACGGTGGCGAATCCCGGGCCTAGAATGACCTTTTCAATAAAGTGGTTACCGCCATGCTCCTGCGCACAGCTCTGACGATCGGATGGATGGCTGCACTCGTGGTCCCGCCCGTGGTGGCCCAGCAAGCCAAGGCCCGCGCCACCGCCAACGTGGATCTGGACGCCCGCTTCAAGGAAGCGCAAACCAGCGCACCGCTGGCCGACAACCTCTACAAGGTGGGCCGCAAGGTGGCCGCCGTGTGCGCCCATTGCCATGGCGAAGGCGGCACCAGCATCAAGCCGTCCATTCCCAACCTGGCCGGCCAGAATCCGGCCTATCTGCTGGAGCAGATGCGGCAGTTTGCCGACGGCCGCCGGCGCAACGAATTCATGGAAGGCATGATCCGCGCCATGAACAGCGACGAAAAAATCGGCATGGTGCTGTTCTATGCAGCACAGCCAGTGGCCCACCAGACCACCGCCAGCCCCGCACTGACCGCCAAGGGGCAGGCCTATTTCGAGAAAACCTGCGTCCGCTGCCATGGCGCCGCAGGCCGGGGAAACGAGCAGATTGCCCGCATCGCCGGGCAGCAGCCCGACTACCTGCGCATGACCCTGCACCGCTACCGAGAAGATACGGGGGCGCGCGCCGGTTCCATCATGACCCCCAACACCAGGCAGATGTCGGATGCCGACATCGAAGCGGTGGTGGCCTATGTGTCGTCCATGCCTTGAACGCCGTTTCATACGGTCTTGCCTCCAAACGTATCACTTCGTTGGTTTGCCTTGCCGTGCTGAAGCACTGTCTGCGGCTTCCCGCCTAGTTATCCGCTTGAATGCAAGACCGTATCAGACACAACAAGCCATGATGCGGCAGGCCTTGCCGCTGCGCCCGCGTGGCACGGGCAGGTCCAGTTCCTGCAGCACCCGCAGCCGCGGCAGGCCCTGGGCCCTGGCAAAGGCCTTGAGCGCCTTGCAGCCGCGCTCCATGGCCGCCTGCCCGGCCTCGCCCGCCACGGGCAGGCGCAGCACCAGCGTGTGCGCGTCCTGCTGGCGCAGATAGAAATCAAACACGCCCGCGTCGTCCTCCAGCACCGTGGACAAGGCCAGCGGCAACAGCGTTACCGGCCGCCCGCCCGGCCCTGCCATGTGCAACAGGTCGTCGTGGCGCCCCTGCACCACCATCACCGGCAAGGGTGAACCACAGCCGCAGCGCCCGGCCTGCAGCGTCACCTGGTCACCCAGGTCGTAGCGGATGAGGGGCTGAACGGTGTTGGCCAGATTGGTCAGCAGCACGCTGCAGGCGGCATGGCCCACCGGCACGGGGCGGTGGTGCTCGTCCACGGGCTCCAGGATCACCCAGTCGGCGTTCAGGTGCATCTGGCCGTGGGCGCACTCCCAGCCCATGGAGAGGAACTCCGAGGCGCCATAGCTGTTGCGCACCACGGCGCCCAGCGCCCGTTCGATGTGCGCGCGCACGGCCGGACTCAGCGTTTCACCGCCGGTCCAGACCTCGTGCGGCGCGATGCGCAAGGCCCCCCGGTCCGCCTCGTCGGCCAGCAGCGCGGCCGCGGTGGGGTAGGTGGCCAGCACCGTGGGTGCAAAATCATTCAGGGCGGCCACCAGCTCGGGTGCGGACTCCTGGATGGAAAAACTGCGGATGCGCCCCGCCAGCCACGGGTTGAGGGTGCGCAGCCGCTGCACCGAGACATAGCTGGCGAAATGCCCGCTGGTCGCCCCCACGAAGGCAATGCGCTCGGACAGGCACAGCGGGTCCAGCCAGCGCAGCAGGGGGCGCGGCGTGCTGCGGCGCAGCGCCTCCAGCGCGTCGTACACGGCCATGGCCTGTGCGTCCTGCACAAAGATGCCCGGCTGGCCGCTGGTGCCCGAGCTTTCCCACACCATGTAGCGGCCCTGCCAGGGCGTGGCGATGCGCGCCGGGTCGGCGGTGAAGGCGCGCAGCGCATGGAGCGTGAGGCACGGGTCGGTCACCCAGTCGTCAAAGCGCGCCATCAGCTGGTGGCGTGTGACCACCGGCAAATCCTGCAACGGCGTGCGGGCCGAGGTGCCTGCGGGCAGCAGCTCGCGGTAAAGGCGCGAGCCCTTGAGCGCGGCCTCCAGCAGCCGCGCCAGCCGCGCCTGCTGGCGCCGCGCCAGGCCCTGCACCGAATCGCGGTTGGCCGCCATCACCTCCAGCGACACCGCCGACAGGCGCAGCGGGTCGAACACGGTGCTCATGGCGGCGCCGCCCCGGCCGGCCAGCCCACGGTTTGCGCCAGCAGCACCTGCTGGTTGGTGCCCAGGCCCATGGCCTGCGCCAGTGCGGTGCGGTCCAGCCAGGCGCGGATGACGGTGGCCAGCCCGGTGGATGCGGCCTGCAGATAGACGTTTTGCGCCATGGCACCCGCCGCGGCTGCGGCGTAGGTGCTGCGCTGTTCGGCCGGCACCAGCTTCATGCGTGCATGGTCGGCCACATAGACGAGATCGAGCGGCGCGCTGTCCACAAAGTCCTGGTAGCCCGTGACGCGCCGCACATCGGCGACCACCGTGCGCTGCAGTGCGTGGGCCAGGGGGTCGTAGAGGTACAGGCCTTCGGGCAGGGCTACGTACAGGTCCACCTCCTGCGCGTTCATGGCGCTCGGCGCCGTGCGCCCGCCGCTGTCGTGCCGGTTGACGCCCGCCGCAGCCCACAGCAGGTCCGACAGCACCGGCATTGGCAGCGCCACGGGATCGAATTCGCGCTGCGACTGCCGCCGGGCCAGCGCCTGCATGAGCGGCATGCCGCCGTCGCACCGCGGCGGGGGCAAGGCCAGCACCGGACTGCCATCGCCCGTGGGGGGCTCGGGGCGCAGCTGCCCCATCAGCCCCAGCGCCATCTTGGTCAGCGGGTTCACGTTCACTCCTGTGCAGAGTTCCACCGGCCGCCATCAGACCACAGCGCCGCGCCGCTGCCTACTGGAAAGGCGCAGGCCGATGCCCACCGGCAGAGTGCTCACACACCAGGAATTTGGTTAAAAACACCTGAAGCGCCTAATTCATGTGCGCTTATAGCTACCAATAAAGTAGCAATCAACAAGAAATCGGCAGCGCATACCCGCCAGATCTGGTCGAGAACTTCAGCGCCGCCCCAGGGCCTGTTCCACACCGCGGTTGGCCAGGGCATCGGCCCGCTCGTTGCCCGGATCGCCCGAATGACCCCGCACCCAGCGCCAGTCGATGCGGTGACCGGCCCCGGTGACCAGCGCATCCAGACGCTGCCACAGCTCGACGTTTTTCACCGGCTGCCTGGCGGCGGTGCGCCAGCCGCGCGCCTTCCAGCCGTGGATCCATTCGGTGATGCCCTTGCGCACATATTCGCTGTCGAGGTACAGCGTCACCGCGCAAGGCCGCTTGAGCGCAGACAGCGCCTCGATGACGGCCAGCAGTTCCATGCGGTTGTTGGTGGTGCCGAGCTCGCCGCCAAACAGCTCTTTTTCAGTGGCACCGGAGCGCAGTAAAACGCCCCAGCCGCCGGGGCCCGGATTGCCCTTGCAGGCACCATCGGTATAGATCTCGATCTGATTCAAACTTTTTTCCTGTGGGTGCGGTCTGTGGCGCCCGGTGCCATGGTGGGCACCAGGCTGGTGCGGTGCGACGGTTTCTGGCTGGCACCGCGGTGGGCCACCGGCACCGACGCGGCAGCGCGCTGCGGTGCGGTGCGCCAGGCGGGTTCGAGCAGGCGCATGCCATGCACGCGCTTGACGGCCACCAGAAAGTACGCGGCCCCGAGTATCGGCCACCATTGATCGCCCAGGCGGTCCATCCAGGCAAATCTTTCCAGCCAGTGGCTGCTGCGCACGGCCGGCCGGTAGCAGCCAAAGCGCGCCGACTCGACCTCGAAATTGAGCAGCCGCAACCAGTCGCGCAGCCGCCGGTAGCCAATGAACTCGCCCGCATCCGGCAGGTACAGGCGGCCCCGCCCCAGGCGCTGGTACAGGCGCGCGCGGTGTTGGCGCAAGGCCCACAGGCTGACCGGATTGAGCCCGCTGATCACCACCCGCCCCTCGGGCACCAGCACGCGCTCCACCTCGCGCAGCGCGGCATGCGGGTCCGCGCTCTGCTCCAGCGTGTGCGGCAGCACGATGAGGTCCAGGCTGTTGTCCGCAAACGGCAGCGCCACCGGGTCGGCCAGCAGGGCCAGCAGGCGCAGGGGGTCTGGCGCGGGCGCGGCGCCAGCGGGTGGCGGGCCTGCAGCGCAGGTGCCCGGCAGCAGGGCCATACCCTCTTCGCCCAGGGCCAGCCACTGGTGCGGCATGCGGTTGGCGCGCAGGCCGTCGAGCATCGGAATGCCGATCTGCAGGCCATGGTAGCCAAAGATGTCCACCACCGCCTCATCGAAGCGCTGCTGCTCCCACGCCAGCAGGTAACGGCCGGGGGGGGAGTCGAACCAGTGGTGCAAACTTATAATTTGATCGCTCATGAACCTGCTACCGCTGCCCGCCTTTGCCGATAACTACATCTGGATGCTGCACAACGGCCGCCAGGCCATCGTGGTGGACCCCGGTGACGCGGCGCCCGTGCTGCAGGCGCTGCAGGCCCAGGGGCTGCAGTTGCAGGCCATTCTAGTCACGCACCACCACGCCGATCATGTGGGCGGCGTGGATGCCTTGCGCGCTGCCACCGGCGCCCAGGTGTTCGGCCCGGCGCGCGAGCGCATCCCCGAGCCGCTGGTGCGCCTGGCGCAGGGCGACAGCGTGGATCTGCTGGGCCTGCGGTTTTCCGTGCTCGATGTTCCGGGCCACACGGCTGGCCACATCGCCTATTACTGCCCCGACATGGAGGGCGCGCCCCTGCTGTTTTGCGGGGACACCCTTTTCTCGGGCGGCTGCGGGCGCCTTTTTGAAGGCACGCCCGCGCAGATGCTGGCATCGCTCGACCAGCTGGCCGCCCTGCCGGGCAGCACGCGCGTGTGCTGTACCCATGAGTACACGTTGTCCAACCTGAAATTTGCGCGTGCCGTGGAACCCGGCAACGCCGCCTTGCTCCACTACAGCAGCCATTGCACGGCCTTGCGGGCGCAAAACCAGCCCACGCTGCCATCACGCATGGCGCTGGAACGTGACATCAACCCCTTTCTGCGCGTGCGCGAAACCACAGTCGCCGCAGCCGCCCAGGCCTTTGACGCCCGGGTCCCACAACACGACGCCGTGGCGGTATTTGCCGCCCTGCGCCAATGGAAAAACGACTTCTGATGAAAATTCTGCGCTTCGCCTGCCTTGCAGGACTGCTGTGGCTCACCGGCTGCGCCACCACCGGCACCCCCTCCAGCAACCCGTTCGACACCGATTCGCCCGCGGGCACCGCCAGCCACATCCCCGTCATCCCCAATGGGCCGCTGAGCCCGATCACGGCCGGCCGCGCCGCCAGCAGCGAAGTGGCCTCGCTGTTCACGCCCGCCGACCTGTGGGAGCGCATTCGCCGCGGTTTTGCCATGCCCGACCTGCAGCACGAACTGGTGCAGGACCGCGAGCAGTGGTACGCCAGCCGCCCCGACTACATGCAGCGCATGACCGAGCGCTCCAGCAAATACCTGTTCCACATCGTTGAAGAGCTCGAACGCCGAGGCATGCCCACCGAGCTGGCGCTGCTGCCCTACATCGAAAGTGCCTTCAACCCGCAGGCCGTCTCCAGTGCCAAGGCCGCCGGCATGTGGCAGTTCATGCCGGCCACGGGCAACTACTTCGATCTCAAGCAGAACGCCTTTCGCGACGACCGCCGCGACGTGCTGGCATCCACCCGCGCCGCGCTCGACTACCTGCAAAAGCTGTACGGCATGTTTGGCGACTGGCACCTGGCCCTGGCCGCCTACAACTGGGGTGAAGGCAGCGTGGGCCGCGCCATTGCCCGGAACCAGAAAGCCGGGCTGGGAACGCGCTACACCGACCTGAACATGCCTGCGGAAACGCGGCTGTATGTGCCCAAGCTGCAGGCCGTCAAAAACATCGTGGCCAACCCCGAGGCCTTTCGCACCGAACTGCCACTGATCGAAAACCACCCCTATTTCCAGACGGTGGACATCACCCACGACATCGACGTGGCGATGGTGGCCCAGCTGGCAGGGGTGCGCGAAGCGGATTTTCGTGCGCTGAACCCCTCGTTTCACCGTCCGACCATTTTTGCCGCAGGCACCCCCCAGATCCTGCTGCCCTGGGACAACGCGCGGGTCTTCCAGCGCAACCTTGACGCCAAAAACCAGGGGCAATACGCCAGCTGGACGGTGTGGTCCGTGCCCACCACCATGAGCGTGGCCGATGCCGCCCAGCGTACCGGCATGAGCGAAAACGACCTGCGCAGCCTCAACAACATTCCGCCGCGCATGCTGATCAAGGCCGGATCGGCGCTGATGGTGCCGCGCACCACCACCACCCGCCAGGATGTTTCAGCCCACCTGGCAGACAACGGCCAGCTGGCCCTCACACCTGAAATCGTGACCCGCCGCACCACGGTGCGCGCCGGCAAGCGCGACACCGTGCGCAGCATGGCACAGCGCTACCGCGTCAGCGTCGACAACGTGGCCGACTGGAACGATGTGAAGACCGGTGCAGCCTTCAAGGCCGGCCAGCAGGTGGTGATGTTCCTGCCGGTGCGCATGAGCAAAGGGTCATCGGCCAGCGGCTCAGCCAGTCGCACAACAGGAAGCAAGGCCCCAGCCCCCACACGCAAGGGTGGCAAGCCCTCCAAGAAACGCCGCTGAGCACGAGTGCTGCTGTGCCGTGGGCACTTACAAGCGCAGGGTGTGCATGCCCAGCAAGCCCAACACGCCGATCACGATCAGGTAAAGCGCCACGATGGTGCTCAGCAGGCGCGGCATGACCAGGATGAGGATGCCCGCGATCAGGGAAACGAGCGGGCCAATGCTGAGGCTCAGCGACATGAGAGGGTCCTTTGAACTGAGTGAGGAAGAGTGGCGAACACCGGGCACAGCCCCGTTGGCCCGGCATTCTCACCCACTGCGCAGGCCGTCAGCGCCTTCGCACCGCCAGGGCGCGCATCTCACACCCCGAATTTCTGCCGCGCCTTTCGGGTCAGGTCATCGGTGAAGGTGCGTGCCAGGCTGGCCCGTGTGTCCAACATGCCGGGATAGGACTGCGCAAGCGCCCGCAAGGCGGTTGCCGGTCCGTCCTCGGGCATGAGCCCATTGGGCGAAAACGTCTCGCGCACCCGGTTGAACGCCGCCAGATAGACCGCCCTGTCACCCAGCAGGTAACTGGCAGGCACCGCCTTGACCAGATCGGCCGGCGCTGCTGTCTGCAGCCACTTGAGCGCATGCACGATGCCATTGACCAGCGCCTGTGCCACCACGGGCTCCTGGTGCAGAAATGACTGGGGGGCAACCAGGCAACTGGCAGGCATGGCGCCGCCAAACACCTCCTGCGTGGCCTGGAGCGTGCGCAGGTCGCCGACAAGGCGCACCTCGCCCCGTTGCTCGAGCAGCGCCATGATGGGGTCGGCATGGCACAGCGCATGGATGCGGCCTGTGCGCAGCGCCGCCAGGGCAGCAAGCCCCGTTCCCACGCCCACGAAGGAGACAGTGTGCACATCCACGCCCGCGCGGGCCAGCAGCATGCTCGCCATCACCTGGGTGGACGAGCCCAGGGCCGAAACACCGATGCGCCGTCCCCGCAGGTCCGATGGCCCCCGATAGCTCGGCACCGCCCGCAGCGACACGCCCAGCGCCTGCTGCGGCGCCCGCCCCTGCACCACGAAAGCGCGGTAATCGTGGCCCCGACTCTGCTGGCGCAGAGTGTGTTCATAGGCACCCGAGCAGACCTGGGCCACTCCGTCCTGCACCGCCCGCAAGGCCAGGGCACCACCGGGGTAGTCAAGCACCGTGACATCCAGTCCTTCGGCCTGGAAAAAACCCAGCCGGCCCGCGATGGTCAGGGGCAGGTGGTACAGCACGGCCTGCCCGCCCACCGCGATGGTGACGCGCCGCGCCGCGGCGCCGGGCGCATACGCCCAGGCGCCAGAAGTGCATGCCGCGACTGCCGACAGGGCAGACAGGGCACCAAAGGCACGGCGGCTGACAGGAGGAAGGGACATGGAAAAAACGGAAAAGCAGGAAATTGCTGCAACGCAACAATCGTGCCGCAGCCGCTGCATGGGCGCATCAGGGTCTTCCCCTGAGCGCTTCTACGTATTGCTGTGCGGGCATCAGCCCACACCGTTTCAGCGGTAGCCGATGAAGAAAATGGCGATGTTCACCAGGAACGCCGCACCCCACACCGCGCTGCGGGCCTTGGGCATGTCCGAGACATACATCAGGATGTAGAAAACGCGCAGCATGATGAACAGGAAAGCGAGGATGTCGAGCAGGGTCTGCGCCGCACCCAGCTGGTGTGCAATGACGACCGCTCCGATGAAGAATGGCAGCGCCTCGAAACTGTTGGCCTGCGCTGCGTTCGCGCGGGCATGCCAGTCGGACTGGCGGGCCATCCAGGCACGCGGGTCATGGTTGTCGTAGCCCCCTTCGCGGCGCGGCCTGCCCAGGCCACCGCTCTTGGCCAGCCACGCGCACACCAGGGGCAGCAGCACGGCCATGAAAACACACCAGTAGGCCACCGTGAAACGCGCCACATGCAAGGAATTCATTTTGTCCCTAGACGGATATAGCGCAGCACCGACAAGCGCTGTTCGCTATTAAATCGGGAGTATTCTAGCGACGAAAAGAGGCTAGCGACGGTCTACCAGCGCATGCGCGATGGTGCCCAGGTCCACATACTCCAGCTCGCTGCCCACGGGTACGCCCCGCGCCAGCCGCGTGACATGCAGGCCCCGGCTTTTGAGAGCCTCGCTGATCACATGGGCCGTGGCCTCGCCCTCGGCATTGAAATTGGTGGCCAGGATCACCTCCTGCACCACGCCGTTGCAGGCCCGCTCCATGAGCTTGTGCAGGCCAATCTCCTGGGGGCCGATGCCGTCGAGCGGACTGAGCCGCCCCATCAGCACAAAGTAAAGCCCCTTGAACGCCCCCGTGCGCTCCAGCGCCGACTGATCGGCGGGCGTCTCGACCACGCACAGCCGCGTGGCGTCGCGCTCCGGGTCCAGGCAGGTGCTGCACACCTCGGCCTCGGTGAAGGTATGGCACAGCGTGCAGTGGCGCACCGACCCCACGGCCTCCTCCAGCGCCCGCGACAGCGCCAGCGCCCCCTGCCGGTCATGCTGCAGCAAATGAAACGCCATGCGCTGCGCAGACTTCACCCCCACCCCAGGCAGCCGGCGCAGCGCCTGGATCAGAACGTCGAGGGAGTTGGTGGTGGACATCGGTGGGTGAGCGATCGGGGTGACGGTGTGGGAGGAGGAGGAATCGGGGTCAGGCTTCGACAGGCTCAGCCCGAACGGTATGCGGAGGGCGCAGTCTCAACTTGAAACTCCCCAAAACCCCGCCCTCAAGGGCGTAGCGAGCGGGATGAGCTGCTAGGCGGCCGGAGCGCAGGAACCGGAACGTACTGGCAGTACGTGAGGATTCCGAGCACCGCCCAACGACGCAGATCGCCCGCTCGGTAGCCAGCCTCAGAAAGGGAATTTCATGCCGCCGGGGAGGCCTGGCATGCCTTGCGTGAGCTTGCCCATCTTCTCCGCCGAAGTCTCCTCGGCCTTGCGCACGGCCGCATTGAACGCTGCCGCCACCAGGTCTTCGAGCATGTCCTTGTCTTCGGCCAGCAGGCTGGGGTCGATGGTGATGCGCTTGACGTCGTGCTTGCAGGTCATCAGCACCTTGACCAGGCCCGCGCCCGACTCGCCTTCCACCTCGATGAAAGCCAGCTCGTCCTGTGCCTTCTTGAGGTTGTCCTGCATGGCCTGGGCTTGCTTCATGAGGCCGGCGAGTTGTCCCTTGTTGAACATGGTGTGTTTCCTTTTCGTTTCTGTGGAATGGAGGTTGTTGGTCACGCAGGCTTGATGCTGCCCGGCACGATTTTCGCGCCGTAGTCGCGCACCAGCGACTGCACATAGGGGTCGTTCATCACGATGTCTTCGGCCACGCGCTGGCGCTCGGCGGCGGCGGCGGCGTTGCGGCGGGCGGGGCTGTCAATCACCACGCCCACTTCCACGCTGATCTGGTTGGCATGGCCGGCGGCCTCCAGCGCGGCACGCAGCCGCTCGCGGGCCAGGGGCTGGTTGAGCGATTCGCGCTCGACGCGCAGCAGCCAGTGGCCGCCATCCCGCGCCACCAGCTGGGACTGCAGGGCCAGCTCGCGCACCAGGGCGGTAATGGTTTCGGCCACCACCAGCTGCTGCACGGTGCGGTGCCATATGTCGCCTTCGTCCGTAGGGGTGTAGCGCGCCGAGACGGGGGTGGGCGCAGACAGGGGCAACGGCTGCAGTCGCTCACCAGGCTCGGGCAACTCTCGCACGGGAATCGCTACATATTCAGGAGCATTTTGCGCAAGAACGGCATGCACCGGGGCCTGGTTCCCATCAAAATCTTCGGTGGTGCGCACCGGCAGAACGGTGGCAGTGGGCGCTTCGGTCCGCACGGTATCCAGCTCGTCCGAACCCGGCCAAGGAGGCGGCTCGGAGGCATCGGAAGGTACGTCTTCTGACGGCGCGGAGGCGGACGGGGACGGTTGAACCGACAGGACCGGGGCGGTGGCAGCCGGGGCAACCAACGCTGCGGGCTGCGCCCCAGGATCCGCTACCGCAGGGGCCATCGGTGCCGACACAGGGGCAGCAGGGCGCGCAGGGGAAGCCTGGAACCCGACAGAACCAGCGGCTACCCGGCCCGAAGACGCCGCCTCAGGCCGCGTCAGAGTTTTTTTTTCAGCCGGTTCGCTCTGGGGCTTGAAGGCCAGCAGACGCAGCAGCACCATGGTCAGCGCGGCATATTCATCGGGCGCCAGGCCCAGCTCGCCCCGCCCGTGCAGGCACAGGCTGTAGAGCAGCTGGGTTTCGTCAGCGGGCATCAGGGCGGCCAGGCGGGCCGTCTCAGAGGCCTCGGGGTCGTCGGCATCCACGGCGCCGGCCATCTGCGGCACGGCCTGGAACACCGCCATGCGCTGCAGCACGGCGCTCATTTCTTCGAGCGTGGACGCGGCCGACAGGCCATTCAGGCGCAGCGTGTCCGAGGTTTCCACCACGGTCTTGCCATCGCCCCGGGCCAGCGCTTCGATGAGGCGGAACACGTAGGAGCGGTCCACCGCCCCCAGCATCTGGCGCACGGCGGCTTCCTGCAACTGGCCGCTGCCAAAGGCAATGGCCTGGTCGGTGAGCGACAGCGCATCGCGCATCGAGCCACGCGCCGCGCGCGACAGCAGGCGCAAGGCCTGCGGCTCGGCCGCTACGTTTTCGGCTGCCAGCACCTGCGTGAGGTGAGACAGCACGGTCTCGGGCGCCATGGGCCGCAGGTTGAACTGCAGGCAGCGGCTCAGCACCGTGACGGGCACTTTCTGCGGGTCGGTCGTGGCGAGCACGAATTTCAGGTATTCGGGCGGCTCTTCCAGCGTCTTGAGCATGGCGTTGAACGCCGTGTTCGTGAGCATGTGCACTTCGTCGATCATGAAGACCTTGAAGCGCCCCTGCACCGGCTTGTACACCGCCTGCTCCAGCAGGCTCTGCACCTCGTCCACGCCACGGTTGGAGGCGGCGTCGAGTTCGGTGTAGTCCACGAACCGGCCGCTGTCGATATCGGTACAGGCCTGGCACACGCCGCAGGGCGTGGCCGTGATGCCGCCCTGCCCGTCTGTACCCTGGCAGTTGAGCGACTTGGCCAGGATGCGCGATACCGTGGTCTTGCCCACGCCGCGCGTGCCCGTGAACAGGTAGGCGTGGTGCAACCGCTGCTGGGTGAGCGCGTTGGTGAGGGCCTGCACCACATGCTCCTGCCCCACCATTTCGGTGAAATTGCGGGGACGGTACTTGCGGGCGAGCACGAGGTAGGACATGGGGGGTGATTCTAGGGCCCGCAACGCCACCACCTTCTAAAACCGGCGTGCGCCCCACACCAGGGACACCGCGCAAGGGCCGCCCCGCCGCACTGGTGTCGTCCCCCTTCCCGAATTGCGCGGCAATTCGAGAGAAGGGGGAAGGCGCGAAGCGCCACAGGGGGTAGAATGCTGGTTGACGGGCCTCCCCGCATGGTGAAGCGGCCAACCGGGTCAGGTGGGGAACCAAGCAGCCCTAACTGTGGAGCCAGTGCCGGGGGTAAGGCTCGTCAACTTCTTTCTGATATTGCTTGCGACAGGCAGGGTTGCGAAAACCCTGCAGCCACCAGACAACACGACGAGGCGCCCGTGTTCGCAGAGAACTTCAACCCCCTCGCTGCCCTGGCCGCTGCCAGGTGCCCACGTTGCCACGCCACGGGGCTGGTCGAAATCGACGGCGAAGCCCACGACAAGGCGCCGGAGACCGACAAGCACCAGGCCAAGTTCCACGTCAGCCCCAGCCTCTATGCCCAGTGTCCGGCCTGCGGACTGGTCGGCGAATGGCCCGGCATGAGCGACCATTGACAACGATGCGGCGCCTGCCCAGCCCCTTTCTCGCCCTTGCATCCACTTTGTTTCCACGCCTTGGCACCCGTTTGAGTTTGCGCAGCACATGGCTGGCGCTCTGGCTGGCTGTTTGCGCCCCCATGGCAGGCGCCGCGCCCTGGCTGGTGGACGGACGCCCCGCGCCTGCGGCGCAGCAGGCCGTGGACATCCTGGCGGCGGCGGCCACCGAAGGCCTGCAGCCCGACGATTACCACGCCACCCGACTGGCGCAGGCCGTGGCCTCCGCCGCCCGTGGCCCCGCGCTGGGCCCCGATGCCGCACAGCAGCTTGAAGATGCACTCACCGCCGCCCTGCAGCGCTACCTGGGTGACCTGCGATCAGGCCGCATCGATCCGCGCCAGATCCAGCAGAACTACACCCCGCCCGCAGCCCCCCGCATCGACGCCACCACCGCCTTGCAGCAGGCCCTGGCCGCCCCCTCACTGGCCGATGCCGTGCGTGCCGCAGCGCCCCAGGTGCCCCTGTATGCCAGCCTGCGCACTGAACTGGCCCGCTACCGGGCGCTGGGCGCCCCCGCCGCCTGGGCCACCCCCCTGCCGGCGCTGCCGGGCCGCAAGCTGGAGGCCGGCCAGGCCTGGGCAGGCCTGGCCCAGCTGATGCAGCGCCTGGTGGTGCTGGGCGACCTGCCCGCGGATGCGCAGCCGCCAGCGCTTTACGACGAGGCCCTGCAAAACGGCGTGAAGGCCTTCCAGCAACGCCACGCTCTCGCCTCTGACGGCGTGATAGGCAAGGCCACGCTGGATGCCTTGGCCATTTCGCCCACCGCCCGCGCCCGCCAGATCGAGCTGGCCATGGAGCGCCTGCGCTGGACGCCCCTGCTGCGCGGCCCGCGCATGATCGTGGTCAACATCCCCGAATTCGTGCTGCGCGCCTACGAGGTGCAGGACGGACGGGTGTCGCTGCAGCTGGCCATGAAGGTGATCGTGGGCAAGGCGCTGGACACCCGCACGCCGCTGTTCGACGAAGACATGCGCTTCATCGAATTCAGCCCCTACTGGAACATTCCGCCTTCCATTGCGCGCAGCGAAACCATCCCCCGGCTGCGGCGTGACCCTGGTTATTTGCAGCAGCAGGGCATGGAATTTGTGGGCACCAACGGGCAGGTGCACAGCACGCTGGCGCCAGAGTACCTCGACGCCGTGCTGCGCGGGCAGATGCGCATACGCCAGCGCCCCGGGCCCAAAAATGCACTGGGCGACATCAAGTTCGTGTTTCCCAACAACAGCAACATCTACCTGCACCACACGCCCGCACCGTTGCTGTTTCAGCGCGACCGGCGCGACTTCAGCCATGGCTGCATCCGCGTGGAAGACCCCGTGGCGCTGGCCCAGTTTGTTTTGCACAACGACCCGGCCTGGCCCGAAACGCGCATCCGCGAGGCCATGGCCCGGGGCCAGTCGGCCACGCTGCGCCTGGCCAAACCCCTGCCCGTGGTGATTGCCTACAGCACCGCCATCGTCAAGCAGGGCCAGCTGCATTTCTTTGCCGACCTGTACGGGCAGGACAGACTGCTGGACCAGGCCCTGCGCCAGCAATCCGAGCAGCGCCGCCTGCGCGCCGGCGCACTCTGATAAAACCGGTTTCACCCCTTCCTGGAACATGCCATGACCCAGCCCACCCACCCTCTTGCACCGGAACGCCGCCGCTTTCTGGGCACGGGCAGCCGCTGGCTGGTGACCGGGGCCCTGCTGCCGCTGGCGCAGCCCGCCCTGGCCAGCCTGCCCGACGCCCGCAGCCTGTCGCTGGACCACACCCACACCAGCGAGCGTCTGGCCCTGGTGTATGCGCTGGGCGAGCAGTTCGTGCCCCAGGCGCTGAGCAGCCTCAACCATTTCCTGCGCGACCACTACAGCGGCGAGGCCGGCCTGATGGACCCGCAGCTCTTCAACCTGCTGCACCGGATCCGGCAGGAGCTGCGCGCGCAGCAGCCCTTCCAGGTCATTTCAGGCTATCGCAGCGCGGCCACCAACCACACACTGCGCACCACGCGCGGTGGCGGCGTGGCCAAGCGCAGCCTGCACATGGATGGCAAGGCCATCGACGTGCGCCTGCCCGGCGTGCAGTTGGCCAGCCTGCGCGACGCCGCGCTGGCGCTGGGCCTGGGTGGCGTGGGTTTTTACCCGCGCGAGCAGTTCGTGCATGTGGACACCGGCCCCGTGCGCCGGTGGTGATGAAGCGCTATTTTCAATAGCTACTGGCGCTTTATCCTCCATCGCCAGCGCCCAAAAACTTCAAAACCCCCTGCCCCGCCCGCACGCCACTGGCCAGGCTGGCCGTGAGCAGGTAGCCCCCGGTAGGCGCTTCCCAGTCGAGCATCTCGCCCGCGCAGAACACGCCGGGCGCGGCGGTGGCCATGAGGTGCGCATCCAGCGCCTCGAACGCCACACCGCCGGCCGTGCTGATGGCCTCGTCCAGCGGGCGCGCGGCCACCACGGTGATGGGCAGGGCCTTGATGGCATGGGCCAGGGCCACGGGGTCGTTCATGCCGTCCTTGCCCAGGTGTTCGTACAGGATGCCGGCCTTGATGCCATCGAGCCCCAGGCGGCTCTTGAGGTGGCTGGACAGCGAGCGTGAACCGCGCGGGTGGCGCACTTCCACCAGCACACGCTCAGGCACATGGTCGGGCAACAGATCAAGGTGGAACGTGGCATGGCCATGGGCCTCGATCTCGTCGCGCAGCAGCTGCGATGCGGCATAGACCAGGCTGCCCTCCACGCCCGTGGCCGTGGCCACGAACTCGCCCCGGCGGCTGAAGTGCCGGCCCTGGCTGTCGGTAAAACTGAGCGCCACCGATTTGAACGGCTGGCCGGCAAAGCGCTCGGCAAAGTGCGGCGTCCAGCCCACGGCGCCCCCGGGCGTGCGGCCCAGCAGCTCCTGCAGGAATGCGCGGCGGGTTTCGCCGGCGGGTGCATCCATGCGCGGCACATCGAAGCCGCAATTGGCGGGGCGCAGCGGCGCCACGGCCACGCCACGCCCGGCCAGCAAGGGCACCCAGGCGCCATCGGACCCCAGGCGCGCCCAGCTGCCGCCACCCAGCGCCAGCACCACGGCGCGCGCCGTGACCTGCACCTCACCCACAGGCGCCGCAAAACGCAGGGCGCCGCCATCACTCCAGCCCAGCCAGCGGTGGCGCATGTGGAACCGCACCCCCAGCCCGCGCAGGCGCTGCAGCCAGGCGCGCAGCAGCGGCGCGGCCTTCATGTCGACCGGGAACACGCGGCCCGACGTGCCCACAAAGGTTTCCACCCCCAGGCCCTGCGCCCAGGCACGCACCTCGGGCCCGCCAAAGGCCTGGATGAGCGGCTCGACCTGCGGCTGGCGCCCGGCATAGCGGCTGGCAAAGGGCGCGTGCGGCTCGGAATGCGTGAGATTGAGCCCGCCCTTGCCCGCCAGCAGGAATTTGCGCCCCACCGAAGGCATGGCGTCAAACAGATGCACCGCCACGCCCGCCTGCGCCAGCACCTCGGCCGCCATCAGCCCGGCAGGGCCGCCCCCCACGATGGCGGCATCGCAGTGCAGAGGGCTGGCTGCATCGGTGGCCAGGGGGGTGGGTGCGTTCATGGGGAAAACCTTTCGATCCATCGACAACGTTCGGCGCTCAGAACAAGGAGCCTTGGGCAGGCCCCGGCGCGGGGGCGAGAGTATGCCGCACGGCCTGCGCCGCCCGATCCGCGCCCGCTGCCAAGGCAGCTTCGGCGGGAGGTGCGCCATCGGGCACCGGCACCATGCGCCCGTCGCCCGTGAGGAACGCCGCCCGCACCGGCTCGCCGGGTGCCTGCCCCGAGACCGCCGCGCGGTAGCGCTGCAGCTGCGCCATCAGCGCGGGCTGGCGCTCGGGCTCGGCGGCGCTTTTGTAGTCCAGCACCCACCAGCCCGTGCGCTCGGGCGGCTGGTGGCAGTGCACCAGGCGGTCGATGCGCAGGTTCTGGCCCTGGTGGTGCAGGGGCGCCTCGTTGATGGCGGTGTCCACCACCGTCGCATCCCAGGCCCAGGCACCCTCGCCCGCCAGGATACGCCGGGCGGTCTGCGCGGCGGTGCGCGCGGCGCCCACGGTGATGTCGAAGTCCTGCGCCAGGCGCGCAATGCGGGCCGCGGACCAGCCGTGGGCACGCAGCTCGGCCAGTGGCGCACCGGCCACGCCGGCCTGCTCCAGCAACTGGTGCATGGCCTCGCCCAGGCGCGATGCGGGGGTGGACAGCGACGCCTCCGGGTCGGCGCTTTCTTGCACAGCCCGAGGGGTGGCGCGCAATTCAGCAGGAAGCCCCGGCAACTCAGCCAAGGTGAACTGGTCGTGAACGCTGCCCGTCGTGGCGACAAACCCGTCGGATTCAACCGCTTCGTCCAAGGCCTCCACATCAGCCAGCAGCGGCTCCAGCCGGTTCCACCAGCTGCCTGGCGCAGACACGCTGGGCAACACCGACGACAGCGCCAGGCAGTGTTTGGCGCGCGTCATGGCCACATAGAGCATGTTGAGTTCTTCGCGCTGGCGGGCCTGCTGCTCGGCAGCCAGGGCGGCTTCGGCGCTGGGCGGCGGGCTGGATTCGCTGGCCAGAAAGACGAAGCCTGCGGGCACGGCCTGCTCGCCGGGCCAGTCCACCAGCACGCCCATGGTCTCGGCCTTTTGCGGGCGGGTGTCGGTGTCGAGCAGCAGCACGCAGCGCGCCTCCAGCCCCTTGGCTCCGTGCACGGTGAGCAGGCGCACGGCCTGCGCATCCACCCGGCCGGGCGCGCGCACGCCGCCTTTTTTCATGGCGCGCACAAAGGCATAGGGCGTGAGGTAGCGGCCGCCGTCGTGCTGCAGCGCGGCCGACAGCAGCGCGCGCAGATTGGCCAGCACCGCCATGCGCTGCGCGGCGGGCGCGGCGGCGGCAAAGCGGGCCAGCACGTCGCCATGCTGGTAGATGGCGTGCAGCGCATCGTGTGGCGGCAGGGCATCCACCCAGGCCTTGTATTGGGCCAAACGGGTCGATAGCGCTTGCAGTTCAAGCGGTAGCAGATCACTTTCTTGGAGCAAATCAAACCAGCTGCTGCTGGCATGCTCGGGCTGGCGGCGCAGCAAGGCCAGCGCTACCAGGGCGTCATCATTCAGCCCGAACAGCGGCGACTTGAGCGCGCGCGCCAGCGAGAGGTCGTGCCCGGTGGACACCAAGGCATCGAGCAGCGCCACCATGTCCTGCACCTCGGGCGCGTCGAACAGGTCGGCCTTTTCGGGCTGCACGCAGGGCAGATGCAGGGCACGCAAGGCCTCCTGCATGGCGGCGAGCCGATCGCGTTTGCGGGCCAGCACCAGCACTTCGTTCGGCGGCGTGCCTTGCGCGATCTGCGCCGCCACCCAGGCGGCGGCCTGCGTGCATTCGCGCATGCGCTGGGTTTCCTCGGGCTCATGGCGCGGCTCGGTCAGGCTGTCGCGCCAGGCAAACGGGTCGGTGCCCCCGCCACTGTCAGTATCCGGCGGCAGGATGGAGGGCAGGCGCAGCAGCACGCCGGGGTCTTGGGATTCGGTGGTGTGCTCGCGAAAACCGAAGGTTTCACCAAAGCCGCTGGTTGCGTGTTGCGCCTGCGCGGTGCCCATCACATGGTTCACCGCGGCGATCACGCCCGTGGCGTTGCGGCGCGTGTGGTCGCAACTGAGCAGGTCGCCCGCAAGGCCGTCGCGCACAAAGGCCTGCGCGGCAATGAACACCTGCGGCTCGGCGCGGCGAAAGCGGTAGATGCTCTGCTTGGGGTCGCCCACGATGAACACACTGGGCGCCGTGGCTCCGCCGCCCGAGCCCGCGTAGCCCGCCAGCCAGGCGTGCAGCGCCTGCCACTGCAGCGGGTTGGTGTCCTGGAACTCATCGACCAGCAGGTGGCGGATGCGCGCATCGAGCCGCTCCTGCACCCAGCCCGAGAGCACGGGATCGGCCAGCATGACCAGGGCCGTGCGTTCCACATCGTTCATGTCCACCCAGCCGTGCTGGTGCTTGACGGCGGCAAATGCCGCAATCAGGCAGCGCGCCAGGCGGGCCATGCGCTGCTGGTGCTGCCAAGCCTCGTGCTGGCGGCGGGCGGTGAGCGCGCGCTGGCACAGCGCCTGGACGTGGCGCACCTGCTCGATCCCGGCCAGCTTGTCGTTGAACTTGCGCGGCTCGCCCTTTTGGGTGAGCAGGGCGTCGATCAGGCCATCGGCGTCTTCGTTGCTGACTGCCGTTTCCAGCGCGACGCCCTTGGCCGAGAAGGTGGGCGCACTGGCCCGCCCCAGCGCGAGCGCCGCGGCCAGCAGGGCATCACGCTCGCGACGCAACAACGCGATAGCCGGGTCGTTTTCCCCCGACAGATCGGGGAACAGCGCCCCTGCCGGCGGCACCGAGACATCGACCACGCCCGCGGCGTCGGCCAGGTCAAACTCCACCCGCTTGGCGAGCGCCGCCGCCAGCGCCTTGTGCGTTTGCGAGCGGCCATGGCGGGCCACCACGGCCTCGTAGTCGGCCCGCAGCGTGGCGCTGGTGGCAACCGTCTGCAAAAACGGCCCCCACACCTCGCGCACAGCCTCGGCGTCGTCTTCGAGCAGCTCGAAATTGGCCGGCAGGCCCTGCGCCTGCAGCAGCGCCAGCGGCGCCGTGCCGAGCAGCGCGGCAAACCAGCTGTGAAAGGTGCGGATCTGCACCGGGCGGCCGCTGGCCAGCATCTGGTGGTATAGATTTCGTAGCGCCTCGCGCTTGTCTAGCGCACGTTCGGGGCTGATTCCTCTTGCAACCAGCTCTGCGCCCAAGGTATCCAGCGGGGCCTGGGCAAACGTCTCCAGCCACTCCTGCAGCCGCTGGCGCATTTCGCCGGCGGCCTTCTTGGTGAAGGTGATGGCCAAAATTTCATGCGGCGCAGCGCCGTCGAGCAAGGCGCGCAGCATGCGCGAGACCAGCATCCAGGTCTTGCCCGCGCCCGCGCAGGCCTCCACTGCCACGCTGCGCGCGGGGTCGCAGGCGATGGCGTAGAAGGCCGCGCGCGAGACCGGGTGGCCGTTGTGTTCGTAGGCCGCTTGTTCAGTCATTCTGGTGATCCACGGCGCCCTGCCCGCAAGTGATCTGTGAACCCGGCGCGCGCCCGGGCGAGAGACGCCGCGCAAGGGCCGCCCCGCCGCGCTGGCGTCGTTCACCCTCCCGGCGCAGCCGAGAGAGGGGGGAAGCCGCGAAGCGGCTCAGGGGGGTATTCCTGTTCATTTCCAGAAGTCTTTTCGGCACAGCCCCCGCGCGGCGCAGTAGTCGCACACGGTGCCCTCGCCCAGCGCGGGCATGGGCGCGCCAGCCGCAATGCGGGCGAAGTCGTGCTGGATGCCTTCCACCAGCAGGTCGCGCAGGTGCACCACCTCGTCCTGTTCGTGCATTTGCGTCTCGCCGCGCTCGCCCACGTTCACGTAGGCGGCACGCAGCGTGTCGTGGCTCAGCAAGGCGGCGTAGAACGCGAGCTGGGTGTCTTCCGCGCCCGCCTTGATGCGCTGGCGCGTGGCGGTGTCGTTCTCGGTCTTGTAGTCGATGACCAGCGGCGCGGGCTCGCCGGCGGACGAAACGGCATCGATGCGGTCGATGGTGCCCACGAGCTGCAGGGCGCCCAACGGCTGGCTGGCTTGCACCTCGGCCTGCCGAAAGTGGCCCCCGGCCTGTTCATGCTGCGCGAGCCAGCGCAGATAGCCGTCACGCACCTGCGGCCAGCCTGCGGCAAACGGCAGAAAGTCGCCCTCGCCCAGGCCTTGTTGCAGCGTGACGGCCTGCGCGGCGCCGTCCATGCGGGCGATGCGGGTGGCTGCGTCGTCCGTTGGCTCGGCCAGCAAGCCTTCATGAAAGTGCTGCAGCACCGCGTGCAGCCAATTGCCGAAGTCGCGCTTGTCCACCTCGGCGGCCAGCTCGTCGGCCTCCTGCAGGCCCAGCTGGCGCAGCGCAAAAAAACGGTAGGGGCAATGCCGCAGATCGGAATACGCGGTGGACGACAGGCGCAGCACGGGCAGCGCGCGCCCATCGGGCAAAGGCCGCGCCGTGGGGTGCGCCGCCACGGTGCGCTGGCTGCGGTCATCGGCACCTTGGGTGGCCGCGCCTTCGAGGTGCAGCGCCAGCACCAGCGCGCTGGCCAGCAGGGGCTCGCCGCCTTCGTCGCCCGTGCGCCAGAGCACATCCACGGCCGGTGTCTGCAGGGCATGCTGCCAGGCGGCGCGCTGGGCGGTCTCCAGCGATTCGCGCGTGGGCAGGCCCCAGGCCTGGCGCTGCGCGGGGGTCCAGTCGCCGACAGGTTCGGGCGAGGGCTGCAGGCGCTTTTCATCGCAGCCGGGCAGCACCAGGGCGGCAAACGGGCGGGCCAGCAACTGGGGCATGGGCAATACGATCACGGGCGCATCGCCCATCTGGCTGGGTACATAGCGCGCGGCTTCCAGCACCTCGTTGGCCCAGCGGGTGAACTCGGCCAGGGCCATGCGCCGGCCGGCGCTGCCCCAGCCCTCCAGCTCGGCCTCCTGGCCCGCTTGCAGGCGCAGTGCCGTCAGCACGCGGGCGCCTGCGGCCTCCGCTTCGAGCCGGGGCCACTGGCCACTGGCCACCAGCAGGCCACGCAGGGACTGCAGCCACTGCGCCAGCGGACGCGGCGCGCGCAGGCCTTCGCACCATTCCTGCACCTGGGCCACACAGGCCGCCAGCGCGGGCTTGTCGGCCCAGTTGCGTCCGGCCGCGCCCGCCCAGGCGGCCACCGAAGCCTTGCGCAACGCACGCTCCAAGGCGCCAAGCACAGCGGGCTCAATGGCCGGTGCATGCTTGAGCCAGTCCAGCACCTCGTCGGCCGATGCGTTCCAGGCGCAGGCCTTGAGCGCGGCCATCAGCTGCGCGGCCGCCCGGGTGGTCGAGAGCGTCCAGCCGTTTTCATCGCGCACCGCCACACCACAGCTGGTCAGATGCGCCCCGATGCGGCGCGTGAGGGCGCGGTCGTTGGCCGCCAGCGCCACTGGTGTGCGGCCCGCCACCACATGGGCCAGCACACAGGCCGCCGCCCGCTGGGCCTCGTCTTCGGCATCCTGGGCCGCATGCAGGGCAATGCGGCCGCGCGCGTTGGCATCCGGTGCCGCAGGCGGCAATGCCAGGGCCGCGGCCTTGTCGCCCCAATGGACCTGCAGGGCCTGTGCCAAGGGCTCCACCTGAAAGCCTTGCAGAACCACCAGGGCATCGACCGACTGGCGCACGCCGGGCTCGAACAACACATCGGTGGCATGGCGCGATGCCAGTACCCATTCGAGCGCAATGCGGGCCACGACGGCCTCGAAACGCAGGGTCGAACCTTCGTCAGGCTCCGTCATCAGGCTGCGCGCCTGCATCCCCCAGGCCTCACGCTGCGCCGGGGCCATGGCAGCCACAGCCACTGCCAGCTGGGCGGCAGCCTCTTGCAAGGGCACCGCCAGCACGTCGCGTTGCGCGGCCAAGCCGGCGCGGTCGAGCAAGGCGCGTGCGGTGAGCGTGTCGCGCGCCACGTCACCGGCCAGGTCGTCGCCTTGCGGTACAAAAGCGGCCAGCTGGCGGGCCCAGTTGCGCGTGGTTTCGAAACGGGGTGCAAATCCGTCGGCATGGTGCAAGGCCCAGTAACGCTGCGCCCAGGGCATGAGCTGGGCATAGGGCAGCAGCACCACGGTGCGCGCCGGATGGGCCTGCAAACCCAGCATGTGCGCCTCCACCTGGGCCAGAACGCGCTGCCACAAGGCCGCGCACTGATCGCTTTTCGCTATGACTGTCATAGCGTCGTAAGGCCCGGCCACACCGGTGAACATGGGATTGGTTTCTGTCACAATGACCAGACTTTAAACGTACACCGGTAGCAAACCGCTCAAAATCAAGGAATCCGCCATGGCCAGCGCACTCATCAAACATGTCTCTGACGCCAGCTTTGAAGCCGACGTGCTCCAACCCGGCACCGCCGTGCTGGTGGACTACTGGGCCGAATGGTGCGGCCCCTGCAAGATGATCGCCCCCATCCTGGATGAAGTGGCTGGCACCTACCAGGGCAAGCTGCAGATCGCCAAGATGAACGTGGATGAAAACCGCGAGATCCCTGCCAAGTTCGGCATCCGCGGCATCCCCACGCTGATGCTGTTCAAGGACGGCCAGCTGGCCGCCACCAAGGTCGGTGCCATGAGCAAGGCGCAACTGACCGCCTTCATCGATCAGCAACTGGCCTGATTCACCGACGCCCCGCTGGCTGTGCCGCCACCGGGGCTTTTTATCGGATGCATGGTGCACACACAGGCACCAGGGTCGGCGGCAATCATCGACTCAATTGCGCTCGCATGAAGTCCTCGCTTTTTTTCCTGTCATAATTCTTCCAGATCACCGGGCTGCGTGCATTGGCAGCCGGACCAAGATCCCAGGCGCGCCGGAGCTGCAAACAGCAGCCCATCCGGCCCCGGCCCCCCTCCCCAAAGATTCATACCAGCTCCGCCAAGGAGTCAATCCATGCACTTAAACGAACTCAAGGCACTGCACGTGTCTGAAGTCCTGAAGCAGGCCGAAGAACTCGAAATCGAAAACACGGGCCGCATGCGCAAGCAGGAGTTGATGTTTGCCATCATCAAGAAGCGCGCCAAGACCGGGGAACAAATCATTGCCGACGGCGTGCTGGAAATCCTGCCCGACGGCTTCGGCTTCCTGCGCAGCCCCGACACGAGCTTCACGGCCAGCACGGACGACATCTACATCAGCCCCAGCCAGGTGCGCCGCTTCAACCTGCACACCGGCGACATGATCGAAGGGGAGGTCCGTACCCCCAAAGACGGTGAACGTTACTTCGCGCTGAACAAGCTCGATTCCGTCAATGGTGGTCCGCCCGAGCAGAACAAGCACAAGGTGATGTTCGAGAACCTGACGCCCCTGTTCCCCAAGGAGCAGATGCGCCTGGAGCGCGACGTCAAGAGCGAAGAGAACATCACCGGCCGCATCATAGACATCATCGCGCCCATCGGCCGCGGCCAGCGCGCCCTGATCGTCGCTCCGCCCAAGAGCGGCAAGACGGTGATGATGCAGCACATCGCCCATGCCATCACGGCCAACAACCCCGATGTGCACCTGATGGTGCTGCTGGTGGACGAGCGCCCTGAAGAAGTGACGGAAATGCAGCGCACGGTGAAGGGCGAAATCATCGCCTCCACCTTTGACGAGCCCGCCGCCCGCCACGTGCACGTGGCCGAGATGGTGATCGAGCGCGCCAAGCGCCTGGTCGAGCTGAAAAAAGACGTGGTGATCCTGCTGGACTCCATCACCCGCTTGGCCCGCGCCTACAACAACGTCGTGCCGTCGAGCGGCAAGGTGCTGTCGGGCGGTGTGGACGCCGCCGCGCTGCAGCGCCCCAAGCGCTTCTTCGGTGCCGCACGCAAGGTCGAGGAAGGTGGCTCGCTCACCATCATCGCCACGGCGCTGGTCGATACCGGCAGCCGCATGGACGAGGTGATCTTTGAAGAATTCAAGGGCACGGGCAACTGTGAAATCCACCTGAACCGCCGCCTGTATGAAAAGCGCGTGTTCCCCGCCATCGAGCTCAACAAGAGCGGCACGCGCCGCGAAGAGCTGCTGCTGGCCCCCGAGATTCTGCAAAAAACCCGCATCCTGCGCCAGTTCATGTACAACATGGACGAGATCGAGTCCATGGAGCTCATGATCAAGAACATGAAGGCCACCAAGAGCAATGTCGAGTTTTTCGACATGATGCGAAGGGGCGGATAATTCCGCGCGCCACGGCAAACATCGCCGACTGCCGCTCCGGGCTATAATGGCAGGCTTTTTCTGCGGAAAGTACGCTGGATGTTTCACGAGGCAAAGGTTGCTTCGGGTCCCGCACGGCTCCCGCACTTGACAAGGATTGATCATGAAAGAAGGCATTCACCCCAACTACCGCGAAGTTCTGTTCGTGGACCTGTCCAACGGTTTCAAGTTTGTCACCCGCTCGTGCGTGAACACCAAGGAAATGGGCAAGACCGACGACGGCCGTGAGCTGCCCCTGTTCAAGCTGGACACCTCCAGCGAATCGCATCCTTTCTATACCGGCACGCAAAAATCCGTGGACAACATGGGCGGCCGTGTGGAGCGTTTCCGCAACCGTTTCGGCAAGACCGCAGCGAAGTAATTCACCGCGTTTCCGCCAAAAAGGCAGCACGGGCAACCGCGCTGCCTTTTTGTTTGGATTTGCCCTTATTCTCGACAGCCAGCCATTGCCATCCTCCTGACGCGTGAACGCTCCCACCCCTGCCATCGTTACCCGAAATGCTGCACGCCAGCTTCCTCGCTGGGCCTTGCTGCTGCTGTGCCTGGCTTATGTGGTGCCTGGCTTTGTCGGCCGAGGCCCGTGGAAGAACGCCGATGTGACGGCCTTTGGCTACATGCTGGAACTGGCCAACGGGCACACCCCGTGGCTGAAACCGCTGCTGGGGGGGGTCCCCCCCGAAACCGACGGTTTGCTGCCCTACTGGCTGGGAGCCTGGGCCATCCGGATCACGCCCGATGGTCTGATGGCGCCCGAGATGGCGGCCCGCCTGCCCTTCATGTTGCTGCTGGCGCTGACGCTGGCTGCCACCTGGTATGGCGTTTACTACCTGGCGCGCAGTCCGGGCGCTCAGCCTGTGGCATTTGCCTTTGGCGGCGAGGCCAAACCCCTGGATTACGCCCGCGCCATCGCCGATGGCGCCTTGCTGGCCCTGATCGCCTGCCTGGGCCTGGCACAGCTTTCGCACGAAGCCACCGGCTATCTGCTGCAACTGGCATGTGCGGCACTGATCTTCTTTGCCGTAGCCACCTTGCCTTACCGCACGGTGGTGCCCGCCGTGGCTCTGGTTGCGGGCATGATGGGACTCACGCTGGCCGGCGCGCCCACGTTCGCCGCCTTGCTGGGGGGGGGCTGCATTGCTCTGGTTGCGCTGGCCCCACCCGGCCCCGCCGACCCGGCCCATCACTCCGATCGACGTCTGCACTGGGTCGCGGCGCTGGCGGCCATCACGCTGCTGGCCGCCGCCGTGGCATGGCAACTGGATCTGTGGCGCTGGCGCCTGGTCGATGCGGCCACCGAGGGCAAGGAATTCAGAAGCCTGATACGGCTGCTGCTCTGGTTTGGCTGGCCAGCCTGGCCCATGGCCACCTGGACGCTGTGGCGCTGGCGCAGACAGCTGTTCAGCCGCCAGTTGCATCGACACCTGTGGTTGCCCCTGTGGTTTTCGCTGGTCTCGGTGGGTGCCACCTTCACCACACAGCCGGCAGACCGGGCGTTGCTCGTCGGTTTGCCGGCCATCGCCACGCTGGCCGCGTTTGCGTTGCCCACATTCCGGCGCAGCATGGCGTCGCTGATCGACTGGTTCACCTTGCTGTTCTTCAGCATATCGGCCCTGGCCATCTGGGTCATCTGGTTTGCCATGCAGACGGGCGTTCCGGCACAGCCTGCAGCCAACGTGGCCAAACTAGCCCCCGGATTCACGCCCGAGTTCTCATGGCTGGCACTGGCGGTGGCACTGGCCGCCTCGGCGGCCTGGTGCCGGCTGGTCTGGTGGCGCGCAGCACGCAACCGTGCCGCCATCTGGAAAAGCCTGGTATTGCCCGCCAGCGGGGCGGCTCTGGGCTGGCTGCTGCTGACCACCCTGTGGCTCCCGCTGCTCGACTATGCCCGCAGCTATGCACCGCAGGCGCACAAACTGGCGGCTGCCTTGGGCCCACACCCCGGATGCGTGCAGATGGTCGGCCTGAGTCGGGCGCAGGTGGCCGCACTGCAATACCACGCCCGGCTGCGCCTGCAACCGGTCAACCCGGCAATTCACTGCCCCTGGCTGATTGCAGACAACAACGCCTGGCCGGCACCCGCAAACCTGGTGAATCCTGACCACTGGAAGAGGCAAGCCACCATCGGCCGCCCTACCGACAAGAAGGAGTCCATCCTGCTGTTCCGGAGAACGGAATCACCCGACTGATGTCGGAGTCTTCCACCATCTCCCGCCACGCACTGACCGTGCTCACGGGGCAGCTGGCCGTGATGGCCTTCGGCGTGACCGACACCATCGTGGCCGGGCGCCACGGCGAAACCTCTCTGGCGGCACTGTCGGTGGGCTCGGCCATCTTCATCAGCGTCTATGTGGCCCTGATGGGCATCTTCCAGGCCCTCATGCCCGTCTGGGCCGAGCAGCGGGGTGCGCACAACCCCGGCGCCATTGGCCAATCGCTGCGCCAGGCGCTCTACCTGTGTGCCGTGACGGCAGCCGTCGGCATGCTCATCCTGTTGTCGCCCGGTCCGCTGCTGCGCTGGACCGAGGTACCACAGGCGTTGCGCACCGAGGTAGAACAATACCTTGCAGTGCTGGCCCTGGCGCTGCCACCCGCCCTGCTCTTTCGCCTGTACAGCACGCTGAACCAAGCCATTGGACGACCGCAACTGGTGACCTGGCTGCAGGTGGGGTCGCTGTTCATCAAGGTGCCCCTGTCCATCTGGTTCACTTTTGGCGGCGCCGGCCTGCCGGCGCAAGGCGCCGTGGGCTGCGCCTGGGCCACCCTGGTGGTGAATGCCTGCATGCTGGCCCTGGCTTTCTGGCTGTTGCGCAGCCAGGATCTCTACAGGCCGCTGCGCATCTGGCAGCGCATGGAGCCACCCCATTGGCCCACCCTTCTCGGCTTCGCCCGGCTGGGCGTGCCTGCGGGGCTTGCCATCCTGGTGGAAGTGACCTCGTTCACCCTGATGGCCCTTTTCATTGCCCGCCAGGGCACGGTGGCCACCGCAGCCCACCAGATCGCTGCCAACGTGGCGGCCGTGCTGTACATGGCGCCCCTTTCACTGGCCATTGCCACCAGCGCCCGGGTGAGCTACTGGCTGGGTGCCGGCAACGCTGTGCAGGCACGCAGCGTCGTTTTGATAGGTTTCAGGCTCGCAGTACCTGTGGGTATTGCGCTATCAGCTCTATTATTCATAGCAAATGAAACCGTCGCTGCCCTGTATTCCAGCAGTGCCGCCGTGGTGGCAACCACCGGTGGATTGCTGCTGTGGGTTGCGACCTACCATGCCGCTGACGCCGTGCAGACCCTGTGTGTCTTTGTGCTGCGCAGTTACCGCGTCACGATCGCCCCCTTGGTGGTTTATTGCACCTTGCTGTGGGGCGCCGGGCTTGGCGGGGGCTATGTGCTGGCGTACCAAGGGCTGGGCCCTTGGGCACCCATAACGTCTCCCGTGCCGTTCTGGGCGGCCAGTGCCCTGGCACTGGCCATCACGGCAGGGCTGTTTGTGCTGATGCTGCGGGTTGCAATTCGGCCGGCAACGCGGAGCGGCGAAGCCGGTTGGCAGGAAAAGTAACCGAGAAGACCGATCCCTTGCCCAGTGCACTGGTGATATCAAGCGTGGCGCCATGCCGCTGCACGGCATGCTTGACGATGGCCAGCCCCAGGCCCGTGCCACCCGTTTCCCTCGACCGGCTGCGGTCGACGCGGTAGAACCGCTCGGTGATGCGCGGAATATGCTCCGGCGCAATGCCGGGCCCGGTGTCGCTCACGGAAAAGATGGCATTGCCATCGGTCGTGTAGCGCCATTGCACCGTGATGGTGCCGCCTGCGGGCGTGTAGCGCACGGCATTGCTGATGAGGTTGGACAGCACACTTTGCAACTCGGCCTGCACCCCGGCAATTTCGCCCGCGGATCGCAAATCCTGCGCCGCAGGAAACTGCAGCACATGGTGCCGATGGTTGTTTTGCGTCAACAGTGCCGACAAGGCCCGGCCCTCTTCCTCGCACCGCAGCATCAGGACCTGTACCGACGTCCATTCGGAAATACCGGGCAGGGGACTGCCTTCCAGGCGCGAGAGCGTCAGCAAATCGTGCACCACGCTCTGCATGCGCGCCGCCTGCTGGGCCATCATGGCCAGGTAGCGTGCACGCTCCTCGGCATCCAGCGGCAGGGTTTGCAGGGTTTCCACAAAACCCGTCAGCACGGTCAGGGGCGTGCGGATTTCATGTGACACATTGGCCACAAAATCGCGGCGCATGGCGTCGGCCTGCTCCAGCGCCGTGACATCCCGGGACAGCATCAGCTTGCGCCCATCACCATACGGATGCAGATGCACCGAAATGCGCACGGGCCGGGACAGCGTGCTGTTCCTGCCCTGCAGCACCACATCGTGGGTGTAATCCTGGGCCGCATAGTAGGCACTGAAATCGGGATCCCGTACCAGGTTGCCGACAGACTGCATGACATCCCGTTGGGCATCGAACCCAAACTGTGCAGCCGCAAGCTGATTGCACCATTCAATGCGCCCTTCTCCATCGAGCAGGACAATGCCATTGGGCGTGGCCTGGAGTGCTGCCAGAATTTCCTGCAGACGATCCTCGCTTTCGTTGACCTGCGCCTGGCGCTGGCGCAACAGACGCCGCGCGCGATCTGCCGCTTCACCCCACATGCCGAAAGTTGACGGAGCCGCCGACAGGTCACCCGAGCGCAGCCACTGCAGCACCCGCACCCCCCGCCACAAATCTCCGACAAACCACAACCATGCAGCCACCCCGGCCCCCAGCACTGCGCCCCAGGGGCCACCTTGCCACCAGCCGAGCGCGCCTCCAGCCAATTGCCAGGCCAGATAATAAAGAAAACGCCAGAGCATGCGGACTACACAACTTTCTCGGGGGTCACGAAGGCACTCCGCCCCCGGACTGCAACATTCAGGCCTGCATCAGCGCGGGCGGCTGGGCGGTGAGCCGGTAGCCCGCGCCGCGCACGGTTTCCACCATGACGCCCGCCGTACCCAGGGCCTCCCGCAGCCGCTTCACATGCACGTCCACGGTTCGCTCTTCAATGAACACATGGTCGCCCCACACCTTGTCCAGCAGTTGTGAGCGGCTGTGCACGCGCTCCGAGTGCTTCATGAAGAAATGCAGCAGCTTGAACTCGGTCGGCCCCACCTTCAGCGGCTGCCCATGGAAAGTGACCCGGTAGGTACCCGCGTCCAGCACGAGATCGCCAATGGTGACGCTGTCGCTCACCTGCTCGGGCGCGCGGCGCCGCAGCACCGCCCGGATGCGCGCCAGCAGCTCCTGCGTGGAAAACGGCTTGGTGATGTAGTCGTCCGCCCCCGCATCGAGCCCGGCCACCTTGTCGGGCTCATCACCCCGGGCGGTCAGCATGAGGATGGGGATGGGTTTGGTCCGACTGTCTGCACGCCACTTACGCGCCAGCACGAGGCCGCTTTGACCGGGCAGCATCCAGTCGAGCAGGATGACATCGGGAAGGACAGCATCGAGTTCACGCTGGGCCGAATCACCATCTTCCGACCAGATGGGCTGAAAACCGTTGTGGCGCAGATTGACGGCAATCAGCTCGGCAATCGCCGGCTCATCTTCCACAATCAATACGCGAGGAAGCTTTTTCATGTCAACGCCAATCGCTCACTGCAACAAAGTGGTTTCAATTTCATCAAGTGCCGTGTGCCGCACGTCCTTGCCCTTGACAAGGTAGATGACGAGTTCGGCCACATTCTTGGAGTGATCGCCAATGCGTTCGATCGCCTTGGCCAGGAACAACAGGTCCAGGCTGGCGGAGATGGTGCGCGGGTCTTCCACCATGTAGGTGATGAGCTTGCGGACAAAGCCATCGAACTCTTTGTCAATGAGATCGTCCTCCTTGAGGATGGCCAGCGCCGCCTTGGTGTCCAGGCGCGCAAAGGCATCCAGCGCCTTGCGCAGCATGCCCGAGGCCAGGTCGGCCGATACGCGCAGGTCGCTCGATGGCAGTGAACGGGCCGCACCGCTCTCAATGATCGACTTCACCATGCGGGCCATCTTGTTGGCCTCGTCACCCACGCGTTCCAGGTTGGCGGTGGCCTTGGAAATGGAGAGCAGCAGCCGCAAGTCGCGGGCAGTGGGCTGGCGCCGGCCAATGATGGACGCGAGTTCGTGGTCAATCTCGACTTCCATGGCATTCACGCGCTGCTCTATCAATGCCACCTGCTCCACCGCTTCGAGACTGAAATGTGAAAGCGCGTAAATGGCCTGGCGAATCTGCGATTCCACCAGTCCCCCCAATTCCATGACGCGGGCAGAGACGCCGTTGAGTTCGCTGTCGAACTGCGATGAAAGGTGCTTGTCAGCCATGAATTTGCCTCCTCAGCCAAAACGGCCGGTAATATAGTCTTCGGTTTCCTTGCGCTGGGGCTTGAAGAACATCTGTTCTGTCTCACCGAACTCCACCAGATCCCCCAGGTACATGTAGGCGGTGTAGTCGCTGCAACGCGCTGCCTGCTGCATGTTGTGCGTGACGATCACCACGGTGTAGTCTTCCTTCAGTTCGGCGATCAACTCCTCGATCTTGGCGGTGGAGATCGGGTCGAGGGCCGAGCACGGTTCGTCCAGCAGCAGCACCTCTGGCTTGATGGCAATGCCACGCGCAATGCAAAGGCGCTGCTGTTGCCCGCCCGAGAGGCTGGAGCCACTCTGACTGAGCTTGTCCTTGACCTCATTCCACAGCGCCGCCTTGCGCAATGCCCACTCCACGCGGTCATCCATGTCCGTGGCGCTGAGGCTTTCAAACAGCTTCACACCAAAGGCGATGTTGTCGTAGATCGACATGGGAAAAGGCGTTGGCTTCTGGAACACCATGCCGATCTTGGCCCGGATCAGCGCCACATCCTGCTTGGTGGTCAGCAGGTTTTCGCCATCCAGCACGATCTGGCCTTCGGCACGCTGCTCGGGATACAGCTCGAACATGCGATTGAAGGTGCGCAACAGCGTGGACTTGCCACAACCGGACGGTCCGATAAAGGCCGTGACCTTGTTTTCCGGAATATCCAGATTGATGGCCTTGAGGGCGTGGAACTTGCCGTAATAGAAGTTCAGGTCCCTGACCGTGATCTTCGACGGGCCCGGTTGCGATTTTTGGATAGTGGAGGGCATGAAAGTCTTCCTTGCTTATTTCTGCCGGGTCAGAACCCGCGCGAGGATATTGAGTCCGAGAACGGCGAGTGTGATCAGGAACACTCCCGCCCAGGCCAGTTGCTGCCAGTTTTCATAGGGACTCATGGCGAACTTGAAAATGGTGACGGGCAGACTGGCCATGGGTTTGGACAAGTCCGAGGTCCAGAACTGGTTGCTCAACGCCGTGAACAGCAAGGGCGCCGTCTCACCCGCAATGCGCGCCACCGCCAGCAATACCCCCGTAATGACGCCGGCCCGCGCCGCCCGCAGGGTGACCATGGTGATCACCTTCCACTTGGGTGTGCCCAGGGCGTAGGCCGCCTCGCGCAGGCTGGCGGGCACCAGAATCAGCATGTTTTCAGTGGTCCGGATGACCACCGGAATAACGATCAATGCCAGGGCCATAATCCCGGCGTAGGCCGAAAAACTCTTGAAGCGCGCCACCACCACGGCATAAACAAAAAGGCCGATCACGATGCTAGGTGCCGACAGCAGAATGTCGTTCACGAAGCGTGTCGTGGATGCCAGCCAGCCGCGCACGTCGTACTCGGCCAGGTAAACCCCGGCCATGATGCCGATGGGGGTTCCCACGAAAGTGGCCAGCAATACCATCACCACCGAGCCGTAGATGGCATTGGCGATGCCCCCCGCCTCATTGGGCGGCGGCGTCATTTCGGTGAACAGTGTCAGGCTCAACCCCCCAACCCCGAGGCGCACGGTTTCCCACAAGATCCATACCAGCCAGAACAAGCCAAAAGCCATGGCGGCCAACGACAGGGTCAGGGCAATCTGGTTGACGCGCTTGCGACCGTTGTAGCGTGCCTGGCGCGCCTTCGCGACATCGGCCGCCGAGATAAGAGGCTGCGAGGTGGTCATGTGCGGACTCCTTCGTTCTTTTGAAGGCGTGACAGCAAGACCTTGGACAAGGCCAGCACCACAAAAGTGATAAAGAAGAGCACCAGCCCCAGATAGATCAGCGATGCCTGGTGCAGGCCTTCGCCAGCCTCTGCAAATTCATTCGCCAGGGCCGACGTGATGCTGTTGGCTGCCTCGAAAATCGACAGGGAATCGAGCTGGTTCATGTTGCCGATGACGAACGTTACCGCCATGGTTTCCCCCAGCGCACGCCCCAGCCCCAGCATGATGCCCCCCAGCACCCCCGTCTTGGTATAGGGCAGCACCACCTTCCACATCACCTCCCAGGTGGTCGAACCCAGGCCATAAGCCGACTCCTTGAGGAGCGCTGGCGTGACATCAAAAACATCCCGCATCACCGAAGCAATGAAGGGAATGATCATGATGGCCAAAATGATGCCCGCCGACAAAATGCCAATGCCTACCGGGGGACCCGAGACCAGCGCACCCAGATAGGGAATACCGGCAAACAAGGACTGCAAGGGCTGCTGCACAAAACGCGCGAGGATGGGGCCAAAAACCATCAACCCCCACATGCCATACACAATCGACGGCACGGCGGCCAGCAACTCGATCGCCGTTCCCAGGGGCCGCTTCAGCCAGGCGGGAGACAGCTCGGTGAGGAACAAGGCGATACCAAAGCTCACAGGTACGGCAATCAGCAACGCGATGAACGACGTGGCCAGCGTGCCATAGATCATGACCAGGCCGCCGTACTCGTTTTGCACGGGATCCCAGACGCTGCGGGCGAGGAAACTCAGGCCGTATTGGGAAATGGAGGGCCAGGCCCCCGCCACCAGCGACGCCATGATGCCCAGCAGCAGCAACAGCGTGAGGATGGCCGCGCCACGCGCGAGCCATCCAAAAATTCGGTCTGCCAACATGCCTGATATCAGCGGTTTGCGGGGTGGAGGCGTGCTCCGCTTGATGCCAGAGGCAGCCTCTGAGGGCGAACTCTGGCGAGCCGGCATCGTAGTAGACACGTTGGTAGCCTTGAAAGGTTAAATCAAATGGCCGGCAGGATGCCGGCCCAGGAGATTACTTGAACGACACAGCCTTGCCAGAGGTGTCCTTGATGTCACCCCAGGACTTGATGATGACGTTCTTGACGCTGTCTGGCATGGGAACATAGTCCAGTTCGGACGCCGTCTTGTCACCCGACTTGTAAGCCCACTCGAAGAACTTCAGAGCCGTACCAGCCTGCACCGGCTTGTCCTGGGTCTTCTGGAACAGAATGAACGTGGCAGAAGTGATTGGCCACGCATCCTTGCCTGGCTGGTTCGTCAGGATCTGATAGAAGCTCTTGGCCCAGTCAGCACCCGCGGCAGCCGCCTTGAAGGTCGAATCATCGGGTGAAACATAATTGCCAGCCGAGTTTTGCAGCTGTGCGTAGGTCAGCTTGTTCTGCTTGACATAGGCGTACTCCACATAGCCGATCGAGTTGGGCAGGCGGCCCACGAATGCAGCCACACCTTCATTGCCCTTACCGCCCGCACCCGTGGGCCAGTTCACGGCGGTACCCTCACCCACCTTGCTCTTCCACTCGGCGTTGACTTTGGACAGGTAGTTCGTAAAGCCAAAAGTGGTGCCCGAACCGTCGGCGCGACGCACTGGCGCAATGGAATCATCCGGCAGCGGCAGCGAAGGATTCAGCGCCTTGATGGCAGGATCGCTCCACTTGGTGATCTTGCCCAGATAGATATCCCCCAGCACCTGACCGTTCAGCTTGAGCTGCCCGGGTGCAATACCCTTGATATTGACCACCGGAACGATGCCGCCGATCACGGTGGGAAACTGAACCAGGCCCTTCTTGGCGAGATCCTCGTCCTTGAGGGGCGCGTCGGAAGCACCGAAATCCACCGTCTTGGCTTCGATCTGGCGCAGGCCAGCACCCGAACCCACCGACTGGTAGTTGATCTTCACGCCAGTGGCCTTGTGGTAGTCAGACGCCCACTTGGAGTACAGCGGCGCAGGAAAACTAGCACCAGCCCCCGTGGCTTCCTGCTGCGCCATGGCACTGGAGAATGCTCCAGCAGAAGCGACACCAGCCACCAGAACTCGAATCACGGACATTTTCATGAAGATACCTTTTGGGTTGAAAAAGTTGGGATGCCGCGACTCTAGGTGTCATATATGACAACACCGTGACATTTACCAATACCTGTCACACACCTATTTTCCCGTTCCCACGGGGCCGTATTGAATCAAATCGTCATATTTTTGTCACGGCCGTTGCGTAGTCTCCTGCGACCGACATGCGTCGGCTATCTACTTCCAGGAGAATTCCATGTTTCGCCGTCATGCACTTCAATCTGCCATCGCCCTGGTGGCAGTGACCGCTCTGGGCGCCTGCGCCACGCACGCCCCAACATCCCAGACGCTGGCCGACACGGTCGCCAAGACCCCCTCGCTGCAGACTTTCAATACCCTGGTTGCAGAAGCCGGCCTGACGGACACCCTCAAGGCTGCAGGCCCCTACACCGTTTTTGCGCCGTCCGATGCGGCATTCAAAGCAGTTCCCGCCAAGACCCTGGAAGCACTCAAGCAAGACAAAGCGTTGCTGAAATCCGTGCTCAGCTACCACATCGTGCCATCGCGCCTGGCCTCTGCAGAAGTGAAGCCAGGTAATTTCAAGACCGTGCAGGGCGCAAACGTCGCACTGGCGCGCGCTGGCACGTTCGTGACCGTGGAAGACGCCATGGTGGAGCAAGCCGACATCGCGGCCACCAATGGCGTGGTGCATGTGGTGGACCGCGTGCTGATGCCGCCGAAGAAATAAGCACCGCTCAGAGCTTCCATGGCTATGTACTTCTCCGACTTCCCCGCGGTTTCACTGAATCGCCGACACTGGATTCAATGGTCCGCTGCTGCAAGTGCCGTCATGGCAGGCGAAGTAATGGCCCAGCCCTCCTCGGCGAGCCCTCCTCGCAACAGCGACGGAGAACGCTCGCTGGTGGTGGCCCAGATTGTTGACCTGACTTTCGGCCAGCAGGATGTGAGCCGCGACTTTCTGGCGGGCTCCCGATCGGCCTGGCAAGACCTGAATGCGCGCGGCGGTGTACGCGGGCGGACAGTGCGGCACGTCACCATCGAGACCGATGGCACCCCCCAAGGCCTCGCGGCCGCATGGCAGGCCGCCCACCGTCAACCCGAGTGCATAGCGCTGTCTGGTTGCGTGGGCAATGCCGCAGCCGCCGGGCTTGTGGCCCTGCAGACTTCGGCGGGTTCGGCGTCACCCCTGGCGCTCGTGGCCCCGTGGCTGCACAACGCCGTCACCGACAACGAGGCAGAGACAGTGTTCGAGGTGTTCCCGGGCCACCAGATTCAGATAGCGCATGCCATCCAGACCCATGCATCCCTGGGCGTAAAGCAGATCGGCGTGGTGTTTGCTTCCGCACAGGTACAACACCAATCTCAAGCCTATGTTTTCCAGGCAGCAAAGAGCCTGGGTTTGCAGGCACAGATATTGCCGCTTCCGGGCACGGAAGGACAGGCAGCGAATCAGCTCATCAATCCAACCCAGACCATCATCTTGTTCGTGGGCGGAACACCAGAGCTGCATGCATTCACCAGCAAGCTGATTGCCCCGGCAGGCCGCCAGTGCTTTGTCGTGGCCCTGGCCGATGTGAACCTGCAGGTGCTGGCCCAGATGGGAGGCACGCCCAAAGGCATCTCCATCATTGCCACCCAGCCCGTTCCATTGATCACATCCAGCCTGCCCGTGGTGCGCGCATACCGTGCCGCGCTAAGCCGATTCTTTGATGAGGCCCCCTCCCCGCAAGGTCTGGCCGGGTTCATTGCAGCGCGCTATACCGCCGAAATCCTGGGCGGAATTTCAGGACCATTGACGCGCGCCAGCATGCTCTCGGCATTGCAAAGGCGTGCCGACGTCAATGTGGGCGGGTATACCGTTGCCTATCAAGGAACCAAGCGTTCAAACGCCTACGTCACGCAAAGCATGCTGACGCAGGACGGGCGCATCATCGGTTGATACAGGCCCGAGAAAAGGGGCGCGGGTGCTATGCTGCCCGCTGGAGATCAAGCGCATCACGCGCAGAAACATGCACAACGGAACACTGCTCGCAGCTGTCGATCTGGGATCGAACAGCTTTCGCCTTGAAATCGGCCGTTACGAGCACGGTCACATCCAACGGATGGAATATCTCAAGGAAACCGTGCGCCTGGGCAATGGCCTTGACGAAGAATTCAACCTCACCCCCGAAGCCATGCAGCGCGGCTGGGATTGCCTGGCGCGCTTTGGCGAGCGCCTGGCGGGGTTTGAGCGCGCACAAGTGCGCGCCGTGGCAACCCAGACCCTTCGCGAAGCCCGCAACCGGGAAGACTTCCTGATCCGCGGTGGAGAAATTCTGGGCTACCCCATCGATGTGGTGTCAGGCCCGGAAGAAGCCCGGCTGATCTACCAGGGGGTTGCACGCCTGCTACCCCAATCGGACGAACGCCGGCTCGTGGTGGACATTGGCGGCAGGTCCACGGAGTTCATTCTCGGCCAGCAATTCAACCCCCACACGGTGGCCTCGTTCCGGGTTGGCAGCGTGGCATGGTCCACGCGCTACTTTGCCAATGGCCAGTTCACACGGCAGGCATTCATGGCCGCAGAAATCGCGGCCAAGGCGGTGCTCGATGAGGCCCTTGGCACATTCCGGCCAGAAACCTGGGATATCGCTTATGGGTCTTCGGGTACGGCTGGAGCAGTAGGCGACATCCTCTTTGCCGCGGGTGGCCCGCAGGGGCTGATCACCCTGGAAGGACTGGAATGGCTGCATGACCGCCTGCTGCGCGCGCACCATGCAGATCGCGTTCGCCTGGAGGGGCTCAAGGAAGACCGGCGGGCAGTGATTGGCGGAGGTATCAGCGTGCTGCGGGCTGTTTTTGATCTTCTCGAGATCCGGCAGATGCAAGTGGCCCAGGGCGCGCTGCGCCAGGGCGCACTCTACGACCTGCTGGACCGCGAGCAGCCCGAGACCGACTTGAGAACCACCACGGTGAAAGGCCTCATGCAGCGATTCTCGGTGGACGCAGCACAGGCCGAACGGGTGGCACGCGTTGCCTCCGACCTCTTCACCCAGGCGGCGCCCCAGAACAGCGAGCGCGCAGCACGGAAGCTGCAATGGGCCGCTCGCCTGCACGAGATTGGCGGCATCATCTCTCACAGCGAATACCACCGCCATGGCGCCTACATCCTGGATCACACCGACGCGGCAGGGTTTGCCGTGTCCGAACTGCACAGGCTCGGTGCGCTGGTGCTGGGGCAGCGGGGCAAAGTCCGCAAGCTGGAGGCAGCCCTGATCAACGACCCTGGCTTTGCCCTGCAGTTGTTGAGTTTGCGCATGGCGGTCGCGCTCTGCCATGCACGACGCGACCCGGATGTGGAAGGCCTGTCCTTGCAGACACTGGGCACGCGCCACACCGTCAGCACCCGGGCCGGATGGACGGCTGCCTACCCCCAATCGGCCTACCTGCTGCGGGAAGAACTGGTAGCCTGGCAAAAAACGCCCTGGGAGCTGGAACTCAGACTTGGGTGACGTGATGCAATAAACGGTATAAACTGTTTATACCGTTTATTCATTCATTCACCATGAACACCTCCAGCACTGTTCCAGGCCAAAACGCCAGCACAACACCCACACAACCTGCCGCCAAGACCGCAGCAGCGAGCACCGTTGCAACGGCAACCGCGGCCGGTGCAAAGACATCAGCGACGAGTCAACCCAAGACAATTGCCAACAAGGCACCGGCCAAACCCGTCAAGCGTTCGGCAACACCCGCTCCAGCCAAGGCAGCACCAGCGCCTGCGCCCGCCTTGCAAGCCAAGGAAGTTCGCGCCAAAAAGCCCAAACTGGTTCGCGACAGCTTCACCATCCCCAAGGACGAGTACGCCGTCATCGAGACACTCAAGCAACGCGCGAACTTGCTCGCCCAGCCAGCCAAGAAAAGCGAACTGCTGCGCGCCGGTCTGAAGGTGCTGGCAGGGCTGTCGGACGCGGCCCTGCGCAATGCCTTGCAAGCGGTTCCATCCATCAAGACGGGGCGTCCCAAAGCGGAGACCCCAGCCGCCAAGCCCTCGGCAAAAACAGTCCGCAAGCAAGGCAAGTGAGCTGGACAGTACCGGAATGGCCCGGTGATTGCAGGTCAGAGGAATTCCGGGGACTGCACTGTCATGAGCACGGTCTGGCTATGGTCCAGTCTTTGGCGCTGGCGGAGCCACCACACGGCGCCCTTGCGCACGGTGCATTCGGGTGATTGCATTTCCAGCAATTGAGCAATCGCCTGTCCGAGCACAGGCTGATGCCCGATGATCAGCACGGCTCCACGGGCACGCGGCCACTGGGCCAGTTCCAGCAAGTCCTGCACGCTGCCCCCGGGCAGAAGCTCGGCACGCATCTTGAACTTGCGCCCCAAAGCCCTGGCCGTCTGCTCCGTACGCCGAGCCGGGCTTGCGAGCACCCTCAAACCTTCCGGCAATTGCCGGTCCAGCCAGGCTGCCATGCGTGCCGCCTGCTTCTCGCCTCGCGGCGTAAGAGGACGCGCCGCATCATCCACACCATCAGCCGCCTCCTCGGCTTCGGCGTGACGCCAGAGGATGAGGTCCATCACGCCGCTCCCTGATCCTGCAGAGCCGCAGCCGACATGCCGCCGTATCGCACCATCAGTGCATTCTGAGCCCCCTGGCCGGCGATAGGCTGGCTGGCGCGCTCATAGGTTCCATCCGCCTTGAGCATCCAGGCGTCCTTGTCGTCATGAAGATAGGCGACCAGGCATTCGTCCACGATCTGCTGACGCAAAACCGGGTCCGTCACGGGCCAGGCCAGTTCCACCCGCCGCATCATGTTGCGGTTCATCCAGTCGGCGCTGGACAGGTACAAATCTTCCTGGCTGCCTGAGCGGAAATAGAACACCCGTGTGTGCTCCAAAAAACGGCCAATCACCGAGCGCACCCGGATGTTTTCAGTGACTCCTGGCAACTGGGCCGGCAGCATGCAGGCACCCCGCACAATGAGGTCAATCCGAGCACCGCGCTGCCCGGCAAGGATCAGCGCCCGGATCAACGCTTCATCCGTCAGGGCGTTCATTTTGGCCACAATGCGCGCATCTTCTCCTCGGCTGGCTGCCAGCCCCACCTGCTCAATTTTTTCCAGCATGCGGCGGTGCAGGTGAAACGGCGCCAACAGCAGCCTGCGCAACCTGGGTGGGCGATTCTGACTGGCCAGATGGTTGAACACCCCATCCATGTCGGCGGTGGTTTCTTCGTCCGCGGTGAGATAGCTCAGGTCGGTGTACAGGCGCGCGGTGCGCATGTTGTAGTTGCCCGTGGACAAATGGCCATAGCGACGAAGCTGACGCCCCTCCCGCCTGGTGACCAGCAGCATCTTGGCATGTGTCTTGAGCCCCACCACACCGTACACCACCTGGGCACCAATGGATTCCAGCGCTTCAGCCCAGTTGATATTGGCTTCTTCGTCAAAGCGCGCCTTGAGTTCCACCACGGCCATGACCTCCTTGCCGCGGCGCACTGCCTCGGTCAACAGATCCATGAGCTCAGAGTCTGAACCGGTGCGGTAAATGGTCTGCTTGATAACCAGCACCTGGGGGTCATTGACCGCCTCGCGCAGAAAGGCCAGCAAACCGTCAAAGCTCTCGAACGGCTGGTGCATCAAGATATCGCGGTGCCGCAATTGCTCCAGGATGGAAACACCGGGCTGAATCTGCCGCGGCCAGGCAGAACGCCAGGGGGAAAACAGCAACGCGGGATCGTTGACCAGATCCACCAACTGGGTCAGGCGCACCAGATTGACCGGCCCACTGACACGGTAAAGCGCGGCAGCGGGCAATTCAAACTGCTCAAGCAAAAAGTTCGAAAGAAACGCCGAACAGCCGGCAGAAACTTCCAACCGAACCGCCTGGCCATAGTGGCGATGCTGCAAGCCCTGGCGCAGTGCCGTTCTCAGGTTGCGGACGTCCTCTTCATCGAGTGCCAGATCGGAATGGCGGGTCACGCGGAACTGCGAAAACTCGGTGACCTCCCGCCCCGGGAAAAGGTCATGCAGGTGCGCCCGCACGATACTGGAGAGACTGACGAACAAGGCCTCCTTGGGTGCAACCTTCGGCGGCATGCGAACAAGCCGCGGCAAGGCGCGGGGGACCTTGACAATGGCAATTTCGTTTTCACGCCCAAACGCATCGCGCCCCTTGAGTCGCACGATGAAATTCAAGGATTTGTTGGCGACCTGCGGAAATGGATGGGCAGGATCCAGCCCCACGGGAATGAGCAGCGGCCGCACTTCGCGCATGAAATAGTCGTGCACCCAGCGCTTCTGGATAGCTGAGCGCTCACCATGCGGAACAATGCGAATTCCGTGCGCTGCAAAAGCCGGAACCAGGGATTCGTTGTACAGAGCATATTGCCGCGCCACCAGGTCGTGCGCCAAGACCGACAGGGCCTCGAATGATGCTTCGGTGTAGAGACCCTTGGTCTCTCCGTTTTTGGCTGCGGTGATGTGCGGCGCAGCCCTCACCTCAAAGAACTCATCCAGATTGGAAGACACGATGCAAAGATAGCGCAGCCGTTCCAGCAGCGGCACGTCGGTCCGGACAGCCCAATCGAACACACGCTCATTGAAGGCCAGAATGCTGTGGTCCCTGTCCAGAAGCTCCACCACAGAAAGTTGCGCCACCGGTGCTGCGGGCTGCGGATCCAGTATTTCTGCGGCGCCAGAACCCGCTGCGACGACAGGTAGTTTGGCGCGCGATGGGGCCACGGCAGCGTCAGGGGACAGTGGAGACATGGGCACGCAATCAGGGGTTGTACAGACTTTCCCAGTATTCAATACGAATATGACATTCTTGTGTCAATTCATATGGCGCTTTATGTGACAGACATAAGATGCAACAACCCATCTGATCGGGCGGGAACCAGATGCTGAACGAAGAGTTTTGTTGCATTGGCCCAGGTGAAATCCAGCGCCCGGCGACGGGCCTCGTGACGCGGCACAGCCAATGCTGCCTGGCATGCCGAAAGCAGGTCTTCATGCAGAACACCGCCCCTCACGCCTTGTGGATCCAGAGCCCCCAGGACTTCCAGCGGACCATCCACCGGAAACGCCGCCACGGGGGTTCCGCAGGACATGGCCTCCAGCATGACCAACCCAAAGGTCTCTGAGCGGCTGGGAAATACGAACACATCGGCACAGGCATACAGTGCTGCAAGGGATTGCCGATCCAGCAGGCCCACCCACCGCACCTCGGGATAACGCTCCTTCAACCGCTGCTCCAATGGACCCACGCCGCACACAATCTTGGTGCCGGGCATCCTGATCTGCAGGAAGGACTCAATGTTCTTTTCGTACGAAACGCGACCCACATACAGGCTCACGGGATGGGCCAATGCGCCAACCAGGGGGCTGGGTGAAGCCTCCCCCTGAAAAGGGAACGCCTGCGTATCCACACCGTGGGTCCACTGGCGCAAATTGCGAAACCCACGACGCTCCAGCATTTGCAGGACTCCTTGCGTGGGCACCATGATTCCCGAGGACGGACGATGGAAGTGCCTGAACAATGCATAGCCCCATGCCAGCGGAACACGCACGGCTGCATTCAATATTTCAGGAAATCGCGTGTGAAATGCCGTGGTGAAAGCCAGTTTGTGGCGCAGACAATAGCCTCGGGCAGCCCATCCAAGAGGCCCCTCCGTGGCGAGGTGGATGGCGTCCGGCTTGATGGCGTCCATGGCGCGCCCCAAAGACGCTGCCGGTCGAACCGCGAGATCGATGCCTGAATAGCCGGGACAAGGGCGGTTGCGAAACTGGCCTGGGTGAATCACATGGACTTCGTGCCCCAGCCCCTGCAGTTGCTGCACCAACTCCACGAGAGTGGTCACCACCCCATTCACCTGCGGATGCCACGCATCCGTCACCAGAACAATCTTCATGCAACCAATTCCGAGACCGGGGCTAAAGATGGCACCGCGGGCCGGGCAGGCCATTGCAACAACTCCAATCGACCATCGAGATGCTCCACCAGTGCAGTACGGCTCTCGACCCAGTCGCCATCGTTGCAATACAGAATGCCGTCGATCTCCCGCATTTCTGCACGGTGGATATGTCCGCAAACCACGCCATGGTGCCCCCGCCGGCGCGCCTCTGCCGCAACGGCGATCTCGAAGTCCGTTACATAATTGAGCGCTTTTTTCACCTTGCCCTTGAGATAGGCCGACAACGACCAGTATGGCAAGCCCATGCGCGCACGCAACGAATTAAGGTGCCGATTGAGCTTGAGAGTGAACTCATAAAGGTTATCCCCCAGGTAGGCCAGCCACTTGGCACACTGGATAACTCCGTCAAAGTAGTCACCATGGGTGACCCAAAGCTGCCGGCCATCGACCGTCAGGTGCACGGCATCGGCAACCACTTCGATACCACCGAACGAATGGCCGACGAACGCACGGGCAAATTCATCATGATTGCCCGGCACGAACACCACGCGACATCCCTTGCGGGCACTGCGCAGCAGTTTTTGGACCACATCGTTGTGGGCCTGCGGCCAAAACCATCTGCGACGCAGCTGCCACCCGTCCACGATATCCCCCACAAGATAAAGCGTTTCGCTGGGATGGTGCTTGAGAAAATCCAGCAGCGCCGTTGCCTGGCAGCCCGGAGTTCCGAGGTGCAGATCGGAAATGAACACCGCCCGGAAACGGTGCGGCTCGGGCACATGCACGTCACCCGTATGGCTGGCGACTCCCTCCGTGCCCAAGGCTGCGCTCCACGGCCCCAAGGCGTCGAACGCCGTACGCATCAGGCCCCCAGAAAGTGCTTGCGATAGCGGGAGGGCAGGTCGGCAATGCGCATCAGCATCGGCAGGTCGGCCGTATTGAAATCCGGATCCCAGGCCGGCGCCCCCAGAACCCGGGCTCCCAGGCGCAGATAGCCCTTGATCAAGGCAGGTGGCTCGATCAGCAGAGAACCATCGAGCTGCTCTACCGGCAATGGCAGCCGGGGCCGCACATGGAAATCAATGGGCGCCATGTGGGTCTGGCGCAATTGCTGCCAGATGCTGGCAGCTGCATCGCCGCTCACCACGCCGTTGTGCAGCATCGGAATACTGGCGCAGCCAATCATCGTATCGAGCTGGTTGCGCACCATGAAGTCCGCCAGCGCCCCCCACAGGGCCAGAATGACCCCCCCATGGCGATGGTCCGGATGCACGCAACTGCGGCCCAGCTCGACCATGCGGGGACGCAAACTGCGCAAGCGGGTCAGATCAAACTCATTGTCGCTGTAGGTCCCCCCCACACGCTTTGCCTGTGCCGGGGTGAGCACCCGGTAGGTTCCGATCACCTGCTGGCTTGGCACATCGCGCACCAAAAGATGCTCGCAGTAGTCGTCAAACAGATCCACATCGTGGCCCGGCAGGGTCGTTGCCAGCCGGGCGCCCATTTCTGCGGCAAAGACATCGAAGCGCAGTCGCTGCGCCTGACGCACTTCATCAAGGTGCCGCGCCCAACCCACCTGAATATTGCCCTGCACCTGCATCAACGGGGCAACGCTGCTTTTGCCCTCTGTGCGCGCATGCGCCCCCCCGGTTGACGGTGAAGCAGGTAGCAGCGGCAGGTTGGTCAACTCATTCATGGGACGTCTCCGAGGGGCAGGAAAATGGCTTTCTCCGGAAATCGCTACCTATTCGGGCACCGCTTCCTCGCAAAGCAGTGTGAAAGACTCCCGTGACAACGCCATGTCGTTGTCATGTCGATTGCATGACGCATTGCCCACAAACAACGGTGGCACCGGGCAAACGCCGTCCACAAGACGATGCCGGCAACCAGGGATTGCCCTGCAGCCACTCAACATTTGCCACAGGTTCAGCGGCGCACTCAAGAGCGCGAGCGAAATGCCGGAGTACCCTGCTCCTTAGCGCTCAGGAAAACGCTCCGGCGCTTTCCCGCCCTTCAGGCACAAAAACTCAGCCCGCGCGGGCCGCATCGGCCAGCGCCTGCGCGCAGCGACTGGCCATTTGCGCATCACGCGCCTCCACCATCACCCGCAGCAGGGGCTCCGTGCCGCTGGCGCGGATCAGGACGCGCCCGGTGGAACCCAACTCCTGCTCAACAGCCTGAGTGGTCTGTGCAAGCAATTTGTTGGACTTCCAGTCCTGCCCCGGCACCAGGCGGACATTCAAGAGCACCTGGGGATAAAGCACCACGTCAGACAGCATGTGTGCCATGGTTTTCCCATTGCGCACGCATGCCTGCAGCACCTGCAAGGCACTGACGATGCCGTCGCCCGTCGTATGGCGGTCCAGCGCCAACAGGTGGCCCGAGCTCTCGCCACCCAACACCCAGTGGTGGCGTGCCAATTCTTCCAGTACATAGCGGTCGCCCACGCGCGCCCGCACCAACTTCACGCCACGGGCATGCAAAGCGACCTCGACGGCCATGTTGGTCATCACGGTGCCCACCACACCAGGCACATGCTCATCGCGCCCCATGCGATCGGCCGCCATGAGGTACAGCAACTCATCCCCGTTGTACAAACGTCCCGCCGCGTCCACCATCTGCAGCCGGTCGGCATCCCCATCAAGCGCGATGCCATAGTCGGCATGGTTGGCGCGCACCGCCCGTACCAGTGCATCGGGATGGGTGGCCCCCACCTCGTGGTTGATATTGAGACCATCCGGCGCACAACCTATGGTCAGCACTTCGGCACCGAGTTCATGGAACACCTTGGGAGCCACCTGGTAGGCAGCACCATGGGCTGCATCCACCACGATCTTGAGGCCTCGCAAGGACATCGCGTGCGGGACCGTGCTCTTGCAGAACTCGATGTACCGGCCTGCCGCATCGTCCAGGCGGCGGGCTTTGCCCAGGGAGGCCGAATCAGCCCACTTGGGGGGCTCATCCAGTGCGGCTTCCACCGCCAGTTCCCAGGCATCCGGCAGCTTGGTACCCTGGGCGCTGAAGAATTTGATGCCGTTGTCGGGATAGGCGTTGTGGCTGGCGCTGATGACCACCCCCAGACTGGCCCGCTGTGCCCTGGTCAGGTAAGCCACACCCGGTGTAGGTATAGGCCCCAGCAGCACCACATCCACCCCCGCAGAGTTGAAGCCCGACTCCAGGGCGCTCTCCAGCATATAGCCTGAAATGCGCGTGTCCTTGCCAATCAGCACCGTGGGGCGCTCTTCGGCCTGTTTCAATACCCGACCGACGGCATGCGCCAGACGCAATACGAAGTCAGCGGTGATGGGAAACTGCCCGACAGTGCCACGAATGCCATCGGTACCAAAATATTTTTGAGTCATGGAAACGGCTTTGCGCTGATATTGTGAATTTTGAGTCTAGCGCATGGCAAGCCCACCTCCGTCCTGCGACCCCATCGCAGCCAAGTACCCCGCGAGGCGTTGCCAATAGCGCCAGACTGCCCTTACCCAGCCACCACGGGGTCTGACTCCATGGCACGCCAGACCGCCAGTGCCTGCACCGTTTCGCGGACATCGTGCACGCGCACCACGCGGGCGCCGCGCTCCACTGCGAGCAGCGCAGCGGCCACGCTGGGCTGCAGCCGTTGCTCCACGTCCAGGCCCGTCACCGCACCCAGTGATGATTTGCGCGACCAGCCTGCCAGCAACGGATAGCCCGGTGCCAGCAACTCGCGCTGGCGCGCCAGCAGGGCGAAGTTCTGTGCCACTGTTTTGCCAAAGCCAATACCCGGGTCCAGCACAATTCTGGTCTTGTTGACCCCCAGCGCCTGCAGGTCATGCGCTGAAAGCTCTAAAAATGAGAGCACCTGCGGCAATACATCACCCACCATGGGTGCCACCTGCATGGTCTGCGGATCGCCGTGCATGTGCATCAGGCACACACCGCAGTGCGGGTGCCGCGCCACCACCTGCGCAGCTCCGGGCTGGCGCAAAGCCCATATGTCGTTCACGATATCGGCCCCCAGATCGAGCACCGCCTGCATGACCTCGGGTTTGTAGGTATCCACCGAGATCGGCACGCCCAGGCCCACCGCTTCGCGCACCAGGGGGAGTACACGCGCCAGTTCCTCATCGAGACCCACGGCCGGGCTGCCAGGACGGGTGGATTCACCGCCGATGTCGAGGATGTCGGCGCCATCCTTCAAAAGTTGCTCGCAGTGGCGCAGCGCCGCCGCAGTGGATCCATGACGCCCCCCGTCGGAGAAGGAGTCTGGCGTCACATTGACAATGCCCATGGTGTGAGGGCGGGTCAGATCCAGGGTGAATCGGGTGGTTTGCCAGAACATGGGACTCCGGGAAAATGGGTGGTGAAAACAAAAACGGGGCCACAAGCCCCGTTTTGGTAATGAAGGTGCTCCCGCGTCAAGCAACGGTAGGGGCGGGCTCCGTGGTCACAGCGGGCGACCCACCGCTGGGGCCATCGCCGGAGGATGGGGGCGTACGCGGTGTCCAGTCCTTGGGTGGGCGCGGTGCCTTGCCAGCCATGATGTCGTCCAACTGCTCGGTATCAATGGTTTCCCACTCGAGCAGGGCTTTCGCCATGGCGTGCATCTTGTCGCTGTTCTCTTCAATCAGGCGACGGGCCAGGTTGTACTGCTCGTCGATGATGCGGCGCACTTCCATGTCCACCTTTTCCATGGTCTGCTCGCTCATGGTGGTGGTCTTGGTCACCGAACGACCCAAGAACACCTCGCCTTCATTCTCGGCATAGACCATCGGCCCCAAGGCATCGGTCATGCCGTAGCGCGTAACCATGTCGCGGGCGATGTGGGTGGCCCGCTCGAAGTCGTTGCTGGCGCCGGTCGTCATCTGGTTCATGAACACTTCTTCGGCAATACGGCCACCAAAGAGCATGCTGATCTGGTTCAGCATGTATTCACGGTCGTAGCTGTAGCGGTCCTGCGCAGGCAGGCTCATCGTCACGCCCAGGGCGCGGCCACGGGGAATGATCGTGACCTTGTGCACCGGGTCGCACTTGGGCAGCAGCTTGCCGATCAGTGCATGGCCGGACTCATGGTAGGCCGTATTGCGGCGCTCTTCCTCGGGCATGACCATGCTCTTGCGCTCTGGACCCATGAGGATCTTGTCCTTGGCCTTCTCGAAGTCCTGCATTTCCACGGTGCGGGCGTTGCGGCGCGCAGCCATCAGGGCGGCTTCGTTGCACAGGTTGGCCAGGTCGGCACCGCTCATGCCGGGTGTGCCACGGGCGATGATGCCGGCATTCACGTCCTGGCCGATCGGAATCTTGCGCATGTGCACGTTCAGGATCTGTTCGCGGCCGCGGATGTCGGGCAGCGTCACATACACCTGGCGGTCGAAGCGGCCAGGGCGCAGCAGAGCAGCGTCCAGAATGTCGGGGCGGTTGGTGGCAGCGACCACGATCACGCCCAGGTTGGTCTCGAAGCCATCCATCTCGACCAGCATCTGGTTGAGGGTCTGCTCGCGCTCGTCGTTGCCGCCGCCAAGGCCCGCACCGCGCTGGCGGCCCACGGCGTCGATTTCGTCGATGAAGATGATGCAGGGGGCGTTCTTCTTGGCGTTCTCGAACATATCGCGCACGCGGGCCGCGCCGACACCGACGAACATTTCCACAAAGTCCGAACCCGAGATGCTGAAGAACGGCACCTTGGCTTCACCGGCAATGGATTTGGCCAGCAAGGTCTTGCCGGTACCCGGTGGCCCGACCAGCAGCAGACCACGGGGGATGCGGCCACCGAGCTTCTGGAACTTCTGGGGATCTTTCAGGAAGTCGACGACTTCCTTGACCTCTTCCTTGGCTTCGTCACAGCCAGCCACGTCGGCGAACGTGACCTGGTTGGTGTTTTCGTCCAGCATGCGCGCCTTGCTCTTGCCAAAGCTGAAGGCTCCGCCCTTGCCGCCGCCCTGCATCTGGCGCATGAAATACACCCACACGCCGATCAGCAGCAGCATGGGCCCCCAGCTAACCAGCAGGGTCATGAGCAAAGAGCCTTCTTCACGCGGCTTGACGTCGAACTTGACGTTGTTGTTGATCAGATCGCCGACAAGGCCGCGGTCAAGGTAGGTGGCGGTAGTGCGGATCTTGCGGTCATCGTTGGTGACGGCAACGATCTCGGTGCCACCCTGGCCTTCCTGGATCGTGGCGCTCTTGATGCGATTGCTGCGGACTTCCTCCAGGAACTCCGAATAGCCGACATGGCCGGCACTCGCACCGGTGCGGGTGTCGAACTGTTTGAACACAGTGAACAGCACCATGGCGATGACCAGCCACACGGCAATTTTTGAAAACCACTGATTGTTCAAGCAGGACTCCAGTCGCGGGAAAAAACGGTCACGAAGCCGTCACGGCTTACGTATGTCCCATTTTAAGTGTTTCAAGCCTTGGGGGGTCTTATTCCCCCTGCCTGCCATGGACTCAGCACGGACTTTGGCGCCAAATGGCATAAATCATGGCCCCGATCCACCCCACTCAGGCGTTGTTTCTGAGACCCATGCCCACCAGGAAAGTTTCGGAGGACTTGTCTCGTGAGGCCTTGGGCTTGATCGGCTTGACGGTTTTGAAGCTGCGCTTGAACAGCGCCACCAGTTCGCCATAGCCGCTACCATGGAACAGCTTCACCACCAGCGCGCCCTCGGGCTTCAGGTGCTGGCAGGCAAAGTCCACGGCAAGCTCCACGAGATGCGCAATGCGCGCCGCATCGGCCGACTCGATGCCGGACAGGTTGGGCGCCATGTCGGACACCACCACATCCACCGCCCTGCCCTGCAATGCGTCCTCCAGCTGCCGCAATACCTCGGGCTCCCGAAAGTCGCCGTGCAGGAAAGTCACGCCCTCGACGGGCTCCATGGGCAGAATGTCCAACGCAATGATGCAGCCATTGAGCTGCCCGGCCGCCGCCCCTGCAGGTGACAGTCGCCGGCGCACATACTGGCTCCAGGCCCCGGGGGTGGAGCCCAGATCCACGACCGTGTGGCCCGGCTTGATCAACCCCAGCTGCTCGTCGATTTCCTTGAGCTTGTAGGCCGCACGCGCGCGATAGCCGTCTTTCTGGGCCAGCTTGACGTAGGTGTCATTGACATGGTCGTTCAACCAGGCCTTGTTGACCTTCTTGCTTTGGGTTTTAACTTTCATACCGCTCCATTGTCTCTCGACAATCGGCACCGCTGATTGCGTCAAGTGCTCACCACGCGCAACGGGGTGAAGTCGCTCCGCGACGGGCCGCAGACATAATACGGCCATGCCCCAAATTCAACTGACTCCCGCAGAGCGCCGGGAACATCGCGCCAATGCCCACCACCTCGACCCCGTGGTCCTTGTAGGGGGAGATGGCCTGACCGCCGCGGTGCAAAAAGAAATCGATGCCGCCCTGAACGCCCATGGGCTGATCAAGGTGCGCATCTTCAACGATGACCGCACGGCCCGTGAACTGATGTACCAGCAGCTGGCTGCAGAGCTGAACGCGGCCCCCATCCAGCACATCGGCAAACTTCTGGTGCTCTGGCGCCCCCAGCCCGCCAAGGAGCGCACACCGGACGAAGACCGCATGCCCGGCCCGCGCGACGTCAAGGTGCTCAAATACAGCAAACGCGGCGGCCAGCGGCCCGAAATCAAGCAACTGCGCGTGCTGGGCAACCAGCGCCTCACGTCCGGCGGGCAGATCAAGCGGGCAAAAAAGCCCAAGCTGAAGTCGATCAAGAAAAGCCAGGCTGACTGACGCCATGGCCGCACCCACTGCCGCGGCGCAGCAGCGCCATGTGATCTGCATGAAATGGGGCACAAAATACGGCCCCGAATACGTCAACCGGCTGTACGCGATGGTGCGCCGCAACCTCACGGGTGATTTTCACTTCGTTTGCCTGACCGACGACAGCACAGGCATTCGCCAGGAGGTGCATTGCCTGCCGATTCCCGATCTGGACCTGAATCTGGCGCCCGGCGAGCGCGATGGCGCCTGGCAAAAGCTCACCACCTTCGAAGCGGATCTGCATGGCCTGCGCGGCACGGCCTTGTTCATGGACCTGGACGTGGTGGTGGTGGGTAGCCTCGATGGTTTTTTCGAGCAACCCGGCAGCTTTCGCATCATCCGCGACTATGTGCGGCCGTGGCAGTTCGGGCGCATCACCGGCAACTCGTCGATCTACCGCTTCGAACTGGGCGCACACGCCGACCTGCTGGACTACTTCCGCAGCCATATCAACGAGGTACGCTCACAATTTCGCAATGAGCAGGCCTACCTGTCACACCGGCTGCACAGCCAGGGAAAACTGCAGTACTGGCCGCAAGCCTGGTGCCCCAGTTTCAAGTACAGCTGCATTCCCGCCTGGCCCAGCAATTACTGGCGCGAGCCGATCGTGCCTGCAGATGCGCGGGTGGTGATATTTCATGGCGAGTGCAACCCGCCCGACGCCCTCGCCGGCCGCCGCAACAAGCGCTTTCGGCACATGGAGCCCGCGCGCTGGATTGCGCGCTACTGGAACGAATAGCCGCGCCCGACCGGGCGGGCCCTCAAACCCCCACCAAGGGGCGTCCCGTCAGGCGCGCCAGGATCGCCAGCGGACTCGCGGCGGGGTCGTACTCATGGCCGGGGGCCAGGTGCAGGGTCTGCTCCAGCATGTACTGGCCCGACATCACCGCATGCGAAGCCTGGTCGGAAAAACAGATCCAGGTCGATCCGGCAGGAAATGGCACGGTTTCCTGCGTCGCCTCTTTCTGGTAGGCCAGGTCGCGCTTCATGCCATCGTGCAGTTGCAGCATCAGGTGATCGTATTCACTGCGCAGCGACTTGGTCACATGCAGCGCCTGGAGGGCATGGGCCTGCCAGCGCACATAGGGCTTGGCCTTGGGCAGGAAATTGCGCGCCACCGTTTCAAACGGTTCACCCAGCCGCCACACACGGGGCCGGCCCTCGGGATTGACATTGGTGAACACGCGCAAAATGCGCTCACCGTAATTGGGGCGCGATGGAAAGGCGTCCACATGCAGGCGGCGGTCGTCCGCGCGCCACGACTGCACACGCGACTCCACCTGCATGGGCCGAAAGCTCGTGGGCGCCAGGCGCAGCGCGGGCACATAGTCCGGCAGCAGGCCCGAGACCAGCGCCATGGCCTGCTCCCGAAAGCGCCCCACCATCGCCGCCAGGCCCGCCTGCGTTGCCGCGTCGCCCGCCGCCCCTTTCAGGCGGCCCTGGGCATCCAGACTGATGTTGCGTGCGCCCGGGTCGCGGATGTCCGGGCGCAGGTATGTTTTCTCCTCCGGCAGCAGTGCAAAAGCGAGCTGGGGAAAGAACAGCACCTGCCCCCCCTCCACCGCAGTCGTCCAGGCAGGATTACCCTGCAGCCCCTGCCATTGCGTTGTTTCGATGCGTACGACTTGCGAAACCATCACCTGCCTCCCGTTGCGATCACAGAGCCGCGACCAGCCGTCATTGTGGATGACGGGCCGGCAGCGTTCGCCAGAGCGACATGCCGGCACACACCCACTGCACGGCATACGTCACGCTACCCACCGTGTGCCACAGGCGCAAATCCTGCCGGGCGACGATGCGCGGCGCCACGCCAAACTGGGTCAGCAATGCCAGCAGCAGGCCTGCAACTATGAAAACCATAGCCGCTTGCGCCCATGGATATTGGGTCACCTCGCCTTTTGGCCTTGAAACCAGCAGCAACAGCACGCAACACACTACCGTCACCCAGGTCTGGGCGGCAAACAGCCTTGCCGCCATGCCGCCCGCCAGTGCCGGGGTGGGCAAATGGGCAAACAACAACGGCACCACCAGCAGCCCGATGGTCGTCAGACTGCCCCACCAGAGGGCCGCCAGAAAGGCAGGAAGGCGGGTGTGCATGGTGCTTCGGATCACAGGTAGCTGACGGCCACCACTTCATAGCGGCGCACGCCGCCCGGCGCCTGTACTTCCGCCGTGTCACCCTCTTCCTTGCCGATCAGGGCCCGGGCAATCGGGCTGGAGATATTGATCAGGCCTTGTTTCAGATCGGCCTCGTCCTCGCCCACGATCTGGTATTTCACCGTGTCGCCCGAGTCTTCATCCTCCAGTTCGACCGTGGCACCAAACACCACCTTGCCGCCGCCGTCCACGGCACTGGGGTCGATGACCTGAGCAACTGACAGCTTGCCCTCGATTTCCTGAATGCGGCCCTCGATGAAGCCCTGGCGGTCCTTGGCCGCGTCGTAGTCGGCATTTTCGCTGAGGTCTCCCTGCGCACGCGCCTCGGCAATTGCCGTGATCACTGCGGGCCGCTCTATGGTCTTGAGGCGGTGCAGCTCGGCCTTGAGCATTTCAGCGCCGCGCTTGGTAATGGGAATGGTGGCCATTGCGATGAATCTCCGTCAAACAAAGCGGTGGGGGCACGAAGCAACCCCGCCGGTCAGTCACCCGACATGGACAGGAAGCTTCGCTGTCCATGCCTTTGGCGACCCTAAAAAGGAAACCGCCGCACGTTGCCGCGCGGCGGTGTCTGGTCAGGGCAGATTATGCCGCGTTTGCCCGGGTGCCGACCACCATCAGGCGGCCAGCTGGGCGTGCAGTTCCTGCACCGAATACACGTCGAGCTTGTCGAGGAACTTCATGCCCTCGACCGCGGCTTCCGCACCAAAGATGGTGGTGAACGTGGTCACGCGCGCCAGCAGCGACGAGGTGCGGATGGCCCGCGAGTCGGCGATCGCGTTGCGGCGCTCTTCCACCGTGTTGATGACCATGGCGATCTCGTCGTTCTTGATCATGTCCACGATGTGTGGGCGGCCCTCGGTCACCTTGTTGACCACCGCCACTGGCACGCCGGCCTCGGCAATGGCCGCCGCCGTGCCCTTGGTGGCCACGAGCTCGAAGCCCATCGCCACCAGGTCGCGGGCAATGGCCACGGCGCGTGCCTTGTCGCTGTTCTTCACGGTGAGAAACACCTTGCCCGAGGTGGGCAGCTTGGTGCCCGCGCCCAGCTGGCTCTTCACGAAGGCTTCGCCGAAGGTCTTGCCCACGCCCATCACCTCGCCGGTGGACTTCATCTCGGGGCCGAGGATGGTGTCCACGCCAGGGAACTTGACGAACGGGAACACGGCCTCCTTCACGCTGAAATACGGGGGCGTCACTTCCTGGGTGATGCCCTGGCTGGCAAGGGTCTGGCCCGCCATGCAGCGCGCAGCCACCTTGGCCAGCTGGATGCCGGTGGCCTTGCTGACGAAGGGCACCGTGCGCGATGCGCGGGGGTTCACTTCCAGCACGTAGATGATGTCCTTGCCATCCACTTCCTGGATGGCGAACTGCACGTTCATCAGGCCCACCACGTTCAGGCCCTCGGCCATGGCGGCCGTCTGACGCTTGATTTCGTCGATGGTGGGCTGCGACAGGTAGTACGGGGGCAGCGAGCAGGCCGAGTCGCCGCTGTGCACGCCGGCCTGTTCGATGTGCTCCATCACGCCGCCGATGAAGGTGACGCCCGCGGAATCACGCACGCAGTCCACATCGCACTCGATGGCGTTGGAGAGGAAACGGTCGAGCAGCACGGGCGAGTCGTTGCTCACCTTGACGGCCTCGCGCATGTAGCGCTCCAGGTCACGCTGCTCGTGCACGATTTCCATCGCGCGGCCACCCAGCACGTAGCTGGGGCGCACCACCAGGGGGTAGCCCAGGGCGGATGCCTTTTCCAGCGCTTCCGGCTCGGTGCGGGCCGTGGCGTTGGGCGGCTGGCGCAGGCCCAACTCGCCCAGCAGCTTCTGGAAGCGCTCGCGGTCTTCGGCCGCATCGATCATGTCGGGGCTGGTGCCGATGATCGGCACGCCTTCGGCTTCCAGGCCCAGGGCGAGCTTGAGTGGCGTCTGGCCGCCGTACTGCACGATCACACCGACCGGTTTTTCCTTATCCACGATCTCCAGCACATCTTCGAGCGTGACGGGCTCGAAGTACAGGCGGTCGGAGGTATCGTAGTCGGTGGAGACGGTCTCGGGATTGCAGTTGACCATGATGGTCTCGTAGCCGTCCTCGCGCATGGCGAGGGCCGCATGCACGCAGCAGTAGTCGAACTCGATGCCCTGACCGATCCGGTTCGGGCCACCGCCCAGCACCATGATCTTCTTGTTGGCGGTGGGCTCTGCCTCGCATTCCGCGACGCCCCCGTAGGTGGCATTTTCGTAAGTGGAGTACAGGTAAGCGGTGTCGGTGGCGAACTCGGCCGCGCAGGTGTCCACGCGCTTGTACACCGGGCGCACGTTCAGCGCACGGCGCGCTTCGCGCACGGCCTTCTCGGTGGTCTTGAGCAGTTTCGCCAAGCGGCGGTCGGAGAAGCCCTTTTGCTTGAGCGTGAGCAGCGTGCCGGCATCGATTGCCGCCAGGGCGCCCGCGCCCTTCTCGGCCACAAGCTTGTCGATATCGAGCTCGATCTTCACGATCTGCTCGATCTGCACCAGGAACCACTTGTCGATCTTGGTGAGGTCAAACACCTCATCGACCGACAGGCCCATGGCAAATGCATCGCCCACGTACCAGATGCGCTCGGGGCCGGGCTCGCCCAGCTCCTTCTCCAGGACTTCGCGGTCCTGGGTCTTCTCGTTCATGCCGTCCACACCCACTTCCAGGCCACGCAGGGCTTTCTGGAAGGACTCCTGGAAGGTACGGCCCATGGCCATGACCTCGCCCACCGATTTCATCTGCGTGGTCAGGCGGCTGTCGGCAGTGGGGAACTTCTCAAAGGCAAAACGTGGGATCTTGGTGACCACGTAGTCGATCGAGGGCTCGAACGATGCGGGCGTGGCGCCGCCGGTGATTTCGTTCTTGAGCTCATCCAGCGTGTAGCCCACGGCCAGCTTGGCCGCCACCTTGGCGATCGGAAAGCCCGTGGCCTTGGAGGCCAGCGCCGAGGAGCGGGAGACGCGCGGGTTCATCTCGATGACGACCATGCGGCCGTCCTGCGGATTGATCGAGAACTGCACGTTGGAGCCACCGGTGTCCACGCCGATCTCGCGCAGCACTGCCAGGCTGGCGTTGCGCAGGACCTGGTATTCCTTGTCGGTCAGGGTCTGCGCGGGAGCCACGGTGATCGAGTCACCGGTGTGCACGCCCATGGGGTCGAGGTTTTCAATCGAGCAGATGATGATGCAGTTGTCTGCCTTGTCGCGAACCACTTCCATCTCGTACTCTTTCCAGCCGAGCAGCGACTCTTCGATCAGCAGCTCGTTGGTGGGCGAGGCTTCGAGGCCGCGCTTGCAGATGGTCTCGAACTCTTCGGGGTTGTAGGCAATGCCGCCACCCGTGCCGCCCAGCGTGAAGCTGGGGCGGATCACGGTGGGGAAACCCACTTGCCTCTGCACCGCCCAGGCCTCGTCCATGCTGTGGGCGATGCCTGAGCGCGCGGAGCCCAGACCGATCTTGGTCATGGCATCCTTGAACTTCAGGCGGTCTTCGGCCTTGTCGATGGCCTCGGGCGTGGCGCCGATCAGTTCGACCTGGTACTTGTCGAGCACGCCGTGGTGCCACAGGTCCAGCGCGCAGTTCAGCGCGGTCTGGCCGCCCATGGTGGGCAGGATGGCGTCGGGGCGTTCCTTGGCGATGATCTTCTCGACCGTCTGCCAGGTGATGGGCTCGATATAGGTGACGTCGGCCGTGGCCGGGTCGGTCATGATCGTGGCAGGGTTGCTGTTGATCAGGATGACCTTGTAGCCCTCTTCGCGCAGGGCCTTGCAGGCCTGCACGCCGGAGTAGTCGAACTCGCAGGCCTGGCCGATGATGATGGGGCCGGCGCCGATGATGAGGACGCTTTTAATGTCTGTGCGCTTTGGCATTATTTTTTCTCCTGGGCCGTGGCCATCAATGCCGTGAAGCGGTCGAACAGGTAGGCAATGTCGTGCGGGCCGGGCGATGCCTCGGGGTGCCCCTGGAAGCAGAAGGCGGGCTTGTCGGTGCGCACCAGGCCCTGCAGCGTGCCGTCGAACAGGCTGATGTGCGTGGCGCGCAGGTTGGCGGGCAATGACTCCAGCTCCACCGCAAAGCCGTGGTTCTGGCTGGTGATGCTGACGCGCCCGTTGTCCAGGTCTTTCACCGGGTGGTTGGCACCATGGTGGCTGTGCTGCATCTTGAAGGTCTTGGCGCCAGAGGCCAGGGCCATGATCTGGTGGCCCAGGCAGATACCGAAAGTGGGAATACCGCTGTCGATGATCTCGCGCACCGCCGTGATGGCGTAGTCGCAGGGCTCGGGGTCGCCAGGGCCGTTCGACAGGAACACGCCGTCGGGGTTCATGGCCAGCACTTCGGCGGCCGGCGTCTTGGCAGGCACCACCGTCAGCCTGCAGCCGCGCTCGGCCAGCATGCGCAGGATGTTCAGCTTCACGCCGTAGTCGTAGGCCACCACATGGAAGCGCGGCGACTCCTGCTTGCCGTAGCCAGAGCCCAGCTTCCACTCGGTCTGCTCCCAGGAATAGGCGGCAGGGGTGGTCACGACCTGGGCCAGGTCCAGGCCCTTCATGCTGGGCGCGGCCTTGGCTGCGGCCAGCGCTGCGTCAACGCGTGCCTGTGTCACGGTTTCGCCGGCCGCCAGGCCGACGATGGCACCGTTCTGCGCGCCCTTGTTGCGCAGCAGGCGAGTCAGCTTGCGGGTGTCGATGTTGGCAATGGCCACCGTCTTGTGGCGCACAAGGTATTGCGAGAGGGTTTCGGTCTGGCGGAAGTTGCTGGCCAGCAGGGGCAGGTCCTTGATGATGAGGCCTGCGGCATGGACCTTGTCGGCTTCGATATCCTCGGTGTTGACGCCGTAGTTGCCGATGTGCGGATACGTGAGCGTCACGATCTGCTGGCAATAGCTGGGGTCGGTGAGGATTTCCTGGTAGCCGGTGATGGCGGTGTTGAACACCACCTCGCCGACGGTGGTGCCCGCATCTGCGGATGAAGCACCGATCGAATTACCGATAAAGACCGTGCCGTCTGCGAGCGCCAGGATGGCGGGCGGGAAGTTTCCCTGTAGAGACAAGAGCACTGGATTCTCCGGATGGTTACGGTCGCCCGGCGCCTGCAGGCCGCTCGCGCAAGGTGTGCCGGCGGCTGCTCTCAGATGGGTTGTTGCTTTGGGTGCGATCGGGCGACGCTGTTGCGAGAAAAGCCCTTGATTATACCCAGCTGAGTCCCGCTTCGAATGCCCTCATGCTGCAATGCGGCATCGAGACAGGGGCTGCAGCACGCCACGCAATGCGCCTCTCCTTCACAACCGACCCAGCCGGCGCGTTCCAAATTTCAGCGCGTGGCGCCACTGGCGTGCAGGCAGATGGCTGCGGCGGCCGCCACGTTCAGGGACTCCTCGCCGCCAGGCTGCGCAATGCGGATACGCCGGGTGGCACGCTCCTCCAGCGCGGGCGACACGCCCTGCCCCTCATGGCCCAGCACCCAGGCGCAAGGCCACGGCAAGGCGGCGCGGTGCAGGAAGTCGCCATCGTGCACATGGGTCACCAGCAGTGGCACCTGAAGCGCCTGGAGATCCTGCACCTCCAGCCCTTCCACGAGATCGAGCGCAAAGTGCGCGCCCATGCCCGCGCGCAGCACCTTGGGCGCCCACAGCGCCGCGCTGCCCTTGAGCGCCGCCACCTGCCGGAAGCCAAATGCCGATGCACTGCGCAGGATGGAACCCACATTGCCGGCATCCTGCACGCGGTCCAGCACCACCGTGGCCACCCCCGTCTGCAACCCCCTCGGCGCGGCGACATCCACCACAAACCCCATGGGCGCCGGTGATTCCAGGCCACTGATGTCGGCAAACAGGGCATCGGCGATCACTACTAGCTTCATAGCTGCTTGCGCATATGCAGCAGGCGCCAGAGGCCAAAAAGACTCCGAAAATACCGCCACCACAGGCCGCACGCCACGCTGCAGGGCCGCGCTGCACAGGTGGTCGCCCTCCAGCCAGACACGGCCCTGCTTGCGGTAGGCCGTGCTGTCCTGCGCCAGCCGGCGCAGGTCTTTGACAAAGGCGTTGTCACGCGAGTGGATCACGGTCAGGGGTGCGGAGGTCATGCGGTGTCCCGTGCGAGCAATGAAATGGCGTGCAGCACCCGGCGATTCAGGCCAGCACCCTGGCCACGGGCGCGAAGCTGTGCCGATGGTGAATGCAGGCACCATGCTCGCGCAGGGCGGCCATGTGCATGGCCGTGCCGTAGCCCTTGTGGCCGGCAAAGCCGTATTGCGGGTACTGCGCATCGACCTGCACGCACCAGCGGTCCCGGTGCACCTTGGCCAGGATGGAGGCCGCCGAAATGGCAGGCACCAGCGCATCGCCCTTGACAATGGCCTCGGCCGGCATGTCCAGCGTGGGCAGCCGGTTGCCATCGACCAGGACCATCTTCGGCTTGAGCCGCAGGCCCAGCACGGCGCGGCGCATGGCCAGCAGCGTGGCCTGCAGGATGTTCAGACGGTCGATTTCCTCGACACTGGCTTCGGCAATGCTGCAGCACAGCGCCTTGGCCCGGATCTCGTCAAACAGGGCCTCGCGCCGTGCAGCGGTGAGCTTCTTGGAGTCGGCCAGTCCGGCGATGGGGTGCAGGTCGTCGAGGATGACCGCTGCGGCCACCACGGGCCCGGCCAACGGGCCGCGGCCAGCCTCGTCTACCCCCGCCACCAGACCCGGGGGATGCCAGGGCAGGCTGGCCTGTTCAGGCGGCAAGGATTTTCTGGATCGCATCGGCAGCCAGTTGAGGGGTGTTGCGTTGCAGGCTTTCGTGCAGCGCCGTGAAGCGCCGCTCCAGGGCCGCGATTTTCTGGGGGTTGCTGCGCCGCGCATCCAGCCAGTCCAACGCTGCCGCGCAAAGCGCTTGCGGCGTGGCCGCATCCTGGATGAGTTCAGGCACCACAAACTCGCGGCAAAGGATGTTGGGCAACCCCACCCAGGGCTGCAACTGCCTGCGGCGCATGAGCCACCAGCTCCAGGGATGCATGTGGTAGCCGATCACCATGGGGCGCTTGAAGAGTGCCGCTTCCAGCGTTGCAGTACCGCTGGCGATCAAGGTGGCATCACAGGCGGCAAGCACGGTGTGGGACTGCCCCGCAATGATCTGCACCGCCCCACCCAGGCCACAGTGGTGGGCGATCTGAACGATCCGGTCACGCAAGGCGGGCACCGCCGGCACGATCAATTTGATGGCGGGTCGCGCTTTCAGCACCAGCGCCGCCGCCTCGAAGAAGGGCTGGGCAATGTACTGAATCTCGGAAGAACGGCTGCCGGGCAGGATGGCCAGCACCTCGTCCGAATCTTGCAGACCGAGTTGCGCCCGGGCAGCAGCGCGGTCTGGCAGCATGGGAATCACACCCGCCAGGGGGTGGCCCACGTACGTGGCCGCAATGCCATGGTGCGCCAGAAGCTCCGGCTCGAACGGGAAAATGCACAGCACATGGTCCGCGCTGCGGCGGATCTTCTCGACCCGGTCAGCACGCCAGGCCCAGATGGACGGACACACGAAGTGCACCGTCTTGATGCCGGCAGCACGCAAGTCGGCCTCCAGCCCCAGATTGAAGTCGGGGGCGTCCACACCGATGAAAACATCGGGACGGTCCCTGAGCAAACGCTCGCGCAGCTGTTTGCGGATTCGGAGCAACTCCCGCAGCCGGCGCAGCACTTCCATGCTGTAGCCATGGACGGCCAGCTTCTCGCTGGGCCACCAGGCCTCAAAACCACGCCGCTGCATTTGCGGACCACCAATGCCGCAGGACTGCAACTGTGGCCAGTGGGCCTGCATTCCGTCGATCAGCAGGCCTGCGAGCAGATCGCCCGAAGTCTCGCCCGCCACCATGGCGACGCGGGGGGAAATACTCATGGGAGCCCCTCAGCGCGCAATGCCGCGCGTGGAGGCATCCAGAAAGGCCAGCACCAGCGCGATGTCGGCGCTGGCTTCCGGATGGGTGAGCGGCAACTCGGCGATGGCGGTGCGGGCAGACTCCAGGGTCAGCCCCTGCCGGTACAGAACGCGATGCATCTGCTTGATGCCAGCCATCCGCGCAGCCGAAAAACCACGGCGACGCAGGCCTTCGAGGTTCAGGCCGCGCACAGCCAGCGGGTTGCCGTCCACCATCATGAAGGGCGGAACGTCCTGCGAGATATGGCTGGCAAAACCGGCCATCACATGCGCGCCCACTTTCACAAACTGGTGAATGCCCGTGAGCCCGCCGATGATGGCCTGGTCCGCCACCTGCACATGCCCCGCCAGGGTGGCGTTGTTGGCCAGGATGGTCTGGTTGCCCACCACACAGTCGTGCGCGATGTGCACGTAGGCCATGATCCAGTTGTCATCGCCTATGGTCGTCACGCCCTTGTCCTGGGTGGTTCCCAGGTTGAAGGTGCAAAACTCGCGGATGGTGTTGCGGTCTCCGATGACAAGCCGTGTGGGCTCGCCCGCGTACTTCTTGTCCTGCGGCGCGGCACCGAGCGATGCAAACTGGAAAATGCGATTGTCCGCACCGATGGTGGTGCGCCCTTCGATCACGCAATGCGGCCCCACGGTGGTGCCGGCACCGATGGAAACATCAGGGCCTATCACGGTGTACGGCCCCACCGTCACGGAGGGATCGATGCGGGCACCCGCCTCGACAATGGCTGTGGGATGAATATTGCTCACGGTCCAACAGGTCTGAACAGTTTGGTCAGTCAGCCTACGCTGCGCATGGTGCACATGAGTTCGGCTTCGCAAGCCACCTCGTCGCCCACGCTGGCCACGCCCTTGAACTTCCAGATGCCGCCGCGCACGCGGTCGATGGTGATGGACAGGATCAGCTGGTCACCCGGCTCCACAGGGCGCTTGAAACGCGCGCCGTCGATACCGACAAAATAATAGATGTTGTTTTCATCGGGCACCTTGCCCATGGCATCAAAAGCCAGCAGGCCTGCGGCTTGCGCCAAGGCTTCAAGGATCAACACACCGGGCATCACGGGACGGCCGGGGAAATGCCCCATGAAATAAGGCTCGTTGAACGTGACGTTCTTGATGGCCTTGATGCGGGTGTTGCTCTCAAGCTCGATCACCTTGTCTACCAACAGAAACGGGTAGCGGTGGGGCAGCTGCTTGAGAATTGCGTGGATATCCATCATCGAGTTGTTCTTCCGTTCATGCTGCCTTCAGGGCCTGCTCCAGCGCCTTGATGCGCTCGCGCAGGCTGTGCAGTTGTTTGAGTGTCGCAGCGTTCTTTTCCCAGCGGGCATTGTCGTCGATGGGGAACATGCCGGTGTACTGGCCCGGCCTGTTCAAGGAGCGTGTGACCACCGTGCCCGCGGAAATATGCACGTTGTCGGCCAATTCCAGGTGGCCCAGCACAATCGCGCCCCCACCAACGGTGCAATGCGCTCCAATGGTGGCGCTGCCCGCGATGCCCACACACCCGGCCATCGCAGCATGCTTGCCGATGTGCACGTTGTGGCCCACCTGGATCAGATTGTCGAGTTTCACCCCGTCTTCGACCACCGTGTCCTGCAGCGCACCGCGATCTATGCAGGTGTTGGCACCGATCTCGACATCGTCGCCAATGCGCACGGCGCCCAGTTGCTCGATCTTGATCCATTGCCCGTTTTCTGGTGCAAAACCAAATCCGTCGGCCCCGATCACCACGCCAGCGTGCACGATGCAGCGCGCACCGATGTGGCAATCTGCACCCACCGTCACGCGCGACTTGAGCACCGTGCCTGCGCCAATGCGGGCACCGCGCTCGACAACGCACAGCGGACCGACCGAAGCGCTGGGATGCACCACGGCGGTCGCATCCACCACGGCGCTGGGGTGCACACCGGCTGGCACGGCTTCGCCATGGCGCTGCCGCCAAAGCTGCGTCACCCGGGCGAAATAGACATAGGGGTTGTCCGCCACGATGCACGCGCCGCGCGCCAGCGCAAGCTCGCGCATGGCAGGCGCCACAATGACGCAGGCCGCCCGGGAGGCGGCCAGTTGCTGCTGATAACGCGGGTGGCTCAGGAAACTGATGTCTCCTGGCCCGGCGGTTTCGAGCGGCGCAATGCGAAGAACCTCGGTTTCCCGCTGCCCCCCTTCCAGCGATCCGCCCAGCGCATCGACAATGTTCCCGAGGAGCAAACTCACGCGCCACCCACCCTGAGCCGCAGCTTATTTGCCAGCGGCATTCAGCGCCTTGATCACCCGGTCGGTGATGTCGTGCTTGGGATTGATGTACACAGCTTCCTGCAGGATGACGTCGTACTTCTCCGCCTCGGCCACTTGCTTGACCACCTTGTTGGCGCGCTCCAGAACCTGTGCGAGCTCTTCGTTCTTGCGGGCATTCAGGTCTTCCTGGAACTCACGGCGCTTGCGCTGGAATTCACGGTCCTGGTCCACCAGCTGGCGCTGGCGGGTGGTGCGCTGGCTCTCGGCCATGGTAGGGGCCTCGCGCTCGAATTTCTCCGTCGCCGTCTTCAAGGTGTTGCCCATGTCGATGAGCTCTTTCTCGCGACGGGAAAACTCCTGCTCCAGCTTGGCCTGGGCCGCCTTGGCGGTGGTGGCTTCGCGGAAGATACGGTCGGTATTGACAAAACCGGCCTTGAATTCTTGTGCCTGCAGCGCAGGAGCAGCCACGGCCAGTGCGCTCAGCAGCAGACCCAGAGTGAAATGGCGGGAAAGGGATTTCATTAGAAGGACGTACCAATCTGGAATTGAAGTTTCTGGATTCTATCGCCGGCGAACTTGCGCACCGGCTGCGCATAGGCAAGACGCAGCGGACCCAGGGGGGAAATCCAGCTCAGGCCCACACCTGCGGATGCACGCATGTCATTAAAACTGACTTTGTCATCTTCGCCATACACATTGCCCACATCCACGAAAGTGAAAATGCGCAGCGTGCGGTCATTGCCGGCCCCCGGGAAAGGCGCCATCAACTCGGCATTGAGCGTGACTTTCTTGGGTCCGCCCAAGGAAGCGCCCGTGACATCGCGCGGCCCCAGTGTGCCCTGATCGAAACCACGCACGGAACCCAGACCACCGGAATAAAAATTCTTGAACACCGGGAACGGCCGACCGTTCATGCCCTTGCCGTAGCCCAGTTCGCCATTGAAGGCCACCGTGAAACGTTTGTTCAGCGGGATGTACTGCTGGTACTGGTAGTTCGCCCGCAGATAGCGCGCATCACCTGCCACAGACCATTCGGAATTGAGCCGCTGATAACGCCCCGAATTGGGTGCCAGCGCACTGTCGCGGTCATCGCGCGACCAGCCAATGGTCAGGGGGGCGGCGATGCTGCTGCTTCCATAGGTGTCCGCGTAGGCCAGGTAAGCGGCCGGTATGAGGGTGCCTGCCTTGATCTTGATCTGCTCCACCCCGCCACCGAAGAACACGGTGTCGGTTTCGCTGAAGGGCACCCCGAAACGAATGGATGCACCCGTGGTGACCAGCTGGTAATTGCCACCCTGATGGTCATAGGGCTTGTCGGTACGGTAGTAGAGATCCATCGTACGGGAAATGCCATTCTGGGTGAAATACGGATTGGTGGTGCTGAACACCAAGGTGCGGCGGTACTTGCTGGTGTTGACATCCACCCCCAGATAGTTGCCGGAACCGAAAACGTTTTCCTGCTTGATGGAAAAGGACAAGGCCACCTTTTCAGCGCTGGAAAAACCGGCGCCCAATTGCAGTGACCCAGTGGGCTTCTCGGCCACATTGATCACGAGGTCGACCTGGTCTGGCGATCCGGGCACTTCCTGGGTTTCGATGCCCACCTCGGTAAAGTAGCCAAGCCGGTCCACGCGGTCGCGCGACAGGCGGATCTTCTCGCCGTCATACCAGGAGGCCTCGTACTGTCGGAATTCACGGCGCACGACTTCATCACGGGTGCGGTTGTTGCCGCTCACATTGATGCGCCGCACATACGCGCGGCGGGCCGGTTCGGCCTGCAGCACCAAGGTCACGCGGTTGTTTTCGCGATCGATGTCGGGCACCGCCTCGACGCGCGCGAAGGCAAAACCGAAACGCCCAAAATATTCGGAAAAAGCCTTGGTCGTTTCAGTGACCTGATCGGCGTTGTAGGGCTCCCCCGGGCGAATGGTGACCAGCGACTTGAACTCGTCGTCGCGGTCGAGGTAATTGCCTTCGAGCTTGACCCCCGACACCACGAAACGCTCGCCTTCGGTGACATTGACCACAATGGAGATGTCCTGCTTGTCGGGCGAGATGGCCACCTGGGTGGAGTCCACGCGAAACTCCAGATAGCCGCGCTGCAGATAGTAGGAACGCAGGGTCTCCAGATCGGCGTTGAGCTTTGCACGGGCATAGCGGTCCGACTTGGTGTACCAGCTCAGCCAGCCGCCGGTGTCCTGGTCAAAGAGCCCCTTGAGCGTGGACTCGCTGAACGCCTTGTTGCCGACAATGCGCACTTCCTTGATGCGTGCAGGCTCGCCCTCCACCACCGTGAAGGTGAGATTGACACGGTTGCGCTCAATCGGCGTCACAGTGGTCACCACTTCGGCGCCGTACAGGCTCTTGTTGATGTACTGGCGTTTGAGTTCCTGCTCTGCCCGGTCGGCCAGCGCCTTGTCATAGGGACGCCCTTCGGTGAGCCCCACGTCGCGCATGCTCTTCTTGAGGGCCTCCTTGTCGAACTCCTTGGAGCCTGCAAAATCGACATCTGCAATGGTGGGGCGCTCTTCCACCACCACCACCAGCACATTGCCGGTGGCTTCCAGCCTCACATCCTTGAACAATCCCAGACCAAACAGTGCCCGGATGGCGGCCGCGCCCTTTTCATCGTTGTAGTCATCGCCCACCCGCAGCGGCATGGAAGCAAAAATGGTCCCAGGCTCCACACGCTGCAGCCCTTCCACCCGGATGTCCTGCACCTTGAAGGGCTCCAGAGCCCAGGCCGCATTGGCGACAAAAACCATGGCGGCAACGGCCGCTGCAGTACGCACGCCCAGGCGATTGATGTGTTTTTTCATGAGTGAAGCGGAGGCCGCAGACGCAGGGGAAAGCGGCAAAAAGGTTAGCCAAATAGCCGGGTGATATCGTTGAACAGGGCAATGGACATCATGAGAAGAAGCACTGCCACGCCACCGCGCTGCAACTGCTCCATCCAAGCATCCGACACCTTCCTGCCGGTCACACCCTCCCAAAGATAATACATCAGGTGCCCCCCATCGAGGACTGGCAAGGGCAGCAGGTTCAGCACGCCCAGACTCACGCTGATGAGCGCCAGGAACACCAGGTACTGCGTGAAACCCATGCTGGCCGAGCGGCCGGCATAGTCGGCAATCGTCAAGGGTCCACTGAGGTTTTTCAGGGACGCCTGACCCAGCACCATGCGGCCCATCATGCGAAGCGTCAGGACGGACACGTCCCAGGTACGCACAACGCCATTCCACAAGCCCTCCACCGCACTGTGCTGCACGATCACCAGCTCAGGCGGTGCGCCCACATAGGCACCGATGCGGCCCACACTGCCACCCTGCTCCTTCTGGACATCGGGCATGACATCCACGGTGATCTGCTGGCCACCGCGATCGATACGCCAGGGTTGCACCACGGCCGCCTCGGCGCGCACGGACTGGCGAATCAGTTCGCGCAGCTGCTGGCCATCCACCACCTCTGCCGCGCCAATCCGGAGCACCACATCGCCCTGGCGAAGCCCCGCGCGCTGCGCAGCACCGCCGGCCATAATTTCACCCAGCACCGGACGCGTCCAGGGCCCCAGAAGCCCCACCTTGCGAAACAGTTGCGCATCGGCCTCGCGCGTGTCGAGCTGCGCCATATCCAGCAACACCTCCCGGTGCATGGCACCGGGTGTTGGCTCGACCTCCAGCCGGACCCTTTCGCCTTCCAGCGCGCCGCGGGTCAACAACCAGCGCAAGTCCTCGAAAGAACGCACGGGCTCCAGTTCGTTCGCCCCCAGGGCCGCGCTGTGCACCAGTTCACCGCCGCGCAAACCCGCAGCCTGCGCCACCGAACCTGCCACGGGACTGGCCAGCAGCGCCCTGGGTTCCTGGACCCCGATCCAGTTGACCGCTGAATACAGCAACACGGCCAGCAGCAGATTGGCCAGTGGACCTGCCGCCACGATGGCCGCACGCGAGCGCAGGGGCTGGGTATTGAACGCAAGATGGCGCTCAGCCTCGGGCACGGGTGCCTCGCGCTCATCGAGCATGCGCACATAGCCCCCCAACGGGAACGCACTCAGCACAAACTCGGTGGCTGAACCCTTGGGTTGCCAGCGCAGGAGCGGCTTGCCAAAACCCACAGAAAACCGCAGCACCTTGACGCCACAGGCCACCGCCACCCGGTAATGCCCATACTCGTGCACTGCGATCAGCACACCCAGGGCAACAACGAACGCGACAAGGGTCAACAGCATGCAATGGCTCCGTGAATCAACCGCATTCAGCCGGCCAGACGGCCAACAACCTGCTCGGCCACACTGCGCGCCTGGGCATCCAGGGCCAGCAAGGCCTTGAGTGAATCGGGGTTGGAGGGAGCAACCGCTTCCAAAGTTGCAAGATTGAGATGGTGTATCTGATCGAAACGGATGCGGCGCTCCAGAAACGCCGCCACGGCCACCTCGTTGGCCGCATTCAGCACCGCCGTCGTGCCCTGCGGGGCCGCCAGGGCGTCCCACGCCAGCTGCAGCCCAGGGAAGCGGTCACGATGCCCATGGTCGTCAATGGCCTCGAAGGTCATGGCGGAAAGCGCGTGGAAATTCAGCGCCGCAGCCCCCGACTCGACCCGCTCGGGCCAGGCCAGGCCGTACGCGATGGGAACACGCATGTCCGGGGTGCCCAGTTGCGCCACCACCGAAGTGTCCCGGTACTGCACCATGGAGTGGATGATGCTTTGGGGGTGGATCACCACATCCAGCTGCGACGGAGCCAGGCCAAACAGATAGCGCGCCTCGATGACTTCGAGTGCCTTGTTCATCATGGTGGCCGAATCCACCGAAATCTTGCGCCCCATGTTCCAGTTGGGATGGGCGCAGGCCTGCTCCGGCGTGACATCGCGCAGCGTGTCGGGCGACCGGGTGCGAAACGGCCCCCCGGAGGCGGTCAGAATGATTTTCTCGACCCGCTGGCCCCAGGTGGCGGCATCTTCGGGCAAGGACTGGAAGATGGCCGAATGCTCACTGTCGATTGGCAGCAACGTGGCCGCCCCTTCGCGCACCGCGTCCAGAAACACGTCCCCCCCCACGACCAGCGCCTCCTTGTTGGCCAGCAGCAGGCGCTTTCCGGCCCAGGCCGCCGCGAGACAAGGCGCCAGCCCCGCCGACCCGACAATGGCCGCCATGACCGTATCCACCTCCTCGTTGGAGGCTATTATTTCAAGAGCATCAGGGGATTGAAGAACGTGCGTTTTTAGCCCATTTGCCTTGATTTTCTCCGCCAGCAAACGGGCATGGGGTGCACTGGCCATCACGGCAAAGCAGGGCCTGAATTGCGCGCACTGCGCCAGCATCAGGTCCACCTGGGTGGCTGCGCTGAGGGCAAACACCTCGAATCGATCCGGATGGCGCGCCACCACGTCGAGCGTGCTGGTACCGATAGAGCCTGTAGAGCCCAGAACAGTGAGTCGTTGTTTCATAGGGGTGTCGTCAGGCGCGTCAGCATCAGGGCCAGAGGAAGCGTGGGCAACAAGGCATCCACGCGGTCCAGTACCCCGCCATGCCCCGGCAGCAGGCCACTGCTGTCTTTCACACCCGCACTGCGCTTGATCAGCGACTCCACCAGATCACCTGCCACACTCATGGCCACCATGAACAGGACCGAAATCACCAGCAGCCAACCCCCCTGCTGCGCCAGGCGGCTATAAAAACTGGGCACTGCGGCCTGCCAGTAGGTATCTGCGGCAACCCAGGCAAATGCCAGCACGACCACGCCCGCCAGCCCGCCCCACACCCCTTCCCAGCTCTTGCCGGGACTGATGGAAGGCGCCAGTTTGTTCTTGGTGAAACGCAAACCAAAGGCACGGCCGGCAAAGTAGGCAAAGATATCGGCCACCCACACCAGAACCAGCACCGACAGCAGAAAATTGACGCCCAGATGGCGGGCCTGCACCACGGCCAGCCAGGCGAGCCAAAGTGCCAGCACCCCGGCCACCAGCCGAACGCCCGCAGGAATGCGGGGCCAGCCCGGCACGCCGGCGCGCAACAGCCAGGCAGCGCACAGCACCCACAGGCCGCCACCAACGATCCACAGGGCGGTCAGGGGCCGATCAATCCAGCCCAGCACCCACGACGCTGCACATAGGGCAACGCAGGCGGCGCCCACGGCCAGCGAACCTGCCTGGCCAAAACCGCTCAGGCGCCCCCACTCCCATGCGCCGGCAGCCATGAGCACCAGCACGACCAGCGTGAATGGCACCGCGGAGGGATAAAAGAGCGCGGGCAGCAGAATGGCCAGCAGGACAAGAGCGGTGATGACACGCTGTAGAAGCATGGGGCCTATTCAGCCGAGCACCGGGACGGGATGCGCGGTCAGGATCTGTTCGGAGGTTTTGCCAAAACGGCGCTCGCGTGCACTGAAGGCGGCAATCGCCTCGTCCAGTGCCGACTCGTCGAAATCCGGCCAGAGCCGGTCGCTGAAAAACAACTCGGAGTATGCAGCCTGCCACAACAAAAAGTTGCTGATCCGCATTTCGCCCCCGGTGCGGATCACCAGGTCCGGGTCGGGCACATGGGCCAGGCCCATCGCGCCATTCAGGCTGGCCTCGGTGATGGGCTCGCCGCGCGCGGCCAGCGACGCAGCGGCCTGGGCGATGTCCCAGCGGCCGCCGTAGTTGAAGCACACGTTGAGCACGAGGCGGGTGTTTTCCGCTGTGGCGGCCTCCGCCTGCGCCAGACCGTCACGCACCTTGGGCGACAGACCCGCGCGCTCGCCCACAAAGTACAGGCGAACGCCGTCTTTTTTGAGCTGCGGCACCTCGCGCGCCAGCGCCATCGCCAACAGTTCCATGAGGCCAGAGACCTCATCGACCGGACGGTTCCAGTTTTCGGATGAGAACGCAAAGACGGTCAGCACGGCCACGCCCCGCTGCACGCAAGCGCGTGCGCAGCGGCGCAGCGAATCAACCCCTTGCTTGTGGCCCGCCAGGCGCGGCAGGAAGCGGCGTGTAGCCCAGCGGCCGTTGCCATCCATGACGATGGCAATGTGGTGTGGCACCACCTTTGGTTCAGACATGTAGAACGATCAGGCCCGTCAATGGACGGCTCAGACCGCCATGATTTCCTGTTCTTTGCCCGCTACCAGAACATCGATTTCGGCGATGTGCCTGTCGGTGAACTTCTGCACTTCGGCTTCGGCGCGCTTCTGGTCGTCTTCCGATGCCAGCTTGTCCTTGACCAGCTTCTTGACGGATTCGTTGGCGTCACGGCGCAGGTTGCGCACGGCGATCTTGGCGCTCTCGCCTTCATTGCGCGCCAGCTTGGTCATTTCCTTGCGGCGCTCTTCGCTCATGGGCGGCATGGGCACCCGGATCAGATCGCCCATGGACGCAGGGTTCAGCCCCAGATCGCTTTCGCGGATGGCTTTTTCGATCTTGGCGCCCATGCCCTTTTCCCAGGGCTGCACGCTGATGGTGCGCGAGTCGATCAGGGCCACGTTGGCCACCTGGCTCAGGGGCACCATGGAGCCGTAGTACTCCACCTGCACCGTGTCGAGCAGCGCAGGATTGGCACGGCCGGTGCGGATCTTCTGCAGGTTGTTCTTGAATGCTGTGATGGACTGGTCCATCTTGGTTTCGGCAGTCTTCTTGATGTCGGCAATCGTCATGTTTTCTCCTGGGGCCGACCTGCATCCGGTGCAGGTCCATCCATCGTGATCAAGCGTAAACCAATGTACCTTCGTCTTCACCCATCACCACGCGCTTCAAGGCGCCATGCTTGATGATGGAGAACACCTTCACCGGCAGCTTCTGGTCGCGGCACAGGGCAAAAGCGGTCGCATCCATGATGCCCAGATTGCGGGACATGGCCTCGTCGAAGCTGAGCTTGGTGTAGCGCGTGGCCGAAGGGTCCTTCTGGGGGTCGGCAGTATAAACGCCGTCCACCTTGGTGGCCTTGAGCACCAGCTCGGCGCCGATCTCTGCACCGCGCAGGGCAGCGGCGGTGTCGGTGGTGAAGAAAGGATTGCCCGTGCCCGCAGCAAACACGACGACCTTGCCCTCTTCGAGGTACTGCAAGGCCTTGGGGCGCACGTAGGGCTCAACCACCTGCTCGATGGCGATGGCAGACATCACACGCGCCACCAGGCCCTGCTTGTTCATGGCGTCAGCCAGAGCCAACGCGTTCATCACGGTAGCCAGCATGCCCATGTAGTCGGCGGTGGCCCGGTCCATGCCGACCGAGCCACCCGCGACGCCACGGAAAATATTGCCCCCACCGATCACCACCGCCACCTGGACGCCCAGGCGGGTGACCTCGGCGATCTCCTCCACCATGCGAACGATGGTGGTGCGGTTGATGCCGAAGGCATCATCCCCCATCAGCGCCTCACCAGACAGCTTGAGCAGAATGCGCTTGTGGGCTGGTGCAGCGTGGGACATGGGGATTTTCTCCGGTGATAGGAACGGGGCTTTGGGGATAACGGAAACGATCAGGCGGCAGCCTTGGCAGCAGCCACTTGCGCAGCCACTTCGGCGGCGAAGTCGTCCACCTTCTTCTCGATGCCTTCACCCACGACATACAGCGTGAAACCCTTCACGTTGGTGCTGGCAGCCTTGAGCATCTGGGCCACGGTCTGCTTGCCGTCGGCAGCCTTCACGAAGACCTGGTCAGCCAGCGAGACCTCCTTGAGGTACTTCTGCACAGCGCCGTCGATGCGCTTGGCGGTGATTTCCGCGCTTTGCGCAGGCTTGCCGGCAGCCACCAGCTCCTTGTTGGCTTCGTCGGCCTTGCCTTCGGCAACCGAACGCTCCTTGGCGATCAGTTCGGCAGGCACGTCGGCGCTGGTCAGCGCCACGGGCTTCATGGCAGCCACATGCATGGCCACATCCTTGGCGGCAGCTGCGTCACCGTCGAACTCGACGACCACGCCGATGCGCGAACCGTGCAGGTAGGCAGCCAGATTGGAGCCGCTGAAGCGCTTGAAGCGGCGGAACGACATGTTCTCGCCGATCTTGCCGATCAGGCCCTTGCGCACGTCTTCCAGCGTGGGGCCGAAGCTGTCTTGCTCGTAGGGCAGCGCGCCCAGGGCTTCGATGGTGGCGGGGTTGTGCTCGGCCACCAGTTTGGCGGCGGCGTTGGCCATGGCGATGAAGCTGTCGTTCTTGGAGACGAAGTCGGTTTCGCTGTTGACTTCGATCAATGCACCCAGGTTGCCGTTGATGAAGCTGGCGACCACGCCTTCGGCAGTGACGCGCGAAGCGGCCTTGCCAGCCTTGGTGCCGAGCTTGACACGCAGCAACTCTTCGGCTTTGGCCATGTCGCCGTCGGCTTCGGTCAGGGCCTTCTTGCATTCCATCATGGGAGCGTCGGTCTTGCCACGCAGTTCAGCCACCATGCTTGCGGTAATTGCAGCCATCTTTATTCCTTCAGTATTCAGTTCAGTCAGTTCAGATTCGGGCTAAAAAAAAGGGGGCTCACCAGGGGCCCCGCTTTTATCCGCGATACATCGCGCAGCCGGGACTTCAGGCAGCGGACTCTTGCACTTCCACGAATTCGTCGCCACCTTCAGGAGCAGCCGCCTTGGCCACTTCGTTCACGGCGTTCGCACGGCCTTCGATGATCGCATCAGCGATGCCACGGGCGTACAGCGTCACAGCCTTGGCCGAGTCGTCGTTGCCGGGGATCACGTAGTCGATGCCTTCGGGCGAGTGGTTGGTATCCACCACGCCGATCAGCGGGATGCCCAGCTTCTTGGCTTCGGCCACGGCGATCTTGTGGAAACCCACGTCGATGATGAAGATCGCGTCGGGCAGGGCTGCCATATCCTGGATGCCGCCGATGTCCTTTTCAAGCTTGGCGATTTCGCGGCTGAACGTCAGCTGCTCTTTCTTGCTCAGGCTGTCGAGGCCGGTTTCGAGCTGGGCCTTCATGTCCTTCAGGCGCTTTATCGAGGTCTTGACGGTCTTGAAGTTGGTCAGCATGCCGCCCAGCCAGCGCTGGTCCACAAAGGGCACGCCAGCGCGCTGTGCTTCGGTGGCCAGGATTTCACGGGCCTGGCGCTTCGTGCCGACCATCAGGATCGTGCCGCGGTTGGCAGCCAGCTGCTTGGCGAACTTCTGGGCTTCCTGGAACAGTGGCAGCGACTTTTCCAGGTTGATGATGTGAATCTTGTTGCGATGGCCGAAGATGTAGGGGGCCATCTTGGGGTTCCAGAAGCGGGTCTGGTGACCGAAGTGGACACCGGCTTCCAGCATTTCGCGCATGGTAACGGACATAAAAATACTCCAAAGGTTGGGTCTAAAATCCAGCCCCAATACTTGCGCCGCCGTGCATCTGCACGAAGACGCAACACCTTGACAGGGCTGGTTTGCGATTGGTTTTGCCGCCTTCGCAGCGCATACACCACCGAAGGCATTGCACGTGCCGCGGCTCTCAGCAAAACCCAAAGATTCTAGCACAGCCATGCTTATTGACCTCACCTCCACCCGCCAACGCCTGCAGGACGGCCCCCACACCGCCACAGCGGAACTGGAGCAGTGCCTGGATGCGGCGCAGTCTGCCGCCTGCGGCCATGCCTTCTTGCGCCTGATGCCGGAGGCGGTGCGCACCATCGTGGTGCAAGGCGATCCCCTCCGGCTGCCGCTGGCCGGGCTTTCCGTGTCGGTCAAGGACCTGTTTGACATCGCCGGCCAGCCCACCACCGCCGGCTCCACGGCCCTGGCCGACGCGGCGCCGGCGCCGCACGATTGCCCCGCCGTCGCCCGCCTGCGCTCCGCCGGCGGCACGGTCATCGGCCGCACGAACATGGTGGAATTTGCCTTCTCGGGTGTCGGCGTGAATCCGCACTTCGGCACGCCTGCAGCATGGGATGGGCGCTTTGGCGCGTTGCCGGGGGCGCCGAGAATTCCCGGAGGCTCGTCCTCGGGCGCGGCCGTATCGGTGGCTACTGGCGCGGCCTTTGTGGGCCTGGGCTCGGACACAGGCGGCTCCATCCGCATTCCCGCGGCGCTCAACGGCATCGTGGGCTTCAAGAACACGGCCCGGCTGGTTCCCACGGCGGGCGCCATTCCATTGTCCACCACGCTGGATACGGCCTGCGCCATGACGCGCAGCGTGCGCGATGCCATCGTGGTGCACGAGGTGCTGGCCGCGCGACGCGTCACGCGCAGCCCCGCTCCCCTGCGTTGGTGGCGTCTGGCCGTGCCATCCACCACCTTCCTCGACAACCTGGATGCCACAGTGGCGCGGGCATTCGGCCGCACGCTGGATACCTTGCGCCAAGCGGGCGCCCACATTGAAGAAATCGACCTGCCGCTGACGGCCGAACTTGGGCCCATGCAGGCGGGCGGCAGCCTGTCGGCGGCAGAAAGCCATGCCTGGCACCGCCGCCTGCTGGCACGGCAGGCGGCGCAATACGATCCACGGGTGCGCAGCCGCATCGAGCGTGGCGCCACCATGGCGGCCGCAGACTACATCGATCTGCTGCAGGCCCGCCAGAACTGGATAGCCCGCATGGAAGCCGCACTGGCCCCCTACGACGCCCTGCTCTCGCCCACGGTGCCGATGGTGGCGCCCCCCATCGCCGAGGTGGCGCCCGGCGCCAAGCACGATGCCGAGTTCTTCCGCATCAACGCCCTGCTGCTGCGCAACACCAGCGTGGTGAACATGCTCGATGGCTGTGCGCTGTCGCTGCCCTGCCATGTGGCCGGGGAACTCCCGGTCGGGCTGATGGTCTGGCACGCTGCCTTGCACGACGACGCGGTACTCAACGTGGGCCTGCAGATCGAGCAGATACTACAAAAATAATAGCTGTCAGCGCTTTACCATCAAGCGCTAGAGAAAAAACATTCAAATTCATGAAAATCGCCATCGTGGGCGCCGGCATTGTCGGCGTGTCCACCGCATACGAGCTGGCCCATGACGGCCACGAGGTCACCGTCTTCGAACAACGCAACGCCGCCGCCGAGGAGGCCAGCTTTGCCAACGCCGGCCTGCTGGCGCCGCACCTGCTCACACCCTGGGGCACACCCGGCCTGGGCACGCCTCTGAAGCTCCTGGGCCGCCGCGCCACGCTGCGGCTGGCCGAAGGCTTCAAAGGCACAGACCTGGCATGGCTGTGGCGCTGGCGGCGCGCAGCGCGGCGCGGCGCATCGGCCGCACAGCTGTCGACACTGGAAAGCCTGGCACGCTACAGCCAGCGGCGCCTGCAGCACATCGCCGTGCAACACGAGCTGGATTTTGAAAGCAGCCAGGGGCGCCTCATCCTGCTGCGCACCGCGCAGGAACAGGCCCGCTGGCAACCCACCCTGCAGGTTCTGCGCGACGCCGGGATTGCGCTGCGCGAGATCGATGCCGACGCCGCACGCCAGATCGAGCCCGGCCTGTGCCCCGAAACCCCGCTGGCGGGGGCGCTGCACCTGCCCGACGCCAAGGCCGGCAACTGCCGACTCTTCGCCCAACTGCTGCGCCAGGGCACCCAGGCCGGCGGAGTGCATTTTGCGTTTGGCACCCGCGTGGCCCGGCTGACTTCCCAGCCCCTGGGCGTGCAGGTGCAGGGCGAAAGCGGCACGCGGTCCTTCGATGCCGTGGTGCTGTGCGCCGGCATGGCATCGGCCGCCCTGCTGCGCCCCCTGGGCCCGCGCCTGCCGATGGCGGCAGTGCATGGCTATTCCGTCAGTGCCCCGCTGCGCGAGACCCTGCATGCGCCGGTGGCCAGCGTGGTGGACAGTCAGTTGCAGATCAGCATCACGCGGCTGGGCCAGCGTGTGCGCATCGCGGGTGGCGCCGAACTGGGCGCGCCGGATGCCGCACACCACGCCCCCACGCTGCAGCAGCTCTACCGGACCCTGAACGACTGGTTCCCCGGTGGCGCCCTGCTCTCATCCGGGCTTCAGATATGGCGCGGCGCACGCCCCACGCTGCCCGACGGCGCGCCCGTGGTGGGTGCCAGCGGCGTGCCGGGCCTGTGGCTCAACACCGGCCATGGCGCGGGCGGATGGGCACTGGCCAGCGGCTGCGCCCGCGCCGTGGCAGACCTGATCGGCCAGCGCAGCCCGGATATCAGCCTGGAGGGGCTCGGAATCCAGCGCTTTTGAATGGCCAAGGGCGGGAGATGGCGGCGTGCGACCGCGTGCGCCACACCGCCATAAAACAAGGGGGCCGATGGCCAATGCCAGTCAGTTAAGCTTGGCTTGATCTGATTGGCAGTAAAAAGGGAACGTGTTTCACGTTCCCTTTTTATTTTGTCGATCCTGCTGCAAAACACCTTGAATGAGACTCTGGCGGCCATGCCCGCCAGTGGGATGGCCGAGTTGGGATCGTTGATTGATCCTGCCTGGATAGAGCAAGCCTTGCACGCCACCGGCAAGGCCTCCATCCGTCGCCGCAAGCTGCCCGCCGAACACGCCGTCTGGCTGGTGATTGGCCTGGCCTTGTTTCGCCACATGCCGCTGTGGCAAGTCGTGCAGGAGATGGCGCTCACGCTCAATGGGCAAGACCTGCCCGTACCCAGCAGCAGCGTTCAGGCTCGCCAAAGACTGGGCTGCGAGCCCTTGGCACATCTGTTCGGCTTGCTCACCGATGCCTGGGGGCGATCCCACCCGGTGCATCCAGAGTCTTTGCGCGTCTTGGCAGTCGATGGCGTGGTCTGGTCTGCGCCCGACAGCCAGGACAACCGCCAAGTGCTGGGCAGTGGGATGACGCAATACGGCGCTCAACCTTGGCCCATGGTGCGAGGCGTGTGCCTGCTCGATACCGACAGCCACGAGTTGCTTGATGCCAGACTGGGGGACTACCACTGCGGCGAGTTAACGCTGGCAGCCGATCTGCGCGGACTGGATCAGTCCATCACACTGTTTGACCGCGCGTACTTCTCAGCGGCATTCTTGTTGGACTGGCAGAACGCAGGGGCTCAGCGCCATTGGCTCATGCGCGCCAAGGACAATCTGCGCCATGAGATCGTTCAAACCTTGGGCGAAGGCGACTGGCTGATCCGCATGCCGGTGTCGCAACGCGCCAGGCAACTGCGCCCAGAGCTGCCCAGCCATTGGCTGGCCCGCTTGATCCAGGTGCATGCGGGTGGCAAGACCAGGCGCTTCATCACCTCGCTGAGTGACCCCTCGCGGTTTGCCGCACCCGAGTTGGCGCAGCTGTACCGTCAGCGTTGGGAGATCGAGCTGGGGTTTCGTGAAATCAAGCAGTCGCTGCAGCAAGGCCAGGGCGTGTTGCGCAGCAAGCAGCCCGAACTGGTGATGCAAGAGGTCTGGGGCGTATTGATTGCGCACACGCTGCTGCGGCGCTGGATGCGTCTGATGGCTCAGCATGTCGGTGTGGCACCCACCCGCATCAGCTTTCACACCGCGCAGCACGCGATCGTCGGTGCACTCAACACCATGCACCTGGCGCGCGCGGGCGCCTTGCCCCAGCATTTGCAGCGCCTTCTGGATCAGGCTCACTACTTCGTGCT